>OFTY01000025.1_pt1 | contig 239691 bp, 190 predicted proteins | sample 1775061 | NCBI WGS metagenome assembly OFTY01 (sample SAMN08195773, study PRJEB24354) | sludge metagenome | isolation source: sludge from phenol fed wastewater aerobic bioreactor B | place: India: Nagpur | collected 2016-09-16 | reverse complement strand
TTGCATCACCCTGAATATTGGCATTACTTTCGAAATTACCCGAACTGCCAATTGCCAACTGCCAACTGCCAACTATGGTAAAGATCGCGCTTGCCAGGTCTGCTGCGTACGTAGGCGCTCCCACCTGGTCGTTGACCACATTGATGGAGGTACGCTCTTTCATAAGGCGCAGCATGGTCTTCACGAAATTATTCCCGAAAGATGAATAGACCCAGGCCGTGCGGATGATCAGTGCATCGGGATTATTCAGCAGGCCCAGGGCCTCCCCTTTCAGTTTCGAGAGCCCGTACATATTTATAGGGTTCACAGGAGCATCTTCACGGTAAGGCTCAGGTGAAGATCCGTCGAACACATAATCGGTGGAGATATGGATGAACCGGCTGCCATATTCCTTGCAAAGCGCCGAGAGAAGGCCCACTGCTTCTGCATTCACGGTAAATGCAAGGTCCTGCTCGGTCTCAGCCTTATCGACTGCCGTATACGCCGCGGCATTGATGCACACGGCCGGTGAATATTTCCTGAAGAAATCCGGGATCGCTCCCAGGTCATCGAGTGGTAGCTCCCTGCGGTCGGTGAACAGGAACGCGAAGCCTTCCAGGGAACCGGCCAGTACCTTCAGTTCGTTCCCTAATTGCCCATTGGCACCGGTGACCAGGATGGTTGGTTTCGGCATAATTGTTCTTTAACCTTCAAAAAAGAAATTGTTTTTACTGTCCACAAATAGCGGATTGCGGGCATCCTTCTCGGAGATGATCTCTTTGCCGGCAGGGATCTGCCAGTCGATCTGCAATACCGGGTCATTGTACAGGATGCCGCCTTCACTCTCCTTATGGTAGAATCCATCACATTTATACATTACCTCTGCCGATTCGCTCAGCACGGAAAATCCATGGGCGAAGCCGGCCGGAATGTACAATTGTTTTTTATTGGCAGCAGATAATTCGATGGAGAAAGATCTTCCATAAGTAGGTGACCCTTTCCGGATATCGACGGCCACATCGAGAATGGCGCCGGCAATGGCCCGCACCAGTTTGGCCTGGGCATGAGGGGCCAGTTGGTAGTGCAATCCCCTGATAACACCATATACGGAGCGGGATTGATTGTCCTGCACAAAAAGCCCGATGCCTTGCTGCCGAAAGATCTTTTCGTTATAAGATTCGAAGAAAAACCCACGGCTATCTTCGATCACCATAGGTTCAAAGATCAGCAAGCCGGGTATTCCTGTTTCTATAAAGGGCATTATGCAGAATATTAATGAAGTTGGTTTTAATGAGATATTTATCTTTTCGCATACTGGTCGGCGTAATAATGCTGATAGTCGCCGGAGGTTACGTGCCTTACCCATTCTTCGTTCTGCAGGTACCAGTCGACCGTTTTTTCCAGTCCTTCTTCAAACTGCAGGCTGGGTTTCCACCCCAGTTCCCGGTTGAGCTTTGTGGCATCGATGGCATAGCGAAGATCATGACCGGGCCGGTCGGTAACATAAGTGATCAGTTTGGCGGAGCTACCTTCGGGCCTGCCCAGTTTTTTGTCCATGATCCTGCAGAGCAGGTGTACCAGATCGATATTCTTCCATTCGTTGAAACCGCCTACATTGTACTTATCGCCGATATTCCCTTTGTGAAAGATCGTGTCGATGGCGCGGGCGTGGTCTTCCACGAACAACCAGTCCCTCACATTCTCGCCTTTGCCATATACTGGAAGTGATTTGTTGTTTTTGATATTGTTGATCATCAGCGGGATCAGCTTTTCCGGGAAATGATGAGAGCCATAATTATTGGAACAATTGCTCATCACCACCGGAAGGCCGTAAGTATGATGATAGGCCATCACGAAATGATCGGAAGATGCCTTGGAGGCGGAATAGGGTGAGCGCGGGTCATAAGCGGTCTCTTCCGTGAAGAAGCCCGTTTCGCCCAGCGAGCCATACACTTCATCGGTAGAAACATGATAGAAGAGTTTGCCTTTCATATCCTTTCCCCAATACTGGCGGCAGGCATTCAGCAATGTTACGGTGCCAAGTACATTGGTCCGGACAAAGGCCAGCGGGTCTTTGATGGAGCGGTCTACATGGCTTTCTGCAGCCAGGTGGATCACGGCATCGAACTGGTATTTCCCGAACAGTTCACCGATCCGCGCTTCATCGAGGATGTCCCCTTTCTCAAAAACGTAATTGACCCTGCCTTCCACATCCCTGAGATTTTCCAGGTTGCCGGCATAGGTCAGTGCATCGAGGTTGACGACCAGGTAAGCCGGGTAGTTGTTCACGAACAGGCGTACCAGATGGGAGCCTATGAATCCGGCCCCACCGGTGATCATTATTTTCTTGCTGAATGTATTCATTACAAACTCCAGTATTTTCTGCTGGTGATCTTATTTTTATAAATCCCTTTCAGGTCGGCGATCATGGCCTCCTTGTTGGTAATAGATGAAAAATCAGCATCCGAAAGTGAGAGGTACGGAGCGTGCGGCACCGTTATGATCACTGCATCATAATCGTTAGCCACTTTTCTCACCAGGTGGAGCCCGTATTCTTCATGCACTTCTCCCGTTTCTGCATAAGGGTCTTCCACGTCTACATGAATATTGAAGGCCAGCAACTCTTTCACCGTATCGATGATCTTGGAGTTGCGGATATCGCTTACATTTTCTTTAAAGGTCACTCCCTTTACCAGTACCTTCGGATCATTGGCATTACGCAGCACATGGGTAATGATCTTGCGGGCCACGTATTTCGCCATATCGTCATTGATATAGCGGCTGGCCGTGATCACCTTGGATTCATACCCAAGTGAGGCGGCTTTGTAGGTGAGATAATATGGATCTACGCCGATACAATGCCCTCCTACCAGGCCCGGCTGGAATTTCAGGAAGTTCCATTTGGTGCCTGCTGCCTCGATCACTTCAAAAGTGTTGACCCCCATCCTGTCGAAGATCAGGGACAGCTCATTCATCAAAGCGATGTTGAGGTCGCGCTGGGTATTCTCCACGATCTTGGTGGCTTCGGCCACTTTGATCGATGAGGCCCTGTGCACGCCTGCATCCACTACCAGCTCATACAGGCTGGCTATCTCTCCCAGGGATTCCGCATCGCAGCCGGACACTACTTTGATCACCGTTTTGAGTGTGTTTTTCTTATCGCCTGGATTGATCCGTTCGGGAGAATAGCCGAGCTTGAAATCGGTCCCCATCTTCAACCCCGAAAATTTTTCCAGTACGGGCAGGCAGTCTTCTTCCGTGCAACCGGGATAGGTAGTGGATTCATAGATCACATAGTCTCCTTTCTTCAGCACTTTACCTACTGTTTCGGAGGCCCCGACCAGGGGTTTGAGATCGGGCACATTGTATTTGTCGACAGGTGTGGGAACGGCCACTATAAAAACATTGGCGCCCCTTAGCTCTTCGAGATCGTCCGTGAACCTGATATCGGCCCCATTGAATTCGTGCCCGTTCACTTCCTTGCTGGGATCGATGCCATTGCGCATCATATCGATCCGGCGGCTATTGATATCGAACCCGATGACAGATATCTTTTTTGCAAATTCCAGAGCGATCGGCAATCCAACATAGCCTAATCCTATTACTGCCAACCTGGCTTTCTTTTCGAGTAGCTCCTGGTACATTACAGATGGTTTTTTAAAACGGTAAATAATGATGAGCGTTCAGTATCTACGGTCAGGTATGCAGGTAAGGGCCTTTCTATTTATTGCTTACAAATTCTTTCGGCTGTTTGAACCATTCTTCCGAAGGCAGGGACTTGAAATAATCGTAAGTGACCTTCAAGCCTTCCCCACGCTTTACTTTCGGCTGCCATCCGAGGATCGCTTTGGCGCGTGTAATATCGGGCTGGCGTTGTTTGGGATCGTCTACAGGCAGGGGCTTGTATACGATCTTTTGTTTAGTGCCGGTAAGGGCGATGATCTCTTCCGCAAATTCTTTGAGGGAGATCTCATCGGGGTTACCGATGTTCACCGGCTCATGATAATCGCTCATGAGCAGGCGGTAGATCCCTTCCACCAGGTCGTCCACAAAGCAGAAGCTCCGGGTTTGTGACCCATCGCCGAAGACGGTGAGGTCTTCCCCGCGCAATGCCTGACCGATGAAGGCCGGCAGGGCACGCCCGTCGTTCAACCGCATACGTGGTCCGTAGGTGTTGAAGATGCGTACAATGCGGGTTTCCAGGCCATGAAAATTATGATAGGCCATGGTCATGGCTTCCTGGAATCGTTTTGCCTCATCATATACACCACGGGGCCCAACGGGGTTCACATTGCCCCAATATTCTTCGTTTTGGGGGTGTACGAGCGGATCGCCGTAGATCTCGGAGGTGGAGGCCACCAGTATCCTGGCTTTCTTGGCTTTGGCGAGGCCCAGGCAGTTATGCGTGCCGAGGGAACCTACTTTGAGGGTCTGTATCGGGATCTTCAGGTAATCGATGGGACTGGCCGGTGAAGCGAAGTGCAGGATATAATGCAGTTCACCGGGCACATGGATGAATTTGGAAACGTCGTGATGGTAAAACTCGAACTGTTCCAACTTGAACAGGTGTTCTATATTGCGGAGATCGCCGGTGATCAGGTTGTCCATCCCGGTCACATGAAATCCTTCCCTGATAAAACGATCACATAAATGGGAGCCGAGGAAACCTGCAGCTCCGGTAATAAGTACTCTCTTTCTTGCCATGCTGATTTATTTGTTTATGGTACCATTGGTGGGGACAGCGGTAGCCCGGCCCACGCTCACATAGTAAAATCCCAGTTCCTTGACGGCATTGCTTTCAAACAGGTTACGGCCATCGAAGATCACTTTGTTCTTCAGGGCGGTCACTATTTTCAGGAAGTTCGGTGTGCGGAACTCGTTCCATTCAGTAGCAATAATGAGTGCATCGGCGCCATTCAGGCAATCGTATTGGCTTTCGGCATATTCCACCTTATCTCCTACCACTCCTTTTACATTGGCCATTGCTTCCGGATCGAATACGCTTACGGAAGCGCCTTCCCTGATCAATTCATCGATCATGTATAAGGCGGGTGCTTCGCGGATATCGTCGGTATTGGGTTTGAAGGCCAATCCCCAGAGCGCGAATTTTTTTCCTTTCAGGTCGTTCTTGAAATATTTTTTGATCTTGGGCATGAGGTGCAGCTTCTGGCGTTCGTTCACGTCCATCACGGCATTGAGTATCTTGAAATCGTACTGCACTTCGTTGGATGATTTTACGAGGGCCTGTACGTCTTTCGGGAAGCAGCTTCCGCCATAGCCGATCCCGGGGAAGAGGAACCGTTTTCCGATCCGCTCGTCGCTGCCGATACCACGGCGCACCATGTCCACATCGGCGCCCAGGCGTTCACAGAGCTGTGCCACTTCATTCATGAAAGATATTTTGGTGGCGAGGAAAGAGTTGGCTGCATATTTGGTAAGCTCGGCAGAGCGGACATCCATATATATAACAGGGTTGCCCGAACGAACAAATGGTGAATAGAGGTCGCCCATTACTTTTCGGGCCCTTTCGGAAGAAGCGCCGATCACTACACGGTCGGGTTTCATGAAATCGTCTACGGCAACACCTTCGCGCAGGAACTCCGGGTTGGAGACCACATCGAATTCGCCTTTATAATTTTTTGCGATGGCGGCATGCACTTTTTCGGCTGTACCTACTGGTACGGTGCTTTTGTCGACCACTACTTTATAGTCACGGAGGATCTTGCCGAGATGTTCGGCTACGCCCAGTACATATTTCAGGTCGGCGGAGCCGTCCTCACCGGGAGGGGTGGGCAGCGCCAGGAATATGATCTCTGCGTCTTTCACACCTTCTTCGAGATTGGTAGTGAAACGGAGACGCTCTTCTTTCAGGTTGCGCAGGAATAATTTTTCAAGACCGGGCTCATAGATGGTGACCTGGCCATTCGAAAGTTTTTCTACTTTCGATTTGTCGATATCCACGCAAAAGACATCGTTACCTGTTTCAGCGAAACATGTACCGGTCACTAAGCCAACATAACCGGTGCCTACTACTGCAATTTTCATTTTTGAATTGTTTTTTTAGGGTTTCAGTATAGTTGTACAGGAGCTACAAGTTGGCAGTTGGCAAATTTCAGTTGGCAGTTGATCTCTGAATATTCAAAATGCGTCTATTGATGCACGCAGTGTCCCAACTGCCAATTGCAAACTGTCAATTGCTAACTCCTATCTATACACTGACCTCTCCTTAATTAATGAACTCCAAAACTTTGTTTGTGATAAAGCGGAGTTGTTCGTCCTCCAATTCGGTATGCATAGGCAGCGAGATCACCCGTTCTGTCAACCAGTCGGTCGTTTTGAGATCGTACGCTGAACCGCCAAAAGCTTCGAACATTTTTTGACGATGGGCGGGTACTGGATAATAAATCATGGAAGGGATGCCATGGCTGGCCAGGAATGCGATCAGGCCATCACGGTCCACACCTTCCAGTAACAGGGTGTATTGGTGAAACACGTGTTTGCTATAGGGTGCACGGAACGGTGTGGTGATCTTAGGATGATTGGCAAAGGCCTTATCATAATAATCAGCCACAGCCCGGCGGGCGTCCGCATACGCATCCAGGTGTTGCAGTTTTGCATTCAGTACAGCGGCCTGGATCGAATCCAGCCGGCTGTTACATCCTACCACATCATGGTAGTAGCGTTTGCTCTGTCCATGATTGGCGATCATTTTCAATCGGGTAGCTAACGCATCGTCATTGGTGAATATTGCACCGCCATCCCCATAGCATCCCAGATTTTTTGACGGGAAGAAGGAAGTGGTGCCGATATGACCGATGGCGCCCGTCTTTTTCGTTGTGCCATCGCTGAAAGTAAAGGGCGATCCGATCGCCTGGGCATTGTCTTCCAGTACATAAATATTGTGCCTGCGGGCAATGTCCATGATGGCTTCCATATTCACGGCCTGTCCGAACATGTGTACAGGCACGATCAGCTTTGTTTTGGGGGTGATGGCTTTTTCCACTGCCACCGGGTCGATGCAAAAGGTCTTTGCATCCACTTCCACGAAAACGGGTTGCAGCCTCAAAAGGGCGATCACTTCGGTGGTGGCAATATAAGTAAAGGATGGAGTGATCACTTCATCGCCCGGCTGGAGGTCCATGGCCATCATGGCGATCTGAAGGGCGTCGGTACCATTGGCGCAGGGGATCACATGTTTTACATCGAGGTAGCGCGAGAGTGAAGCGCTGAAATCAGTCACTGCCTTGCCATTGATGAAAGCCGCATTATCGATCACTTCCTGGATCCCTGTATCGATGTCTTTCTTGATCTTCGCATATTGCTGCTTTAAATCAACCATTTGTATCGGCCGCATACTCGACTGTTTTCTATTAAAATGGGCACAAACCTACAGCAAAAAACTGGTATGTGCAATGCCATGAATGCCATTCATCCCTACTTTTGTTGATAATTTTACATTAACGTGCACTTGTTTTTCTATAATATTTTTTGCTGGCTTTATAGGTCGGGGATCAGGATCGCAGCCCTGTGGAACCCCAAAGCCAGGCGCTGGATCGATGGCCGGAAAGGACTATTTGAAAAACTGGAGGCTGCCGGACTGGCATCCAAAGGCCCCCTGATATGGATGCATTGCGCGTCACTGGGTGAATTTGAGCAGGGAAGGCCCCTGCTGGAAGCTATTCGGGCACAGCACCCCACTATTAAGATCGTATTAAGCTTTTTCTCCCCTTCCGGATATGAAATTCGCAAAGATTACCCAGGGGCCGACCTGGTTTGCTACCTGCCCATGGATTCGAGGGACAATGCCCACCGTTTCATCGAGCTGGTGAACCCCTCCCTGGTGCTCTGGGTGAAATATGAGTATTGGTACTATTTTCTTATTGCACTGAAAAAGAAGCAGATACCTACCCTGCTCGTGTCGGGGATCTTCCGGCCCGACCAGCCCTTTTTCAAATGGTATGGACGCCTGCACCGGTATATGCTGGACTGTTTTGCCCATCTTTTTGTACAAAACCCCGAATCGGCGCAACTGCTGGGCAGTCTTGGCTTCAGCAGGCAGGTAACCGTTAGCGGGGATACCCGGTTCGACAGGGTGGCGGCCATCGCCACTGCCTTTCGACCCATTCCCGAAATAGAGGCTTTTTGTGGTACCCGGCCGGTGATCGTGGCAGGAAGTACCTGGGATGCCGATGAGGAAGAGCTCGATCATTATGCCAATACCCATCCGGAACTTCGCTTCATCATTGCACCCCATGAGATCGATGAAGAGCATTTGCGGGATGTGGAGCAACTGTTCAAACATGCGGTACGCTATTCGATATGGAAAGAGAGGGCAGCGGAGAGTGGGGAATTGGCAGTGGGCAATAAGCAACCGGTCAATACCTTAATTATCGACAATATCGGCATGCTGTCGAAGCTCTACCGTTACGCCACCATTACCTATATCGGTGGGGGGTTCGGCAGCGATGGCGTGCACAATGTACTGGAAGCGGCCGTGTATAACAAGCCGGTAGTATTCGGCCCTGTGTACGATAAATATTTCGAAGCTACCGAATTACTGGAAGCAGGCGGCGCATTTAGTGTGAGCAATGCCGTTGAGCTGGAAAAAGAATTCGACAGGTTATTGACCGATGGCGCTTTTTGTGAGCAGGCAGGCCGGGCTGCAGGTAATTATGTGAAAAATAAAACAGGCGCAACGAAAGCCGTGATGGAATATATTCAGGAGAAACGTCTCTTGACCAGTTGATAGAAATGACGGGTGATGGCTTTGGTCTCATCCCATCCCAGCTTGACTTTCAGCTCTCTCTCGATCCAGTATTCAGCTTCGGGGAAGATGCGGAATCCGTTGATGGTCTTGATGCTTCGTTCATACATCACTTCATCTCCGCGGAACAATTCACTGATAAAAACAAAACGGTCATTGATACCGATAGCTCTTTTGAGATCACGGACCGGTGAATCGGTGAGACGATGCCCCACTTCCACCACTTCTTCTTTTAACTTATCATTAAGAGAAGACTGGCCCGAAGAACCGATCACTTCGTTGATTTCTTTGGAATTCGACTGATGCGCCAGCGTGGGGATCTCTTTGAGAGGATCATAATGCCAGCCGTTCTGCTGTTCTTTATCAGGGATCGTATGAGAACCATTTTTTTCAGATTGCTCCAGCGTAGCCTCTACAGGTTCATCCACTCTTTCATCCATCACCGGTTTTTTTTCCGTCACGGCCGTTTCAGCGGCAACCTGGACCGGATACCTGTTGGAAGGCATTACCACAGCCACTTTCGACGTGCCCAATGCCCGCCGGGAAGCGGATGACAATTGCATTAGTTCCGCCTCAATCAATTGAGTGGTAACTAATAGTTGTGCCGGATCGGCTTTATGTTCGAATTGTTCGTTTAATTTGCCGATCAATTGTGCTAAACGCTCCATAGTCAGTGGGTACTTTTTATGGGTTAGTGTTTGTAGTATAAAGTTAACAATTATTATACCTATTTCCGTTAACATGTTCATAGAACCCAATATATCCGGCGAGCGGCGCGGCTTCATTGAAGTGATCTGCGGCTCGATGTTCTCGGGAAAGACCGAGGAGTTGATCCGCAGATTGAAGCGGGCCAGGATCGCCAATCTCAAAGTAGAGATATTCAAGCCGAAGATCGATGTACGATACGATGAATTACAGATCGTATCACATGATGAAAATGCTATTGTTTCTACCCCGATAGATAATTCGCAAACCATTTTACTGCTGGCCAGTGATGTAGATGTAGTGGGCATCGATGAGGCACAATTCTTTGACGACCAGCTTCCCGATGTCTGCGACCAGCTTGCCCTGCGTGGCATCCGTGTCATTATTGCCGGGCTCGATATGGATTACACGGCCAGGCCCTTCGGACAGATGCCCAACCTGCTGGCAAAAGCCGATTTCATCACCAAACTGCACGCCATCTGTGTGCAATGCGGCAACATCGCCAACTATTCTTACCGTAAAACGATGGAAGGTTCACAGATCCTGCTGGGAGAGAAAGACCTGTATGAGCCGAGATGCAGGAAGTGTTATTATGAAAAGAGATGAGCGGGTGGAGAAGGAGATAAAAGGTTTAAAACTTTCTTCCCGTGATAGTTCCTTTGGTGACCATCTCCATGGGGAATCCATTGAGTTCACCTTTCAATTTTTGTTCAGCCGCCGTTGATTTCAGCATGCCGGTCTTTGCATCCACTTCCAACACACTGTGTTGCTCACCGGTGAGCAAGCCCCCCTGTTCTAAATTGGCTTCGAGCCTGGAGATGGCATCCAGCGTTACCAGATCGCGGACAATGGACCGTACGGTATAATCGGTGGTGACCGAAAGCGGATAGCCATGTTGCTGAAGCATGTTCCTCGTCCAGCGGTCCCCGGCCTTTACCGATCTGCCGGGATAAAAATAAAATGCCTGCTGTACCATGTCCCTGATCGACGATTCATTGAACTGCGCTGCAGCTGTGTTCCTGATCCCTTCCTGTTGTGAAGCGGGCAATGATAATTCAGTGATGATCGTGCCGGTGATATGGTCAACGATAGAATCGAGGCCGCCCACCGCGGTTACCTGACCCAACTGGTTAATTCTGATGGTGAACGCCTGTCCCTTGATCGCATGAAAGAGCCGGCCGATCATTTTGGATGGATCGGCCCGGATAGCTTCTGCACCGGGAACCGCCTGATCGGTATCGGCGGAGAGATTGCCTGAGGGTGATTGCATATCGATGGCGAAGCGGTCGTATTTGGCTTTGAGGACCTTGTCTGCCCCTTCCCCGCCGGTAACAAAAAGTGTGAAGGTCGCTTTCAGATTGGATTTCATCGGTTGGTCCATGTACTGCTGGTCGACCGTATATTCAAAGATGTACTGGTATATCCCACCGGTTTCTGGCAGAAATCTGAGATCAGCAGATTTGGACATACAGCCAGTCAAGAATACGGACAGTAGCGATAGCAGGCAGGGCCAGCAGCATGAGAGGCGTTTCCTCATAGTCATTATTAAAGGAGCAAATTAGTTCTTTTCACCGAGTGCGTGGTTGTCGACCTGTCAACTTATCAACTTTTCAACTTATCAACTATGTATTACTTTCGTGGCTCCATTCACCATGAGCAAACCACTACATCATATCATAGCCCTTGTAAAAAAGGACCTGTTGCTGGAGATCAGGCAACAGTACACTTTTTACGGGATCGTATTGTACGTGGCTTCCACCATTTTCGTTTTATACCTCGCCATGGAGCAGCCTGAAGAAAAAGTGTGGAACGGGCTGTTCTGGATGATCCAGTTGTTCATTTGCGTGAATGCCGTGGCCAAAAGCTTTTTGCAGGAGAGCCGTGGCCGCATGTTGTATTTCTATACGATCGCTGGGGCGAGGGATTTCGTTTTGTCGAAACTGGTATTCAATGCCGGCCTCATGATACTGATGAGCCTGGTAAGCCTTCTCCTCTTCCAGTTGTTGCTGGGCAATCCTTTGCAGCATCCGCTGAAATTCGTGGGAATGGTTTGCCTGGGCGGTTGCAGCCTCAGCCTGGTATTCACTTTCCTGGCGGCCATTGCAGCGCGCGCCCAGCAGAATGCGGCCATGATGGCCATCATGGGTTTCCCGCTCATCATTCCGCAACTGATGTTGCTGATGCGGATATCTTCCATAGCATTTGCAGATGTGGTCCAATCGGGACTATGGCAATTGATCGCACTGCTGGCCGGTCTCGATCTGCTGGTGATCGTGCTGGCCGTGATACTTTTCCCCTTTCTCTGGAAAGACTAGGCCCGTCTGAACCATGATTTGTAAGATTTAAAGGATTGGGAAGAAAGGCAGTTGATTTTCGAAAAGTTGCTATTAATACAAATTGTTTCTTCCATGTTTTCATCATAATCCTTTAAATCTTACAAAACATGGTTCAGACAAATATTTTCCCCTAATTTTGCCCACTTAATCAGGTAGTTGGCGACCACCCTAAACGAATTTACTCCAGCCAATGACCATAACCAATGACGGGAATTTATGCGCCAGTACTGGTGGAAAATACTGAGTTTTATTTTACTGCTCTACACTTTTATCGCAGGCTTTTTGATCAAAGTGCCAACGATCGGTAACCTCTATGAGACCATCCGCAATCTATTCTTCCATGTGCCCATGTGGTTCGGTCAGCTTATCCTGGTTTCCGTTTCACTGGTATACTCCATATTATACCTGCGAAAGCCACAGCATAACTATGATCTCTATGCCACGGAGTTTGCCAGAACGGCCACTGTGATGGGTTGCCTGGGATTGCTCACCGGAATGATCTGGGCCAATTATACCTGGGGAGCGCCCTGGAACAATGATCCCAAACAATTGGGAGCTGCCATTGCCCTCCTGATCTACCTGGCCTATTTCGTGTTACGCAATTCCATGACCGATATCGATAAGAAAGCCCGTGTGGCGGCCGTGTATAACATTTTTGCCTATTTTATTTACGTCCCGATGATCATGGTCTTGCCCCGGCTGGTGGAATCATTGCACCCCGGCGGCAAAGGCGTGGAAGGGAACCCCGGTTTCGGAGGAAACGATCTCGATCCTACCATGCGTATGGTATTCTGGCCTGCCGTTGCCGGCTGGACCCTGCTGGGGGTATGGATCAGTACACTTCGTCTGAGGGTCAGGTTCCTGGAAGAGCAAAAACATTTGCATTAACTTTTACTCATGAAGCATTTAACGTTAACCCTGTTCTCCCTGCTGCTGATGTTCTGGGCATCTGCACAGGGAACTGCTGCACAGGGCGCAGAACAGGCAACAGGATTGAGAGCGGATGGAAAGATATATGTGGTTGTGGCTGTAGCCGTAACGATCCTCCTGGGCCTGTTCCTCTATGTATACAGGCTCGACCGTAAAATTTCAAAGCTGGAAAAAGCAAGTCGATAGTACTGCCGGCACTTCGATAACAATTATCGGCATGACAGCATACAACTTTATTTGTTATTGAACGTTCAAGCAGTCACCAATTCACCTTTTAAATAGCTTAATCATGTCAGAGTACAGTTTTTTTGGAGCGGTGGAAAAAAGTTTCGACAAAGCCGCCAAGTTTACCAAATGGGATCCGGGTATCCTGGAGCAGATCAAACAATGCAATGCGGTGTATCGTATGCACTTTCCCGTGAAGATCGGCGATAAGATCGAAGTGATCAAAGCCTACCGGGTTCAGCACTCGCATCATAAACTGCCCTGTAAAGGTGGTATCCGTTTCGCCCTGAGCGTTAACCTCGATGAGGTGATGGCCCTTGCGGCATTGATGACCTATAAATGTGCTATCGTGAACGTACCATTCGCTGGCGCCAAGGGAGGTATTACCATCGACCCCAAAAAGTATACGCCTTATGATCTTGAAAAGATCACCCGCCGTTATACTTCCGAGCTGATTAAAAAGAATTTCATAGGACCTGGCATCGATGTACCTGCGCCCGACTATGGCACCGGCGAACGTGAGATGGCCTGGATCGTGGATACCTATACCAGTATGCGCCCCGGCGAGATCGACGGACTGGGTTGCGTGACCGGCAAGCCCGTTACACAGGGTGGTGTACGCGGACGCCGCGAAGCTACCGGCCTCGGGGTGTTCTTCGGTTTGCGCGAAGTATGCAATATGAAAGATGTGATGGACAAACTGGGCCTGACCACCGGTGTTGAAGGCAAGCGTGTGGCTGTTCAGGGCCTGGGTAATGTGGGCTATCATAGCGCCAAATTCTTCCAGGAAGCTGGTGCAAAGATCGTAGCCCTGGCAGAATATGAAGGGGCCATCTGGAGCAAAGACGGGCTGAACGTGGATGCCGTGGTGGAACATCGCAGGAAGACCGGCTCCATCCTGAACTTCCCCGGCGCTACCAATTTTGCTAAAAATACCGATGCACTGGAAATGGAATGCGATATCCTGATCCCTGCCGCGCTGGAGAACGTGATCAATGGCGAGAATGCCTCCCGTGTTAAAGCCAAAGTGATCGGCGAAGCTGCCAACGGCCCGCTCACTCCTGAAGCCGATGATATCCTGGCTAAAAAAGGTACACTGGTAGTTCCCGATATGTACCTCAATGCCGGCGGTGTCACCGTTTCCTATTTCGAATGGCTGAAAAACCTTAGCCATGTGCGTTATGGTAGAATGGAAAAGCGTTTTACAGAAAACCTGAATTCGCAGATCCTCGGGCAGATCGAAGGGTTGACCGGTAAGAAAGTAAACCAGAAAGAAAAAGAATTCATCATGCATGGGCCGGAGGAAGTGGACCTGGTGCGCAGTGGCCTCGAAGAGACCATGATCGCCGCTACCCGTGAAGTGATGGATGCCTGGAAAGCCAACCCGGAGATCCCTGATATGCGTACTGCCGCTTACGTGGTAGCCATCAACAAAGTGGGCACCAGTTATGCAGAACTGGGAATTTTCCCATAATGATTGTTTGCTGAACGATATAAAACAGGTGGCCCCGAAAGCTTTCGGGGCCACCTGTTTATTTCTGGTTGATCTTATTCTGGTATCTTCAGCAATTTACAAACCTCCTCATAGCTCATCTTCGAGTAGTCGGGCCCTGACGATCGGCAACAAATTTCATATATACCAATACGTTACCACTATCGAGGATGGCCTGTGTAACATTGGTGAGTTTTTATTGTAACCAGTTCACCATCCTGGTATATAGCTTGTCTGTCCAGTTGCCGCCGCAATGAGTATTGCAACTATTATCGGTTATGCCTTCACTTAATGACTTGTAAGGGGAATCATTGCGAATGGCATTGTACAAATTTTTTCCGGAAAGGCCACCATCTTCATTATTACCACTGCATACAATACTATAAATAGGCAGATGAAAGTAAGTGGCATCCGTGGCGCCGCATGGAGCCAGCAATCCTTTGCAATAGGCAAGGTCTGTACGGTCGGCCGTATTGGTCAGGAGCATATAGCTGGCATAGGAATATCCTCCAATGACAGACCTGTTTTTATCTAGGCCGTATTTAGCAGCAATGGCCTTGATACATTTGTCGTAGTCTTCCCCTACCATCTGGGCACTGAGGTCCCAGTTGCTGAGCCCCGGTGTTTTCCGGTATTGTACGATAGCTGACGCATAACCGTTCTGTGCCGCTTTTTTGCAGAGATCATTTTCTGCTGCCCCATCCATGCTGCCGGGCGATGGATTGCTTTCATTATTCCCACTGCCCATGATGAGGATGCCTTTGAAAGATGCGCTGTTGGTTTTCGTGTACAGTTTGTAGGTAATGCCGTTTTGGGTTTCAACGACCTGCTTTACTTCTCCATCGGCGGTTTGATCATTATCCTTGCTTTTTTTGCAGGAAACGATACAAATGATCATCAGAGCGCTGAGAAATATTCCCGCCAGCGTAGTGAGGAATATTTTCTTCAGGGAGATCATGGTAGAAGATTTGGTTTATGACATGGAAAATAGCACTCAAAGTTTGATAGTAAATAGAAGATGGGGAAGCTGCAATGAGCCGTTCGCAGGAATGGGTGAGTGGGAGGCAGGAAATGCGTATATTATACATCTTTTTGCATAATAAAAATTATCCGAAATACAAACAAATTAAGGTTGTTTAAAACTACCTGTCAGTAGTTTTAAACAACCTCCAAAATTATCTTTTGTAGGCTATTCCAATTAAATTTGCCTTTAATATTTATATAACCCAGATATACAACCGATAAATATTTAAAATCATAGCCTATGACAGGTAATGGCCAGGATTATTATTCTATCCTTAAAAATTTAAAGGAAAAAATAAGATTTGTAAGGCAACAAGCAGTTACTATTGTCAGTTCCCATCTTCTTGCGGTCTATTGGGAAATAGGGAATATAATATTGAAACAAGAAAAAGCGGAAGGATGGGGAACAAAAGTAATTGACCGCCTGGCCACAGATCTAAAAACAGAGTTTCCCGATTTTAAAGGCTTGTCGGCAAGGAATCTGAGGTATATGAAAAAGTTCGCAGAAGTATGGCCCAGTCCGATAATTTTGCAGCCGGTGGCTGCAAAATTACAAGAAATTAAAAATCAATCAATTACAGATTTTCAATCTTTAATCACGGGAATCCCTTGGACACATCATACCATATTATTGGATAAAACAACAACTCAGGAAGAAAGACTTTTTTACCTCAGAAAAACAATAGAAAACGGCTGGAGCAAATCAATGCTGACAATTCAGATTTATAACCAACTTCATTTAAGGCAGGGTCATGCCATTAATAATTTCGAGCAGACTTTACCTGAATCGCAATCCGATCTTGCCAGGGAAAGTTTGAAAAATCCCTACTTTTTCGACTTCTTAGGGATTAGTGAAGAAGTTAAAGAAAGAGACCTGGAAAAAGCGTTAATACTGCATATCAAAAAATTCATGCTGGAGCTGGGCAGGGGGTTTGCTTACGTAGGCAATCAATATAATCTTATCGTTGGCGATAATGACTATTTTTTAGATCTGCTTTTCTACAATTATCATATGAATTGTTTTGTGGTCTTTGAACTGAAAGTAGGGGACTTCAAGCCGGAATACACGGGAAAGCTAAATTTCTATATAAACTCCATCGATGAAAAAATCCGAACTTCTCAACATAAACCTACAATTGGTATACTCCTGTGTAAGACACCTAATGAAACTGTAGTAAAATATGCCCTTAAAGGTATTGACACTCCTATGGGAGTAGCAGAATACGAACTCACAACGACCCTACCCAAACAATTGAAGGGAGAAATGCCGACAATTGAGGAACTTGAACAAGAATTACAAAAAGAAACTACTGATTTTGATGAGAAGAAATTAAGCCCGGTAGAAACGAGACTGTTAGCCATTAAAGAAAAATTAAGAGCAATAAGAACAGAAGAGCTTCGAATGCCGGTTTCATATTCAATTCTCCTGAATTTGTATAAGGAAGGATTAAAACCTCTTTACCTGGAAATTATCAGGAGACTATCAGTATTTGACGATGATTTTATAAGTAAAAAAATTAGTTGGCGTGGAGATCAATTTAGGACGCATGAATTAGATCAATTTGATGAAGTTTGGGAGAACGAGGCGAAATTGAGAAGCATGCGCCAGCTTGAATTCTCATATTATCTGCTAGGCTTTAAAAAAGCTGGTTTGGAAAATTATGATGAATACCTGACTCTAGGGTTTATAATTGAGGACTATTGTTATGGATTTACTCTCCATAATCATAATAACCAACAACCTTTCTTTAAAAAATTATACCATCAGGGTCTTACCGAAGAAGACAGACAATATATCGTTGAGGTAATGTTGAATAAGGTGCTGGATAGAATGGAACAAACGATTCAGGGATTAGAGAAAAGCTAGTTTTTCATCTTCTCCTTCGCGATTGGTGGTTACATTTAGGATTATATGGATGCCAACAAAAACCATTCCCTGAATTATCCCTAACTTTCAATCCCAATCAACCTTGTTATGCCTTACGATATTCGCCTTATTCCAAAAGAAGAACTGCCCTCCACCATTCCACTGCTGCGCATGTTGAACAATAATAATATCGCTGAAGAAGTATTGAAGGAGCGGATGCAGGACATGCTTCAACGCAATTATGCCTGCGTAGGGGTTTATGACCAGGACAAGCTCATCGCCATTTCCGGTGTGTGGGTCCTGAATAAATTTTATGTGGGCAAACATATTGAACCCGATAATGTGATGGTGCATCCGGGCTACCAGGGAAAGGGCATCGGAGACCTGATGATGCAGTGGATCCATGATTATGCACGTTCAAAGGGCTGTATCGCTGCAGAGCTGAACTGCTATGTGTCGAACGAAAAAGGGATCAGGTTCTGGATCAACCAGGGTTACAAGATCCTGGGATTCCATTTTCAGAAAAAATTATAAACTCTCCTATCTTGCATTCCATGACCTTCCGAGATGCAACGCTGCAAGACCTCCCGGCCATTGTGGCGATCTATAATTCCACCGTCGCCGGCAGAATGGTTACGGCCGACCTTGAACCCGTGACCGTTGAAAGCAGGATTCCCTGGTTCCGTCATCACCATCCGGAAAAGCGACCGCTTTGGGTGGTGGAAAACGAAGACCAGGAAATCATTGCCTGGATGAGCTTCCAGGATTTCTACGGCCGTGCCGCTTATAATGCCACAGCCGAGATCAGCATCTATATCGGCGAAGCATATCGTGGAAAAGGATTGGGAAAAATATTATTGCAATATTGCATGGACCAGGCCCCGGCACTGGGGATCCACACATTGCTGGGCTATATCTTCGCTCATAACGAACCCAGCATCCGGCTCTTCAGTAGCCTGGGGTTCAGTGAATGGGCCCATCTCGAGAATATCGCCGTGCTCGACGGCGTGGAAAGAAGTCTCAAGATTTTAGGGAAGCGCTTATTATAGCATCAAGCTCTCAAACACTTTCATTGCTTTTATTGCTCACCGGCCCTTCATCCGGGCCGAAGAGAATGTCTTTGTACCTGTTATAAAGATAAGAGACCAACAACAGGATAGCTCCCAGGGAAATGAATGAAACGGTTTTTGTAACGGTACCTGCTTCGGCCAGATCATAAACGAATAGTTTAATGAGCGTAATGACGAGCAATACGATGGCCCCCAATCGCACATACCGTAGTTTTTTCCAGATACCATATACGATAAAACCCAATGCAAACAACCCCCAGAGAATGCTCAATCCCAATTTATACTGGTTGCCGGCGCCGGAAACACGCATCCAGTGCAGGTATTCAAAACTGGTGAAGCTCACGATGATCGTATATACCATCAGCCACCAGGCTTTTTTCAGCAGATCGTCGACAATGAAATCCTTTACTATCCTGCATCCCAACAGCACCAGCAGTGCTACTACACCCATTGCCAGGTAACGGACCAGGAGGTTCATCTTCCCGAAATACAAACCAGCTCCGTCTTTTTCGAAATAATGGGCCGCCATTTCATTCATGAGCGGTAGCCCGCTGATCAACAAGATCACCACCAACAGGGCAATAGCTGCCAGGCTTGCCATTGCCAGTGATTTATTCCTTACCCATTGCTGGTTGATGAAAATGACCAACGCAGTGAATACCATGGAATACAGCAGAAGCGTCACGATATTGAATAAGCTCACTTCACTGCCCCAGGGGCCGAAGCTTCCATCGGCGCCATGAAACTGGTGCGACACCTTTATGAAATAGCCCTGTACTTCAAGTAGAAATGCAAAGTAAGCCGATGCGAGGCACAATACGGGCACGGCATAGTCATAGAATAAAGCATATACTGTTGCCCAACCTCTTGTTGGGGTGGGATATTTTTTATTCCGGTCAAGCCATATAATATAGGCGTATGCCAGCAATACTAAAATACCAGTGAAGAAAGTGATGTTCAGGAATGGCCGCAGGTGCTGGTTGTTTGGTCCCGTAAACGCGGGAAGATGATGTGACCAGTCGTGCAGCAGGCTGAAGAAACCCAGTAGGATCAATCCTGCTCCCAATTTTTCATAAGCAGATGCTCCTCTCCTACGCCCTATCGTGAATACCAGTACTGCCTCCAGTGTCCAAAACATCGTTACCCAATTGCCATCGAACTGGACTGGAAAAGAGATGGTGAAAAAAATGAGCGCCAGCCCAAAGACCAGGTAATACAAGCGGCGATCGGCCAGTTTCAGTTGACTGATCAACTGGCTCACTCCATAATGAACCGCAGCATTCGCGATAGTGAACACGCCCTGCCATCCGGCTGTGGCCTTATTAGCGGCAAGCAGGATCATGCCCGTTCCATAAAATACAAATGAGTTCCACATCAGTAATACCACATCCCAGGCATTGTATTGTTCTTTCTTCACCATCTTATAGGCCAGCACTGCTGCATAAAATAGAATGAAATAGATGATCGAGAAAGTCCATGCAAGGTTAATATGACTTTCGAAGGAATACTCCATGATATACCAGACAAGAAAGATGGTCCAGGTAGAGAAGAAAGCTACATACAACAGGGATTTCCAGTATTTCCAAAAAGAGAGCACCAGGATGCCTGCATTGATAATGGCGATATAGGTGAACAATACGGAGTAACGCCCGGAATTATCGCTTAACATGAATGGAATGGCATAAGCACCTACCTGTGCCAGATGCGCAATGATCACCTTGTTGTACAGTAAAGCAGCATACACGATCGCTGCGGTAAATACAAACATCAGCAGGAATGCCATGATCTGCGGGAGCATGTTGTAATAACCATAAGCAATATACGTAATGAAGTAAAGCACCGATAGGCCGCCTCCCATCAGTACGGCACTGTAGTTTTCATATTTATTTTTGAGGCGGATGGCCAGCCCAGCCAGGAGGAGGCCACTGATATAGCCAGTTATCACTCTCACGGCAGGGCTTACCAACTGATGTTCCAGCGCATACCGCGCCCCGATAAATATACCAACGATGGTGACCAGGATGCCTACCTTGCTCGCCAGGTTCTTCCCGATAAATTCTTCAAATGAGAATTGTTTGGCAGGGCTTTTCGCTTCACTCTTTGGAACTATATGCTTCCTGTCGGGTATCCCCGGCTGTTGTATGACCGGCGACGTAGCGACGACCGCTTCCTTTACCGGTACTGTTTTTTCCTGTGCTGTTGTTTGTGTGGGTTGAATAGCTTTCCCCGCAACCTGTTGCTTCAGTGCAGCCAGTTCATCCATCAATTCGATCATCTGTTTTTGATGCTGGGACTGTTGCCTGGCCAGCTCTTGAAGGCGGCTGGTCAATGCTTCTATTTTTTCGAAGAGCTGGTCCATGAAAAGCAGTCGTTGGGTTTATCTAAAGAAACAAAAAAAAATATTGATCGGGGGATTTAATTTTCAAATGAGGGGAGGAAGTCGATGGATCGCAGTTGCCCGTTCTCTTTGATAAAACCGGCGCAATAATGACCATTGGTGATCACCAGGTATTTCACAGGTATGGCAATATTATAACGCAATACCTGCTCCAGCACTGACTGGTCGATGTTTACTTCCGTAGCTTTGCATTCCACCATCAGCCAGGGCTGGTGGCCGGCATCGTAAACGAGGATATCGAAGCGCTTTTTCAATTCGCCCAATCGCAATTCCTTTTCCACTGCCATCAGCGATGCCGGATAATTCTTTACCTGCAATAGGTATTGTAGAAAATTCTGTCGCACCCATTCTTCCGGTGTAAGACGGACCCACAATTTCCGGAAACTATCGAAAATGAATTCTTTTTCATTCTCTTTTTTCAGGCGGAAAGGGTGATCTGGATAGTCTATGCGAAGCATTTCGCAAAAATAAACGAAATTTAGGGTTATGAAGACCAAAGAAGAAATCGTACAAAACTGGTTACCCCGGTACACAGGAGAAAAATTAGAAAATTTCGGCAAGTATATCTTGCTCACTAATTTCAGCAATTATGTAAAGATGTTCGCAGAATGGAATGGCGTTCCCGTGATAGGTGAAGACCGGCCCATGCAATGCGCCACCGCCGATCATATCACGATCATCAACTTCGGCATGGGCAGTCCAGGGGCCGCTACCATTATGGACCTTCTCACTGCCATCGAGCCCAGTGCCGTTCTGTTCCTGGGCAAATGCGGCGGACTGAAAAAACGCAACAATATCGGCGATCTCATCCTGCCCATTGCCGCCATCCGTGGAGAAGGAACTTCCAATGATTATTTCCCGCCCGAAGTGCCTGCCCTGCCCGCATTTGCGCTACAAAAGGCAGTTTCTACAACGATCCGCGATTATGGCGTCGATTACTGGACAGGCACCGTCTATACCACTAACCGGCGGGTATGGGAACACGACGAAACGTTCAAGGAATACCTTCAACGCATTCGCAGCTATGCCATCGACATGGAAACGGCCACGATCTTTTCCGTGGGATTTTACAACAAGATCCCTACCGGCGCCCTCCTGTTGGTGAGTGATTCACCGATGGTACCGGAAGGCGTAAAAACAGAGGAGAGCGATAAAAAAGTTACTTCCAGCTTCGTGGAAAGACATATCAGGATCGGCATCGATTCCCTCAAGCAATTGATCAATGACGGTCTCACCGTCCGCCACCTGAAATTCTGACCCTGCATGGCAAGTCCACTGTTACAGATCGAAAACCTGCAGGTAGACTTCATTACCGGCATTGGCGCCACTACGGCCGTTAAAGAAATTTCGTTTACTGTTCACCGTGGTGAGATCGTGGCAATTGTGGGGGAATCCGGATCTGGCAAGTCGGTCACCTCCCTGTCGATCCTCCAGCTCCTCCCTTCACCTCCTGCCAGGTACACCAGTGGCAGCATACTTTTTTCGGTTGATGGAAATAAAACCGTCGACCTGCTTACGCAAACGCCGGAGGAACTGCGCAATATCCGTGGGAATGAAGTGGCCATGATCTTCCAGGAACCGATGACCTCCCTCAATCCCGTCTTTACCTGCGGCGACCAGGTGATGGAAGCCATCCGGCAACACCAGCGATTGCCGAAAGCCGAAGCCAGGCAAAAGACCATCGAGCTATTCGAAATGGTGAAGCTGCCTGATCCGGCCCGGTTATTCCACCGGTATCCGCACCAACTCAGCGGCGGACAAAAACAAAGGGTGATGATCGCGATGGCGATGAGCTGCCATCCCGCCCTGCTGATCTGCGACGAACCTACTACTGCCCTCGATGTGACCGTACAAAAAACAATCCTTCAACTGATCCGCTCCCTTCAGCAAACAGAACAGATGGGCGTAGTATTCATCACCCACGACCTGGGCGTGGTAGCGGAAGTGGCCGACAGGGCCATAGTGATGTACAAGGGATCGATCGTTGAACAGGGCGCTATCCACGAACTCTTCAATAATCCACAGCATCCCTATACCAAAGGTTTGCTCGCCTGCCGGCCTGTACTGCATCCGAAAGGAAAAAGATTGCCGGTGGTGAGCGATTTCCTGGAAGGACGGGGAGAGTTGGCAATGGGCAGTATGCAGTTGGCAGTTAGCAATTCGCGTCCTGCCTCCGAAGCAGCGCAACTGCAAACTGAAAACTGTCAACTGCCAACTTTGATCAAAGTCCGGCACCTCAGTGTTCATTTTCCTTCCAAAAGAAATTTTCTCGGCAAGCCGCTCGATCACGTGAAAGCAGTGAACGACCTGAGCTTCGAAGTTTATAAAGGAGAAACATTGGGACTGGTAGGCGAATCGGGCTGTGGCAAGACCACGCTGGGCAGAACACTGCTCCGGCTTATCGAGCCTACTTCAGGAAAGATCTGGTACGAAGGCATCGATCTTACTGCACGCAAACGTGATGATCTCAAACAAATGCGCAAGGATATCCAGATCGTTTTCCAGGATCCCTACTCTTCCCTCAATCCCAGGCTCACCATCGGCAATGCTATTGCCGAACCATTGAAAGTGCATGGGCTGATCGAAGGCCGGCAACAACGAAAGGACAAAGTTGTGGAGCTGCTGGAAAAAGTGGACCTGAAAGCGGAGCATTTCAACCGTTACCCGCATGAGTTCTCAGGCGGACAGCGCCAGCGGATCGTGATCGCCAGGGCGCTTGCCCTGCATCCTTCTTTTATAGTATGTGATGAATCCGTATCGGCGCTCGATGTGAGCGTACAGGCACAGGTGTTGAACCTGCTCAATGACCTGAAGAAAGAATTCGGCTTTACCATCATTTTCATCTCGCACGACCTTTCAGTGGTGCGTTATATCAGTGACCGCATCATGGTCATGAATAAAGGAATGATCGAAGAGATCGGGGATGCCGAACAGGTTTATTTTCATCCCGCCAAAGCATATACGCAGCAGTTGATAGCGGCAATACCCAAAGGTTGAAGACCGGCTAATCCCTATACCGCCTGCTTTTCACTACTTCCGGCAACAACCGCCTGTACCGTTCAACTGATCTTGCATCATAGAATTCAGTGGCAGAGGGCCTTTTCTTGTTGATCATCTCTTTCAGCATTTCCTGTATTTGTTTTTCAATGGGCTGATCGTTTTCCAGCTCCCGGTCATCATGCTCTGTGAACTCATCGTCTTCCAGGTCGATCTTTTGCTGGTCTTCGGGCTGCATGCCCACTGAAGCGAGCTTCCATTCTTCATCATCGCGCTTTTCCTTGTATTTGAAGAAGTGAACGAACCCTTTTTTGTTTTTATAGGTAACAGGTAGTTTATCGACATAAACCAGCGTGTCCGGCTTATTGTAATAGCCGCTGGTGGCGCCTGTCACTATGCTCCTGGCTATTTGTTCCTGTGTTTTGAAGGCAGTCGGGAACTTACCGATCAGGCCGAGACGGTCGAGGTCGTGGTATAAATTCCCGCGATACCTGTCGAGTCTCGCATAATTGATGAAGAAAGAATCGGGCACCAGCTTTTTATTCTCCAGCAGGAGGATCGAGCATTCGTACAGTAACTTCCTGTCGCCCGATGTCATCAGGTCCCTGAAAAATTTCTGAATGCCCGGATGATCATCACGGAAAGGCAATAGCAATGCTGCATAGTTCATGAGTTCGTCATTGCCTTCGTCGCAGTCCGACTCATCTTCCTCATCCGCGGCCATAAAACCGAAACCCAGGTCTTTACGGCCTGCCTTCTCCATCCTTTCCTTATTTTCCCTGGCCAGTTGTTTTTTGAGCAACTGCTTGCCGTCGAGATAGAACCTTGCCATGTAGCTCTCATAGTCGGTCCCTTTGAGATAACCGCTGTCTTTCAACTGGCGCAGCAGGTAGAGCATGGGAGTTCGGTAATCATCCAGGTTCAACAATTGTAAAAGATCAGGAAATAATGTCCTTGTCAGGGCAAGGGTATCGGCCAGGATATGCAGGTTGGAGCCATATTCATATTTCCTGTAACGTTTTGGCAGATGGCTAAGAGACGACTTCCCCGCTGTCCTCAACAACGGAGATGCGGATTCATTGATCCATGAAACGGATTCACTGATAGGTGGTTCCTGCAATATCAATTCCCTGAAAGCCTGGAATCCTTCCTTGTTGCGCTGTAACAGCAATGCATTGAGAACGGGATGCTGCAATTCGGCCGTATCACCTGCTTTCCAATACAGGTCTTTCAACCAGGGAACAATGGACGGATGATGCAGGGTTCCCAGCGTTCTGATGAAATTCGTTTTCAACTCGAGGTACTGGGGTATATCCCAATGCAGGGAACTGATGGCGGTCTTCAGTAATGGCACATCGAGAGAATCAAATTCCACTTCGTATGAGTTCTTTGCCGTCCTGGCGACCAGCAGGCTGTCTGTGCCAAACAGTGCGTTCATGAACTTTTGTGATTTCCGGACGAACATAGGGATCGCCTGCAAGGTATCGGCAGGTTTGAAACTCTCGAAGAAGCTTTTCAGGAAACCACTTGAAGCACTCAAAGTATCCGTAAGCGTGGAGATGGAGAAGATATGTCCGTCCTTGTAAAATAACCTGGCGAGCATCAACCGGCTGCTGCCTGTATCTGTGATCCGGAGGTCTTTGCATTTCATTCCGTTCGGCCCGTCGAATTCCTTATCCAGCAAGTATACGAAAGTACCGGGCTCATCATCGTCTTCCTTCCTCATGATATACTTCCATAAGCGTGAACTGTCTTTCCAATAAGTATATTCCGAAAACCGGCTATACGCTACAGTGATCTTTTCGCCGGTACTGTCGTTACCAAAAATTCTGCTTCTGAACCTGTTTGCATAACCGGGATCACCTCCGTCATCCTCCAATTCCTCCGCTGCAGAACGGACCATTTCTTCCAGCCGGGCTCTTTCGCTCTCGCCCGGTTTTTCATTGGTGAGCGGTACCGGGCTGCGTACGCTGAAATGCATGGAAGTATCTGTTTGTTGCCGGGCCAGAGGATAATTATTTGAGATAATGGCGAATGATCTCAAAAATTTCTGTACGCCCGGATTCTCTTTCCTGTACCGGGCGATCAATGCATAATATACAGGCCCGCGGATGATGAACTTTACGGCGCTGAAGCTGCCATCCTTGTGCTTATACAACCTGTTGAGTGCGGGATACCCGGAAACAGTTGTATAACCTCTTTCGAGTGGCTGTTCGATGAAACCGGAGAATGCATAACTTTCATCCATGAGGTTGAGCTCAAAACTGTCTTCCTCCAAATACATATAATTGTGCAGGTTGGCCTGCAGGATGAGGAAACTGGTACTGTCCTTTGCATCATAAGCAGCATATTCAAATCGCCTGGAAGGATGATTAATATCGTGAATTACCGCTGGTGCATGGGGCAACTGTACAGAAAATCCTCCCGTGGAAGGTTGCCAGCCCAGCCATTCACCGGAGCTGTATTCTTTTAAGCGGATCGAATTGAAGAAACGATTGGCTTCCTGGCCACTGCTGACGAAATCACCATTCCCGCTGATCTTGAAAAGGACCACTTCAAAGGGGGTGATGAATAATTGGTAGCGTTGGTAATCGCCACGCCGGGTTTTGTTGAGGATATCGAAGCCACGGTATCCGTTTTTCATGATGGCCGTTTTTCGTATGATCTTCCCCGGTATATTCTCATAAAGATAGCTGTCGATCTTCTTATACACATCACCGGTAGTATGGCCCCAGTTACTGCTGTTAGTCCTTATGCGGGTCACGAGATAATAAGCACCATTCACCATATCGGCATATTGCACCACGTTCATACCGCTCCAATTGGTGAACTGGTAGAATTTCTTGCCGGGAATGGACACCTGGTAAAATCCATCGTCGGAAGTTTGCATATTGAAGGAATGATCGACGCGGATCTTGTCGATAGCCTCTTTCTGAATACTGTTGCGATCGCCCATCAACACCGGACGAACGGTATAGCCTTTGCTACGCAGGATCTCGATCACACCTCTTTCACCGGGCAGATGCGCAGCGCCAACACCTACGAAGAGCGAAGCCTTGCGGATAATGGAATCGATGGAACCGGCCTGTATCTCATTGCGCCTGTACAGGAATTTTTCCTGGAAGGCATCGGAGACTGTATTTTGCACCTGGATGGAATCCAACAGATCGAGATCGCCTTTCCGGTAGGCATCTTCCAGTTTTTTCGAACTGCCCATACCGCCATAGTCGTAGCTTTTCCGTTTCTTGTGCCTGTCGCGCGCCATATCCCTGTAAGCTTCCGCCACCAGCTTTTCGCTCTGCTCGAAATTCTCGACCCCACTTATACGCTTACCCAGTTTTTTTCCAACCTGGAAAATGTACATGTCGAGGAAAGTATCTTCTTCAAAATCGTCCATATTATTGCCGAAGGTCCGGTACAACATGCCATTGATCATGGACGGTTCCAGGGAAAGGGAGGCTTTGATCAATTCTTCATAACTATCAAGCGCAAACAAATTGATCATCATCCTGTCCATGGGAAATTCATTCTGACCTCCGATAGAACGGTAGCCTCTGCCGGAACGCCTGGTGAACATGGTCGAGCGGCTGAAATCATCCTGCCAGCTCTCCGGGTTGGTCTCGAGCGCTACCACATCGGCCCGCCGGATGGCATCATAAAAAGAATCGCCCAGATGGAACGCCAGTTTATCGCTCACGTGCATGGTGCCGAAAAGCCAGGATGGTTTTTTGAGCCCATTACCGGTGATCTCCCAGAGCAGGCTGGGGTATTTTTTACCGGAAGCGGAAGTTGATGTAGCGGTCTTCTTTTCCCTGACGGGAATTTTCTGTGCAAAAGCAACCTGGACCAGTAAGGCAGATATCAACACGATCGTGGGAAAGCACCTTCTAATTTTCATACTACTGCAAAGGGTTTGAATATGAGCCGGGAACGCGCCCGGCATCAAGGTACAAGAAAACGGGATTATTTTTTTCGTTTTCTGGGAAAAGTTACTACCTTTGCCCGCTTGAAAATGACGCTCAACATGTTATCAAACCTGGTGCCGTAAGACCTGGTTTGTACCGGACTTCCCCCGATGTACCCGATCTTACTCCCCTTTGGTACCATGTGGCACGTAAATAAACTATAAGCTGAATGAAACTCTCACAGTTCAGGTTCGATTTGCCGCTCAATCTGATCGCACAACACCCTACCAAGAAACGTGAAGATGCCCGGATGATGGTGGTCCACCGTCACACCGGCCAGATCGAGAATAAGTATTTCCGCGATATCATGGATTATTTCGACGACAAAGACGTCTTTGTCGTCAATAACACCAAGGTATTCCCAGCGCGCATGTATGGCCGCAAGGAAAAAACAGGCGCCAAGATCGAAGTGTTCCTGCTGCGCGAGCTGAACAAGCCCAACCGCCTTTGGGATGTGATCGTTGACCCTGCCCGCAAGATCCGCGTCGGCAATAAGTTGTATTTCGGTGAGAATGATGAACTGGTGGCCGAAGTGATCGATAATACCACTTCCCGCGGGCGCACCATCCGCTTCCTCTGGGATGGCACCGACGAAGAGTTCCGCCAGATGCTGGAATTCCTGGGCGAAACTCCCCTGCCGAAATATATCAAACGCAAGCCCGAAGCAGAAGATAAAGAACGTTACCAAACGGTCTATGCGAAACATGAAGGCGCTGTGGCCGCTCCTACCGCCGGCCTGCACTTCAGTATCGAGCTTATCAAACGCCTCGAAATAAAAGGCATCCGCTTCGCCGAAGTGACCCTCCATACCGGGCTCGGCACTTTCCGTCCGATCGAAGTGGAAGACCTCAGCAAACACAAGATGGACGCAGAATACTATCGTATTGAAGATACGGCCTGCAAAATCGTGAACAAAGCCATCGAGGGCGGCCACCGCATCTGCTCCGTTGGCACCACCACCATGAGGGCCATTGAATCTTCCTACACGGCAGAAAAATTACTGAAGCCATCAGAGGGCTGGACGAATATCTTCATCCATCCCCCCTATCAATTCAATATTGCAGATGCATTGGTCACCAACCTGCACCTCCCCAAGACCAGCCTCCTGATCATGACCTGCGCATTCGCCGGTTATGACCTGGCCATGGAAGCCTATAAAAAAGCCATCAAAGACAAATACCGCTTCTTCAGCTATGGCGATGCCATGCTGGTGATCTAATCAATTTATGATCTGTTAATCTTTATGGCTACAACTAAAATACGAGTACTGGAAACCATCAGGCAGGGACAGATCGGAGGAGGAGAAAGTCATTTATTGAACCTGGTGGAGAACCTCGACCGGGACAGGTTTGAACCCGTAGTATTATCGTTCACCGATGGCCCGATGGTGAACAAGCTGAAGGATATGGGCGTGCAGACCGAAGTGATCTACACGGAGCGGCCCTTCGATATCAGCAAATGGAGCAAGGTGAAGCGTTTCATGCAGACCAACCGTATTTCTCTCGTACACGCACATGGCACACGCGCCAATTCCAATGTTTTCTGGGCCGCCAAAAGATTACAGTTACCCCTCGTTTATACCATTCACGGCTGGTCATTTCACCCCGACCAGAAACCCCTGCTCAAAAAGATCAGGATCATGGGTGAACAGCTATTGACTTCCAAAACCGATGTCAATATCTCCGTGTCGATGGCCAACCAGGAATCAGGAAAAAAATATATCAAAGGCTTCCAATCGGTGATCGTCAATTATGGCATCGACCAGAAAAAATTCAACCCCGATCGCCCGCTGAATAATGTCCGAAAAGAATTGCAGATACCCGATGATACTACCATCGTTTTGTTCGTGGCCAGGTTCCTTCACCAGAAACAACCTTTAAAGCTCGTTGAAGCTTTCGGCAGGGTAGCGCATCAGTTGCCTCATGTAAAACTCCTGATGGTGGGCGACGGAGATCAAAAGCCCCGGGCACTGGAAATGGTGAAAGCACTGGGCATCTCCGACAGGGTCATCTTCCAGCCTTTCCGCCAGGATGTGCCTGATGTGCTGGCAGCGGCAGATATGTACGTGTTGCCTTCACTCTGGGAAGGATTACCGATCGGCCTGCTCGAAGCGATGGCCATGCGAAAGGCGATCATCTGTACGAGGGTCGACGGCACACCGGAAGTGATACAGCAGGGACAGAATGGGATCATGATCAACACCGACAAAATGGAAACCGATATCGGAGAAGCCATTGTCCGGTTGGCCAATGACCCGGCCCTCCGTTCACAGTTGGGCCGTGAGGCACAAGCCACCATCAGCTCTACATTCAGTGCGCCTACCATGACAAGGCATATCGAATCCATTTACACAGAGCTGCTGGAGAAGTACAGGAAATAACCTATCTCCTTCTGAACTTGAATATATAGGTACGCAACCCGTCATAGATATACGCTTTGAAAGTGTTGGTACCGGTAAATTCCATCTCATCGAAATATTCCGATCTGGAATCATGGTTGTTGAAATCGATCGCGTGGACCTGCAATGTATACACCAGGCGATTGTCGCACCGTGAACGGCCATATTCATCGGTATAACAATCCGGGATATTCTGCTGGCGGATATTCCAGTCGCCCTCATAAAAGCCGCCATATCCATCCTCATAACTCAATCTGCCCGATCCATAGAAAGTAAAAAGACCGCCGGTAAATGGCAGACTGCTGTTGCCAAAGCCGATGCGCGTTACATCCGTAAGTTCCCAGCTACCCTCTATACGACGATCATACGATTTGAAGATATCCTTACTGCAACCGGTAAAAAGAACGGTCACTAACAACAGTAAAGGCAAGGAGTAGATTTTTTTCATATACCTGCGTTTACTGTTAAACGATCAAAGGATATGCCCCGGTTACAGCTATTTCTCCTGGTGCCAGGGCATTTAACTTAATATTCTGTAAAAGCCTTGCATAGCTGTAATTAAACCTTAAATTTGATAAAAGGCATAGGGGTACACCCTCTGCAAGACCAGTCAACGATCACCTAACACTCTAATACAACCGAAATAATGAAAGCCTGTCTGCTGGCCATTTCCATCATGAGCATCACCACCCTTTCCCATGCACAGACCATCATTCCCCTCTACGAGAAGATACCCAATTCAAAACCGGGGCCTGATATTGAAAAATCGGAAATAGACCCCAAAGGTCTTACCAGGATCTCGGAGGTGACCAGCCCCACCCTGTCGGTCTTTCTCCCGCCGAAGGATAAAGCCAATGGCACTGCCGTGATCATCTGTCCGGGTGGCGGATACGCACGATTGGCATTCAGTCACGAAGGGACCGATGTGGCCAAAAAATTCAATGAGATGGGGATTGCCGCCTTCGTGCTGAAATACCGCCTGCCCGATGATCTCATTATGGTGAACAAAGAGACCGGGCCGGTGCAGGACGCGCAACGCGCCATCCAGGTCGTGAGAGAAAGGGCAGCGGAATGGAGCATCGATAAAAAGCGGGTGGGACTGATGGGATTTTCAGCCGGCGGCCACCTGGCCTCCACAGCCGGTACCCATTTCAATCATCACTACACAGATACCAAAAAGAATATCAACCTGCGCCCCGATTTTCTGATCCTCATTTACCCGGTGATCAGTTTTGCAGACAGCATCGCGCATAAAGGTTCCCGCACCCGGCTATTGGGCGAGCACCCGTCACCGGAAAAGGTCCGTGAATATTCCAATGAATTACAGGTCACGAAAAATACGCCTCCTACTTTCCTGGTACATGCCAAAGATGATAAAGTGGTGCCGGTGGAGAACGGCCTTCTATTTTATAAAGCACTCCAGGAACATCATGTCCCCTCCTCCCTCTACCTGTATGAAAAGGGTGGGCATGGGTTCGGGATGAACAATCCTACCAGCGATGTAAAATGGATGGAGCATCTGCAAAAATGGATGCAGGAACAAAAGATCATTCCGTAAGGGTCTGGTCAGGGTATATCCGGAACATAATCCCAGGGTAGCAGGTGCGCGATCTTTTCACTCCAGGCCCAGTAGTCGAGCAGGAAGAGGTCTTGCGGAGGGATATACATTCCATTGTGATCGATGGTAACCGGCGTGCCTTCCAGCAATATGGCCACAGAGCGCTGATAGGATGGCTTGCGGCCTGATTGCCGCGTGAACTCGAGGTATTCCTCCTCCTCCCTGGCTGTATTGGAAACCACCTGCAGGTAATCCTTGAAGTAAAAAGTTTTGGTTGAATCGCTGTTGAAGGCAATGAGGCTATCGGCAGTGAGCAGGGCCGGACTGATGATCTCGATCGAATCGGGCTCCATCAGCACGCGCTGATAATAGTTCAGCGAATCATACGAACTGGAAGTGCCGGCCAGCGATACTACCTGCCCGCCCGAAAACACCGACCGCCGCGGCTCTGTGGCTTTCAATTTTCTTACCCTTTGCTTTTCGAGGTTCACTTCCCTTTTCAGCCGCTGCACTTCAAACCCCTCCTGTTTCAACCTGTTGTTATAAAGACTCCGTATAAAATGCATCACCGATCCCTGGTAGGCCCTCTGCCGGTTCTCCAGGTACCGGGCAGCCATCCGGCGATGTTCTTTAGCCAGATCTTCGAAAAGCGAAAACCCTAAGAACACCTGCGATCGGGCATTCCAGTCATATACGAATGCTTCCAGTTGGTATTGTATACGATAACCCAGTGCCCTGTTCTCGATGATCAGTGGCTTATCGGCCATCACTTCCAATACTCTCCTTTTTTTCGAATAGCGGAAACGCAACACTTTGGGGTTCCTGATCTCGCACAATTTGGCAGCTGCAGATGTACCGATAAAATTTTCCGTGAAGAATTTGCCCCATTGTTTCCAGCCATCCCTTTCAAAAGGCTCAACGGTAACGGGTTCCAGTTCCTCCGCTTTAGGCTTCAGTTCCAGGCTCAGCTCCAGAGGGAGTTTATCTGAACTGAACGGATATACTATAGTGGAAAAACCAACAGAGGAGATCACCAGCTCATAAGAGCCGGCAGGAAGACTGCCTAAGTAAAAGCGGCCGTTCGCATCCGTTACGGCGCCTCTTGAAGTTCCATTGACAAAAACGCTGGCATTGACGACGGGCAGCTTGTTGGCAGCATTCACCACCACACCGCTGATCGATCTCTTATCCTGCGAAAAGGCAACAGTGGACAAGACCAGACATATAGCAAGACATAATCTTCTCATACCTGATTAAGATACGAACAAATCCGTCAATTGGGAACTGGACTTACTGCCTTGATCATTTGCCGGTCAATCAAGCCTATTCCAAACCGAACAATCCCTTGTTCAGCAATTGCAGTGTTTGTGTTTTAAAGGATGAGGGTACGAGGATTGATACATTGTGCTTGCTGCCGCCATAGCTCACCATTCTAACGGGGACCGGTGTGAGCGCTTCGAACAGCCTGCGCAATACATCTGGTGTTTTAGCGATCTCATTGCCGACAACCGAGATGATCGTGTGATCATCTTCCACTTCGATGCTCCCGAAAGGTTCCAATTCTTTGAGAATGGCCTTCAGGTGCGTGCCGCTGTCGATCGTAACGGACACGGCCACTTCAGAAGTGGTGATCATATCGATGGGTGTGCGGTATTTTTCAAAGACCTCGAAAATTTTCCGGAGAAAACCATAGGCCAGCAACATGCGACTGCTTTTGATGTTGATGGCGATGATACCATCTTTGGCGGCCACTGCTTTCACGCCTACCGATCCGGCATCCTGGGTGATGGTGGTGCCTGCCGCTTCGGGCTGCATGGTGTTCAGCAGTTTCACGGGAACTTTCTGCTGCTGCGCGGGCCAGATACAGGTGGGGTGCAGGATCTTGGCGCCGAAATATGCCAGCTCCGCCGCTTCTTCAAAGCTCAATTGCTCGATGGCTAATGTCTTTTTCACTACACGCGGATCATTGTTGTGCATGCCGTCGATATCTGTCCAGATCTCGCATACAGAAGCATTCACGGCAGCCGCCACCAGGGAGGCCGTGTAATCGCTGCCGCCACGTTTGAGGTTATCCACCTCACCACGGACATTGCGGCAGATATATCCCTGCGTAATGAATAATTTTTTATCGCCCTGTTGTTTCAGGAGGGTCTGCAGTTTGGAACGGATAGCGCTCAGTTGCGGCTCATCATGCACATCGATGCTCATGAATTCGAGCGCAGGCAGCAGTGAATGGTCTATCCCTTTCTCTTCGAGATATACGCTGAATAATTTGGTGGATAATAATTCACCCTGCGCCAGGATGTCCTTGCTCAGAGCTTCACTGAAAGATATTTTGAGAATGATATTCAGGAATTCGAAATGCTCGCCCACGATCTGCTTCGTTTTGTTGCGGGCAGCATCCGTTTTCACGAGCTCGGGAATGAATGACTGGTAGTGGGCTTCCAGTTTGTCGATCTGCTGCTTGGCCTGGTGGCGGTCGCCCGATGCCATCGCATCGCCGATCGATACCAGTGCATTGGTAGTGCCGCTGAGCGCGCTCAATACTACGATCCTGGGTTCCGCATCTTTGGTGATCAGTTGCGCTACCTGGTGCATCCGTTCCGGTTTTCCGACCGAGGTACCGCCAAACTTCATAATTTTCATGATACCCTCTCCTGTACCGCCTTCCGGCGGGGATTTTAATTGGACAATTATTTTTAAGGCGCCTATCTAAAGGCAGGCGCAAAGATAAAGGTTGAGAGGATATGATGGTCAGGGAAAAGAATTATCGGATATGGAACGGGATCTTCAATTTTTCCGATAATAACTGAAGGTCTGCCGCCACTGCGTTCAATAATGGAATGCCCGCCTTTCTCCTGTTCTCCTCCATTTCCCTTTCCGGGTCGCCGGGGATGAGCACCTGTTCCTCACCAGCAACCGTTTCGGCACTGCGGAAACGGCGTATCCATTTATCCATATTCGATTTGAACTCCGAAGCTGGCCGGAATGCGTCTATGCGCATAGCCCCGAAAAAATGGCCGATACCTTTACCGGGCTGCTCATCGGGCATAGGAACATAAGCAGGGAATGGAGGAACCCAGGGGCCATAGTTGGCGCCGCTGAGCACGGCAGAAAAAATGTCTACGATCGCACCGAGGGCATAGCCTTTATGACTGCCATGGTCGCGGTCACCGCCCAGTGGCAGTAAGGCGCCGCCCGATTTCAACTCATGCGGGTTCACGGAGGGATTGCCCTCTTTATCCTGCACCCAGCCTGAAGGCGCTTCGAGATTTTTACGCTGCAATATTTCCAGCTTGCCATTGGCGGCCGTGGTGGTGGCGAGGTCGGCCACGAATGGCGGTTCTTCGCCGGCAGGTATGGCCACGCAGATGGGATTGGTGCCGAGTAGTCTCTCAATGGAGAAGGTGGGTGATACGAGTGGACTGGCATTGGTCATGGCGATACCGATCATATCGTGATCGAGAGCCATCATGCCATGATAACCGGCAATACCGAAATGGTTACTGTTCTGAACGCTCACCCATCCGGTACCTACCTGTTTTGCTTTATTGATGGCCACCTGCATGGCGTAGGGAGCTACCACAAGCCCCAGCCCGCTATCGCCATCCACTACAGCGGTGGAAGGTGTTTCATGAATGATGCGGATACCAGGTTTGGCATTCACGCGATCCACTTCCCAGAGGCGCACGTAGCCGCTGAGCCGGGCCACACCATGTGAATCGATGCCCCTGAGATCGGCCGATAATAAAACTTTCGCTGCCAGCTCAGCATCTTTTTCAGAGCAGCCTAACTGCCGGAAAACGGATTGGGTGAATGCTAGAAGTTGTTGATACGAATATAATTTTTCGGGCATGCCGCAAATTAATGCGGAATTCTCAAACCAGCTTCATCTTCTCAGGGTCCCAGTGGATCACCTTCTTCTGGAAATAGCTGTCGTTGGCAGCCAGGCAGGGCGCTGCTGCGCGGAACCCGAACTCGGGTCCTTCCACCACCGGCTTGCCGGAACGGACACCTTCAAAAAAATTGAGCCAATGATCTGTATGCTCGTTGTAGCCCTCTGGTGGTGAGTATTTCACCGGTTCTTTGGAAGGCGCTTTCTGATCTTCCTTCGACCAGCGCTGGTTGTATTGATTGAGCAGTTGGTCCTGCATGGCCTTGGGATAAGTGCTGAGCGCGTCCCATCCACCGATACCGGGAGCTTTGGGCATCAGGCTATGGGTAACAGTGAATCCATTCCAGCCCATATCGATCACTCCTTCACTGCCGATGAGGCGGGTAACGCCTTTATCACCGCCGCCACTGATGAAATTGACGCGCAGCATCACCTGGAAGGCAGGATGCTGCCTCGTTTCGGGATAGTCCATGATCGCCGTCATGACATCCGGCACATCACGCCCGTCTTTCCAGTAACACAGTTGCCCGGTAGAGAATATTTTGACGGGGCCATAGGAACTGGTGATCACGTGAATGCCCGACAGGAGATGCACGAACAGATCACCGGCCACACCGGTACCGAAGTCTTTATAGTTGCGCCACCAGAAGAATTTTTTGGCATCATAGGGTGATTGGGGCATTCCGGCAATATAACGGTCCCAGTCAACCGAATCCGTCGATCCATCCGTAGGCATGGTATACTCCCAGGCGCCGATGGCGCTCTGCCGGTCGAAGGAGGCTTCGATGCAGTTCAGTTGGCCGATCTCGCCGGCCCTGTACAATTCCCTGGCCTTGGCATAGATGATGCTGCTCACACGCTGGCTGCCTACCTGCATGGTCTTGCCGGTCTGCTTTTGTACCTGTACCACCGGCAGTCCTTCACTGATCTTATGCACCATCGGCTTTTCACAGTACACTGCTTTTCCTTTCAGCATGGCATCTTTGGCGATGCGGGCATGCCAGTGATCGCTGGTGGCGATGACCACGGCATCGATATCTTTTCTTTCGAGCAGTTCCCGGTAATCGCGGGTAGTATACAGGTCTTTGCCCCACAATTCCTTTGCCCTTTCAAGCCTGCCATTGTAGAGATCGCAGGCGCCTGCCATTTGGATACCGGGGATCTTCAGCGCGGTCTCGAGGTTGCTATGCCCCATGATGCCGAGGCCGATACAACCCAGGCGGATAGTATCATTGGGACTGATCCTTTTCTGATATTGAATAATGCGTTCTTCCATGACCTCTTCATTGGCCAGGGAGACAAATGGACCGGCAGAGAGCAACAGGGCGGAGCCGCCCAGTTGCTGCAGAAATTTCCGGCGATTGGATTGTACAGGCATAAGGTGTTTATTTTAGCTGAGCAACCTGCTCATTGTAATACTTCACGATCTGCATCACATCGGGCACGTTATTATCCCAGTTCGATTCATGCTCGATGGAGAACATACCTTTGAAACCCTGCCTTTTGAATTCGGCAAATACTTCCGGGAATTTGATCACCCCCTTACCCGGAATGGTATCGGGAGATTTGGTATTGTTGAACTCCGTGATATCTTTCAGATGCGATCCAATGATCCTTCCTTCCAGTTTTTTCAGGCATTCCACCACATCGAGACCATTGCGTGCCCAGTGGCCCAGGTCGGCGCAGGCATAGATATTCGGGTGGCCTTTCATGGCAGCGATCACGGAATCGGGATGCGCGAACGGGCTGGGGTACGGATGATCGTGAATGGCGATCCTGATGCCATAAACACCGGCCAGGCTATCCGCCAATCCCCAGAACTGTTGTTTCGGCTCGGATGTCAGGTATTGGATGCCCATCTCTTTGGCGAATTCGAATGTCTGCTTCCATTCCTCAGGCGTTGCGGGCGATGTTACGCCTAAAGCCACCAGGGTCATGCCTTTCGACTGCAATAGTTGTTTCACCTTTGCCTTGCTTTCGGCTGTCATCTGAATACCGAAAGCCTCTTTGGAATCTGCACTGAGCTGTTGTGAAGGATATGCTTCGATAAATTTGATACCTGCACTGTCGGCCTTTTCGATGGCCGTGTAGAAAGGGAATTTGTGAAAGGTCCAGAGCTGAACGCCCAGTTTCCAGGAGCTGGTCACCGAAGTAGGATCCGGGGATGTGGTGGTAGTAGTGGCTGCTTCTTTCGGTTGATCATTGCATTGAACGAAGAGTGTTCCTAACAGCAGCATACCTGCCAGGCTGGCAAACAATTTTTGCATGTGATACATTGGTTTGGTTGAAAAATCGAGTACAATATGTTGAAGTTACGCACAAATGGAAGAAATCAAAAAGCTCTTTCGTAATTTTTCGTGAGCTGCTGGCAGGCATCATTTATTTTTGTACTATGAGAATACGGATGTTAGTTAGTTTGATCATGCTATGCCAGTGGAGCATGGCCCAATGGTCGAAAGAAAATATTTACAGCGCCTATGCATTGTATGATAAAAGGGTGAAGCTGGAGAAAGAGCTTCGGGAGCGCACCATTGGCCTTACATTCTCCATGCCGGTCGATAGTGAGAATGAATACAGGTTCGAATCTGCCTGCAATGCCATTTCACAGTTCCAGTTTGCAGACCCGTCCATCCGTGCCGGACTTGCCATGTTGCTTCAACGTTATGATTCCCTGCAATATGATACCCGGCGGGCATTGCTGGAAGCTGTTTACGGCGTATATCCCAGCCAGTTTGTACAGGAGATCGGGGCCATCTCCGAAAAAGAAGCGAACCCCAAACTGTTCAGCATGTGCGCCGCCTATCTCTACCGGCAGGATACCTCAGTGAACAATATCAATGCTCTCAAGATCCGCATGGTGGAGCAGTTCCCTGATTATGATTCAGTGGATATCCTGGTAGCGCTCGAAAAATACCTGGACCGTTATCAGTTCAACAGGCACCAGAAAATACCGCCTCTCACAGATCTCTTTCAATTCAACAAGACCGCAGGCCGGAAAGTGATCTATTCTTTTCAGCAGTGGGACCGCGATCATCCGGGCTTTGCCATCGTACAACAGGCCGACGGCCGCTTCGTGCGCCATCCCGATGGCCGCCTGATGGTCTTCGAGCAACTGGCCCGCTCTGCATCCGATCTGCCTTATTTCATTATCAATGGCAGCACCCCACAGGGGGTTTACAGTATCCAGGGGATCGCCATTTCCAACAATAATTTCATCGGGCCCACGCCCAACCTGCAATTGCTGATGCCTTGTGAGGGGAAATGGGAAAATTATTTCCAGTTGCCTCCCGATACTTTATGGGATTCCACGCAGGATGCGTCGATGCGGTATGCACAATTGCTGCCTCCATCCTGGCGCAATTATATTCCGATGCGGGAAACTTTCGAGGCGGGTAAGATCGGCCGGACCGAGATCATTGCCCACGGAAGCACCATCGACCCGGCCTATTTCAAGGATAAACCCTATTATCCGCTCACTCCAACAATGGGCTGTCTTTGTGCGAAGGAAATATGGAATGTTTCAACCGGCCGGCTGCTGGTGAGTGAGCAATTGAACCTGGTAAGCGCTTTTTCGGCTACACCAGGCAGTAAGGGGTATTTGTATGTGATCAACGTTGGCTTGAACCAGGACCTGAAGAATATAAGGGATTGGAAAGAAATGAAGGGATGGTAGTCTGAACCGGGAGCTGTCAACGACCCATCCTATCCATTCCATAAATCCCACAGATCCCGGTTCAGATATTTTAGAACGGCAGATCATCCACCGGTTCACTCATTGAACCACCACCGCTATTACCGGCAGGAGCATAATTACCACTGTTATCATTGCCGGCATACCCTCCGCCTGAATTCTCGCTACGGCTTCCGAGCAACTGCACGTTGAGCACGCGCAGGGTAAGGGAAGCGCCGGTAGTGCCGTCATTCTTGGGATAGGTCCTTACTTCAGGAGTGCCTTCCACATACACTTGTGTTCCTTTGCGGAGATAAGGTGCGATGCCGGTACGTTCAGTCCAGTAAGCACAATCCACCCAGATCGTTTTATCTTTCTGATTGCCCTGGGCATCCCTGAATTTCTCTGTATGGGCCACATTGAAGTTGATCACATTCTTTCCGTTCACCGTGTTGGTGACGCAATCCTTTCCAAGATTGCCGATAACCTGTAGTTTAATCATAATTTACATTTTTAGCTGCGTACTTGAATTTCGTTAAAGAGGCAATTTACGGTTTCTATGCCCTGCAGCAATGTAGCATACGGGTTTGGGGAAAACTTGGAGTTAGCCAGTAGGTAGTGAACAGTTGGCAATTTGCAGTTGGCAGTTAATACCCTTTTTAAAAAAAGCCTGTACATTTAAGGTCGACTGCTAACTGTAAATTGCCAACTACCAACTATTCTTCATTTCTCGCAGAACCAGCCTCGATGGCCCTGCCGAAGAAGATCGCATTCATGAATAATTTGGTCCCTTCCAGCCAGTAAGCCCTGAAATTCGGGTTATCGGCAATGGAGATCACGCGTCCGCTTCCCAATCCGTTCACCAGAACGGCCGCCGAGTTCTTCAGTGCATCATAATTCTCCCTGGTGATGAATCCGCTCTGCAGAGGTTTGTCGCCATATACGAGAGGATTTGAATATGGGTTTTTATTTTTTTCAGGAAATACACTATTTGCTTTAAAAAGGTCGATATTCGGATATCTGTAACCGTAAGCAAGCGGATGAGTGAGGTCTGCCTGTGCTCTGAAGATGGCCCCGTACATGCGTTGCGAGCCTTCCCTGAATTCCCTTTCCACATAAGGCAGTACCTTACTGGTGTCTTCTTTCGGCTTTTTGAATGTTATATTGGTAAGCCCGTTCTGCGCAGCCCATTGTACCGCTTCTTCTGTTAAGATCAGGGTACCACCTGCCTGCACCCAGTTGCGGAGTTTTTCTTTATTAAGATCATTATACGTACCGCCTACCATGATCAGGGTATTGTACCTGCCCAGGTCGGCACGGTTGAATAGGGGGATCTCGAGGTGAGTGGCCGGGATATTGAACCGCTGGTCGAGCAGGTGCCAGATCTCGCCTGCATCCGTAGCGTTCACGCCCACCCCCACCAGCATGGCGATGGAAGGTTTGGCCACCGGCAGCATACGGCTGCTTCCCAGGTCGCTGCCGCTGTTCACGTTGCCTGTGCTCACCGCATAGACCTGTATACCGTTCCTTTCGGCCACTGTTTTTACCAGTTTGTATAATTTTTCAGGGTCCAGCTTTTGCAAACTAACGGGAATGGATATGGTACCATAGGTAAATTTAAGGACCCCCTGGGTGGTATTGATCTCGAAGGGATTGCTCGCCACTTTGGTCACTACGCCGGCTTCCTGCAGTTCATAGAGGGCGCGTGGGGCATAAAAAGCTTCCCACCCGAAGAGATAGGCATAGCCGGATTGACCGCCGGCCACCGAACCCTGTGGATAGGCAACCTTGTCGATCCTTGCCCCGATCAATGAAGTATTGAATTTAGCAGCAGTCAGTTCCGCATAAGGCAGACCGAATGCCAGCGGCATGGTCCAGGCCGTGATATCATAGAACAGGCTATCCTTATACGTTAGTGTTTTATCGAAGATACCATGAATGAGGCGGAATTGTGGCTGATTGGCCGGCACTACATAGGCATTGCCTTTTTCGAAGGAGTATCCATCCGCCTGCAGGTTGCTGTTCAGTTCGTATACTTCGATCTGGTGACGACGGAGCATTTCTGCAAAAATGGCCGACCGGGTCTTGTCCCATCCATCTCCGAACACATATCCTTTGATGGGAGATGCGGCTGCTTCGGTGATGGCGCTCTTGTAGAAATCGCGCTGATAGGCCAGGAATTCTTTGCGCAATGCCTTCGCTCCTTCCAGGGTAGATAAAGTGGTTACGAACTGGTTGCGGATGGTGAAAGGGAACCTGAGTATCCCATTGGAGGTTTGCTGGGCATGGCCCCTGGAAGAAGCCTGTTCGAAGAGGATGCCGATACAGCCTTGCACATCGGGATAGGTGGAGCCTTTGCCATAATAGAAATCGTCGTAATTCTCTTTGGTGAAATAAAGAGAACCGATCCTGTCGAGGAATGCCGCATGGTATTTTCCCAGTTTGGCCGTCAACTCCTGGTTCTTTTCGGGAGTGAGGGGGTTAACGCGTGCCGGCACGCCGGGTTGAAAAAAGAAGGTGGCATTGCTACCCTGTTCATGATGGTCGGTGAGGATATTGGGCTTCCAGGCCTGGAACCAGGCCAGCCTGTTCTGGCTCTCTACATGGACTGCCGGGAGCCAGTCGCGGTTCAGATCGAACCAATAATGATTGAACCTGCCGCCGGGCCATACTTCATTGAATTCCCGGCTATTCGGGTCCGTTACCAGGTTCTTGCTCTTATGCTGGTTTGCCCAGGTGGAGAAGCGTTGCAGTCCATCGGGGTTGAAGGAAGGATCGAAAAGGATCACTACATGATCGAGCAGGTCATCGATCTGTTTTCCCTGTGCTGCGGCCAGGTAATAAGCGCTTATCAGTGCAGCATTTGCACCGCTTGGTTCGTTACCATGAATGGAATGGCCAATATATACCACGATCGGCATGTTATCGATGTCGAGTGTGCCCGACTTTGAAGGGTCAGTCAATTGTATATGCTGCTGCCGGATCTCTTCGAGCCGTTTATGATTATTGGGTGAAGTGATGATCAGAAGCAGTTGCGGACGTTTCTCGTAGCTGAAACCTGTCAGTTCCAGCTTCACCCGGTCGGGCGCTGCCGCTGCGATGGCTTTCATGTAATTCACGAGGCGGTCATGCGTTACATGCCATTCTCCCGGTTCATGATAGATGACCTCTTTGGGTTTGGGGATGGACGGATTATACTGAACGGAATCGGGCAGGTAATAGTTCAGGCTCAGTTCCTGTGCGCCGGCCGGGAAGCCGGCACTCAATATAATCAGCAGGCTACCAATACATAGCAATTTTCTCATATATCAGGGGGTTGTGTGGTGCAAAGAGGGAAATTAAGGAAAGTTGATAAGTTAACAAGTTGAAAGGTTGACAGGTAGATCGGGTTCCCGAGATTCCCTTGTCAACTTTTCAACCTGTTAACTTGTTAACGTATCTTTGCACGTTTATTCGTGCGCCGGAGCTTCAGCGAAGGCGTACGGGTGAAGGAAATCGAGCATTATGAGCAGAAAAAGAAAAGTTTTGGTGGCGATGAGTGGCGGTATCGATAGTACCGTTACTGCCCTGATGCTTCATCATGAAGGATATGAAGTAGTGGGTATCACTATGAAGACCTGGGACTATGCGGCCAGCGGCGGCGGTAAAAAAGAGACCGGCTGCTGTAACCTGGATTCATTCAATGATGCCCGTATGGCTGCCGTGCAACATGGCTTTCCGCATTTCATCCTCGATATCCGCGAAGAATTCGGCGATTTCGTGATCGACAATTTCGTGGAAGAATACCTGGCAGGCCGTACGCCCAATCCCTGCATCATGTGCAATACCCATATCAAGTGGAGAGCATTGCTGAAACGGGCCGATGCATTGGACTGCGATTTCATCGCTACCGGTCATTATGGTATCATCAACCAGCATTCCAACGGACGCTATTATATCAGTAAAGGGGTTGATGAAACAAAAGACCAGAGCTATGTACTCTGGGGCTTGCAACAAGATCTGCTCAGCAGAACACTCCTGCCCCTGGGCAAATACCGCAAGACCGAGATCAGGCAAATGGCCCTCGACTTCGGCTATCCCGAACTGGCCAAAAAAAGCGAGAGCTACGAGATCTGTTTCGTGCCCGACAACGACTACCGCGGTTTCCTGAAACGCAAGGTAGAAGGGCTGGAAGAAAAAGTGGATGGGGGCAATTTCGTCGACAAGAACGGCAATATACTGGGTAAACATAAGGGCTATCCGTTCTATACCATCGGCCAGCGCAAAGGGCTCGATATCACATTCGGTAAACCCGTTTATGTCACCAATATCATCCCCGAAACCAATACCGTGATGCTGGGCGATGAAGAAGACCTCAACCGCCATGAAATGTTGGTGGGCAGGGTCAACTGGCTCAAATACGACGGCATCACGGATGGTATGGAAGCTATCACGAAGATCAGGTACAAGGATAAAGGGACCTTATCGAATATCTACGCCCATGAGAATGGCGTGAAGGTCAGGTTCTATGAAGATGCGAAAGGGGTGGCGCCAGGACAAAGTGCGGTGTTCTATGAGGGGGATGATGTGATCGGAGGGGGGATTATTCAAAGGGGGATGTAAGAAACAATAAACAACCTGATAAATCGTTCTACACCGGGAGCTCCAGTTCCCGGTTTTTTACGTATGTTACTACTGTAACTAACTGGTTTATACATGAAAAGAAGTCTTATACTGCTGGGTGTTATAACTACTTCGATATTTTTTTTCCTGACAAGCTGCGAAAAGAAAGACACTTTTGTATCCGAGCCATTGTCTTCCTACATGGTCATGCAACCGGGAAAGTATATCCGTTACCGGCTCGATTCATTCGTATTCATCAACTTCGGACAGAAAGATACCACCATTATCTATCAGGCCAAAGACGTGGTCGATGCGCAGATCTCGGATGAAAATGGACGCACTACCTGGCGGGTGATCCGTTACCTGCGGAAATTCAACAGTACCAATGAGAACGATTGGACACCCAATATGGCCTACCAGGTGGTGATGAGCAGGAACCAGGTGGAAGTGCTGGAAGATAATCTCCGCTTCATCAAACTCAAGCTGCCTGTGAAGGAAGGTTATACCTGGCTGGGCAATAGCCTGCTGCCTGAATCTCCCTACGCAGCCCGTTACCAGTTCACCAACGATAACTATATCCGGTCGTGGGATTATACCTATGAAGACGTAGGCGCCTCAGCCGTTATCAACAACAAGAATTATGAGAATACATTGAACGTTTGGCAGTCCCGCGATTCGATCAATGTACCTATCACCATGCCTGCCAATGTTGGCCAACGCAATCATTGGGTAGAACAATATGCCAAAGATATAGGCCTCATCTATAAAGAAGTATGGATATGGGAATATCAACCGCCTAATGGTAGTCCCCTCCCCTACAAGACGGGATTTGGCATTAAACTTTCCATCATCGATCATAACTGATCTCATCCATATCATTTAGCGAACAATGCAGCAAAAAGTGTGTCTGCCTTCCGGTTGTAACCTTTGAACAGCTCCATACGTAGCAAACGCAGGCCGGTATTGGCCCGAATATATTCCACTACTTCCTCATTCTCTTCCCGGAATACAGAACAGGTTATGTATAGGAAATGACCGTTGGGCGCTACCTGCTGAATGGCACGGCTTACGATCCTCCGTTGTCTGCTGCTGTAATCCCGGACCGTAGAAGCATCGAAATAATACAATTGCTCCGGCGTTCGTCCCCAGGTACCAGAGCCTGTACAGGGCACATCGGCGATCACAAGCTGATAGGTACGGGAAAGCGCCATAACCGCTTCTTTAGAGAGATCAGTAATATTTCCTGTGGTGCCCAGATCTGCTTCAAAGGCCGTGTACTCCTTGATGCCAGCCTCTTCAAAACGCTTTTTAAGGTTACGCAGGATCGATTCACGAATATCCGATACCGTTATGACGGGATTGGAAAAGAGGTCGCAGGCGAGGATAGACTTGCCCCCACTCCCGGCGCAACAATCCCAGACCGAGATACCGGCCTGATGATCCTCCGCAATAAGTTGCAGCATGCTGCCCACCTGCTGCGAGCTGTAGTCCTGGATCACCGCATCCCTGTTGATATCGATAGCCTGGTCGGCACGGGAAGTATTGGGAAGCGCCAGACAGGTACCACTCAGTATCTCATAGCTGATACCGGCATCAGCCAGTTTTTGCAGAACAAGATCGACCTTGCCGGGTCTCACGCGCAGGAAGAGATCGGGTTGTATGAACAATGATTGCAGAAATTGCCTGTAATCGATCCCATCACTCATTAAACCATGCCAGGGGAATACCTGAAACAGTGCATCATTCCGGCCTCCGGGCATCCCTTCGATGATGGCAAATTTTTCTTCAGGCGGGAGGTTTGTCTGCTCATTCCATTCCGGCCTGAGGTTCTGCAATAATTCATTGGGTGATGGGGAGCAGAGGAACAGCCCGGCCAGTATCCTGTCTTCCATCTTCATCTCCGGGTATGCTTTTCCCAGGCGGAAGAAGGCATAACAAAGTTTGGAGATATGCTTACGGTCGGTGGACCCGTATTTTTTGTTTTTGGCAAAAAAGTTCCTGGCAAAAAGACTGAAGGGTTGATCGCCTTTGAATTGCCCCAGGATCAGCATGGCCGTATTGAGGTAGGATAAAAATCTCATCAGGCGCAAGATATTAAAACGAAGCGTGCCACAGACCGCAGACCATGGCACGCCAAATGTAATTCAGGAAGAAATTAATCCGGATCAAACTTCCAGTAGTGTTTTAACCGGGTCTTTTCCGATCAGCAATTGTTCCGGGTTTTCAAGCAATTCTTTCACACGTACCAGGAAGCTGACGGATTCACGGCCATCGATGATGCGGTGATCATAGCTCACTGCCAGATACATCATAGGCCTGATCACGATCTGTCCGTTCACCACTACCGGGCGTTCCTGTATTTTGTGCATGCCCAGGATAGCGCTTTGCGGAATATTGATGATGGGGGTACTCATAAGGGAGCCGAACACCCCACCGTTGGTGATGGTGAAAGTGCCTCCCTGCAATTCTTCCATGGATAATTTATTATCTCTTGCCTTATTGGCAAGTTCGATCACTTTCTTTTCGATATCGGCCATGCTCAGGCTTTCCACGTTACGGATAACCGGCACTGTTAGCCCACGGGGGGTGGATACAGCGATCGAGATATCGCAATAATCGTGGTATACGAGATGGTCCCCATCGATATAGGCATTCACTGCCGGCCATTCCTGGAGAGCAATGGCACAGGCCTTGGCAAAGAAGCTCATGAAGCCCAGTCCAACCCCATGCAGTTCCTTGAACTTGTCCTTGTATTTGGCACGGATCTCCATGATACGGGTCATGTCTGCCTCATTGAAAGTGGTCAGCATGGCCGTGGTATTCTTGGCTTCCACCAGGCGGCGGGAGATGGTCTTCCGCAACTGGCTCATTTTTTCCCTTCTTTCCTCACGGCTGAACAGCGGTTTGCCGCCGGTCACCTTGCCGGGGTTCGACAAAGCAGCCAGTACATCATCTTTGATGATCTTACCGTGGAAGCCGCTGGGCGTTACCGTGCGGGGATCTACCTTTTTATCGGCGATGATGGCAGCGGCCACAGGAGTGGCTTTGATATCATTGGGCACAGTGGTTACCGGTGCGGCTGATACTGTTTCTGCCACGGGAGCTTTTACAGCAGTGGCAGGCGCTGCTTCCTGTTTGCCGTTGGCGGCAGCCTGTGCAGGTTGTGCGGGGGTAGACTGTGTGGCAGGTTTTGCGGCCGTTTCATCGATAGAGGCCAATACATCGCCGATCTTCAGGGTATCGCCTTCCTGTGCGCTTGTTTTGAGTACGCCTGCCTGTTCTGCATTGACCTCGAAAGTTGCTTTTTCACTTTCCAGTTCTGCGATCACTTCATCCCTTTCGACATAATCACCATTATTCTTCACCCATTTGAGCAAGGTTACTTCACTGATTGATTCACCAACTGTCGGAACTTTGATATCGATCATAATATGGCTCTTTATAAATTTATTGTGCTGCTGTTATTGAATTTTTATCCCTTCATTTATTACATCTTCATAAAATCCGGTTATTGACATCTTATTCCATCGTTGCCTATCCACAATCATAGGCGACACAGGCTCTGAATACTCCAGTTCAATATCATAGATGTTATCCGTAATATTTGTCTGCAACCTATCATCCATTATTGTATCCGTCAGCACCAATATATCCCAGTCACTATCCTTCCTGTTGTCTCCTCTCGCCCGGGAACCAAAAAGAATGACCTCTGCGTGCTCATCGACCGACAAGACCGCAAATTTTATTTTCTGTAAAAATTCTTTCTGGTCCATGATATCCTGTTTTAGATCGAGAACGCCGTGTCGATGATCTCGGCCTGCTCCTGTGCATGCACTTTGGCATAGCCGGTGGCAGTGGCCGCGCTTGGCTGCCTGCTGATCACTCCATAGTTGATGCTCTTGAGGTTCATTTGCAGGTAGCTGGCCGCACCCATATTGAGGGGCTCCTCCTGTACCCAGAACCAGGTGGCTTTATTGTATTTGGCATACAATGCTTCCAGTTGTTTCAGCGGAAGCGGGTATAATTGCTCAACGCGGATGATGGCCGTATCGGTACGGCCCTCTTTCTGCTGGCGTTCGGCCAGGTCGAAATAGATCTTACCGCTGCAGAACAACACTTTCTTCACGGAGGCCGCATCCTTAATGAAGCTATCGTCGATCACTTCTTTGAAACCACCTTGCAGGAAATCCTGTACGGCCGAATAGCTGCCCGGATGGCGCAGGTTGGCCTTGGGTGAGAAGTTGATCAATGGTTTACGGAATGCCCATGCCAGTTGCCTGCGCAGGGCATGGAAGAGATTGACCGAAGTAGTGATATTGGTGACCACCAGGTTCAGCTCGGCACACATCTGCAGGAACCTTTCCATGCGTGCGCTGCTATGTTCGGGTCCCTGCCCTTCATAGCCATGTGGCAATAGCATCACTACACCGTTCATCCTGTTCCATTTCTGCTCACCGGCGCCGATGAACTGGTCGATCATGGTCTGGGCGCCATTGCAGAAATCGCCGAACTGCGCTTCCCACAATACGAGACCGTTGGGATTGGCCATAGCATATCCATATTCAAATCCCAGAACAGCATATTCGCTCAATAAAGAATTATAGATCCTGAAATTCCCCTTTGCATCAGGGATCTCACTGAGACGGCTATACGCTTTGTCTGTATTCTCGTCGCGCAATACTGCATGGCGATGGGAGAAAGTACCTCTGCATACGTCCTGACCGCTCATGCGCACATCGTGCCCATCCAGGAGCAGGCTGCCATAGGCCAACAGTTCACCGGTGGCCCAGTCTACCTTTCCTTCTTCATTATATAACTTAACCTTATCCTGTAAGATCTTCTCTACTTTCTTGAGCGGTTTGAAATCCGACGGCCATTTCATCAGCGCGTCGAACACTTTTTTGAAATCTGCTTCACTGATAGCGGTGATGGGCGATTGATCAAAGTCTTCACTCGTTGCTTTCCGGAGGCTCTTCCACCACAGCTCAGGTTGCTGGTAGTGATAAGGCAGTGGGTGTTGTTTCACTTCATCCAGCCGCTCCTGCAGATCGCTCCAGAATTTTTTCTCCATTTCTTTCGCCATTTCCTTGGCATCGGCTTCCCCATTCTCCAGCAGGTAGTTCGTATAAACCTCACGCGGATTGGGGTGCTTATCGATCAGTGCATACAGATGGGGCTGGGTGAATTTGGGATCATCCCCTTCATTGTGACCATGCCTGCGGTAGCAAACCATATCGATGAACACATCCGAATTGAATTCCTGGCGGTAGCGGGTGGCGATCTCCACGCATTTCACCACGGCTTCTGCGTCGTCGCCATTCACGTGCATCACAGGCGCCTGGATCATGGCGGCGAGTGAAGTGCAATAATCGGAGCTGCGTGCATCATCGAAATCGGTGGTGAACCCGATCTGGTTATTGATCACGAAGTGGAGGGTACCGCCGGTATAGTAACCTTTCAGGTCACTCATCTGCGCTACTTCATATACAACACCCTGCCCGGCAACCGAGGCATCGCCGTGGATCAGGATGGGTAATATCTTATCGAAATCGCTGGCATAAAGCACATCGGCTTTGGCGCGGGCAAATCCTACTACCACCGGGTCAACAGCTTCGAGGTGAGAAGGATTGGGCATCAGTTTGAGGTGGACGGTCTTACCGGCCGGCGTTTCCACTTCACTGCCGTAACCCATGTGATATTTCACATCGCCGCTGCCCATCGTCTGATCGAGCTTGGCGGTGCCTTCGAACTCACTGAAGATCTGTTCGTATGTTTTGCCCATGATGTTAGCCAGCACATTGAGACGGCCACGGTGGGCCATACCGATCACCACTTCCTGCACCTCAAGGCCGGCAGCGATATTGATGATGGCATCGAGTGCTGCAATGGTGGTTTCACCACCTTCCAGTGAAAATCTTTTCTGGCCGATGTATTTGGTATGAAGGAACTTCTCGAACAGTACGCCCTGGTTCAGCTTTTCCAGGATGCGGCGTTTCTTTTCGATGGGGAAAGTCTGTTGTGTGAAATTCCTTTCCATCTCGTTGGTGAGCCAGTCGATCTTTTTCTGGTTGCTGATATACTTGAATTCGATACCGACATGGGCCGCATAGGTTTGCTGGAGATGAGCGAGGATATTGCGCAGGCTGGTAGTGCCGAGACCAATGAGGTTACCGGCCTGGAAATTTTTATCGAAGTCTTCTTCAGTGAAACCGAAAAAGGCGAGATCGAGGTTGGCGCCCCGGTCTTTGCGGGAGCGGATGGGGTTGGTCTTCGCGATCAGGTGGCCCTTGTTTCGGTAGCCGAGGATCAGGCGATAGGCGCTCACCTCCTTTTTCCAGTCGATCCCCGGGGTGGGTGCGATGGCGGCGGCCCCTGTTACGCCATTGCCACTGGCGCCGTACACAGCGGCCCTGCCTTCGGAAACGGCAAAATCGAAGCCTTCAAAAAACTTTTTCAGTTCCGGATCCACACTATTGGGGTCTTTCACAAATTCCTGGTAAAGGCTCTCAATAAAAGCGGGATGAGAGTTGGTGATATACGAAAAGTCCTTCATGAAGAAGCAATTGAATCAAAGTATTAGAAAATCGGGGTACAAATATAGCCACGATTCCCTGATTAACAGGAGATCATGTCATTTTATTGTATTTTGCCAATATCCAATAATCAGGCCGTTGATGAATGGCAGGTTTCCCATGCCATTTCAGCATGGAAAAGGAGGATTTTCGGGGAGTTTTTTGAAATCGGGGCATTATTTTTTGGAATATTACTGCCGCCCGCTTACCTTTGCCGTCCTAAATTTTGGAACGAAATGGCAAATCACAAGGCTACCAAAAAAGATGTGCGTCAGGCCGCTAAACGTCGTGAAAGAAATAAATACTACGGTAAAACCACCCGCAATGCGATCCGTGACCTGAAAGCATTGAAATCGGGCAAGGAAGCCGCCGAACAATTGCCTGATGTTGCCTCTTTGATCGATAAGCTGGCAAAAAAAGGTATTATCCATAAGAATAAGGCCGCTAACCTCAAGAGCAAGCTCACCAAGAAAGTCAATACCCTGGCAAAATAAGTTGTCCGGAACTATTTATAAACTATTAGTCCCGCTATGAAGCGGGACTTTTTTATTTCTTTATTCTTGCCACGAATTGTTCAGAAAATTCCCTGAAATATAGGCACCCGTTAACGAGTACCTGATAACGGAGCCGCCTGAAAAGCTCCGGACAATGTCTCTCTTCATATACTTTTTGCTGGCCGGCGCTTTTCTGCACCAGGAATTCTTTGGGTTTCACCTTGTACATCACATTGCCCACATTCCTGATATTTACTTTGTACTCCTTGTTGAAGGTTTCGATATCTGCCAGGATCAGTGCTTCCAGTTCATAAATATTCAACAGGAATATTCCTTTTTTCTGAACGATCACATTGAATTTATCGAACCATTCCCTCCGCTTCCTGAGTTTTTGCTCTTCGGAGGGCAACCCATCGAGGTCCCGGATGAATATGATCATGTCGACGGCATCGCCCGATAATTCCGCTTTCAAAGCCCTTATCGAGCTTTGGTTATCGAGCTGACATCCATTTTTCTTTCGGAGCAAGGTTTTAAATCGAATCTGTTCTTTGAATTGCAGCTCTAATAAATTCCGGATGGCTAATGTGTCGTTGGTGTCTTCGCCAACTAACCCTATTATTTTCATTCTTCAATTTCTAAATCTGAATGTAACCAATAATCGCTCAGGCTTCCTACTTCAGTGATGTATTCAATAGCTTTTTCCCTTTGTTCTGCTGACAGATGCGCCATTTTCGTCCCTTCCTCTGTCATCTTCGCAATGATGATCTCGTCGAGATTTTCAGGCTTCAGGACATCCAGCGATATAGGGGAATGGGTAGAAATGATGATCTGTCTTTTCCGGCTGAACTCTCTCAAGAAGTAGAGCAATTTATAGACCTGGTCCGGATGGATGCCTACTTCCGGCTCTTCGATCAGGATGATCTGGCCATCGCTGAACACGGTTTCCGTAATGATATGGAACAGCCTTTTAGTACCATCCGTCATGTATGGCCAGGGGACCCACCGGCCATCGACCTTGAATTCCACCATGATATTACCCAGCACTTTTCCATAATCGATCTGATAGGTGCTGATATGCTCATTCAAACGGATGTCTTCGATGGGGGAATAATGTTTCAGGATATCTACATATTCATATTTCTGTTTCCGCTCTTCGAACCAGTCAAGAATGGCCTTTTTATCAACCAGCTTTTTTTTGCTGCCGGGGACCTGCGATGCTCTTACCAGTTTGTCCAGTTGATTGCCAAATAAAGCTGAAGGAAGAACAGCAGGAACAGCATTGTCGTAGCCGGAATAATCTTCTTCCAGCAAATAATTGTCCGGATTCTCGATGAAGAGATCACCCGGTCCGGATACATATTTGAGATGGTCGGGAATCCTGAACCTGACAAAGCTCACTGCCAGGCCCGTACCCAACTTCAGCATTTCCAGACCTAACTGATTGCTTTTATCGTTCCTGGACTTGCTCTTACTAAGGGGTGATGATTCAACGTTCCTGAATACAGCTTTCCCGTTCTCGAATTTCGAAACACGCACTACCCTTTCATCGAGATCGAACTTCCCCGGACCTGGCCCTGCTTTTGCCCGGTACTCCGAGCTGATCCTGAACATCGAATCCTCCCGCTTATTCTTCAATGCGATATCAAAAGTATAACTATACCTGCCCGGCAATGTGAGCCGGGGATTCAGCATTCGCAGATAGTTCCAGTGAATGCCACGGGCGATCTGGCCATACAGGAATTTCAAGAAATTCGACTTCCCGGCACCGTTCTTTCCGATAATAATGTTAAGGCCATTATTTAATCTGATATCCAGGTCTATTAAAGACCGATAATTTCGTACTTTAACATTACTGATAAATATTTTTGTATCTAACATATATGCACACATGATATTAAAATTAAAACTAATAATAATTTTTCAATTCATCCAAATATTTTTTACAATGGCCCAGCCCGTTCCCACAATATACGAACAAAGCAAAGGCGCCAAAACACCTGCCTATGCAGAGATCATCGACTGGTGGACCAAAATGCATAAACGTTATCCGCAGATCGGCATGCGCACCATGGGGCCCACCGATGCAGGCTATCCACTTCACCTCATTACCCTGTCCAATGATAAGGACAGTGACTTCAACAGCCTCCGCAAAAAGAACAAGCGGATCATTCTCATCAATAATGGCATCCACCCCGGTGAGCCGGATGGTATCGACGCCACGATGCTGCTGGTACGGGATTTCGTTACCCATAAAAAACAACTGCCCGATAATATCGCCCTCGCCATCATCCCCGTTTATAATATCGGCGGCTGCCTCAACCGCAGCCCTTATTACCGGGTAGACCAGAATGGCCCTGATTCATTTGGTTCACGCGGCAATTCACAGAACCTCGACCTGAACCGCGATTTCATCAAATGCGATTCCAGGGAGGCACGATCCTTTGCAGAAATATTCCATCTCTGCGACCCCGACGTGTTCGTCGACAATCACGTGAGCAACGGGGCCGATTACCAGCATATCATGACCCTTCTCACTTCCCAGCATAATAAACTGGGCGGCGCCATGGGCGAATACCTGCACCAGCAATTCGAACCCGGCATTTACGCTCTCATGAAACAAAAAGGGTTCGACCTGGTGCCCTATGTCGACTTTGCCGGTAAAACACCCGAAGCAGGTATGATCGCTTATTTCGATAGCCCCCGCTACAGCAGCGGTTATGCCTCCCTGTGGCATACATTTGCATTCGTTCCTGAAACCCACATGCTCAAATCATATCCGCAGCGTGTTGAATCTACCTATGCGCTCATGGAATGCTTTATCGGGTATACTGCCGCCAATAGTGCCGCTATCAAAAAACTGAGACAGGCCACCAAACAATCGGTGAAAACACAAGCCGAGTTCCCGGTAAGTTGGGAGCTCGACAGAGGCCATTCCACCGAGATCACCTTCAGGGGTTTTGAAGCAGGTGAAAAGCCCAGCAGCGTTTCCGGCCTGCCCAGGCTCTGGTACGACAGGAGCAAGCCCTTTGAGAAACCAATCAAATATTTCAATACCTACGCACCCAAAACCATTGTTCAAAAACCAGTGGCCTATATCATTCCGCAAGGTTGGTGGAAAGTGATAGAATTGCTCAAAGCAAACCAGGTAACGATGAAACCGCTCACCAAAGACACCACCATCGAAGTGGAAGTACTACGTATCGAAGATTATAAAACAACGCCACGACCCTATGAGGCCCACCACCTGAACAGCGATGTAAAAGTCAGCAGCGGCAGGCAGGCCGTACCATTCAGGAAAGGTGATTGGTATATCCCGCTCAATCAAGAAGCCAACCGCTTCCTCATCGAAGTGCTGGAACCACAGGCTCCCGATTCCTATTTCGCCTGGAATTTTTTCGATGCCATTCTCATCCAGAAAGAAGGGTTCAGCGGTTATGCCTTTGAAGATATTGCCGCAGACTACCTTCAAAAGCACCCCGACCTGAAAAAGAAACTGGAAGATAAAAAGGCTGCCGATACCGCTTTTGCCAAAAATGCCTACGCACAACTGGATTTCGTTTACAGGCATTCCCCCTATTACGAGCCTGCACATTTGAGGTATCCGGTTTACCGGGTGCTCAAATAGCCTCCAGGGTCGCCGGATATTTCGCGCAACCGGAAGTTCGATCCGGTGCTGGAATATACTGTTCCACTCTGCTGATAAGCGCAGATTAAATTTCCTTTAAACTGGTCCTGGCATGATCATATAAGGTTAATTTTGTATCCGCTTGTCGCTTGTCATGTATGATCAAAAACCTACTCACTACAGGGTTGGGCATGTTATTCCTGTGTAGCGCTTTGCCGCAGAATAAAATGTCGCAGACCCTTCCGGATGCCGTGCTGATGCCTTTTTCAGCCAATCCTCCCGCCAGTGCGGGATCTTCCATTCATATTGGGAATGATCTGCTGAGCGCCGGTAACAAGGTGGTCGGACTGAACGAGTCCGGTGATACGCTGTTCCTGGGCTCGGTCAGGGGTCACCGGTTGCATGGTACCTGGAAAAGCTGGTACCAGGGAGCATGGTATCTCGATTCTGGCCGGTTGGAGCATTCCATTCCCGACGGGGTTTGGAAGAGTTGGTACCCGAACGGTCAGTTACGCTCTATCCGCACTTATGATGCTTTCAAACTGGGGATGATAAAAAATGAATTGCGCAGACGGCATGCGAAGAACACGATGTATGTGATCACCGATCTTGCCAAAAATGATCCGGCAGCGGCATACCGTCTGCTAACGCCCGCTTATTCATTCAACAATGCCGGCCCCGAGCAACATGCACCGGTGATCACGTCCCTGAAAGACAGGGCTGATTACAATGCAACAGGCAACCACAGTGCATACCTTCCTCCTTTCTCGGAATGCCTTCATCATGGATTGTATATGAATTTTTATCCCGATGGCGCCACAAAAGATTCGGGCTATTACAAGAATGGCGTACGCGACGGAATATGGGAAGAATGGATCGATGACGGCGCCATTCGCTCAAGCGGTGTTTATAAAAGAGGCGTCAGGCGCAATGAATGGAGGTATTTCAGCCGGGATGGGAAATTATTATACCTTCTGCTGTACAACCAGCAAGGCAAGGTGAAAGACAGGATACAACTACGTTAGCGCAGGTTCTGTCGTTTCGCCAGCCTGTAACCGATGAACAGGCAACTGGCCACGATACTGATGCTCAGGTATCCCACCCAATTATAATGCTGGATCTTTCCTGATTTATCTTCCGTAATGATCAACCCGCCGATCACCGATGCCAGCCCGGTGAACAATTGCTGGAATGACGAGTTGAAGCTCATGAACCTTCCCCTGCTTTCCGGTTTCACCACTGTGGAGATCATGGCCTGCGCCGGGATATTGCGGCCGGTCGAGAACATGAACCAGAAACCGAATAGGCTCAATACTGCGAGGAATGGAATAGACGGCATATCCGTAATAAGAAAGATTGGCAGCAGTGATAAGGTAAGGCAGATCGTGAATACCCTGAACTTCCCATATTTATCCGCCAGTCTGCCGATAAAAAAAGAGGAGAAGAAAGCGAAGCTACCGCCCACCACGTAGATCAGGGGCGTTTGCTTTTTAGACCATCCTACATTGAACTCCATATAGGGATTGATGAATGGTATCACCATGAAATGCCCCAGCATCAATACTCCAGACAACATCAACGCCATCACCTGGCTTTTGTCGCGCGCTATATCGCCAAATACCTGTAAGATATTATTAACACCGGTTGTGGTGGTTTCTGCGCTTTCTATATGACCGCGAACAGGAGGCAGATAGCGGATAATGAGCGGAATGATCACAACACCGAGTATCCCGATAAAGATAAAGGGCGCATGCCAACTGATCATATTAGCCAGGTAAAGACTGAAAGGCACACCGAAGATCGATGCCAGGGAGAAAGCCATGAAAATGCTACTCATGGCACGCCCCCTTTTTTCATACGGGAACACATCGGCAATGATCGACATTACCTGGGCAGCGATCAGTCCGCCGAACATTCCGGTGAGTACCCGCGATGCCATCAGGAAATACTGATCGGGTGCAATACCGCAAAAAACAGTACCTACCAGGAATCCCGTATAGGCTATCAGCAATACTTTCTTGCGATCGAACCTGTCTACATAAAAAGCGGTAACGATGCCGGAGAAAAATGCTGTAACGGGATAGGCAGCTACCAGCCAACTGAAAAACCGGGGGCTGATATGAAAATGAGGCATCAGGTAATTACCCAATGGCATCATGATCATAAAATCGAGGATATAGGTGAAATTCAAACTGGCTAAAATAACCAGGACCATCCTTTCTTTCCAACTCATAAATTCATCTTTTGGGTTGTCTTGGCAAACGGACCGCTATGATGCTTGCGTAGTGCGGGATTCAAAAATATGGGCGTACTACATTTTCAACATGGGAATTGTTGAGAAAGCGGCAACAAATCTCCGAAAAAATTTCTAATCAAAAGATGAATTATGGATGAAAGGCTTAAACCGTTGCGTGACCTTTTGGCTGATAATTGCCCGGTATTCTTCCGAAAGACCGTACCAGCCTGTTCCATGAATTGATTTGGACCACTGCCATGGTGATGTAGCCGATCTCCGTTTTCGTGAAGTATTTCGACAGCTCATCATGGATATGATCACTATGCTCATCGGCCGGCATTTTGGTGAGCAGTTCTGCAAAGGCCAGCACAGCCTGCTCTTTAGGCGTATAATAAGGTGTTTCACGCCAGGCCGAAAGGGAATATAACCGCTGCGGCGTTTCCCCTTCGAAGACAGCATCCTTGAAATGCATATCGAGACAATAAGCACAACTATTGATTTGCGATACCCTGAACTTGATCAGGTATAGTATGACCGGGTCGATACCTGATCTATCCACAAAACTCTGCGCCTGCGACATGAGCTGGTATAGTCCTGCAGGGGCCTCACTGAATTGTATTCTTTCCATAGCTTAAAATTGTTTGTTTCAGTAAAAACAAACCGGCCAATGGAAACGTGACAGGTTTCAGGATTTTTTTTGCAGTGCCCTGAGCTTATCGGGGTTACGGATGAAAAAGACATTCTCCAGGATGCCCTCCCGGATAACAAAAATCTGGCAGGTGACCAGCATGCCATCATCATCATAATAGAAGAGAGCAGGTTCATGATTGATCCTGGCCTGCTCTACGCGCACATTCTTATAATATTTATTGCCCAGTCCCAGGAGTAACGCCATAACAGATTTTTTACCGGCAACCGGATTGATGAAGGCCACTGCCTTGCCACCACCATCGGAGATCACCACTACTTCATCGTGCAACATTTTCTCCAGTTGATGAGTATCTCCTTTCCGGATCACATCGAGGTATTTGTCGAGATAGCCGGGAGGCGGCACACTGTCTGTTTCCGGCGCAGGCTCACGCAACTGGCTTTTGGCGCGGCTCAGCAGCTTGCGCGAATTCTCCACGCTGATACCAAGCACTTCCGCGATCTCTTCATGATCATAATCGAATGCTTCTTTCAGGATGAATACAGCCCTTTGTTTGGCATTGAGCTTTTCCAGCAACACCATCAATGAATACGACAGCACTTCCTTCCTGTTGAGGAGGGTATCTGCTGATTCAGTAGCTACCGGTTCAGGCAGCCACTCGCCCGGATAGGAATCGATCAGTTTCTTCTGGCGGTTCTTCTGATTGATGGCGAGATTGATGACCATGCGAACCAGGTATGCTTTCTTATTGTCGATCTTACTGCTATCGACATCCATGAATTTCAGAAAAGCATCCTGAACGATATCCTGTGCATCTTCAAATGAACCCAGTATATTATAAGCATAGGTGATCAGTAAAGGTCTCAGCGCATCCATATACGTACGAAAATCGAATTAATTGATAAAGATAGAACAGTCGTCTGGTTAAAAAGTTGGCAGTTGGCAATTTGCAGTTGGCAGTTTGAGCCTAAGTGAGTATATTTTTCACGCACTAATGCAACCAAAGGTTCTAACTGCAAATTGCCAACTGCCAACCTGCTCACTGCACCACCCTGATCACGCCGGCTCCATGGTAAGAATGGTATTCACCATTATACATGGCATCTGCGCTCACAGGGCCCATCTGGTAAATACCGGGCGATACGGCACGCACTGCATAATAATATACCTGTTTATTGTTATAGAGGTCCACGAACAGGTTGATGCGGTCATCCCGCACGTCCAGCGCCGTGGGTGTGGAGGCGTCCTTGATCCAGTCCATTCCAGGGATCTCTTTGGTACGCGGGTTCTCGATCTCGAATCCTGCGGGCAGCAGATCGCTCACGGCCACGTTCTCCACCGAGCCGCTGTACATTTTTTCTACCGTAATCTGTACGATCACCATGTCGTTCTGTTTGAATGTATTGCCGGTAACGGCCCTGCCATAGCGGTCGAAGAACTTCCGGCGTACGCGGATATAACTGTCTTCCTCCTTGTAACTTCCACTGGCGCTGATCCCTTCGCTCTGCCAGAAATAATACAATTGCCCTTCCCCTTTGGTGCTGATCTCTACATTGGCGCCTCCCAACTGTTTGGCCGTAAGCCTGACGGTATTCTCGGCAGCCTTGCCAACTGTTTTACCATTTACTTTGATTTCCGCATTCACGGTTGATTTGTTGGCAGCCCTTGCGATCTTGCCCAAAGCCAGGAAGCTGAATGAACATTCCTGCGTGGTATACCAGGAACGTTGCTTCAGTTTCTCGGCCACATGCTTTGCCATCACCGGTATCTGGGGATTGTTGGGGTCTACGTCTATCAATGCATTCAGGGCGATCGCCTCATCCCGGATATCAGAATAGAAGCTACCGCCTGTTTGCGCCACGGATACTTCTCCGGAGAATGATCCGGGCAGCAGCTCCCTGAATTTTGTTTTATCACCGGCAATCGCGAAAGCCACGCTCAATAAATATTTCGCATCGAGGCTCAGCAGTTGCGGGTTCGCTTTGTAGTAGTTCATCGCCGGCACATTGGGCTTGCCGGCCAGCGCCAGCACATACAGGCTGTACGCCACTTCCTTCGGTGCGATCTTCTTCTGCTCCTTCTGGTTATAATAGTACAGGATGGTCTCCTTGTTCTTCAGTTTATTGTTGATGTAACCCAGCACTCCGTTGAGCACGTTCTTGTTCACATCAAAACCTGCCTTCTGCGCTTCCACGAGGAAATGGGCGGCATACACGCTGGTCCACCAGTTCTCAGTTCCTTCTCCATCCCAGAGCGTGATGGAGCCGGTATATAGTTGCCGTAGTTTGATCTTGCGGATGGCTTCGAGCACGTTCCAGTTGGCCGAACTGCGGGCATCTTTCTGCAGTTGCATCTGCTCGGCCAGATCACCATAATATAATTGCGGAAAGGCGGTGGACACGGTTTGTTCCGTACAACCATAGGGATAGCCTACGAGATAACGCAATTGCTTGCCCAGTTCCAGGGCCGGACTGCGACTGACCACCAACTGGTAATCGGTACTGCCGGGCAGGAAATCATTGGTGGGAATGGTGAGTTGTTGACCGTTGCCGCCGGTGATCACGCCACTGCCTGTTACCACCTGAAGGGGTGAAGCAGGGCGAACGCTGATCTCCGTTTCATCGCTGAATTTTTCTCCCAATCCCTGTACATCCACCGTCAGTTTTCCGGTATTGACGGATGGAGCAGCTACTACTTGGAACACTGCCCTATTCTCACTGTTAGCAGTAAGCGAAACAGATTGTTTGTTGCTGCCCACTACCTGCAAGGGGCCGCTCACATTCAAAGTAGCTGTGGCAGAACCGGTTTTATCGGTAGTATTGGTGATGATCACCGGGACCGTCACCGTATCTTTCGGGCTCAGGAACCTGGGGAGTGCTGTGCTCAATACCAGTGGATCTGCTACCGTGATGGCAGATTCCCTGCTTCCGAATTTTTCGTCTTTATACGCAACAGCCATAAGCCTCACTTCACCGCTGAATTGCGGGATATCGAACTCGAAGCTGGCCTCACCACTGCCATTGGCCTGTGCGATGCCACTCCAGTACGAAACGATCCTGATCCTTTTGGCCGGCATAGGATTGGTGCGCTTGGCCATGTCGAGCTCTCCGTCACCACCGGTACTGCTCAAACGGGCACGAAGCTCAGGGAATAATAAAGGATAGAGATCGTAGCCATTCACTTCGAGCGCCTTGGTGGCATAGAAAAAATTGTAGGGGTCCGGTGTTTTGAAATCGCTTACCTGCAGCACGCCATTGTCTACCGCTGCCAACGTTACGTAACTATTGGGAGCGGCTTTCACTTTCACGGTTTGATGTGTGCGGGAGCGTACCGATTTCTGCGCTATGATCTCCACCGGGATCTTACGGCTTTCTTCCTCCACTTTGATGCTTTGGAACCCATGCGCCACAGTGAGCGGCATATCGCTCATTTCATGCGGCTTGATGAGCGTGGCCGTTACGTACACATTCGGTAAGTGTTCAGGCGTAAGCTTCAGGTCGAGCGATGCAGTACGCTTATCGACGTTCACATATTGATAAGAGATCACTTTGTCGGTTTCCATGGTCACCAGCATCCGTCCGCTGAAAGGTGTTTTGAAGAGCACACGGGCGCTTTCTCCTGCGAGGTAGGAAGTTTTATCGAGACTGATATCGATATTCCCTTCCGTATTCACTTCAAAGGAATTGTTATCCCCACCCCAGAACCCGTAACTGTAGAACGACTTGCTCACGTAGGAGGAGGCACCGGAGATGGATATACGCAATTCATATTCACCAGGAGAACGGGGAACATAGGCAAATTTGGTTTGGTCGCCGGAGATGCTTACGGTCTGCTCGGCCACTACCTTATCGTCTTTTTGAGATTCATAACGGAAATAGCTGCCGTCTTTGGTGAGCACGGTGCGGTATTCATGTTTGATCACTTTCACAAGCGCTTTGGCCCCCACCACATTTTCATTTTTATCCAGCGCGATCAGCGGGAAGTGCACCGCCTGGTTGAGCGGATAATACCAATAACCATCTGAACCCACTCCAAAGAAAACATTCTGCGTGTAGATATCTGCCGACGTGCTTCTGCTCACCGGCCTGCCGGTTTCATCGAAGACGGTGGCATAGAAAGTGGCCTGCAATAAACCTACATTACTGAACATATCGGGAACCGAATAGACCACTTTGGCATTGCCTTCATTATCGGTGCTGCCTTCCTTCACTACTTTGTCGAGCGAGAGCCCCTGGTTCTGGATCCCGAAATCGAACTGGTTGAATTTTTTCGGGCTGAAATAGCGGGGCTTCACCTGTATTTCCGCTTCATAATTGCGGTTGGCGGCTGGCGGGCCGAAGAAATTCATGGCATTGATGGTAAGACTGGTCGATTGTCCAGGTGTCAGTGAAGGTTTGTCGAGCTTTGCGCTCACCTTGATCCTGTCGGGCACGAATTCTTCGATATTGAAATTCCTGCTGCCGAGCAGCACGTCGTTCGATGTGTACACTTCCAGCACATAGTTGCCGGTGATGGCAGATGTGGCAATGTCCACATCCCCTGCCAGTGAACCCTGCGCATTCAATGACTTGCGGAAATTCTTCAGCTCCTTGCCATTGGGCAGGAGGAATTTCAGTTTTACCGGCAACTCACCGGGTGATTTCCACTGGCGGTCGCGGATGATAACGGAGAAATTCACTTTTTCGCCCGGCCGGTAAATATCGCGTTCTGCATATATAAAGGCGTCGAGACCTGTGCTGTTGCTACGTTTGCCGCCCACTTCAAACCTGCTCGTATTGACCCTGGTGGTATTGAAGGGCAGGTAATTGAAATCGTCGGCTGTTTTCGCTACGATCATAGCCGGCCTGAACCCGGCAAAATCTTTCCGCGAAAGCGCCAGCTCTGCTACTCCTTCGGCATTGGTAGTACCCATGCCCAGCACTTGGTTGTTATTGCCGTAAGCCACTATGTTCACGCCATTCACTGCTTCAGCCGTTTTGATCGAATTGGTGAAGACCAGTATTTTATCTTTTCCTTCCCTGGTGATCAGTCCAAGGTCAGATTTAGAAATGAAGCGGCTATCGCTCACCCAGTAGTCGGTAGCAGAACGCATCTTGATATGATAGATACCTTTAAAATCCGGCAGACGGTCTTCCGCATTGAAGGTGAACAGCCGGCTGTTGCCGTATTTAGGCAATGATCTTGTTTCGATCTCCTTTTCATAGATCACATCTCCCATGGAAAGATCGCCACCTTCCGAATAGTCTTCATTATAATAACCTTCTTCATCGGAGCCCCGGCGGGAATCCCGGGGATAGTAGCCATAGCGTTGCGCCGCCAGGATATTGCTTTCATATATCTTGGAAATGATCACTTTTACTTTGGGGACATTGGTGATCCGTACTTCGATATTCTGCGCTCCCTTGCCCGACAGGTAAACTGCCTTGCTGTTGGCGAAGCTCAGGGAAGGGGCCAGTTCACCGAACGCTACATTATTGGTCGATTGTTCTCGCAGCACACCTCCGATCCTGCCGCGCAATCCTTTGGAGAGTGTAAGGGTATAGGTCTTGTCTACATCGAACTGTTCACTGGTAAGCAGGAAGCCATCATCCGTTTGTTCAACCGAAAACTTTACGGCCGGACTGAATTTGATAAAGGAACTGATATTGTCCATGTTCACCTGCTGGCTGGTGCGAACGTACACGGTGCCGGAAGCACCGTCATGTTCGGCATGAACGTCATTGATCGATAGATTGAAAGGGGAAGGGATCACCAGCCTGTTCTCGATAGGGTCTTTGGTGCCGTTCGTACCGCCTTCGGGCAGCAGGCCCTTGTCGAGCGTTGCTTTGGCGTCCAGGTCTTTGTCTTCCGATTTCAATCCCTGAATACGCAGGGATATTTTATTATCGTTCGAAAGCGTGAGAACGCTGAAGCTGGCTGGTTGTCCGCCGATTTCCAGTTTCAGTTTGTCCTTGATGGTATTCGGGTTCACTGCATAATTGAAATACAGGTCTACCTGCGGAATTGCGGTACTGGAACGTTCATCGGGCAGGGTCCAGGTCACATTGGTATTTTCCAGGTGCAGGAGGGGTGTGGAGAAACTGATAGCGGCTTTGCCGATGCTGCCGAACTTGCTATACTGAAGGAGATCCGTTTTGAGAGTACCTTTGAAGCTGGTGGCCGGCGGCAATGGCTGGGCAGGAGAAAATACAAGCTGGTCCGGCTGTTCCCACCGGAAGCGGCCACGGATTTTTGGTTCAAAGGAAATATATTCGGTAGAATCCCATTGGTTCAATAAAGAATCAGCCACGAGGGGTTTATCGAACCTGAACACCAGGTTACCGAGTGTCTGAACTTCTTCTTTGGCATTGGTGTATTCGAGGTTAACGACACGCCTGTTACAGGCAGGTAAAAAAATAACAACCATCAGGGTTGTTAGTGCTAACAGTTGGTTACGCATATAGGGTGGTTTGAAAGCTGGATAGGAATGGCATATTCCTGTTAATATACAAAAAGGAATTCAAAAATATGGTTTTGTTCATTCGTGAAGAAAGACAACAGTAAATTTTAATGAGAAGCTAAGGGGGAATGCTTGACGCGGGCATAAGGAGAATTTCGCATGAAAGATACATAACGGTAAATGCCATTTGCAAATCCGCCGAGATAAGTATTTGTTAATTCAATACAACGATTGAAATAGTGATCACGTCTAAAACGATATATTGCATCTGAAAGCAATAGCAACCGTGTCAACATTACGAATCAACCGCAGGAAACTGCTGAAATGGCTACGCCGGCTGGGCATTGGCGTACTCTCCCTGTTCCTGTTCTTTATATTGCTCAACTGGATCTTCCCCTTACCGGATAAAATCGAATACTCCACCATCATCACCGATAGCAAGGGTGATGTGATCCATGCTTACCTCACGAAAGATGAAAAATGGCGGATGAAAACAGAGCTGGATGAAATATCTCCCCTGCTGCGAAAAACGATCGTTGAAAAGGAAGACAAGTACTTTTACTATCATCCCGGCGTCAATGCCCTTGCTGTTGGCAGGGCAATGGTCAAAAATATATTCCGGTGGAAACGCACTTCAGGTGCTTCCACCATTACGATGCAGGTGGCCCGCGCGCTGGAGCCGAAAAGGAGGACCTGGTACAACAAGATCATCGAAATGTTCCGGGCAGTCCAGTTGGAATGGAAGTATAGCAAGGACGAGATCCTTCAGTTGTACCTCAACCTCGTTCCCTATGGCGGGAATATCGAAGGGGTGAAATCCGCTTCCACCCTTTACTTCAACAAAAGCCCCGATCACCTCTCGCTGGCCGAGATCACGGCTCTTTCCATAATACCCAACCGCCCCAGTTCCCTGGTGATGGGAAAGAACAATGATCTGATCATGCAGGAACGCAATCGCTGGCTGCGGAAATTTGCCGCCGAAAAAGTGTTCACCGAAAAAGAGATCCGGGATGCGCTGAGCGAACCTTTGACAGCTACGCGGGGGTCTGTGCCCAGGCTGGCGCCGCACCTGGCCTATAAGCTGAAAAAGCAGGGAGGCGATATCATCCACACCAATATCGAACTGAATACCCAGATGAAGCTGGAAAAGCTGGTAGCCGACTACAGTAGAATACTCACCCTGAAGAACATACGAAATGCCGCCGTCATCGTCATTGACAATCATACCCATAAAGTGATCAGCTATATCGGTTCGGCCAATTTCTATGATACGCTCGACGGCGGACAGGTGAATGGCGCCCAGGCTATCCGCCAGCCGGGAAGCACTCTAAAGCCCCTGCTCTATGGTATGTGTATCGATGAGGGATTGATGACGCCCAAAGCCGTGATCACGGATGTGGCCATCAACTATGCAGGTTACGCGCCTGAAAACTATGATAAGCAATTCAATGGTTATGTGACCATGGAATATGCACTGGAACATTCCCTGAATATCCCTGCCGTGAAAGGGTTGAAATTATTGGGGAAAGACAAATTCATACAGAAACTCGCCTCCTGCAATTTTCAGCAGGTGAAGAAAGACCAGAAGAAACTGGGCCTCTCCCTGATCCTGGGAGGATGCGGCGCCAACCTCGAAGAACTGACCGGGCTGTACAGTTGCTTTGCCAATGATGGTAAATATTTCAGGCCGCAATATACAAGGGTAGATAGCAGTGGGGTGTCCAAACCCTCCGGCAGTGCAGGTTTTACGGTATTAAGTCCTGCAGCCACTTTCATGATCAATGATATCCTGTCGAAGGTGAACAGGCCCGATTTCCCCCTGAACTGGCAAAGCACGGAGCACATGCCCAGGATCGCCTGGAAAACAGGCACCTCCTATGGCCGGCGCGATGCCTGGAGTATCGGGTACAACAAAAATTATACGGTAGGCGTATGGGTAGGTAATTTTTCCGCACTGGGCATTCCGGAACTGAGCGGCGCCAATGTAGCCACTCCCCTGTTGTTCCGCGTTTTCAACACCATCGATTACGACAGCGACCAGGAATGGTTCACACAGCCAAAAGAATGTGAAGTACGTATGGTTTGCTCTGAAACGGGTTTACTACCGGCAGACCATTGTGAAAATACCGTAACGGATTATTTCATCCCGCTCATCTCTTCCATGCAGGTTTGCAATAACCGGGAAGAAATCGCCGTATCGCCCGATGAAAAGATCTCTTATTGCAGGTTATGTATGCCCAATGCGGGTTACAAGAAGAAATGGTATACCATCGTATCTCCTGAAATGCAACAATACTATGAAGAACATCATATCGTATATGCAAAGATCCCTCCGCACAACAGTAATTGCGAAAGGGTCTTTACGGCAGGAGCGCCTGCCATCACCTTTCCGAAGAACGGCGCGGAATATTTGATCAGCAAAAAGAACCCTGAACCGCTGCAGCTCACCTGCCATGCAGGCAATGATGTGAGCAAGGTGTACTGGTACATCAATAACCGTTTCTATAAAGCTGCCGAGGCCAGGACAAAGCAATTCTTCATCCCCGAAGAAGGGCCTGTAAAGATCTCCTGTACCGATGATAAAGGCAGGAACCGCGATATCTGGATCAGGGTGAAGTATGTCAATCTCTGATCAATCCACTTTTTTCACACCACCACCGCCGGCAATATTGCTGTTCACCTGCGCATTGCCCTTGTAACGCACATCCCCACTACCGGCTACACGTACATCGAGTTTCACGCTGGCATATACTTCTGCGTTGCCGCTGCCGGAGATCTTGATGGTGGTCTCCTCGGTTTTCAGGTCCATGGCCCTGATATTACCGCTGCCACTGATCTCTCCCCTGAATTTTTTTGCCTGTCCCTTGAGGTCGGCATCCCCGCTGCCGGTAATCGATGTCTCGATCTCAGGAGCATCCAATTCCAGTTTGATATTGGCGCTGCCGCTGACCCCCACATCGATACGGGAAGAATCGGTGATAAGGCCCTGCCCCACAATATTACCTGAACCGGAAGAATGGATCACCCTGAAATTAGGAGCTGTAACATAGATTTTCACTGGGCGTCTGTTACGAAGCCAAATACCGTCTTTGGTACCGATCCGCAGGATATCGCCATCGAGGTAAGTCTCGATATAAGGAAGGATATTTTCTTCTGCCTCGATCTTAACCGCATTGGGGCCGGGTGAAACATAAAGATCATAAGAGCCTGAAGTGCGTACTCCGGAGAAATTACCCACCGACCTGGGCTCGGTCACCACATTCCCATTCCCTTTGATGCGTTTGCCGCCGATAAAATTACAGGAGGCCAGCACCACAACGACTGACACAAGCAGTAATAATGATTTTTTCATGTGTGTTAGGTTTAACGATCCAAAGATGATAAAATATTCTGGTTCCCGGTCATTTGACCTATTTTCTTACCTTCGCAACACCATGACGGAAAAGATTCTAATCCTCGATTTCGGCAGTCAGTATACCCAGTTGATTGCCAGGGCCGTCCGGGAGGCCAATGTTTATTGCGAAATAGTTCCTTACCACCACAAGATTGTTTTCGATCCTTCCCTGAGGGGTATCATTCTTTCGGGCTCTCCATTTTCTGTAAATGACAGCAATGCGCCCGAAGTCGACATCGCCCAGATGCACCAGCATCTGCCGGTACTGGGCGTTTGCTATGGCGCTCAGTTGACGGCCAAACAGTTTGGCGGACAGGTAGCCAAAAGCAACAAGCGTGAATATGGCCGGGCACTGATGCTGAAGAGGGCCGAAGACGTATTACTGAAAGATGTAATGGAATCATCGCAGGTATGGATGAGCCATAGCGATTCCGTGTTGGAGATCCCGCCGGGCTTCGAGATCCTGGCCTCTACAGAAAGCATTCCTTATGCCGCTTTCAAAAAGAACGGGAACAGCCTTCCTCTGTATGGCGTACAGTTCCACCCCGAAGTATATCATTCCATAGAAGGAAAAAAAATAATCAAAAATTTCCTCGTCAATATCTGCGGTTGCAAACAGGACTGGACACCTGCGCATTTCATTACCGATACGGTAGATGCGCTCAGGAAACGGATCGGCGACCGTAAAGTGATCATGGCCCTCAGCGGCGGTGTGGATTCAACAGTAGCCGCCACCCTCATCCACCGTGCCATCGGCGATCGGCTCTCCGGCATCTTCGTGGATAACGGGGTGCTCCGTAAAAATGAATTTCAACAGGTGCTCGATACCTACCATACCATCGGGCTGAATGTAAAAGGCGTCGACGCCAAAGAATTATTCTATGGCGAACTGAAAGGCAAAACAGATCCCGAGGCCAAACGCAAAACGATCGGAAAATTATTCATCGACGTATTCCAGGAAGAGGCCAAAAAAGTAGAAGGCATCGGATTGCTCGGCCAGGGTACCATTTATCCCGATGTGATCGAAAGTGTATCGGTACATGGGCCTTCGGTCACCATCAAATCGCACCACAACGTAGGCGGCCTGCCAGATATCATGCACCTCGAATTGGTGGAGCCGCTTCGATTCTTATTCAAGGATGAAGTGAGGCGCGTAGGTCATGAACTGGGTATTCCCGCCGACCTGCTCAACCGTCACCCCTTCCCGGGCCCGGGCCTGGCAATCCGCATCCTGGGCGAGATCACACCCGAAAAAGTACAATTGCTGCAGGAAGCAGACCATCGCTATATCCAGGGACTGAAAGAACATCGTTTGTACGACCAGGTATGGCAGGCAGGCGCTATCCTGCTGCCGGTGAAAAGTGTGGGCGTGATGGGCGATGAAAGGACCTATGAATTCACGGTAGCGCTCAGGGCAGTAACTTCCGTAGACGGCATGACAGCCGACTGGGCACATCTTCCTTACGAATTTCTGGCATATATTTCGACGGATATCATCAACAACGTACGTGGGATCAACCGGGTAGTGTATGACATCAGCAGCAAACCGCCGGCAACGATCGAGTGGGAATAGCCAGGAGATAAAAGAGAAGAAGGGGAAAGGAGAATACGGTAGATTGTTGGTGAACGGAACAATGCGGAGAAGATGGAATGCGTTGAAAAGAAAAACGGTAAATAGTCGTCATGAAAAAGAATGGAAAAATTGCACTACTGGCAGTATGGGCCCTTTTGCAGGCGGCCGTTTCTTTTTCCCAGCAGGATTCGCTGAACAGGCGCCACCAGGTGGCCGTCTTCGCCCCACTCTATCTCGATTCCGCGTTCGATGCTTCCGGGGCCTACCGGTATGCAAAGACATTCCCGAAATTCATCAACCCCGGACTGGAGTTCTGGGAAGGCGCTCAACTGGCCATCGATTCTCTCAAAAAAGAAGGAATGGCCGTCGATATCCATGTATACGATACAAAGGCCGCGTCTAAAAAATTCATGCAGGTATTACAATCCCTGATGGACACCTCCCGTCACAAACTGGACCTGATCATCGGCCATGTCAACGTGAACGAAGCAGCGAACCTGGCGCAACTGGCAGCCCACCTGAATATTCCATTCATCAATGCCAATCTTCCCAATGAGGCGGGAGTAACGAACAATCCCAATTATGTTATCCTGAACTCGACCCTGATGACCCATTGCAATGGCATTTATAAATTCCTGCAAAAGAATTATTCCGTCTCCAATATCATCGTATTCCGCAAAAAAGGGATCATAGAAGACAAGCTCAAAGAATATATTACCGAAGTAGAAAGATCCACCGCAGGCATTCCGCTCAAACTGAAATATGTAACGCTGGAAGATAATTTCACGCTCAAACAACTGCAACCCCATATCGACAGCAACCGCACCAATGTATGCCTTGCTGCCAGCCTCGATGCCGTATTCGGCCAGAACCTTTGCCAGCAACTGGCCTCCGTAAGCAGCAGCTATTCTACCACCGTGATCGGTATGCCCACCTGGGATGTGGTGGATTTTGAAAAAACCATCTACAAAGGCATCGAGATATTTTACAGCACACCTTTTTATATCAACCCCTCCGATAAACTGGTGGCATCGGTGAACGATCATTTCAAAACGATCTTCTATTCACGCCCCAGCGATATGGTGTTCCGCGGCTATGAAACGCTCTACCATTTTGCCAACCTGCTGAAACTGCACGACAAGAACATCGGTTCCAGCCTGAGCGATAAGCGGTTCAAGCTCTTCACCGAATTCGATATCCAGCCCGTACTCGATAAATCCCTCACCCTGGAATACTTCGAGAACAAAAAGCTCTACTTCGTGAAAAAGGTAGACGGGCAGGTGAAAGCAGTATACTGATGGCACAACTGATCGAATTTTCCGATAAGGGATTGTATTGCCGGCAGGGTGGATTTTATATTGACCCCTGGAAAGCCGTTGACAAAGCCGTCATCACACATGCGCACAGCGATCATGCCCGGTGGGGCTCCCGCTCCTATCTATGCCATCACCAATGCAAACCACTGCTGCAGTTACGTCTCGGCGAGAACGATTACCAGACCGTTGAATGGGAAGAACCGCTGTTCATGAACGGTGTGAAGGTATCGCTTCATCCGGCCGGCCACATGATCGGTTCATCGCAGGTGCGCGTGGAATACCAGGGGGAAGTATGGGTCATCAGCGGTGATTATAAAATTGAGGACGATGGACTGAGTGGAAAATTTGAACCGGTGCCCTGCCATACCTTCATCACTGAATCTACTTTCGGTTTGCCGATCTATGACTGGAAACCCCAACACGCGATCTTTCAACAGATCCAGGATTGGGTCCGTTCATGCACAGCAACCGGCAAAACACCGGTGCTGCTCGCATACAGCCTGGGCAAGGCACAACGATTGCTGCAATGTTTACCGGAAGTGGCCAGCACCATTTATGTGCATGGCGCCATCTGGAATACACAGGAAGTGCTTGTGAAAGCAGGATGGGCATTGCCCGATGTGCGGCCGGTAACACCCGAATTATCCAAAGATGCTTTTGCAGGCGCCGTCGTGCTGGCGCCACCCGGCACCGATTCATCACCCTGGATCAAACGCTTCCCGGAACCCTCCATTGGCGTATGCAGTGGATGGATGCAGGTAAGGGGCCATGTACGCCGGAGCAATGTCGATGCAGGGTTCGTACTGAGTGATCATGCTGACTGGAAAGGATTGTTACAGGCGATAAAAGCCACCGGTGCGCAAAAAGTATTTGTCACGCATGGCTTCCAATCGGCGCTTAGCCGCTATTTGACAGAAACAGGCATTGAAGCCGCCGAAGTGAAAACAGAATACGGCGATGAACAGGAAACCGAAGCGCAAGTATGAATCAATTCGCCAACCTGGTACAACGTTTGGGTGCTTCCACCAGGACCAACGAAAAGCTGGACGCCCTTGCAGCGTATTTTGCCAATGCCAACGATAAAGACAAAGTTTGGGTGATCGCCATCTTCAGCGGACGACGACCAAAGCGCTCGGTGACTACTGCACAATTGCAAAGTTGGTGCATCGGGCTTTCGGGATTTCCGGAATGGCTATTCGAAGAATGCTACCAAACCGTAGGTGATCTTGCCGAAACCATCGCGCTCCTGCTACCCCAACCTGTGCAGGCAGGGGCCTCACACCCGCTCCATTATTATCTCGAATCCCTCCTGCGCATCGGGAATGCAGACGAAGCACTGCGCAGGCAATTCATAACGGATAGCTGGTTGTCGATGGATGCCGCCGAGCGATTCGTGTTCAACAAATTCATTACCGGCGGTTTCCGCATCGGCGTATCACAGAAAATGATGGTGAACGCACTGGCCCGGACCGTGAAACTCCAACCCTCTGTGATAGCTCATCGCATCAGTGGTAACTGGGACCCTGCAACCACCGGTTTTGAAACCCTGCTCAGTGAACAGGCCATCGCCATCGACTATTCCAAACCCTATCCTTTATACCTCGCCTATGCCCTCGAAGAAGACATTACTGCACTGGGTGATCCCCGTGAGTGGCAGGCCGAATGGAAATGGGATGGGATCAGAGGACAGCTTATCAAACGAAATGACCAACTCTTTGTATGGAGCCGCGGAGAAGAATTGATGACGGAAAAATTCCCTGAGTATTTCGTGCTGAAAGACCTCCTGCCCAACGGCATTGTACTGGATGGAGAGATCATGCCCTTCGATGGGAGCAAGCCATTACCATTCGGCATCCTTCAAACCAGGATCGGCCGGAAGACAGTAACGAAAAAACAATTGCAGGAAGCGCCCGTTACCTTTTTTGTATACGACCTGCTCGAGCTCGATGGTGAAGATTACCGGGAACATACCCTGCAGGAACGCCGGCAGCAATTGGAAAGAATTGTGAAAGACATTCATCACCCGGTGTTGCAGCTATCGCCCCTCATCCAATTCGAAAATTGGGAACAACTGACATCCACCAGGATGGGTTCCCGTGATATGGGCGCAGAAGGCATCATGCTGAAAAGAGTTTCCTCCAATTACCAGGTTGGAAGAAAACGGGGCGACTGGTGGAAGTGGAAGATCGACCCGCTCGTGATCGATTGTGTAATGGTGTATGCCCAGAAAGGACATGGGAGAAGAAGCAATCTCTACACGGATTATACCTTCGCCGTAAAGGACGGCGATAAGCTGGTCACTTTTACCAAAGCCTATTCGGGATTGACGGATATTGAATTTGCAGAAGTGGACGCCTTCGTGAAAAAGAACTCACTGGAAAAGTTCGGGCCAGTGCGGACTGTCAGGCCCGAACTGGTCTTCGAGATCGCTTTCGAAGGGATCGCGGCCAGCAACCGCCACAAATCGGGTGTGGCATTGCGTTTCCCGCGGATCAACCGCTGGCGGAAAGACAAGAGGCCCGATGAGATCAATACATTGGAAGACCTGAAGAAAATGCTGGAACTGTACGGCAAATAGTTTGAGCAAAGATTTCTTAATTTTAGTTCCCGAAAACGCAGCAAATGAAGAAGTGGATGGTGCTATTCCTCATCGTGGCTTGCAGCCTGGCGTTCACACAGGTGTTGAACACATTCGAGTATGAACCTGTGTACATACCTCCCAGTCCGCAACGACTGGGCGGGGACCCGGCCAAAGGATTCGACTACCTTACTACCGGCGATTATGTGAAAGGCGGTATCCCCTATAATATTTTCCTGATGGGCATGGGGAGAGACAAAAACAATTACCTCAACCGCCAGGGGAAGAATGAAAAGCTCTCATACGAATATACAGCCGTAACAGCTCCCAACGGGGAGGTGCTCGTGGCGCCCAATTGCCTGCAATGCCATGCACAGGTATTCGATGGGCAGCTCTACATAGGAATGGGTAATAGCATGATCGATTTTACACAAAATGAAAAGCTCAATGTGGCCAACCTGAAGAGAGTGGAATCCTGGCTGAAGCTCACGGCTCCCCGCAAGTATGAAGCCGCAAAGTCTTTTATCGATATCGGGAAGACCATCGCACCATATCTCTCCACCGAAGTAAGAGGCGTCAATGCGGCCGACCGGCTGGCAGCCATTCTCGCTGCTCATCGAGACCCCGTTACCTTCCAATGGAATGCCCAGGCCCAGCTCGATATTCCCGAAACAGTGATCCCTACGGATGTGCCTGCCTGGTGGTTACTGAAAAAGAAAAATGCCATGTTCTACAATGGCTTTGGTCGCGGTGATTTCGGCAGGTTCCTGATGGCTTCGAATCTACTAACGGTGAACGACACCGCAGAATCGAAGGAGGTCGATACCCACATGCCCGATATGCTCGCATTTATTTATTCCATACAACCACCAAAATACCCGGGCGCCATCGACAGCATCGCTTCGAAAGAAGGGGAGATCGTTTACACACAACATTGCGCCAAATGCCACGGCAACTACGGTGAAAAAAATGATTATCCCAACCTGCTCATCCCGGAAGCTGTCATTCAAACGGATTCCTTATTATATACCAGCAATTATTCCAACCCGCAATTCATACAATGGTTCAATAAGAGTTGGTTCACCACAGGCGATCATCCGGCAAGGCTGGAACCCTATGCAGGTTATGTGGCGCCTCCGCTCGATGGCATCTGGGCCACGGCGCCTTATCTCCACAACGGTTCTGTGCCCACCCTGGAAGCAGTGCTCAACAGCGGCCTCCGGCCGCGGTACTGGTCGAGGGACTTTAATAAGCCTGTTTATAATTACGACAATCCCGGCTGGCAGTTCACGCAACATGAAAAGCCCAAAGGAAGGAATGTCTACAATACCGATCTCCCCGGTTATGGAAATGGCGGACATTATTTCGGCGACAAGCTGAACGACCAGGAAAGAAAGGCATTGATCGAGTACCTGAAAACCTTGTAACCTGGACCTTCACTCCACCATAGGATATTCTGTTATCAGCAACTGGCTCCGATCGAAAGGTCTGCAGGCATTCCCCTTCCAGGAAGAGACCTGGCAGCATATCGTGAATGAAAAGAGCGGACTGGTCAATGCGCCTACCGGGTTCGGAAAAACCTTTTCCGTTTTTCTCGGCTCGCTGATCGGGTTCATCAACCGGCATCCGGCCGATCATGCCACTCGCAGCAGGAATGGATTGCAACTCATCTGGATCTCGCCACTGCGTGCACTGGCCAAGGATGTAGGAAGGGCAATGGAAGAAGTGATCACCGAATTGGGCATGAGCTGGAAAGTAGGTATCCGCAACGGCGATACTGAAATGAGTGAAAGGCAAAAGCAAAAAAGGCAGATGCCGGAGGTGCTGATCATCACACCCGAAAGCCTTCACTTGCTATTGGCGCAGAAAGGGTATCCCGATCTTTTCAAATCGCTCCATATCATCGCTGTCGACGAATGGCATGAGTTGATCGGCAGTAAAAGAGGAGTGCAGGTGGAACTGGCCATCTCCCGGATCGTGAGCCTTCAAAAAAAATTATTCAACCAGCAATGCAGCATCTGGGGCATCAGCGCCACGATCGGTAATATGGAAGAAGCCAGGGAAGTGTTGCTATCGTCCCTCTCGCTGCAAGGTGCGGAAAGGGTGGTCACTGTAAAAGCTAATCTCCGGAAGGAGGTAGTGATCGAATCCATTCTTCCCGATGAAATAGAAAAATATCCCTGGGCCGGCCATTTGGGCATTAAGCTCGTGCACAAAGTGATACCTGTCATTCATCAAAGTCGCACCACCCTTATCTTCATCAATACCAGGGGCATGAGCGAGATCTGGTACCAGACGCTCCTGAATGCGGCCCCCGACCTGGCCGGTGTGCTGGCCCTTCATCATGGCAGTATCGAACAGGAACTCCGGATCTGGGTGGAGGAATCCCTGCACAGTGGCAGGCTCAAAGCAGTGGTCTGTACGGCTAGTCTCGACCTGGGTGTCGATTTTCGGCCAGTGGAGACCGTTATACAGGTTGGCTCGCCCAAAGGGGTAGCCAGGTTCCTGCAGCGGGCCGGGCGTAGCGGGCACCGGCCGGGAGAAGTGAGCAAAATCTATTTCCTGCCCACCCATTCACTGGAACTGGTAGAAGCGGCCGCCCTCAAGAACGCCATAGAAGAAAATTTCATCGAGAGCCGCGAGCCCATGCTCCTGTGCTTCGATGTGCTGATCCAATACCTCTGCACACTGGCCATCTCAGAAGGGTTCAGTCCCGGTGAGCTTTATGAAGAAGTAAAAGCCACTTATTGCTACCGTGATATCACCATGGATGAATGGACGGCCATCCTCGATTTTGTGACCACCGGTGGTTCGGCCCTGCAACAATATGATGAATACAAAAAAGTGGAAGTGATCGACGGACTGTACCGGATCACCAGTAGGCGGATAGCCATGCGTCACCGGCTGCATATCGGCACTATCGTGAGCGAATCGATGCTGAAAGTGAAATTCGTGAGCGGCGGTTATATCGGTATGGTGGAAGAATGGTTCGTGTCCCGCCTTACGCCCGGCGATGTGTTCACCATCTCAGGAAGGAATGTGGAACTGGTGATGATCAAGGATATGACTGTGCTGGTACGCAAATCGAATTCGAAAAAATCGATGGTGCCCAGTTGGCAGGGGGGCAGGATGCCTTTATCGGCCAACCTGGGAAAAAAGCTCCGGGAAAAATTCACGGAGGCATTTACCTTATCATCACAGTTACGCGTAACCGGTAATGGTCAAATGGTTTTACCCCCGAAGATCGATCCGGGCAGCCCGCAAGACCCTGAGCTGGTGGCGCTTCAACCGTTGTTCCAGTTGCAGGAGCAATTGTCGCACATACCCAAAGCCAATGAACTGCTGATCGAGCATATCGAAACGAAAGACGGCTTTCATCTTTTTGTATTTCCATTCGAAGGCAGACTGGTGCATGAGGCCATGGCCGCCATCCTTGCCTATCGTATCAGCCGCCATACGCCGATCACTTTTTCAATTGCCATGAACGATTATGGCTTCGAATTATTGAGTGATCAGCCGATACCGGTCGATGACACCAATGTATATGAACTATTCAGTCCCGACGACCTGCTCAATGATATCCAACGCAGTGTCAACGCCACAGAGATGGCGCGACGGAAGTTCAGGGATATTGCCGTTATCGGCGGATTGATCTTTACCGGCTATCCCGGTGAACAAAAAAAAGCGAGGCATTTGCAGGCTTCTGCCTCGCTCCTGTTCAATGTGTTCTCGGAATATGATCCCAATAACCTGCTCATGCGCCAGGCTTACCAGGAAGTGCTCGACCGGGAAATGGAAGAACTGCGGTTGCGCAATATGCTGGAACGCATCCAGCAGTCGGAGATCGTCATTACTTTCCCGCAACAACTCACTCCTTTCTGCTTCCCGATCAAAGTGGACAGCCTAAGGGAAAACCTCACTTCCGAAAAACTGGAAGACAGGGTAAAGCGGATGCAGGCGCAGTTGGGGAAGTGAGTGGGCAATTTACAAACTCAATCCCACCAACAAACAGCCGGCAGGTAACTGCTGTGAAGCATAGAACAGGTTCACATGGGGGTTTTTCTTTTGCCATTGCAGTAATTCTTTCACAGGTATCGACATGCCCCCGCCGGCATTATCGGCAAACTTCCATTCTTGCAGTACGGCGCCATTATCATCTTTCAACTGGATGCGCCTGTCTTTGCTAATCCCATGACAACTCGTGTAATGGACCTCCAGCTTATCATTTTCATTGGCTTTGTCCAGGGCCAGGCTTTTCAATGTGAGGGGCTGTCCCACATATCTTTTCATGATCAGTTTGTTGTTGAGGTAAATACTGTACTGGTCAGCGCCTTTGGGGGCTGCGGCAGCAAGGAATATCACGCTGAGCACAGCCACACCGAGCAGGCCCAGGGTCCTTTTCTTGAAAATTGTCGTTTGCATACAAAATGATTTTTGATTCAACACAAATCAACTGCATATCCCAGGTCATTTATAATTTGTTTGACGAGCCGGAAGGAATTCTTGATGTGCAGCAGTGGAAAATCATTGGTGGCGCAGGGGGCTTTGGCTATTTTTCAATAGTTTTGCCGTCCTTACATGCAGGCTCCCGTTTCATATAAATTACGTCAGCAGCAGCTTTGGCTCTCCTCCGACCGTTGCGTTTTCTGGGAAGATGAAAAGACCCTGATCGTATCCGATCTGCATTTCGGAAAAACAGGGCATTTCCGGAAATGGGGCATCCCTGTACCCCAGGGTGTTTATAAAAATGACCTGCAAAGGCTGGTTGGGCAACTACAATATTTTCAACCCAAACAGCTCATCGTGGTGGGTGATCTCTTTCACAGCCACGAGAACAAGGAGTTGGAGCTCTTCCGGAAATGGAGGAATGATTTTCCTGCCCTCGATGTTCAACTGGTGAAGGGCAATCATGATATCCTCCACGACCGGTGGTATCATGAAACAGGGATCACCGTAACGGAAGAAATATTATCACTCAAAGACCTGTTTGGGTTCATCCACGATCTCTCACCCCATCAATGGAGCTTCGGCAGCAGCGCTTATTATTTCTCCGGCCACCTGCATCCCGGTATCCGCATCAACGGGCAGGGCAGGCAGTCACTTTGCTTTCCGTGTTTTTATTTCACGGATAAATTCTGTGTGTTACCAGCCTTCAGTGAATTCACCGGCATGGCCATGATCAGGCCATCCAGCCACGAAAATGTTTTTGCCATCGTAGACAATAAGGTGATGCAATTACAATGAACCAGCCATATTCTTTCAGCCTTGTGAAAGAAATTTACGGATTGAATCAGGCTAACCCTTCTTCATCAGTTGCTGATAGTTAAGGAAATAAATGAAGCGGATGGTCAGCTCATTGCCATGCGGCGATGCAAGCACCCTTCCGAAGTTGCGGGGATAACTATTGTATTGCTGTCCGTTGATCAGGTACTCGTAATCGCTGCCCAGCCAGTTCTTCCAGCCCAGTATCAGGCGGCTCCCCAGCCTGAAGTCCCAGGTGTAGAATACATCGAGATTAAATGCATTGTAATTGAGATTGTAATCGGCAGGATTTCGATCGAAACGTTCTGTCCAGTAACCATCGGGCTTTACGTCGAACAGGTTGGTGTAGAGCAACCGGTTCCAGAAATGCCTTGCGCGGAAAGTGATATTCATGCGGGGCGTAAAATTATAGATGCCGCTAAGGACAGCAGTGATATCGGTGTATTGGCGACGCGCCAAGATAGGAGCCTTGGTGAGATCATCACGGAAGAAAGCATATCCGTACTGGCCGTTATCATACTGCTTGTAAAAATTGGCGGTGAGCGAAAACCTGTCGCTGAAGCGGTACCGGGCCGTCAGGTCTATTTTGTGATAAGGATCATTGGGAAGCGGTGTTTCTGCAAAACCCAACGACCAGCTTACATACAGCCTCTTCCGGCTATCGCTGCTGCCATCGGCGAAAAAGGAATAGTAAGGTGATTTGCGAAGAGGTTGCCGGGGTGTGACCAACAGGTCTTCCGGTGTTTGTAATTCAAAATAATCATTGTACCAGAAGGGCGCAATATCGGCAGACAGTTTCAGGTCCCACATATTTTTGAACACCCAGGCCGCAAAGGCTTCGAACTTTGTTTTCTGGTACCGGAACGACTTCAACAGGTAGCTTTGTTCTGCGGAAATACCATAGCTCTGATTCAGGAATGAGCGTGAAGGTTCATAGATATTGTAACTGATGGCCGCATTATTCCTGAATTCATTGGGCGCCAGTAAAAAGCCCAGGTCATTGGGATCATAGCGGGCGGTACGCATTTCATTGCTCACGTTAAATTGGAGTTTGCCGCTCACCTTTCCCAGTTCGAGGTAATTGGAAAAACCATTGTACCCGCCGGATGTATCGAAGATCATGCTGTAGCGGGGCTTCAGCACCAGTCCGTACCGGTTCCTTTTATCATACAGCGCTATGTCGAGCGCAGCAACATTGGCATCATGGTCCTTTCCTTCACGCAATACATTGGTATTCGTAAAAGTGATGTAAGACCGGTTCTTCAGCGCCTGATCGAGCACAATGATATTATAATTGGCCAACGGTTCTGTAATTATCGTTGAATCGTTACCGTTATATTTATTATGCACCTTTGCACGAACAGCCTCCGTCACTGCATTGAAAATACCGATGCCCAGGTTATTGGATGTGCGGCCCGAAAATTTAACGGCATTGTATAATCGTGTAACGGCGGGGTTTTTAAGAATGGTATAGTCGTTCAGTGAGCCGCTATGGGTTTCGTCGTATAGCCATTGGAATTTATCGGGCGTTCTGCCGATCCTCCTGGAATAGAAAATACCTGCTTTATTGAACAGCTCTGTGCCTTCTGTGAAAAAGGGCCGGTTCTCCCGGAACTGGATCTCGAAAGGGGTGATATTATTCACGACATTATCGGAGATCACCTGTCCGAAATCCGGGATCAGCGTGGCATCCAGGGTAAAGCTTTCGCTGATGCCATATTTAACGTCCATGCCTCCGCTCTTCAATGTTTCATATTTGCCATTCTCCGTGGCGTGTGGCGTTTGCCGGTAACCGGCGCTGATGTATGGTGAAAAGCTCAGCCGCAATGGTGGAACCAGGTTTTCCAATCCAGTGAGAGCGCCGAACTGGTTCACGAGCCCACTGATATTGGGGTTCACCGGGTTCCAGAAGCTGCTTTCACTCAGCCGCCTGCTGAAGCGAAGGAATTGAATGCCCCAGTCCTGGATATTTTTTTTCGGGAAGCGGATCGCAAAGAAAGGGATCTTCATCTCCACTATCCATCCGTCTTTTGTGAAGCTGGTCCTGCTGTCCCACACGGCATCCCAGCTCAGGTCGCCATAGACGCCATAGCTGGTCTCCACATTGGGCGATACGCGCGCATCGCTCTGCACATTGCGGGCCGTAACGAGGAACTGGAAAGCATTCTGATGATCATTGTAGGTATCGAGGAAAATAGAAAAATAATCCACATCCGATCGTTGTTCATTATCGCGTGCAGTCAGTTGCCGGCGGATGGATGCCGGATCGTCATACAGGAAAGCCCCTATGTAGAGAGCCGTATTGTCATACAGGATGCGCACTTCGGTGCGGGAGCTGGCCGGGTTACCGAATACGGGGGAATTGGTGATAAAATCGGTGGCGATGGGCGCTTTTTGCCAGTCGGCTTCATCGAGAACGCCATCGATATGAATGGTAGAATTCGTTTCTACGGCCCTGGTGGTCTTGGTCTGAGCCATGGACGGTCCGCATAAACAAAGGATAAAGATCGTGGCAGTTAGGGCTCTACGCATTCAGTTGGTTGGAGGTAACAAAAATAGTTCAAATACTATTCGGAAATCTCCTTATCAAAAATCCGGTCGGGTTTTCTGGAAGAACGGTTGACCTTAGTATTTATACGGTGGGAAAGTGCCTGCCTTCAATGCTTTTAGCCTTACTTACAGTAACAGTGACCCGTATCTGTTAAAAGACAAGGAACCGTGATTATTAGTTGCTTCGCCAGGATGAAAGGTATGAACCTAAGGTGTTTGGGTAGTTGGTTAAAAAATTGATACGGGAATCTCTGAGATACGGAGATTCCCTTATCAACCTGTCAACTTTTTAACCTGTAAACTTCTTCTTAACCTGTCAACTTCAATTCATTTTCTTCTTCAGTGTGCTTACCTGTTCCTGCAGGTTGCTGACCAGGCTGGCAAGCTGGTTAACATCCCATCGTTGCTGCACATTCGTTTTGCTCAAGATGAGAGTAGCCCGCCATAGTTCGATCACGTCTTCGGCATTGATATTATAAGGCTGGTAGGAAGGATTGTCGCTGATCAGGGTGAATTTGTTCTTCGAACGGTTATTTTTCATCACCCTTTTATAAACGATGCCCTCATTGCGGGAGATAACAATATAGGTATTGTTGTTCTTTACATCTTCCACATCATCCACTTTCTCTCCCACGATCACGGAACCGCTGGCAGTAGGCAGCATGGAATCCCCCACGATCTCGAAGGCCCGGTAAGTGCCTGGCGCCAGCATGGGCAATGTAAAAGTGTTCAGCTCGTCGATGAATTCAGGATCGGCATAACCGGCCAGGTAACCGGCTGCCGCTTTTACCGGCACGAACTGTATCTCGTTGGTGCCGGCTGCCAGCTTCTGGGCACGGCGTTTGGCGAGATAATTACCACGGGTATCCCCCAGGTCTTTCAGCAATAATTCATCCAGTGTCAGTTTGAAGAGCTCACTCACGATTTCCAGAACTTCGATCCGGGGTTCCGCCCTTTCTTCTTCGTACGCGCCCAGGAGAGAACGTTTGATACGAAGCCGGGAGGCAAACTCTTCCTGGGTCCATCCACGCAATTTGCGCAGGTATTTGAGGTTCTTGCCAGCGAGAGACATAGACTAATAAATTTAGCGCAATATACTAATATTTTTAACATTATAAATAACTACTGGTTAAAGTTTACCCAATAGCTCCATCCCGGTGCTTTTTTGTACCTTTGATCCCCTGTCAAATTGGCTCGTTATCAAAGTATAGCACTCTTTTTGACCGGGTAATGTTTTAGTTGCCACGGATCACGCTGATTTTCACAGAAAAGAGGAAAAAGTCCGTGAAAATCCGTGTAGTGCGTGGCAACATTGTTCTGTCAACTTTATTAAATATAATTCGCCATAACATGTTAGGCTTTATTTCGAAAATTTTTGGAGGCAGCAAGTCGGAGAAAGACATCAAAACGATCCTGCCTGTTGTAGACCAGATCAACCAGCACTTTGCTTCCATCCAGTCACTGACCAATGATGAATTGCGTGGTAAAACAGTCGAATTCAAAGCACGCATCAAAGAACATCTGAAGTCGATCGACGAAGAAATCGCCAACCTCAATAAAGAAGCGGAAGCGCTTCCCTTCAGCGATATCACCGGGAAAGACAATATCTATCAACAGGTGGATAAGCTGATCAAGGACCGCGACAAACAGATCGAAGAGGCCCTCAAAGAGATCCAGCCCGAAGCATTCGCAGTGGTGAAAGAAACCGCCCGCCGCTTCAAGGAGAATGAGGTAATGGAAGCCACTGCCACACAGCACGACCGCGACCTCAGCGTTAAAAAAGATTATATCACTATCCAGGGCGACAAATCCATCTACCGTAACAACTGGACTGCCGGCGGGAACCTCATCACCTGGAACATGGTACATTATGATGTTCAGTTGATCGGGGGGACCGTACTGCACCAGGGCAAGATCTCTGAAATGGCTACGGGTGAAGGTAAAACGCTGGTGTCTACCCTCCCCGCCTATCTCAATGCACTGGCCGGCGAAGGTGTTCATATCGTGACCGTGAACGATTACCTGGCCAAACGTGACTCCGAATGGAACGGCACTATCTTCGAATGGCTGGGACTTACCGTAGATTGCATCGACAAACACCAGCCCAATAGCGCCGACAGGAGAAAAGCCTACCAGGCCGATATCACCTACGGCACCAATAATGAATTTGGTTTCGACTATCTCCGCGACAATATGGTGCATTCCCCCGAAGAAATGGTACAGCGTAAACATCATTTCGCCATGGTGGATGAAGTCGACAGCGTACTGATCGACGATGCCCGTACCCCGCTGATCATTTCAGGCCCTGTGCCCAAAGGCGACGAACAACAGTACCATTTGCTGAAAGGCCGTGTGGAAAAACTGGTTGAAGCCCAGAAGCAGGTTACCAATAGATACCTCAACGAAGCCAAGAAATTATTTGCCGATGGGGACGATGACCCCAAGAGCGGCGGCCTCGCCCTGATGCGTGCCTATCGCGGTTTACCCAAGAACAGCGCCCTCATCAAATTCCTCAGTGAGCCCGGCGTGAAAGTGAAACTCCAGAAATCCGAAAATTATTACCTGGCCGACCAACAGAAACAAATGCCGCTGGTAGACCAGGAACTTTTTTTCCATATCGATGAAAAGAACAACCAGGTAGACCTCACCGACAGAGGTATCCAGGCCATTACAAAAGCCGGTGAAGACCCCGATTTCTTCATCCTGCCCGATATCGGCGTTCAGCTTGCCGAGGTCGACCGGAATGAAGAGGCCGGCGCCGATGAGAAATTACAGAAGAAGGAAGCTATCCTCAACGACTATACGATAAAGGCCGACCGCATCCACACCGTTCAGCAATTGTTGAAAGCCTATACCCTGTTCGATAAGGATGTGGAATACGTGGTGCTCGACGGACAGGTAAAGATCGTAGACGAACAAACAGGCCGTATCCTCGATGGCCGTCGTTATAGTGATGGTCTCCACCAGGCCATTGAAGCCAAGGAAAATGTGAAGATCGAAGCGGCAACGCAAACTTACGCCACCATTACGCTGCAAAACTATTTCAGGATGTACCATAAGCTGGCCGGTATGACCGGTACAGCAGTCACTGAAGCGGGTGAGTTCTGGGATATCTATAAACTGGATGTGGTGACCATCCCCACCAATGTGAAGGCTATCCGCAAAGACCATGAAGACCTCGTATATAAGACCAAACGCGAGAAGTACAAGTCCGTGATCGACGAGATAGAACAATTGCGCAATGCTGGAAGGCCCGTACTGGTAGGTACCACTTCCGTGGAAGTGAGTGAATTGCTGAGCAAGATGCTGAGCGGAAAAAAGATCCCGCATAATGTACTGAACGCAAAGCAGCACGCCCGTGAAGCACAGGTAGTAGCGGAAGCTGGACTGGCAGGCGCCGTGACCATCGCCACCAACATGGCCGGTCGTGGTACCGACATCAAACTGGGGCCCGGCGTAAAAGAGGCCGGCGGTTTGGCAATCATCGGTACCGAGCGCCATGAATCGCGCCGGGTAGACCGTCAGTTGCGTGGTCGTGCAGGCCGCCAGGGTGATCCCGGTACTTCCCAATTCTATGTATCACTGGAAGATGACCTGATGCGTTTGTTCGGCAGCGAAAGGATCGCCTCCATCATGGACCGTTTCGGTTACAAGGAAGGTGAAGTGATCCAGCATAGCATGGTGACCAGGAGCATCGAACGCGCCCAGAAAAAAGTTGAAGAGAATAACTTCGGTATCCGTAAAAGACTGCTCGAATACGACGACGTGATGAACAAACAGCGGAACGTGGTATACAAAAAACGGAACCACGCACTGTTCGGCGACCGTCTCGCCCTCGACCTCGACAATGCCTTTTACATCGTAGCCGAAGGACTGGTGAACTCCTTCCAGGAGCAGAACGATTATGAAGGATTCAAATTGAGCGCCATCCTCAGCTTCGGTATCGATAGCGCCATCACAGCACAGGAGTTTGAAAAGAACAGTGCCAATGAACTGGCGGAAAAATTATACCAGGAAGCGATCGACCGTTACCAGCGTAAGATCAACGACCTGCAAACACAGGCAGTGCCCGTGTTCAAAAATATCAGGCAAACACAAGGCAGCCATATCGAAAATGTAGTAGTGCCATTCACCGATGGTAAAAAAGGATTGCAGGCACTGGCCAACCTGAACAAGACACTTGAAACTTCTGGCCGCGAGCTGACGAGCGCACTGGAAAGACAGATCACCCTGGCCATTATCGACGAGGCCTGGAAAGAGCACCTGCGCGCCATGGACGATCTGAAACAAAGCGTACAAACAGCCTACCTTGAACAGAAAGACCCGCTGGTGATCTATAAGATCACAGCCTTCGATCAGTTCAAGCGGATGGACAGCGATGTGAATAAGGACATTATCAGTTTCCTTTGCCATGCCACTATTCCCATCGAGCAGGACAGTCCGCAACAGATCCGCGAAGGCCGCGAACAAAAGACCGATATGAGCCGCATGCGCGCCAACAAGGAAGAGATCGACCGCCGTGGCGATGACTATGCGGCCAATGAAAATGATTACTTCGATCCTTCCACGCCGGTTAAGCAGGAGCCTGTGAAAGTGGGGCCCAAGATCGGCCGCAATGATCCCTGCCCTTGCGGAAGCGGCAAGAAGTATAAGAATTGCCATGGCAAGGACGCATAAATGAATCAATTATTATTGAGAGATGATAGAGCACTCACTGTTGGTGGGTGCTTTTTTTGTGCATTGCGCAGCAAGCCTATCCAGCCTGTCGGCTTCCCTCAGAACACAATCAATTCCATATAATAGCCGGCTACTGGTTATATCCATCATACCTATAAGATCAATTATGTGCTGAAAATGTGTTCTTACATAAGCTGTGCTAATTCTGCTATCCATTCCAAAACAAATAGGTTCATGATGGGCAACCCTGTTCCTGATCTTAAAATCCTTAATACACCCAGAAAGGCTTGTGAAAGCCGGATATTTGAACGGTAAAGCCTAAGCGCTTTCCGGGTATCGTTATTACATGCCTCCTTAAACCGGTCAAGACGTTGCGACGAGATCAGGGTCTCAAATTCATCATATCGCATGAATAATTTTTTAGATTTATTTTTTTCTTTTGAAAAGTGTATTTACTTTTACTTCGTATTCCCGGTTTGCCGCTGCTCTGCATGCATCCGGGTTTTCGTTTTTATACGGCCCTGCTTTCATTTACCAATCACTTATCACATCAATCTTGCAGGTATTTGTTATTTTTTAAAAGAAAGGAATAGCGCGGGGAAGAAATCTGACTACCCACTGTGGAAATGGGGCAAAATAATACTACCGGAAACTAATAAGCGCAAATATAATAAAAAACCTCTCTCGATATGAAAATCCTTATCACTATTCTCGCTTTCATCAATGGCGGTTATATGCTGTTGGATGGGTTCTATGTACTTTTCAAAGGCAAGTACATTGGCCCTGAGAAACCAGGCCCATGGGCCAACCTCTTCCATAAATTACAGGTAGATGTTTTTAAACTGGGACCAATGTTCATCGTATTAGGTATCGTGTGGTTGATCTTCCTCTTCGGGCTGCTCAATAGCCAACCCTGGTCCTATAAGCTGGGGCTTATCATTTCCATACTCACACTATGGTACTTACCGGCAGGCACTGTCATCTCCCTTGTAATTCTTATCCTGTTGCTGACGGCCAGATCGAGAATTTTTGGCTGACCACATACATCATAAAATAAAAAGCCGCCACTGTCAATAGACAGTGGCGGCTTTGCTATAGAAATCTATTCCTTACTTCAACCCATATTTGTATTTATATCGCTCATACAATTGCTTCTGCTTATCATCCAGGTTGAGCTGACGGCCCTGGATAAATGCATACTCGATCCTGTTCCCACCCATATCCAATATATCACCGCCACTCACTACGATGTTAGCATCCTTACCCGTTTCGATAGTGCCTGTACGGTCGGCAATGCCAAAGATCTTTGCCGGGCTTTGGGTGATGGCTGTCAGCGCCTGCTCTTTGGTTAACCCATACGCTGCTGCAGTACCGGCATTGAAAGCCAGGTTGCGATGCCTTGCACTTCCATCGTCATCATTGATGGCGAATAATACTCCGGCCTTTTGCAACATGGAAGGGGTTTTGAAAGGCTGGTCGATATCATCATCCACCATCGTAGGAAGATCGTGCAACTGGTTCAGGATTACGGCAATATTGTTCTGCTTCAGGAGGTCGGCGATCTGCCAGCTATCGGACCCGCCGATGATCACTACATCAAATCCGAATTCCTTCACGAAATCAACAGCGATGAGCATCTCCTTGACGATGTTGCAATGAATGAAAAGTTTCTGCGTTTTGTTGAACAGTCCTTTTACCGCTTCGAATTTCAGATTGGTCTGCTCATGTTTCGCCTCCTCATGATAGGCTTTGGCCTGACGGAAGAACCCTTTGATATCTTCGATCTGCTGCAAGCCCATCTTTACCGGATCTCCGGCAGGCTGTTGGGCAAAGAAGAATCCGCGGCCGCCACCTCTCCGCGCCAGCAGGGAAGGCATACGGAAGTGAATGCCGTTATCCTTGATATAGGCCGCATCTTCCCAGTTCCACGCATCCAGTTGCACTACAGAGGAAGAACCGGAGAGCAGTCCGCCGGCCGGTACGATATTGGCCATCAGGATACCGCAGTTGCGCAGCGTATTGATGATCTTCGAATCCGTGTTATAAGCCACGATGGAACGGATGTTCGGGTTCAGCTCGCCCAGTTCAGTAGCGTCGATAGTGGCGCGAACGCTGGGTACTTCGAGTAATCCTAACTGTGAGGAAGAAAGGATCAGTCCTGGATAAATATGCTTGCCTTTGCAATCGATCACTTTTACATCGGCAATGGCGGCGGTGGGGCGAACATCTGCTATCTTTCCGCCGGATACCACTATCATCCCATTTTCGATCACCTGCCCGTTCCCCACATGGATAGTGGCGTTGATGAGGGCAAAGGTCTGTGTTTGTGCAGGCGCCGGGTACACCGTTTCCTGTGCAAAAGAGCCGGCCGCCCACAACACACCTATCATCAGTTTTATTATGATTTTCATATTCTAATAAATTTTGAATTCTGTTTATTGCTTCTGCTTTTATTCTACATCATCTTCATCCACTGCCAGCAGGCCATGGCTATGATAATGGTCCATACAGGTATGGATCACTTCCCATCTCGGCCTGGCACGCTGGAAGCCGCCGGCAGGAGCGCCGGGACCAGCCGTTTTTTTGGCGGCAGCCAGTTTCTGAACAAGTCTTGCGCGCTCTGTCTGCACCAGTTTCCTGAGGCTGGCATCACGCTCACGATCGAAATAAACAGTTCCATCCACGATGGTCTTTTCTGCAACGGCATAGATGCTCAGCGGGTCGTTGTTCCAGAGCACCAGGTCGGCGTCTTTTCCAACTTTGATGCTACCTACCTTATCATCCACGTGCAGCATTTTGGCAGGATTGAGTGTTACCATTTTCAGGGCATCTTCCTCACTCATGCCGCCGTATTTGATGCTCTTGGCTGCTTCCTGGTTCAGGCGGCGCGCCATTTCTGCATCATCGGAGTTGATGGCCACATTCAATCCCACTTTGCTCATGATGGTGGCATTATAGGGAATGGCATCCACCACTTCCATTTTATACATCCACCAGTCGCTGAAGGTAGAGGCATTGGCGCCATGCGCTTTCATTTTATCGGCCACCTTATAACCTTCCAGTATATGCGTAAAGGTGTTGACCGGGAAACCAAAACGCTCGGCCACTTTCATGGTGGAGTTGATCTCACTCTGTACGTAGGAGTGACAGGTGATGAAGCGTTTCTTGTTCATGATCTCCACCAGTGCATCCAGTTCCAGGTCGCGGTGTACGATGCTCCAGGGATTGGGCATCGCCAGTCCTTTTTTGCCTTTGGCATCATCCGCCACTTTCTTCAGTGCGTTCTGATAATCAGTGGCACGTTGGAAAGCATCGGTCAATACCTGTTCCACGCCCATACGGGTGTCGGGAAAACGGTTATTGGCCTGTGAAGGGGAGCGCTTTACGTTCTCACCCAGGGCAAATTTGATGAAAGGATCGGCTCCCTTGAATTTCAGTTCTTCATCATTGGCGCCCCAGCGCAGTTTGATGAGCTGTGTTTGTCCGCCGATAGTATTGGCAGAGCCATGCAGGATATGCGATGTGGTTACCCCGCCGCTCAACTGGCGATAGATATTGATGTCTTCCGGATTGAGGTTATCACCGATGCGAACTTCCGATGTCACGCTTTGTGCGCCTTCATTGATGGAAGCGGCCGCGATGTGTGAATGCTCGTCGATGATGCCTGGCGTGAGGTGTTTACCGGCGCCATCGATCACGCGGGCGCCGGCATCAGCAAGGTTTTTGCCGATAGCAGCGATCTTTCCATTTTTTACAAGCACATCGGTTGCTTCGAGCTTACCGTCTTTTTCATTGGTCCAGACAGTAGCATTGCGGATGAGCAGTGTTTCCTGTTTGGGCATTTCTTCAAAACCGAATGCCAGGAAAGGATAGGTTACTTTACCCAGTTCAATGGGTGGTTTCGGTTTGGTGCTGTCTGCCCTGGGAGCGGCGGCCTTTTCGAAACTGGCCGTCCATGTGAATGGATTGCCTGCGCCATCACGGCCACTGCCATTCCATACATTGCCATTGGCAATGCCGCTCAGCGTGGTCTCTGTGGCCCTGGGGCCGCGGCCTTCGGTAAAGCTGAGCTTTACGATCTTGCCATCATAAGAATATTTTCCGGTGAGCGTATCCTTGTCGACGAAAGAAGCAGTACCGCCATCTTTCAGGTCTACCGTCCAGGTTTTAGCGCCGGCAGCTCCATTGGCCACCAGTTTATAAGAGCCTTTCACATCGAACCAGCTCTCTTCTTTCACAGGGTATTTGATGCCTTGTACCCAGTTGTTCAGGATCACGGTCTTCTCGTTGAAGATGGGGCCCGAAGTGATCACGAAATTGGCAAGCTTGCCTGCATCGAGACTTCCCACTTTATCGTACACGCCGAGCAGGGTAGCAGGATTTTTCGTCAATGCATCCAGGGCTTTGGTTTCCGACATACCATATTCGATGGCTTTGCGGAGATTGGCCGTGAAATCGGTGATACTGGTAAGATCGGCTGTAGTGATACAGAAATTGATGCCTGCTTTTTCAAAGGCAGCAGGATTGGAAGGCGCGAGTTCCCAATTCTTCAGATCATCGAGGCCGGTGAAGCGCACATCATTGGGATCATCCACATCGATCGGTGCAGGGAAATTGAGAGGGAGTATGAATGAAGCCTTGGTCTCTGTCATCTCTTTGATACGCTGGTATTCATTGCCACCGCCTTTCAGGATATATTGCACACCGAATTCATCACCGATCCTGTCGGCGCGGAGATCATTCCATTTATCATTGGCCTCCATGATCTGCGGCAGGCTTTGGATCTCATTCCATGCTTTCAGGCTCAGGTTCACGCCTTCTTTGGCAGGATTGCTTTTATACCATTGTGCATCGAGATAGCTCTGACGCAGGAGTGCGATCACGCCCATCATGCTGCCGGGATAGCTTTGGGTAGAGGAGCCTTTGCTGAACGAATAATGAGCAGATGCTTTTTCCTTGACCAATACCAGGTTCTCTTTTTCATTGGCCAGTGTGACCACTACGCCGGTGCCACGGGCAATGCCGTCTTTCTGGTGCGTGAGCACTGTTCCGAAACCGAGGTCGCGCAGGGGTTTCGCTTTGGTATCGTCCACCGTGAAGAGTTTGGCTGCTTCCACGTCGGAACGGATGGCCTGGTTCCAGCCATAAGCACCTTTCTGGTTGGAAGTGAGCTGGGCAGGGGCAAAAAAGTTGAACCCGCCCTGCGGACGTTGTGGAGCGGTGATACCATAGTCGCTGTAAATATCTATAAAGGAGGGATAGATATATTTTCCTTTGCAATCGATCACTACCGCCTCTTTCGGCGCCGCTATTCCGGCGCCTGCCGCTACGATCTTACCTTCTTTTACCACCAGGGTGGCATTCGATAGTATCGTTTGCGCATCTTTCACAATGGTGGCATTGATGAAAGCATAAGAGCCGGTCCGCTGATCGGCAACACCATTAACAGGGAAAGTAGTTTGTGCGGAGGAGTAAAAGTGGAATAATAGTAGCAACCACACCAGGAATGAGGATCTTCCTGGTGGACAGAACCTTGATTTTCTCATAGACGTGTTAATTTTAGTTTGAACGATGAAGGTTCGAATTTAGTCAAATGAACTAATTTCGACGGGTTAAAATTTGCTTAACCGGTAAATACCCTACATGGATATTGGACGCTATATCGATCATACTCTTTTGAAACCTGCCACAATTATTCAGGATGTGAAAAAACTCTGCGCAGAAGCCGTTGAATTTGGGTTTGCTGCCGTTTGCATCCCTCCCCCGCTGGTGAAAAATGCCCGTTCCATATTAAAAGGCAGCACTGTGAAAGTGGCTACCGTAATCGGTTTCCCCTTTGGATATTCCGTCAGCAAGGCCAAAGTCTTCGAAGCGCAGCAGGCCATCGAGGACGGGGCCGATGAACTGGATATGGTGATCAACCTCATTGCCCTGAAGAGCAAGGCATGGAATTACCTGGAATCGGAAGTGAAACATATTATAGAAGCTGCTCATAAGAACGGAAAGCTGTTGAAAGTGATCATAGAATCGGGGATATTGACCGATGAAGAGATCATTCAATGCTGCGAATTATATGGCAGGTTGGGGGTCGATTTCCTGAAGACCTCCACCGGTTATGCCGAAAAAGGAGCTACAATAGAAGCCGTGCAACTGATGCGGGCCCATTTACCGGATCCCGTGCAGATCAAGGCTTCGGGTGGTATCCGCACCTATGAATTCGCCCGCCAGCTTATTGAAGCCGGGGCCACCAGGATCGGCGCCAGCGCCAGCGTGGCCATCGTAAAAGGTGAGAGAGGCGGAACAGACGGTTATTAGCAATCCAAGTATTTCTGTGTAATTTGTGCCGTCCTTTGCAGGCATTCATCAAAAGATCCTATACATGAAACCACTTATTGGCATACTATTATTGATGGGCTCCCTGAAAGTTTGTGCACAGACCGATACCAATGCTATCGTAGTACATAAAGACCCGCGTATCGATCTGCTGGTAAAAAAACAGATCGAAATCAATGAGGTCACCACCCGCAATGCCCGCCGCTTCGCACAGGGTTTCCGCATTTTGGTGATCAATACCAGCGATCGCAATAAAGCCTTTTCTGCCAAGACAAAAATCTATAAGGAGTTCCCCGAACTGAAGGCATACCTGATGTATCAATCCCCCTCCTATAAACTCAAGGTGGGCAATTTCAGGGACCGTTCAGACGCAGAAGGATACCTGTTGTCCATCAAACAATTTTTTCCTACCGGTGTATACATAGTGCCGGATGTGATCGAGGTCAATCCGGATGAAAAAGAGCCGAAGGAGTAAAACGAGAAAAGAGGTATGAGCCAGTTAAAAGAAAAGATCAGGCATCTCGCCAATACATATTCGACCGATTTCATAGCTATCAGGCATCACCTGCATGCATACCCGGAATTGAGTTACCAGGAATTCGAAACCTCCCGCTTTATCCGCAATAAACTGGATGAGTTCGGTATCCCCTATTCGGTACTGGCCCAGACGGGGGTGGTAGGATTGATCGAAGGAAAAAATCCGGGGAAGAAAGTGATCGCCCTGCGGGCAGATATCGATGCGCTCCCGATACTGGAAGAAAATAATGTTCCCTACAAATCAACCCGCGAAGGGATCATGCATGCCTGCGGACATGATGTGCATACCACCTGTCTGCTCGGCGCTGCAAAGATCCTTCAGCAGTTGAGGAATGAATGGGAAGGCACCATCAAGCTGATCTTCCAGCCGGGAGAAGAGCGCAATCCCGGTGGCGCCAGTCTGCTGATCAAGGAAGGCGTGCTCACCAATCCCGCACCACAGGCCATTTTCGGCCTGCATGTACATCCACAGTTGGAGATCGGGAAACTGAGCTTCAGGGGCGGACAGGTAATGGCCAGCGCCGACGAGATCTATATCACCATTAAAGGAAAAGGCGGCCATGCGGCGGCGCCACATCTTACCACAGATACTATTCTGATTGCCTCAGAGCTGATCGTAAGTCTCCAGCAGATCATCAGTCGCAATAAAAATCCTTTTTTGCCTTCGGTATTGTCGATCTGCTCCATCCAGGGCGGACATACCACCAATGTGATCCCCAGTGAAGTGAAGCTAATGGGCACATTCCGGGCACTGGATGAGGAATGGCGCTTCAAGGCACATGAGCTGATCCGTCAACAGGCTACCGGTCTCGTACAATCGATGGGCGCCGGGATCGACCTGCATATCGATGTCGGTTATCCTTCCGTGTACAACAATGAGGCCCTGAGCGCAGTTGCCAGGCAATATGCAGAGGAGTACATGGGGAAGGATAAGATCGAAACAACGGAAGTGCGGATGGGCGCAGAAGACTTCGGATACTATACTCAACATATTCCCGGTTGCTTCTATCGCCTGGGTGTGATGAATGTCGCCAAAGGCATTACATCAGGGGTCCACACACCCACCTTCAACATCGACGAAAGTGCTATCGAAACCGGCATGGGCATGATGGCCTGGCTGGGCACCAGTACCGACGGCTTCTGATCTCCAGGGATTTTTTTATTGCCACAAAGTCTCAAAAACACGGATCCACCAAAGAGGTTCACGCAGGGACACCGGACGCACTGAGGGCTCTCCGTGTACTTTGCGCCTTCGTGGCAAACCCGTACATTGCATGCCTGTTTTGGCAGGAAGGGATCCTACTTCCTTCATTTTCTGCCGGTTAATAAAAGCACCATTAATGAAAAAAGAACTTATCAGGGAACAAGCATTAGAATACCATTCCAAAGGACGACCCGGCAAGATCGAAGTGATCCCCACCAAAGAGGCTAAAACCCAACGCGACCTGTCGCTGGCCTACTCCCCCGGCGTCGCAGAACCCTGCAAAGAGATTGCCGACAATCCCGAGACCGTTTACCAATACACTGCAAAAGGCAATCTCGTGGCCGTGATCAGCAATGGCACCGCAGTGCTCGGCCTCGGTGATATAGGCCCCGAAGCAGGCAAGCCCGTGATGGAAGGGAAGGGCGTACTCTTCAAGATATTCGCAGATATAGATGTTTTCGATATCGAGATCAATGAAAAAGACCCGGAGAAATTCGTACAGATCGTGAAGGCGCTCGAACCTACTTTCGGCGGTATCAACCTGGAAGACATCAAGGCGCCCGAATGCTTTTATATAGAAAGGAAGCTGAAAGAGGAAATGAAGATCCCCGTGATGCACGACGACCAGCATGGCACCGCCATCATCAGCGCCGCCGCCCTGCTCAATGCGCTGGAGCTCCAGAAGAAGAAGATCGATAAAGCTACTTTCATCGTGAACGGTGCAGGCGCCGCTGCCATTGCCTGCGCCAAATTATATGTATCACTGGGAGCAAGGCCGGAGAACTTCATCCTCTTCGACCGCAAAGGAGCGCTTCATGCAGACCGCACCGATCTCGACGAAGACAAAAGAACATTCGCCACTACGCGGAATAAAAATATAACCCTGGCTGAAGCCATGAAAGATGCCGACATTTTCATTGGTCTCAGCGTCGGCAATGTGGTCACGGAAGAAATGGTGAAGAGCATGGCCAAAAACCCGATCGTATTCGCCATGGCCAATCCCGATCCAGAGATCGGCTATGAGCTGGCCACTGCCGCCCGCAAGGATATCATCATGGCAACGGGCCGCAGCGATTACCCCAACCAGGTGAACAATGTATTGGGCTTCCCCTTCATATTCCGTGGAGCGCTCGACGTGCGCGCCACGCAGATCAATGAAGCCATGAAGCTGGCGGCAGTACGTGCCCTGGCAGAACTCGCCCGTACGCCTGTGCCCGATATCGTGAACACCGCCTATAATGAAAAGAATATCGCCTTCGGCCCTACCTATATCATTCCCAAACCACTGGACCCCCGCCTCCTCTCGACCGTGGCGCCGGCTGTTGCCAAAGCGGCCATCGAAAGCGGTGTGGCACAGGCAAAGATCGATAACTGGGATGCTTATGCGATCGAGCTGAACAAACGGCTGGGGCTCGACAACCAGGTGATGCGTATCCTCGGCAACAAAGCCCGCCGCGACCCAAGACGCATCGTATTCGCCGAAGCCGATAACCAGAAGATCCTGAAAGCCGCGCAGATCGCTTATGAAGAAGGCATCGCCTACCCCATCCTGCTGGGCGATGAAAAAAAGATCCGCTCCATCGCCGATACCAATAAGATAGATATCGACGAACTGCCGATCATCGATACCCGCAGTGATGAATATGAAGAAAAAAGAAAACTGTACGGTGAGCTTTTCTTCAAAAAAAGAGGACGCAGGGGTATCAATAAATACGAATCGATCAAGATGATGAAGGACCGCAACTATTTTGGTTGTATGATGGTGGAAACAGGCGATGCGGACGGTATGATCTCCGGCCTCACGCGCAACTATGCAGAAACGATCCGCCCTGCCCTGCAGGTGATCGGTACAGAGCCCGACGTAAAAAAGATCGCCGGCATGTACCTGCTGCTCACCAAGCGCGGTCCGCTCTTCATGGCCGATACCACTGTCAATTTCAATCCTACCGCAGAAGAGCTGGCCGACATCACGTTGATGGTGGCCAAGGAAGTTCGGAATTTCAATCTCACGCCACGCATTGCGATGCTGAGCTATTCCAATTTCGGCAGCAGCAATTCACCGGAAGCAAAGCTGATGTCGCAGGCCACCGAGCTCGTGAAAAAGATAGACCCCACCCTCATCGTGGATGGGGAAATGCAGGCCAGCGTTGCCTTCAACAGTGAGATCCTGCGTGAGAATTATCCATTCAGCGAGCTGGTAGACCAGGAAGTGAACACACTGATCTTCCCCAACCTCGCAGCAGGCAATGTGGCCTACAATTTATTGAAGGAAGTGGGTGGCGCCGATGCCATCGGCCCGATCCTGCTGGGGCTGAAAAAGCCGGTACATGTACTTCAATTGGGCAGTTCCGTGAGAAGTATTTATAATATGGCGCTGGTGGCCGTGATCGATGCGCAACTGAAATGCAACAACCACTCCGGGGATACGATCAAAAAATCAACCTGGTGGAAGCGCAACCGAAAATAGAAATAAGCTTTCTGAGGAGCCGGGTAATATTGTAAATTTGATCTTAGTTTTGGAAAGAAATATCGAGTAGCACATGACCCTCTTTACAGAATTTGGCCGTTACCTGCTGATGATAAAAGGCATGTTTTCCAAGCCGGAAAATGGAAAAATGTATTGGAAGGAATTGATGCACCAATGCTCGGAGATCGGTATCGGCTCACTGGGGATCGTAGTGATCATCTCATTCTTCATGGGTGCGGTATCCGCCCTTCAGACAGCTTACCAGTTGGTGAGCCCGGTGATCCCCAAATCCACCATCGCCCAGATCGTGCGTGATACGGTGATCCTGGAATTTGCGCCTACCCTCGTCTGTATCGTACTGGCCGGCGTAGTGGGCAGTAAGATCGCGAGTGAACTGGGCAATATGCGTGTGAGTGAGCAGATCGATGCGCTTGAGATCATGGGCATCAATACCAAGACCTATCTTGTGTTACCGAAAATAGGCGCCGCCCTGATCACGATCCCTATGCTGGTGATCCTTTCCGCAGCGCTGGGGATCTGGGGAGGAAGGCTGGCCGGAGTTTTATCGGGCATTCTCTCACCTACCGAATACGATAAAGGATTGCTCGGAAATTTCCAGCAATACAATGTATTCTTTGCATTGGTGAAAGCCTATACATTCGCGTTCATCATTTCCAGCATCCCTGCCTATTACGGTTACTATGTAACGGGAGGATCGCTGGAGATCGGCCGGGCAAGCACCAAGGCCGTGGTGGTAAGCTGTGTGGCCATCCTGTTCGCAGATTATGTACTGGCGGCATTGCTGTTGCAATAATTGGAAGTCGGAGGTCGGAAGTGCGAAATTTCTTTAGCAGTCTGACCGTAGGGTACTTCAGACCTCAGGCTTCGGACCTTAGACCTCAATGAATTCAGATGATCGAAGTAAAAAATATCAAAAAAGGTTTTGGCGATAAGCTCGTTCTCAAAGATGTGAGCGTAGTGATGCAGGCCGGCAAATGCAACCTCATCATCGGCGCCAGTGGAAGCGGTAAGACCGTGCTCATGAAATGCCTCGTGGGCCTCTTTGTGCCCGACAGCGGCCAGATACTCTACAATGGTGAAGATTTCAATGCCCTGAACGAAGAAGACAAGAAGGAGATCCGCAAACAGATCGGCATGCTGTTCCAGGGCTCGGCCCTGTTCGACAGTCTCACCGTGGAACAAAACATCATGTTCCCGCTTAATATGTTCACCAACGATAACTACCCCACCAAACTGAAACGGGTGAATGAAGTGTTGGAACGAGTGAACCTGAAGGATGTGAACAAGAAATTTCCCGCCGAGCTCAGCGGTGGTATGAAAAAGCGTGTAGGGATAGCACGCGCCATCGTACTGAACCCAAAATATCTTTTCTGCGATGAGCCCAACTCGGGCCTCGATCCGCAAACTTCGCTGGTGATCGACAAGCTCATCAAGGAGATCACCACTGAATACAATATCACTACGATCGTCAATACGCATGATATGAACAGCGTGATGGAGATCGGTGATCATATCATGTATATGCACCAGGGCATCAAGGAATGGGAAGGAAATAACAAAGAGATCATATTCAGCAAGAATGAGCTGCTGAATGAATTCATCTTTGCTTCGGAATTCCTCAAAGACGCCAAAGATATGCGCATGCTGGAGCAGACCGGCAAGATCGATAACGACCGGAATATGGACGAGCTGCTCAAAGAATGAAGTAAGAAGCAGGAGGTCTGAAGTAGGAATGACCCTGCATTCGGGCTTCTCGAATATTTTCGCACTTCCGACTTCAGACCTCCAACCTCATACTTCAGTATTATTTGCCCGGATTCCCTTACTTTTGCCCAACTTTTTAAATCCCCGCTATGAGCATTTTAGTCAATAAGCAATCCAAAATACTGGTGCAGGGCTTTACCGGTACAGAAGGCACTTTTCATGCTACCCAGATGATCGAATATGGCACCCAGGTCGTTGGCGGCGTAACCCCGGGCAAAGGTGGTACTTCCCACCTCGACCGGCCCGTTTTCAATACCGTAGCGGAAGCTGTCAGGGCAACCGGCGCCAATGTTTCCATCATATTCGTTCCACCTGCCTTTGCCGCTGATGCCATCACAGAGGCTGCCGATGCAGGAGTTGGACTCGTGATCTGTATCACCGAAGGCATCCCTGTACAGGATATGGTCAAAGCTAAACTCTACCTGCAGGGCACTTCCACCAGGTTGATCGGCCCCAACTGTCCGGGCGTGATCACTGCGGATGAATGCAAAGTAGGCATCATGCCGGGATTCATTTTCAAGAAAGGTAATATAGGTATCGTGTCCAAATCAGGTACCCTCACCTACGAAGCAGCCGACCAGGTAGCCAAGGCCGGGCTCGGAATTTCTACCGCAGTAGGTATTGGCGGTGACCCTATCATCGGCACCACCACCCGCGAAGCGCTGGAACTGTTCATGAATGACCCGGGAACCATCGGGGTGGTCATGATCGGTGAGATCGGCGGCGGAATGGAAGCAGATGCGGCCCGCTGGTATGCTTCACAGCCCAATAAGAAACCAGTGGTGGGCTTTATTGCCGGACAAACAGCACCGGCCGGCCGACGCATGGGACATGCAGGCGCCATCATCGGCGGGGCCGAAGATACTGCCGCTGCCAAGATGAAGATCCTCGAAGAATGCGGGATCACCGTGGTACAAAGCCCGGCAGATATTGGTGTTACGATCGCCAAGACCATTAAGTAAGAAATAGAGTTGACAGGTTGATAGGTTGGAAAGTTGACAAGGAGGGAACCCTGAAATTTTGGGATATCCTTGTCAACTTTTCAACCTGTTAATTTTTTAACCCTTCGATCTCCTCCTTGACTACCGCGCGTCATTTCCTGATATTATTCTTTTTTCATAGACGTTATCCTTCAAATAACTTATATTGAGTATTATTTACACTATCTGAACCTCCCCCGTTCATCCCTGGGTTCCTTTTACATCTCATCGAACACCTCATTTAAGGCCTGATCACACCCCTTTTCCCGCGTGCGACAGAAGTTTGTTCCTCCGCTTAAAACCAATAGCTATATGCGCAAACTTTATCTCGTCCTCGCCCTGCAGGCATGCCTGCTCATACAGGTCAATGCACAATGCCCACGCGTGGCAGGTATCATGGTCGATGCCTGCGGTGTCGAAAATCAGAATGAGTTCGTTTTCCTCCTGAATGGTAACACAGCGCTCAATGTGGACGACATCGGGATGACCTTCCCCACCAATGGCAGCATTACATCCTCCAACAACAACGATTTTTCGTTACCGCAAGGCACCAGCGTAGCGCCGGTTGGCTCCTGCATCACCGTCCTCACGAATGGGGACGTGATCCCGGCCAATGCGCCGGCGGTGATCTTCATGTCGAACAACGTTGGACAGGCTTATGATTTCACTTCCTGGTGCACTCAGTATGGCCAGTTGTATATTTTATACAGGAACCTGGCTTCCCCTACAACGCCTACTTTCCTGAATGATAATCCAACCCCAACTACCAGGAGCGTTGGGCTCACCATCAATGGCTCTCCCTCCTGTTCCGCCACGTTCACCTACAACGTCTCCACCCCTTCCGGCTCATCGGTCGATGGGAATTTTTACCGCTTCCCCGTTCCCACGTCCGGCACCAGTATTTCTCCCGGGTTCGTCAATAATGGCTGCGCTTCACCACCCCCTCAGCTTCTCCCGGTAACGCTCACCAGTTTCACCGGTAGCTACATCAACCATTCGGTAATATTGAACTGGGTTACGGCCACAGAGATCAATGCCGATCATTTCGGGATCGAAAGGAGCAGCGATAGTCAAACTTTTGAAACGATCGGCAGCATTGCCGCCAGTGGCAACTCCACCGTGGAGCGTAGTTACAGTTATACGGACCGTTCACCACTGCCCGGCAGATCGTACTATCGTTTACGGACAGTTGACATCGATGGGGGCTGGAAGCTCTCGAAGATCATCAGCATTCAGGCCACGGCCAGCGGCATTGCCTTCCTGGGATTGTATCCGAACCCTGTGCAGGATGAGCTTGTGATCGAATGGAATGCCCGGCAAAGAAGCAATGCGCAGGTATCGGTCGTAGATATGCTGGGCCGCGTGATGCAGTCGGCCATCCTTGTTTCCGTGGCCGGCTATAACCAGGCCCGGTTACGAACGGGCCAACTAGAGGTTGGTGAATATTTTTTAAAAATGCAGATCGACAGTGAAGTGCTCACCCAAAAATTCCTGAAAAGATAGAATAGCAACGGCCTGCTGTTTTCCCCATCGGGAAGGCAGGCCGTTGATCATTGGTTGCAGAGAAATTATTTACCTGGACCTCCTGATATAATCCGCCAGCTCATCCTTGCTGCGGTTGAAGGTGAATACTTCATAGAGCTGGACATAATCACCCTTGTTGACCGTATTACGGTAGGCATATTTGGCTACTTCCAATCTCTTGTCGTCGAAGGTGAACAGGGTGGCAAGTTGTTTCACCTGGTCGACCGTGAAATAATTGTTATCCATGATGGATTGTTTGATCATGTTCATCCGGTTATCGTCGAAAGGTTCCTTGCGAAGTGTGTTCATCAGGCCGTTGAAAGAACGATTGCTCATGGCGGCGTTGTTCCAGTTATCATCACGCCTGTAGTCGCCCCCATCCTTGTCGTCATCGTAGTTACGGTCCGTCATGCTTTGTTCATCGACCATCACTTTCCCGAAACGGTTGATCACGATATCCACATGATACCGGGGTTTTATGTAAATAGTGTTGCTGTAGATGATTTCCGGTTTTCTTCCCATACCTACGCGGTCCCATACAGACTTCGGGGTATTTTCGCGGTATATTTTTACGGTGTGGTTACCGGATGCCAGTTCACGGATCAGGACCGGGTTATCCCTGTCTGAATAACGTTTACCATCCAGTTCCAACCAGGTATCGCGTCCGCCCAGGTTGGTAATGCTCATTCTTCCATCGTCATGATTGGCAAACACGATCAATGAGCTCAGGGCCATGATAGCAAGTGTAAAGATCTTTTTCATAAAATGTTTCCTCCTGAAGCTTACTATTCCAATGATATGCCATTAAATGTGGACCTGCTGCAAGGAAACGTTAAATCAACCTGCCCTTCGGGCAGGCCTTACCGGCGTATTGTGTAAAATATGGTTGCCGGGCATCTTCTTTTAAATAGAGTTTTTTATACCTTGTATTAAATTTTGATCGCATGTTGCTCAAAAAAATCCTTGCGCTCGTACCCGTTACCTTATTAATGATCAACCTTACCGCCCAACAGAAAATGAACAACTACGAAAAAGCCTGGAGCAAAATAGACTCCCTTATCCAGAAAAATGGACTGACCCAGTCGGCCCTTACCGAAGTGAACAAGATATATACCCTTGCCAAAAAAGAGAAGAATGAGCCGCAATTGATCAAGGCGCTGCTGTATCGTATGTCCCTGGAAGTTACCCGTGATGACAACGCCCAAAAGAAAGGTCTTCAAAGTCTCGAACAGGAGGCCGCCGGCTCCACCGGGGCTGCAAAAGCCATTTTACAGAGCATCGTGGCGGAAGGATACTATGCTTTCTTCCAGCAGGTCCGCTGGAAAATATACAACCGCACCAATACTGTCGATCTCAAAAAAGATGACCCTGATACCTGGAGTGCCGATGACTTCCACAAAAAGATCAGCGGATCTTATCTTGCTTCCCTCTCCAACGAAAAGCTCTTACAGCAAACCAAACTGGAACCCTTCGATCCCATTATCATCAAGGGTAATATGCGCAACCTTCGCCCTACCCTCTTCGACCTTCTTGCACACCGCGCCCTGGATTACTTCGGTAATGATGAACGCGATATCACCAGGCCGGCCTATGCTTTCGAGATCGATGATCCGGCAGCCCTGGCGGATGCTGCCTCCTTCATGCACCATGAGTTCCGTACAAAGGATGAAAGCTCGCTCCATTTCAAAGCGCTGCAGCTATACCAACGGATATTGCAATTCCATGCCGGCGATGCACAACCCGACGCAACGATAGATGCAGATATCGACAGGATCAGGTTCGCGGAGCAATACGGCATTATGCCAGACAAAGATCAGCTCTACCTGAAAGCGCTGGAACAGATCACAGGCCGGTATGGACAATTGCCGGTGGCTTCACAAGCCTGGTACCTGCAGGCCAACTGGTTCGCCGGGAAAGCAGGAAGCTATGACCCGGTAAAGGATACTGCCCATCGCTATGCCTACAAAGATGCCCTTGCGATCTGCGAAAAAGTAACTGCCCGGCAGGAACCCGGCGAAGGCAAATCGAATTGCCAGCAACTGCAACAGCAGATACTTACGAGGTCCATCTCATTGCAAACCGAGAAAGTGAATATTCCCGGCCAACCGTTCCGAACACTCGTTGAATACCGGAATTTCACACAACTCTGGTTCAGGATCGTGAACATCAACAAGAATACCCGAGAATCACTGGGCAGGAATGAATACGAAGATGACTATTGGAAGAAATTAGTGCATTTGCCTGCTCTCAGGTCGTTCTCACAATCTTTTCCGGATACGAAGGATTACCAATTGCACCGGGCAGAGATCAAAGTAGACGCGCTTCCAACCGGTCAATACGCCATCATCGCCAGCACCAATCCCGATTTTACTTTCACCAAAGAACCGATGGCCGTCCAATATTTTTATGTTTCGAACATTGCTTACATCAATAAGAACTCCGACTATTATGTACTGAACCGTGAAACCGGCGCGCCGCTCGTGAGGGCCAGCGTACAGGTATGGTACCGGTATTATGATTACAATTCCAGCAAGTATACGGAGCGAAAGGGGGAGAATATCATGACGGATGCCAACGGCTTTTTCCATATTGAACCATCTAAAACCAGGCAGGATAACAACCTCAGGATCGAGATCACCACAAAGGAGGATCATCTCTTCCTCGACGATTATACTTACAATTACAGCTATCCTTCCTACAATACACCACAACAGAACATCAGCAGCTTCCTCTTTACCGACCGCGCGATCTACCGCCCCGGACAGCTATTGTATGTAAAAGGCATCGTAGTTCAGCGAGACCATGTTACCAATCAGCACCATACTTTACCCAACTTGAAAAGCACCCTGGTGCTCTATGATGTAAATGGGCAGAAAGTGGATTCCATCCAGGTCACCACCAGTGAGTTCGGTTCCTATTCCGCCAAATTCAACCTGCCCTCCGGCTTGCTGAACGGAAATTTCAGGATCGAAGATGCCATTACGAAAAGCTCGAAGTATTTCAGGGTGGAAGAATACAAGCGGCCTAAATTCTCCACCGGCATAGATAAACCTGCCGGCACTTACCGGCTGAATGATGAGATCAAAGTGACCGGTCATGCCAAAGCTTATGCGGGTAATGTCATCGACGGCGCTACGGTAAAATACCGTGTTACACGCCAAACGATCATGCCGTATTGGTTCTTTGCATTCGACTATGGTAAAATGATCTGGCCGCCGCAGCGGGGAGAGAACATGGAAATCGCACATGGTGAAACCACTACCGATGCCAACGGTAATTTCAACATCTCGTTCAAAGCCATTCCCGATAACAGCATCGACAAAAAAAATCAACCGGTATTTCACTACGAAGTAAGCGCCGATGTGACCGATATCAACGGTGAAACGAGAAGTGGCAACACATCCGTAGCAGTGGCCTACCAGGCGCTGCAACTCAATATCAATGTACCCGACAGGCTGCATACCGACAGCCTGAAGCAATTCAGGATCTCCACCACCAATCTCAACAACCTCTTCGAGCAGTCTACCGTTACGCTCACCATCCAATCCCTGCAAGCGCCGAACAGGCTCTTCCGCTCGCGTTACTGGTCTCAACCCGATCAATTCGTGATGAGCGCTGATGAATACTATCGCTCCTTCCCGAATGACCTTTACAGCGATGAAGGCCAGGTAAGTCAATGGCCCCGCGGACAGAAACTATTCGAAAAGACCGATACTACCACTGCCGATTCCAAATTCGATCTTGGCAACCTGCTGCTGCCAGCAGGTTGGTATGTGCTCGAAGCGGTGACGAAAGACAAATACGGTGAAACGGTGAAGGATATGCGCTATGTGCAGCTCTTCAATAAAACGAAGGTCAATCCGTCTGCCTATGTCAGCATCGATGCTGATAAAAAAACGCTGGAGCCCGGAGAGGCCCTTCACTACCAGGTCAACACCAATCTCAGTAATGTATTCGTGATCCAGGAAGTGATCCGGAAAAACAATGAGGAAAAACGCAGTGTGTTCAATATCGATCAGAACAGCAGGGATTTCACTATTCCTGTTTCAGAAACCGACCGCGGCGGGCTCCAGTTGGAGGTGGCCTTCGTGAAGAACAACCGTGTGTACCTGGCCTCGGAAAATATTGGCATTCCATATACCAATAAGGAGTTGACCATTGCGTATGAAACATTCCGCGACAAGACCCTGCCCGGCAGCCAGGAAAAATGGAAACTGAAGATCAGTGGCTATAAAAATGAGAAAGTGGCTGCCGAGCTGCTGACAGCCATGTACGACGCTTCCCTGGACCAGTTCAGTCCACAATCCTGGAGCATTCCTTCCCTGCAGCAATACGCCTATCGCAGAAATGGATGGCAGAGCGCCAACAACTTTCAATCTGTTTCCTCCCGTGAAAAACAATCCGCATGGAAGGAGATCACGCCATTCAACAAGACCTATGACGTGTTGAACACCTACGGGTTTGCACCCTTGCACCATTATAATTTTGCTGCAAAAAGTGATGTGAGGTTGTTCGCTGCTGCCCCAGCCACCCTGGCGGAAGCCGAGATGGCCCCCACAGGCGCCAGGCGCCGCAAAGGAGAAGAAGCCAGGGCCGTAGACAAGTCGGCTGACATGTCGGATAGCACTGCCACAAGCTCAGCAGGGGCAACTGAAAACACTCCCGGCAATGAGCAAGCGAATGCTACTCCCCGGAAGAATTTCAACGAGACCGCTTTCTTCTTTCCCGATCTGCGAACAGACGCCAATGGCAATATCGAATTTTCATTCACCATGCCCGAAGCACTGACCCAGTGGAAATGGATGAGCCTGGCCCATACACAAGACCTCTCATTCGGTTATAGCGAGAAAAATATTATTACCCAGAAAGAACTTATGGTACAGCCCAATGCGCCCCGCTTCCTCCGCGAAGGGGACCGCATGGACTTCAGCGGTAAGATCGTGAACCTCTCCGACAAAGAGTTGAGCGGGCAGGTAAGCCTTCAGTTGATCGATCCATCCACCAATCAATCCGTGGACGGCTGGTTCCAGAACATGACGCCCAATCAGTTCTTCACCGTGGCTGCTGGGCAAAGCACACCGGTAAGCTTTACGGTCCAGGTCCCATATCAATACAACCGGCCTGTCAGTTACCGGATCATGGCCAATGCTGCTTCCCTGAGCGATGGCGAAGAAGCGATGCTGCCGGTCGTGAGCAATCGCATGTTGGTCACCGAAAGCCTTCCATTGCCTGTTCGTGGGAATACCACTAAAAATTTTACTTTCAAAAAATTACTGGAAAGCAGCAACAGTGAAACGCTGAACAACCATGATCTCACGGTGGAGTTCACTACCAACCCAGCCTGGTATGCTGTACAGGCACTTCCCTACCTGATGGAGTATCCTTATGAATGTGCAGAGCAGGTCTTCAACCGGTACTATGCCAATGCACTGGCAACGAGCATTGTCAATGTATCGCCCCGTGTCAAAGCCATCTTCGAAAGCTGGAAAACGACCGATACCGCTGCGCTCCTGAGCAACCTGCAGAAAAATGAAGAACTGAAATCGGTATTGCTGCAGGAAACGCCCTGGGTAATGCAGGCCCGTACGGAAGCGCAACAGAAAAAACAGATCGCGCTGCTGTTCGACATGGTGCGGATGAGCACAGAGCTGCAATCGTCACTTGCCAAGCTGCAGGACCTGCAAAGCCCGAACGGTGGCTTCGTATGGTTCAAAGGCGGGCCCGATGATCGTTACATCACGCAATATATTATCGCCAGCATCGGCCACCTGAAAAAGCTGAATGCCCTTCCTAAAAATGATCAGCGTATCAATGCCATCATCAGTGCCGCCATCCCGTATCTCGATAAGAAACTGCAGGAAGATTATGATAATCTCATCAAACATAAAACGAAGCTCACGGATAACAATCTCGGCTATTCGCAGATCCAGTTCCTGTACATGCGCAGCTTCTTCCCCGAATATGCTGTACCCGGCAATATCTTTACTGCCTATAATTATTACCGGAAGCAATCGCAGCAATTCTGGCTACAGCAAAGCCGGTATATGCAGGGGATGATCGCGCTCTCATTGCATCGCACCGGTGATCTGCAAACGGCCAAGGAGATCGTTGCCTCCCTCAAACAAAATGCCATAGTGAATGAAGAAATGGGAATGTACTGGAAAGATATGAGCGCAGGTTACTACTGGCACCAGGCCCCCATCGAAAGCCATGCCCTGCTGATCGAAACATTTGCAGAGGTGACGAAAGACAATAAAGCCGTTGAAGACCTGAAGACCTGGCTCCTCAAACAAAAGCAAACGCAGAACTGGCGTACCACCAAAGCCACTGCCGATGCCTGTTATGCATTATTGTTGCAGGGCAAGGACTGGCTCAGCAATGAACCTACGGTTACCATTAAACTGGGTAACCTTACGGTCAACAGCGCCGACCAGCACCAGGAAGCCGGTACCGGGTATTTCAAAAAAGTGATCGAGGCCAAATCAGTGAAACCGGCCATGGGCAATATCCAGGTAACGGTTTCTTCCAACAGTACTGCCGCCTCACCAGCCTGGGGAGCCGTATACTGGCAGTATTTCGAGAACCTCGATAAAATAACACATGCGGCCACACCACTCAATCTCAGCAAGAAACTGTTCGTTGAAAAAAATACGGACCGCGGGCCGGTATTGCAACCGGTGAATGAGGGCGACGCACTGAAGATAGGCGACAAAATAAAAGTACGGATCGAATTGCGTGTCGACCGGGATATGGAATACGTTCACATGAAAGATATGCGTGCCGCCTGCCTCGAACCGGTGAATGTGATCAGCCAATACAAATGGCAGGGCGGATTGGGATACTACGAAAGCACCAAAGATGCCAGTACCAATTTCTTCTTCGGCTATTTGCGCAAAGGGACCTGGGTATTCGAATATCCATTGTTCGTAACGCATAGCGGCACTTTCAGCAATGGCGTCACTACCATCCAGTGTATGTATGCGCCAGAATTCACCAGCCATAGCGAAGGAGTGAAAGTGAATGTGGAGAAGTAAAAAAGTTGAAATGTTGAGAAGTTGATAAGGGGGTCTCTGGAATGAGGTTATCCCCTTGTCAACTTATTAACCTTTCAACCCATTAACTCAAAGAATTTCAAGAATGCACACAGAGATACTCTTGATCGGGCAGGGAATCAGCGGCACTTTTCTAAGCTGGTACTTACAGGAAGCAGGGATCGAACACCTGGTGATCGATGAACCAAGGCCCAATACTGCATCGCAGATCGCGGCCGGTGTTATCAATCCCGTCACCGGGCGCCGCATCGTAAAAACATGGCTCATCGATGAAGTGCTGCCATTTGCCCGGCAGGCATACAAGGCACTGGGCGATGCGCTCGGGATCGTCGCCATCGGGCAGAAAAATATCGTCGACTTTTACCCGACCCCGCAGATGAAGCTCGCTTTTGAAAAGAGGTTCGGGGAAGACAGCCAATACCTTTCGGCGCCTGCCGATGAAAATCATTGGAAAGAGTGGTTCCACTACGATTTCGGTTATGGTGAAATTCAGCCAGCCTATCTCGTGGACCTGCCGGCCATCCTGCCTGCTTACCGGGCCTTGTTGCAGCAGCGCGGGCAATTGCTGGAAGAAAAATTCGAAACGGAACTCCTGCAGGTCAATCCTGATCATATCCGGTACAAAGACATCGAAGCGACCCATATCATTTTTTGTGATGGTATCGCAGGTGAAAAAAATCCCTGGTTCAATAACCTGCCCTTCGCTCCCAATAAAGGAGAAGCCGTATGGGTATCGGTACCCGGACTTCCGGCCACCCATATTTTCAAAAGAGGGTTCAACCTGGCGCCCTGGCAGGATGATATTTTCTGGCTGGGCTCCACCTATCTCTGGGAGTTTACCGACGACCAGCCCACGCCCGGGTTCAGGCAGTTTGCCCAGACCTGGCTGCAACAAACCATAAAGCTGCCTTTCAAAATAGTCGACCACCGGGCAGCCATCAGGCCCGCCACGCTGGAACGCAGGCCCTTTGTGGGTTTCCACCCTGCACATCCTGCACTGGGTATCTTCAACGGCATGGGCACCAAGGGTTGTTCACTGGGCCCGTTCTTTGCCCATCAAATGACGGAATATCTTCTCCATCAAAAGCCTATTCTGCCCGAAGCCAACGTGCAACGCTTCCAGCGCATCCTCACCAGAAATGCCTAAGATATTCCTGGTGAGGCTAAGGCACGCTGCATCCCAACTGCCGACTGCCAACTGCCGATTTCTTCATACTTCCTTCTTCCGTATTTTTGCCCATTATTTAAATACCTTCATAACTTATAACCATGCCTGCTGAGAAAATGTATTCCATTCCCGACCGGTTCAGGAGGATCGAGAACCTGCACATCCTTTTTTGGCTCATGAAAGATATCTGTTGGTGCATGACCTGGCGAACACTGGGGATCGCCATGCTGGTGCCTACGCTTACGGTGGCCATTCTCATTACCTGGCAAACACGCAAGCTGAAATCGGAATTGTTCCATAACCTGGCCGTCACTTTCTGGATCTGCGCCAATGGGTACTGGATGATCGTCGAATTTTTCGGCGTCGATGAGAAGCTGCGGATATTTACCGTGATCCCCTTCAGTATCGGGCTATTCTTCATAGTGGTCTATTATGCGTTCATACTTCCCCGTGAGAGGAAAACGGAAAAGCTGGTGACGATCAGTGTGGATGTACCGGAGAATACGTTGAAACTGGCGAAAGCGGGTTGATGGAAAGTTGACAGGTTGATATGTTGAAAGGTTGATAAGGAAATCTCTGACCTTCAGAGTTCCCTCCTTGTTAACCTTTCAACTTGTAAACTTGTCAACTCAAAAAGTATATCTTTTCGCTAGGCAGCAATTTTTGCAGTGTTCAGGATCACGCTTGGGTCTTGTTTCAGCAGGCGGCTCATGGCGCTGAACAGATCAGGCAGATCGTGCCGCAGACGGATAGGATTCTCGAAGAACACTTCCACACTTACTGCCCAGAACTCGTGATAATTGGTACCGGCATAATCGCCCAGGATATTGCGCGTACCCCCCTGCATGCCTTCAAAGATGGGACGCGCCACTTTGGAGAAATTCTTGAATTCCTTTTTGAAATGTTTATCCTCCTCCGTTTGTGTAATGAAGTTTACATAGGCCAGCGCATGTCCCATTTCATGCAATCCCACATTGCAATTCGGTGAAAGGCCCTTGATGCCTTTCATGAAATTGTCCCACGATAAATAGATCCCGCTATGGTCCACATGCCCCTGGAATGGGCGCGAATAAAAACCATAATGGTAATCGTCTTTCAGCACATAGATATCACGGAAATAGTTAAGCAGGAATTTATCCAGCCCGAAGGTAAGCTGAACGGCCGTGGCGCTGATCAGCACCGGCATTTCTGCGCTCTCGCTCACTTCTATATAATGGAATCGCTTGGCCCTGCGGAAGAGGAAAGTGCGGAACAGGAATTTGCGCTGCTCTTCCAGGGTGAGGCGGTTGTAATAGCGAAGATGACGGGAAATGATCGAATGATAAAAGGGTTCTTGTGAGAGGAACGACTTGAATTGACGTTTGACTTGAAGTCGGTTGATCCACTCACTCACGGGGCCATGCAGAAGAATGATACCGAAGACCACCAGGGAAATGACCAAAATTTCCATAAGGCTCTTTTTTTCTTTTTGTGAATAGCAGGTACGAGGCCAACAAACAGGTGGGTCTTCACAAAGTATGGATTTGTAGTACGGTCTTTCGGGGGAGGTGGAATGGAAAAGGTTACAGAGAATGGTATCAGGGAAAGGTATAACCCGGTTACAAAATATAAAGAATAATCCGAAAATGGAAGCACCTGCGCCAAAATTTATGAATCCCTTATAAGTGGCTGGAAGTAAGTACCTAAATCCGGACCTGATAAATTTTCCATAGGCTTGCTCCCCCATCGCCAATCCTGATTACCTTTGCCGCTCATTATCATTGATTCAATCAATAATATTACAAAAACTTAGCATAGGATGTATAGAACGCATACCTGCGGTGAGCTGCGCCTGGCGCAGGCAGGACAGGAAGTGACCCTCGCCGGATGGATCCAGATAGTCAGAAAATTCGGAAGCATCACCTTTGCCGATCTCCGTGACCGCTATGGCATTACCCAGTTATTGTTCGGTGAAGACCTGAATGCACAGCTCGATCAGCAACCCCTCGGCCGTGAATTCGTCGTCCAGGCAAAAGGTATCGTTTTGGAACGTACCAATAAAAACCCCAACCTGGCAACAGGTGATATCGAGATCAAAGTGACCGCATTCACCATTCTGAACAAGTCCGTCACTCCACCATTCACCATCCAGGATGAAACGGATGGCGGTGATGACCTCCGCATGAAATTCCGCTACCTCGATCTTCGCCGTAATGCCGTGAAGAAAAATCTCGAACTCCGCTATGCCGTGAACCGCGCCGCCAGGAACTACCTGCATGAGAACCAGTTCATGGACCTGGAGACGCCCTTCCTGATCAAATCCACGCCGGAAGGGGCGCGCGATTTCGTAGTGCCATCCCGCATGAACCCGGGCCAGTTCTATGCACTGCCCCAATCACCCCAGACCTTCAAACAATTGCTGATGGTGAGCGGCTACGATCGTTATTACCAGATCACCAAATGTTTCAGGGATGAAGACCTGCGGGCCGACCGTCAGCCTGAGTTCACCCAGATCGACTGCGAAATGAGCTTCGTGGAGCAGGAAGATATCCTCTCCATGTTCGAAGGTATGATCAAACATATTTTCAAAGCCGTCAAAGGCATCGATTATACCGAAGCCGTTCCCCGCATGACCTGGGAAGATGCCATGTGGCAATATGGGAACGACAAACCGGATATCCGGTTCGGAATGTCCCTGCTCAATATCAAATCGGCCTTCCTGAAGAACGGAGAATACCCTGCAAAAGGGCAGTTGCTGGCAGGCACCGATTTTAAAGTGTTCAATGATGCGGAAACAGTAGTGGCTATCGCGGTCCCCGGTTGTGCAGATCATACCCGCAAACAAACGGACGAGCTAACGGAATGGGTCAAACGCCCGCAGATCGGTATGCAGGGTCTCGTATACATCAAAGTGAATACCGATGGCACTTATAAAAGCAGTGTCGACAAATTCTTTTCCGAAGCCCAGCTCAAAGCCATTGCCGATGCTGCCGGCGCCAAAGCCGGCGACCTCGTGCTCATACTGGCCGGGGCCGAAGAAAGGACACGGAAAGCGATCAGCGAGCTACGCCTGGAAATGGGTGAACGTCTCGGTTTCCGCAGAAAGGACGAATTCAAATTATTGTGGGTGCTCGACTTTCCCCTCTTCGAATACAGTGAGGAAGACAACCGGTGGGTAGCCCGCCACCACCCTTTTACTGCGCCCAAACCTTCCCATATCGATACCATGATCGGTAACGATCCGGTGATCGGCAATGCGGCCGAATACCTCAAACACCCCTATGCACAGATCAAGGCCAATGCCTATGATATGGTGCTGAATGGAAATGAGATCGGTGGCGGTTCGATCCGGATCTTCCAGCGCGACCTGCAGGAGAAGATGTTCGCCGCATTGGGCATGAGCAAGGAAGAGGCAAATCATAAATTCGGGTTCCTGCTGGGCGCCTTCGAATATGGAGCGCCCCCGCATGGAGGCATCGCCTTCGGGATGGACCGCCTCTGCGCCATTCTCGGCGGTAGTGAGAGCATCCGGGATTTCATCGCATTCCCGAAGAACAACAGCGGTCGCGATGTAATGCTCGATGCACCGTCAGCCATCGATCAAAAACAGTTCGACGAATTGCAGATAAAGCTGGACCTGAAGCAGTGAAAAGTTGACAGGTTGACAAGTTGATAGGTTGACAAGGAGGTCGCCGAAACTCAGGGATACACTTATTAACCTATCAACTTGTCAACCTATCAACTTATCAACCTGTCAACCTCATTTGCAGCGTTTCCCCTGTAATTTTTATCTTCCTATATATCCGACCTCGATGAATCTGAACGATTTTGTTTAATTTCATTGTGTCAGACCAATTCTAAACTGTGCAGGAAGAACAGGTACATACTGAACAAGCGCTTCTGGTCCAGGTAGCAAACGGTGATGAAACAGCATTCAGACAGCTTTATGACCATTACAGGAAAAAGCTCTATGCCTATGCTTTTCAGATCACCGAATCTGCGTTGCTGGCCGATGAAGTAGTGCAGGAAGTCTTCCTCAAACTTTGGGTCCACCGGCAAAAACTCCTCGAAGTAAAGCATTTCAACTCCTGGCTATACACCATTGCCAGGAACCACCTGCTCGACGCCCTGAAAAAAACAGCCAGGGAAACCCTGGCCAGAAAAGAGCTGGTCCGCACCATCCCGGCAGCCATCAACAATGCCGACGACAGGATCCTGTTCCAGGAAAATGAGAAACTGCTCCAGCAAGCCCTCAATCAATTATCTACCCAGCAACAACTGATCTACCATCTCAGCCGCAACCAGGGCATGAAATACGACGAGATCGCTTCCGAGCTGAATATTGCCCCCAACACCGTCAAGGTCCACATTGTCAATGCCCTCCGCTCCATCCGTAAGTATATTCGCTACCATTCCGTTAGCGTATTCCTGCTCTGTAGTTATTTCACCTGCCTGATTTCTTAAAAAAAAGTTAACAATCCCCTAATCCTCCCTTCATTTTTTGCAGTCTTATGTAGTATGGCTTCCGCTGCCACGACTTGCCATACTTTTTAAATCTCATCAACATGCCATCTAAAGAACGAATAACATATTTGTTCCAGCGATTCTTTGACAAAACCTGTACAACCATAGAGAGAGAGGAACTGATGAAATATGTGGTACAGGCAGGGAACGAAGGACCTTTGAAAGAGCTGATCGATCATACCTGGAGGCAGGAATTTCCTGCGCATGAACAAGAGGCAGACCGCGCAGATGAGATATTCCGGTATATCACCGAACAACAGCAGAAAGCATCGCCTGTGATAAATATGAAGCGGACTGCTCACCCGAAAAAATGGTTGCGTTATGCGGTTGGCGCTGCGGCAGTACTGCTCATTGTTGCCGGCATATACCGGGTGATGGAGCCGGCTAAAATGGCTACGGTAGGGCAAAGCGCAGCTATTAATACCTATCGGACCGGTATCGGTGAAGTGAAGGAAGTACAATTGCCGGATGGTTCGCGGATAAAGATCAATGCCAACAGTACCCTCGAACTGGCCCCTGAATTCAACCGACAGAACCGGGAAGTGACATTGACCGGGGAAGCATTTTTCGAGGTAACGCACAATGCTTCCAAACCTTTCATCATCCATACCAATAAGATGGATGTAAAAGTACTGGGCACTACTTTCAATGTGAAAGCATACCCCGACGACCAGAATTTCGAGACCTCACTGATCAAAGGCTCGGTAGAAGTGACCTGCAAGGCGGAAAGTAACAGGAAAGTAGTCCTGCGTCCAAATGAGAAGATAACGATAGCCAATAGGGAGCCTGTTCCTGCGGAGGGCCAGTTGTTGAAACCCAGGCCGGGACAGCAAGCCTTCGAGATGGCTACTGTAAAGCCGGTAACGATCGACAAGAAGGACAGCAGCATTGTAGAAACGAACTGGACCGACAACAAACTGTCCTTCTCCAATGATTCATTTGAAGATATAGCCAGGAAGATCGAACGCTGGTACGGCGTATCCGTGCACTTTGAAAATGAAGCGGCCAGGAAATACAGGTTTACCATCACGATCGGGAAAGAAAGCCTCGACCTGGTGATGAAGGCGCTGCAACTGTCGATCTCCGGTGAATATGAGTATGAGATCGACGAGCAGAATAAGGTTTTGTACATACGATAGGATTCAATACCATTCCTTATAACGACTGTAAACAAGAAGGGGAGTGCGGCAACACCCCCCTTGTGAAACAGCTAGCTGTTTCTTTTTAGTAAACCAAAAAACGATTTGAAGTTATGCAAAAAAACAATTGGGTCTGGCGATTGCTCTTGCCATTACAACCCACCGGCCACTTATCCGGCATGCAAGACCGTGCAAACAATGCATCATCCATCAACCTCTCGATGCCGGCCGGGTTTAAGATGACCACCCAATAACCTTTCCATACATATTAGCACCTTTTTTATGAAAAAACGGGGATGCTGCTACATCCCCGCGAATTCATGAAACAGCCGTCTGTTTCTTTTACTGAACTCAAAAAAACATGATGAAGTTATGCAAAAAAAATTGATGGGCCGGTCCCCTGGGGCATCCTATGCGGGGCGGTACCTAACCAAAGCTCTGTTGATTATGAAAATGACAGTCTTGTTTTTGATCATTGGCTGTCTCCACGTATCGGCCAATGGTTTTTCCCAGGATACCAAAGTAACGGTAAAACTGGAGAACACTTCGCTCAACAGGTTATTCCTTGCATTGGAGAAGCAGACCGAATACAGGTTTGTATACAGTAACGACCGGCTTGCCGGCGATATACGGGTGAACATTACAGTAAACGAGCAGCCTCTTTCCTATGTACTGCAAAGGGCGTTGCTCAATACCGGCCTTACTTACCGCGTACTGGAGAACCTGATCGTGATCACGCCTAACCGGCTGGATAATGGTATCGTGATAAAAGGAAAAGTGCTCACGCCAACGGGCGATCCACTGCCTGGAGCTTCCGTGAAAGTGAAAGGAAAGAATATCGGTACCGCTACGGATTTCAATGGGGATTTCGTGCTCGCCAATGTAGACCGCAATGCCAGCCTCATCATCTCCAGCATCGGCTATGAAGTGCAGGAAGTGGCCATCAGCGGCCGGCAATCGATCAGCATCTCCATGAAAGTACTGGCCAGCAGCCTGGGCGATGTACTGGTGGTGGGCAGTACCGGTTACCAGAGCATTTCAAAAGAAAGGGCTACCGGCTCCTTCAATATCATCGGCAGGGAACAACTCGAAAAACCTACTATCAATATAGCCCAGCGGTTGATCGGCACAACGGCCGGTATGCAGGCAAAGCTCGACGTAGATGGCAACCCCACTTTCGAGATCCGCGGTCAAACCACTCTTTATGGAATGGCGCAACCGTTGGTAGTGGTCGACGGCTTTGCCATCCAGGGTGACTTCAATACCATCAATCCTACTGATGTTGAGAGCGTTACGGTCCTCAAAGATGCGGCGGCCGCCTCCATCTGGGGTGCACGCGCTGCCAATGGCGTGATCGTGATCACCACCAAAACGGCCAGAAGAGGCGTACCCCTCAAAGTTGAATTCTCCGCTTTCACGAGAATGGGCGGCAAATTCGACCTGGGTTACGTGAACCCGCTGGCCTCATCGGCCGAGACCGTCGAGTATGAAAAAAGAGCCTTCGGCAAATGGGGAGCCCTGGCGAATCCCGGCGCATTGAACAATTACGGATTCTCCTGGTCTTCCGCTTCCATGGCCCTCAATGAATACGACCTGGGCTTTATCACAGCCACTGAGAGAGATGCCATATTGGAGAGGCTGAAAACGCAGGACAACCGCCAGCAGATCAAAGACAACCTGCTCGCCAACCCGGTGAACCAGCAATACAACCTCACACTCTATGGTTCTTCCGGCAGGATGAGCAATGCGCTCTCCCTCCTCTATGAATCGAACCAATCCAATTTCAAAGAGACCTACAGCAAAAAATACATGGCCAATTACAGAACAACGGCCAGCGTGTTCAATTGGCTCGATTTCAATTTATCGGCTATGTTGTTGTATAACAAAGCCACCAACAATGGCGTCGGCCTGGGTGATATCCAGGGCTGGTCTCCTTACGACATGTTGCTGAACCAGGATGGTTCCTATACCAATGTCCACCAGTATTACTGGCCCATCATGCAACGTTTCGTGCCGATGAGCAAATTCCCTTATGCAGACTGGACCTACAATCCTATCCGTGATATCAAAAACCGTTCTCTCACGTCCAATCAGCTCAATGCCCGCGTACAGGCAGGCATCACACTCAAGCTCATCAAAGGATTGAGCATCGACAGCAAGATCCAGTATGAATTGTTCAACACTTTCAACAGGAGTCTTTATGGTGAAGAGACCTTTTATGTAAGGAGCACCGTCAATACGGCTTCCAGTTGGGACCAGGTCACCGGCAAGATCACGCCCAACCTGCCCAAAGGAGGTATCCTTGCCCAGTCCCGTTCCAAGGCAGAGACCTACAATTTCAGGAACCAGGTCAATTTCAACCGGGTGTTCGCCCGCAAACATGAAGTCAATTTCATTGCAGGCTCCGAGATCAACAATATCGTTACGGAAACGTTCGGGAACCCCACCACCTATGGTTATAATGATGAAACCCTTACGCTCGGCACATTTCCCAATGGCCCCGGCGGTACCTTCTTCCAGATCAAGAACTGGATGGGCAGCAACCAAACATTTGCCTATACCAATACATTCTCTTACCGCACCGAGCGATATGTATCTGCCTTCGCCAATGCAGCGTATACCTATAATGGTAAGTATACCCTCTCCGGAAGCTATCGTACCGACGCTTCCAATATGATCACTGACGATCCCAAATACCGTTATGCTCCCTTCTGGTCGGCTGGATTGAGCTGGCAGATCTACAAGGAAAAATTCATGAACGCAGTGGCCTGGATCGACCGGCTGAATATTCGCACCACTTTCGGCTACAATGGCAATGTCGACAGGTCCACTGCTTTCAAGCCTCTCATCAGCACCAGCGCTACGCCTAATGTATACAGCAATGATTTCACCGCTTCCATTTCCAGCTTCGGCAACCCTACCCTGCGTTGGGAAAAAACAGGCACACTGAATATCGGGGTCGACTATTCCCTGTTCAGGGGCAAGCTGTATGGTAAGGTGGATGTGTACAATAAATCCGGTAAAGACCTGATCGCACAACTCTCCATCCCTGCCGTGAATGGCACCACTACACAGAAGCTGAACAATGCTGCCATGATCAACCGGGGCATCGAACTGGAAGTGGGAACAACACTGCGGCTCAGGAACAATGATATCATTTGGAATGGCAGCCTCAATTTCTCTTACAACAAGAATAAGGTCACCAAGCTGTTCGTGGCCAATTACCCTGCTTACAATCTCTATGGCGGAGGCACTTCCGCCTATGTGGAAGGAAAGAATTCCAATACCCTCTGGGCTTTTCAGTATGCAGGCGTGCAGAACAACCAGCCTGTGGTTAAAGGAGCAGGGAAAGATTTTTATGATTTTAGTGCCTGGACACCCGGCGATGGCAGGGATTATATGCTCGATATGGGAACCAAGGTGGCCCCTTATACCCTGGGCTTCATGAACGCATTCAAGATCTATGATTTCAATGTTTCTTTCATCATCACAGGCAAATTCGGTCATGTATTCAATCGGCAGACCTTCAACTATCCTGTATTATGGGGGGGCCGGGTACTGCCCAACAAAAAAGTAAGCGAAGTAATGAATGGTGATCCTTCGAAGATCGTTCCGCTTCCGCTCAATGCCAATGAGCCCAGGTTCTATTTCTGGGACAGGTTCTATCCTTATCTCGATTACCTGGTGGCCAATGCCTCGCATATCAGGATGCAGGAGGTCAATGTTACCTATACCCTGCCCCGCCGCATTATGCAAAAGGTCAACCTCAGCAGGCTTCAATTCTTTGCACAGGGCAACGACCTCTTCACCATTATGGCCAAAGATATTGGAGAAGACCCTGAATATCCTTTGGGCGGCATGAAGCCACAGCCCAAACTCACCTTCGGCATGAAGCTGGAATTTTAAGAACGCTATTTGAAAAAACGACTATTATGAAAATCCGACACAAGAATAAAATGCATTATTGGCTACTGGCTGTGGCAACTGCTTTCAGCCTGGGCTCCTGCAAAAAATTTTTAAACGAGAAGCCCAACAAAACATCATCCCTGGAAGTGACCAAAGCTTCCCAACTCGATGCACTGCTCAATGCATACAGCTCATTCTATACGGAAGGTAACCGCACAGCCATTTATGGTACGGATGATTTTGGCTTTACTACCAGTCTTTACAATGCAAGGCCCGGTACTTTCAGTATGGCTGCAGTGCTCTTCGGGCTTTGGGATATCGACTACCTGCCCGATGATACCCGCGAAGTTTTCTGGAGTGGCGAATACAGGAAGATCTTTACGGCCAATATGGTGCTGGAATATCTTCCCAAGGTATCGGGCACCGAAGATGAAAAGGCCATCCTGAAAGCAGATGCCCATTTCATTCGCGCTTACAGTTACTGGGTGCTGGCCAATACCTATTGCCTTCCCTATACCGACGCGAACAAGAATGAGTTGGGCGTACCGATCAAAACCGGTATCAGTTTCGAGTTACCCGTTGAGCGGCAACCTTTGGAGAAAGTGTACCAACAGATAGAATCCGATCTGGCCGAAGCGATGAAATCGCCTGTGCTCCTGGTGCAGAACGGGAAGGCCCGTCACTGGAGGGCCAACAAGGCAGGTATCAATGGCTTTGCAGCCCGCTATTATCTCAACCGGAATAATTATGCCGAGGCATTGAAGTATGCCGACGCAGCCCTTAAAGAATACAACACGCTTGTCGATTACAATACGGAGATGCGTTATGGCCGGGACCAAACCATCACCATCGATGCCGGTACACCCAATGCAAAAACGGTGACGATCAAATACCCATACACGCACGATAACCAGGTAGACTTCACCGATATGCTCGGCTGGAAAGAGTTCCTGTATTTCAGGATGCTCAACCATGAATCGTGGTGGTATGTTCCTTCGCAGGAATTGCTGGCGCTGTACGATCAGACCCACGACCTTCGCTACCGTTATCACATGGTGAAAGGTTATTCTTACGATCGTGGCATGACCAAACCTTCGTATGATTATCCGGGTTATATTTTCTTCTTCAAAGACAGGATACCTTCCGGGCCCACTGTAGCGGAAATGCTGCTGATCAAGGCAGAATGCCAGGCACGCACCAACCTGCCCAATGATGCCATGTTAACCCTCAACCAGTTGAGGGCAAAAAGGATGGAACCGGGCGACTGGGTAAACCTCTCGGCAGCCGACAAAGCCGATGCCATTAAAAAAGTGCTGCAGGAAAGAAGACGTGAAATGCCTTTTTCACAACGCTGGTTCGACATCCGTCGTTTCAACAACAATGAAGACCCGGCCGATGATGTGGTGCTCACCAAAACTTTCTATCCTTATACTTCAGCAGTGGTCTCCACTTCAGAAGCCCCGAAAGTTTATAGCCTGCCTAAAGATTCGAGAAGATTTGCAGTTCCCATTCCGCGCACAGAGATCATTTCCAGCAATGGCGTGATCGTTCAAAATAAATATTGATTAAAACCAAATGCCATGAAACAAATTGGTTCTGCTCTCACCCTCCTGTTGGTCGCCGCATCTGCATTTGCCCAACAGGGAAAAGGTTACACCATTTCAGGGAATATAAAAGGTGTGAAAGAAGGTAAAGTCTACCTCATGCAATTCGTGCAGGGAGGCAAAAGGGATTCCACCGAGATCCGCGACGGCCGTTTCAGTTTTACCGGCCAACTGGAAAACCCGCTTCCTTTATTGGTCACTTTTGGAGCAGCTTTCAACAAGAGCTTCCTTTTCTTCGGTGAGAACTCGAACATCGTGCTCTCGATCGATACAGCCGATATGAAAGCGACAAAAGTGAAAGGCTCTGCCTCACAAAAGGATTATGCGGTTTATGATAAGGCCCTGCGCCCATTCAATGATCAGTTGGAAGCGCTGTCCACCCTGTCCCGGTCGAAGGGGCGTACCGATACCAGGCTGCAGGACAGTATCAGCACTGTATGGGAAAAGATCGCTGATCAGCGGAAGGAGGCGGCCAGCCGTTTTATCCAGGCCCATCCCGGTTCGGTTGTATCAGCTTATGCCATCACCCGTCATTTCGTTGTACAGCCTGATATCGAAAAGCTGGAAGCAATGTATAATTCATTATCGCCCGCCGTACAGCAAACAAGCCTCGGCAAAGAGATCAGCCAGCGTGTGGAGGTCGAAAAGAAAACAGTTGTCGGTGTAATGGCTATGGATTTCACCCAGAATGACACCCTGGGGAAACCCGTATCCCTGAAGGATTTCAGAGGCAAGTACGTCCTGCTCGATTTCTGGGCCAGTTGGTGCGGGCCCTGCCGGAAAGAGAATCCCAATGTGGTAGCCGCCTATCATCAGTTCAAGGACAAAAACTTTACGGTATTGAGCGTGTCGCTCGACAGGGAAGGTAAGAAAGATGCCTGGCTCGACGCTATCCATAAGGACGGCCTGACCTGGACCCATGTAAGCGATCTGAAGTTCTGGGAAAACCAAGCCGCCAAACTTTACGGCATCAATGCCATCCCTTCCAATTTCCTGATCGACCCGAATGGAAAGATCATCGGCAAAAACCTGGATGGAGAAAAACTGAAAGAGGCGCTGGTCGCCCATATCAAGTGAGATCAAACAAAAATATAACATATATGAATAACCGAATGACTTTGTATAGAAAACAGCTCATTGCGGCCGGTATCGCCGGACTGCTCGCCATAGGAACGCCGGCAACAGGACTAGCGCAGCTTTCCGGAAAGTCGGAACCTACCCTGAGCAAAGCAGAATTGGAAGAATTGCAGAAAAAAGTGGAAGCCAGCCCGGACAGCCTGAACTACCACAAGGAATATATCAAGGCCATGGGCATCAAAAACCCGGACCTGGTAGCGCAATATGAGCAGTGGATGAAGAAATTCCCCCGAAACGGAAATATCCCTTTTGCGTTGGGGTCGAACCTGGCCGATCACGAATCGCCGGAAGCAAAGCCCTGGCTGTTGAAAGCAGTAGAACGTAACCCCAGGCTCGCAGAAGCCTATATGGACCTTTCCATCGATGCTGAACGCTGGGGCGATCAGGCCGCCTCCAGGGAATACATGGGCAAAGCCAATGCAGCCGAGCCATCCAACCCTTCCTATGCATTCTATTATGCTATGGACTTCGAGCATGTGGATCCAGCAAAATGGCGGACCATGTTGTACGACCTGGCCAAACGCTTCCCCGATCATGAACGCGGCGCCCAGGGCTTGTACTGGCTGGCGGCCCGCTCAACAGACCCGAAGGAAAAAGTGACCGTCTATGAAAAACTCAGACAGCTTTATCCGCCCCAAAAATTCAACTGGTCGAATAGTGGCATGAGCGGGCTCTTCGATATCTACCTGGAATCGGACCCGCAAAAAGCGCGCGCATTGGCGCAATCGATGGGTAATAGCAGTGGCTGGCCTTCGAAAGACACATTGGCCCTGAATATCCAAAATGTACGCAAGCTGATGGCAGAGCAAAAATTCGCGGAGGCATCCGTGTTACTGAACACGGTGCGCCTGCCACGCTATTCCGGGAGTATCGAGTTGGTAGCATTGCTGAAGGCGGAGGCAGCCGCAGGATTGGGAAATCCGGCGATGGCTTATGATAGCCTCGTGGCATTACATGCAAAAAAACCAAGCGATGCCCTCTATACAGCGTTGAAAAAATACGGCGGCAAGATCGGCAAAGGTAATCCGCAGATCGACAACGACACCTGGAGCCTGCGCGAAAAGGCCAGCGCCCCTGCACCGGCATTCAATCTTGGTTTGTATACCTCCGATGGTACTGCATCCCTGGAAGATTACAAAGGCAAAGTAGTGCTGCTTACCTTTTGGTTCCCCGGCTGCGGGCCCTGCCGTGGCGAGTTCCCCCACTTCGAGAATGTGCTGAAAAAATTCAAAGGACAGGATGTTGTTTACCTGGCGGTAAACGGCGTGCCGGAGCAGGACGATTACGTATTGCCCTTCCTGAAAGGCACCAAATATACTTTCACTCCTTTGCGCGCAACCGGCGAATGGGCGGAAAAAACATATAAGGTACGTGGGTTCCCTACCAATTTCATCATCGACAAACAGGGAAGGATCATTTTCAGCAATTTCATGATCCATAGTACTGAGCTCGAGCGCATGTTGGAATTGATGCTGGGTTCGGTCCTCGCAAAATCGTGAGGAAGGTTGAAGAGTTGACAAGTTAAAAAGCTGACAGGGGATCTCCCGATGGAGGAGATCCCCTGTCATTTAAAAAAAATACTGCAACTTGCAGCCTGAAAACAGGCTTGATGAAATCATTGTTCTTCTATCGCGTCGTTTCTTATGTGCTTCTGTTCGTGGCGGGCTTTCTCAGTCTCACCGTGCTCACTGCCCTGCCCTCCGCATTTTCCAACCCGATGATGTTGCTCATACTCTTCGGTCTTTCCTGTATCATCATCTACAGCTATACCAGTTGGCGATTCCTCACAAGAGGTATCGAGAATCGGCTTCCCTGTAAACCTTCTCTCCGCGACCTGATCAGGGTGAACAGTTATTTCAGCATTATACTGGCTATCCTGTTCCTGTTTCCGGGTATCTTCCTCTTATTGCAGCCAACACTGGCCGCCGAAGCCGCAGAACAAGCCATGAGCAATATGCCTCCCGGCGTAGATTACACAAAGAAAGAAATGCAACAGGCCATACTTTCCATGGGAAGGTTCCTGCTCATTTATGGTCTCCTCCTGCTCATACATATCGTGATCACCTATCGCCTCCTCAAACAGTTCAGGCCCCTATTCAAAACGAATGATGCAGAGGCATAAGGGTATGTGCTGATCAGCGTGTCATATATGATAGTTGGCAGTTGGCAATTGGCAGTGTGCAGTTGAGACACACTACGGTTCAAAAATTCACTATAAAAGCATGCTGCCAGCCGACTGCAAATTGCCAATTGCCAACTGCCAACTATATTCACATTCCGTTCTCATGCTGAAAAAAAACCTGAGTACGCTTGTCTTTGTTTTTATAAGGATAGCAGGGCTCCCATTTTATTATTGTTCGCTTTTATGCAGGACCAGTTACCAGATCATCATTCCGGCCAATACTTATGCACCGTGGCTGAAGGATAGGAAATTCCTGCGCCTCTTCCGGAAAGTGAAACGGAACTCGCTGGTGAACAAATACCAGTGTTGGGAACTCTGGAAAGCGATGGAGCAGGTAGGAAAAGTGCAGGGTGATATATTGGAAGTAGGTGTCTGGAGAGGGAGCACCAGTATCATCATGGGTGCGAAACTAAAGGCATTGGGATCATCGAAACAGATCTATGCCTGCGATACTTTTGAAGGAGTGGCCAAAGCAGCCGGCCCTAATGACAATTACTATAAAGGCGGTGAACATAGCAACACTTCATTGAATATGGTGGAAGGACTTATCAAAGAGCAGGGCCTTGGAAACATAGTCCTGCTGAAAGGGACCTTCCCCGACGAGACTGGCGCCAATATCGACAGGGAACGGTTCAGCTTCTGCCATATCGATGTGGATGCCTATCAGTCGGGCAGGGATGTGCTGGAATGGTTGTGGGACCGCCTCAATCCCGGAGGCATTGTCATCTTCAATGATTATGGATTCCCGCTCACCAAAGGGATCACGCACCTGGTCAACGAACAATATCAAAAGAACGATCGCCTTGTCATGCACAACCTGAACGGGAATGGTATCATCATCAAAATAAAATAATCAGGCTTCCTCATGAATACGTCGCATTTCATCGATATGCCCTTTCCGGAATTACACCAGGTGGGCGAGCGGGAGAGCAATCATTATCTTACCACCCATCCTTACCCTCATATCTGCCTGGATGGTCTCTTCAACAGGGAAAAACTAAGAGAGGTGCTGGCGGAAGTTTCACAGTTCGAAGATAAGGCCGCCATCAGTTTCAGCAATCCCAATGAAAATAAATTCGCTTCCCGCAGTGAATATCAGTTAGGCCGCACTACACTCGATCTCATCCATTTTCTCAACTCTCAACCCTTTCTCGATTTCCTTACCAGGCTTACGGGCATCGATGCACTGATCCCCGATCCCTATTTATGGGGAGGTGGGTTTCATAAGATCAGGCGTGGCGGGTTCCTGAAGATCCACACGGATTTCAATAAACATCCTTATCTAAACCTCGACAGGAGATTGAACCTGCTGGTTTACCTGAATGAAAACTGGGAAGAGAGCGATGGCGGGCATTTCGAGCTATGGGACAGCAAGATGGAACAATGCCGGAAAAAGATCCTGCCCGTCTTCAACCGCATGGTGGTGTTCAGCACCACCGATTTCTCGTATCATGGACACCCCGACCCACTGAACTGCCCGCCCCACAAAAGCCGCAAATCCATTGCCTTGTACTACTACACCAATGGCCGGCCGGCCGGCGAGACCGTTGCAGGCAACCGGATCACCACTACTTTCAAAGCCAGGAAAGAAGATGACCCTTTCATGAAATATTACAATTCGCTCGTAAACATCGCTACTGGCCTTACCCCTCCCCTTTTAGTGAAAATGTACAAGAAAATAAGAGGCAGGTAGCCCGGTGTTGCCGGCACGGGCATTGGCTAATATTTTTAGTAACTTTGCCCCTCTTATGAACAATACATCCATTCCTCTGGCAGAACGTCTGCGGCCTGAAAGCCTCGATCAACTGGTGGGACAGGAACATCTCGCCGGAAAGGGAAGTATTCTGCGCAGTTCCATCGAACAGGGCAAAGTGCCTTCCATGATACTCTGGGGACCTCCCGGCACCGGGAAAACCACCATCGCCAATATCATTGCACATACGCTGCAGGTGCCTTTTTTCACGCTCAGCGCTATCAGTTCCGGTGTGAAAGAAGTGCGTGAAGTAATCGAGATCGCCAAATCGAAAGAGAAAGCCATTCTCTTCATCGATGAAATTCACCGTTTCAATAAAGGCCAACAGGATGCTTTGCTGGGCGCCGTGGAGAAAGGCGTGATCACCCTCATCGGCGCCACCACCGAGAACCCTTCCTTCGAGGTCAACAGCGCCTTGTTGAGCAGGTGCCTGGTATATGTGCTCAAACCGCTGGCGGAAAAAAACCTGGTGAGATTATTGAACTATGCCATCGAAAAGGACGATCAACTCGCCCCACTCAAAATAGACCTGAAAGAGACTGCAGCCCTGATCAACATTTCAGGAGGTGATGCCAGGAAATTATTGAACCTGCTGGAACTGGTAGTGACCACACTGGCTTCCGGGAATGGCCAATCCATCACGATCACGGATGATGCAGTAATGGAGATCGCGCAGCAACGCATTGCCCTGTACGACAAAAGCGGTGAGCAGCATTACGATATCATCTCTGCCTTCATCAAATCCATGCGGGGCAGCGATCCCAATGCGGCCGTATACTGGCTGGCACGCATGATAGAAGGCGGTGAAGATGTAAAATTCATTGCGCGCAGGATGGTCATCCTGGCCAGTGAAGATATCGGTAATGCCAACCCTACGGCCCTGGTGATGGCCAATGCCACATTCGATGCCGTCAATAAGATCGGTTACCCCGAAGCCAGGATCATCTTATCGCAATGTGCCGTTTACCTGGCCTCTTCGCCCAAAAGCAATGCCTCCTATGTTGCCATCGATGATGCGCTCGCAGCCGTACGGGCACATGGTGATCTCTCCGTTCCACTGCATATCCGTAATGCCCCCACGAAACTGATGAAGAATCTCGACTATGGCAAAGGGTATCAATACTCACACAGCTACGAAAATAATTTCTCCCCGCAGGAATACCTGCCTAAAGAAATTGCGGGCACCAAATTCTACGACCCCGGCAGGAATGCAAGGGAAGAAGAACTGAGAAAATTCCTGAAGGCATTATGGGGAGATAAATACCATTACTGATCATCCGACAAAATTACTTTACACTATGACCTGGGCCTGCAAACCATTCGATGAACTGACGCCTCATGAGCTGTATGCCATTCTCCGGCTACGGAGCGAAGTATTTGTGGTGGAGCAAAATTGCATCTTCCTCGATATGGACGATAAAGACCAATCGTGCTGGCACCTGATGGGCTGGCAGGGCGACCTGCTCGCAGCCTGTTCCCGGCTGGTGCCGCCTGGGCTCAGCTTCCCGGAAGCATCCATCGGCCGGGTGGTATCATCGCCCAAGGTGAGAGGAACAGGGGCCGGAAAGGAACTGATGCTTCAATCTATCCAACACCTCCATACGATCTGGGGCAAACAGTCCATCAGCATCGGCGCACAAACATATTTGAAAAAATTCTATGGGTCGCTGGGCTTTGAAGTGGCAGGTGAACCATATATAGAAGACAATATCGAACACATTGAAATGATTTTACATACTTCCTATTGAGCACCACGGCGTTGAACAAAAATTGTCAATAATTTTTTTTCCAGGCACACACAAAAACAAACAATTCTGCGTTATTAACTTCATAAGGCCCGTATTCAAATAAGTAGAAATACGGAATCCATTGACCGTCTGAAAACTAAAATCTAATATTCCATGAAACAGAATCTACGCTCTTCTGTGTGGAAGTGCTGGGTATTATCTCTTGTGGTTGTGTGCAATTACCTGCCTTCATTCAGTCAATCTTTCGGACAATCTTCATCTTCCTGGGAAGCCGGTATTACCATTGGCCCCAGTAACTTCCTGGGTGATCTGGGTGGCAATGCCGGAAAAGGCACCACGTTCCTGAAGGACAATAATTTTTCGATGACGAAGCTTACCTATGGCGCTTACCTGGCCTATCAGCCTGCTGAATGGCTGGGATTCAGGTTTGCGGTGAATTTTGGTAGGCTGGAGGGCGATGATGCCATCATCAAAGGGAAAGGTGGCTGGGAAGAAGCCCGTAAACTTCGCAATTCGAATTTCCGTTCCAAACTTTCGGAAGCCTTATTGATGGCTGAAGTATATCCCACCGTATTCATAGAAAATGATCCCTCTGATGTGTGGTTGAAATTGCGCCCCTACGGCGTCATTGGCGTAGGTGTATTCCATTTCAACCCGCAGGGCAAAGACCCGCTCACGGGTGACTGGGTCGATCTGAAGCCTCTCCGCACAGAAGGACAGGGACTGATCCCCGGAGTGCCCGAGTACAAACTCACTCAAATAAATATCCCGATGGGTGTGGGTATAAAATATTTCCTGAGCGAATCTGTTAACCTGAGCCTCGAGGTCCTTCACAGGAAAACATTTACCGATTATATCGATGACGTTAGTACCAACTATGTTGATCCTGCTATCTTCTATGCCAATATGCCTCTTGCCCAGGCGCAACTGGCAGCCCGTATGGCCAACAAGAGTGGTGGTACAGGCACCCGTTTCAAGCCGGGTGATAAAAGAGGTAACCCCAATCAAAATGATGCCTATTATACTGTGGGTATCAAACTTGGGTTCCGCTTAGGCAGCAGTGATCGCTGGAGCACATCGACCCGTTGCCCGGTTAGATTCTAATATCCGGTTCCAATAAAATAACTATAATCCGTACCCTATTTATAGCTACCCTGAACCAAAGGTATTCGCCTATGCCAGTATTTGTACCCGCAAGAAAACGACCTGTTGTTCACATACTTTCTTCACTGACCCTCTGCCTGGTATTGACAGCATGGAGCGTTGCTGCCAATGCATCGCCTGCAGCCGGACAACAGTTACGTGACACGATCGTGGTGCAAAAAAAAATTACCAGCAAAAAACACAAGATCAAATTGTATCCCAATGCCAACCATGAGGTATTGTTCTTCAATGCTATTGGTGAGGAAGGAAGGATCTATCAGTTGTTCCTGTTCGATGTGGAAGGAAAGCTGGTAAAACAGGCCAATATCAAGAATAAACAGACTACCATTGTCAATCATATCGATAAAGGCAATTACCTGTTCGAAGTGTTCAGTGACGACGAGCGGATCGAGAACGGGCAATTGATCATCCGGTAGTGATCCATTTGAGTTCTTTGCTTTTCCATAACTAATAACCAATAAGCTTGCAGGGAAAAATGATAAAATCCAACATCCGGTTGAGTCAAAAACCTGATCCGTTCCCTATTTTCAGTACCCTGATCAAAGATTTTATTTAGTATTCCCTGCACCCGCTTATTGGAAAGCCAGTCTGAACCATGATCTGTTGGATTTGATGGATCAGGAGGAAAGCCCGATGATTGGGAACTACTACCCGAATTTTGAATTAATAAGCATAAATATTTTCTGGTTCTTCCAGTATCCTCAGTAGCCGGCGATGAGCAATTGCCGGCTATTTGTTTACATTATCCCGGCAATCCCATGCATCCCACAAATCCCGGTTCAGACCAAAAATACTTTCGCTGCTTCCTCCCAGTTGTTCAACCTCTCGTATTCCGTAACATCGAGGTTATGGGCAGAAGTGTATAGATACTTTTTCCCGTTGAAGTGTTGCAGGTTGCGGACATGATCATCGATCATATAATCGCCGTACACCAGCCTTTTATCCCCGCAAAGCGTGATCTGCCTCCAACCGATGAATGGAAAATGTTCCTGCATCCATTCCAGTTTTTCTTTCAATGAGTTCGGGAATTCCATGGCGGCGGATACGATGAACAATTCATACCGTTCATTGATCTCTTTCAATACTTCCACACTGTTCTCCATCACGGAGAGGTTTCGGAAGAACCCCGGGGATAAGAGCCTTTCCCTTACAATGGGCTGGTGCTGTTCAGGAAATCCTTTGAGCCAGGAGCCACCGATCATCTTGCTGTAATCTACGTCCAGTTCATATTCCTTTTTGTACCAGGTGATCATATCCCCCATCGGGTCGGCGATCACTTCATCCATGTCTACAATAACGCGCTTCATAATTTTTATGTCAAAAATGGTTTTAATGCCGGTTGGCCTCAAACCGGAACTTGCGGTCCTGATCTTCCGGAAAGGTCATTTCAATTCTTCTTTCAGGAATTTACCGGTATGGCTTTCTTTCACTTTGATGAGATCTTCCGGCAGTCCTTCGAATAATATTCTTCCACCGCCATCCCCGCCTTCGGGGCCAAGGTCGATGATATGGTCTGCCACCTTGATCACATCGAGATTATGCTCGATCACCAATACCGTATTGCCACGGTCTACCAGTTTGTTCAGCACTTCCAGCAGGTGATGAATATCTTCGAAATGGAGCCCGGTAGTAGGCTCATCGAGGATATAGAATGTTTTTCCTGTATCTTTTTTCGACAGCTCGGTGGATAGCTTCACGCGCTGAGCTTCGCCACCACTCAGGGTTACAGCCGATTGCCCCAGTGTGATATAACCCAGCCCGACCTCCTGCAGCACTTTTATCTTCCGATAGATATAATGCACGTTCTGGAAAAATTCAACGGCATCGTCTACCGTCATGTCCAGCACATCGCTGATGGATTTTCCCTTGTAACGGATCTCCAGGGTTTCACGGTTATATCTTTTGCCCTGGCATTTTTCACAGGGCACATATACATCGGGCAGGAAATTCATTTCGATCACGCGCATACCACCGCCTTCACATACATCACAGCGCCCGCTTTTTACATTGAATGAAAAACGGCCGGCATTATAGCCGCGGATCTTCGCTTCGGGCACAGAGGCGAACAAAGTGCGTATATCGGTGAAGAACCCGCAATAAGTGGCCGGGTTACTGCGCGGTGTGCGGCCGATGGGCGACTGATCGATCTCGATCACTTTATCGATATGCTCCAGTCCTTTGATACTTTTATATTCCATAGGCTGCATACGTGAGTTATACGCATGTTTGCTCAGGATCGGGTACAATGTTTCATTGATCAGGGTCGATTTGCCGCTACCGCTTACGCCTGTTACCACGATGAATTTCCCAAGAGGGAATTTCACGTCCACATTTTTCAGGTTATTGCCTTTGGCCCCTTTCAGCTCCAGTGTTTTTCCATTGCCCTGTCTTCTTTCTTTCGGCACGGCAATGGAGCGATGACCATTTAAATAGGAGGAAGTCAGCGTATCGAGCCTGAGGAGGGATCGGGGCTCTCCCTGCGCTACGATGCGCCCTCCGTGGAAACCCGCGCGGGGCCCGATATCCACGAGATGGTCGGCGGCCATCATGATGTCCTTGTCATGCTCTACCACCAGCACGCTGTTGCCGATATTGCGGAGGTTCTTCAATGCCTGGATCAGTTGGTGGTTGTCGCGCTGATGCAACCCGATGCTGGGCTCATCGAGGATATACGTGATCCCCTGCAATTGCGAGCCGATCTGGGTGGCCAGCCTGATGCGTTGCGATTCACCGCCGCTGAGCGTTCTGGATGCGCGGTTGAGTGTGAGATAGGTAAGCCCTACGTCGAGCAGGAACTGAACCCGTTCGCGGATCTCTTTGAGAATATCTTTGGCGATCGTATTCTGTTTATCGGTGAGCCTGTTCTCGATACCACCGAACCACTGCATGAGCTTATCGAGGTTCATTTCACTGAGCTCGGAAATATTTTTCTTATCTACCTTGAACCAGAGGCTTTCCTTTTTCAGTCGGGCCCCTTCACAGGTGGTACAGGTCTTCAGTTCCATCAACTGCTCTACCCACTGGCGGATGGCATCACTCGAGCTGCCGGCAAACCAGCGTTTGAGCTGGGGTACGAGCCCTTCATATTCTTCCGTGTATACGTTCCCGTCTACCGAATCGAAATCGAGGTGCTCTTCTACCGGTCCTGATTCATTCCCATACAATACGAGGTTCAATGCCTTTTTGGGCATATCTTTTATGGGTGTATCGAGACTGAATTTATTTTTCCTGGCGAGCGCCTGTACCTGGTTGAATACATAGTTCTCCCGTTCTTCACCGAGAGGCGCCAGTCCGCCCCCATTGATACTAAGGTTTCGATCAGGCATGATGGCGTCCATACTGATCTGGTACACCACGCCGAGACCTTTGCAGGTAGGGCAGGCGCCATAGGGGCTATTGAATGAAAATGAATTGGGAGAAGGCTCTTCATAACTGATGCCGGTGTCTTCGCACATCAGTTGTTTGGAATACTGCACTACTTTATCACTATCATTGAGCAGCAGGAACATCAGGTCTTTGCCCATCTGCAGCGCTTTCTGCACGCTCTGGCCTATGCGCACCCGCATATCGGGCGTAACGGCCAGTCGGTCGATCACCACTTCGATATCGTGGATTTTGTACCTGTCTACCTGCATCTTCGGTACCAGATCCCTGACCTCTCCGTCGACCCTTACTTTCAGATAGCCTTTCTTGCGGATATCTTCGAAGAGTTCCCGGTAATGTCCTTTGCGGCCGCGGATCAGTGGCGCCAGCAGACTTATCTTTTTACCATTGAACTTATTGTACACATTTTCCACGATCTCTTCTTCACTGAACTTCACCATTCTTTTGCCGGTATTATAACTATATGCTTCGCCGATGCGGGCATAGAGCAGGCGCATGAAATCGTATACTTCAGTAATAGTGCCGACGGTAGACCGTGGGTTTTTGTTCGTGGTCTTTTGTTCGATGGAAATAACAGGTGAAAGGCCGGTGATCTTATCGACGTCGGGCCTTTCCATCTCGCCGATGAACTGGCGTGCATAAGCGCCGAAACTTTCCATATAGCGACGCTGACCTTCCGCATAGATCGTGTCGAAGGCAAGTGATGATTTACCACTGCCGCTGATACCGGTGATCACTACCAGTTTGTTCTTGGGAATGCTGATGTCGATGTTCTTTAGGTTGTGCACACGGGCGCCGATCACTTCGATGGCATCACCTGGTTCTTTCCCGTTATTTTGTCCGTTTTCGATCAACACTGCCTTGTTTGCTTTCGCGTTTGCCATAATTGCAGGTCCCTGATTTTTAAAACTTTTTTATTGGATCGACCGGGGGAGAACCCTATGCAAGATGTCATATAGTAACTGCTGGGCGCTTGCGGAAACCCGGTTATACCTGGGGAGTGTAAAGATAAGAACAAAAGGGGTGTGGAATTGTTGAATCGGTTGGCTGGAAGATTTAGGATTCATTTTCAATGAAATAGGACAAAAATCATGAGGTTGGCATCCAATTTGGAATTGGGAGGATAGTTTTCAAGAGTAGGTGGATATTTCAAGTGCTTGTTTTATAATTTATTTTGATGAGTTTTGCATCATCTTTACAAGTTCATCAGCCTCTGATCAGCAGCAACTCATCATCTGGACAGCATTTGCAATTATTTACCCTCACTCACATTAAAAAAAAAGTCTATGAAACTACTTAAAAACACACTGACAGGAATTATGGCGGCTTCCGTTATTCTGGCAAGCTGCGACAGCATGAACAAAACACAGAAAGGGGCCGTTATCGGAACAGCCGGTGGCGCAGCCGCAGGCGCCATCATCGGTAAGGCGGCAGGCAATACTGCCCTCGGCGCTATCATCGGAGCGGCCGTAGGCGGGGTAACTGGTACCGTTATCGGAAGAAAAATGGACAAGCAGGCAGAACAGATCAAAAATGAAGTACCTGGTGCGAAAGTAGAGAGAGTGGGTGAAGGTATCGTGGTAGAATTCAGTGATAAGATCCTGTTCGGCTTCGACCGTTCCGATCTCTCTGCCACTGCAGAAGGTAATCTCGATAAGCTGGCGAATGTGCTGAAACAACATGGTGATACCAATATCGAGATCCAGGGCCATACGGACAGCAAAGGCTCCGACAGTTACAATATGGGCCTCTCGGAAAGAAGGGCCAATTCTGTTGCCACCTATCTCAGGAACAGAGGAGTGGCATCAGGCAGGATCACTACCAAAGGTTTCGGTAAAACAGCGCCCATCGCCAGCAATGATACGGAAGAAGGACGTGCACAGAACCGCCGGGTAGACTTCCTCATCACTGCCAATGACAAAATGAAAGCCGATTCACGTAAAGAGGCCGGCAACTAATCATTAACAAAACGATAAGCAGCAAACGCTGATCTTTTTATCTCTTTCATCAAACGCAATCAATCCGTTTACCCATTAACAATTTTTAAACAAAACCTAACGAGATGAAAAAGCAAATCATCGCACTAACCATTGGATTCTCCTTGATCACGATCTTAACACAAGCACAATCGAAGCCGTCTGCAGCAGCAGACAAAACCACATTCGGCATACGTGCCGGTGTGAATTTCCAGAACATCACCGGTAAGGATGATGCCGGCAACAAGCTCGACAACAAGCTCAAAGCCGGTTTCAATGTAGGAGTGAATGCAGAAATTCCCATCGCTCCTGAATTTTATATTCAGCCCGGCGTATTGTTCACTACCAAAGGCGCTAAAGCAAAAGGAAGTGATGCGAAAATAAATATCTCCTATATAGAAGTGCCTGTCAACTTCCTGTACAAACCCGAATTAGGCGATGGCCACCTGTTACTCGGTGTAGGGCCCTATATCGCTTTCGGAGTTGGTGGTAAGGTCAAAGGCGGTGGAATCGATCAGGACATCAAATTCAAAAATGAGGTAACGCCTTCAGAGGCTATGGCTGCTCCTTATCTCAAACGCATCGATGCTGGTGGTAACCTGTTATTCGGTTATGAGCTCAGCAACAGGTTCTCTGCGCAACTGAATGCACAATTGGGCCTGGTGAAGATCAATCCCAAGATCACAGGTGTTTCCGACAATTCCAAATGGCATAATACCGGTTTCGGTGTTTCTGTAGGATACAGGTTCTAAAAGAACAAAACGAGCTATTTACAGGCCCCGGGCGCAGTCCCGGGGCCTCTTTTGACCGTATACTCTACTATTTTAGTAGGATAATCAAGGATTTTTTTGGTTTTTTGAGACCGGTGATTATCTTTGCACCAGTTCTTTATACATCTCTTATCAAGAAAGGCTGAGGGAAATGGCCCGATGAAGCCTTGACAACCTATTTTTCGGTACATACCGGAAAAAAAGGTGCCAACTCCATCCCGACGAATGTCGGGACAGATAAGTCAGATCAAAAGCTCTACAATACTGTCTACAAGATATTGAAAGCTCTTCTGACTATCGGAAGAGCTTTTTTTTTGCCCGTCGTTGCCCGCCAGAGCCTAGGAGAAGGCGGGCCGCCCATAAAACTCAGCTCCTCCGATACGTAACTCTTGGTAAGTGCTGTCGCAGAACAATGTCTATTCAAAAACAAAAAAACTGTTTATCATGCAAGCGACAACACAGCTCATTCACAGCATCCCGGTCGACCCACTGACCGGCGCCATCTCCGTTCCCATCTATCAAACCTCCACCTTCGTGCAGGACGCACCAGGCGTGAACAAAGGGTATGATTATGCGCGCAGCGGCAACCCCACCAGGGCCACACTCGAAAACCTGATCGCAGAACTGGAAGGCGGGCAGGTTGGACTTGCATTCGGCTCCGGCCTCGCCGCCATCGACGCCGTTGCCAAACTCCTCAAAACAGGCGATGAGATCGTAGCCGTAGACGATATCTATGGGGGCGCCTATCGCATCTTCACGCAGGTATACCAACAATTCGGCATCAAGATCCATTTCGTGGATACCACCGATCCCGAAAAAGTTTTCAATGCCATCACCCCCAACACGAAACTGATATGGCTTGAAACACCCACCAACCCTACCCTGAAGATCTCCGATATCGAAGCCATCGCCAAAATCGCCAAAGCCCACCGATGTTTGCTCTGCGTGGATAATACTTTTGCTTCACCCGCCTTACAAAAACCTCTTTCGCTGGGAGCTGATATTGTGATCCATTCGGCTACCAAATACCTCGGCGGACATAGTGATCTTATCGCCGGACTGGTAGTGACCAGCAATAAAGAGCTCGGTGAAAAAATAAAGTTCTACCAGAATGCCTGCGGCAATATCCTCGGGCCCTTCGATAGCTGGCTCGTAATCCGTGGCATCCAAACACTCCATCTCCGCGTTCGCCAGCACTGCGCGAGCGCACAGGCCATTGCAGAATTCCTGGAGCAACACCCGGCAGTGGATAAGGTGTATTACCCCGGACTGAAAACACATCCCCATCATGATATAGCGAAAAAACAATCCAAAGGATTTGGCGGCATCGTATCTTTCTCCCTGAAGAACGACACTGCTGAAGCAGCTACCGCCTTCGTTACTTCCACACAATTGTTCAAACTCGCAGAAAGCCTTGGTGGCATCAAGAGCCTCGTTAGCCATCCCGCCACCATGACCCATAAATCGATCCCTGCCGAAAAACGCCGCGCCGCCGGGGTTTCAGACAGCCTCATCCGCCTCAGCCTGGGCCTCGAAGACCCGGCCGATCTGCTGCAAGACCTCGAACAGGCTTTCACCACTACCGAAACCAACCTGGCCGGTAACCGGCATACCGAAAAACCAGTGACCTGTTAATACATAATTGAAATGGATATGCAAGAAACGATCAGGACATATAAAGACATCGACGGCTCCCTGCTGAAAGCAATACCCAACCCTACCGATAAAGCCTATGAGATCAAGATAAAGATCCCCGAGTTCACTTTTCTCGGCGTGAAGGAGCAGCCCGACTTTGCAGTGATCTACCTTACCTTCTACCCCGGTAAAAAAGTGATCGAGCTGAAATCGCTGAAACAATATATTTACCAGTTGAGGAATATCGTGGCCTCTTACGAAAGGCTCATAAACATTATTTACGAAGATCTGTTGAAGGTGTACGAACCTGAACGAATGCGGCTCGTGATGATCTGCAATCCCCGCGGAGGCATCAGCTCCAAACTGACGATCGATTCCGACTGGAAGATCCGCGGTGGAAGAGAAAACTTTAACGACTGGAAATTCATAGAAGACGAATGGGAAGTGCGCATGTAGCCACTTCTGCCATTCACAATCAATAAATCAAACATCAACGATGGACGCACACAAACAGTTAACGATCGGCTTATTCGGTTTCGGCGTAGTGGGAGAAGGGCTATACAAAGTTTTGCAGCAAACTCCGTCCCTGAAAGCCAGCATCAAAAAAGTCTGTATCAAGAACCCGGAAAAGAAGCGCAATGCCCCGGCTGAATTATTCACTACCGATAAAAATGAACTGCTCAACGATCCGGATATCAATGTGATCGTGGAAGTGATCAACGAATCCGAACCTGCTTTCGAGATCGTATCGACCGCCCTGAAGAACGGGAAAGACGTGGTAAGCGCCAGCAAGAAAATGATCGCCGAACATTTGCCGGAGGTCCTGGGTCTGCAAAAGCTCACGGACCGGTCCTTCCTTTGCGAAGCGGCCGCCTGCGCTTCCATTCCTGTGATCCGCAACCTCGAAGAATATTACGACAATGACCTGCTCCATTCCATCAAGGCCATCGTGAACGGTTCCACCAATTTCATCCTCACCAAAATGTTCGAGGATAAGCTCGATTTCCAGCAGGCCCTGTTGCTCGCCCAGCAATTGGGTTTCGCCGAATCCGATCCTACCCTCGATGTGGAGGGATATGATGCCGTGAACAAATGGGCCTTCCTTCTCACCCATGCATACGGCATCGTGGAGCATCCCGATCGTATCGTTTTCAACGGCATTCAGAATATCCAGGCCGGCGACGCCAACGTAGCCACTGAAAAGCATTATGATATCAAGCTGGTAGCACAGGCGAAGAAATTGCAGAACGGCAAGGTAGCGGCCTTCGTGCTTCCCCAGTTCGTAAAACACGACGATCACCTGGCTTTCGTCAAGAACGAATACAATGGCGTGGTGATCGAGAGCGGATTTGCCGATAAACAATTCTTCTATGGCAAAGGCGCAGGCAGTTTCCCCACTGCTTCTGCCGTACTGAGCGACCTCTCAGCCCTCCGCTATCAATATAAATACGAATACAAGAAACTGTACCACCACAAGCCACAGGAGCTTACGAATGATTTTTATGTGCGCGTGTACGTTAGTTTCGACGACTGGAAGTTCATCCCCAAAGAAAAATTCGAATGGATCGAAGAATGGCATGCAGAAACAGACCGCAAATACCTGGTCGGTGTACTGCCTTTTGAAGAGTTGCGGAATAACCGCTGGTGGAGAGAGAACAATACATCACTCATATTGTCGCCCGACGCAGTGATCGAGGACGTGGAGATCAGGAAGTTGAAGAAGAAAAGTCTCGAACTGGCGGGGATCGTTTGAGTTGGCAGTTTGCAATTGGCAATTGGCAGTTAGAACCTGTGGTTGCATCAGTTCGTGAAATTTATGCACTTAAAGGGTCAAACTGGAAATTGCCAACTGCAAACTTTTCAAACTTTTTTCCTGTCATCCATTTTGCTCTGTCCCGGCGGGAGGATCGGCCTGTACAGGCTCATATACCACATTTTCCTGCTTTTTACGTCTGAAGAATTTGACAATACCGGCGCCCAGGGCAACGATACCGATGATGATGAACTTCAGGAATTTTCCCAGGAAGGCCAACAGGCCCACTTTCGCCAATACCTTGCCGGCCACGAGGCCGCCGATCGTCCAGGCTGCCACTTCATCCACTTTAGGATCGAAGTCCTTGTAAGTATTACCACTGGTGAATGAGGCGATGTGCAACACTTTCGGTATATCATTTTTCACGAGACCCAGCTCGCTCATGGTGGCCACTGCGTTGAGGGAGAGTATCCCTTTGCGGCCGAGGATACGAACATCGTAGTTCAGGGTATGAGCTTCTGCATCCCCGAATTTCAATTCCTTGGCCCAGTGCAGTATCTTGTTCTCTTTGTCGTAGTAAGGTTTCTGCGCCCAGCCGATCATGTGGATGGGTGAATACCCTTGTTTCTGCCTTTCGAGGTTCTCCTGTATTTCGTCTTTCTGGATGTCTTTCAACATCTGATTGTAGTCGATCTTATCGGCATCCTCATCTTTTACATAGCCGATGGGATCGTAGGTGATCACAAAAGCAAAGCTGCTATCGGCCAGTGGCCCTCCCTCTTCGGGGAAGATCATTCCCAGTATTGTTGAATTAGGAGGATTACCCCAGAGGTCCGTGATCACGAAACGGCTTTGCTCTGCATTCAGGTATTTGAAACCTTGCGGAATGGTGAGTTGAACAGTACCATCGGGTAGTTTGATGACACCAGTTTCATATTTCATGGCTTTATTGACGGAATCAATAAAGTTCAGGGCGCGTTCCCTGGCACGTTCCAGTGAATCCTTTTCACCGGCGATCAGGGCCAGGGACCATAGCAGCGCAGCTACGGCCAGGAGGGATTTTTTCATGGTCAGTTGTGGGTTTTATGACCCCCAAGAAAGGGATTTCCCAGCAGTATTCCTAATTACCAATTATTGTGCTGGTCATAAGAATACTTGCCGGAGCTGCTTTTTCAGGGTATCATATTCCGGCTCGATCCGGGTACTCTTTTTGGGGAGGTCAAGGATGGCTTTTACAGAAGGTGGGATGGCTACAGGCTCACCGATCACCGGTTCCACCACATCATAGAATTTCACCGGGTGGGCCGTTTCGAGGAAGATCCCCCTGCCCCCTGGCCATTGTTGCAGGTACCGCGCCAACGCCAGGTAGCCGACAGCCCCGTGTGGATCGGGCAGGTATCTATATTTCACATATACATCACTGATAGTTTTCTTTGTTTCATCATCTGAAATGCTATAACTGCTCATCACCTTTTTCAGTTCTCCGAATTCGTGGTGGAACAATTGCAGCACGCGCACAAAATTACTGGGGTTACCCACATCCATAGCATTCGACAGGGTAGGCACCGCTTTCCGGGGCTGGTATTGCCCACTCTCCAGATATTCGGTAACTGCATCATTGGCATTGCAGGCAGCAATGAAATGCCGTACCGGCAAGCCTGAACGGTGGGCCAACAGTCCAGCGCAGATATTACCGAAATTTCCACTGGGCACTGATATTACCGGCGGATTGTCCTTTTCGGCCCATTGCTGCCAGGCAAAGAAATAATAGAACTGTTGCGGAAGCCAGCGCGCCACGTTGATGGAATTGGCAGAGGTGAGAAAGAGCTCGCTGGTGAGTGAAGGATCGGCAAAGGCCTGTTTCACCAGTTGCTGGCAATCGTCGAAGCTACCATTCACTTCGAGGGCATGGATATTCCTGCCCAGTGTGGTGAGTTGTTTTTCCTGTACGGAGCTTACCTTCCCTGAAGGATAGAGTATCACTACGTCTACTCCGGGCACATCGTAAAAGCCATGGGCCACTGCACCACCGGTATCGCCGGATGTGGCCACCAGCACCACTACCCGCTCCTTTCTTTCGCGGGCAAAATAGCCCAGGCAACGGCTCATGAACCGCGCCCCTATATCCTTAAAGGCCAGTGTAGGCCCATGAAAGAGTTCCAGTGACCAGATAAAATCGTTTACACGTACCAGTGGTATTTCGAAATTCACTGTCTCCGCAACAATACGTCGCAGGTCAGCATCCGGAATGGTATCGCCCACATAAGGCTTGATGACCTGGTAAGCTATTTCTTCTTTCGCCAATCCTTCGATCTCCCGGATCAGTTCCGGATCGATAGCAGGTATGCTTTCAGGAAAATAAAGCCCTTTATCCGGCGCCTGACCTTGTATGGTTGCCTGCCTGAAATCAACAACCGGAGAGCGTTTATTGAGACTATAATATTTCATGAATTGATTTTTTTATTTTTCTATTCGCACCCCTTCATAACTGATCGTGGTTACATAAGTCCGGAATTCAATGCCAAGCCTGGTATACACCTGTTGCATGAGCTGCTCCACAGCCTGCGCTGTCCTTTCTTCCTGGCTCAGCATGAAGATGGAGGGCCCCGACCCTGAAATACCGCCACCCAGTGCACCGGCCTCCTTGCTGCCTTTCTTCACCTCATCGAAACCGGGGATCAGGATACTGCGTACCGGCTCGATGATCACGTCTTCCAGTGAACGGCCGATCAGTGCATAGTCGTGCTTCAGCAATCCGGCCACCAGCCCGGCAATATTGCCCCATTGTTTAATGGCATTCTTCAGTTGCACTTCTTTGCGCAGGATCTGCCTGGCGTCGGAAGTCCTGACTTCTATCTGCGGATGCACCACGGTAACATACAGCGGCGGGCCGCTGAGTTGCACAATGTCCAGCGGAAAAATAGAACGGATCAGCGTGATCCCGCCATAAATGGCCGGAGCGATATTATCGGCATGCTTCACTCCGCTGGCTACCTTTTCACCATTCATCGCAAATCGCACGAGGTCTTCCTTTGAAAATATATTCCCGAGCAGGTGATTGGCCGCTACTACGGCCCCGGCGGAGCTGGCAGCGCTGGAACCCAGTCCACTCCCGGGTTTGATGCGTTTCTCGATAGTGAGATCGAACCCCACAGGGTGGGGCGTTTCTTCCAGCAGGGCCAGGAGCGCCGCACCCGCCACATTCTTTTCCGGTTCAACGGGCAACTGGTATTCATCTGCATGTTGAATGACGAGGCCGGGCTCATCGCGCAGGCTGAGTGTCATCAGGTCGTCGGGCCTGTGCAATGCCATACCCAGTACATCGAAACCGCAGACAAGGTTGGCAACAGTAGCCGGCGCATAAACTTTTATCGTGCTCATGATTGTTTAGTGTTCTGTGTGTGAATTACAAGTTGGCAGTTGCCAATTTGCAGTTATGTACCCGCTCTTATCGATGGCTGGCAGCAAGTAACGAATATTCGAAATCGGGATACCAACTGCCAACTGAAAACTGCCAATTGCCAACTCCCTCAATGTGCTGCACGCAGCAGGTCTGCGAATACTCCCGAAGCAGTCACTTCAGCGCCAGCCCCTGCTCCCTTGATCACCAGGGGTTGCTCGGGATAACGGTTCGTATAGAACAAGACCACATTGTCTTTCCCATAGAGATGGTACAGGTTATGCTGCGGATCGATATGTTGCAGGCCCACGGAGGCTTTCCCATTTTCATTGCTGGCCACAAATTTCAGCTTTTTGCCTTCAGCGGCTGCTTTGTCGTAGATCGCTTTGAAATGCGCTTCCTGCTTCGCCATCTCTTCATAAAAATCAGCTACGCTGCCTTTCATACAGGAGGCAGGCAGGAAAGTATTGTTGGCAATATCTTCCATTTCAAGCCTTTCACCGGATTCCCTGGCCAGGATCATGATCTTGCGCATCACATCGGTGCCACTGAGATCGAGGCGGGGATCGGGCTCCGTGTATCCTTCGTCCTGCGCCTGCTTCACCACATCGGCGAATTTGCGTTCGCCATTATAATGGTTGAACACAAAATTGAGGGTGCCACTTAACACGGCTTCTATCCGGTTCACTACATCGCCGCTCCGAAGCAGGTCGTTCAGGGTGCCGATCACGGGTAACCCGGCGCCTACATTGGTCTCGAAGAGAAAGGAGGCATTGTATTCACGTGCCAGGTCTTTCAACTTACGATAATAAGTATACGAAGATGAACAGGCCACTTTATTGCAGGCTACTACTGAAACACTCTTCGAAAGGAGCTGGTCGTAGCATTTGGCCACATTGTCGTTCGCCGTAATATCGGCAAATACTGAATTGCGCAGGTTCTTCGAACGGATGGTATTTACAAAGCCCTGGAGATTGGACGGCTCGCCTTTTTCAAGTGTTTCCTTCCAATGGCGAAGGTCGATCCCCTCATCCTGGAAAACCATCTTCTTGCTGTTGGCGATCCCGACTACCCTGAGTTGCAGACGCATCTGTTCCTGCAGCCATGATTGTTGCTGCTGCAATTGGGCCAATAATTTGCTGCCTACATTCCCGGCGCCCGCGATGAAGAGGTTCACTTGTTTATAAGAGGTTTCAAAAAATTCTTCGTGCAATACGTTGATCGCTTTGCGCACATCGGCCGCAGCGATGACGGCGGAGATATTCCTTTCGGAAGAGCCTTGTGCAATGGCGCGAACGTTCACACCATTGCGGCCGAGAGCGCCGAACATTTTACCGCTCACCCCCGGGTGGCTTTTCATATTATCGCCTACCAGGGCTACGATGGCCAGATCGCGCTCCACGACCAGCGGATCTACTTTTCCTACGCTGATCTCATGGCTGAAGGCATTGTCGACTGTACGCCTTGCCCTGTCTGCCAATGCATCTTCGATGCCCACGCAGATGGAATGTTCTGATGACCCTTGTGTAATGAGGATCACGTTGATCTGTTCACTGGCCAGCGCTTCGAACAGGCGTTTGGAGAAACCTGGGATGCCCACCATACCGCTGCCTTCAAGGCTGAGCAGGCTGATCCTGTTGATACTGGTGATGCCGCGGATATTATTGCCGTTCTTTTTTGCGCCACCATTCTCGATCACGGTGCCATGCGCCAATGGTTCGAAAGTATTCTTTACCCACACAGGTATATTCTTTTTCATGACCGGCTGAATGGTGGGCGGGTAGATCACTTTGGCCCCGAAATGAGAAAGCTCCATCGCTTCCTGGTAAGAGATATGCGGAAGGGCCTTTGCATGCGGCACCAAACGCGGATCGGCTGTCATCATCCCACTCACATCGGTCCATATTTCCAGTACCTGGGCTTCGAGTGCAGCGGCAAAGATCGCGGCAGTGTAATCAGATCCGCCACGGCCGAGCGTGGTGGTCAGCCCTTTGGCATCGGAAGCCACGAAACCCGGCACGATGAACAAAGAGCCGGAAGCAGTGGAGAAATATTGCCGGATCGCTTTTTCGGTGACCATCACCTCTACGGCGGCATGGCCGAAATTGGAATCGGTCATGATCAGTTCGCGGGAATCTTTCCAGGTAGCCCCATCGGCTTTCATGCGCGCATTGAGTATCTGTGAAGAGATCAGTTCGCCGAAACTGACGATACGGTCACGTGTACGCGCAGACAGCTCACCCAATAAAAAAACGCCGTTACAAATATCTTCGATCTCGTTACAGCGTTGTTTTACCCAGCTCAGGGTACTGCTTTGCTCCGCCACTGGTATTAGGGCTTTCACTGCCTCCAGGTGGCGCTGCTCTATTTTCTGTAGTTGTTCCTTATAGGCTTCATCACCGGCCGCTGCCAGTGCACCGCTTTGTAATAACTGATCGGTAACGCCACCCAGGGCAGAGACCACTACGATCGTCTTATCTTTTTTCAAAACCTCCTGAACGATCGCCACAACCCGGTTGATATTGTCTGCATTGGCTACGGAAGTACCGCCAAATTTCAGGACCTGCATATAAGTTTGTTGATTGATGAGTAGAAATGATTAAGAAATAAAATACCTTTTGTCGGTATCGGATCAGCTTGAACAGCCCAGATGGTAATATGGAATGATACAACCCTTAACGGGTTGTTGTTGTAATAATAATAGTGGATGTAGCCGTGAAAGCTACAGAAGAGGAAGAGATGATATGTTGAAATGTTGCCACTATTGTAATTCGATGAATCAAATATACTAAGCATCGCTCATAACAAGTGTTAGTTTACAATTTTTTTTCTTCAGTAAATTATTTTTTCACCGTACTTTCATCGCCCTGTTATTAAAACTCATCAATCATGGACCACCAGTCGTCGAGAGGCTTGCAGCAGTTCAAAAATTATGTAGGCATCAAATTCCAGTTGTACAATAGCCTGTTTACCTCCCTACCCTTCCACCGGATCGAAAAAACGGGGATCCTGCTTTCCCTGCTCCTCAATAACTGTGAAGAAGGTTACAAGCATAAGCTGAGCCCCGCGCAGATCATTGAAGAATTCTTTGAAAAACATACTTCCTATACCAAAGACCAGGAAAAATCGGACCTGCTGTTCCGTTTCATACAATATGTGGAGCGGCAGGTAGTATTGTTCGATGCCCTGGAAGACGCTTCCTTCCGTGAGGTGAATGATATAAGCGGCATCGGTACGCTGAAGCATCTTGAATCCGAAGTGATCCAGGGCACGGCGCAGGAAAAGCTGGCCGAAAAGCTGAAGGACTTTTCCATCCGCCTCGTGCTCACTGCCCATCCCACACAATTCTATCCCGGCACTGTGCTGGGTATCATCAACGACCTGTCGAAAGCCTTGTCGGAGAACAATACCAGCCAGATCAATATGTACCTGCAGCAATTGGGCAAAACGCCTTTCTTCAAGAAACAAAAGCCTACTCCCTATGATGAGGCCATCAGCCTGGTATGGTATCTTGAAAATGTTTTCTATCCCGCGGCCGGCCGGATCATCACCTTCCTGAAGAACCAGTTCCCACAGGCAGTGCCCAATAACAATCCCGTGATCACGATGGGCTTCTGGCCCGGCGGCGACCGGGACGGTAACCCGCATGTTACGGTCGACACCACATTGAAAGTGGCCGATGTATTGCGCGGCTCCATCATCAAATGTTATTACCTCGAAGTGCGCCGGCTGAAAAGAAGGCTCACCTTCAAAGGGGTCGATAGCATTCTGTCGGAACTGGAAAAACAGCTTTACAATAATATATTCATCCCGGGACAGCGTACAGCCCTCTCGAAACAGGCTGTGCTGGATGACCTGTATAAGATCCGCGAGATCCTCATCTACCAGCATAACGGGCTGTTCCAGCACCTGGTCGACGGACTGATCAACAAGATCCACGTGTTCGGACTTCATTTCGCATCGCTCGATATCAGGCAGGACAGTTCTATACACGGCAAAGTGCTGGAAGCCATTGCAGCCAACGGCAAGGAACTGCCCACGAATTATGCTTCACTTTCCGAAAAGGAAAAAATAAATATTCTTGCCAATACTAACGGAAATATACAACCGGAACATTTTGAAGACAGTCTCATCCGGGACACTTTACAATCCATCCACGTCATCAAGACCATCCAGGAATACAACGGGCCCGAAGGTTGTAACCGCTATATCATCAGCCAGAGCAACAGTGCGCTGAATATTATGGAAGTGTTCGGACTGTTCCATCTTTGCGGATGGGAAAAAGGGGCGCTCAGCATCGATATTGTGCCCCTGTTCGAGACCATCGACGATCTCAAACAGGCTGCAGGCATCATGGAATCGTTGTACAACAATGAAACCTACCGCCAACACCTGCAGTTCCGTAACCACCGGCAGACCATCATGCTGGGCTTTTCCGACGGCACCAAGGACGGAGGCTACCTGATGGCCAACTGGAGTATTTACAAAGCCAAAGAGGAGCTGACAAAACTTTCAGAGAAATACCATATCGATGTGGTGTTCTTCGATGGCCGTGGCGGCCCTCCTGCACGCGGCGGCGGTAAAACCCATAAGTTCTATGCATCGATGGGCAGGAATATTTCGAACAAGGAGATCCAGTTGACCATCCAGGGACAAACTGTAAGCTCCAATTTCGGTACCATCGATTCAGCGCAATTCAACATCGAGCAATTGCTCAATGCAGGTATCTCGAACGATCTTTTTTCAACCAGGGAAAAAACGCTCGATGAACAGGAAGAACGCCTCATGATGGAACTGGCTGAAGAAAGCCTGAAAGCATACAATGAATTGAAGGGAGATCCTGATTTCCTGAATTACCTCGCGCATGTGAGCCCGCTCAAATTCTACAGTGAAACGAATATCGGCAGCCGCCCTGCCAAACGTGGCAGTTCGGGCAAGCTCTCGCTGAAAGACCTGCGTGCCATTCCATTTGTAGGCGCCTGGAGCCAGTTGAAACAGAACGTAACCGGTTATTATGGTGTGGGAACAGCCCTGGAAACGATGGACAGGAACGGGAAGCTGGGCGATCTTAAAAAACTTTATCAACACTCCATGTTCGTAAAAACGCTTATAGATAACTGTGAGATGGCAATGAAAAAATGTTTCTTCCCCCTCACGGAATTCCTGGCACAGGACCCGCAATATGGTGATATCTGGAACAGGATCTACAAGGAATACGAGCTTACGAAAAGGTATATCCTGCAGCTTTCGGGCAAAACGGAACTGATGGCCGATTACCCGGTAGAGCAATTGTCTATTCAGATGCGGGAACGGATCGTGCTGCCGCTCACTACCATTCAGCAATATGCGATGACGCGCATCAGGCAGTTGGAAGAAGCGCTGGCCCCGGCACAGCACCGCGAGATCTTCGAGAAACTGGTGATCCGTAGCTCATTCGGTATTATCAATGCTGGTCGCAATTCGGCGTAAAACGAACGATGGGGACAATTTTACATATAGAATATTATACATTTTTTACTGTTATACCCTTGTAAAATAGTCAAAAAAGTCTATTTTTGCCTTGTAAAATAGACTTATGCATATAAAAAGAGCTGTAGATCAGGAACTTATTCATTGGCGTAACGAAAAGCAGGCAAAGCCTTTGCTGATTCGTGGAGCACGCCAGGTTGGTAAATCAACTGCTGTCAGGCATTTGGCTGCCCAATTCGAATACTTTCTTGAGATCAACTTTGAGGAGCAACGGCAGGTCCATAAAATATTTGAAGGTGATCTTGATCCAGCCGATTTATGCGAGGCCCTTTCCGCACTATATAATGTCCCTATAGTTCCAGGCAAAACACTACTTTTTTTTGATGAGATACAGGTTTGTATCCCTGCAATATCTTCTCTCAGGTTCTTTTATGAAAAATATCCCCTGTTGCATGTTATAGCTGCAGGATCTTTACTTGAATTTGCGCTGGCGGAAATACCTTCATTTGGAGTAGGCAGGGTCCGTTCAATGTTTGTCTATCCTTTTTCGATGAATGAATACCTGGATGCTATTGGAGAATCGGCCCTGCTTGAGATGAAAAGGAAAGCCAGCGCCGAAAAACCATTGCCGGAACCGGTACATCAAAAATTATTACAGCATTTCAAACGCTTCCTGGTATTAGGCGGGATGCCGGAGGTGGTGGCCACCTATGTAGAAAGCAGAGATTTGATTCGTTGTGGCAGAGTGCTCGACGATCTTATCATATCTCTTAAAGCGGATTTTGCCAAGTATAAAAAGAATATCCCTTTTTTGAGGATCGCAGAAGTTTTTGATTCAGTGATCCGGCAGTCCGGTGGAAAATTCATTTATTCCAAAGCAGCACATGAATCAAGTTATAAACAAATTAAAGAAGCGGTGGACCTGCTGGCTATGGGCGGGCTCGTGATACCTGTGACCCATTCTGCAGCCAATGGCATTCCCTTAGGCGCTGAAACAAATAATAAGAACAGGAAATTACTCTTATTGGATACCGGGATATTTCAACGTTTGCTTCAATTGAATATCGGTGAATTACTTTCAGAAACTGATTTTGATGTGATCAACAAAGGAGCGATAGCGGAGCAGTATGCGGGACTGGAACTGCTCAAAGCAGCGTCATGCTACAGGCAGGAAGAATTATTTTATTGGCACAGAGAAGCAAAAAGCAGTAATGCGGAAGTGGATTATGTTGTTCAGAAATCAGGACAAATCATTCCACTTGAAATAAAATCGGGGAAAAAAGGGTCGATGCGAAGTATGAATGTATTCCTGGAAGAAAAACATTCTTCTTATGGAGTTAGATTTTCGCTTGAGAATTATTCGCAGTACGGGAATACCCTTGTAATCCCGCTGTATGCCGTTGGTGATTGGTATGATCAGACAGATACAAAAAAATGAGACACCGGTCGCCCGGTGCCTCTCATTCTTAACAAAACAACACAAAAAAAGCGTAAAAAAGGCTGTAAGCAGATAGTTTTGTCGTGTATGTTTTCCCTTGAGCTTATTTACTGCAGGGGTCAGAATGTTTGTTTTGGTCGATCATCTTCAGTTCACTTAGAATGCATAGATCACAGCGAACAAGGCAGTGGCCGTTGATTTTTTGGCTGCACCTTTATCATCCAGGAATATTTTTTCGCTGGCGCCGTCAAGCCTGATCTCAGGGATGAAAGTGAACCCATCCACTTTGAAATTGGCTGATAAAGTGGTTGCGAAAATATTTCCTCCTTTGGGCGCTATGCCGAATACTTTCAGTTGATCATCATCATTGAAATATTCGCCGCGCAGTGTGAGGCCAAACCAGGGTTTAGGGTCGAGATTAAGATACAAGGCAGATCCCCACCATTTTTTGGCAGAAGCATTTTCTTTCTTGTCGGTATCCCAGGCTTTCAGGCTGGCATAGGTACCATTGAACCCGAGACTGAATTTGTCGCTCAGCTTGGCGGTCGCAACCAGGTCGACCTGGCTCGATTTGGACGAATCGGGAAATTTTCCACCCACATAATTCAGGTAAAGCTTTACATCGTCACTGGCAGCAAGACTATATTGGGCCAGGAAGAATTTGCGGTTGATCTTATCTTCCGGCGGAATGCGATAATCGGTAGCATTGGAAACGCCTACCATGAACCCGTGTTTGCCTTTGGTCACTTCCGCTTTCACACCAGTATGAGAGAATGGCCCGTTGGTGAACATGTACGACATGCTATAGTTGCGGTTGAGCTGAGGATCGAGCACTTCATAGCCTACGTGCGTAGCCCAGGAACCGGCTGTGAGCTTGAGCCAGTCGGTGGGAGAATAACTGATGTACAATTGTTTAACGGCTGCCAGCAAAGTGCCTTTATCATTATAGGCAAAATCCTCTGCACGCGGTCCGAAGCCAAGATCGGCCACTACGCCTACTTTACCTTGCTTATGTTCTATTTTGAGAGAGGCCATGCCGAGGGCAAAAGTATTATGGCGTTGGGTAAAGCTGGTATAGCTGTTATAATAGGTTGGCTCTTTGGGAGGTTTTGAAAAATTATACCTGTAATAAAAATCTGCTGAACCGGAGATGGTAGTGGTTGATTTTTTTTCTTCCGTAGAGGTCGCGTCCTGGGCATGACCGGCGAGAAAACAAGCCATGGTAATGCCCGTTGCAAAAAATTTTTGTAACATTGCTATAGATTTTAAGTGTTAAAGGAAAAGGGTACGGCGATAAGCTTTGCCAGAAGCTTGTCAATACGCCGTGCCTTTTTCTATTGCTTACTATTCGGTGGTCTCGATGAGTTTTTCTTCCTGGATTTTTCCGTTGTTATGCACCAGTAAAGTACCCTGCAGGTATTTTTCGTTGTGCTGGGTAGCATCGAGGCCCAGTTCTTCTTCTTCGGAAGAAACGCGCAAAGGAAGTATGAAGTTGATGAATTTGAAGATGAGGTACGACACGGTAAAGCTGAAAGTGACAGCGATGATCATGCCTTTGAACTGTGTCCACAGGAAACCTGCATTGCCCAGCCAGAGACCATCGGCGCCCGCGCCATTCACGGCCTTGGTAGCGAATACACCGGTGAGCAGCATCCCTACCATACCGCCGATACCGTGACAGGGGAATACGTCGAGCGTATCATCGAGCCTGGATTTCTGTTTGTAGTAAACAACAATGTTGGAAACCAGGGCAGCCACCACACCAACAGTGATACTTTGAGGGATGGCCACAAAACCGGCAGCAGGTGTAATAGCTACGAGGCCCACTACAGCACCGATACAGAAGCCGAGCACAGAAGGTTTCTTACCGCGCAATACTTCGAAGAACATCCAGCTCAGACCGGCAGCAGCAGCGGCAGTGTTGGTAGTGAAGAAGGCAGAAACGGCCAGGCTGCTGGCAGACAGTGCAGAGCCTGCATTGAAGCCGAACCATCCAAACCAGAGCAAGCCTGTTCCGATCAATACATACGGAATATTGGCAGGAGGGATCTCTTTATGTTCCATGTGCACTTTACGGCGTTTCAATACCAGTGCACCAGCCAGGGCAGCACAGCCTGCAGAAATATGTACAACGGTACCACCTGCAAAGTCGAGTACGCCCATCTTGAACAGGAATCCATCCGGATGCCAGGTCCAGTGCGCAAGAGGGCAATAGACCAGCAGGCTGAACAAAGCGATGAAAAGAATATAGGAAGTGAAGCGGATCCGTTCAGCAACGGCGCCTACTACAAGTCCGGGTGTAATGATCGCGAACATCAACTGGAATACAGCGAACAGGGAGCGGGGAATAGTGCCCCAGGGTTCGCCCGATGCAACGCCTTTAAAGAACAAATGCGTGGTAGGGTCACCGATCCAGCCGCCTTTTGAAGTACCGAAGGCGAGGCTATAGCCAACCACTACCCAGAGCACGCTTACCACACCGGCAGCGGCAACGCTCTTGATCATGGTAGAGATAACGTTTTTCCTGTGCACCATGCCGCCATAGAAGAAGGCGAGGCCGGGTGTCATTAAGAAGACCAGGGCTGCTGCCACGATGACCCAGGCAATATCTGCCGTATTATAAGCACCTTTAGTGTCTACAAAATCCGGAACCGCCGGAACGAAGATCGCAGCGATAGCCACCAGCGCCAGGACCAGGAAGGGTGCTACCTCTTTGAACGTGATCTTTTTCATACCAGTTGATTTTAAGTTGTTAATATTAAGAATTAAAATAATGTGTTATTATTAGACTAAATTATTCATTTTTTGCAATATTTTGCAGATCAATATTAATATATAATTATTTATAATATTATTGTTCCAGGTGATATTTTCCTTCTGAAACAATTATCCCACCTGCTTTCTATAAATTTTCAAAATCAGGAATGAAAATGCTGTCCTTTTTGAACAGATTCAATAAAATGCAGTTTTCAAGATTTTTTCCACTTTGCCAGAATTGTTGAACCCGAGGCTAAAATGAATGAGTGAATGGAAGCAAAACCAATAAAAAAAGCCATCCCGCTCCTGGCGAAATGGCTCACTGAAATACTCTTATGGCTATACTGACCCTTAAAAAACCAACTTATGAACACCTCCTCCTTTTTCACATCTCCACATTAACCTCCTGGCCTGCTCAGATCGCAGCCACCAGGTTCTGGTCCTTGCTCTCCAGCAAAGACGATCCCATGAGGAATTCATCTACTTTTCTGGCACATTCCCTGCCTTCACTGATAGCCCACACCACGAGGCTTTGTCCGCGGCGGATATCGCCCGCAGCAAATATTTTCTGGATATTGGTCTGGTATGCTTTCTCCGACGCTTTTACATTTCCGCGCTCGTCGAGCTCTACCCCCAACTCACCGATGAGCCCTTCCTGCTGCGGATGCAGGAATCCCATCGCGAGCAAGGCCAGCTCACAGGGAATATCACGCTCACTGCCTGCGATCTCCACGAACTGCGCCGGTCGCCCGTCTTCCGTGATCTTCCATTCGAGGTCAACGATCTTCAATGCCTTCAATTTCCCTTTAGCATCACCGATGAATTCCTTGGTGGCAACTGCCCATTTGCGCTCCACCCCTTCTTCATGAGAGGTGGAAGTTTTCAACGTCATGGGATAGGAAGGCCAGGGCATGAATGGGGTGCGACTGGCAGGCGGCATCGGCAATAATTCGAACTGTGTTACGGACGTTGCACCATGACGGTTGGAAGTTCCTACGCAGTCACTGCCGGTATCACCACCTCCGATCACTACCACATTTTTACCGGTAGCCAGAATATTATGTGTAAATATATTGCTCTCAATACCTGCATTGGCCAACGGATCGAGGCCGGCATTACGCTTGTTCTGTTGCTTAAGGAATTGCATAGCGAAATGCACGCCATCCAGTTGGCGGCCGGGTATGTCGAGGTCTCTCGGAACAGTAGAACCACCAGCCAGCACAATAGCATGGTATTCGCGCAGCAGGTCGTTGATACTAACGTTGACGCCTACGTTGGCATTGCATTTGAATACGATCCCTTCTTCTTCGAGCAGGCGGACCCTTCTGTCGACCACATTCTTCTCCAGTTTGAAATCGGGGATCCCGTAACGAAGCAGGCCGCCGGGCGCATCATCGCGCTCATAAACAGTAACGGTATGCCCTGCAAAATTCAGTTGCGCGGCCGCGGCCAGTCCGGCAGGACCCGATCCCACCACCGCCACTTTCTTGCCTGTACGCACATTCGGTTTCCTGGGCTTCACCAGCCCATTGTCGAAGGCGATCTCGATGATATGCCTTTCAATTTCCTCGATAGCCACGGCAGGCTGATTGATACCCAGCACACAGGCGGTCTCGCAGGGGGCCGGACAAATCCTCCCCGTGAACTCGGGAAAATTATTGGTAGCCGTAAGTATCTCATAAGCCTCCTTCCAGCTCTTGCGATATACGGCGTCATTGAAGTCAGGGATCACATTGCCCAGCGGGCAACCATGATGGCAGAAAGGCACACCGCAATTCATACAGCGGGCCGATTGCTGGTTCAGCTTCTCATCGCTGAACCGGTCTATGAATTCGTTGTAATGTTTTACCCGCTCTTCCACTGGCCGTTTGCCGGGCAGTTCCCTCGTAAATTCTAAAAAACCGGTAGGTTTCGCCATTTCGTTACTCGTTTATTTAAACGTTTGTTGCTTACAGTTGGTCGTTTGTCGTGGTAGTTGAGAGACCAACTACCAACAACAGACAAATTATTGCACTTTAATAGCCATTTTTTTCTGCAATGCCTTCTTATAATCTGTAGGGAATATTTTCACGAAATGCTGAAGCTGGTTCTCGAAATCGTCCAGCACGAATTTCGCTACGGTACTGCCCGTATAGGCATAGTGTTTGGTGATCATATCGTGCAGCAGCCTGCTGTCTTCACTATCTACCGGGTCCAGCTCTACCATTTCCCGGTTCACTTTCGCAGCGAACTGCGCTTTCATATCATATACATAAGCGATACCACCGCTCATCCCTGCTGCAAAGTTGCGGCCCGTTTCACCCAGGATCACCACGCGGCCGCCGGTCATGTACTCACAGCCATGGTCACCTGTACCTTCCACCACTACTTCAGCCCCCGAGTTGCGCACACAGAAGCGCTCACCGGCCTTGCCCCGTATAAATGCTTCCCCGGAAGTAGCGCCATAGAAAGCCACATTGCCCACAATGATATTTTCTTCAGGAATAAAGGAGGCTTGCTTGGGCGGATAAACTATCAGCTTTGCACCGCTCAGCCCCTTGCCGAAATAATCGTTCGCATCCCCTTCCAGTTCAAGGGTGACCCCTTTGGTATTGAAAGCACCAAAGCTCTGACCGGCCGTTCCGGTGAAATTGAAGTGGATGGTATCTTCAGGCAGACCTGCTGCCTTGTATTTTTTGGTGATCTCGTTCGAGAGGATAGTGCCTACCGTCCTGTCCGTGTTCCTGATCGGGAAAGAAGCGGTTATCCGTTCCCGTTTCCCGACGGCCGGCTGTGCAGTCTTCAGCAGTTGCCAGTCGAGCACTTCTTCCAGTCCATGGTCCTGCTCTTCCTGTTTGTACAAACTAGTGTACAGGGAAGATGGTTCTTTATACAGGACGGGAGAAAGATCAAGCTTGCTGTATTTCCAGTGAGCGATCTGCTCTCTCATCTCGATACAATCTACCTGGCCGATCATTTCATTCACGGTACGGAACCCAAGCTCGGCCATGATCTCACGCAATTCCTGTGTAATGAACCGGAAGAAATTCACAACATGGTCTGCATTGCCGGTAAAGCGCTTGCGAAGCTCAGGATCTTGCGTAGCGACACCCACGGGGCAGGTATTGAGATGGCATTTGCGCATCATGATACAGCCCTCCACTATCAACGCTGCTGTGGCCACGCCCCATTCCTCAGCGCCTAGCAGGGCAGCCATGGCGATATCGCGGCCGGTCTTCATTTGACCATCAGCCTGTACGGTCACCCGGCTGCGCAATTTATTTTTTACAAGTGTCTGATGTGTTTCGGCCAGGCCCAACTCCCATGGCAGACCGGCATGGCGGATAGAGCTTACGGGTGATGCGCCTGTACCGCCGTCGTGACCGGAGATAAGGATCACATCGGCCTTTGCCTTGGCCACGCCTGCTGCAATAGTTCCCACACCTGCTTTCGAGACCAGTTTCACATTGATACGTGCGGCACGGTTGGCATTTTTCAGGTCGAAGATGAGCTGGGCAAGATCTTCGATAGAATAAATATCGTGGTGAGGTGGTGGTGAGATCAGTCCAACCCCCGGCGTTGAATGCCTTGTTTTACCGATCCATTCATCCACTTTATGACCAGGCAACTGGCCGCCCTCACCGGGCTTGGCGCCCTGCGCCATCTTGATCTGCAATTCATCGGCCTCTGTAAGATAATAGCTCGTTACCCCGAAACGGGCGGAGGCTACCTGTTTGATGGCGCTGCGCATCGAATCGCCATTCGGCAGCAATTCATATCTTTTCTCGTCTTCTCCTCCTTCACCGGTATTGCTTTTACCGCCGAGCCTGTTCATGGCAATGGCCAGGGTCGTATGTGCTTCCCAGGAAATGGAGCCGAAAGACATGGCGCCGGTGGCGAAACGTTTGTAAATATCTTCAGCGGGCTCCACTTCTTCGAGAGGAATGGATGGACGGTTACGTTTGAAACGGAACAGGCTTCTCAGTGTACAGGCCTTCTCGCCTTGTTCATTCACCAGCTTCGAGTACTTCTTGAAAGTATTGTAATCATTCATCCTCGTGGAATATTGGAGGAGGTGAATGGTTTGCGGGTTGAACAAATGGAACTCTCCTTTGCGTTTCCATTGGTAAACGCCGCCGACAGGCAGGCGGTCTACCGGTATATCCTTGCGACTGAAAGCGAAGACGTGTTTGGCCAGCGTTTCGCGGGCGATCTCATCCAGGCCCATCCCTTCAATGCGGGATGTTGCGCCGGTGAAATATTTATCAACTACTTCCCGGTTGATACCGATGATCTCGAAGATCTGGGCGCCCTGGTAAGACTGCAGGGTGGAGATACCCATTTTCGAGAACACTTTCAGCAACCCCTCACTGACTGCTTTAATATAGTTCTTTTTCAGGTGGTCGGCATCCAGCTCAGTTTCCAGTTTACCGCTCAGTTTCATATCGCGGATGGACGACAGTGCCAGGTATGGGTTGATGGCAGTAGCGCCGAAACCGAGCAGGCAGGCAAAATGATGCACTTCCCATACATCGCCGGCTTCCACCACGATGCCCACCTGTCCACGCAATCCTTTACGGATAAGGTGGTGATGAACAGCGGCTACGGCTAACAGTGAGGGAATGGGTGCGTGGTCGGAATCGATGGCCCTGTCTTGCAGCACCAGTACCTCGAACCCGTCTTCCACGGCATCCACTGCATAGCGGCAAACCCTATCCAGTGCGGCTTTCAGCCTACCGGGTTTTCCGTCTGCCCTGAAATAGCATTGCAGGGTCTTGGCCTGGAACACTCCGGTGTCGATACTGCGGATGGTTTCCAGTTCATAATTGGTGAGCACCGGGTGTTTCAGTGCTACGGTATGACAGCTCAGTGGATCTTCCTGCAGGAGATTGCCGTTATTGCCCACGAATGTGGCCAGCGACATCACCATACGTTCACGTATAGGGTCTATCGGCGGGTTCGTGACCTGTGCAAATAATTGTTTGAAATAACTGCTGAGGTGCTGGGGCTGATCGCTCAGTACGGCCAGCGGAACGTCGGTCCCCATGGAACCAATGGGCTCCTTGCCATCGATGGCCATGGGCGCTATCAGTGTTTCAAGGTCTTCCGTAGTATAGCCGAATGCCTTCTGGTACTTGAACACCTGCTCATGTTCGAGATGGGTGAACATGATGCGGGGCTCAGGCAATTCATTCAGCCGGATCTTGTACTTATTGAGCCATTCAGCATAAGGTTTCTGGGAGCAGATAGTGCGTTTCAGTTCTCCGTCGCTGATAATGCGGCCCTGTTCCATATCTACCACGAACATCTTACCCGGCTGCAGGCGGCCCTTCTCCTTGATCAGGGTGGGATGCACGGGCAGCACGCCTGTTTCGGAGGCCATGATCACGCGATCGTCGGTGGTAACGCAATAACGGGAAGGGCGAAGGCCATTCCTGTCGAGCGTGGCGCCGATAATCTTTCCGTCGGTGAACGAGATAGAAGCGGGCCCATCCCAGGGCTCCATCATAGAAGCGTGGAATTCGTAGAAGGCTTTCTTTACCGGGTCCATATCCTCATTGCCATCCCATGCTTCAGGGATCAGCATCATCATCACATGAGGGAGGGAGCGGCCGGTAAGGGTGAGTAATTCGATCATATTGTCGAGGCAGGCGGAATCAGACTGTCCTTCGGTAACGATGGGCAGCAGCATTTCCATCTCCTCTCTCGTAAAAAAAGGAGAGGTAAAACCATATTCACTGCTCTTGAGCCAGTTCAGGTTGCCCTGCAGCGTATTGATCTCACCGTTATGAGCGATGAAGCGGAAAGGTTGCGCCAGTTTCCAGGAAGGGAAAGTATTGGTGGCGAAGCGGGAATGCACCAGGCCGAAGGCGCTTACGACTCTCTTGTTGCTGAGGTCGGGGAAATAATTACGCACCTGCATGCTGGTGAGCTGCCCTTTGTACACTACTGTTTTATACGAAAGGGAAGCGATATAAAAACCGATCGCGTCTTTGCGTACGGTACTATTGATGGTATGACTGGCATAATTGCGCAGGAGGAAGAGCTTACGCTCAAACTCGTCAGGATTTACGATATGGTCGGGGCAGGCGATGAAGACCTGTTCCATCTCAGGTTCTACGCTCAGCGCTGTTGCGCCGATGCCTTCCGGGTTCACCGGCACTTTCCGGTATACGAGCACTTCCAGGCCGAGCTTTTCAGCGGCTCGATTGAAAATATCGCGGCATTCTTCACGTAGGCGGATCTCACGCGGGAAGAAAACGACGCCTACACCATAGCGGCCGAATGGAGGAAGGGGAACGCCGAGCTTGATGCACTCGTCGAAGAAAAACTCATGCGGGGTCTGGATCATGATCCCGGCCCCATCGCCTGTATTGCTTTCACAGCCGCAGGCGCCACGATGTTCCATATTCTCTAATACGGTGAGGGCATCAGAAATATGTTGATGGGATTTGTGACCCTTGATATTTGCGACGAAACCGATACCACAGGCATCACGTTCAAAGGAGGGATGGTATAAACCCTGGTTGCTTGCCATCGTTAATGTGCTGTTTTAAATATTATTCAATGAAAACGGCGCTTTTTAAAACGAATCTTAAAAAGCAAGCAAGCAACAGCTTAAAAATACAACAAAAAGATATTATTGCCTTAGTTTTATTCAAAATTTTTCCACACTAACGGTAGTTAGCTTTTGGGGCGCCGAAAAGCCTACCTAAGATTTCCAGTTGTTGTCGTTGAGCATACCGCTCGGCCCATTCAGTTCGATCTGTCCTTTCTCCTTATAGCCGAGAAAATATAATGGCAGCAATTGCTGCCACTGGTGATCGGCTACGCCCTGGGGAATAAAGGATTCCGGTACAATGGTATTCATGGCTTTCATGTTATGCTGCATTTGTTGTTCGATGAATTGACAACAAAATTGGGCTGAACATTCCGCAATTCATACGCCGAACATCGAAATCACATGAATAGGTGATAGACCAGCGATCATGCGGCCTGAACCGGCTTATTCATTTCCTGAACGTTTGGGAACCTGGGGGAGCGGGGTATCATCAATAAAAAAGCAGGTGGTAGAAACCACCTGCGAGTCACATGAGAAAAATTCTATTACCGCAACTATTTTTATGGTCCAGGGATGAGTTGCGACAGATATAGCTACAAAAAGAAAATCCCCGGAGTTATTTTACTCTTGTACGAAATTATTCTGAATAGCGGAGGATAAGTGTTATTATTATTTCATTACCTAACGGTCATGATAAGCTGAAGAATGCTTTACTGTTTTGCAAATGAACGGAAATAATCATCGCTTTTTTGTTAAAGTGTATTAAATGTGTCTTAAACAATATAAACTACAAATAAAGCATGATCAATAGCTCTCATACAGGATGAATTCAATTGCAGTCATGACAATTTCAACGGCCGTAATCAATCAAACGCTGAAACATTTGCCAGCAAAGGGTTTCAGAGAGTGAATACGACAATTAATTATCATGTAGTAAAGCAAAGAGCTTTTTCAATGGAAACATTACAGGATAAAAGGCTTGATCAGGTACGTACGGCTTTTGAATAATGCAGGGGTTGTTTGTGAAGGATATCCAGCAACAATTCATAGATATCCGTATTACGATAATTGTATCTGAATTCAGTTTCCTTCACATGGAGGTACAGGGTTGAGCCGTTGAGCCCGCGGAATTTTACCAGCCGGGCCTTGAGCATTCCCCAGAACAGATCTATCTCATCGATCTGTGATTTTCCTTTCGTAATGAAAGCATGCGTACCATTGAGGCGATGCAGCCTTACGCTGTTGAAATCGGCGATCCCTTTGTAGAGGTGGAGCCGGTACTTCTCGATGGTTTCGGCCGGGGCTTCGGACCTTCCCTTTAGCCAGTCGTACAACCAGGCCGTATCTACATGCTGCATTTTGTCGGTGTAGATAAGTTCATCTTTCTTCAATATTCCGTACAATGATTTTTTCCGGCTGTTATCGGGAAGAAGGTCGGTTTCAACAGAGCCGTTCTCCGATGGAATGAAAGAAGCCTTGCCATTATGATGGTGGAAGGGGTTCTTTTCTTCACAGAACCGGGCAATATGTGTTCGGATGAGTTTGAAATAGGCATTAACGGTAATGCGGCTAATGCCCGTGATGTTGGCGATCTGAGTGGCAGTCAGATCTTCGCAAAATAGTTTCATCAGTTCCCGGACCTTCCTCTCGGAAAGATGGGCACCTTTCAGGTATTTGTTCTTCATGGCTGAGCGAGGTGGTTATGTACGATACTCTACGTAAATAAGACAATTTTTATTTTAAGGGGCGTGTTAAAACTTTATAAGCGGTGCATGGAGGGGATGTATGCAAGTCTATTTTAATATACTTATCTTGAAGTATCAATTATTTGGGTAACAGATACATATTAGTAGTATGGATAGTGCTTACCAGGCCAACAACTTATCGAGAGCCAGCTCCACTTTGGCTACATTGGGCAACATGGCTTGTTCAAGTCCCATATTCATGGGCACTGCAGGCAGGTTCAATGCGCCCAATACTTCTACCGGCGCATCGAGCCAGCGGAAACATTCTTTCGAAATCCTTCCTGCGAATGCTTCGGCAAAAGAATTGTTCTGCTGTTCTTCCGTCAGCACCAGGCATTTTCCGTATTGCTGTACAGTGGCATACACCAGGGCTTCATCGAGAGGGAATAATGTGCGAAGATCGATAATGGCCACGCGCCCGGGGAAGCGGCGTGCAGCAGCGAGGGCCCAATACACGCCCATGCCGTAGGTGACGATGCAACAGGCATCGCCCTGCGCCAGTTTACCGGCATCTGCCTGTTGTACGAGATTGGCTTTGCCGAAAGGAAGCACATAGTCACGGGAAGGCTCATACGTTTTTGCGCCTTCCGTTCCAGGCACCTTGCTCCAATAGAGCCCCTTATGTTCCAACATCACTACAGGATTGGGATCGAGAAAGGCCGCTTTCATCAGCCCTTTCATATCCGCCGCATTCGACGGGTAAGCGATCTTGATCCCTTTGACCGACAACAAGGTTGTTTCCACACTTCCACTATGATAGGGACCGCCTCCGCCGTAAGCGCCGATAGGTACCCTGATAAGGGTTTGTACCGGGAATTTGCCACAACTCAGGTAACAGGATTTGGAGATCTCCGTTACAAGCTGGTTCATGCCCGGGTAGATATAATCTGCGAACTGCACTTCCACGATCGGCTTCACGCCTACGGCGCTCATCCCAACAGTTGAGCCGATGATATAGGCTTCCTGGATGGCAGTATTGAAAACGCGGTGATCGCCGAACTGTTCTGCCAGGGTAGCTGCTTCGCGGAACACGCCGCCGAGCCGTTTGCCTACGTCCTGCCCATAGAGCACTGCTTCCGGGTACTCTTCCATGATCTCGCGGATGGCAAACAAGGCTGCATCTACCATAACGATCTTATCGCCGTTGCCGCCGTTGCGCTTTCCTTTTTCATCCGTAACAGGTGTGGGCGCAAACAGATGATCGCCCACCGTTGAAGGATCGGGCTCTGCTGCCTGCACTGCTTGATCGAACTGTGCATCGACCGCAGCAGTCGTTTCTTTTTCCACCTGCTGCAACTGTTCTTCGCTGATGCCGATCTCCTGCAGGCGTATTTTCAACTTCGGGCCGGGATCGTCCTCCAGGTGCTGCGCCCAGTCTTCCGGCGAGCGGTAAAATTCCTTGCGCACGCCGCTGGTATGGTGCCCCAGCAGGGGAACACTGGCCTGTACGAGATAGGGGCTGCGATGCTGGCGCACGTATTGAATGATGCGCCGCATACTATCATAACTTTCTTCAAAATGGCTACCGTTAATCCGGATGCGGTCCATGCCCGGAAAGCCGCCGGCATAATCATAGGCATCCATGGCCCTGGCCTCTTCCGAACTAACGCTGATGCCCCACCGATTATCCTGAACGAGATAAATGATGGGTATTTTTTTCAGGATGGCAAACTGGAACGCTTCACTCACTTCTCCTTCCGTAATACTGGCATCGCCGAGGGAGCAGATCACTACCGGTGACTCTCCGTTCGGCCCTTTTTTGAGAGACGCGGAGCGGATATGCTCCAGGTACTGGACCCCCTGGGCAATACCGGTGGTGGGAATGGCCTGCATGCCTGTGGCACTACTCTGGTGAATGATGGTTGGTTTGTGATCCCCCCTGTAATTGGGATGTGAATAATATTCGCGGCCGCCGGTGAAAGGATCTTCGCCTTTGGCAAGCAGTTGCAGCATCAGTTGGTACGGGGAAAAGCCCAGGCCCAGGAGCAGGCTTTCATCGCGGTAATAGGGGCTTACGAAATCGCAGGGAAGGAGGTGAAAGGCAGTGGCCAGTTGAATGGCTTCATGCCCCCGCGAAGTGGAATGCACATATTTGCAGATGGAACGATTGGCTTCATATTTTTCAGCCATCGCCCGTGCGGTGCACATCAGGCGGTAGGCTTTCATCAAGGTATCGATACTGGTCATGGGGATCAATCAATATCCGGCAAATGTAATAATAACAGTTGTTAGTTTGGATAGGAATGAAGATAAAAAAAGCCATCCCGCAGAAGCGGAACGGCTTTTTCCTTGTAGTGATCTATAACTGTTATTTGATCTCGACGCTCAACATGCTTTCATCCTCGATGAAGGCTTCCAGTTCATCCCCTACCACGCATTCCCCTACTCCAGCCGGGGTGCCTGTGAATACCAGGTCGCCGATGTTCACGGAAAAATAATTGGAAATATAGGCTACCACTTTATCAAAATTGTTGACCATCAGCCCGGAGTTCCCTTGTTGCACCAGCTCCTTATTTTTATACAGGCAGAAATTGATGTCCTTTTTGTTCTTGATATTCTGCAAGGGTATCCATTTGCCTATCACAGCGGAATTATCCCAGGCTTTTGCCTTTTCCCAGGGAAGCCCTTTTTCTTTCAGTTCTCTTTGAACATCCCTGGCTGTAAAATCAATACCTGTTGTTACGGCATCATAATATTTACTCGCAAACCTGTCCTGGATATATTTTCCGTTCTTGGATATCCGTAAGACCAGCTCACATTCATAATCCAGCTCGTTAGTAAACTCGGGATAATAGAACGGGGTATGTGCCTGCAATAATGCACTTTTGGGTTTCATGAAAATGATCGGTTCCTCTGGAACTTCGTTACCCAATTCTTTTGCGTGAGCCACGTAATTACGGCCGACACAGAATATTTTCATACACAACAAAGGGTTTAACTGTGATAATTGTTTTCGAGTTTCATAACCTGGACAGGTAGAGGATACAGTTGCATAGAAATATTGAATATCAAAACATTAATGTCCATTTTCGATATTATTGCGAAAATAAAGATTCAAATTAACAAATCATAGTGGAAACTCCAATTTATTCACTTCATTCATCGTTCGCTCAATTCCAATATGAACAAAGCTTTCAATTACCTCAACACATTTCTCGATCTTACGCATAACCACGGGTATCTCTTCCGGGAACCATCGTCCCAGTACATACTCCACCTGCATACCTTTGGGAAATTTATTCCCGATCCCAAACCTGAGCTTGGGGTACTTATCGGTAGACAATGCTTCCTGTATACTTCTCAGCCCGTTATGACCTGCATCACTACCCGAAGGGCGGAGCCTTAATTTCGTGATCGGCAGTGCCAGATCATCCAGGATCACCAGTGATTGTTCAATCGGCACCTTTGACTTATCGAGCCAATACTTCACCGCATTTCCACTCAGGTTCATGTAGGTCGTTGGCTTGATAATTATCAATTGTTTCCCCTTGAATTTGATCTCTGCTTTTTCCGTCAGCCTGTCTGTTTTGAACTGGCCTTCATGTTTACGGACAAAAAAATCCACGACCTCGAAACCGATATTGTGACGGGTGCCGGCATATTCGGGTCCGATATTTCCCAAACCAACGATAAGGAATTTTGACATGGAGGATATCTTTAAAATACCACCTCACCTGGTACATTTATTAAATGTAAGGCTTTATTAGCGCACAAATGCATTCCTCATGCCATGCTTATGCCATGCGGTATGTTTCCCAGGACTGAAGGCCGGATATTGAAAAAGGGTGGTCTTTGGTGGTTCCCGGTGATCTTGCAAGGTGACAAGGTTGGGTTGGTACGGTAGAGGTGGTAGCTTCATTCCTGGCTGGTTTTCCAGGAAATCGCGGTAACATATAGACCAAGGCCCGGGCATATCATTGTTTCCGGGCCTGGATCATTATGTTACGAAGTTCGCATATTATTCTGTTCTACTTTACTTTTTTGCAGCAGGCTTCGCAGGTGCAGCGGCAGCAGCGGGTTTCGCAGCAGCGGCGGCAGGAGCAGCAGCGCCCGATGCAGGTGCAGCGGCTTCTTCCTGTTTCAACTGGCGTGTCATCACTACTGATGCAATGGGAATACGGGGGGAGTTCAGGATCTCGTAATTGTCGATTTTCACGTCTTCCACACGGATATTACCGTTCAGGTCGAGGTTGGTGATATCCACTTCGATATTCTCCCGCAGATACTTCGGAAGGGTCTTTACCTTCAGTGATTTGATCTTGGTGATCAGCTTACCGCCCTCTTTCACACCGACAGATGTGCCAGTAAATTTGATGGGAATGGTGGCGATCACGCTCTTGTCTTCCTGTAATTGCAGAAAATCCACGTGAGCCAGTTCATCGGTCACCTTATCGAACTGGATGTCTTTCAGGATGCATTTGTAAGAATTGCCTCCTACTTTCAGGTCTGCCAACTGGAAATCGGGGGTATACACGAGCGATTTAAAAGCCAGCACAGGAGCTGAAAAGCTTACTTCCTGCGCACCGCCGTAGATTACACCGGGTACCAGTCCCTGAGAGCGAATTTGCCGGGCGGCTTTCTTCCCGGTTTCGGTCCTCAGTTGGCCTTCGATTGTAATTGTCTTCATTGTTTATGTTTATTAAAAAAATGACTATTTGTTCCTCATCTGGCTGTGGATAAATAACCCGGTTATGCTCCGGTTCTCGTAGGCATTCCGGATCGCCACAGCAAACAGTTCAGCAACGCTCAGTACTTTGATCTTCGAGATCTTTTGTTTCAGTGGAATGGTATCACAAACCACCAGTTCCTCCAGTACGCTGTTTTCGATATTGGAGTAGGCGTTCCCGCTTAGAACAGGGTGTGTGCAGAGCGCCCTTACACTGCGGGCCCCTTTTTCCATCAGCAGCCCGGCCGATTTGGCCAGCGTGCCGCCGGTATCGCAGATATCGTCGATCAGTACGATATCCCTGTCCGTTACATCCCCGATCACCACCATGCTGGCGATCTCGTTGGCCCTTTTGCGGTGCTTATCGCAGATCACCATTTCTGCATTGAAATAGGTGGCGATCTCACGGATCCTGTTGGCACTTCCCACGTCAGGGGCCGCAAAGGTAAGATTTTCCAGTTGAAGTTGTTCGATATAAGGAATAAAAATGGCGGAGCTGTCGAGGTGGTCAACGGGTATATCGAAATACCCCTGAATCTGGGGAGCGTGGAGGTCCATCGTGATCACCCTGTCGGCCCCTGCTGCCACTAACATATTGGCAACCAGCTTGGAACCGATGGCAACCCGTGGTTTGTCCTTCCTGTCCTGCCGCGCATACCCATAATAAGGTATCACAGCCACCACTTTATACGCAGAGGCGCGCCGGGCGGCATCGATCATGAGCAGGAGCTCCAGGATATTCTCGGCAGGGGCAAAAGTGGCCTGAACGAGAAAGACCATATCCCCACGGATACTTTCCTGGAACACGGGCTGGATCTCTCCGTCACTGAATCGGGAAATCGTGATCTTTCCAAGGGGGGCGCCATATTTCTGAGCTATTTTCTCGGCCAGGTACTGGGATCCGGTACCTGAAAAGATCTTGACAGAAGTTTGCATACCGCGTTAAAAATGTGCGGCGAAGATAAAACTAAGCTTGGGATTTAGGGGTTAAAGTGGATAGGTTTTTTTGGAGATGCAGGAAAGTTGACAAGTTAACAAGTTGATAGGGGGGGCCGGGTTTCAGACAACACCTTATCAACCTGTTAACCTGTCAACCTATTAACCTGTTAACGTCTATTTCTTTGTGACTGTGAGTAGTACCTGACCAGCTCCAGAAGTCTTTGAGCTTGCCGTTACAGCCTTATTGGCCATTGATTTTTTGGGGTTGGCTGCATAAAAGATGGCTGAGCAGATGAAAATGGAAAAGAAAAGAGCCACTATGTACATGCCTGCACAGAACAGGAAGGGTTGATAGCCGCCAATAGCGGATAGGGTAGATTTGCGTTTCATTGGACATTGATTTTTGGGTCTTCAAATAAAGAATTGGATTTTTCTGCTATAATATTATAACGACGGAATAGTACTATTATTTCAATTCGTTGTTATAATAGATTAGGGGTGAAGTTAACAGGTCGCCCGCATGTATGCAAGAGAAAAAATACCCTATCACCAAATGGGCAATCGATGACCGCCCACGGGAAAAGTTACTTAGTAAAAGCCCGAGCGCTTTGAGCGATTCGGAGCTGCTGGCCATTCTCATTAATAAAGGGACCAGGTACCAGTCGGCCGTTGACCTGGCCATCGAAGTTTTCCGAAAGGGCAACAATAATCTCAGCGACCTGGGCAGGCTTACTGTCAAGGAGCTGATGCGCATCCATGGTATTGGCCAGGCCAAAGCCGTGACCATCCTGGCAGCCCTCGAACTGGGCAGGCGCCGGCAGGCTTCCCTCCCACCCGAACGCACATCGGTAACCAGTAGCTATGAAGTGGCCCAATACCTGCAGGCCCGGCTCCGCGACCATCCCTATGAAGTGTTTGGTGTGGTATTCCTCAACCAGCAGAACCAGGTGAAACAATTCTCCATCATCAGTAAAGGGGGCCTCACGAGCACGGTGGTCGACTCCAGGATCATTTTCAGGGAGGCGCTGGAAACCAATGCCGTTGCCATGATCCTCTGCCATAACCATCCATCGGGGAGCCTGCAACCCAGCAATGCCGATCTCCAGCTAACTGGCAGGATCAGGGATGCGGCCAGGCTGCTGGAAATACGCCTGCTCGACCATCTCATCGTCAGTGACCAGGGCTATTTCAGCTTTGCGGATAACGGAATGCTCTGAAAAGGGATCAGGCCTGTGCCGTTGGCCCGCCAAAATTCATGGGCATCTGTACATCTTCGAGGTCCTGTATCTTGCCGTTCAACGATTCAAATCGGTTGATGTTCTCCGTAAGGGCCTTCATGAACCGCTTGGCATGTTGGGGAGTAAGAATAAGACGGGATTTTACTTTGCTTTTGGGAGTGCCGGGCATTACATTCACGAAGTCGATTACAAACTCAGCATGCGAATGTGTAATGATCACAAGGTTGGCATAGATGCCTTCCGCTATCTCCTCACTGATCTCGATATTCAATTGATTATTGGGTTGCTGATCAGACATACTCTTTCTCTTTATTTCATACAAAAATAGGAAAATAAAAAAGCTGCCCGTTAACCGGGCAGCCTTCCTTTAGAAATATATTGGTCATTCGTTATCTCGACGCTTTATACACCAACGTATCGAAGATCTTCTGATCGGGCCTTCCATTTTGTTTCATGAGGTATGCCGCATAGATCGTTTTTGTAGCCGGATCATAACGATTATCGGCGACGGCCGGATTAGGTACAAATGCCCTTCCCCTGCCATCATCGGGCACCAGGTTCCTGATATCCGTGATTGCATTGGTATTAAGATCGAAAGTGAATTGCACCTGGGTGGCGCCGAAAGCTGTTACGCCGCCGCCGGCATCGAATGCCGGTTGCAGGTCGCCCCCTTCATTTGTGGCCAGCGATACCGACTTTTCACCGGTAGTAATGATGCTGGCATTGGTTGGCCAGGTCCTCGAAACGCCATCGGAGATGCCATAGGCAGCCCAGCCCATCGTATTCAGGGTCAATTGGTATAACCCGTCGTATTTATTCTTGATCAGGATGATCGAAGTACCGTTAGCCAGGTTGCCACTGATGGTATAGGCCGATTTATCGACACTCTTGATCGAGAAACCGAAGGCCCAGTGCCCGGAGATATAGTTCGTTGGATTCAGCTTCAACTGGAGATATCCCGTGTTCTGCCCTTTGGGGATGGTGACCACCAATCCCGGGTTGATGATAGTGTACATCGAAGGGGTAGGAATGGCATAATCCGTTACCAGCGAGCTACCCGTTGCATTGTTGATCGAATCGTTCATGTGATTCAGATTGTCGATGATAGACTTATCGATCTGCAGGGTAACATTGATGTCTTCAGACGCCGTTTCTGCCGTGGCCAGGTTCACAGGCACTATATTGAAGGTGGTATCCCTGTTCATCACACCAAAGGCAAACACTTTCCGGTTGGTGGCATTCGATGCGGTGAGCTTGATCTCCACCACTTTCGGAACGGCCCCTGTGGCGCGGTTAGACTGAATGTCGCCGTTATCATACGGTTTATCTTTTAAGCAGCCCACCCCCACCATGGAAAGGGCTGCCAGAAAGACGATGGATGATTTTATAGTCAATTTCATATTTAATTTTTTTTTGCTTTTTTAATAAGAGAGGCGCCGTTCAGTTATGGTTGCCAGAATAATTTTGATGTTAACGGATTGATCGTGCCTTCTTTCAATACATTCTCCGAGTTCGATGTATACTCGCTCTGCGGGTATTGTAGCCTCACAGGAAGGGTGTTCGACACCCGGCTTGGGTTAGCAGAGATATAACCGGCCGGCAGGAAGTTCAGCCTGCGCTGGTCGGAATATGATTCCTGCGCATCGATACAACAGTTCGCGATGTATTTCTGCATCGCAATGAATTTGGCTTTTGCCAGGGGAGTTGCGCCGGCATTGGCCCAGTTGGCAATAACACTGGTACTCATATAGGTGGTTGCGGCATTGACTGCGTCAGGCACGCCCAGCCATACGAACGATTCGGTTACTGCATCCTGGTAGGCTGTTTTGGCATCTCCGGCTGTCCATCCCCGTGCTATCGCTTCCGCTTTGAGGAACAGGCTTCCGAATGAAGGCATGAGCCATTGGTCTTGTGCAGCGCCTGCCGTGAATTTCCCATCCGTGCCTTTAGGGCCGATAAGCCCAGGTCCGAAATAGGAAAGGTTGGCGCCGGCAGGAATATTGCCCGGCTCATCACCGTATGCAGCGCCTACAAAACTTCCGTTCCCGATCGGCTGGAAGAAACGCTGGAGCCTGGGATCGTGATTATTCGAAAGTATGCCGATGATGTATGCGTTCGCATTCGTGGAACTGGTTGCTATATTGCCTGTGGAAGTATAGCCGTAATTGGCAAAGAATGGAGATTGCTTATTCAGGTCATTGGAATACCCCGGGTTTACGCCTACCGATTCACCTTTGCCCAATACGCCAGGACTTCCAGCGCCAAATATTTTGGCGATCTCCGTTGCCGGGTTGAAGCCACTGATCTCCGATTGACGGATCAGCAACCTGAGCTTGAGGGTATTGGCAAATTTGATCCATTTAGCTGTACTGCCATGGTTCACGATATCGGCCGGAGCAAACTTTTTCGAAGGAGTTCCTCCCATGAATGTGATAGCAGTATCCAGACGCTTTTGCAGGTCATTGTAAATGTCCTGTTGCTTATCATACGCAGGTCTGGTGGTCTTATCGTTATTGAAGGCCTGGGAGTAAGGAAGATTGCCGAAAAGGTCTACCAGTTCCTGGAACATTTTCACATTCAGGATAATGGCCGCCCCGGCAAGCGCATTATTACCGGACACCCGCGCTTTTACTTCCGTTTGATGAAGATCGAACAGCGCATCATACCTTCTCTGGAACATCACATCGTTGAATGTAAAATCGATGTTATAGGACGTTTCGGTATTGTCCCTGGCAAAGTCACCATTCGCGGCCTGATACCCCATCCAGCTCTGCGCCCACTGCATATTCGTTTTTGCACCGGCGCCACTGGCCCTGGCCCCTACCATTGTAGCGCCGGCAGCTTCCGCACCTGCCGGGAAGATCAGTTCAGGCGTAACTGTCTCGTCCGTGACCCGGTTGGGATCTTTATTGACATCGAGGAACTTTTTGCAACCTGATATGGTGATGCCGACCGACACCACGATAAATAAGAGATATTGCTTATAATGTATGTATTTCATTTCAAGTGGGTTTAAAAATTATTAAAACTGTACGGTCAGGGAACCACCGAATAATCTGCCGGCCGGGGATTGGAACGAGCTGGCCAGACCGAATGTGTTTCCTGTAGTGGAGTAGTTGAACTCCGGATCACCCCACTGGTTCGATTTTGGTACAATGAGCAATAAATTTTTACCAACCACACTAACAGTGACCCTCTTGATCGCTTTCACATTTCTCAGAAGCTTTTGAGGCAGGTTATACGAGATATTCACTTCCCTCAACCTCCAGGCATTGGCACTGGCAAAGTAGTTGGTGGCAATGGCTGAATTGGCTTTGGCGGATGTCCAGAAATTAGAGTTGCCATCCTGTACCTGTATATTGGTATTGTCGACATACTTGCCCGAGCCGGGAGAGGTTTCCACTACCGAATTGGGGAATACGAACCGCTGACGGCCATATTCTGCACTTCTTTTGGAGATCCCTGCAAAGTCTTCATCGGAGCCAAGGCCCGAGTAGAAATTATGACCGGCTTTATAATCCCATGTCATTCGGAATTCGAAGTCGCCTATCGAGTAAGAAGGTGTGAAGCCCAATATCCAGAGAGGAAGAGAGCGGCCTCTCACTACCAGTCCGGGCGCCTGGGTAGGCATACCTGTAACGCGGTCCACGATCACTTTACCGGTGGCGGAATCCCTCAGATAATCCGTGAGCTGGAAGGCAAAAGCAGGGCCTCCCACCATGGCAATATTATTGACGGTGGGGGAGCTTACTGAATTCTGGATGAATCCATTGCTACCACCAACAACCACTGGCAGGTTGCCGAGGGTACGTGTAACCTTGTTGTCGTTATAGGTTGCATTGATGCGGAGATCGATCCTGCCCTTTCCGATCTTGACCACCGGGTTCAGAGACAGGTCCATTTCAACACCATAATTCTTGAAGTCGGCAGCATTCGCCAACCCGAAGAAATAACCGGTGGTGACCGACTGGCTGACGGTCAGGATCTGATTGGTATTTTTCTGGTTGAAATAAGTTGCCTGGAAATTGATCCTGTCTTGCAGGAACGACAATTCTGCACCGACCTCCTTGGTGACCACGAATTCAGGTTCGAGGTTGGTGCTTGGGATAGTATTGTTGGTCGTAAAGCCTACATTGCCGCCATAAGGAAACCCGATCGGTTGTGAATAGGTAGCCTGCAGGGCATACGGGTTGAGGTTTACGTTACCTGATTTCGAGATAGCGCCCCTGATCTTCAGGTAAGAGATGAGATCACTGTTCTGTAAGGCAGGGATCACATCGGAAAGCACTACTGAAGCATTGACTGCAGGATAGAAGAAAGAGCGTTTGTTTTGCAGCAGCCTGCTGTCCCAGTCATTTCTTGCTGAAAACTCCAGGTGTGCCCAGGTCTTGTAACTGAAACCGACCGTTCCATAAGCCGATACCAGCCTGGAGGTGATATCATAGTTGTTATTGTTGTTCGGTGGAATAGGATTGGTGCTGGGTACCGTTGATCCGGTATAGGTAGGCACATTGGCATCACCACTCTTGGCAGCCACGTTGAACAGACCGGGAACCACCAGGTTATTGCCACCAACGGCAACATCCTTCCAGCGGTTCTGCCTTACTGCTCCACCCACCAGGTAGTTGACAGAAACATCTTTAACGATCCCATGCTGACCAGACAGGTAGTAGTCGAGGTTTATGCGGGAAGCATAGTTCTGGTCGTCGAGCACAAAACCTGGCCTGTCGGAATATTGCGTAGCATTACGCGGACTGCCGAAAAAGCCGGAAGTCTTGGCCCAGTCGGAGATGACGACCGGCGCATTGGAATTCTTGAAATTGGCAAAAGTAAGATTGGAGCTTAACCTGGCCGAAGCCTTCAGCCAGGGGAAGAACTGGTAGTTGACCTCGATGCTTCCCAGGATATCATCCTGCCTGGCCCTGGTACGGATATTCTTGATCAGCCAGTAAGGGTTGATGGCATATTCGTTGTAATAATTGGAGATATTGCCCAATTTACTGTTCAGGTCTTTATAGTCCAACAAAGGCACATTGCTCGGCGTTTGCATGATCAGGAAGAACAGACCGCCGTTATAAGCGCCCGGATAGGTTGTTTGGAAACCTGATTCATTGACAACATCAGAATTCTGTAAGATATAGTTGATACCATAATTGATCGAGAAGTTACCATATTTTTTACCTCCATTGAACCGGAGACTGGTACGATGGTTCACATCATCGGGTATCAATCCCTTGATCTTGGCGTCCATGACACTCACGTAGAAATCTTCACCGGCAATAGAAACTGAATTCTGGAGGGTGAAACCTGTATTCCAGAACTTGACCTTATCCTTATAATGCAGATCGCTGTAAGGCCCTTGCTGCTGTGTGCCATCTTCCAGTGGAACACCGATGGGTTTGATGGAACCATCGAAACGGGGACCGAACTGCTGGTTCTCATAAGAAACATATCCATAGTTACCGAACTCATCCACTACTTCACCGGCGCCTGCTCCGAATTCCCGTTGGAATTTGGGGAAGAAGGCAACCTTGGTAGCCTGGATGGATGAGCTCAATGTGATGGTAGGTTTCTTCCCACCTCTCTTGGTAGTGATCACCAGCACACCGTTCACCGCATCAGGACCATAGATAGCGGCAGAAGCGGCGCTCTTCAAAATGGTAAGGTCCTGAACATCATCTGGTGGAATGGAGGAAAGATAACCCAGGGGCGTTGGCGCTCCGTCAACAACCAGCATGGGTTGGTTATTACCAGTGAGTGAGCGGATACCACGGATGTTGATCTTGGCATTTTCAAACACCCCACTGTTGACAGTAGAAACGTTCAACCCGGAGATCTTCCCGTTCAAGGCTTGTGCAATGTTGACGGATTTTGCAGCAGTGAGTGTTTTATTGTTGAGCGACTGAACGGCATAGCCCAGCTCTTTGGCCTGCCGTTGCACACCCAATGCAGTAACAACTACTTCCTGTAATACACCTGTTTTGGTAAGCGTAGCATTGAGCACATCGCCTGCACCTACTTTAAGCTCTACTGATTTAGTGCCTGCAGCAGAGAAGACGAGTATATCGCCTGTTGCAGCGCGGATGCGGAAGCTACCATTTTCATCGGAAGTTACACCTTGACCGGTGCTCTTGACAGTTACTGAAGCGAAAGGAAGGGGTTCACCCTGATTATCCCGGACTTGCCCGGTGATAAACCGGGTTTGTGCAAGTACTGATACGGAGCATAGTATCAGCACTGCAAGCAGTGACAGAATTTTTCTCATGTGACTTGTAATTTTTATAATTAACGCGTAAATATAGGAACTTTAAGGCTTCCCAAAAAAATGTTAAAATAGGGTGAGGATGTTTTTTGTAGACAATTGAAAATCTGAAAAAGCTGCGGAAGAATTGAATTGATTTGTAATCCTTTGGTTAATGGAACAATCCCTTCCTGGCCCGATCATCCTACAGGATAAGTTGGGTATCGGCCATAAAAAGTTCGCTGATCCGTAGCATTTACGTTATACAAATCCTGCTAATTCATTCATTTCGATCTGATCATACATTGTAACTGAAGCTGGCCGGGTTTCCGGGTACGTATATCATATTTATTCTCCCCGGAAGCTTCCTGCCGGAGAAAACCACCATACCTCAACCAACAGGTGACCCTGAATTTTTTGGGAAAACTGCCGGCCCAACGTTCAGGTAATTGATATTTCAGCAACAGGTAATACCTTACCCCTTTACCATAGAGTGCCGGGATGGAAAAGCTGTACGATACATCCTGCTCATACGCATATACGCGGGCGTTGTACCCGTCGGTCTCGAAATATTGCCAGCGACAGTCTAACGAGAAGGATCGAACAGGGCGCCATGACAGGTCCATGAAAGCAGTAACCCCCTGCTCTTTCCGCATCAGCGGGCCTTTATGCCATAACCATTCAAACCTTTGCCTCAACGTAAGGCGGGGACTGGGCCTGAATGTACACTGGGCCCGCCATTGCTGCCGGACGCCTGGCAATACCGGCATGGTAGGCAATAAGTTGCCGGCAGGCCCTTCCGTTTTTTGCTCCATCCTGTAACGGACATACCATTCCACATTCTTTCGGGGCGTATGAATCACCAGGAACAGGTAATCGGAACCGCCCCCCGGAGCATCCAGCCGGTATTTCAGCCAGGGGAAACGATATAGATCAGCATAGGCATCCAATTGCCAGCCGGGAGCAGGTCGCAGGCTGATCCCGGTATATAAACCCTGTTCATTGACCGGCTGGCTGTTCTCCGTAAATGCATTGCTGAAAAAGGACTGATAGCGTTGATCGATCTGCCGGTACAAAAGCGACAAGGCAGCTCGGGCATCCAGGCTCAACAGGAAGCCATGGAGAAAGGCCGGGGCCCTCTGCCGGTCGATGGCCAGTTCTCCAAACCAGTGCAGGTTACGAAAACTGCCGCTATAGTCGATGCTGTAATTACTCCAACGATCACCAGCAACCGAATACAGGTCATACGGTTTACCGGATGAGCGGAAAGGATGTGAACAATGATAATTCAGTGTATTTAATCCGATATGCCAGTGCGCCTGCCGGTATTGCAGGTTTGCACCTGCCGTAAGCAAGTCGATATTATTTCGACTATTTAATTCCGTTACTGTACGGTGGTAGCCGGATGGCAGGAGCGAGCTGATATAAAGTCCCTGTTCTATCGTATCCTCCATGAGGTGGGCGCTTAGTTTGCGCCAGGAACCGAAACAGGTAAATTGCCAGCCTGCTTTGCGCAAAGTAATACCCGCACCCCGATGAAAATTGAATTCCCCGCTTGAATTGTACGGCTTCAAGACCGGGCCTTCCCGTTTCACCGACATCACGGCCGACCCTTTCCTGAAAGCCAGGCTCTGCCACTGAATGAGACCCTGCCCCAGGTTCACGGTGAAATCACCCAGCGCCAGGGATTCCACAATGCCCAGTTTGCGAAGGAAAAGGTGTGCTGAATAGAAATCGAAACCAGTCTTCGCAGGCCCTCTGAAAAAAGCCTCACCGGCATCTTTTTCGCCTGTAATGCCATACTGGAGTAGATTCTTATAATTGTAACGGTAGCGGGCAAGGAGATATAATTGGCTTCCGGTATAACGTTGATCAGAAACCGAATCATAGCCGGCAGGAGCGCATCTCAACAGGAACGCCTGTTCCCCTCCATGTAAACGTTGTTGCAGTTTTTCTGCCAGTACCGGGCGATCCTGTACCGTAATAAAAGGCAATACCTGCCTGATCGTTGAAAGTTCCCATCCCGGAACGGCCTGTAGTTCATTTACATGGACAAGCTTTCCCAATATTTCACGATACCGGATCAGCGATTGAATCTGCCAGCCGGAGAGCCCTGGAAGGGACGACAACTCGGCAGCGCCGGCCTGGTTGATATTCAGGGGATGCCGCCGGTAATGGACTAACTGCTGAAGCCATGAATCGTCCTGCAACGCATCGCTACCAGCTTCGGCCTGGACCTCCCATTGCTGCTCTCCTGCAGCATGGCCGGCCTCCTCTTCCTGTGCCTGAACTACCGGAAGCATGCCCAGCATCAACCATATCATCAACCCATATTTCATGGCTGCTGTTCTTTACCGGGTTGAAAAATAACAGCACATCCCGGCGTAACACCCAATACCTGATGGTAGCTACCGGAAACCAATATACGCCAATGGGGCCAGCCCCATCCACCGCCGAGGTAAGGAGTGGCGGACCAGGTATTGATGCCTGCTTTGAAGAAGAACCGGTTTGTCAGGTTGTAATCAACGCCGGCATGCCATTCAACCGGTCTGTCTTCTTCCTTGCTGATCACGGTACTGATGAGTACCTGCCGGGAAACTTCATATCCTATTCCGGCCGTATAGCGGGAAGGTTGCTGCTGCCGGAACATGCCTATCCATTTCCCACCGGCAGGATTGCTGATATGAATACCGGCGTGTACGCTTTCCGATAAATGCCAGATGGTGCCTAATTCCAGGCCCAATGCATAGGCAGTGCCATATCCTCCAATGCGCAAGTGTCGATACCGGAATCCGATGCCTATGTCTACCGGCCCAAGTTCCTTCCCATAACCGATCCCTGTACTGGTTTCACTGTAATCGCTGAATCCTGCATGGCCGATGTCGATCCCTATGCCGCCCCATTGTAATGGTATGGTCATTGCTAACCGGTGCTCGCTCAATTCACGAAGGAGGTATTTTCTCTCCGTATACAATCCTGCGCTGAACCGGCGGGTTTTCGCCAGGGATGCCTGGTTGGCGCTTCCTGAAAAAACATCGGCAAACAAAATACTGTAAGCCCCTGTTCCCAATATCGGTGAGGGCCTTGCTATTTGTGCAGGGCTGCTGTTGAAGATCGTCAGCAGCATCGGAAGAAATAAAATTTTCAAAAGGATGGTTTCTAACAAAAACAAATCAGCGCCCTTGTTGTACTAAGTGATTGCAACTGTTTTTTCAACGGATACATAGAGATTTTTCACAGATTTAACTGAGGCAAACACATTAATTTATAGTAGATAAAAATTAATGGAAAAATTTTCGAAACGGGAGAATGGAGGTTTACCTTTGCGCCATGCAAATTTTAGACGGGCAAATCGTTTCGCAGGCCACGAAAGATAAGCTGAAACTGAAAACAGGCCAATTGATCGCAGCAGGCAAGAAAGTGCCCCACCTGGCAGCCATCCTCGTCGGTAACAATGGCGCCAGTGAAACTTATGTTGGTTCCAAAGTGAAGACCTGTGAAGAGATCGGGTTCAAATCTACCCTGGTCCGCCTGCCGGAAGATATCAGTGAGTTCAAATTATTATCTGCCATCCAGGACCTGAATGATGATCCCGATGTAGATGGCATCCTGGTACAACTGCCTTTGCCCAAACATATTTCCGATGAGAAAGTGATCAATACTATCGACCCCTCCAAAGATGTGGATGGATTTCACCCGGTGAGCGTAGGAAGGATGGTGCAGGGCCTGCCCACCTTCATTGCGGCTACCCCTCATGGTATCATGCTCATGCTGGAGCATTACAAGATCGATACCCGCGGCATGCACGCAGTGGTGATCGGCCGCAGCAATATCGTTGGCCGGCCCATGAGCATCCTGCTCAGCGGCAATGGCAATCCCGGCAATTGCACTGTCACCATCTGCCACTCCCATACCAAAAACCTCAAAGAGATCTGTTTACAGGCCGATATCATTGTGGCAGCCCTGGGCCGCCCGGAATTCGTGACTGCGGATATGGTAAAAGAAGGCGCCATCGTGATCGATGTAGGGATCACACGGGTGACAGACCCTACCAAAAAACGCGGCTATTCCATTAAAGGTGATGTGGATTTCAGGAACGTAGCTCCCAAATGCAGCTATATCACGCCTGTGCCCGGTGGCGTAGGGCCCATGACCATTGCCGCCCTGATGAAAAATACCTATAGGGCCTGTATGGAAAAGAACTGATTACCTTTGCATCATGACGATCACTGAAACATCCATCGACACCACCCTCCTGCCCGTAATGGAATCTTTCTACACCCTTCAGGGTGAAGGATTTCACCAGGGCAAAGCAGCTTATTTCATCCGCCTCGGCGGCTGTGATGTGGGCTGTGTATGGTGTGATGTGAAAGAAAGCTGGGATGGGTCCAAACATCCGCTTCAATCGGTGAGGACCATCGTGAGCGGAGCCGCTTCATACCCCGGCCGTATGGCAGTGATCACAGGCGGCGAGCCCCTCATGCATCCTCTCAATACGCTTACAACCGCTTTGCATGATGCCGGTTTCCAGACCAATATCGAAACCTCAGGCGCCCATCCGCTCAGTGGCGAGTGGGACTGGATCTGCCTTTCTCCCAAAAAATTCAAATTCCCCCTGCCGGAGATCCTGCCTTTGGCCAACGAACTGAAAGTAGTGATCTATAACAAAAGTGATTTCGACTGGGCAGAAAAATATGCCGCTACCGTAAACCCTGCCTGCAAATTGTACCTGCAACCTGAATGGGAACGATCAGCCCTTATGACACCGCTGATCATCGACTATATCAAAGAGCATCCCCAATGGGAGTTCTCCCTGCAATTGCACAAATACATCCATGTTCCATAGTCAGAACCTGGATTTCAGGGATTTGATGGCCCATAAGGAAAATCTGTTCAATTATTAGAACCATACTATAAAATGATTAATTTAGATTCGTTCGGGAGTTCCTGGAGGACGATGAACATTCATCCAAATCCATCAAATCCCTGAAATCCAGGTTCTGACTATGGGTGTGAAAAAATTCTGTACCATATTTATATTATGTGGCTTTTCGCTTTTTGCACAGGCACAGTACGATCAGCTCAAAGTGAACAAGAAGGCCGTTCCTTATTATGAGAAAGGCATCGCTACCGCCCAGGATGGAAATTTCATGGAAGGCATCCGCCTGTTACAGGAAGCCGTGCGCATTGATGCCGGTTTTCTCGATGCCTACCTCTCCATTGCCGGCATGTATGGCGAATTGAAGAATTACCAGAAGGCCATCGAGAATTATGAAAAAGCACGGGCCATCGATTCCTTCTATTTCCAGGACTATAACCTGCCCTATTCCATCAATCTCGCCGGCAAAGGTGAATTCGCCAAAGCACTGGCTTCGGTGAATGAGTTCCTGGCCATCCCCAACCTCAACCCCAAGAGCCGTAAAGCAGGAGAATACCGGCAAAAAAGCTACCAGTTTGCCCTCGATTATGAAAAACAGAAACCTTTGGGCGATTACAAGTTCGAGCCCACCAATATGGGCGATCAGATCAATTCAAAATGGTCTGAATATTACCCCACCATTACCATCGACAGTAAAGAGCTTATTTTTACCCGCCGCGTAAACGGCATCAACGAAGATTTTTTCGGTTCCACCAAAACAGACAGCGGCTGGACGATGGCCAAACCACTGAGCGGCAATATCAACACTGCCAGCAATGAAGGAGCACAAAATATTTCACAGGATGGGCAATGGCTTATTTTCACCGGCTGTAATTTTCCCGGCGGGGTTGGCAGTTGCGATCTCTATATTTCCTATTTAACAGATAATGGCTGGAGCGAACCGGAAAACCTGGGCAACCGCATCAATACCGAAGCCTGGGAATCGGCCCCTTCGCTCTCTCCGGATAAACGGGACCTCTATTTTGCCAGCACCAGGCCTGGCGGTTATGGAGGAATCGATATTTATGTGAGCCATCGCCTTCCCAACGGGCGATGGGGCGAGCCGGAGAACCTGGGGCCTGAAGTGAATACGGCAGGAGATGAAAGCTGCCCATTCATCCATGCCGACAATCAGACCCTTTATTTTACTTCGAATGGGCATCTGGGTTATGGAGGCGATGACCTGTTCGTGGTAAGGAAAGGCCCTAAAAATACGTGGACAAAAGCCGTGAACCTGGGGTATCCCATCAATACCATCGAAAATGAGGGCAGTCTGGTAGTGGCCGCCGATGGCCGCACCGCCTACTATGCCAGCGACCGCAGCGATAGCAGGGGCGGGCTCGACCTCTATACTTTCGAGCTACGCAGTGATATCAGGCCCGCCAAAACACTTTGGGTAAAAGGGAAAGTGTTCGATAAGAAGACCGGCAAGGGATTGCCCTCTGCCGTTGAACTCACCGATCTTACCTCCCAGGAGGTACTGAGCAAAGTGCAAACAGATGAAACCGGCAATTATCTCGTAACCCTTCCGGTAGGAAAAGATTATGCCTTCAACGTGAACCGCAAAGGATACCTGTTCTATTCCGAGAATTTCTCGCTCAGCCACCAGTCGGATTCCATTTATCATATCGATATCCCGCTCCAGCCCATCGAAGCCAATGCCAGCATCGTGCTGAAGAATATTTTCTTCGATTTCAATAAATATGAACTCAAACCGGAATCCACTTCCGAGCTCGACAAAGTTTTCCTTCTGTTGCGTGATAATCCCACCCTCAGGATACAGCTCAATGGCCATACCGATAATGTGGGCAAGCCGGAAGACAATCTTGTGCTCTCCAATAACCGGGCACAGGCCGTTGTGAAATATCTTGTGCTTAAAGGCATTGACCAGTCGCGCCTTACGTTCAAAGGCTTCGGCGCCACCCAGCCTGTTGCCGACAACGCCACAGACGCAGGCCGTGCACAGAACCGGCGCACAGAGCTGAAAGTGATCAGCGGATAACGTTTTTCCACAACCGAAACAACGCATGGAATAATTCTCTATTTTTATCCATGCTTCTTACCGTTGAAAGGAATGAGCTATTTTTTCAACTGGCCCTCACGCAGGTGCCGGGTATCGGTCATGTACATGCTAAATTGCTGGCGCAGCATTTCGGCTCTGCCGAAGCGATCTTCAAAGCCCGGCCGTCCCAACTGGAACGCATAGAAGGGATCGGGTCGGTACGCGCCAAAGCGCTGGCAGGCTTCAACAATTTTGCCCCGCTGGAAAAAGAGATCAGCTTCATCAGGAAATATGGGCTGCGCCCGCTCTTCCTTACCGATCCGGCTTATCCGCAGCGTCTGCTCCAATGTTATGATCCGCCCACCTTGTTATTTTATAAAGGCGAAGCCGATCTCAATGCTTCACGCATGATCGCCATTATCGGCACCAGGAGCAATACCAGCTATGGCCGGCAGGTCACGGAGCAATTGGTAAAAGACCTTGAAAGCATGGAGGTAACGATCGTGAGCGGACTGGCCATAGGCATCGATGCCATTGCCCATAAATCAGCCGTACAACTGGGCATGCCCACCATTGGCGTGCTGGCGCATGGGCTGTCTACCATCTACCCGGGCATCCATTCACAGCTTGCCAGAAATATGATCGCTGCCGGGGGTGGACTGCTCACGGAATTCAGCAGCCAGGTAAAACCCGATAAACATAATTTCCCGGTCCGCAACAGGATCGTGGCCGGGATATGTGACGCCACTATTGTCATTGAAACAGGACTGAAGGGAGGAAGTATGATAACGGCCGAACTGGCCAACGGATATAATAAAGATGTGTTCGCCTTTCCGGGCAAAACAACAGACGCCAAAAGCGAAGGCTGCAACCATCTGATCAGGACCAACAAGGCGGTATTGCTCACCGGGGCAGATCAACTGACCGATATCATGGGTTGGGCCACCCAACCGCCCCGAAAAATACCCCCGCAAAAAGTATTGTTCCATGATCTCACGGCAGCGGAAAAAAGGATCGTTGAACTATTGCAGGAAAGGAATTGCGTTCATATCGATCAGCTTACCATGCATACGGGTATCAGCAGTAGTGATCTGGCAGTTGCATTGCTCAACCTCGAATTGCATGGTCTGGTGCGGGGCCTGCCCGGAAGGCGATATGAATTACCATAAGCAGCAACGGGAGGATGTGTTCGCGGAGAGTTGCCATACACATCCGTTCCACGTTACTGATACCAGCATCGCCTTATTCTGGTAAGTTGAAATATTTCAGCACATCGTAATAATTCGTGAGGTCGGGGCCGTTGCCACGTCCGGTCCGGCCGCCTGGGAGAATCGAAGAAGCCGGTGCTACGAACACCCTGATCTTTCGAAAAGTGACACTGCTAGGGAAGGGTGCCCCGCTTCCATCGGGTTTCACAAGGCGTAGATTTAGTTGCTGTGTATTGGCGGCGGCGGCAGCATATACAAAATAACGGGTTTCATATTGACCACCCGACCCCAGACCCGGGACAGGATACCAGGAGGTTTCCACTTCGGGAACAGGGTTATAATAGACCAGCACCATGCTCGAATCCATTTTACTTTGAGAGAGGTTGGATAACAAGAGGATGGTGGACCCGGTAAAAGTGGTGGACCCAAATGTATACATGGTCACATTCGCATTTCCAGTTGGGCCCTGCGGGCCGGTATCACCTTTCTTACAGGAGCTAACGGCCATGACCAGGGCAAGGACGAGCAGGGAAAGTTGAGTGCTTTTCATGAAGGTTGTTTTAAGAATTAAAGGCGATGCAAAATTTCATCGAAGCGGCTTCATAAACAATACCACTTCCGTGTGAAAAAAAGCGGGCAGACATACCCACTTTGTGGTAGGCCCAAAGGTTGTTGGTATCTCTTATTAAAAAATCAACATTGAGCCATTCACAGAAATGATTGAGCAATTGGAGGAATTGGGCAGGCTGATGGTCAACAACCTGATAAGCGCTACAAAAAATTCATTTGGAGCATATTTATCTGCCACCCTATCTTTGCACATGGCAACAATAATCAACGCTCCCCGAAAGAAATCTCCCCAGTCCAGCAAGTTTTTTGGTGATGGTTTAACGTTCGACGACGTTTTACTCGTACCGGCCTACTCCCAGGTGCTACCCCGTGAAGTGGATATCCGCACCCATCTGACCAAAGACCTGGTTTTGAACATCCCCATGCTTTCCGCCGCCATGGATACTGTCACGGAAGCGAATCTCGCCATTGCATTGGCCCGTGAGGGTGGCCTTGGCATCCTGCACAAAAATATGAGCATCGAGAAACAGGCCGAGCAGGTACGCAAGGTGAAACGCAGTGAAAGTGGCCTCATCATAGATCCCATCACCCTGCATGAAGAAGCATCGATCGGTGATGCCCTCCGCCTCATGAAAGAGAACAAGATCGGTGGTATCCCCATCGTCGATAATAATAAAAAGCTCGTTGGCATCCTTACCAACCGCGATCTCCGCTTCGAGACCAGCAATAACCGCAAAGTGCGCGAAGTGATGACCAAAGAGCGGCTGATCACGGCCCCTGAAGGCACCGACCTCAAGAAAGCCGAAAAGATCCTGCAGCAATACAAGATCGAAAAGCTGCCTGTGATCAAAAAAGATGGCACCCTCATCGGGCTGATCACGTACCGCGATATCCTCCAGCTACAAAGTTTTCCCAATGCCGTTAAAGATTCTTACGGTCGTTTGCTCGTTGGCGCTGCTCTCGGCATTACCCGCGACCTGCTCGACAGGGCCGGGGCCCTTCAACAGATCGGGGTGGATGTGGTTTGTCTGGATAGTGCGCACGGCCATTCCAAAGGCGTGCTCGAAGCACTCAAAGCGGTAAAAAAGAATTTCAAAAAATTACAGGTGATAGCCGGTAATATCGGCACGGCCGCCGGCGCCAAAGCATTGGTAGACGCCGGGGCAGATGCCGTGAAAGTGGGGATCGGGCCCGGCTCGATCTGTACAACCCGTATCGTGGCCGGCGCCGGTGTTCCGCAGATCACGGCCATCATGGAAGCCGCTTCCGTATTGCAGAAACTCAAAGTGCCGCTCATCGCCGACGGTGGTATCCGCTATACCGGCGATATGGTAAAAGCACTCGCTGCCGGCGCCAATATCGTGATGATGGGAAGCGTGTTTGCAGGAACGGAGGAAAGTCCGGGTGAGACCATCATCTACGAAGGCAGGAAATTCAAACAATACCGCGGCATGGGTTCCATCGGCGCTATGAGCCAGGGCAGTGGCGACCGCTATTTCCAGGACGTGGAAGATGATATCAAGAAATTCGTGCCCGAAGGCATTGAAGGCCGCGTAGCTTTCAAAGGCAGCCTGAGCGAGATCGTTTATCAATACGTTGGCGGCCTCCGCTCCGGAATGGGCTATTGCGGTGCAAAAGACATCCAGGCATTGCAACAGGCTCAGTTCGTACGCATCACCAATGCCGGTATGAAAGAAAGTCATGCACATGATATCGAGATCACACGTGAGGCGCCGAATTATAGTCGCTAATGCTCGTCATACTGAGGAGTTGAAAAGTTGAAATGTTTACAGGTTGACAAGGGAATCTCCGTATTTCGGGAACTCCCTTATCAACCTTTCAACCTTTTAACTTGTCAACTTTTCAACATATCTTTCCTGAAATTAGTTTGTGATGAAAAAAGCAGGGGCATTACTGTTCACGCTGGCCTTACATATTTCCCTGATCACAGTTGCCCAAAAAGATTCCACCTGCCGGCTACGCGTAAGCCTGCTTACCTGCAGCCCGGGAGAGGAACTTTATTCCAGCTTCGGCCATACCGCTATCCGTGTCATCGACAGCAACCGGAATATGGACATGGTATTCAACTACGGCACCTTCGATGATTCCGATCCGCAGTTCTATTTGAAATTTACCAAGGGGCTGATGCGATATGCCCTGTCGGCCTACCCCTTTCCCGATTTCCTCCAGGAATACCAGGAACAACAGCGCAGTGTCATCGAACAGGAACTGAACCTGCCCTGTAACGCCAAACAGCAGTTATTGCAGGCGCTGATCATCAATAACCAGCCGGAGAACCGTTTTTACAATTATTATTTTCATACAGACAACTGCACCACCCGCGCCAGGGATATGATCACCCAAAAGACTGGATTGCCGGTGGTATTCAAAAATATCCTGCCTGATAAGATCCCCAGCTACCGCCAGCTCATTCATAGCTATCTCGACGCCGGCGGACAGTACTGGTCAAAATTCGGGATCGACATATTGCTCGGTGCCCACCTCGATAAAAAAGTCAGCAACCAGGAAGCCATGTTCCTGCCGGATTACCTGCTCAAAGGCTTCGACAGCGCCAGCGCTGGACCGACACCGTTAGTATCATCCAGGCAAACCATCCTATCGGCCCCTCCCCTTTCCCCCGATGCCCGTACCTGGCTAACACCCGTCTTTTTTTTCACGACCTTTTTCCTGCTCATAACAGCTTTGTCATTTTCCGGTAGCAATGGCATAACAAAGGCCCTGCGGATTTTCGATTGCTTTTTTTTCCTGCTGCTGGGATTGCTGGGCGTGCTGCTCGCCACTTTATGGACCATCCGTATCGATACCGTTTGCCGCAATAACTGGAACCTGCTCTGGGCCCTGCCCTCCCATTTACCGCTGGCATTCCTGGTGTGGAGCAGGAAGAATTGGGTGAAAAAATATTTCCAGACCGTGATGATCATTACCATCCTGCTGGCCCTTTGCTGGTTTTTCCTTCCACAGCAGTTGAACCCTGCCATTGCCCCCATCCTGGGCATGATATTGGTGCGCGCTTATTTCCGGAGTAAATAAAACGAAAAGCCATGATCAGTGAGATATCCTTTGTATTGAATGGCGAGCTACTGTTTTACCGGACGGCCGGTGAAGGCCATGCCGTTGTATTGGTACATGGTTTCGCAGAGGATGGCCTTGTATGGAAAGAGCAGATAGCATTCCTGCAGGAGCATTTTCGGTTGATCATCCCTGATATGCCCGGTACAAGGGCATCCTCCCCCGTAAAGGAGTGGACGATGGAATACTTCGCAGACTGCCTCCTTCGGGTACTTGATGAAGAGAAGATCGAAAAAGCCATCCTGATCGGGCATAGCATGGGCGGATATATCTGCCTGGCCTTCGGAGAAAAATACCCGGAGCGCACCCAGGCCCTCGGCCTGTTCCATTCAACCGCCCTTCCCGACAGTGAAGAAAAAAAGAATATCCGCCGCCGCGGCATCGAATTCATCCGCGAATATGGCGCTGCCAAATTCCTGGAACAGACCACTCCCAACCTGTTCTCCCCCGCTTTCAGGCAGGAACACCCGGAAACGGTGCAGGAACTGATCGACCGGTATGCCCATTTCACGGATGGAGCACTGATACAATATTATGAAGCGATGATGTTGCGGCCCGACAGGACCCCCTTCCTCAAAACATTTCCCCGCCCGGTGTTGTTTGTGATCGGGGAACAGGACGCTGCGGTGCCCATGGCCCAGGTGCTTCCGCAAACCTACCTGCCTGCCATTTCGGTGGTGGAGATATTCAAGGATTCAGCACATATAGGCATGCTCGAAGAAACAGCAAAAGCCAACCAGGTATTGCTCCAATTCTGCCGGCAGGCAGAGCAGTCATTATCAAATTCCTGAATATGTACAGCCGGAGAGACGAAAGGGTAATATAACCAACGATCGGGATGGTTTTTGCGTATTATCCAATTGTCAGACAAAAGGATAAGACCATTCCGCCCACGTAGCTGAAAAATCAATGGATATCAATCGGTTTGCAACGTACCTGATTGGGCAATTGTCGTACATTCATTGATCGGAACGGTCACCCTGCCGGCATGTTGCCTATACCTCTGTGGCGGAGGAGATGGAGACCAGGTTGGAGCATTGCTTAACGAAACTGCGTTGCAGAATTGTCATGAGAAAAGCTGTAGGAGTTATCTTATTGTTCTTCGGAAGTATTGCTTCCGCACTGGCTGCCCATATCCGGGGTGGGGAGATGTATTATAAATACCTGGGCGATGGTTCACAGCCCAATTCCTCCCGTTACCTGATCACGCTGAAACTCTACATCGATTGTAATGCCAATTCGCCCGGCCAGTTGGATACCGAAGTCCCTTTCACTGTTTTTTCCAAACCGGGTAACCAACAGGTCAACAATGTAATGGCCCCCATGATCAAAGATGAGTTCATCCGTTACGATCCCAATTCGAACCCCTGTATCACCAACCCACCTATCGACGTTTGTTACCGGCTCCGTTATTTTTCCTATACGATAGAGCTTCCCAACCTGCCTGATGGATACACGATCGTCTTCCAGCGGTGCTGCCGCATTGCGGGTATCCAAAATGTGCCCACACCCAGTGATAACTATGGCGCCACCTATTTCTGCGAGATCCCCGGCACCAATGTACTGCCGGGCGCTTACAAGAACTCCAGTCCCCAGTTCAACCCGAACGATGCAGTAGCTGTTTGTCACGGCTCCAGTTTTACTTTTGATTTTTCCGCATTGGATGAGGACGTGGATGTCAACGGGAAGAAAACCGATTCCATTGTATATACGCTTTGCAGTGCCTATTCAGGCGGCGGGCCCGGCAGAGGCGGCGGCGGCGCCAACTGCTTTAGCTGCCCAAGCCCCAACCCGGCTGCACCGCCACCGTACGACAACCTGCCCTACCAAACGCCCTACAACGGTTCCTCACCCTTAGGCGTACGCGCTACCATCGACCCCAAAACAGGTCTGCTGTCAGGCGTTGCCCCGGCCACTGAAGGCCAGTATGTGGTGACGGCCTGTGCTATGGAATACCGCAACAAAGTGCTGATCAATATCCATCATAAAGACATTCATATCAGGGTCTCGGATTGCATTCCGCTCAAAGCCAAACTGAATCCCGATTATTCTTTCTGTGACGACTTCCTCGTCACATTCCGCAATGAGCAGGTGAACCCTACTGGCTCGATGTATATCTGGACCTACGGTGATGGCACCAAATCCGATACCGTGATAAATATCAATGGGGAGATCCAGCACCAGTATGCAGACACAGGCACCTATACCGTTAAGCTGAAAGTGATCCTCGCCGGTCAATGTCTCGATTCCACTACCACGCTCGCCAAAGTATACCCTGGCTTCAAACCCGAATTCACCTGGTCGGGCACCTGTATCCTGCTGCCCATCCAGTTCAGGGATGCTACTGTAGCGAGATATGGTTTTCCCAGTAAATGGCGATGGAATTTCGGTGATGAAACGACCACCGCCGATACCGATATCATTGCCAACCCCAAATGGAAATATTCAACAACAGGTCTCAAGACGGTAACGCTGATCGTTGAAAGCAATAAAGGTTGTATCGATACGGTAACGCACAATAATATCGAGGTGAAAGACAAACCCACCATTACGCTGGCCTTTACCGATACGCTGATCTGCAGCAACCGGCCCATCCAGGATACCCTGCAATTGCATGCCAGCGGCCTGGGAGTTTTCTCCTGGACGCCACTGGTGGACATTCTCAACCCCAACACGCCCGATCCCCTCGTATGGCCCCGGACCACCACCACCTATACCGTACAACTAAACGAAAATGGTTGTGTGAACACGGCGTCGGTGACCGTGCGCACCATCGATCATATTACCCTCGACGCAGGGCGGGACAGCACCATCTGCCTTACCGATACTGCCCAACTCAAACCTGTTACGGATGCATTGTATTTTACCTGGAACAGCAATCCTGCCAGCCCCATCAACGATCCACATGCGAAGGAACCGTTGGTATCGCCCACAGCTTCCACCACTACTTATTCGGTGCTGGCCGAAGTAGGGAAATGCAAGGCCACTGCCAGCGTAAAACTTTTCACCATCCCCTATCCTACCGCCAATGCAGGCCCCGATACGACCATCTGCTATAAAGACACGGCCAACCTCCATGCCTCCATGGTCGGCAATAGGTTCCTCTGGGCGCCCACCAATACGCTCAGCGATCCCAATATTCTCAATCCAAGGGCATTCCCCCGCATAACGACCTCCTATATATTAAGGGTAACCGATGTTCTTGGATGTCCCAAACCTAAATACGATACGGTGAAGGTTACGGTGAGGCCCCAGATCTTTGCCTTCGCCGGCAACGATACATCCATCGTGGTAGGCCAGCCATTGCAACTGCATGGCACCGGAGCGGAATTCATCGAATGGTCGCCCTCCACCTATCTCAGCAATTTCAGGTCGAGGGACCCGATCGCTTATCTCAATGATCATTTCAGTTATGTGATGAAGGCCTACACCAGTGAAGGCTGTTTTGCACTCGATACCATCAATATCAGGGTATTCAAAACGCAGCCCGATATATTCGTGCCCAATGCCTTCCGCCCGCGCAGCAGCCAGAATAATGTGCTGCGGCCAATCCTCGTAGGGATCTCCAACCTGGAATATTTCCGCGTTTATAACCGCTGGGGGCAGTTGGTGTTCCAGACCTCCGAGCATGGCAGAGGATGGGATGGCGCCATCAGCGGTAAAGAACAGGCCACCGGCACTTACGTATGGATGGTGCGCGGAAAGGATTTCACCGGAAAAACAGTTACCAAGCAAGGGGTGGCGGTATTGATCCGATGACAGGTCGTGAAATTTGCCTAAAATTGCCTGATAAATCAGCATGAAATAATGGTTTCACAGGAAAGAAGCTATGGATTGGACCTTGTTCGCTGCCTGGCTGTGTGCATGGTGTTCGGCAGTCACAGCTTCCAGATCATCTTTCAACGATCCATCCCTTATTTCTGGTACCTCGCGCCAGGTGGTGTGGAACTTTTCTTTTCACTGAGCGGCTTCCTCATCGGCAGAATATTGCTCGACCTGTTCAAGAAGGAGCAGGTCTCGTTCAGTTCCATCACCCGGTTCTGGACAAGGCGCTGGCTCAGGACACTCCCACTTTATTATGTACTGTATTTTCTCTATCTCTTTGTTTACAACCAGTTCATACGCCCGGTGAACTTCGACTGGCGCTACCTGGTCTTCCTCCAAAATTTTTTTACAGGCCCACGGGAATCTTTTTTCGGGGAATCATCGAGCCTGAGCGTGGAGGAATGGTTCTATCTCTGTACGCCATTGTTAGTGTATGCTTTACTGCTAGTAATTGGCCGGATCAGGCCCTCCTTCAAACAACATGACAGGCCATTCCTGACAGGAGTGGTACTGTTGATCGTTGGTTCCCTCCTCCTGAGGATAGTGGTGAGCGATAGTAGCACCACCCGCTTCCCGTCGGTAGTGTTCCGCATGGATTCCATCGCCTATGGGTTAGGAGGCGCTTATCTTTCCACCCGTATAAAGGATATGAGCAATGCAAGGGCTCTCACTGTTTTGGCAGGAGGACTGATCTGCTGGGCCATTGCCGCCATGTTGAGAATGGATTTTTCAACGGGCCTGCTCAGGGCGCAGCTCTACTATCCCTTATGCGGCATCGGCACAACGATAACAGTGGTGGGTTTATATTATTATCGATTCAAAAAAAAGTACAGGATCGTTCCTTATATCAGCAAGATCTCCTATTCCATTTATTTAACGCATCTCACAGGGATCATTCTTCCGCTGACATGGTCCATAAAAGACAGGGGGTTGGCCACCAATATTATTTGCTGGCTCAGTACCCTGGTCATCGTGTTCCTGGTAGCTTCCTGCACTTACCGGTTCATCGAGCGGCCATTCCTGTTACTGAGGCAGCAGTTATTCCCTCGTCAACGGCCGGGATTTGCTTCTCAGAAGGCTGAGCCATAGTTGCAAATTTTCAATGCTTACCTTTCATCAATTGCCAACCCTTGTTTACATTGCATTCCTAAAATTTTGCAATATGGCTAAAACGGTACTGATCACGGGCGCTACTGCCGGATTCGGAAAAGCATTGGCAGAAAAATTTGCGGCGAACGGCTATCGCATCATCATCACGGGACGCCGGCTGGACCGCCTGGAGCAATTGCAAAAAGAGCTCATCAGTACCTATCAAACGGAAGTGGTCTCTTGCTGCTTCGATGTGCGCGATCGTGCCAAAACATTCGAAGCCATTCAACTGTTGCCGGAGAGCTGGCAGGCTGTCGATGTACTGATCAACAATGCCGGCCTCGCAGCCGGGCGGGACTATGCCGATGAAGCGTCGCTCGATGATTGGGACACCATGATCGATACCAATGTGAAAGGATTGCTTTATGTTACCAAAGCGGTACTGCCATTCATGATCAAACGGAAGCAGGGCCATATCATCAATATCGGTTCTACCGCTGCCAAGGAAGTATATGAAAAGGGAAATATTTATTGCGCTACCAAAAGCGCCGTGGAAGCCATTTCGAAAGGGTTGAGGATCGACCTGCTCAGGCATAAAATAAAAGTGACGGCCATCCATCCCGGAGCTGCCGAAACAGAATTCTCCCTCGTACGGTTCAAGGGCGATGCCGAACAGGCCGCCAAAGTGTATGAAGGCTATCAGTCCCTTACAGCAGAGGATGTGGCGGAAGTGGCTTTTTATACTACCACCCTGCCTCCGCACGTATGTATCAACGATCTGGTGGTGACCTGTACTGCACAGGCCAACTCGATCTACGTGTATAAGGGATAGTTGACTGGTTAGCAGGTTTACAGGTTGATATGGAAGTCCTTGAAGATCGGGAACTCCCTTATTAACCTATCAACCTGTTAACTTATCAACTATAAACATTTTATTTTTACATAATACGAAATCTTGTTAAAGGGGCTTGATTTTTGTCACACTTTGTGTATTTTTGGTTGTTTCTCTTAAATCCATCCAAGATCCGCTAAAAACCAATATTGTATGATCAGCAACCTTTACAGGATCGTATCTATATCACTCCTCCTCCTATTTTCCAATTCTTTATTGGCACAAAATGATGTTATCAGGCAGGAAAGCTGTGATGTCGGCAGCTACCAGCGTACCATCGACAGCCTGAAACAATTTTATTCAGAACGCGGGTTCAGCTTATTCAGGGAAGCCTCCATGACCATGGAGAGCGAGTATGAAATGCCCATCGTGATACCTATGCAGCAAGGGACCTGGTACCAGTTCATTTTCATCGGCGATCCTACTTCCAAATTATATGAAGTGCGCATGTTCGACTACAGCGAAAAGCAGGTAGTGTACAAGAAAAATATGTGGGGCGATGTAGACGGGAACGTGATCAGTTTCGACTACATTGCCCAGTTCAGCGAATACCACATGATCAAACCCGTTCAGGTCAATAAAAAGAAAAAGAAACTGTGCGGGTATGTGATGCTCTTCAAACGTACTGCTCCCCGCGGCAACTAATCATCACCCATTTTTCCGATCGGGATCTTATTTGAATTTTACTGCGCCAGCGATATGCGTATCTGCACGCCTGCCCTTGTATTGGTGATGGGTGGAGAGGATGATATTTTGGGCGTTACACGCCTTTGTTCAAAATAGAGTTTTATGTTCACCCGGTTACTGATCACATAATCGATCGACGGGTTGATGAAGATCGTTTTGTTACCATTCGTCGGCAGCGACTGCGACTGGTCGAGGCGGCTGTTGGCCGTTACATCATCGCGGATACTGAAGTCGAGGCGGAAGCTCGCATCATTCTCCAGCGCTTTTCCTTTCCATTTGATGAAAGAGAAGGCTCCGCGTTTACGGTAACCGGCACCGATCGTGAATTCGGTGGTGCGCATTTCACTCAGTTGGTAATCGATCAGGCTCAGGCTCAACTGCCTTGATTTTTTGAACTCGAAGCGGGCAGTGACCTGGTTGGTGAACTGCATATCGAGGTTGATCAAAGGCTCGAAGCCTTCACGGATGCTGATATTCGGCACCAGGAAATAGGGAATATAATTACCCGATGAATCGAGGAACCCAGGGTATCCATAGCGCAGATCATCCCGGTAGAGCAGGGCCGAGTTGAAACTGTTCATGCTGAGGTTCCCGTTGTAACCATGCTCGATGGTGAAATTGGTGAAGATCTTTTCCAGTGCCTTGATGCGGGTAAGCCCTGTATAGGTGAGCCGCCAGTTGGGCCTGGGGAAGATGCCGGAGAATGGGTTCGACCGGATATTCGGATTGCTCTGGCTGATCAATGGCACATTCCACGGGCTCTTGCCTGTATACGCCGCGATGAATGCAGGTATCAATACATCCTGTGCATAACGGCCATAGCCCTTGTAAAATCCATCCGTCATGAATTTTTCATTGACCGGCAAATTCTGCCAGTAAGGATTTTTTTCGGCCAGCCTTTGCGATATGACGATCCGGTAGTCCTGGAATTTCCTGAAGATATCCGAGACTTCATTCGGTTTCACTTTATCGAACAGGGTGGTGAAGGATATATAGCTCACACTGAAACTGCCCGAAGCATAAGGATTGAGGCGTGCAAAATGATTGCCCGTTCCCGTTGTGTCCTTATAGAGTTCGGAATAACTTTTACCGAATGATTTGTCGAAGTTGAGATCGATGGTGAGATCACGGATGGGTATGAGCTGCGCGCTGATGGCAAGCTTTTGGTTGTAATCCTGCCGGTTCTGGAAATTGAAGTTCGAATCGGCCGAGAGCCATCCCTTCCTCGCAATGTCATTGATGAAAGAGGTATCGGGTTGTTTGCCGAAAATGAAACCCAGTCCCGGCGCTTTGGAACGCCAGTCCATTCCCAGTGCTTTTGTACTATCGGTATACCCATAAATAGTGGCGCTGGCATTTTCCGAATAATCCACTTTCAATCTTTTCAGCATCGTGAGGAACCGGCCGGCGAATTTCAGGCCGGGCCCCAGCACGATAGGCTGGTTCCTGTCGCGCTTCACTTTGGCCTTACCCGTCGTATCCGCTTTATTGTTCGGCAGAGGTGGCTTCGGTGGGGCCAGTCCATCCTCTTCGAGTGCACGTAACAATCTCGACTTGCTGTACAATCTCGTAAAATCAAGCTCGGCCGATAATATCTTCTGCTGTGAGTTCGATAATGTATTGCCCAATGACCTCGCTAAGAGGGAGGCGCCGATCCAATCGTAGGTAGCTATATAACTGGCACGTATAGTTGTCCAGTCGAGGAACGGGATCTTGGCCGTGGGCAGCATATAGGAGAAGCTGGCATTCTGGTGGTAGGAAATGGTGCGCCCTCCTTTCCAGAAATTTTCCCACATTCGTTTCCGCTCTCGTTTATCGAGGCGTCCTGAATCTTCATCTACCCAGGCTTTGTTGATGGCCGAGTAATCGATATTGAAAGAACGGGTGAGGTCCCATCGCAGATTGTATACCCGATCGAACGTAAAGAATTTATCATAGGTCTCCGGCAGTCCTCCCTTGGGCCCACCCACATTTCGCGGACGGAATGCGCCGAATTGCCGGTTGATATCGGCCCGGAAGCCCAGCAGAGTTGGAACGGGATTGAGGTTGAAATCCCGGATGATGGAGAGCCAGGGCGATTTGGATTTGATCAATCGTTTGGCAGGCTCCCAGAATTTGGGCACTGACGTATAATTATATCCCAAACCTGCCCGGTGCCGTATCAGCTCATTGCTCTCGATCAGTGGGTTGTGTTGTTCTTCCTTATAATAGGCATAACTGACATCGACGTTCTCGATGCTCCAGATATGCTGCTTCTTACCACGGATATTGTTCCTTTTCACATTGGTGAAGGTGAAGGTTTTGATGGTCTTCACATCTATCGCTTCATTCCTGATGGAATCTTTCTGATTGCCCGGCGCCGCTTTCAGTTTATCCTTGAGCGTGATATCGAGATCGTACGGATCGAATTCAGGAGTGGAGACAGCCCTGGAATAGCTGGCATAGAATGGAATGGACATACCGGCTTTGGCAGGCAGCAGTTTACCCAACTCGAGGCTGGTAGCCATATCGAGTTGCAGGAAACTTTCTTTTGCGCGTTCATTGATCCGTTGTTCAATGCTGCCCCATCCGGTAGAATGGGCATTGGCAGAAATATAAAAGGTACCGAGATCGGCCAGTTCGATATCTACACGGCCCAGGGCGGCCCAGGCCCCTTTGTCATTGATATCGCTTAACCGAAGCTCATTGAACCATACTTCGGTACAGGCATCCTCACGATATTCATTCTCTACGCCGAGGAAGAATATCCGTACCTCCCCAAGATTGGGGTTGCCGATGATGGCAAACTGTTTACCATCGGGATCGGTTTGCTTGAAATAAGTATTGGGCGATCCGCTATTGTTGCGCGACACTTTCAATTTGATGAGGCGGTCGAGCGCCAGGTCGAGCTCATTTTGAGCAGGCCAGATCACGGCAGCATCGCTGGTTCCCCAGGGCGTCATCTTCAGCGGTATCTTGATCTCATAAAAATTATTGATGAGATCGGCGCCCAATCGCAGCACGGCGAACAGCTCACCATCTTTGATATCCGCACTGGAGTTGACAGATTCAGCGTGCATATATAATTGTAACCTTCCATAACGGCGGAGATCGAGGTTCATGGTCTTGAACACGCCTCTCGAATCGAGACGGGCGAGGTTACAAACCCTGATGCTCAGTGATTGCTCATTGAGCAGGAGGTTCACGTTGTTATTGCTCAACTGCTGCTGGCGCACAACACCAGGAGGTGTTTTATAAGGGATGGGCCTGCGGGCGTTGTTCTCTTCGATATTAACAGCCAGTTGATTGAAAATGGTAGGGGTATTGGTAGGGATCGGTTTATACTGACCGGTAGTGTCCAGTTCATAACTGAAGCGGCGCCATTGGTTGCGCACCAGTTCGAGCTTGGCGAAACGCAGTACCACGGAATCTTCGAAGCCGGTGAGGTACATGCGGATGAAGCGGATGGATTTGAAGTCGGGGATATTACCGATCTTCTTATCATACTGTGCCACCGGGATGCGGAACAGGTACCATTTTTCGGGAATACCGCCACTGGGCGTGAAGCCGATGCTGTCGGTGATGAAATTATGGCCTACCACGAATTCACTTCTTTTCAGTTCCACCTTATACTGGAAATATTCTTCCAGTTCATTGAGCGTACCATCGTGGTTGAACTCTTCCTGGTCGGGCAGGAGCGTGAAGGCCGTTACGTTCTGCTGGCCGGTGGCCACCGGTGAGTTGCCCTGGGGGCTGTTGATGTTTTTGTAGCGGCCCAGGATGCCTGTACGGGAAGCATCATATCCCCCATCCCGGTAGTTGAGGAAGTCGTCGCTCGAAGGATCGGCCAGCGCCTGTTGATAGGCCGGTGAGTTGACGCCGAAATTGGCGGCCAGTTTATCGAGGTACGATTTGAATTTCACACGTTCCGCATCATCGATCAAACCATCGAAACCGGCGTCCTGCAGGAGACGGTCGGCCGGGTCATTACTGAATGCGTTCGTTACCTGGATGGGGTTGCCAGGCACTTTACCCCATTTGGTATCGTTATCTTCCAAAGCTTTGGTCACCTCACCGCTGATACCATTCTCGAAAAAGCGTTTGCCATCTTTCAATACATCTTCCGAAATATTTCCGAGGTTGAAATATAGTTGTCCGCCGGTACTGCCGGGGTTTTTGATATAGGGGTCCTGCAACCAGAATTCGATGAACTCCACATTGCCTGTTTCGAAATCCACCTGGTCGATGCCGCGCATGATACCGCCCCATCTTTTCTGCGGGTTCTTCAGCTTGCCATCGGGCGTAATATTGGTGGCGTCGAAGTTGTAGGGGCCTCTGTTGGTAGGATAATAAGCGATATCGAATGTTACCAGTTGTGCCTGTCCGAGATCGGGTGTTTTATTGGGATAGATCTGCGTAACGTTCACCGGGCGAACGCGCGGATCGGTGAAATCTTCATAACCGCGAACGGGGTTATTGCCATTGCGTTTGTCCTGCAGTACAGGTTCGATATTATACCAGGCAATTTTGGCGCGGTTGAAGCCATAGTCGAGCGAATCGAGCAGATCGGCTTCTGGAAAGAGGCCATTACCTGCAGGGGTAGACGAAAGCCCCCAGCTTACCAGCGGGAAGCGCAGGTCGATGGCATTGCGTGTGCCTTCGAAATCATCGATGAAGATGAGACCATTGGTGCCTTTCCCGATCTGCGGCGGGTGGCCGGGTTTCAGGTAGGCCGCTTCACCATAAGCGGTGATGGTGCTCATGCGGGTAGTATTATAAAATGGCAGCTTATCGAGCCAACGGGTAAGGCGGGGTGCTTCGGTACGGTAGTTGAAGTCGATCCCATACATGGTATTGCGGATGGGGTCGTCATTATAATTGGTCTTGGTGAAGAAGGGCCTTTCACTTAACCGCACCAGCGAAGCGCCGATCGACAACGATTCACGGGCCGTATTCTTGGCCTGGTAATTCAGTCGCAGCCCCATGAAGTTCCTGTTCTGGATACCGAAATTGCCATTGTTCTCATAGTTCACATTCACCGGCACGCCGGAATTGAGGATGGCCTGGTTGAGGATCTTCACGGAGCCGAGATTATAATCGATGCTGTAATCGATATCTTCTTTCAATATCTGCCCCCCGGCAGTAACGGTGACGGACCCACGCGGAATATTATAAGCCCCGAGCGATATTTCGGATGAGGAATTGCCCTTGGCATAACCGCTGATGATATACCTGTCGAGATTGGCGTAGGTCTTGGCGATCTCCTTGATGGTATCGTAAAGCGGGTAATAGACATATTTCGTTTTCAGGTCGGGCGGGGAGTTGGCGAAAGCCACCGCTTCCAGGTCTCTACCGAAGGGCTCCAGGAGCGGAAAGATCACCCTGCCCTGGTTCGAAATGACGGTGTATCCTTCGAGGAAATCGAATACCCCATCGGGCATGGGATCGTTGCGCGCATTGAGGCGGTCGAGGTTCAGAAGGGTAATGATCGGCACACCCACTTTATCGCCTTCCGGCAAAAATCTTTTCTGGCCCAGGCTTGGCTGCTCATACAGGACGTTCAGTTTGAAATCGGCTGCCTGGAAGCTGGAGAGATAGCTGCCATCTTTCGATTTCAGGGCATATACGTTCTTCATCATCAGCTTCCAGAGCGGCAGGTTGGTACGCTGTGATGTTGCTTTCAGCAATTTGAGGAAAAAGATCTTCTGTGTGCCGGACTTGGCGGCGGTGGTATCGGGCACCACATCCTGCGAGAACTCACCTACCTGGTAGATCCTTCCGTTGTAGCTGTACTGGTAAGCCACACCCAGCACTTCATCGGGCTGCAAGGGCTGGCTGAGCGATACGAAACCTATCTGGGGATTGAAATAATATTCCGAAGGATTGAGCTTGCGCGCAAATGTTTTTTCGAAGTCCTGCACGGGCCGCAGGCCCATGGAGGATAATTTGGTAGTGATGAATGATGAATTGCGGCTGCCCGGATCGCTCACGATACGGCGGTAGAGGTCATTGGCATCATTGAACGGATATGGCTGGGGAGATAGTGAATTGATGATGGGGTTGAACGGCTGCGGCTCTCCGAGGTCCATCAGCCCCACCACATCACGGGTATCGGTTGTGGAGCCATTGCGATTGGTGACCCATACCTCCAACCGGAGGATCTGGGCTTTGGAGTTCACCACCGGCAGGTTCGACATGGCCTTGTTGAAATTCTGCCGGAAATATTGGGCCAGCAGGAAGTGCCTGTTCTCCTCATAATCATCGGCCTTGAATTCGAAATACATGCTGGAGGAACCTCCTTGCAGGGTGGCCGATTGCTTCGATGATTTCTGGTTGGCCAGTACGGCCGACACGAAGAGCTTGCCGAACTGGAGCTCTGTTTTGATACCGAACAATTGTTGTGCGCCGGGGATCAGCGAACCTTTGGCAGAGAAGGAAACATTACCGGCTTCAATGCGCTTGATGATCTCATCGTCGGTACCGGTATAGTCGAGCTTCAACTGGTTCTCGAAATCCATATTGGCCAGCGTATTGTAATTGATGGGCAGCTTGAGCTTATCGCCGATATTGCCGATCACGCTGAGGTTGGCATTCATATCGAAATCGAAGCCGCCGTTGCGCCTGGCCCTTTCAGGGAGGGCCGGGTTGCGGATATTCTGTCCCTGGTAACCGGCTGTCAGGTTCACTTCACCCTGGGGCCTGATCTCTATTTTACCATTTCCGAAAATACGGTTGAACAGGTTATCGGTGACGGACATACGCGGCGCCAGTAATTTTTTGTTGAGGCCGCTGAGGATATTGGACCTTTTTTTGAAATAATCCGCTTCGGCTTTCCGGGCCTGCAGGCGGTTGAACTCATCGAAAGTGAGATAGGTGGGTTTGCGGTAATACTGGCTACCGACCTTCTCGATAATATAATATTGCTTTGTTTTGGGATCGTAGATGATGGAATCATGAATATTGGCCGGGTCTTTCAGATCGAGGGAAGTACGGGAGGAGGAAGAGAAACGGTCACCCCGGCGGTCATGGATCGGATATTTCAGGGTATCCGTAGCGCGGCGGGCGCTGGAATCCTGCTGTTGCGCATAGCTTACCTCGGCTGAAGCAAATAGGGTGATAAGCACAGCCAGACGAAGCAGAGCGGTTTTAGTAATGTGGTTGAATATCCGGGCCAATCTTTTTTCTCAAGAATTAGTTAGGTAGATGTCCTCGCAATAGGCTTAGAGTGTTTTTAAAGCTTTCTTAATAATATCCTCTACTACTGTTAGGCCCGGTTCAGCTTTCAGTACACGCTGGATAGCTTGTTCACCGGCGGCCCTGGCTATTCCCAGGGCCATCAGAGCATTTAACGCATCCTGTTCCAACGTATTGTTTATCAACGAAGGAATATTTGTATCCCATTTGGTTTTGGTCATTTTATCCCTCAATTCCAATACAATGCGCTCGGCAGATTTCTTACCTATACCTTTTATACTTTCCAGGAGTTTGGTATTGCCTTGCGCAATGGCCCTCACGATCTCTTCGGGCCGCATGGAAGACAACATCATCCTGGCGGTAGCTGCACCCACCCCTGATACGCTGATCAGTTGAAGGAACAGATCTTTTTCAACCAAATCGGAGAACCCGTACAGGATATGTGCATCTTCGCGGATATGGAGATGGGTGTATAACAATCCTTTCTCCTCATGCTGGATGGCGGAATAGGTGTGCAGGCTTATCTGCAGCTCATACCCCACCCCATTGGCTTCCAGATGCACCACGGCCGGCGATTTATACGCGAAATTACCCCGGATAAAAGCGATCATGGCTGCGAAAATAGGGAAAAAATGTTTGTAGTATTTGGTGTTTATGGTTTGTTGTTGGTGGTTTGTCGTTATTGACTACCTGGCATTTCCTGACAAAATGTACAACCCTATAAACAAAACCAGGGTTGCCCAACTTTTATAAGCACTGTTATGCCTGAAGAACGACAAACCACCAACAACAAACCACAAACACCAAATACCATCAACAACAAATAGGTTCAATCGTTTTTTCCCTATTTTTGGCGAATGAGTGATAAAATTACTGCTGCCATCACCGCTGTGGGTGGCTATGTACCTGAAGACAAATTGACCAATTTTGACCTGGAGAAGATGGTAGATACCAATGACGAATGGATCCGCTCGCGTACCGGCATTTCCGAAAGGAGGATCCTCAAAGGAGAAGGGAAGGCTACTTCCGATATGGTAGTACCGGCCGTTCTGCAGCTCTGCGAAAAGCGTGGGATCGACCCGCTTGAGATCGATGCCATGATCATTGGTACGGTGACCCCCGATATGATCTTTCCCTCTACCGCCAACCTCGTTTGCCACAAGGTAGGGGCCAGGAATGCCTGGGGGTTCGACCTGCTGGCCGCCTGTTCCGGTTTTTTATACTCTCTCACCACCGGTGCTTCCCTGATCGAAAGCGGCCGCTATAAAAAAGTGGTGGTCGTTGGCGCCGACAAAATGAGCTCCATCATAGATTACAGCGACCGCGCCACCTGTATCATCTTCGGCGATGGGGCAGGCTGTGTTCTGCTGGAACCCAATACAGAAGGCAATGGTATCCACGACAGCATTCTCCGTAGCGATGGTTCCGGCGCGCCCCACCTGCACATGAAAGCCGGCGGCTCCCTACACCCCGCTACTTATGAAACGGTGGCAGCTAAAGAGCATTATGCTTACCAGGAAGGACAACATGTTTTCAAACATGCTGTAAAAGGAATGGCCGATGTGAGCGCAGAACTGCTCGAACGCAATCATCTTACCGGTAATGATATCGCCTGGCTGGTGCCCCATCAGGCCAATAAACGGATCATCGATGCCACCGCCGATCGAATGGGGCTTTCAACCGACAAAGTGATGCTGAACATACAGCGTTACGGCAATACCACCGGCGCTACCATCCCCCTTTGCCTGTGGGATTGGGAAAAACAATTGAAGAAAGGCGATAACCTGGTGCTGGCCGCTTTTGGTGGCGGATTTACCTGGGGCGCCACGCTGGTGAAGTGGGCATATTGAGGAAGTTGGCCATTAGCAGTTGACAGTCGGGCTCTCTATTTCCTGCTCCTGCTCCACGTTATATAATCTGTGTTGGGGATTTTCTGCATGCCTGCCTGGCGAAGCAGGCTTACCAATTGTCCACGATGGTAAGTTGAATGGTTGAACAATTGCAGCAACACCTGGTAAACGGGTTGCTTGAAAAGCTCACGTTTCGTATTGTAGTACTGGAAAACATGTTGCAAGGCCGCTTCCGACGCATTTTGCACCCATCCATGCCAGAGCCGGCCCTGATGCAGGAGCGCTGCTCCCAGATCGCGGGTATTGCCTTTGAAGCTCGCACTCGGCCAGCTAACGTGCTCCTGCAACCGAATCCTTTGCCACCAGATGCTCTCCGCATCCCATATATGAAGCAGGGTAAGATGCAAAGACGGAAAACTACCCGGAAATTCTTTGGTCAGCATTTCCTCCGGCAAATCCTGGAGGCACTCCACCAGCCGATGGTTGGCCCACACATTATAGGCCGCATATTGCAGGAACAGTTCCTTCATGTTGAGGGTAACGTTTAATTTCTCTAAAAATAATTGGTTTTTCCCGTACTATTGCAACCCTATGGACATACATATCAGAAAAGCAGTACGGGAAGATTGTGCCCGCCTGATGGAACTGGTACATGAACTGGCAATATTCGAAAAAGCCCCGGAAGCAGTGACCGTGAGCCTGGAGCATTTCATGGAGAGCGGCTTCGGCGAAAAGCCCGTATGGTGGGCCTTTGTAGCAGCTACCCCCAACCCCGACGGCAGCGAGACCGTACATGGTTTTGCGCTCTATTATATAAGGTATAGCACCTGGAAAGGACAAAGGATGTACCTGGAAGATATCATCGTTACGGAAAAGATGCGTGGCAAAGGACTGGGGCAACTCCTGCTCGACAGGTTGAAGGAAGAAGCCAGAGAGCGCGGGTTCAGCGCTATCGTGTGGCAGGTGCTCGACTGGAACGAGCCGGCCATCAGGTTCTATAAAAAGAACGGGGCCCTGTTCGACCCGGAATGGATCAACTGTTCCCTGGAAATTTAAGGACCACCCCCTGCTCTGCCGATAGCAAATAATCAGTAAATTGATAATATAATTATCCGGTTATGAAATTATTTGCATGGGTGCTGGCCTGTGGCCTCGGCATTGCGCTGACGGGCTGCCAGAAAGGTGGCGTTGGTAGTGACATCACCGATAACAACAAACTGAATGATTCCGCCCTCCTCTACGCACGCGATATTTATCTCTGGTATAAGAACATCCCCGCCAGTTTCAGTGCAAAAGGGTACAGCGATCCCAATGCTGTGATGGTAGCGATCAGGCAGTTCAGTATAGAGCCGGGCTTTACCAACCCGGTAGACCGATGGAGCTTTGCAGTGACCGCTCAACAATGGAACAACCTGAGCAATGGGATCGGCGCCGATTTCGGATTGGGCGTTTTCTTTTTTGCTGCCAACGATCTGCGTGTATCGTACGTTGAAAAAGGATCGCCGGCCGGCAAAGCCGGTATCCAGCGAAGCTGGCGCATCAAACAGATCAACAACAATTCCAATATCACCACCAGCAATGTGGATTTTGTGGTGCAGGCCGTATTCAAGAGCAGCAACGGCTCCTTCCTTTTCAGCCGGCCTTCCGGCAGCGACACTACCATCAATCTCGCCGCCGCTTCCTATATGGAAACGCCCAACATACTCGATACGGTTTATACGACAGGCGCCACCAAGACAGGCTATATGGTCTTCAATTCTTTCCTGGGCGATACCACCAGGATCAGGAGTGAATTTCAGCGGATCTTCAACCGCTTCAATTCGGAAAATGTACAGGATGTGATCGTAGACCTCCGGTATAACGGTGGCGGCTATGTGATGTTGCAGGATGAACTGGCCAATTACCTGGTGCCCACTGCCAATAACAATGATATTGCCGAAGACCAGCGGTATAACGACAAATACTCCCAGTACAATACCATAACCCGGTTCAAAAAGAAGGGCCCCCTCAATCTCAGCCGCCTCTTCGTGATCGTAACCCAGAATACAGCTTCGGCCAGTGAATTGCTGATCAATAGCCTGAAGCCTTATCTCAACATGCAATTGATAGGGCCCAATACCACGCATGGCAAGCCCGTAGGATTTTTCGGGATCAATGTGATGGACTGGGTGATCTTTCCCGTATCATTCCGGACGCTGAACAAAAATGGGGAAGGCAATTATTTCAATGGCATGCCTGTAAGCTACCAGGTGATGGATGGCCTCGATAAAGGATGGGGCGATGTATCGGAGAACTGCCTGGCTGCCGCCCTGCGGTATATCAATACAGGTTCCTATGCCCGGCTGATGGCCCCGGAGAGCCGTACTGGTTTGTCGGCAGATGTAACGGACGGAAATGCCGGCCTGGGCCGCGTGAGGTTCAAAGGCGCCGTGACCGGTATCAAAACGCTACATTAATTTTATTGTGGAACGCCAGAGCAGGCATTTCTCCTTGTAAACCTATCAACCTTTCAACCTGTCAACTTCTCTCACGACACGCCTTCCGTAGCAGCCGATTTTTCAATTTTATTGATCAGGCCCTGCAATACTTTGCCGGGGCCCACTTCCGTGAAACGGGTAGCGCCATCGGCGATCATGGCCTGCACGCTCTGTGTCCATCTTACAGCGCCGGTGAGCTGGTCGATCAGGTTCTTCTTGATCTCTTCCTTGTCCATCACTGCTTTGGCCACTACATTCTGGTAAACGGGACAAACAGGATTATAAAAAGTAGTGGTTTCGATGGCGCTCTTCAATTCTTCACGGGCAGGGGCCATCAAAGGCGAATGGAAAGCGCCTCCTACCGGCAATACCAGGGCTCTTTTGGCGCCTGCGGCCTTCATTCTCTCGCAGGCCACTTCGATGCCCTTCAGAGACCCGCTGATGACCAACTGGCCGGGGCAGTTATAATTGGCAGGCACTACCACTTCACCGGTTTCGGCCTGAACGGCCGCACAGACTTCTTCCACTTTCGCATCTTCGAGGCCCAGTACGGCAGCCATCGTGGAAGGGTTCAGCTCACAGGCTTTTTGCATGGCCTGTGCGCGGATGCTCACGAGCCTGAGGCCATCTTCAAAACTCAATACGCTATTGGCAACCAGGGCGGAAAATTCACCGAGGGAGTGGCCGGCCACCATTTCGGGCCGGTTGGAATCGATGCCCTTGAATGCTATGACGGAATGGAGAAAAACGGCGGGCTGCGTTACTTTGGTCTGCTTCAATTCTTCCTCGCTGCCGCCGAACATAATGTCCGAGATCCGGAAACCTAACATCTCATTGGCCTGTTCGAACAATTTCTTGGCAAATACACTCAATGTATAATGTTCTTTGCCCATACCCGGAAATTGCGAACCTTGGCCGGGAAACACAAACGCATGCTTCATAAGTACCAGGGGTTTAGACAAACAAAAATGCCACAAAGAGGACAATTAACCAAAATTGTCTGGACCAGGACATGGAGGTTGGATGGGATATGTGGGATAAGCACCCTTCAGATCAGTGTAACCTGGAAGATATTAGTTTGGTAAACTCACTTCTCGTCTCATTCTTTTCGAACTCGCCCCAAAAAGCGGATGTAGTGGTCACGGAGTTTTGCTTTTGTACCCCCCGCATCATCATGCAAAGATGGGAAGCCTCGATGACCACGGCCACCCCCAGCGGATTGAGGGTTTCCCGGATGGCATGGAGGATCTGGGTAGTAAGCCTTTCCTGCACCTGCAGGCGGCGGGCATATACATCGACCACTCGTGCGATCTTGCTCAGGCCGGTGATAAAACCATTGGGGATATAGGCAACATGCGCCTTTCCAAAGAAGGGAAGCATGTGATGTTCGCACATGCTGTATATTTCGATGTCTTTAACCAGGATCATTTCACTCACATCTTCCCGGAATTTTGCCGATGCAAGGATAGCTTTGGCATCCATCTGGTATCCTTGTGTAAGATATTGCATGGCCTTGGCCATTCTTTCAGGGGTTTTCTGTAATCCTTCGCGGGAAGGATCTTCACCCAATAGGGACAGTGCTTCCCGGTAGCTCTCGATCAGCCCCGATGTGATCTTGTCCTCGTACTGCTCAACTTTTTTATACGCCATAATAATATACTGTTTTGTTGATCTTTATTGCCGGGCTTCACCCACCCATACCGGGTATTCCACAAAATTCCTCTCGGTTTCATACAATCTTACCTGCAGGTCATATTTGGGATCGATGCGGGCCCTCAATAATTCGTAGATCACGATGCAAATATTTTCTGCAGTAGGGTTTTTGGATTGAAAGAAAGCAGTATCGAGGTTGAGGTTACGGTGATCGAACCGCTCTTTGACCTCGGACCTGATGAGATCGCTCAGTACCTTGAGATCGATCACATACCCGGTTTCCGGGTCTGGTTCACCTACCACTTTCACGATCAGTTCATAATTGTGGCCATGAAAATGAGGATTGTTGCATTTACCGAAAACGGCATCGTTCTTCGCCATATCCCATGCAGGGTTGTACAGCCTGTGCGCCGCATTGAAATGCTCTTTCCTGTAAACTGCCACTTTATTGCTCATGATTCAAAGTACAAATAAATTGCCATTTCCGGCATCTGCCCATGCCTCACCGGTATGCCGGGAAGGTCTCTAACAGGCATAACAGTCATTTGTTCAGCAAGTACCCGGCTTTTCGAAGTAAGAATATCACTTATCATTATTCACCGAAATACTCTACATAAATGCGCGGTGTTTCATAGAGTTTGATACAATGCAATTGTACCGCTGCCGGTAAGTGCGGGTTCAGTTGTTCCCAGATGGCGATGGCAAGGTTCTCGGTGGAGCAAAGTTTGCCATGCATGAAATCCACGTCGAGATTGAGGTTCTTATGGTCGAGCTTTTCCAGGATATGCAACTGGATCAACTGGCTCAATTGCTTTACATCGTACAGGAAACCGGTATCAGGATGGGGCCGGCCCTTGATGGTCACATACAATTCGTAGTTATGTCCATGCCAATGTTCATTGGCACATTTGCCAAAAACTGCCTCATTCTTTTCCTGGCTCCAGGAGGGGTTGTATAATTTATGAGCAGCATTGAAGTGTTCAACACGTGTCAGGTACACCATAGATGCGCAAAGTTAAGGTTTAAACTATATTTGCCCCATGCATATATTGCTTGTTGCTGCAACCGGACTGGAGATCGCTCCTGCCATTCAATGGCTTGAAGAACAGGTTCATAGACCTGAAGATCCTGATATTGAACTGCTGGTCACCGGGGTCGGCAGTATCAATACCACTTACTGGCTTACCGAAGCCATCCATTCAAAAAAGCCCTCCCTCCTGTTGCAGGCCGGTATTGCGGGTAGCTTCGATCCGCAATTTGCCCCCGGAAGCCTTGTACTGGTAGGGTCGGAAATTCCGGGCGACCTGGGCGTAGAAGAAAACAATGTGTTCAGGGATTTGTTTGATATGGGGTTGCAGGATGCCGATGCAGCTCCCTTCCATGCCGGGCAACTGCCCAACCCCGGCATTGGCCGATGGACATCCACCGGTTTACCGGTGGTTACAGGCGTAACGGTGAATGAGATCACCACCCGGCCTTCACGCATTGCCCACCTGCAGGAAAAATATGGCGCTGCGATCGAATCGATGGAAGGGGCGGCCTTTCATTATGTATGTCTGATGCAGGGAATACCTTTTGTGCAACTGAGGGCCATTTCCAATATGGCAGGCGAACGCGATAAGAGCAGGTGGAAAATGAAGGAAGCCATCAAAGTTTTGAACGATACATTGATCCGTTTTTTCAAAGACCCCACCCTGATGGGGCTTCATGATCCATACAAATAATTATGACACTTACACTCGGCTTTTCACCCTGCCCCAATGATACTTTCATCTTCGATGCGCTCGTGAATAAAAAGATCGATACCGAAGGGCTCGATTTCGATGTTCAACTGGAAGATGTACAAACCCTCAATGAATGGGCGCTTGCCGGCAGGCTCGATATCACCAAGCTCAGCTATGGCGTGCTGCCCCTGGTGATTGAACAATATATTGTGCTGAATGCAGGCGGCGCATTGGGGAAAGGGGTAGGCCCCCTGCTCATTGCCAAACCAGAACGTGGACTGACCAAAGAAAATATTGCAGACAGCACGATCGCCATCCCCGGCGAGAACACAACGGCCCATCTCCTGTTCTCCCTCGCGTTCCCCGAGACCACCAGGAAGAAATTCATGATCTTTTCCGCCATCGAGGATGCTGTTCTGGAGGGTACGGTCGATGCAGGCGTGATCATCCATGAGAACCGTTTCACTTATCAGCAAAAAGGTTTGACCAAACTGGTCGACCTGGGCAGCTATTGGGAAGAAAAGACCGGCAATCCCATTCCGTTGGGAGGCATTGTGATGAAACGCACTGCTACAACGGCCTTGCAACAAAAGATAGACAGGCTGGTGCGCCAAAGCCTGGAATATGCTTTTGCACATTATCCTGCCGTTACGGATTATGTGAAACAACATTCGCAGGAAATGAGCGAAACGGTAATGCGCCAGCACATCGATCTTTATGTGAACAATTATTCACTGGAACTGGGGGAAGATGGGAAAGCCGCGGTGAATGAATTTCTGCAGGTCCATAACAGGGCAAATGGGGGAAAAGCATTTGCAGGAGAGATATTCCTTTAGCAAACTATTCGTTCAACTGTCTTACATAGCGGTCATACAATAAAGAACTCGTCCGATGTCCATAAGTCTTATCCCTGAAGGAGCTTACCCAACGTATACCATATTGAGCATTGGTAAGAAAAACTTCCTCTGCCTGCAGTAACTCATCGACCGTGAGCACCTGTTCAACCATTCCGCTCCAGTGATCGCTCTCAACCACTTCTTCCAGCAGGTATTGTCGCATCACCCCACTCACACAACCTTCGGACAAAGGCGGTGTAAAAATGGTATTGGAATGCACCCAACAGATATTGGCTATGGTGGCATCACAGATCCGGTCGTGGGTATTGAGCAACAGACAATCGTTGAGCCGGTACTGTTTGGCATACAGGGCGGCCATGACATAAGGAAGGTAATTGTTCGATTTCAGGTTCGACAGGGCATCGCAGCTTTTGCGTGCTTCGGGATAGAGATCGATGACAAGCCCCTGGCCGTTGAAATGGAGCACCTGTTCCTGGATGGGCCATGCCTGGATAATAAGATGGGGGCGGTGGTCTTCGGGATCGTAGAGGCCGCCATTGCCCCTGATAACGGTCAGGCGCACACGGGCGGCCTTCTCCACCTTATTTTTTTTACAAAGCTGGATGATGGCTTCTGAAAGATAGTGGGGCTTGAACAATGCAGGGATGTCGAACTGTAGCAGGGCCAACCCGCTGAACAGGCGGTTGAAATGAAGATCAGCCAGCACGATGCGGCCATCGATGACCTTGATGGTCTCGAACAGTCCGTCGCCATAGCGGAGCCCACGGTTATCGGCCGTTACCAGTTTATCCTGGCTCCCGATCACCTCTCCGTCGTAATAAAGGTAGCTGACCATACATTTACCGGCTGCTAATTTCCTTGCTGGTCGATGATACCGTTCTTCACTGCGTACATTACAAGGCCGGCCATGGATTTGGCCCCTGTTTTTGTTTTGAGCTTATCGCGGATGGCTTCTACGGTGCGTGGGCTAATATCCACGATATCGGCGATCTCCTTGGTAGTTTTTTCTTCGCACATGAGCTTGAGCACACGCATTTCTTTGTCGGACAGATTTACATCCTGTGGTCCGGCCACATCGGTGCGTTTGGTACGCAGGCCGGTGAGCAGGGCTTTGTTGGTAAGCTCGTTGAAAAAGAATTCCTGTTCAAAACAGGTCCTGATGGCCTGGTAAATGGTTTCGGAATCGGAATTTTTGGTGAGGTAAGAATTGGCCCCGATCTCCATGAGTTTGCTGATCATGGAGTGGTCGTTATGCATGGAAAGCACGATCACTTTGGCTTCCGGGCGTATTTTGCGGATCTCGGGCAGGGTTTGGATACCGTCCATGATAGGCATCTGGATATCCAGCAGGATCACATCGGGCTCAATATGTTTCAGCAGGTTGAGTAATTGCATGCCATTATCGGCCTCTGCGATCAGTTCCACATCTTTCTTGGCAGAAAGGGCCGTTTTTACGCCGGCGCGGAAAAGTGCATGGTCATCTGCAATAGCTACTTTGATTACCTTTTCTCCGTCAGGTTTTTTCATACGGGTTCTATTGTATTTTAATTACTTCATAGTTTGAACGTACATCACAAGACAGGTTCCTGGCAACGAGTCGTACAAGGGTCTGAGGCCATTTGAATCAGTACCCAAAATGATAATTTTTCGTGACAAATACTATAGCAGAATTACGAAATTATACTATTTCGGAATATACAGGAAACTATTTATAAACAGGGGGATTACGTAAAAAATATGTGATTTTACGAGCATAAAACTAGGCGTTTTACGATAGCAGCAGTAAATACTGAAATTTTAAAATGGAGCAAATCTGCTCTTGTGCACATAGTTTTCCACAAGTATTTTTGTTGAGAAGTTGATTGACGAGGATTAGCAACCTCACACCATCCAATGTCCTTATAATAACCGTCCAGAAAGAATTCTAATATTCTATGAAACCAGCAAAATCCAATGTCAATCAACTTTCTTTTCTCCGATTCTCCTTCCTCATCTGATCATTATCAATAAGTTGTTCCAAAAGTTCCATATAAGTCTTCCATTCCTTCGCATGCGGTTCCCGATCTCAAAGCCTATGGCTGGATGTTATTTTTTTTCGGTTTTCTTCTTCTGGCTGAACCGGCTCATGACTATTAAATCCTCCGATTTTCAGGTATTTTGACCTCACTCCCAATGGCGGGGATGCCATTGTTTTTTTGTCCGGCCCGGCTGGTAAAAAACACGAATAACGGGTTATCCGGGAGACGGCATTTTCAACCGCTTCGCTTACCTGTTATACCATTCTTTCCTGCACAGAGAGCATTTCAGGTCCAATTCATGAATTAGGATTTTTTCGAATGGGTCTTGGGAAAAAAAACATAAGAAATGTGCTTTTCCACCTCCCGCTGATCCCCTTCCCATCTACTTTTGGCCATCCCGTCAATAGGCCGCTCCATCGAAGCAAGCCTGAACGGAAGATTCTATTAACACTTAATTCTGCTTATCCTGATGCTTGTACATCCTGGGTTCAACCACTTCAATGTGGTGATATCATTCCTCTTGTCAATAACTACCACTCTACAGTGGGCAGAGCAGGACATTCGGCCTGCGATGAGCAGGAGGCGCCAACCGCCGCTCCTGCCAGACCTTCACGGAGAACAGCCTCACAATGATCACCTGCACAATTCCTTCCCGACTGCCCACCGGAACCCATTCACGGAAACAAAGGGCGGGCCCTGGCTGGCGGAACAGCCAACCAGGAACTTACCTCCAACCACAGGTGAAAAAGGGATACAGGAACGCCAATTTCCAAAGGCGATGGAATTATCTTTGGGAATACATAATCCCTGCTCCCGGCGCCAGCGAAACAGGCTCCATGCGGTGGGTGATGGCTGCCATATCCCTGCCCTGTTCACCGTAGACCATCACTAAGCCTTTGTAATAGTCAGAAAAAAATTATTCCATGGACACAACAACTATTTTCACATTACCGGGCAATGGCGTGCTTAGTTGGCCCTCTTTGCAACAAGACCTTCCCGTACTCTATGAGATAGCCTCCCTGATGGGTTTCAAATGCTATATCATCAACGCTGACCAGGTCCCGGATAAAAAGGGCTTTCTTGAAACAATGAGCGCCACATGCGAGCTACCGGACTATTTCGGCTTCAACTGGGATGCATTGGAAGAGTGCCTGCGGGATTTTTCGTTTGCGCCTGCCAGTGGTTATATTTTTGGCATCATTCATGCGAAAAAATTACAGCAGTCGTTGGGCAGTGAGTATGATACTTTTACCGCTATCTTTCTGAATGCCGCGGACCAATGGGAAAAAGAAGGGATAGTATTCAAGTTACTGCTGGACCATGAAGAATAGCTATCTTGTTTCAGCGGCCGCTGAACCATAAGAAAAATGAATGTTCACAGTCTTTATATTGATTGCCACCACTTTTAGTTTATTCCTGATCGCGTTCATCATCAGCATACTTTTCAGGCATCGTCAAAAGCAGGAGATATTCAGGCGCGACCTGGAATTACAACAAGCAGAAGCTGAAAGAAGAATGTTGAAGATACGCCTGGAGATCCAGGAGCAAACATTCCGGCATATTGCCCGGGAGATCCATGATAATATCGGCCTTGGGCTTACGTTGGCCAAGCTCAATCTCAATACCCTCAGCCCCGAAAATCCCTTACATGACCACGAAAAAGTGCAGGCCGCCCTGGCACTGGTTAGCCAGGCCATCGACGATCTCCGCGATATATCGAGAAGTCTTAATGCTGATGTGATCGCCGAGCAGGGCCTGATCAAAGCCCTGGAAAAGGAGGTCCGGAAACTGAAGAAGCTCGACCTGTACTCGGTCAATTACACGATCAGTGGCGAACCTGTTTTCCTGGACCCACAAGAGGAATTGATAATACTCCGCATTGCGCAGGAAGCGCTCAACAATGTGATCAGGCATGCCCATGCAAGGACGATCGATGTATCGCTTGCCTACGGCGAACAGGCTTTGCTCATGCAGGTAACGGACGATGGTAACGGCTTCAGGCCAGGGCAGGAACAAGAGAACAGTAGCTCCGGGCTGCTGAATATGAGGAACCGGGCCGAACTGCTGAACGGTTGTTGCACCATCCTGGAAGCGCCATCAGGTGGCACCACGGTGCAGTTGATAATACCTTATTAAAGAAAAACCCATGAACGAACTTACTCCCATTAAGATCGCACTGGCAGATGATCACCAATTGCTCCGGACCGCATTGGCCGTACTGATCAATTCATTCGAGGATTGTACCGTCATTTTTGAGGCGGGGAATGGACAGGAGATCATCGATGCCATCCATGTTGGCAAGGTCCCTGACCTTGTTCTGATGGACCTGAACATGCCCGTTATGGATGGTTATGAGACCACGAGGTGGTTGCGCGACAATTACCCGGAGGTGCATGTGCTGATGCTTACGATGTACGATTCGGAGCCTGCCCTGATCAGGCTCCTGCAAGCCGGTGTAAAAGGATTTCTCAAAAAAGATATACATCCCCTGGAGTTGAAAACAGCTATCCAGTCGGTGATGCGCTCAGGTTATTATTCGTCGGATTCGGTAACACGGAAACTGATCAACCTGCTCAGGAAAAGCGGGGACGATAATGAATTGAGAAAAAATATCCTGAACGATACGGAGGTCCGTTTTCTCCAGATGACCTGTTCGGACATGACCTATAAGGAGATCGCACAATCCCTGCACATGAGCCCTCGTGCGGTGGATATGCTGCGTGACAATCTCTTTACGAGACTGGATGCGCAAAGCCGGATCGGGCTGGCCATGTTCGCTATCCGGTCGGGGTTGGTGGTCCTGTAACCGACGAGAAAAATAACCAAAATTATTGTGTTTTTTCTCATTTCTCCACTAACCATCCCCGTTATCTTTGATCCGGCGACAAGGCTGATTTAGTTCGCTTGTCCCCGTATTCATAGGATAAGGTTTAGCGCGTTTAAGATTCGATTAGTACGTCCCCGGTAGTCCTATCGGGGATTTTATCTCTGAAAGTTCATCCGGATTTTCTGCTGTGATGCTGTGATGTTGTGATTAGCTTTCAATTAAAGAGTAACTTAGTTCTCGCACAACTTGATTTTTGTTGCCATTGTTGCCTTAACAGTTAGTTGTGATTAGCTTTCAATTATTCCTGGCTTTCAGATGCAAACACAAAGCGGATACGAAGGCCCGATTGGGTAATTCCTTGAAAAGACAGAAGATTCCTCTCAGGAGCAATACCTTTCTTTTGAGCTGTTGTGCAGTAAGATGGATCAGGTAAAAGCTTCGATCAAATACGAACGGTTTTCTTTGGTGCTCAATCGATCAGTTTATTCCTCATGCCGTACATGATGAGCCCGGCAATGGTTTTGGCGCCTACCTTAGATTTCATGTTCTGGCGGATGGTCTCCACCGTACGCGGACTGAGATATACTTCCTTGGAAATTTCTTCCGTGGTCTTATCCTCAGCCAGCAATTTTAAAATGCGGATCTCCTTTTCAGAGAATTTGATGGGATTGGGATAGAATTGCCGGACCTGCTTCTTGGTTTGCAGCTTAGACAGTACGGCTTTATTGACCAGGTCGTTGAAGTAGAAGTCGTCATTCATACAGGCAAGGATGGCCTGGTAGATCTCCTCAGGGTCCGAGGTCTTGGTGAGATAGGCATTGGCGCCCATTTCCATCATTTTGGTGATCATCTCCTGGTCGTCGTACATGGTAAGCACAACGATCTTTACATCACTGTATTCCTTGCGGAGGATCCCGATGGCATTCACACCATCCACCTCAGGCATGCGGATATCCATGAGGAGTACATCGGGCTTTTTGATCTTCATCTTGTGCATCAGGTCCTTTCCATCCTCAGCCTCCCAGAGGATCTTCAGGTACTCCTTGCCTTTTAGAGCCATTTTAATACCATCACGGAAAATCTTGTGATCGTCGGCAATGGATACTTTGATTACCAGTTCAGCGCTCATAGTGTGGGCGGGTTTCGCTTTTTGGTTGGGTTATTGTGTTGCTTTCAATTGATCAGTGATCGATCTATCACCCCGGGACCGGAATAATGGGCCAATCGCCTGCTCCTGGGCGACCGGCGTATTTCCGGGACCAGGCTGCATCCTTCTTTTCCACGGATGCCCTGCACAACTGTCAAAAATGCACTACACTTTATCTGATCTTTAACCGATATATGCATATATATCGTAATAACACCCATTGCCAACGGTCTCTTTCCTGGTTGCTACGATCAGGCCTGGCCTATTTCCAGGAGGGTTATTAACCTGGCCGGTTATTTCCCTTTGGCTACAATGGATAGTTCGTTTATCGGAATGGATCGGGCTTTTCCCTCAGCCCGAAACTGGAATTTTTACGAGAGTACGGGTATTTACTGAACAGTGAAAAAAGCGCAAATCTGCTCTTGCCCCCTGTCCTGCACCACATTATATTTGTTGTCGAAGTTGATTGATAAGGATAGGCAACCTCTTAATTATCCAATGTCCAGAGTTACCGTCCAGAAAATAATTTCCAACTATCTTGTGAAAGCCACGTCAAATCCAATATCAGTCAACTTCTTCCTTTCTTTTATTCTTTGTAAAACCGGTCGGCAAATCCAGATCCTACCCCCTCCTGATCCCCATCCGCTGAAAGACTGATTGAATCACTTTTTCTGGTAAAATTATCTTGAAAAGGCTGAACCATGACCTATCCTGTGCTTTTTTTTCCTGGCAGCTCCGTTTTTAAGATCCGGTAACTACTGAGAATGAATTATCCACATATTCATGGCGACTGTGAATAACTTCACAGGTGATTAGTAAGTTTTTCACACCATCTTGCGAGTTTTACGATAGTAAAAATACTAAATCAAAAGGGAATTTTTACCCAATCTCCTCTCGTAAACCTACTCACAATTTGCTCGTAAACCCACTACCATACTGAATCGCAGGCAATTTAATCCATTTTGCCCATCTGTGCTACCTGTTGCTCACCTTTTTTTTTTGAAGGTTTTTTGGGGTTCAGAACTACTATTCTAAACCTCTAAAAACTTACTACTATGATGCAACACGAACTCATCACTAAACGCGACATCATGTCAATTGGTGAGGAGATCGGTCATGAGCTCGGCGCTCAAATGGTTAAGGATTACCAAGTGGCCAATCCCCAGGATGTACATGCTTATGTAATCGGACGTAACATCATCGATCAGATCTTAGCTCAACCGGGCTGTGTAGGCATCCAATTCTACAACGCTTACAACGAAATGGGCGAAAAAACCCTGGTTTATATCGGTTTGGATCAAGATGGTAAGACTATCCTGGAATATACCTGCGTAAATACCGAAGGTACCATGGTCACTGAAAAAGGGATCGTTGCCGACAAAGTGAGAAGACCGACCGTTAACCCGAATCCACTTCCCGATACCGGTGGACTCGACGAGGACTTCTGGTGGGATTTCGTATAAGTAAGTACTTGATTCTCAAAGAGAGATTCCTCTTTTAATTCTTAATATTACTTTCTATATTTGATTAAATTATCAATATTGAACGTAATATTTGATTATTTAACTATCTATTCCGATATATTACCTGCAATCCTCTTTCTTTTAGCCACTTCAAAGCATAAAGATAAAGGGTTGTGGGTTTTATTTTTTTTGAATATTTACTCTTTCCTGAATAACCTGTTCATCAGTTCCGATTGGTCTACCTCCCTCCACGCCTACGATTATATCCTTTATAGATTTTTCACCGTTATCGGTTATTCCCTGATCGTATACTTTTTCTATCGCAACCTGGTTTCCCGGGCCATGCGCAAGATCATCATCGTCACCTACGTCCTGTTTGTAGGTTATGCCATTTACGACTATCTTATCTCACCACCACAATCATTCGATTCGATACCCTCTGCCATAGAAGCCACACTGATCATCATTTTCTCGATCTTTTACCTGTTCGAACAGATCAAAACACCCAGGGTTTTCTTTATCTATACCCTCGATAAATTCTGGATCGTTACCAGCTTCCTGATCTATTATACAGGCACTTTTTTCCTGTTCATCTTCGCCGAATCCTATTTCGACGACCCGGCCTTCAGTGAGAACTATACCATTATCAATAACCTGTTCCTAATCCTTAAAAACGTTTTTTTCTCGATCGGGCTATTGATTAAGAATAAACAGAATGAGTATTCGCCGAATTCTTATCCTCATTTTGAAAATATATTGGAAAAACGTTTTTAACATTGTATGCCCAAACCCGATTAAATACACATGCTGTTCCTGCAAATTAGTAGCCCCGGTAGTCCTGTTTCCCTCGTACTGTTCTTCGGTACCGTGGGCATGCTGGCTTTGACTATCGGCCTTATCGTATTCATCATCTTCCACCAACGTAAGGTGATACGATACCAGATGCAGCTTCAACGTTTGGAACAGGAGCAACAAAAAATGCTCCTGAACGCCTCTATCCGCCTCCAGGAAGAAGAACGCCAACGCATCGCCGCAGACCTTCACGACGATGCCGGGCCACTCCTGGCCACTGCCCGTCTCTATCTCAACGAGAACCTCGTTAACCTCGATAAGACCACACAGCTCCAAAGCATTTACAACGCCAAACAGATCATCGATGATACCATCCAGCTTATCCGTAATATCTCCCATAGCCTGATGCCCCCTACCCTCAAGAATTTCGGGCTGGAATCTGCCGTGAATGACCTCTTCCAGAAGATCAGCGGATCGGGCAGCATGAACGCCAGTTGCCGCTTTCACGATTACCGGGACCGCCTTCACCCCGACCAGGAACTCATTATTTTCCGCGTGATCCAGGAATTGGTGAATAATATCCTCAAACACAGTAACGCCAGCTTCATTCACCTCACCCAAAACCTGGGAGGCACGAAATTGTATATACGCCTTCACCACGATGGACGCGGGATCACTCAAACGGATTTTGAAAAACTGAATAAAAGCAATGTAGGACTGGGACTGAAAAATATCCAGAGCCGTCTCAAATTATTACACGGCCGGATCTATTTCGAGAAGGATATGTCACAGACCTATTATAAGGTGACTATTGAAATACCAAAAACTGAGGAAGAAGTGCAGCCATCGTGATCACAGACCTCCGTTTCCCCGGCAAAATCGATTGGGCTCGCACACCGCAGAATGTTGCATCCGCTCAACAACTTGCAGGATAACGGAAGATTTCAGTAAATTTAGTTTGCCAATATCATAAAAACAATGGGACCCATTAAAGTTGCTATCGCTGACGATCACAAAATCTTTCGGAAAGGAGTTATACTTTCTCTGCGTCCGTACACCAATATCAAATTCGTACTGGAGGCGGAGAATGGACAGGAATTATTGGACAATCTCCCAGGCCTGACCGAACAACCCGATGTGATCCTGATGGACCTTCGTATGCCCCTCAAGGATGGGATCGAAACCACCAAGATCATCGCCAAACAATATCCCCATATCCACGTGATCGCGCTCACCATGTATGAAGACGAGCGCTTCGTGAGCCATATGATGGAGATCGGCGCCAACGGCTACCTCCTTAAAAGCGCCGACCCGGCCGAGATCAAAAAAGCCATCATGGAGGTGATGAGCAAAGGCTATTACCTCAACAATTTCGTGAACAGGATCCTGCTGAAAAAATCACACGCCCGCCAGAAAGTGGTGCCTACACTGAACAGTGAGATCACCCTCAGCGACCGCGAGCGCGACGTGATCAAATATATCTGCATGGAATTCACCGCCCATGAGATCGCCCAGAAACTGGAAGTGAGCCCACGCACCGTGGAAGCCATCAAAGACAGGCTGATGGAGCGTTTCGGGGCCAAGAATACGGCCGGACTGGTCTTCTTTGCAGTAAAAAATAACCTGATCGATTAAGGGGCCGCCTTCACGAATATCTATGCCTATGGATCATTCACCATATCCGGTTCCCATGAAATGCCGGTTGCACCGAATTCAATCAGCATGGTAAAGACCGGAAGCAGCATATTGGAAACCCTCTCCCTGGTGGCAATGCTCTTGTCATTGGGGCCGGTATTGATCATCCTGTTCCGGCGTGCCTGGCAATCGGACCTGTTGAATTTCCTGATGGTGCTTTCCCTGCTTACTTTCTTTCAACATCTTCTCACCGGGACCTCACAACTCGCTCCTTCAGGAAGGTCTTTCATACAGGCCGTTTTCAGCCTGGGCGAATTCATGATCCTGCTGTACCTGTTCCGCCCCACAACCCGGCAGAAATGGGTCCGCGACCTCTTCAATTTATTCGCCATCGCTTTCCTCTCCGTGGTGATCACTATCTACGCCATCAAGGGCCCTGCTGCTTCCTATGGCACTATCGGAGCGCTCGAGTCCGTGATCCTGCTGCTGGCAGCCGTGATGACGCTCTTACGGCTCCTGAAAGCGGACCAGGTGTTCATTTTCCAGTTGCCTATGTTCTGGATCATCGTCGGCACGCTCTGCTACTCGAGCATGTACCTGCTGCTGGAATTGCTGCAACACGATAATGGCAATATCCCGGCCGATCAGCAACAGGAGAAATTGATCCTGCTGGCGGTGCTCAACAGCATCCGGTCGGTGCTGTTCATGGTGGCCGCCTACCTGGGCAGCGCACAGCTCAGGCCAGAAAACAGGTAATGAAAATTCCTGGAAGGCTTACAATTTCATTTCCGGTATATCCCCCTCTATCACCAGCTTTCCCGAAGTCTTCTGACGGATCTCTTCCACGCTCACGCCCGGCGCCCGTTCGATCAGCCGGAACCCGCCTCCAGGCAATACGTCCATCACGGCGAGATCGGACACGATACGTTTTACACATTTCACACCTGTCAGCGGAAGGGTACAGGCCGGCAAAACCTTCGATTCTCCCTTGGGATTGGTATGCATCATCGCCACGATGATATTCTTGGCGCTCGCCACCAGGTCCATCGCACCTCCCATTCCCTTCACCATTTTTCCGGGGATCTTCCAGTTGGCGATATCGCCCTGTTCAGATACTTCCATAGCCCCCAACACAGTAAGGTCCACCTTGCCTGCCCTGATCATCCCAAAGCTCTCCGCACTGTCGAAAAATGCTCCTCCGGGCAGGATGGTAACGGTTTCCTTCCCGGCATTGATGAGATCTGCATCGATGGCCTCTTCCGTGGGATAAGGGCCCATGCCCAGCATACCATTCTCCGATTGCAGCATGATGCTGATGCCATCGGGTACATAGTTCGATACCAGCGTTGGAATGCCAATGCCGAGGTTCACATACATGCCATCGCGCAGTTCCTGCGCAATTCGTTTCGCAACTCCGAATTTATCTAAAGCCATAAAGTTTCGTTTGATGTTTGTTGGTAGTTAGATCTTGACCGTCTTCCGCTCGATACGCTTTTCGTAAGCATGCCCCTGGAAGATGCGATGTACATAGATGCCGGGCACATGGATGGCATCGGGGTTGAGCGATCCCGGCTCTACCAGTTCCTCTACTTCCGCGATGGTGATATCACCGGCCCTGGCCATGGAGGTTGAAAAATTGCGGGTGGTTTTCCGGAATACCAGGTTGCCCATCGCATCCCCTTTCCAGGCTTTTACAATGGCGAAAGATGCATGCAGGGCATGTTCCATCAGGTACATTTTTCCATTGAACTCACGGACTTCCTTACCTGCTGCTATCTCGGTCCCATAACCGGCAGGAGTGTAGAAGGCGGGGATACCCATACCGGCCATCTGTATGCGCGTGGCCAGCGTACCCTGTGGGATCAGGTCTACTTCCAGCTCACCGCTCAGTAACTGGCGTTCGAATTCAGCATTCTCTCCAACATAGGAGCTCATCATCTTTTTGATCTGACGTGTCTTCAGCATCAGTCCAAGTCCGAAATCGTCCACGCCGGCATTGTTGGAGATGCAGGTGAGATCCCTGACCCCTTTTTTCACCAGCGCGTCGATACAGTTTTCAGGTATCCCGCAAAGGCCAAAGCCACCGAGCATGATGGTGGCCCCATCCTGTATATCCTTTACGGCTTCATCTGCATTGGCAACTACTTTTTTCATAATATAACAAGCAATTTTTTTCAGGTATAAATGTAAGAAGAATACGAGAGGGAACAATAGGAAGGGGCACCGAAACCTCAATCCCGGTGCAGGTTTGAAAAATACCGATCGAGGGAAATATCAGGCTATTGCGGTTATTGGGGATGTTGGTGTTTGTACAGTGTATCACGCTCCCGGTTGGCCCGGACGCCCAATGAATCGAACATCACTTTGGTAATGTCCGGGCGACTGAGATAGAATTTGAAGCTTTTCACAAATTCCTCACGGGTAATATGGTGAAGCTGGAATACTTCTTCATAGAGTTTGAAAGTTTCCAGTTTGACGTTCTTATGGGCTGAATCGCGAAGCAGGAATTGCGTGGAGAACCGGTCGGCCTGGATCATGTCCCACAATACTTTCTCCATGTCTTCACGGGATAGCACATTCGAAGGCGTGCTGTTCTTATTGGTACAGGCGATCATCGATACCGCGAACACAATGCCCGCGAACAGTTTCGCGGTTAGTTTTACTGCATTCATTTCAGCTCCTGTTTGTACAGATTTGAGTTGGAGATATCGATCTTCGACAGGATATCGCGGGCTTTCTGCCTGTCGTCCGGTGTGGCCCTTTTGAAAATGCGGGTGAATTCATTGGCTTTGCCCTGGAAAAAGAACTGTACGATCATGGTATTGGGAATATCGTTGTTGAGGGTATTGACAAGGCTGAGGGAGTTGAGGACGGCATTTCGTCCTTCGGTCTCATTTTCATACATGATATCCATTCCCAGGCGATAAAAATTGTAGATCACATCGTGCATGCTCACGTAGCGGCTATTGGTAAGGTTTTCCATCAGCCAGTACCGGTTTCTAAGGCCGTCGAAAGCTTTCCACCCGGAGATATCGCGCCCTTCGGGCGCGTTGTTGACGATGTTCTGCATTTTCTGGAAATAGGGATCGCCGCCACGCAGGGCGAAGGAATCGAAATCGAGCCCCAGGATCAGGTACACATAATAGGCCAGGATGGCCGGCAGGTTCGCCGATAACCCATCGGTTCCCGCAACCCGGTTGTCGTTGAATTCGATCGGCTGGTATTCCACATACCGGAAGATCACCGCCTCATCCTGGAAATTGATGAGGGGCACTTCATAGCTGGTATTGTATACCGGACGGGCCGCCTGCACGATGATGCTGGCTTTGTAGATATTGCCCGGCTGCGCTTCCGAAATACTGATCAGGAAATTACAGTTGATCTTTTCATTGACCTGGAATGATTCATTCGTCCATTTGCGGTTGTTGAGGAGGTTGAGAATGGCCGACTGAAGGGTCTGGAATACCTTCTTATCCGTCTGTGAACTGATCCGGCTGGCATTGATGGATACCTTTGCCTGGATCTCCTGCGCCAGGGCCCGTGATTGCCAGCCTGCCAGGATACAAACCAGTAAGAACAACTGTCTACGCATATAGCATGTTTACGATTCTATCAACGATATCTTTTGCCACTTGTTGTTTCGGCTTCCGGGGATAGGCGATCTCATTCCCGTCTTTCTCAAAGATCGTGATCTTATTGGTATCGTGGCCAAACCCGGCCCCTTCATCATTCAATGAGTTCAGGACGATCAGGTCGGCATGTTTGCTTTTCAGTTTATTGAGGGCATAGTCGCGCTCGTTGGTGGTTTCCAGGGCAAACCCTACCAGTACCTGCCCGTTATGCTTTTGATTGCCCAGGCTTTGCAGGATGTCGCGCGTTTTAGCAAGCTCGATGGTGAAGGTATCGGCCGTTTTTTTGATCTTTTCGGTGGCACGGGTGGTGGGTGTATAATCTGCCACAGCGGCCGACATGACGGCAATATCTACCTTAGGGAAAGCCGCCATACAGGCTTCATACATTTCAAGGGCTGTTTGTACCTGCTGTACGGTGATGCCCGGGCGGGCCGTTGTGACGGAACCGGGACCCATTACCAGTTTCACCATTGCTCCACGGGCTGCCAGTTCTTCGGCAATGGCCACACCCATTTTACCGGATGAATGATTGCCGATGAAGCGTACGGGATCGAGGGGCTCATGGGTGGGGCCGGCGGTTACCAACACCTGTTTCCCTTCCAGGTCTTTCTTCAAAAAAAAGTGGTCCTGCAGGAATTGAAGGATCGTTTCAGGTTCAGCCATCCGGCCATCGCCATACAGTCCACTGGCCAGTTCCCCGTTCTCTGCGGGGACCACCAGGTTACCATAAGATTCGAGCTTTTGAAGATTGGCCCTGGTGGAGGGGTGATGCCACATATCTTCATCCATGGCCGGGGCCACCACAACCGGGCAGGTGGCGGAAAGCCAGGTGGCCAGCAGCATATTGTCGCAATGCCCACCGGCCATTTTAGCCAGCGTATTGCAGCTTAAAGGCGCTATCAGCATAAGGTCGGCCCATCGGCCAAGCATAACATGGTTCGACCAGGAGCCTTCCGTAAAGAGCTCTGTGAGCACCGGGTTCCTGGAGAGCGTGGAAAGCGTAAGCGGGGTCACGAAATCCTGGGCAGCGGGTGTCATCACCACTTTTACGGCTGCGCCGGACTTTATGAGCAAACGGACCAGCAGGATCGATTTGTAGGCTGCGATGCTGCCGCTGATGCCCAGCAATATTTTCTTTCCCTGGAACATGGGCTAAAATTAAGAAGATTCTTCGTCTGTCTTGTTTGTTTTACCACGAAGGCACGAAGGCTCAAAGAGAATCGAGGTTGAAAAGTTAACAGGTTTGAAAGTTGACAAGGAAGGGCCCTTGTGTAAGCCGCCTCCCTTATCAACCTGCCAAATTCCCCACTTATCAACCTTATTTAAACCCTTTGTGCCTTCGTGTCTTCGTGGTCAAGACACGAAGGCACGAAGGCATAAAGACAAAAAAACCACGAAGTAAATGTAAAGTGATCGGTCCCTTACAAATCCTTTGTGGCCTGAATAATATTGAGGCTGGAACGCCTTTTCTTCAATTCATTTAGCTGAAGAGATCGTCCTCATTCTTGCGATAGTAGATCTTATCATCCAGGAACTCCTGGGTGGCCAGCAGGGCCGGGTTGGGCATACGCTCATAGGCCCTGGATATCTCGATCTGTTCTTTATTCTCATGGATCTCCTCCAGGCTATCGGTATGGCTGGCAAACTCTTCCAGTTTATTGTGCAGTTCCTCTTTCAGGGAGATATTGATCTGGTTCGCACGCTTGGCAATGATGGCAATGGATTCGTATACATTGCCTGTTTTGCCCTTGATCACATTCAGGTCCTTTGTTTCTGCAACATTAGCGGTGTTAGCACTAATTTGGCGCCTTAGCTTGCTCATTATGGTTAGCTTTAATATTGTTTTTTGATAAGTTCAGATAGTTCTCTACTTCCTTCAGCAACTTGCTTTCCGGGAAACGGTCCATAAAGTCATTGCATTCAGTGATCACCTGTTCATAGCGGGCCGGTTTCTTTTCCTCGATACTGTTCTGTGCGAACAGGTAGTAAGACCTTATCACCTGCAGTTTATAGGTATCGCTTCTCTGGGAATCCGGAAAATCGTTCATCAGGCTCGTATAGGCAATGGCCGCAGCGCGGTAATGGCCCATATTGTAATACAGTTCTGCGCTTTTATACGCTTTGCCTTCCAGTTTTTGCCGGCATTTGTCGATGATATCCGTTGCCTCCTTGATCCGCTGTGATTCAGGATGGGTATTGATGAAGGTTTGCATCAGACCGATCGTTTTCTGGGTATTGGTCTGATCGAGTTCGAATTTGGGCGACTGACGGTAATAGGTATACGCTCTCATGTATTCCATCTCTTCTGCCCTGGCGCTGGTGGGGAATACTTCGGTGAACTGTTTGAACAGGTTCTCGGCATTCATCCAGTCTCTCAGGTTATAAGAGCAATACGCGTACTTGTAGAACAGGTCCTCGAACTGCGGTTGTCCTTTCAGTAAAGGAAAGAGCTCTTCGTACAATTGTTGCGCATAATTGTATTTCTTCAGCACATAATACTTGTCGGCCATCCGCAACTTGTATTCATAGTCGGTGCTCTTTTGCACTTTGGCAAATTTCGAGCAAGACGACACACTAAGGGTCAATAATACAATGATAACCTGTAATCTCATAAAAGTGGGCAAAGTTAAGGTTTTACCCGCAAAATAGGAAAGGAATCGGTAATGGTCTCAAAAACAGGTCGTTAATAAAAATATAAAACAAAAACCCCTTAACCAGCCCGGCGATATGCCGGGCCGATCAAGGGGCCCTTAGTATAGTCAAAGCAAAAGTGTTTATCCTCTACGACGTAAGTTGGGGTGCGGGGCCGGAACGGTGGTAGGTCCTTCTTCGCCTGTACCATCGCGCAGGTCAACTGTGTTGCAATCGCCACCCATTTCACCATATTTGAAGATAAAGCGGTCGGCGCTGATACCTTCTTTTTCTACCAGGTGATTGATGACAGCGTTTACACGATCCCAGCTTAATTGTTGTTCAGCTTTGCTGGAAGAGCAATAGCCAACAACTGCGATCTTACATTCAGCGTTATCGCGGATCTTCTGTGCTACGCTGGCGAGCAGTGCCTTGGCATCTTTGCTCAGCGTTACAGTTTTGCCTTTGAAGGTAACACTGGGCAGATCGCCGATATTACATTTTTTAGCCGGCTGGAAGTTAGCCAGTTTATCTCTCAGCTCTTTGCAGCATTCAGGCTCAGGGCATTTGCCTACGCCATCAGCGTCAACAGGCTGACATTGTGTGGGAGTGATGAGCTCTTTATCCTTGTAGTCAGGTACACCGTCACCATCGGTATCGCGGCTTACACCATGTGTATCAACCGGGGCGCCGGCGGGTGTATTGGGCTCCATATCGAACTGATCGGTTACACCGTCACCATCAGAATCATCCAAAACAGGTTTGGGGAGCTTCATGTGGCGGGGCTTGTTGATCTCGTTGTAGGCATAATCCAGGGGATTCAGCCACCACAGCGGCTCAACAGATTTTGCACCGATAGCGAAGTTCAGACCCAGTGACAGGAAGTTGTACAGGTCCTTATCGGGCGTGAGCGCCGGATGGGCGGGATCATTTTCCTGCCATTGCTGACCATCGAGGAGATCGGTCTTCACAACAGTAACTTTATCTTCGATAGCAAGGCTGAGCGTTCTGTTCAGTTTGAACTGCATACCGCCACCGAAGTTGACGTTGGGCTTGAACGGCTTGTCGAACAAAGTCGGCTGACCGGGATCAGTCTCACCTTTTGTTTCATACTTGCCATCGAACAGGTTTTTCAGGTCTTTTTTGATATCCTTCCTGTTCTTGTAGGTAAAACCGCCAGGTCCATACTTAGCCAAAATACCACTGAAATCATAGTTACCACCGCTGCTATTATGGGCGTCGATTTTCACATCATAGATCATACCGCCAACGCCTACGAAACCATAAATGTTGAATCCAGTCTTTGCTCTGTGAAAACGAATATTATTGAGCGTGAATACAGCTTGAAGGGCCGCATCATAAATATTCGTCTTATAGTTGTAGAATACCGGGGTAGAAGGAAGGCCACCCACCAGGTAGCTGGCCCATGCAGGATTGTTCCTGTATCCTGAAGATGGTTGCCAGTTCAAACCTTTAGTAGTCCCGAATCCGAAATCACCTCTCAGCGAGAACACATAACCCAGCGCTTTACGAACATGCAAACCAGCACCGATACCCGGAAAACGCGAACGAACGTCGCCGGCTATACTAAAAGCGCCTCCCTTGATACCTATTTCCCATTTGTTCCTGGGCTTGGCAGGGAATGCATAATTGTTAGCCATGAATTCTGTGTGCTGAGGCAATCTTTTTGAAGGTATTACAGAGGAATCCTGTACGTCATAACTGCCGCCTATTTGGGCAAACGAGCCAGACATAAACAGGCATAGTAAGCCAAATAAACTAATGTACTTTTTGCTTGCCATAACTAAAATTTATGTGAAGGATTAAGAAAACCAATATCCGAATTAGTTGCAAAAATATTAATTGCAAACTAAATACCAAATTTTTTTACCCAACCCGATGTGCATTATCTTGCTGTTTTTCACTTAATAAGACTGCTGTAAGAGCGGCATTTTTACTGCTTTAAATACGAATCAAAATAGTAATTTGCCGTTCCTTTCCCAAACAATGAAATTATCACAGGCAATACTACACGATGAATTGGCCGAATTTGAAAAAAAGTTCAAGGAAGCCGTTAAAAGCCAGGTACCTCTCCTCGACAGGATCATGCGGTTCATTGTTAACCGCAAAGGCAAGCAACTCAGGCCCATGTTCGTTTTGCTCTCTGCCAAGCTTTGCGGGCCTATCAATGAATCCACTTACAGGACAGCCTCATTGGTAGAATTGCTGCATACGGCCAGCCTCGTACATGATGATGTGGTCGATGAATCCCTTGAGCGGAGAGGCTTTTTCTCCACTTACGCATTATGGAAAAGCAAGGTGTCCGTGCTCGTTGGGGACTATCTCCTGGCAAAAGGATTGTTATTGTCGCTCGGACACGACGATTTCCGGATCCTCCAGATCCTTACCAATGCCGTTAAGTCCATGAGCGAAGGAGAACTGCTCCAGATGGCCAAATCCCGCTCCCTGAACCTTCAGGAAGACATCTATTTCGAGATCATCCGGAATAAGACCGCCTCCCTCCTCGCCTCTGCCTGCTCCGCCGGCGCCTGGTCATCTTCCCACGATGAGACTATCGCCGAAAAAATGCGCCTCTTCGGCGAAAAAGTAGGCATCGCCTTCCAGATCAAGGACGACCTGTTCGATTATGGCAACGAAAGCGTCGGCAAACCCACCGGCAATGATATCAAAGAAAAAAAACTGACCCTGCCGCTGATCTATACCATCAACAATACCGATAAAACCACCCGCCGCCGCCTGATCTATACCATCAAGAACAATAACCGCGACCCCGTAAAAGTCCGCGAAGTGATCAATACCGTCAAGGAAACCGGCGGCATCGGCTACGCTGAAAAAAAAATGCTGCAATACCGCGATGAAGCGCTGGCTATCTTAAATGAATTCGATAACATTGAAGTAAGGAATGGCCTGGAAGAACTGGTGAGATTTACCACAGACAGGAAATTCTGATCACCGGCCATCACCTCCACAGGTACCAGCCCCATAATTCGAACATGCAAAAACGATGGAACATATTATCGGCCGACGAAGAAAAAGTATCCTCATTATACCAATCCCTTAAAATTCACCCTGCACTCTGTAAGATACTCGTTCAGCGTGGCATCGATGAATTTGAAAAGGCCCGCGACTTTTTCCGGCCCCAGCTCAGCCACCTGCACAGCCCCTGGTTGATGAAAGATATGGAACTGGCCGTGGACCGCATCCTCACTGCCATCCGGCAGAAAGAGAAGGTGCTCGTTTTCGGGGATTACGACGTGGATGGCACCACCTCCGTGGCCTGTATGTTCCGATTCCTGCAAAAGATCTACCAGGCCGATAAGGTCGATTTTTATATCCCCCACCGCTACCGCGAAGGCTATGGCGTTTCCAGGGCAGGGATCGATTTCGCCGCCGCCAATGGATTCACCCTGATCATTTCGCTCGATTGCGGCATCAAGTCGGTTGATCTTATCCGTTATGCCAAAGACCTGGGTATCGATTTCATCGTATGCGATCACCATACCCCCGATGCCATCCTTCCGGATGCAGTCGCCATTCTAAACCCCAAACAGCCTGGCTGCCATTATCCCTTTAAAGAGCTTTGCGGCTGCGGCGTAGGGTTCAAACTGATATCCGCCCTCACCGAACAACTTCAATTGCCACAAACCGAAGCACACGAATATCTCGATCTCCTGGCCACTGCCATTGCCGCCGATATCGTTCCCATGAGCGGCGAAAACCGCGTGCTGGTCTATTTTGGGCTGAAAAAAGCCAATGAAGACCCCAATTTCGGCATCAGTGCCCTGAAAGAACTGAGCGGCCTGCAGAAAGAACTATACATCAATAACCTGGTGTTCATGATCGCGCCGCGGGTGAATGCCGCCGGTCGTATGGACGAAGGAAGAAAAGCCGTTCAACTGTTCATCGCCAAAAGCCGGGAAGAAGCGAAACAGTATGCAGAGATGCTTCATTCCGACAATTCCGAGCGGAAAGAAGCCGACAAGAATATTACCGACGAAGCACTGGCCATCATTGAAAATAATAATGAACTGCTCGCCCGGAAATCGACCGTCATTTTCCAGCCTCATTGGCATAAAGGTGTGGTGGGCATCGTGGCCTCCCGGCTGATCGATCATTACTACCGCCCCACCATCGTGCTCACCCAATCGGGTGAGTACGCCGCCGGATCAGCCCGCAGCGTGGCCGGCTTCAATGTCTACGAGGCCATCCACCAATGCAAAGACCTCCTGATCGGCTATGGCGGCCATTTCTACGCAGCAGGCATGACCCTCGAACTGGACAAGGTCGATGCTTTCCGCGAGCGCTTTGAAGAGGTGGTGGCAGCCACCATCACCCCCGATATGCTGGTCCCTGAGATCACCATCGATGCCGAACTGAGCTTCAGAGACCTGCGTCAGCCTTTTTACAAGATCGTGAACCAGATGGAGCCCTTCGGGCCCGATAACCTGCAACCTGTATTTGTAGTGAAGAACGTTACCGATTCCGGTTATTCACGGGTAGTGAAAGATCAGCATATCCGGTTCTCGCTCCGGCAGGACAATATCCTTTTCAACGGCATCGGCTTCAACCTGGCCCGAAAATTCCACCTGCTACATCCCACCAGGCCCATCGATGTGGTATTCACTATCGAAGAGAATGAATGGAATAATGAAAAACATTTGCAACTGAAGGTGATCGATTTTCAATTGAGCTAGACCTCCAGGATGATATTGCTCTTCTTCTCCCCTCCCATCAGTTCCACACTGCGGTTGATGAACTCCGTTAGCTCATTGCCTTTCAGCAGCCCCTGCGACAGCAATGCCAGGTCGGCCAGGTTATGCGTCAGCTTCTCCTGCTTGTCCCTGTCCGTAAGCGCCAGTACCTGCTGAAATATAGGATGGTTCCCATTCACCGTGAGCGTCACTTCATCCGGCATATTGGCGTAGAAACTGCCCATCGGCCCGCTCATGGCAGCCATATCTTTCATGCGGCGCATGAATTCGGGACGGGTGGCCACTACAGGAGGTGTTTCAGGGCTCAGTCCTTTAACGTCGATGGTCACCTGAAGATTGGAAGGTTTGATATTGAACAACTCTTTTAACCGCGACTGCTCATCGGCACTCAGCACTGTTTCCGTGTTTTCCTGCTTATCGATCAGGTTATCGGTGATGTTGGCATCCACACGGGTGAAATGCACATCATTCCATTTCATCTCCATCTGGTAGATAAAGCTCGCATCGATCAGTGTATCCAGCTTCACCACCAGGTATCCCCTGGCAGTGGCCCCTTTGATGTAGGCATCCTGCTGAACAGGGTCTGTAGTATACAGTACCACCAGCTTGCCGTCCTTATTTTTCTGAAGGGTTTCCGTGGCCAGCCTGTATTCTTCGAGCGTATAGAACTTTGCAGGCTCATTGTCCGTTGCAACAGCTTCGAAAATATGGAACTTGTTGGCCTTCTCCAGGAACTTATCATCCGTCATCATTCCATATTTCACGAACAGCCCAAGACTGTCCCATTTCTCTTCGAAGGAGGCCCTTTCTTTCGTAAATATCTCATCCAGCTTATCCGCTACTTTTTTGGTGATATGGTTGTTGATCTTTTTTACATTGGGATCTCCCTGCAGGTAGCTCCTGCTCACGTTGAGCGGGATATCGGGCGAATCGATCACTCCATGCAGCAGCATCAGGAACTCAGGCACGATATCTTTCACTTCATCCGTTACAAATACCTGGTTGCTGTATAACTGGATCTTGTCTTTCTGGATCTCGTAACTCTGTTTGATCTTCGGGAAATATAAAATGCCGGTAAGGTTGAAGGGATAATCTACGTTGAGATGTATCCAGAACAGGGGCGGCTCATTATAAGGATAGAGCTCCTTATAGAATTTCTGGTAATCTTCGGCCGTCAGTTCGGACGGCTTTTTGATCCATGCCGGTTGGGTATTGTTGACAGGCTCATTCTTCTCTTCGCCGTCCTTTTGATCGAAATAAATGGGCACCGGCAGGAAACGGCAGAAGCGTTTCAGCACTTCATTGATCCGGTGTTCCTCCAAAAATTCAATGCTCTCTTCATTGATGTGCAGCACGATATCGGTACCACGTTCAGCTTTCGCTGTTTCTTCCAGGGTATATTCCGGGCTTCCGTCACATTCCCATCTCACTGCCACGGCCCCTTCCCGGAAACTCTTTGTAAAGACCTCCACTTTATCGCTCACCATGAATGCCGAATAGAATCCCAACCCGAACTTACCGATGATATTATTCTCATTCTGCCCTTTATATTTTTTCACGAATTCCTCAGCGCCACTGAATGCCACCTGGTTGATGTATTTCTCCACTTCTTCGGCCGTCATCCCGATGCCTTTATCGGAAATGGTGATGGTCTTTGCTTCCGTATCGAGCTTCACATCGATCCGGAGATCGCCCAGCTCACCTTTGGCTTCCCCGATGGAGGAAAGGGTCTTCAGTTTCTGCGTGGCGTCCACTGCATTGCTGATGAGCTCCCGCAGGAATATGTCGTGATCGCTGTAGAGGAATTTTTTGATGATGGGAAAGATATTCTCCGTTTGTACCCGGATCGTTCCTTTTTGCATAATACCTGTATTTTTGAAAGCAATCTACCAAAGAAAATGCCATCAGGCGCCGATCGGTCCAAAACAGTAAAATTGTCAGGGTGTCGGGGCTTTGCTGGAGGGATTCTGACAATATCACATTGAAAATCATTCCGTTGCTATTAATACCGGGGTCAATGAAACTTTTGCTGCCAGCCTTTTGTCAACTCCCCATAAGATCATATCTTTGCAGCCCCTTAGCAAAACCGTGCAAATGCCGGTGGAATAAGGGAAAAACAATTTCATCATTTTAATCACAAAACAGGGATCATGAACAATTACGAATTGATGGTGATTTTTACCCCTGTGCTGTCTGATGAGGACTTCAAGCTCTCTCAGAAAAAATACACTGCCTTCATCAAGGAACATGGTGGTGTTATTGTGCACGAAAATCCCTGGGGTCTGAAATCACTGGCGTATCCGATCCAGAAAAAGACCACAGGCTTGTACTGGGTACTGGAATATCAGGCGCCATCCACCTTCAATGAGCAGTTGAAAATTCAAATGCTCCGTGACGAGAATATTCTCCGTCACATGTTCACTGCACTCGATAAATACGCCGTCGAGTACAATGGTAAAAAGAGAAGTGGTGTACCAACAGGAACTGAAAAAGCTGTGGAGGGATAATCATCATGGCAAAAGCAAATGAGATCAAATACCTGACCGCCATCAAGACCGAGAAACCCAGGAAGAAATTCTGCCGTTTCAAGAAATATGGCATCAAGTATATCGACTACAAGGACGCAGAGTTCCTGAAAAAATTCCTGAATGAACAAGGCAAGTTACTGCCCCGCCGCATTACCGGTAATTCACTGAAATATCAGCGTAAAGTGTCGCAGGCTGTAAAGAAAGCACGCCAGATGGCTTTGTTGCCCTATGTAACTGACCTTTTAAAGTAGGAGGACACCATGGATATAATTCTGATTCAAGACGTAGATAATTTAGGTGCCGCCAACGAGGTGGTGAAAGTGCGCAATGGCTATGCCCGTAACTTCCTGATCCCCCAGAAATTTGCAGTAGAAGCCAGTCCTTCCAACCTGAAACAACTGGAAGAAAGGATGAAGCAGGTGCGTAAGAAGGAAGAGCAGATGCTGGCTGCCATCAAGGAAGTGATCGCCAAGCTGAAAGACGGAGCCCTGAAGATCGGCGCCAAGACCGGTACCAGCGGCAAGATCTTCGGTAGCGTAACTTCCCTGCAACTGAGCCGCGCTATCCGCGAGCAGAAAGGATATGAGATCGACCGCAAGAAGATCAGCATCCTCGATGAAGTGAAGGAACTGGGCACTTACAAAGCCTCTATCGATTTCGGTAACGGTCATACCACCGAACTGGAATTCGAAGTAGTGGCCGAATAAGATCAACGTTTACAACTTATACAAATAAAACCTCTCCGGTCGGAGAGGTTTTTTTATGTTAGTTCCCGTTAACGTTCCCGGTTCATGGCCAACTGAATGTCAATGCCCTAAGAGTAGCCCCCGGATCAGTGGATCGGTTATTTAGCACCGTAAAAAGATCAGCCAATTTCCGCCCGGATCGTATTTCCTGCAAATCCTTGCCACTAGGGAGTTAGCGGAGAATTTTATTTGGCAAATCAAATTATTTCCTATCTTCATGTATGATTAATGTACTTAGTTCTCGTGTTCTGAAGTGTCTTACCTAATATCCTGGTTTCCTCAGTTCATTGCAGCAACTATTGTCATTATCGGTTTTTCAGAACATTAAAAATTTTTGTTACAATGAACATTTACGTAGGGAACCTCTCCTGGCAAATGACCGACGAGGATCTGAGAACCTTATTTGAACAGTATGGTTCTGTTACTTCTGCTAAGATCGTAAAGGACAAAGTAAGCGGCCGCAGCAAAGGCTTCGGATTCGTTGAAATGCCCGAAGACGGCGAAGCTCAAAACGCATTGAGCAGCCTGTATGAGTCAGAAGTACTTGGCAGAAAGATCATCGTTAATGAAGCACAACCAAAACCACAAGGCAGCGGCGGCGGCGGCTTTAAGAAAAGAAGCTTCGGTGGCGGCAGCGGTGGTGGCGGTGGCTACAAAAAAGGTGGCTTCAACCGCGGCGGCGGCGGCGGTGGTTACAACAGGGATTATTAATCAACTTATTGATCTCTTTGTACATAAAATCCTCCTGGTATTGCCAGGAGGATTTTTTATATGCACGTATCTAACATAAATGCTTAACCGCTATCAATTCCAGCCCTGGCCTTATTGTAAGGCCCTTTCTCTTACCCTTCTTTTAATGCCATTTTAATTCCATTTTAACCCCTGTTAAACTTCCTGCCGGCATATTACCCGGTCCGCTGGCTGCAGGGAAAAGTGTAAAAACATTTCCACATTTCATATAGATTTCTCAGACCGCCGGTAGGTAAGGCACGGCTTTTGTCGAGATTAGTTAAGCTCTTACCGATTAGGCGCTTGGAAGTACTGTGCAGAACTGCAGCCACATGGAATTTTTTATTGATCTGTAAACCGTAGAAAAAATAAAAGGAGGTACATGTGCTAACTGTCATTATCCCGGTATTGAATGAAGAAAAAACCATTGCCCAGGTGGTTGGCTTCTGCCGTCAGCATCCTTTGGTGAAAGAGGTCATTGTGGTAGATGACAGATCTGAGGATAATACTCCCCAGATCGCCATGGAAGCAGGCGCCAAAGTGATCACCAGCCAGGTGCGGGGCAAAGGTATCTCTATGGAAGACGGGATCGATGCTGCCTCCTATGAGCTGATCATTTTCCTCGATGGCGATATCGACCCTTACCCCGAAGAGACCATTACACGCCTGGCAGAACCTCTCATCATGGACCAGGCCGATTTCGTTAAAGGCAGCTTTGCCCGCAATGCAGGTCGCGTAACAGAACTGGTAGCGAAACCCCTCCTGAATATTTTCTATCCGGGCCTCTCTAATTTCTCCCAACCGCTGAGTGGAATGATCGCCGGAAAAAAATCATTTTTCAAAAAGATCGATTTCTTCAATGACTATGGCGTCGATATCGGCATCCTCATCGATATGTACCTGATGAAAGCCCGTATAAGGGAAGTCAATATCGGTTATATTGAAAATAAAAGCAAACCCTGGCAGGCCCTGGGCAAAATGAGCGCCGAAGTTTCCCGCGCCATTATCTCCAAGGCACAAAGGCAACACCCCGAAGAAGTGAGTGAGGAAGATATCCATTCACTCGAGACCATCAACCGTGAAATGAACAAGACGCTGCGCGAAAAATTATGCGGCTTCCACAAGATGGTCGTATTCGATATGGACGATACGATCCTCAAAGGAAGGACCATCGATGAATGTGCGCGTGCATTCGGGTTCACCGCCAAACTGGAAGACCTCCGCGCCCAGGAGAAAGACCCTATCATCCTTACCAAAAGGATCGGGCTTCTGCTGAAAGGACGCACCATCGATGACCTGCTCGATGTGGCCGGCCGCATCGAAATGGTAAGTGATATCAAAGAAGTGGTAAAGGCCCTGAAGGATAAAGGATATATCGTGGGCATCATCAGCAACAGCTATACCCTTATCACCAATTATGTTCGCCAGCAGATCGGGGCCGATTTCACCTATGCCAATCAACTGGAGTTCTTTGAAGGTAAAGTGACCGGTGAGGTGAACCTGCCTTCCTATTTCTTCGGTTCGCCGGAGAGCATCTGCGGGCATGCTTATTGCAAAACCAATGCCCTGCAACATGCCTGTGATAAGTATAATGTGCAGTTGAAGAACTGTATTGTTGTAGGAGATAGCCGTGACGACCGCTGCATGATCGGCCATGCAGGAAAAGGCGTTGCATTCTGTACCAAGGATGCATTGCTGGAGACCATCGCGGTCAAGAATATCCGGGAAGACAGCTTTCAGCCCTTACTGGCCCTGGCCTGAACGCTAAGCCTTTATTGTAAACCTCAAAAAAACTATGACAATGCCAAAAACACTGTACAATATCCTGGTGCCGGTCGATTTTACGGCCAAGAACAAATGGGCCATCTCCAAAGCCATCGAACTGGCCAATAATTTTCATTGTAATGTGCACCTGGTTCATGTAGTTTCCAAAAACCTGCTGCCATTACTGCCCCTCGATGTCAGCATGCTGCTGCCCTACGATGCGGCCGATATGAACAATGCCCGTAAGAAACTGGAGAACCTGCGCGATCTTTACCGTCATCATCTCTGCGGCGATGGCAATATCGAGATCAGCCTGCTCACGGGGAACCCAAGCCAGCAGTTGGCGAAATATATCAGCCAGTATGATATGGATATGGTGGTGGTCGGACTGGCCAAGTTCAACCTCATCCATCGGATCTGGTCGGCCGTGTCCATCAGCCAATTGGCCCGTAAAACGAATATTCCTGTACTGGCCATCCGGTCGAGCGGCCTCGTAAGCCATTTCAAAAAGATCGTATTGCCCCTCACCGATGAAGTGCCGCTCCACCGCATCAAGCTGGCCACTATGCTGGCCCGCTCCTTCAAATCAACGGTGTACCTGGTTTCCCTGAGAAAAGAGGATGAGCAGCCCGGCCCTGCAGGCAATATCATGAATACGGCCCTGGAAGTGGTGCAGAGCCTGTCGACCATTCCGGTACAGTGCTTCCTGCTCGAAGGAAAGAACCTGGCCAAGAGCACGCTCGAATTTTCCAAACGCATCAATGCCGATCTCATCATGGCCAACCCGCTGAAAGAATTCCATATGCCTGGTTGGTGGAACCGCATTACGAGAAAAATATTATCATACGGATCAAAGATCCCTGTTATCACTGTCGATCAACAGAATGAAACGATGTCTGCACTATAAGTTTTTTTAGAGGTTTAGTTTCAGAAGCCCCGACGGTTGCCGGGGCTTTTTGTATCCTCCTATTCCCTATCTTTAAATCCTTCAAATTGACTACTCATGGAAAGACGCGATTTCATCAAGAACACCGCCAGGGCAGGTGTCGGTATTACCATCCTCAATTTCCCGGTATTCGGAAAGAATGCGCCCAGCAATAAAGTGGTACTGGCTGTAATGGGCGTCAACAGTCGCGGCGCCTACCTTGCAGAATCTTTTGCCAAACTGCCTAACGTGAGCATCGCCTATCTCTGCGACGTGGAAGAATCTGCGATCGCCAATGGATTGAAACCCTTTGCCAATGCAGCGCAAAAGCCCGCCATTGTGAAAGATATCCGTGAGTTGGTCAGGAAAAAAGATTTCGATGCGCTGGTAGTGGCCACACCCGATCACTGGCATGCACCTGCCGCCATACTCGGGGTTGCGCATGGTAAACATGTATACGTTGAAAAGCCCTGCAGCCACAACCCTTATGAAGGCGAGCTGCTCATACAGGCCATGCATAAATACGGTAAGCTCATCCAGATGGGCAATCAGCGACGTTCTTTTCCCACATTGATCGAGGCAGTGAAACAGGTGCGGGACGGTATTATCGGCAATCCTTATTTCGGCAAAGCCTGGTATGCGAATAACCGTAAGTCCATTGGTCACGGGAAGAAGGTGCCGGTACCATCGACACTCGATTTCGAACTCTGGCAGGGGCCTGCGCCCCGGAGGGATTATAAAGACAATCTCGTGCATTATAACTGGCATTGGTTCTGGCATTGGGGCACCAGCGAAACCTGCAACAATGGTACGCATGAGATCGATTGCTGCCGCTGGTTCCTGGGAGTCGATTTTCCTACCAAAGTAAATTCATCCGGCGGCCGTTATGCCTACCAGGATGATTGGGAAACACCCGACACGCAGGTTGCCAGTTTCGAATTTGGCAACAAGCTCATCAGTTGGGAAGGAAGAAGCTGTAATAAATTCCCCGTAGAAGGGGCAGGCAGGGGATTCGTGATCTACGGTGACAAAGGATCGCTCGTGAACAATGGCAATGGCGATTACAAAATATTCGATGCAGACAATAAACTGATGAAGGAAGTAAAATCGGCCGTTACCGGCGATCCCACCAATCCTGTCAGCGCCAGTGGTAACCTCGACCTCTACCATTTCGAGAATTTCATCAAATCCATCCGTGGTGAAGCATCGCTTACTGCGCCCGTCGATGAGGGACATAAAAGCGTGCTGCTTTGCCATCTCGCCAATATTGCACAACGCACAGGACAAACGCTGTACTGTGATCCGAAGAACGGGCATATCAAAGACAAGGCAGCCATGAAATGGTGGAAGCGGGAATACGAGAAAGGTTGGGAACCGGTAGTCTGATCATTCTCTCTTTGCAAAAGCAGTGCGGTAAAATTCATACCCACGCTCCGGCCTTTCGGGCATATAGCGGTCGCGGTACTCGGTAGCGCCGAGGTCTTCCAGCAGCGTATAACCATACTCCGCCAGGTAATTTTTCAGGTCGTCCGGATCGATGCCGAATGTCCAGCGTTCTTCCAGTTCAGCCAGATCATTGAGCAATTTTTCTCCACCGAAAAAAGCATGCGGGTCATCGAGGACCGACTGGTGCACATAAGTGAAGATGATATAAGACCCTATTGCGAATTTTTGCAGGAAGCTGAAAGTGTCTCCCACGGCCGTTTCCGAGAGATAGTTGGTAACACCTTCCCAGATGATGGTGGTAGGAATGGACAGGTCGAGATGGCGTTGGGCGGCCAGATCTTCGAGGCTCTGTTCATTGAAATCGATATGATAGTATCGCACATTCTTCGGCAATGATCCAAGCATGGCTTGCAGGGCGCCGACTTTGAGCTTCGCTGTATTAGGGTGATCGATCTCAACGACCGGGATCTCTTTCAAAAAATCGAGACGTAAAGCGCGTGTATCGAAACCTGCGCCTAAAATGATGACCTGCTTCACACCACTTTCAATGGTGGTTTCAAGCAGGTCATCGATATATTTTGTGCGGGCAATACCGGACGTGAAAGCGCCCGGGATCCGCTTATGGATGATACCCTGAATGATCTTTCTCGCAAAGGGGAACCGGGAAAATCTTACTGCGCGTTTTAGCCCGTTGTCGAGAAAATGAACGGCATACGGATCAGTGAACAATCTTTTACCGGGAGGCCGGGTCGATTCGAGCGCCCTGAACAGGGCCATATATTGTGCCGTTCTGCTGGCTTGGTCTGCCTTCATGATGCAGTTCGCTTTATTGTCGTACAATGGATCTTTCGGAACAAAAGTTACAACAAAAGGCAGTTCAATCAATGATCAACCAGGTCTATTTCAGTGTCCTGATCTTGATGCTTCTGAAGCTGACAGCATTGCCATGGTCCTGCAGAAGGATGTATCCTTGTTTTGCTTCCCCGAAATTGGGCCATACTTTGTATTTGCTGAGCGCTACCAGATCGCGGAATGCTTTCGAGCCTCTTTCATATTCGAGCACTTTCACGCCGTTGAGATAATGCTCTACATGGTTATTGGGGTAAACGATAATGCGGCCCGTATTCCAGTTACCTGGTTGTTTCACGAAACGGTCCTGCTTGGTGGCAGTGATCAGGTCGTATAAGGAAGCCAGTGTGCGGTTGCCATCACGGCCCATTTTGGCATCAGGATGAACTTTATCGTCGAGCAACTGGAATTCGAGACCGATAGCAGATCCCGGGTTGTTCTCACTGAGGGTCACAAAATATTTCACGCCGCTGTTGGCGCCGGTGGTCAATTTGAAATCGAAGGAGAGATCGAATGCGGAGAACTGTTCGAGGGTTACAATATCTCCACCATTGGTAGATTCCCTTCCAGTGGAGCTATCCACGGAGATCAATCCGTCTTTTACAGTCCATCCTTTTTCCGGGAAGCCGGGTTTGTACGCGCCTTTCCAGCCTTTGGTGCTCTTGCCGTCGAACAGCAATCGCCATCCGTTCTGCTTTTCATAATCGGACAATGTATTGGGAATGGCATTGTATACATAAATGCCTTTACCGAATGGTGTAGGTTTGAGGTTGGTAGTCTTGATCCTGATATTTTTCCAGAATATCTTTTTACCGGCCTGTGCGGGCGTCTTGATGCTATGCACCTGGAGGCCGAAGAAGCCGCTGGCATCCATGGTGTCTACCACATAAGCGGCAGGGACACCGTTCACCCATGTTTTTAGATGATGGCCGATACATTCGATCCTCACTTTATTGAACTGCCCGTTCTTGAAAGCGCTTTGCGCTGCGGGATTGAGGGAAAGGGGATACAACCAGTCCCTGCGGAATTCATCATACACGCCGCCTGTCCACCGGCGAAAAGAAGGGTCCACTTCAAACTGGTATCCATAAACGCGGCCGGTGCCGTTATTGCCCTGTGGGTTGAGATGGCTTCTGAACTGGATGCCGGAATTGGAAGTGGTATCTTCCATGAGAATATCCAGTTCCAGCACAAAATCGCCATACTCTTTTTCGGTAACCAGGAAAGTGTTGGGTGAATTGGGTATGGTTTTACCTACGATGGCGCCGTTCTCTACCGTGTATTCGGCATTGCCCGATAATCTTTTCCAGCCGTTCAAAGTTTTTCCGTCGAACAGGCTTACCCATCCGTCGGATGATTTTTGGGCCATCAGGGATGCTGTCGTTAAAGTGGTCAGAGCAACCAGGAATAATTTCTTCATGATAGTAATGATAGAATTATGATGAAAAATTATAAATAGGTTTCCATTGCTGGATGGTATGCGAATAGGCCGCTTTATTGGCGAGGTGTACGCATACGGCCGTAGTGGCCCCGGTGATCACGTTGGAAGCAGGTTTGGCTTTTTCAACGACACATTTATGAAAATCCTGCAATGCGTACCAGGTGCCGTCTTTCATGGGCTCATTGAGGATAGGTATGCCACCGTCTTTATTCCATTCGATCCTGGTAGCGCCGCTTACGCCATCAACCGTTTCGAGCTCTTTTTTGGTAGATGCTTCAGGGTAATATACTCCTTCATGCACCAGCAGGGCGACGGTGCCTTTAGTTCCTTTCAGTTTGAAAATATAGCCTTCACGGGCATTGCCGCAGGTGGCCCCGAAATTCCCGATCATATTTTCCTTATTGTACCGGAGCACTACCGATACATTGTCGAACGTTTCGCGGCCGTCTTTATAATAATCGATGCCGCCGGTGCCCAGTACTTCATCGGGATGGGTATTGAAGGCCCAGTTGATAAAATCGATCTGGTGTGAGAGGAGCTCTGCTACCAGTCCACCGGAAAACGCCTTATACATCCGCCAGTTCACCTGCCGGTCGGAATACCCGGCTGGCACGGGCCTTCTCCAGTTCCAGTTACGGTCCCAACGGCAATCAATATGCGTAATTTTACCGAGATAACCTTTTTCGATCATCTCCTTCACTTTAAAATATAGTGGCACATAGCGGTACTGATGTCCGATCTGGATAACCTGGTCATTGTATTTTTTGCCCAGTTTCACCAGGGATTCGGCCTGGGGAATATCGTAGGTCATTGTTTTTTCAAGGAAGACATGTTTGCCGGCTGTGAGCGCATCCACTGCAATGGGATAGTGCATATTGAGCGGGGTAGCGATGATCACAGCCTGGATGGTGCGATCGTCGAGCAGGCGACGGTAATCTTTATACTCTTTGATGGATGTATCGCCGGCATCCTTACGGACCTGTTCAAGCCGGAAATCCAGTATATCGCAATAGGCAGCGATCGTGAATTGATCGGGAAGATCGCGCATGATCTGCATAATGCCTCTGCCTCTGTCGCCGCAACCGATGAACCCAATTTTGATCTTTTGCTCGAAAGGGCTGCTAAGGGAGGCCATTAATTGTTGATGCAGGAGCAAACCGCCGGTGAGCACTCCTGCCTGTTGAATGAATTTCCTTCTGCTCATAATCAGATATTAAAGAACCTTACAACGTTTTCGCCGGAAAGGATAGGGTATGCCGGATCGCGTGGTCGTTATGGGTTCATAAATTTATAAAATAAACTGCTGGCAGTATCCGATATTTTACCTGCGCCATTGTGATAGATAAAATAGGCCGCCATTTCCTTATGTTTTTCCACGAATTGCATGGCATCGTGCAGGCCCATTACCATCAGGGCGTTATCATAGGCATCTGCTGTGATCGCATCCTTTGCGTACACTGTTACGCTGATCAGTTCGTTCTGCATCGAGTAACCTGTGCGGGGGTCGATCAGGTGCGAGATCTTTTTTCCGTTGCTCTCGTAGTACCGCCGGTAGCTGCCGGAGGTAGTGATGGCCCCGCTATCGAGCTGGATGATGGTTTGCATCATGGAAAGAGCAATGGGATCATCGCCGGGAGATTCAATACCGATCTTCATCTTCTCGTTGGATGGTTGTTTTCTGCCTTTCACCCGGATCTCTCCGCCCAGTTCAACAATATAATCCCTGATCCGATTTTGTTCCAGGAAGCCGGCCAGCACATCTACGCTGTATCCCTGTGCAATGCCGTTTACATCGATCTTCACGCAGGGTTTCAGTTTGATCAGCCGGTGACCCCGAAGTAGTAAATATCGTGAATCTACACATTGGCGTAAGGACTGAATGGTCAGTGAATCTGGCAATGTATTAATCTTTTTTGCACTGAAGCCCCATGCCTGCACCAATGGCTGAACTGTGACGTCGAAAATGCCCCCGGTCTGGTGGTAAGTTTCGAGCGATGCTTTGATCACCTGTACAAAATGGTCATCGACATCGATACCGGAATCGGACTGGTTGAATTGGCTGATCAGTGAATAAGGTTTGTAGATAGAGAGGGAGCTATCGATCTTGTCGAGGATGCTATCGATCTGTCGTTTGGTAACGATGCTATCGGTGGCATAGTAGGTCATTTGCCAGGTAGTGCCCTGGGCTGTGCCGGTGAGATGCCAGGCCCTGACAGCGGGTGATCTGTTGGCTGTGATGGCCGGGAGCAGGAAGGGTAGCAGGAAAAGCAAGTATCGCATGTAGACAAATATAAAGGCACTTGCGGAATAATAGGTCATTGAAATGGCAGAAAACAAAAAAGCCTCTCAGCACAAGCTGAAAGGCTTTTTCAAAGAATATGGCAGCTACCTACTCTCCCGCATTTTGGTGCAGTACCATCGGCCATGAGGGGCTTAACTTCTCTGTTCGGTATGGGAAGAGGTGAACACCCTCGGCAAAACCACCATAAGTAGTTAATATGTTGAAAGGTTGATAGGATGAAAAGGAAATCCGTTGGGAAATCATTTGTTAACCTGTCAACTTGTTAACATTTCAACATGTAATAAGGTCATATTGGGAAGTTGTAAATGCGAGAAACGTAACAAACAATTAAAATTCTTGAAATTGTTAATTAAAAAAAATTAAAGCGTACGGGTAATTAGTACTACTCGACTTTAGTGTTACCACTTTTACATCTGTAGCCTATCAACGTCATAGTCTTTGACGACCCTTAAAAGAATACTCATCTCGTGGAAGGTTTCACGCTTAGATGCTTTCAGCGTTTATCCTGGCCGGACGTAGCTACTCTGCATTGCACCTGGCGGCACAACAGATACACCAGCGGTCCGTACGACCCGGTCCTCTCGTACTAAGGTCATGTCCACTCAATATTCTAACGCCCATCACAGATAGGGACCGAACTGTCTTGCGACGTTCTGAACCCAGTTCACGTGCCACTTTAATCGGCGAACAG
>OFTY01000024.1_pt1 | contig 240232 bp, 205 predicted proteins | sample 1775061 | NCBI WGS metagenome assembly OFTY01 (sample SAMN08195773, study PRJEB24354) | sludge metagenome | isolation source: sludge from phenol fed wastewater aerobic bioreactor B | place: India: Nagpur | collected 2016-09-16 | reverse complement strand
CAGGGACTCGAACCCTGGCATCGGTTACCCGATGACAGATTAGCAATCTGCTCCGTTACCACTCCGGCACCTCTCCAAAAATTTATACTTATTACATATAAAAAGCACAGCAAACATACTATTCCATTTTAATTTTTACAACTATTTTCTAATTTTTAATTCTCTTTCATATTAAAAAATGAATGAGGTATTATCTCAAAATTAAGTCTGATAATATCTAAATTTTTATACATTTAAATAAAATAACAACACATTTTATCCTGAATTTTCTATTAAAGAAATTAGTTATAAAAGCGTTTAGTAACTAAACCGGATAGAATAATTACCTACTAAGTTGTTTCTCTTGACTTGGAATTATAATTGCATCACTTACTTATTTGGACAAGTCTAAACACAATAACTTGTTCTATTTTCTTATTTTAACTTACCGATCTTCTGCTTTATTAGCTTCAATTAAAGAGTATTATGACGCTTTTATCAGCTCTAATGCCAGTACTCCTACAATAATAAATAATATGCTCCTACAACACCGATTACTTCAATCCAGGATGGAATTAATTTTGTAAAGCCATTCGATTGTCGTGTAGCAATCGTACCGATTATTTCGGCAACGATTGCACCAGGTAGAAATAGATATTTCATAGTGTATAAAATTTTAAACAAAGATATCTCGGTTAAAAATGTTGTGGAATATGGACTAAAAGAATCATATGGACATTATTATCGCTATGTCAAAACAAAGGGGCGTTGAATTTATTTCATACTTTGAAAGAGAATCCCTCACTTAAATCAAGCTTATGTACGTTAATAAAATACCCCAGACACTTGATTATGACGTTTCTGTTACCATGAAGGTCATTGGTGGAAAATGAAAACCTTACATTATCGATTCAATAGTCAATAGCATTAACAGACCTGCTCATATACATCGGGCAATTAAGCAGGCGAGCCTAAGAGTAATAAATCAACAGCTCTCTGAATTAATGGATTTTGAAGTTATTTCTAAAAATCTTCGATGGATATCCCTTGCATGTTGAATATAAGTTAACTGATTTTGGGAAGTCATTATTGATGGTCATTGATGCGATAAAATTATGGGGGAATCAAAATGCGGAAAAGGTAGCTCAATTAGCTATGGATAAGAAATAAAAATATTCTTTTATAAGAATTAGTATCTTTTAGAGAGCTAAAGAACTCAAACATTCTTTAACTCTAGATGTTATTTATCTAAAATCCTTTTCTCTTTTATTGACCGCAATGTTTTTCATATAAGTCCTCGCAATGTTAATTCAAAAGTCTTTTCATTGATTGTCATTTTAAAACGAAATATTTTAACAAAATGCCTCGGGAAAATCCTAAGAAGTGTTTTAATTGATTAGCTTTATAATATTCCAAAAAAATACAATTAAAATACTTTGTTATTTAAGTATTATTTTATCGCATCAAAATTTATAAATTAGAAGCTGCATATCTTTTAACATTACTCCATTTTCTATAATTGGAATTTTATAGTTATCAATGTAAAAATTTTTACGTATCTGATACTTGTTAAAACCATTTTTCTCATAGAAATTAATTTGAGGAAAGCTACAATCAGGAGTCCCCACTATTAAACTTTTAAAACCTTTATTCTTGACAATATTCTGTATTTGTTTTAGTAAAAAGCTTCCTATTCCCTTACCTTGAAAAATTTCAGACACGGCTATGTTTTTTATTTCTACAAATTCGTCATCTATATAGTATAAACAAACAACAGCAATTTCTTCTTTATCTTTTTTTAATACATAAACTTCACTTTTATGAATATATTTATCAATAGCTTCGATCGTTTCATCTGCCAAAAGTAATAATGAATATGGAAAATTTTGGTTTCTTTGTTCAAGTTGTAGATTCTCATTTTTTAATAAATTATTGATATCCATTATTTTAATATATTAACTCAATAATCTCTACTTTACATATTCAGGTTTCAAATCTTTGTAAAAGCTATCAATAAAGTTTTTGAGTCTTTTTTGTGTGTTTGACCTTCTAACCCAAATCGGATATTGTCTTAAATCCATTTCTTGAATTTTACTTATAATCTGTTCAAAAGAATAGTCTTTCATAAAACATTCTTTTAAAAAATCACTAATTATTAAATTCCATTGCTCTTTATTTCCCCAGTAATGCCCTACTAAATCTTCTGCCGGTAATAATTTTGAATATTCATTTAGAGACACAGAAAAAGAAAACTGTTCTATTAATCTTCTGGTTACCTTATCAGCACACAAAGTATCATTAATATTTAAAGTCAATTTTAAGCACTCTAGGTGTTTATTGGATATCCCTATCAAACCAGCATTCCACATACAAGTATTTTTGTCTATCTCAATTCCTGCATAACTTTTATTTTTAATCTGATTCCACATTAATTTTTCAGTTTTTGTAGGTAAAACTGATAATTTTCCCTCATTGATGTGCATATAATTCTGCCCTTGAAACAAGCTCCTTCTTAAAGCGTCTATATTTTGGAAAAAGAAAGTATCGCCATCTAAATATAAAATAGGATCTGAAGGGTATTTTTGAGCTATTAATTCTAGCGCCTTAATCTTTACCCGCCAAAAAAACTTGTGGGTTCCCTCCCATTCTTCAATTATTTTTCTATCTATTGAAATTACTTCTATTTTATCCTCAAAAGATTGAAATAATGATACATTTTCTGTAATAACAATGATTTTATCTTGATCTCCTTTATGTATAAATGCTGTATAAATAGAGAAATATACCTGTTGGTAATTTTCTAAATTATCTCCAAAAACTAAATATACTATATTCATATCTTATCTATTGCGGTAATTGTGACAAATATGTTCAAATAAATCAAACTATCAACAAAAATGAAAATAATTTATTGACAATTTTTAAATTATTACGATACTCTTGTATTATTTTACTTTAGTTTACATGTTCCTTTTTCAAACACATTACATTTCTCGCAGTTTGCATTTTGTTGTTACTTTTAAACTGTTTATAAAACACTACAAATAATATCCTCAGGTATTTTTGACTTTACTCAATTGATTTAATTATCGTTTTAAAATTAACCGGTTTTTATATTTATAAAACTATTTATAGTCTGTTTTTCCAATTCATATCTGTTTAACAAGCAATTATAAATTTCTTTAGATTATTATTTCTTTCCTATCAAATAATAATACTCTAATCTGATTCTAATCTAACTTTAATTATCATCTAATGTAACTCAAAGTTACTTATAATACGCAATAAATACTTTTGTCAAAAGTAAAACAGCATGTTATGTACAGAAAAATTGCAATAACAATAATTTCTCTTTTTTCTTTATCTGCAAGTAAAGCTCAAAATTCAGAAACTGTACTCTCATTAAACAGAGAACAAATTGAAGCTTTATTTTTAGATCAAAATCTTGATCTATTAGCTAAAAAAATGGAAATTTCTCAAGTCGAAGCTCAATTAATTCAAGCAAGGCTATGGTCAAATCCTACTTTTGAAATTTCAGAATTAAACTTCTGGAAAACCACAGATATTGAAGAACAACCTCCTGTTTTCGGTAATTGGGGACAAGCACAACAAATTTCTCTGCACTTAGAACAATTGATTCAAACTGCGGGAAAGAGACGGAAAAATATTGCTCTACAAAAATTAAGTATTGAAGGAAAGGAAAAAAACTTTGAGTCTGTTCTTAGAGAATCTAAATTAGAACTGCGGAATACATTGAGCAATATTCAGATGCTTCAGGAGCAACAAAAAATTTATCAGGAACAGATAGACAACACACAATCTTTAATCAAAGCTTTTAAAAACCAACTAGACACCGGCAATATCAGTCAAGCGGAATACGTACGCTTAAAAGCCGCAGAACTTCAGTTTAGAAAAGAATTAAACGATGTCAATAAAGAATTAGAAGAAAATCTGAAAAATCTGAAAAACTTTATTAATCTCAAAAATAACATACAAATTACTATTACAGAAAAACTAAAAGATCCGGATAAAGAAGTTTCTGAACTTGAATTAGAAGATTGGATTTTACACGCACAGGAAAACAGACCTGATATTTTGCTGAGCAAAAACCTTGAACTACAATCTCAAAAAAAATTAGAAATAGAAAAAGCGCAGCGTATTCCTGATTTAACTTTTGGTATTGACTACGATAGAGGAGGAAATATTATGAGAGATTTTATCGGATTCGGCGCTTCTTTTGACTTACCTGTTTTTGACAGAAACAAAGGCAATATCAAAGATGCACAAATAGAAATAGAAATTGCAAAGCTTGAAACACAAAATAAACTCAACCAAACAGCCAATGATATTGTTGAGGCCTACAGGAATTACTATCAGGTAAAGGAATTGTACAATCAGATAGAACCGGATTATGAACAGCAACTAGATAAATTATTAGAAGCTTACATTAAGAACTTTAAGTTAAAAAATATTAGTATGATTGAATATTTGGATTTTGTAGAAGCTTATTTAGACAATAAAAATATAATGCTAGAAACATTAAAAGAATTAAACGAATACTTTGAGAACTTACAGTTTGCTGTCGGAAAAGATTTATAATCAATTAAATTAAAATGATATGTCAAAATATACCACTATTTATTTAGCTTTAATGCTTGTCATTCTTACCGGTTGTAAACAAACCGAAAATAGAGATAGTCAAAATCAAGAGCCTTATTGCATCCCGGAAAAGTTAAAACAGGGACTTGATTTTGAAATGATTAAAATCCAACCTGTCAAACAGACCATAACTTTAAATGGAACAATCGATTACAACAGAGACAAAACAATTCCTTTTCACAGTTTAGTCAATGGAATAGTAATATCAACCCATTTCTATCTGGGAGATTATGTTCAGAAAGGACAATTATTAGCTGAAATTAAAAGTACTGAATTCAACGAATTAAAAGACGAACTAAAATCTCTGGAAGCAGAGTTAAAAATAGCTAACAGAGCCTTAGAATCTGCCAGCCTGATGTTTCAGGATGGTATTTCATCACAAAAAGAATTACTAGAAGCACAAGAACAAGTTTCCGTTTTACAGGAAAAATTAAATTCCGCAAAAAGCAACCTTTCTATGTTTAGTTATTCTGGTCAAAGCGGTCTATTTCAAATAAAAGCTCCGCAAAGCGGATATATTGTTACTAAAAATATTGCTACAGGCATGACCATTGTCAACGATGAGGAACCTTTATTTACCATTGCTGATTTAGAAAACGTATGGGTTATGGCTAATGTTTACGCTACATCTATGCGGTATATCCGTCAAGACTTAGACGTAAAAGTCTCTACCCTTGCCTATCCCGATGAATTTTTTAGCGGAAAAATCTCCAAAATATCACAGGTTTTTGATACAGAAGAACGTGTATTAAAAGCCAAAATTGAAATGAAAAACGATCAAATGAAACTCCGTCCTGGTATGGCAGTAGATATTGTTTTAAATATTGAAAGCAATCAAGGCAATGCTCTTGCCATTCCAAACAAAGCAATCATTTTTGACAATAATCAAAATTATGTAGTTGTTTTTAAAGACGATTGTCATCAAGAAATTATAAAAATAACCCCAATTTCTAAAAATGATTTATATACATATGCATCTGATGGAGTAATAGAAAATGACGTGGTGATAACAACCAACGAACTGCTAATATATGAACAATTAAACAACCGCTTGTAAACCCCTAAAAAAGAATACAATGCAAAAATTTGTAAAAAATATAGTCGCTTTTTCCCTAAAAAACACATTTATAGTTCTTTTTGGAGTACTTCTATTATTATTTGGTGGAATATACAGCTACATTCATACTCCTATCGAGGCTTTTCCGGATGTAACTAATACCAGAGCCAGAATCATTACCCAATGGCCCGGGAGGAGTGCGGAAGAAATTGAAAAATTAATTACCCTTCCCATTTCTAAAGAGATGAATACAATCCCGAACAAAGCTGAAGTACGCTCTATTTCATTGTTTGGATTATCAGTAGTAACCGTATTGTTTAATGATGATATAGACGATTTTTATGCTCAGCAATATGCTTCTAACCGAATGGGAAATATTAATCTGCCGGATGGTGCAGATTTTGAAATAGAGCCGCCCTCAGGGGCTACAGGCGAGATTTTCCGTTATATTATAGAAAGCGATTTACCCATCAAAGAAGTTTCTTCTGTACAGGATTGGGTAATTGAACGAGAGTTATTAGCTGTACCGGGAGTTGCTGATGTAGTTAGCTTCGGAGGAGAAGAAAAGATTTACGAAATTCAAATCAATCCCACAGAACTGGTTAATTATGATTTATCTCCTCTTGATGTTTATGAAGCCGTTGAAAAAAGTAATATAAACGTAGGAGGCGATGTTATTCAGCGAGGAGATCAGGCTTATGTAGTTAGAGGAGTGGGATTACTGGACAATTTAGAGGATATAGAAAACATCTTGATTACAGTACGAGGCAATACTCCCATCCTGGTAAAGCACGTTGCAAAAGTAATAACCTCAGCCAAACCACGCTTAGGACAAGCCGGTTATCAAGATGAAGATGATATGGTTCAAGGAATCGTAGTAATGCTAAGAGGACAAAACCCCAGCGAAGTAATTGAAAATTTAAAAATAAAAATAGAAGACTTAAATGAAAGAGTACTTCCTAAAAACGTAAAAATAAAACCAATTATAGACCGAACAGATTTAGTAAATACAACTGTTCACACGGTGACTAAAAATCTCATAGAAGGCGTACTTTTAGTTTCTGTAATTGTTTTTATTTTCTTGTATAATTGGCGAACTACCTTTATTGTTGCTTCAGTCATTCCGCTTGCTTTTCTGTTTGCCATTGTCATGCTAAAAATACAGGGACTGCCCGCCAATTTGATTTCAATGGGAGCCTTAGACTTTGGTCTTTTGCTAGAAGGAACACTTGTTATTGTTGAACACGTTTTTGTAGGGCTTGAGAAACGGGCAGGAATAGTAGGAATGAAACGTTTTAACAAAATGTCTAAACTTGGTATCATTAGGAAAAGTGCCGGAAGTGTTGCCGGATACATCTTCTTTGCTTTACTGATATTAATTGTAGCACTAATGCCTATTTTCTCTTTTCAGAAAGTAGAAGGTAAAATGTTTTCTCCTTTAGCATTTACTCTTGGTTATGCCCTGCTTGGTTCCCTGATTTTGAGTCTCACTTATGTTCCGGCAATGTGTAAGCTATTGTTGACCAAAAATATTCAAGAAAAAGAAAATTTTATTTCTCGATTCTTTAAAAATAATATTTACAAAATGTTTAGCTGGAGCTATACACACAAAAAGATTACACTAAGCATTTTTGGTGCCCTATTAGCAATCTGTGCAGTTAAATTCCATTATTATGGTTCTGAATTTTTGCCTAAATTAAACGAAGGAGCTATTTATGTCCGAGCTACGCTCCCAAGCAGTATCAGTTTAGACGAATCAGTTCGTCTGACAAAAGAAATGAAACAAGTACTCCGGGATTTTGATGAAGTGAAGTTTGTACTTACCCAAACCGGACGCCCAAATGACGGAACAGATCCAACCGGATTTTTTAACATAGAATTTCACACAGAACTAAAGCCCGAAAAGGAGTGGAATCGATCAATATCTAAAGATGAACTTCTTGAAGAAATGCGCACAGCATTAGAAAATTACCCCGGAATAAACTTTGGCTTTAGCCAGCCCATACAAGACAATGTGGAAGAATATGTTGCTGGAGTCAAAAGCTCCTTAGTTATCAAAATATTTGGCGATGACTTATTTGAATTAGAAAAAATGGCAGACGAAGTAGCTTCCAGTATAAAAGATGTCAAAGGAATTACTGATCTGAATATCTTTAAGAATATTGGTTTGCCGGAACTTCGTATTTCACTTCACGATCACAAAATGGCTAAATATGCTGTAACAACTGCAGATGCTCAGGCTGTAATTGCCATGACCATTGGCGGACAGGCAGCCACAACATTTTATGAAAATGAAAGAATGTTTGATGTTGTCCTTCGCTTTGAGAAAAATTACAGAAATTCTGCTGAAAAGATAGGAGAAATCTTAATTCCTACCTTAGACGGCAAGCAAGTTCCCTTAAAAGAAATTGCAACTATTGATTATTATACCGGACCGGCTTTTATTTATCGCGAAGGAAACAGTCGTTACATCGGTATTGGTTTTAGTATTGAAGGACGTGACTTGGGCAGTACAATAGCCGAAGCTAAAGCCAAAGTAGCTAAAGAAGTTCAATTACCCACAGCCAACAAAATGGAATGGGCAGGTGAATTTGAAAGCAAAGAAAGAGCGGCGAAACAATTGACATTAGTAGTCCCGGTGTCACTGATTTTGATTTTAGTACTGTTATATTTTAATTTTGGAAATTTAAAAGATACTGCTATTTCTGCCATTACAATCCCATTTGCATTTATCGGTGGATTTATATCGCTATGGATAACAGGTACAACCTTTGGAATTTCTGCTGGGATAGGATTCATTATTCTCTTTGGGGTAGCAACGATTGACGGAATCGTTTTAATCGGTGTTATGAAAGAAAATATTCTAAGGAGATTCCCTTTAAAAGCAGCAATTGAGGAAGGCGTTCGCAGCAGAATTCGTCCTGTTATTATGATTGCTTTAATGGGATCAATGGGGTTACTACCTGCTGCATTATCAAATGGAATGGGGTCTGAAATCCAAAAACCATTAGCTATAATGATTGTTGGCGGTTTAATAATTTGTATGATTTTATCCTTTACCGTTTTGCCCCTAATCTTTTATTTAGCATACAAGAAACAGCTTAAAAATTAAAAAATCCAAAAGCTGTTTATTGATAAAACCTTTAAGCTGTTTACATAAACAGTTTAAAGGTTTTATTTTAAACCCATTCAAATGCTATCGCAAACTTTAGCAATTCTGCAAAAGTGAACTTGCGACAAAATTTAGGACAAAAATATTATAATCTTTAAGCTACTTCATTAGATTGATTCAATATTAAATTTTGATACTCTATTTAATTCCCAATTTTTCCCATGTTAATAAGCTGCAACCTCCTTCAGATTGATAGCTTGCGTAAACAACAGTATTAGAATTGAGCTCTGTAAACTCAAACACCATACTTTCTCCATCATAATTATCAGTTATTCTGACTTTTGATTTTGAACTGTCTGTCCATTCCCAATTATTATAGGCAACAGGAACTCCGTCTACTCCATCTTTATAATACAACTTTCCATTAGGAAAAAACGCATAATAAAAACCTGCTTCATCAATTTCTTCAGACTCATTTTCTCCTTCGCAGTTATATTCAATTTTTCCATAAATATACTTCCACCACTTTTGTGTATCAGCATTAAGTGTTGATACTGAATTTACGGCCACAGTATTTTCCTCATATCCTGTTAAGGTAATAAAGCGTTGTTCAACAGATACAATCTCTCCTTTTGGTACATCTTTAAAGTGATCAGAGCCACCTCCTTTGTTATCATCACTGCTACAAGCAACAGCTATTAATCCTAAAAAAAGAACTAATCCAATGTTTTTTAAAAGTTTAAATGTTTTCATAATAAAATAAATTTAATTTTGCCTACTCTGTACGGTTTTCAGCTTCGCCGTTAGTATTATTAATTGTATCCATTTTGATCAAACAAACACGTACTTTACTTATATTAGCCTTATTATTAAAACTGATTTTATTTTTTAAATATCATTATTTATGCGTAATGATTTCTACCTCACCAACAAGTCTAACTGCCTTTTTAATGTTATTATCATAATAACCTAAAATTACATTATTGAAAATGAACTTTATTTTCTTTGGTTTCACTCCGTAATTAGGATTTTCATAAAGAGTTTCTGGTAATACAAAAATTGAGCCTTGATATAGAGAACCATTATATTCATTCCAATAATCTGTGCTAATTTCTTCATAAATAGTTATATCATCATCATACTCAGGCTTATACTTTACAATACGGTATGGACTATCAGATGGAGGAATAAGTTCTACTTTCCATGTACGATTGGGAAGTGGCGAATTTTGGCGAAGCATATCTGAAGCTATAATTTCCATTGCTTGATTAAAGCAAGAACTATTAGCAAATAAATTAATATCGTATGTATTTAAATTTAATTCCCATGCCCCTTTAATGTCATTCCCATAATGCTTATGCTTTTCAATTTTCATTTGACAAGAACTTCCCGGATTTAAAACAGCTTTCATATTAGGAACAAAAGAATATACTGGTTCACTATCAGTTAAAATATCATCTCCATCAAAAATAACAAGTCCTACAGCATTTACGTATGGGTATTCTATATGTTCATCGTCTTCATCATCTTCCTTACTAGGTAAATTGACATCATCACTGTCGTCAGCAATGGGGCTTTGTTCCGTTGGATCTATAGTTCCATCATTATTACAGCCTAAAAACAAAGTCATGCTTAGTAAGGTTATTATTAAAAGTTTGAATATTTGCATAATAAAATATTTTTTATGAATTCTACTCTTTATATTTTCAGTTTTATCATTAATATCAAATAATTTTTATTTAAAATTATTGCTGAATTTTATTTTTTAGAAATTCAAGATTATATTCAAATAATATTTTTATAAAACTAAAACTCTCTAGTTTATAACCTATTATATCTCAATTAATCTTCTCAAAGCCACAGTCTGTAACCTTAAATTCTAATTTTAAAATCTATAGGCTACACTTAATCCGGTACGCAAACCCGCCCAAGGCATTTTCCCTTTTAATTTTATCCCTTTATCATTTATTTCATAATCTATATTGTCAAAACTGTCTTTTAAATCTTCTGCAAAATCTTTTAATTCGGCTTGTTCTTCTGCCGATAAGTTTTTGCTGGCATTGATATCGATATTTGCCGAGCCGTAATTTCCGCCAATAATCTGCCAGTCCAGATAAATATTTTTGCCCAAATGCCACTGCGCTCCAAAATAAATTCCGCCCGAAAAGGCTTTAATTTTTCCGGTTAGCGGAAGATTTGGATCTTCGCCTAAAAATATTAGCTCATCAAACCGATAAGTATAATCAATTTTTGTGGTTTCAATTTTTGCAAAAGCCGCAATGTAAAACCCGTGAAAAGCTCCTTTTTTACCTAGATAAAGTTTGATTTCCGGTGCAAAGGAAAAGTTCGAATACTTTAGTTTATCAATGTCAAAAGAAGCATCGTCTTTATTGTCATCACTTTCAAACATTTTCTGTAAAGTACTTTTAAACGGTGCTCCGCTTTGCGGACGGTAATTTACGGTTGCTCCTGCAACCAATCTGCCCACTACTTTTCGCTCATAGGTAAGCGAACCCGTGCCCCAAGCCAAAGGAACAGGATTAAATTTGACCAAGTTTGCTTTTACAGGATTAACAATATTATCGGTTTCTGTTTGAGGAAAATCCTGCGCATATAAAACAGAACAACAAAATAGCGTAAATAAGGTGAAGAAGGATTTCATGAAATATTTAGTTTAATTTTAGATTAATAATAAGTGATTTTATATTCATATGAATGTTTGCCTGATGAATTATCAAGAAAGAAAGTCATCTTTATTGGATAATTGTCTTTATCATATTCATAGTCGTAAGTTTGCTCATATGAATTGGAATACCATTCTCTTGGAGAACCAACGTATCCCTCATTATGCTCATACTTAGAGGTATAGTTATTAGTGTTTCCAATACAAATGCCTGTACGCTCAAGAGTTTCTGTTATGCCTGTTCCTGTTTGAAAAAACATAATGCTTAGATTAGATAATCCTATTATATTGTTGTACGGATTTTTTTTGTCATCATATTTGTATTCAGTATAACCAGAACCCGGTAAATAGTTGTGGGTAAAAGTGTATTGTTTTTTGATTAAGTTACTATTTTCATCATAAAAATATTTGTGTTCATAACCATCTCTATTATATCCTGTTATATCATTGTAAATATATCCATGACGTGTAACAGACTTGTCAGGGTTATAGATAAAAACGTACTTATCACCACTAAAACTACCTTCTACAAAAATACCATCTTTGTTATTTTCAGCCTTATGTATTACTTCTATGAGTTGGTTGGCTTGATTGTACGTGAAATCTTCAGAATTTCTGCCTTGTATCACATCTTTGTGATAATTACCTTCTCTATCCCATTGCCCAAACAAATTCCGGATAGTTTTTGTAATTAAATTGCCTTCATAAAAAAACTCCATTGTTTCAACAATTCTATCTTCATTCATCGGGTTTGAATTTGGATTAGGGAAATCTTTTTGCTCAAAAGTTATTTTTTTAAGTTTGGTTCCTTCATATTCAAAAAAATAATTTTGTTTTAAGCTGCTTCCCAAATAATACCTTTGTATTTCCTTTATCAAGTGTTCTTTTTTGGAAGGGTTATTGTTACCATCTCCGCCAGAGGAGCTGGTATCACTGTTGTCTTCTTTACCGCATCCGGCAAAAACCACAAGCAAAAAAGTGATACATATTTTTTTAAAAAATATTGTTTTCATAATTCTACATTTTAAACATTTGTTGCTATAAAGTTAAGTTCATACGCAAACAACCGTTTGCTTTTATCTCAAAAGTACCGCTCCAATTATACGACTGGCAGGTTGCCGTAAAAGAATAGGTTCCGGGAGAAAGCGTGTAATTGGCGTTACCTGAAGAGTTGCAATCATTGATTCCATTGCTGTAATAGCCAGTAATGCTTCGGGTTTGTCCGTTTACAGTTACCGTTATTGGTCCGCATTGATAATCATAACCAATCCAAAAGGAGATTTGCCCGTCAGAAGAACCGCCACCGCCGTTGTTTCCACCGCCATTATTTCCGCCACCACCTGTGCTTCCTGTATATTTTTTGAAATACATAGTTGTTTCAGCTCTTATGCCTGCTGTTTCATAATATCCCCAAAGCGTCAGATTGCTGTCTGTTAATGTTTTTACCTGATTACCGTGTTCATCTCCCGGAAAAAAGATAATCATTTTGGATTTGTCAAATGTAAAAGGTGCCGTAATAGAGTTACCCGGTTCTTGCGCATAATACGTCCCGTCTCTGTCAAATCGATAGGTGATTTCTCCATCGGCATAAGGAGTAGATTGGTCGTAAATTACCTGTCCTGCTTCATAAGCAATTTGGTGCTTTTGATACATCGTCCAAGTAGTGTATAATTTGTCGGCAGTTCCGCTCCCTGCGCCTCCACCTCCTCCATAGTTGTCATCACTGCTTCCTGAACTGTCGGAATCACAACTGACCACTGTTAGTACAATCAATAATGTACACAAAACATTAAATAGATTTTTCATAACAATAAAAGATTAATAGTTTTTACAAAATTAGGGGAGGAATAAATACCAAAAAATACCCATTAATGGGTATTTTTTGGTATACTTTATCAATATTTAAATTTTTGAAATAAAAAAACAGTTCAAGAATGAACTGTTTTTACACTAACTAACTCAATCTTTTAAAATAAATCTTTTAGGTTATATTTATCTCCTTAAAGTTTTTTTCAAAAAAGTTGTCGCAAATATAGGAGAATGGAAGATATAAAAAAATACCCCTTTTGGGGTATTCTGTTAAATATACGTAACTATTTTGTTATCTCTCTTCTCAGCTTATTTTAATCCGTAATATTTATTAACAGCTTCGGTACGATTGTTTACATGAAGTTTATTATAAATATTCTTAATATGTTTTTTTATAGTTTCAATACTTACATTCAGTTTTCCTCCTATTTCTTTATATTGCTCTCCGTTAGATAAATGTTCTAATATTTCTTTTTCTCTGACCGTTAAGCTAAAATTTTCTTGAATAACGTTATAGCTTTGAAATGACATAATAACTTTTTTAGCAATAGTTGAACTCATGGGAGCACCTCCATTATAAAGATCTTGTAAAGCTTCTAATATTTTTTTATTACTTTCGCCTTTCAATAAATAACCATCCGCACCATTTTGCAATGCATTAAAAACCATTTCTTCACTGTCAAAAAAACTACAAACAATACACAAAGCATCCGGACGGTATTTTTTTATATGTCGGATAACATCTATCCCTGAGCCATCGGGTAGATTTAAATCTATCCAAAAGATATCCGGATCAATATCGTCAAATCTGCGATAAAATTTTTTTATTGTTTCATATGTTTGTAGACAACAAAATATATCAGAAAAATTGAGAAGCAATTTAATGGTATCTCTATAATTTTTTTCATCTTCTAAAACTACAACTGAAATCTTCTCTTCCATACTAATTAATACATAAGTTTAGCTATCTGCAATTTGAAAAAAAACAATAAAGTTTTCAATCCCTATTTTGGGGTATATTTTTAGAAAAAATAACATTTGTGCCACCGTAACCGGAATATATTTCAAAATCTCCATCAATAACTTCCATTCTAATCTTCATATTGTCAATTCCATTTTTAAAATCTTTGACATTATTTTTATCAAATCCTTTTCCGTTATCTCTTATCTCAACTTTATAAATATCATTATTATAAGTAAATATCATTTGTACTTGGGATGCTTTCGCATGTTTTAAAATATTATTTATAGCTTCTTTTATACATAGAAAGAAGTTTTTTCGCATCTCGCTGTCAATTTCCAAGACAGGAATTTCAGAATCAATCTTTATTGTAGTTTTTATACCAAAACTCTCCATGATTTTTTCAGCATAGCTTTTGCAATACCATGTTAACTTTTCTAATGTATTATTTTCCTGATTGAGTGTCCAAATGATATCTCTGACTTTCTGGGTTACTTCAGTCTGCATTTCGAGTAATTTACGATGTCCTTCTTTTAAAAATGGATCATTTGTTTTATCAAAAATCATTTCACTTAGTATTTTTATCCCCGAAAGGCTAGAACCTAAATCATCGTGTACATCTCTTGAAATACGTTTTCTTTCTTCATAAACACCAAGTAATGTTTGTTTTTCTGCTTCTGTTTCTTGTTGCTTAATTCTATATTCATATTTTCTCTTATTACGTGCTCTTAATCTCAGGAAATAGACAGTAATTAGAATTGCTACAACTGCTAAGGCAGAACAAATGAACAACAACATATTTTTTTGTTTTGCATGTCTCAGTTTCAGAGCGTTTGTTCGTTTTTCAATCTGAATTTCAGTATGGAGTTCTTCTATTCTCTGATTTTTTTCAACTGAAAATAGACTATCACCTATTTGCTTAAATTCTTTATAGAATTGTAATGCTTCATTAAATTTGTACTGTTCTGCATAAACCTCTGATAATATTTCAGTAGCAAAATACTGTCCTTTCAGAAATTGAGTTTGCTGAGATAAATCTCGTGCTTCCAAAGCAAATATGACTGCCTTGTCGTACTGTTGAATTTCTTTATATAATTTTGCTAAATCTATTATAGAAAGAGCAACTTCTAGAGGATAATTCATTTGTTTTCTCAGTTCTAAACTTTGCAATAAATAACTTTCAGCTTCCTTGTATTTTTTTTGCTCAAAATATATACTACCTACCCTGTGCAAACAATAAGACACAACCAATTCATCTTTATGTTTTTGACCTATTAACTTTGATAATTCAAAATAATATAGTGCAGAATCTTTGTCTTTCATCAAATATTTAATCTCACCTATATCATAATAATTCCTTCCTATACCCATACTATCATTAATCTTCTGATAATTATCTGTAGATTCCCGGATATATTTCAATGCTTCATTATATTTTTTTTGATCGGAAAGGACAATCGCAATTCCGCTTAAACCAAGTGCTTTTGTCGATTTATTGTCAATTTTTGTCGCTACTTCCAAAACTTCATTATAAGATTCTATTGCTTTGACATAATCTCCCAAATCATAATATACTTTTCCAAGATTAGAAAGTGTATAGTTCAACAATAAATTTTCTCCAATTTTCCTCCTTATTTCTGCACTTTTAATATAATTGCTTTCTGCTTGCTTATTTTTACGTTGTCGAGCAAAATTGTATCCTTGCAAATGATACATCATAGCTACTCTTTTTAAATCTTCTTTAAAAATATCTAACAAAAAGAGGTTCAGATTTTCACAATCTTCAAATCGCATATTATCGCTATATTCATATGAAATATCCACCAGTTTTTTATATTCTTCTTCTGAAATTTCTCCAGTATTTTTAGAATACTTATTAATAATAGAGTCAACAGATGTTGTTATTTTTAATTTATTAAAATTAGCTGCTACTGAAGTACTGTAAAAAAATATTATAAAAAAACAGTTTTTAAATAAAAAAGCATATAATTTCATCGTATAGTAAGATTTATTTTAGCATAAAGGTATTAAAAAGCAATTATATCGATTTATTTTGAATTTAACAAAAACATAACTTAATCATTTTTAAAACTTTTAATCATCTATAAGTTTATAAAACTTAATTATGTATTTTTGATTTGAACGTTTTATTGAATGAAAAAGACACAAGAAAACAACAAAGTTTTACGGCACCTAAAAGCTCGCCACCTCTCTATGATTGCCATTGGAGGATGTATCGGCACCGGATTATTTATGGCAAGTGGTGAAGCTATACAACAAGCCGGACCGGGAGGTGCATTACTTTCCTATGCCGCCATAGGAATTATGGTTTATTTTTTAATGACTTCATTAGGAGAAATGGCCACCTACCTTCCTGTTTCAGGTTCTTTTAGTACATACGCAGCTCGTTTTGTAGACCCTTCATTTGGTTTTGCATTAGGATGGAACTATTGGTTTAACTGGGTAATTACTGTCGCTGTCGACATTTCGATTGCTGCTTTGGTCATTTCTTATTGGGAACCAATGAATTTTTTACCTGCCTGGGGATGGAGTCTCCTTTTTTTCTTTATTATTTTCCTGTTAAATATGCTTTCTGTAAAAGCATACGGAGAGTCTGAATATTGGTTTGCTATTATCAAAGTGGTTACTGTAATAGTTTTTTTAGCAGTAGGTATTCTTACTATATTCGGAATCTTAGGAGGAGAATATATTGGCTTTAAAAACTTTAATATTGGTGACGCACCAATATTAGGAGAAACCTTTTCGGGAAAATTTTTATCTGTTTTAGGAGTATTTTTAATTGCTGGGTTTTCTTTTCAAGGAACAGAACTTATCGGTATTACTGCAGGAGAATCAGAAAACCCTCAAAAGAATATTCCTAAAGCCATCAAACAAGTTTTTTGGAGAATTTTAATCTTTTACATTTTAGCTATTTTAGTAATAGGCTTAATTATTCCATATACAAGTCCGCAGCTTTTAGGGGCTAACGTTACTGAAATCTCTAAATCACCTTTTACGCTTGTCTTTGAAAAAGCACATTGGGCATTTGCAGCAGCTTTGATGAATGCTGTTATTTTAACTTCTATACTTTCTGCCGGAAATTCAGGAATGTATGCTTCTACTCGTATGCTTTATGCTATGGGAAATGAAGGTATGGCATATAAGTTTTTAGGAACAACAAACAAATACGGTGTACCGTTCTTTTCGTTGCTGATAACTGCCTTAGTTGTATTATTTATTTTTACAATTCAGTACTTTAACGGGAAGGCTGTTGACTTTATCCTTGCTGCCTCCGGATTAACTGGTTTTATAGCTTGGTTGGGAATCGCTGTTAGTCATTATCGCTTTAGATTAGCTTACAAAGCTCAAAAAAAAGATATAGCAAAATTGATTTACAAAGCCAAATGGTTTCCTTTTGGTCCTATATTCGCTTTTATTCTTTGCTTATTAGTTATAATCGGACAAGATACACAATTAATTTTTAAAGGTATCTGGAATTGGCAAGCTCTGCTAATAACTTACATGGGAATTCCATTCTTTTTCTTTTTTTACATTTATCACAAGATAAAATTTAAAACAAAAGTAATTCCACTTAAAAAAGTAGATTTATCAAATGATTAGGTAATTTAAAAGCTATTTTATTTTTAACCGCGAAATCTATTCCAGATTTCATTCATTTCTTCAATACTTAAATCTGTAATGTTTTTTCCTGTTTTTTGAGCTTCTTGTTCAATAGACTGAAAACGCATTATAAATTTAGCATTAGTTTTACTCAACGCCTTATCCGGGTCGATTCCTGAAAATCGAGCATAATTGATCAGGGAAAATAAGACATCTCCGAATTCTTCTTCCATTTTTTCAAGATCCAGCTTGGTTTCTTCTGTTTTAAATTCAGATAATTCTTCTTCTACTTTTGCCCAAACCTCTCTTTTTTCTGTCCAATCAAAGCCCACTCCTGCTGCTTTCTCCTGTATACGGCATGCTTTTATAATTGATGGAAGACTGTTTGGAACTCCTCCTAAAACAGATGTATTTCCCTCTTTTATCTTTAATTTTTCCCAATTTTCTTTGACTTCTTTTTCGTTCTTTACAGTCACATTTCCGTAAATATGGGGATGCCTGAAAATTAATTTTTCACAAATACCGTCTGCAACAGTTTTAATATCAAATAAATTTTGTTCGCTTCCAATTTTAGCGTAAAAAAATATGTGCAATAATACATCGCCTAATTCTTTTTTAAGCTCCTCCGTATTTTGTGTATCAATACTATCTGTCAATTCAAAAACTTCTTCTATAGTAAGATTTCTTAAGGATTCAAAGGTTTGTTTTTTATCCCACGGACATTTTTCTCTCAAATCATCTAAAATATCTAAAAGCTTTTCTATCGCTTCTAATTGTTGTTTTCGGTTATGCATATGATTTTGTTTTATACACAAATAGCTCGTTTATCACGAGCTATTCTAAAAATCTATAAATTTATTTTTTAATTTTCTTCTGCTTTAACCTCTTCTGTTTCTGAAAAGGTATTTTCTATCATCCCTCTTTTTTGAAGAATATTGTACCAATTGATTACTTTTTTAATATCTGAAACATATACTCTTTCTTCATCATAATCAGGTAAAACTTCTTTAAAGTAAGCTACTAATTCCGGATTATTTACTTTATGAGATATAGCTTCTTCATTGTTTTCTTTAGTTGCTATGCTTTTAAATACGTCAAATAACTTTACTTCCCCTTCATGAGTGTATATGGATATCTCAGATAATAAACTTACATTGTTTTTTAATCCAACAGTACTTTTTTTACCATCTGCCAATGATTCCGCAACGAATCCTGTACGAGTTTGTACCAATAATTCGTATAATCCTGGTTTTCCGGAAATAGCTAAAACTTTATCTAAACTCATCTTTTCAATATTTTATTTTTAAGAGTCGCAAATATCTTAAATAGTTAATAATATACAATTTTTTATCTGCCTTTTTTAGCGGAAAATTTCATCTTATAATCAGTAAAAACTTTTCCTTCCATAATGTTGTTTAGTTTTTTAGAGATTAATTTCTTTTTTAGACTAGACAATTTATCTGTAAATAGTATTCCTTCAATATGATCATACTCGTGTTGAATAACTCTGGCAGCTAATCCATCAATTACCTCTACGTGTTTATTAAAGCTTTCATCGTAATACTCAATAGTTATTCTTTCTTTTCTGTACACTGTTTCGTGAACATCCGGTATACTCAAACACCCCTCATTAAAACCCCATTCTTCACCTTCTTCATCTAAAATTTTAGCATTAATAAAAACTTTCTTAAATTGAGAAAGAACTTTTGATTCTTCTTCTGTATTTCCTTCCATATCTGCAAAAGGTGCACAGTCAACTACAAAAAGACGAATCGGCAGTCCTATTTGAGGAGCTGCTAACCCTACGCCATGTGCTGAATACATTGTTTCAAACATATTGTCTATCAGTCCTTTCAAATCCGGATAATCTTTGGGTATTTCCTCCCCTACTTTTCTAAGTACCGGATCACCATACCCTACTACAGACAAAATCATATTTTTTCTTTTATTCAAATTAATTAGAATGCAAAAGTAGATAAATTATAGCAATAATAGGTACTTACTATTTCTTTTTCAACCTACTTTATGCTCATAAACCCGTCTTTTTATTCTTAAAATCAAGAAAACTGTGGTTCTATTCTACAATATGTAACTTCTATTAGAATATAAACACCTGTATATCAACACAAAGAGCTATGGCATAAAAATTGGTTTTATATAATTGCCTTAACAAATTTCTCAGTCTCTTTTGAGATAACAAAATCCTGTATTCATTATTTTTTGAACTATTTAAAAATTTCAAAATATTTCTGAGAATCAAATTAATGTATCCACCTTTAAAGAAACACAACTATGAAACTCCAACAAGCAGAATATACAGAAAAAGCAAATAAAATCAGATTATTAAAAAATAAATTTGTTAGAAATATAACAGATGCTGCTTTAACGACCACCGATTATGCTATATTATTTAGTACTCTATTACTATTGTTCGGAGGTATATTTTTAGTTTACCAGCTTCAACCCTATTTTGAAAAAATTCATTTAGCTAGAATGAAAACATTTTCAGGACAAATGCTGGCATTTATTACTATATCACTGCTAATTGTACAAGTTGCTTTTTTAGTTTATATTCTGTATCTATATACCAAATATAAACCCATTAAATCTGTGTCAGATTATCTGTTACCTACCTGTACTGTCATTGTACCTGCTTATAATGAAGGAGAACTGGTTTGGCAAACTTTGTCCAGTTTGGCAGAAAGTAACTACCCTGCTGAAAAGCTACAGATAATCGCTATTGACGATGGCAGTAAAGACGACACATGGCAATGGATGCAAAAAGCAAAAAATCGATTGGGGAATCGATTGCAGATTTTTCAACAACCCAAAAACATGGGAAAAAGGCACGCTTTATACAGAGGATTTAATTTAGGTACAGGAGAAATATTTATTACGGTAGACAGTGATTCTATTGTTAAAAAAGACACTCTTCGAAATTTAGTCAGTCCGTTTATTGTCGATGAAAAATGTGGAGCTGTTGGCGGAAACGTACAGGTTTTAAACAACAAAAAAGCCATAATTCCAAGAATGCTTAATGTAAGTTTTGTATTTAGTTTTGAGTTTATCCGATCTGCGCAAAGCGTTATAGGAACCGTACTTTGTACACCTGGCGCCTTGGCTGCTTATAGAAGAGAAGCAGTGTTAAATTGCTTACCACAATGGATAAGCCAAACTTTTATGGGACAACCTACGGATATTGGAGAAGACAGGGCAATGACTAATATGATTTTAAAACAAGGATTTCATGTGTTATTCCAGCAAAATGCCCATGTTTTAACTAATACGCCCGAAAAATACAAAAATCTATATAAAATGTTTATCCGATGGGAGCGCAGTAACGTACGCGAAAATATCATGATGAGCAAGTTTGCTTTTAGCAATTTTAGAGAAGGACCAAAAACAGGTTCCAGAATATTATTAATTAATCAATGGATAAAAGTAATTATGGCTTACCCAGCCACATTTTTAATGCTATATTTTATATTTACGCACCCTATTTTATTTATTAGCTCAGCTTTGGTAAGTACTTTTATTTTTTCGAGTATTCAAGTATTATTTTATTCCAAAAAATATAACTTCCTTGAATCATTTTGGGCGTATCCATACAGTATTTTTTATATCTTTACTCTCTTTTGGATTACTCCTTATGCCATTGCAACAGCCAACAGAAGAGGCTGGCTGACTCGAGGATTACCTCAAAAATAAATTTGAAGACCCAATTTACACATAGCCAATAAAGAGGTAGTACTGGTATCACTTTAAGTTACTGCCTCTTTATTTTTAGATAAGCTTTAAAAGTCTTTATACCGTTCGCTAAAAATATTAGCTTTTTTATTTATTATATCAAATGTACAGGAATTCTACTGTATTTTCCATTCCAAAAACCGCCATCCGATTCACTATTTGCGCCATACTTTAGAATAAGAACAATTTGGAAATTATGATTATCTTCCCCTTTTCGAATTAACAGTTCGCCCTCTTCATTCACTTCCATCCAATATTCAATCGGATAAGCCAGTGTGCCATGCATTTGAAAAAAACCTTTCTTTCCCTGACTTAGTTCTACATAGGGTTCACCACTACTACTACCATATTTATAATACCCAAGCATTTTTGTAGGATATCAGTTGGGATTTCTTTTGTTCCAAAATGCTCATTTGGACTGTCGTGAACATTTATAAACTTTTCAATATTTTGACTTTGCATAGCCCCCAAAATCATCAGTGTAAAAAATGCTGAAATAATTGTTTTTATAATTTTTATTTTTGTGTTTTATATTTAGTTTTTCTCAATAAATAATATTCTATAAAATACTCTTCCAATATTTTGGTTGTTTTTTGATAGCATTGCCTCAATAACTATTCAGTATTTTAAACAAACATATATACTTGATTTTGTATTTAAATTTACTTCATTAATCATCTACTTGGCAATAACCATTTTGGGGGATTTTTAATCTATTTTTCTAGTTAAATTTTCTTTTTCATGTTTCAAGAGATTTCTAACTTAATTTTTCATTTTTACTATCTAGCTATACAGATGTATATTAATTAGACAATTCAAATTCGTTATGGTAAAGCAAAATGGAAAAGATATTTTAAATCAGTTCATACATTGCTTTTAATTTCATTTGAATTATAGATTTGCAAAAGTTGACGTGTAAACATTATTCCAAACCTTGTGTATCTTAAAAAATTAATTTCAATTCAAAGTTTAATGTTTGAAATTATCTTATCTTGCTACATCAAAAATCATGGGTAAATATGCTAAGCAAAGCTAGAAAATACACTGATAATTCACACCTAGGAGATTCATTAAAAATCACGGTATCAGCAGTTATTCCTTTTTTGATATTAATGCCTTATGAAAAGTTTAGTTGGGCGTTTGCTGCTGCCATAGGCGCCATGCTTACTGCTCTTTTAGATATCCCAAGTAGTGTAAAAGATAAAATAAAAGGATTGTTAGTTGGTTCAGTTACTGTACCTGCTATTTCGCTAATATTATCCTTTACATACCATCATTGGTATTTTTATCCCATTTTTATCTTTATCGTATTCTCTTTGGGAATGATTTCTGTGTACGGACATCGTGCCAATATGCTTTCCTTTATTGGACTTCTGGCTACTAGCTTAGGATTAGCTCATAATTATTCCGGTATAGAAATCTGGGTACACTGCTTGATGATGCTTTTAGGAGGATTGCTTTATTTAGTTGTTTCTCTGTTTTTTTACTTTATAAGACCTAGACGTTATGGAATTCTTCAAACGTCTGAATGCATAGAGCTAACGTCTGAATATTTAAAATACAGAGGAGACTTGTGGGCAAAAAATGCTAATATTGAAAAAATAACAGCCGAACAGCTCAAGATTCAGGTTAAACTTAATGAAGTCCACGAAAATTTACGAGAATATTTAATAAGAAATAAAGCTAATACAAAAAACTCCTCCAATAATCGCAGATTATTAGTAGCATTCTCTACTTTGGTAGAAATTTTAGAAATAGCCGTTTCCTCTACTTTTGACCATAAAAAACTACATAAATTATTTAAAGATAAACCTCAAATTATTGAAACTTATCAAAAGCTGGCCTATCATTTCTCAGATACTATATCTGATATAGGATTAACCCTCAACACAGGACTTAAATACCAATCTAAATACAATTTAAGTGAAGAATTAAATAATCTGAGGAAAGAATTGTCTGGTTTTGTACAAGAAAATCGGTCTGAAAATACACTAGAAGCTATTCTAGTATTTTCCAATGTTTTACATTATGCTGAAAATCAGATTAATAAAATACATATTCTAGAAAAAATTTTAATTGAAAAAGCTTTTCAGACAAATGTTGAAGAAAGGTTTAAAGATTTAGAAAAATTTTTAACCCCTGTACACTACCGTTGGGAAACACTGAGAGAAAATCTTAATTTTTCATCTACTATTTTTCGTCATTCTTTAAGACTTACTATAACTATTCTTACTGGCCTTATTATCAGTAATTTTTTTAATCTCTTAAATGGTTATTGGATTTTATTAACGATAGTAGTAATCATGCGTCCGGGATATGGGTTAACTAAACAAAGATCCTTTGAAAGAGTCATTGGAACTGTAATAGGTGGATTACTCGCTTTTGCTTTGCTGTATTTTATTGACAATACAACAATTATTGCTTATCTGACCGTGTTCACGATGATTTTTGGATACTGGTTTTCTCACACTGACTATAAAATAGGAGTTACATTTATAACCATGTATGTTGTACTGATTTATGGGATATTAACTCCTAACGTTATAGATTTATTAATCTACAGAATCATAGATACGTTAATTGGAGCACTGCTTGCTTTTTCTGCTAATTATCTTTTGTGGCCATCATGGGAATTTTTAAATGTAAATATACACTTGTCAAAGGCTATAAAAGCAAATAAAAATTATGTAAAAGAGATTACATTACTTTATAATGAAAAAGGAGAGGTCAAACTACCCTATAAATTAGCCCGAAAATATGCTTTTATTGAAGTTGGAAACTTAATGGCTTCTTTTCAGAGGATGATTCAAGAACCAAAATCAAAACAAAAATTCAGGACAGAAATATATGAATTAGCAGTACTAAACCATACTTTTTTATCAACAGCGGCCTCTATTGGAATTTATGTTCAATCACATAGTACTACTAAAGCATCCGAAGCTTTTAATGTAGTAATGGACTATTCTAATAAAAACTTAAATTTTGCAATACAGCTCCTTGAAGACAAATTTGATATGAGTACTCTATCAGATGAAGAAACAGAGAATTACAATATCAGTCTTTCTTATTTGAAAGGAATCAGAGAATACGAACTTAAAAAGACCTATTCAGACGATGATAAAATAAAAAGCATGATGGAAGAATCTATCTTAGTTATTGAACAATTAATATGGTTGTCAAGCTTATCTGAAAAAATTCTAAAAACTAGCCGCACCATTGCTGAAAAAAAACATAATACGGAAGAAACGTATTTATTTAAAAATTTCACTAAAAAAATTCCTTTTGTAAGAGAATAACAGTCTCTTGTTATATCCACACCACCAAATATTTTATTAAATTAGACAACTATTATCCTATAATTTTTCCAATAAAGCAATAGATAAAAAAGAGTTAAAACCACTTTTATTTATAATTAGTTTCATATTTTTACATTAAGTTTAAAAAAGAAAACAACTTTCAAAAAAGAAAGCTTAATGAATAAATATTCTCTAGACATTGATGCGATCAACCAAACATTGACAATTTTACAAGGAAAATGGAAAATACAAATTATTAGCGCATTAAGTAATAGAAAATCATATCGCTTTAATGAACTAATGAAAGCAATAGAAGGCATTGGAACAAAAATGCTTTCAAGTGATTTAAAAATATTGGAAAACAACAAAATCATCGAACGGCATATTTTAGATTCCCATCCGGTAATTATAGAATACTCTTTATCTCTGTATGGGCAAACACTTAACAAATTAATGTACGAAATGTCAGAATGGGGGAGCACACACAGAAATAAGCAAACAGGATATAATCCGGATAGCCATATAAACCACTTCTTAACTATTGATATTTAAATAAATGATTAACCATTTCATACAAGAGCTTTTGTTAAAGAATAAAAGTTCTCAATCATTTTTAGATAAACAAAGAATTGAACATTTTACAGATGCTCTATTCCATTTTTTATTTCAGTTAGAAGATAAAAAATATTTATCAGAACAGGCAATTCAAATCCGTTTAACAAGTTTAAAAAACGAATTAATTTCAATTCTATTCAATATAAACAGTGATGCTGCCCGATCACAAAAAATAGCAGATGACTTTTTTGAAGCTGTACCTCATATTTACAATATTCTAAATACAGATGCTCAAGCTATTTATGACAACGATCCTGCTGCTACATCCTTACAGGAAGTACACATTGCTTATCCAGGCTTTTACGCTATTGCCGTATACCGCTTTGCAAATCAGTTACAAAAACAAAAAGTAAATCTTCTACCTCGTATTTGGACAGAGTATGCCCATAGTAAAACAGGTATAGACATCCACCCATCAGCCACAATAGGTTCACATTTCTGTATCGATCACGGTACGGGAATCGTAATTGGAGAAACCTGCATTATCGGAAATAATGTAAAAATTTATCAGGGTGTAACCCTCGGTGCAATTTCAGTATCCAAAAGTAAAGCCAACACAAGACGTCATCCCTATATTCAGGACAATGTTATTATTTATTCTGGTGCTACTATTCTGGGCGGAGAAACAGTTATCGGACACGATGCTGTTATAGGCGGAAATGTCTGGCTCACAAAAAGTGTAAAGCCAAATGCTGTTATTTATAGTAAAAGTAAGAGTTATTATAAAGATCATACAGAATATCCGGAACCCATCAACTTTATAATTTAAATAATTAACCTTTAAAAAAATAGTAATGAAAGTAAACAGTATTTTAGATACAATAGGAAATACTCCTCATGTAAAAATTAATAATATTTTTACCAACCATAACGTTTGGATTAAACTTGAAAAACAAAATCCGGGAGGAAGCTTAAAGGATCGCATTGCTTTAGCAATGATTGAAGATGCAGAAAAACAAGGCCTGATAAATAAAAACACTACCATAATTGAACCAACATCGGGTAATACAGGAGTAGGTCTAGCAATGGTATGTGCAGTAAAAGGATACAAATTAATATTAGTTATGCCGGAGTCCATGAGTATTGAACGGAGAAAGTTAATGGCAGCATATGGAGCTAAATTTGTACTTACCCCAAAAGAATTAGGTACAGCAGGTGCAGTTGCTAAAGCGGGAGAACTTGCTGATGAAATAGATAATTCATGGATTCCTCAACAATTTAATAATCTGTCTAACCCAGAAATACATAGACAAACAACAGCACAGGAAATCCTAAATGATTTTCCGGAAGGGATTGACTATTTAATTACCGGTGTTGGAACTGGCGGACATATTAGCGGAGTTGCTGAAATTTTAAAACCTAAATTTCCTAATTTAAAAGTTTTTGCTGTAGAACCCGAAAATTCGCCGGTTTTAAGTGGAGGAAAGCCAGGCTCTCATCCGCTTCAAGGAATAGGTGCAGGATTTATTCCAAAAGTAACTAACACTTCTATGTTTGATGGGATTATTACTGTAGGACAAAATGAAGCTTTTGACTACACAAATCAGATTGCTCAAAAAGAAGGCATTTTAGCCGGAATTTCTACTGGAACTTCATTAGCTGCTATTGCTAAAAAATTATCTGAAATAAAAAGAGGAGCTACCATCCTAACTTTTAATTATGATACAGGTGAAAGATATTGGTCTGTTGATAATTTATTTGATGAAAAAGCTGCAGAGATAAAATAACATAAGAATTAAAAAGTGAGCTGTTTAAGCTCACTTTTTTATGCCTTATAAAAATTATCTTCGACAAAGATACTTTTGCGTTACCTGATTATCCTCGATCCATTAAAATAAAAATTGTACTTTTGCAATCGGTTATTTAGAACAACTCAAAAATATGTTTAAAAAATCCATTTTTATTGCAGGTGCTTCTTTTATTGCATTAACTTCTTGCAGATCAAATCAGAATATTATTTCTGTTGAAAAAGAGAACATTTTAAATAATATTGAAGTAAACGGAAAACTATATGCTGCTGTTTTTCAACAAAATGCTGCAGAATTCCAAGCTTTATCAGCTCAGGCTTTCAATATCGCCACATTACAATTAAACAAAATTCTCGAAGAACAGCACAATAAACCATTAGCTATTGTTTCTGATATTGACGAAACATTTCTAGATAACTCGCCCTATGCAGTAGAAATGGCACGTAAAGGAAAATCCTTTGATCAAGCATCATGGACAGACTGGACTTCTAAAGGAGATGCTCTTCCCTTTTTAGGCAGTCAGGAATTTTTTAATTATGCTGCCTCTAAAGGAGTTGAGATTTTTTATATAACCAACAGAAACGAACATGACAAAGCAGGAACACTAAAAAATCTGAAAAAGTACAACTACCCTTTTGCTGATGAAACTCACATTATTGTTAGAACATCTGAGTCAAGCAAAGAAACCCGCAGGTTAAAATTGAGTGAAACTCATGAAATTGTATTACTTTTAGGAGATAATCTTTCGGATTTCTCCGCAGCTTTTGACCACAAAACAACACAAGAGCGAATGCAAAATGTAATAAAAAATAAACGCTTATTCGGTGAAAAATTCATTATTCTTCCAAACACAGGATATGGCGATTGGGAAGCTGCCTTATTTCAATATAAAAAAGATCTTACCACATCACAAAAAGATTTTATCTACAGGAACAGCGTAAAAGGATTCTAAAATTTACAATAACAAAAATAAATACAAAATCATGAAAAAATTAATCGCTTCAGTATTATTTATTTCAGCAGCTATTGGTTTTACAAGCTGTTCAAGTGATGACAATACTCCTATAAGAAAAGAGGCTTCCTATGAAGGAACCTGGGTAACAGATAGTTTATTTTACAAAGCTGGAAACTTCGAAGGAAAACACCTTTTTAGTCAAATGCCTCCTGATGATACAAGACCCACTATTATAGAGGAAATTTTGACTTTAACTGAAAAAACAGCATCTCTTGTAGAAACCGAAAAATTAGAAAACGGATCAACTAAACAGCTAGAGAAAGTAAATGGCACAATCAACGAAGATCTTATAAAATTTAACGGAAAAGAATACCATACCGACAGAATCATCGTCAGTTATTCTGATACCCGCCTTGAATTACAATACGATATTACCATGAGAGGAGCCACATTACCTGTTACAGTAACGTATAAAAGAAAATAGCTTAAAAGTATTAATATTATATTATAATTTAAAAATAAAAAGCATTGATATTTCACATCGCATATCAATGCTTTTTACGTTATAATAATTAGCAATATGTCAATTCTCTCTGCAAAATATAAATTTCATTATAATATTCGTTTCTGCGTTTACGAGGATGAAAAATAATTCCGAATTTATTATCTCCACTTGGACTGATACTGGACATAGTTAGATCATTATCGCCAATATATAAAACTTCATTAGTCAGCAAATTTCTATATCCTTGTTTATTTTTATTATAAAAAAGTTCAAGCAATTCATCTTCTTTAACAACTAGCCAACCATTTCCGAACTCTGTAGTAAACTGAACGACACTTGTATTCTTATTAATTTGAACAGGGAACCATGTACCAAAAAACTCATCACCAATATCGTATAGCTTTCCATAAGAACAATCCCCCATTAGATCAATTTCTACAATTCCAATTTCTCCATTTTCTTCTGTCAACAAATAGGAATTAGATGTAAAAGATAGTATCAAAGCTTCGTGAACAAAAGGTAAATCAAAATCTAAAATTCTCTCTTTCAATTCTTTTCCTTCCTCATCTAATTGCCTGTGTAACCACCCTGATTCTACTTCAGTTATCAAGTGAATTTCATCCTGTCTAACACTAATTTTATTTCCTTTAGGAAAAGGAATTTTTTGAAACACTTCACTTTGAACTTTATCATCTTGAAAGTTAATAGAAAATAAAACATCTTCCCTATTTTCATTCCAAATATCTACACCATAAAAAATAGAATTAGATTTAACAATTCCTGCAAATCTTATACTATCCAATTTTTCTTGATGCATAAGCTGTTCTTTTTTCAATGCATCATTCACAGAAAAAACGCATAGTTGTTCACTCCTTTCCTGTTGTAATAACACACAGTTTTCTTTTTTGGGGCTAATAAAAAGTATGGGAAGTTTATCATTACCCCCTATAATTTCTTTTATTTCGCCTCTCTCATCTATAAATGTATATACCAGTCTCGATGAAATAGATTCATTTTCATTTTCCAAAATATAATTTACCAATAAAACTCCCTTTTTACTCCAACAACTATCAACAGCATAAAGAGCAAAAAGAGTTTTAATCGTTGTAATTAACCCGAAAGGAGTAGTTTCATTCATAAATTATAGAATAAAGGTCAGACAATACAACAAAGATAGAAAAAGAAAACTCTTCTAATTGAAAATATAGGCAAGCTATCGAACAAACTTACGCAAAATCATATTTTATTGAATTCAATGCTGCCTCTGTTATGTCTATTCCCAAAAAAACCTTATATTAGTGCTGTTTTTTATCAAAAATGAATTACAACCTTCTTGAAACTCCCATTGAATACTTAAAAGGCGTTGGTCCTCAGCGTGGCGATTTACTCAAACAAGAATTGAGTATATTTAAATATGGTGATTTACTACACTTATATCCTAACCGATATATAGACCGAACAAAATACTATAAAATCAATGAACTTTTTAACAACCATACCGAAGTACAGATTGTTGGAAAAGTTATCCATATTAAAGTAGTAGAACAAAAAAGAGGAAAACGATTAGTCGCAACTTTTACTGATGGAACAGGAGAAATAGAATTAGTTTGGTTTCAGGGTATAAAATGGATTAAAGATTCTTTAAAACTAAACACACCTTACGTAATTTTTGGAAAAACAAACAGGTTTAATCAAGGAATTTCAATGCCTCATCCCGAATTAGAATTACTTGAAGAGCATAAAGAAAACATTTCTTCCGCCATGCAGGCGGTATATCCCTCAACAGAAAAGCTCAGCGCTAAGATTTCAAATAAATCAATGATAAAGCTGATTCAGCAATTAATTATTGAAACGCATGCGTTATTCACGGATTCCCTTTCGCCAGATTTATTAAAAACATTGGGATTAATCTCTATAAAAGAAGCACTTATTCAAATTCATTTTCCTAAAAATGCCGAAATATTAGCCAAAGCACAGTTTCGCCTCAAATTTGAAGAGTTGTTCTACATTCAGATGCAGCTATTAATAAAAAACATTGCCCGAAAAGGAAAAATAAAAGGCTTTCCTTTTAATGAAGTAGGAAGTTATTTCAATAGCTTTTACAAAAACCACCTTCCTTTCCCATTAACCAATGCTCAAAAGAAAGTTATAAAAGAAATACGTCAGGATGTAGGTGTTCCCGCCCAAATGAATCGACTGCTTCAAGGCGATGTCGGTTCGGGAAAAACTATTGTTGCCTTTATGAGCTGTTTACTTGCTTTAGACAATAACTTTCAGGCTTGTATGGTTGCTCCAACAGAAATTTTAGCTACACAGCATTTCCTAGGAATTTCCGAATTAGGGAAAGCAATGAATATAAACATTAAACTGCTTACTGGCTCTACTAAAACCGCTGAAAGAAAAATTATCCATGAAGAACTGGAAAACGGAAGTCTGCAAATCTTAATAGGAACACACGCTGTCTTTGAAGACAAAGTAAAATTCAAAAATATAGGATTAGCCATAATTGATGAACAACACCGTTTTGGAGTAGAACAACGTTCAAAATTGTGGAAAAAAAACCATATTCCTCCTCATGTTTTAGTGATGACTGCTACTCCAATTCCAAGAACTCTTGCGATGAGCTTATACGGAGATTTAGACATTTCTGTTATTGATGAACTCCCCCCAGGAAGAAAACCCATTCAAACAATGCATTTTTTCGAAAAAAAAAGACTGGCAGTTTGGCATTTTATTCGGAAAGAAATTGCTAAAGGCAGACAAGTTTATATTGTTTACCCATTAATAGAAGAAAGTGAAAGTTTAGATTACAAAAACTTAATGGAAGGATATGAAGGAATTTCTCGTGATTTTCCATTGCCGCAATACAGTGTAAGCATTGTTCACGGACAAATGACTCCGGCTGAAAAAGACAGAGAAATGGAGCGATTTTCAAAAGGAGAAACTAATTTAATGGTGGCTACAACCGTTATTGAAGTAGGTGTAAATGTTCCTAATGCCTCCGTTATGATTATAGAAAGTGCTGAACGGTTTGGCTTATCTCAGCTTCATCAGTTAAGAGGTCGTGTAGGAAGAGGCGCTGAACAAAGCTATTGCATTTTAATGACCGGAGACAAGCTCTCCAATGATTCAAAAATACGGATGGAAACGATGTGCCGTACCAACGATGGTTTTGAAATTTCTGAAGTAGATTTAAAATTACGAGGTCCGGGAGATATTATGGGAACACAACAAAGCGGAACTCTTCCACTTAAAATTGCCGATTTAATAAAAGATCAGGACATACTGCACTACGCCCGGAATCAAGCCATACAGTTATTAAAAAAAGATCCCGCATTAGAATTACCTGAACACCAAAGAATAAAAAATAAATTAGCTTTGTTAAATAAAAAAGCAACCATTTGGAACTATATAAGCTAAACAATATGAAATTAGTTTTTGCATCAAACAATAAAAATAAAATTAAAGAAATTAAAAATCAGCTTCCCGAAAATATAGAAATTCTAAGTTTAGAAGATATCAGTTGTGATGTTGATATTCCCGAAACCGCAGATACTATAGAAGGAAATGCAATTTTAAAAGCTGACTATATAAAAAAGCACTACGGTTACGATTGTTTTGCAGATGACTCCGGTTTAGAAGTGGATGCTTTAAACGGAGCTCCCGGAGTATTTTCTGCCCGATATGCCGGCAACGAAAAAAATGACAACAACAATATTGATAAACTTCTTACAGAGCTAAAAGACCAAATAAACCGAAAAGCCAATTTTAAAACTGTGATAGCGCTCAATCTTAATAACAACCTGTACTTGTTTACCGGAATAGTAAATGGAAAAATTATTACGGAAAAACGAGGAGCAGATGGTTTTGGATACGATCCAGTTTTTATAGCTGAAGGAATGAATAAAACTTTTGCTCAAATAAGTTTACAGGAAAAAAATAAAATAAGCCACAGAGGAAAAGCCGTTGAGCAATTGGTTGATTTTATATTAAAACAAAAATAAAAGAGGTCCTTCAATATTTTTTCAATAATATAACATCTTTCTTAACTGATTTCTAAACAAAAAGAAATACCTTTGCAGCTATTTTTAATATTTATATGAACAATTTCGAACAATTAGGGTTAAATGAATTGCTATTGTCTGCAATCAATGACTTAGGATTTGAGAATCCATCTGAAATTCAGCAAAAAGCAATTCCTTTACTTTTAGAAAAAAACACCGATATTGTTGCGTTAGCCCAAACGGGAACTGGGAAAACCGCAGCATTTGGTTTTCCGCTGATTCAAAAAGTAGATTTATCTAAAAAACACACTCAGGCATTAATTTTATCTCCTACCAGAGAGCTTTGTTTGCAAATAGCAAATGAGATAAAACAATATTCTAAATACGTAAAAGGGCTTCACACTGTAGCAATCTATGGTGGAGCCAGTATAACAGAACAAGCAAAAGAAATCAAAAGAGGAGCACATATTATTGTAGCAACTCCAGGTAGAATGCAGGATATGATTAACCGGAATATGGTTAATATCAAGCATATCGAATACTGTGTTTTAGATGAAGCTGATGAAATGCTTAACATGGGATTTTATGAAGACATCACCTCCATTCTCTCAGATACTCCCAAAGATAAAAGCACTTGGCTCTTTTCAGCAACAATGCCGGCAGAAGTAGCTAGTATAGCCCGGGAATTTATGCATTCTCCGGAAGAAATAACGGTAGGGCATAAAAATCAAGCTTCAGAGAACGTAAGCCATGAATTCTTTTTAGTATCTGCACGCGATCGCTACCCTGCGTTAAAACGCCTTGCAGATGCTAATCCGGATATATTTTCAGTAGTTTTTTGCCGCACCAAACGAGATACACAGGCTATTGCTGAAAAACTGATTGAAGACGGATATAATGCCGCTGCCCTGCACGGAGATTTATCTCAGGCTCAACGCGATGCTGTAATGAAATCCTTCCGAGGAAAACAAATCCAGATGTTAGTTGCAACAGATGTTGCTGCCCGAGGTATTGACGTAGACGATATTACTCACGTTATAAACTACCAGCTGCCCGATGAAATAGAAACTTATACTCACCGCAGCGGACGTACAGGACGTGCGGGAAAATCAGGAGTTTCTATGGTTATTATTACCAAAAGCGAATTGCGCAAAATCTCTCAAATTGAACGCATCATTAAAACTAAATTTGAGGAAAAACCAATTCCATCTGGTATAGAAATCTGTGAGATTCAGCTATATCACTTAGCAAACAGAATTAAGGATATAGAAATAAATCCGGAAATTGAAACTTATTTACCTGCAATTACAGAACTTCTTCAAGATTTTGACAAAGAAGAAATCATAAAAAAGGTTATTTCTGTAGAATTCAACAGGTTTTTAGATTATTACAAAAAGACCTCTAACAGTCTTACTTCTGTTTCTAGCGGAAAAGGCGGCAATAAAGATATTCCATCTGATGGTGCTGTTCGTTTCTTTGTAAACATTGGTTCAAAAGAAGGTTTAGACTGGATGTCTTTAAAAGATTATTTAAGAGATACCTTAGACTTGGGTAGAGATGACTTGTTTAAAGTTGATGTAAAAGAAGGGTTCTCTTTTTTCAATACTAATGCAGAATACGCAGAAAAAGTAATGAATATCTTAAACGGTGAAAGTTATAACGGACGACGTATTAACGTAGAAATCTCCAATAATGAAGGAGGCAGAAACTTTAACCGTCGCGATCACAACGGAAGAAAAGGCAGAAATGGCGATTTTAAGTCAGATCGAGGAGAGAGAAGAAATAAATCTTTTGATTCGGGAAGAAATGAAAGAACCGCAAAAAACGAACGCGGATCGAGAAGAACTACTAGAGAATCTTCTCCAAGACGCTCCCGCAGAAGCTAATTTGTTAATGTTTCTCAAATAACGCATAAAACTGTAAAATATCTTTTATTTTTAGGGCAATCTTAAAACTATGAGAAATTTTACAGTTTTTTTATTCTTATTCCTCTCAACCTGTTTCGTATTTGCACAAGACAGAACCAACGTAAGCGGAACAGTACTCAATGACAAATCTTTCCTTTCGATAGACGATGTTAACGTAATTAATCTTACCAAAGTAAAAGGAACGGTAACAAAAAGAGACGGAAGTTTTTCAATTGAAGCCGACTTAAATGATTCCATTCATTTTTCATTTCCGGGATATATACCTATTAAACTTAAAGTAACCAATGATTGGCTAAATAATGATAATTTAAAAATATACATGGCTGAACAATCCATTGAACTAGATGAAATTATCATTAAAAAATATGATTTAACTGGAGTACTGGAAGTCGATACTAAACTTATAGAACTAAATGATAAATTGGAATTTGATTTCTACAGAAAAAACCAGCAGCCTTATTATGGAACCGCTATGGGTTCTTTTTTCAGTCCGGTAGATGCTATTTACAATTTGTTTAAAGGCAAAGACAAAAATCTGAAAAAGTTGAATACAATCAAGGAAGATCAAAATATGATTGCTTTAATGCAAACGCGATACGACAGGGAGATTGTTTGCGGATTGCTGGAAATTACACGCGAAGATATTGTCAAAACACTCCAGAGTTGCCATTATTCAGATCGCTTTATTTACACGGCAACTGATTTTCAGATTTATCAAGCATTAAATGATTGCTATGACAATTCAAAAGTGCTTGCCAAAAAACAAGAGAGAAGATCTTTGTAGAAAGAAAAATTGATTCTTCTCTTTTTACGTCGTCTAATGTGTTTCATCACAAAAAATAAAGTTATTTTTGTAGTGTTTAGCAACACATCATTAATTAAACTACTTGATTAAAATGAATATCATTCTCAAAGCGGCAAAAATAATTGATCCGGACAGTCCTTATAATAATCAAATTGTTGATATACAAATACAAAACAACAAAATAATTAAAATCGATAAGGAAATCAATCATGCCGATTTTAAAGCCGTTTCTTTAGATAACCTGCATGTGTCGCAAGGTTGGTTTGACAGTTCGGTTTGTTTTGGGGAGCCGGGATTTGAAGAAAGAGAAACTATAGAGCACGGTTTGGAAGTAGCTGCAAAAAGCGGATTCACCCAAGTAGCAATCGAACCTCACTCCTACCCGATTACTGATTCTCAGAGTGTTGTTAGCTTTATCAAACAAAAAGCTCGGGGCAAAGCAACTGATGCGCTGCCTATCGGTGCTTTAACCAAAAACTCTGACGGAAGTGATTTGGCAGAATTATTTGATATGAAAAATGCCGGGGCTATTGCTTTTGGTGATTATAAAAAAGCCATTGATAATGCCAATGTATTAAAAATTGCTTTACAATATGTTCAGGACTTTGACGGATTGCTGATTGCATTTGCGCAGGATAAAAGCATTCAAGGAAAAGGTGTTGCTCATGAAGGTGTCGAAAGCACCAAATTAGGCTTAAAGGGAATTCCCGCACTGGCAGAAGAATTACAGATTGCACGCAATTTATTTTTACTAGAATACACTGGCGGAAAAATGCATATACCTACTATTTCTACTTCAAAATCAGTTGAGCTGATTAAAGCAGCTAAACAAAAAGGACTTCAGGTAACCTGCAGTGTCTCTGTACATCATCTGGTACTAACCGATAAAAAATTGAATGGATTTGACACAAGGTTTAAAGTGTTACCTCCTTTAAGAGATGAAGCCAATCGTCAGAGTCTCATACAAGGTGTTTTGGACGGAACAATTGATTGTATCACCTCTGAGCATAATCCATTAGACATAGAACACAAGAAATTAGAATTTGATCAGGCTAGTTTTGGAACTATTGGTTTGGAAAGTGCTTTTGGAGCACTTTGCACAATTTTGCCTATTGAAATTGTTATCAAAAAACTAACGGCTGCAAAAGGTTTTTTCCATCAAAAACAGTACAGCATTGCAGAAAATAACCAGGCTTGTTTAACACTGTTTAATCCAACAGGCAAATGGAAGTTCAGTAAATCGAATATTATTTCAAAATCTAAAAACTCCGCATTTCTGGATTGTGATATGCAGGGGGAAGTTTATGGAATATTCAACAACAACCAGCTGATTATCAATAAAAAAATATAATTGAAAACAGATTAATATGCTTAAAACGTTTAACGAGCACGAAATAGAAACCGGGAAAACCATGGCTATTGTTGCCCATATTACTATTATAGGATGTTTGGTAGCAATTTTCATGAATATTGAGAATAAAAACAGATTTTCCGGGTTTTATATCAAACAAGCTTTTGGCATACACGTGCTTTTTTATATCCTCGCTTATATAGTAGGTGGAATGAATTCATGGTTTGTGACTGGTCCTTTTTACCTTATTTTTATTATGCTTTGGTTATACAGCTTTATTGGAGCAGTATCTGGAGAAATAAAAGTTTTACCCAAAATAGGGGTTTATTTTCAAAAATGGTTTAACAAATTATCTGCTTAAAAATGAACACTGACTTATCTCTATCTTATCTCCTACAAGAACCAAAGCAAAAAAATGATAAAAATCCATTAATCTTACTGCTTCACGGCTATGGCAGCAACGAAGAAGACTTATTTTCATTTGCACCTGAACTGCCCGATGAGTATTATGTAATTTCTACACGGGCACCTTACCCCGTTCCTCCTTATGGTTTTGCGTGGTATGCTATCACTTTTGACAACGATATGAATAAATTTAGCGATGATGATCAAGCAATTGAATCTCGTGATTTATTAGTAAAATTTATTGATGAATTATGTTCAAAATACCCTATTGATTCTAAAAACATTAACTTGGTCGGCTTTAGTCAGGGAGCTATTATAAGCTATGCTATTGCCCTTACCTATCCTGAAAAGATCAATAAGGTAGTGGCGTTAAGCGGTTATTTTAATTCGGCAATTATGAATCCTAAAACAGATATTTCAGCATACAGCTACTTAAAAATATTTGGATCTCACGGAACAGCGGATCAGGTAATACCAATTGAATGGGCAAGACAAACAAAAGACTTTTTAGAACCTTTTAAAATTCCTTTTGAATACAGGGAATATCCGGTAGGACATGGTGTCCACCCCAATAATTTTATAGATTTTAAAAAGTTTATTACAGAATAGTGCTTATTTTTATATAAAACAAAATCCCTGCAAAAAACAATGCAGGGATTTTTAGTTTTTATAATATTTATCATTTGATCAGAGAAAAAGATTCAATATATAATCCGAACAGTACCATTTTGACTATAACTCTTCTTCTGATTCCATTACCTGATCCGGATTTATCAGCATTAACTCTATCGTTTTGGCGGCAGTAAATTTAATCTGTCCGGTTTGTTTCAATACCAAATCTTGTCTAGTGTCTAACTCCCAACCCTCATTACTATATAATCCTTGCATGTTTTTTTGTTCTAAAACAATGCTTTTTAGCTTATTAGGCAAAAATATTTCTGCTTCTTTTTTATTTTTTCCTATAATTACAAAACAACTGACATCATTATCTTCCAATTCATTTTCTTCCTGACTGCCGCTTTCCAGCGTTATCGGATTTAATCTGAATCCGTGTTCAAATATTCTAATGCAATCATTTTTTAAAACGCTCCATCTATATCCTGCAGAGTAGGCACATCCAAATTCATCTTCTTCTCCAATAACAGTTTTCCCACCATCTGTTACAATCATATCTGTATTTTGACGGTCTTTTTTTTCTTTCAAAATATAATCACACGAAACAAAAAACATCAAAAACAATACGACAAATAGTTTTAAACAAAATATCTTCATGTTTTGTAAAATTTAGGATATTACCGGCTTGGATACAACACCGTCTCAATAGTTGAAAACTGTGTAGGTTCTTCTTTTGAAAAAAAATATTTTATCAATACTTCTCCGTGGATAGCTCCGGCATAAAAATCTGCTATAATCCATCTGTGATTAATAAATTTCATTTTATCAATAATGCATTTTTGTCCGTCAATAACGCCATAAGGCACCAGAGGATTTCCATTTTCCTGATGATTTAGAGCCAAAATTTCCTCTCTTATTTTTTTGATATCACTATCCATATTTTGAAAGTCAAAATACTCTTGTGCGTCGTCATTGTAATCCAGCGAAAAATAATCTGCATCATTCTCTTTAGACGTCATGTGAAGCGAATCTCGAAGAATTTCAATGCGTTTGTGTAATACTGATACTTTTTTTTCTTCTGAATTCAACATATTCCGATTAGAATTAAAGAGTAATGCTATAATAACTATAGAAAATAAAAACAAATAAAAAAAGACTTTGTGCTTCATATCGTGAATATAATTAAAATTCTATGTGTAAATTATCGTACGCCAAATATACATTTTTTGGTAAGATTTTTTCAATTTCTGCATGAAATCCTAGATCCTGAGAGATATGTATTAAAAAACACTTTTCAGGATTAATTAACTTTATAAAATCTAAAGCTTCTTCCAAATTAAAATGAGTAGGATGGTCTTTTATCCTTAAAGCGTTTAAAATTAAAACCTCACAACCGCTTATTTTTTCTACGGCTTGTTCAGAAATATATTTAGCATCTGTTATATATACTAATTTATCTAATCGATATCCTAAAACAGGTAAATCGCCATGCATGATTTCAATTGGATAAATTGTTTTTCCTTTTATTGTAAAGACCAAATCAGGGGACACAATATTTTCAACTACAGACGGTGCACCGGGATAACGGTTAACTGTAGTAAAAATATATTCATATCGTTTTTCCAATGCTTCCATAACCCTATCGGAAGCGTAAATAGGCATAGGTCCCTGCAAATAGCACAAAGGTCTTATTTCGTCCAAACCTGCAATGTGGTCAGCATGCTCGTGAGTAAACAATATTCCATCCAAATAAGAGCAATTTGCTGTCAGCATCTGTTGCCTGAAATCCGGACCGCAATCAATGAGTAAGGTTACATCATCCCACTTAATCAGCACAGAAGTACGCAATCTTTTGTCTCGCAAATCTGTACTGTGTCTCACCGGGTGATCAATCCCGATAATAGGAATTCCCTGTGAAGTACCTGTACCCAAAAAATAAACTTCCAAAACGTATAATTTTTTATACAAAAGTACTGTTTATCTTTTTTTGTTGTACAGAATTTATTAGGTTTGTTTAAAAAGCTAAACAATGAACACCTTTGAAGAAGATTTAGTTTTGGAAGGCGACAGAATGATTGAACACCAACCTTCTATTTCCGACAAATCACTCAGAATCAACTTAAATCACAATATATACGGAACATTCTCAGAAATCGGTGCCGGACAAGAAACCGTTCGTCACTTTTTTAGAGCGGGAGGTTCTTCCCGGACAATAGCGAAAGCCATGTCTGCCTACGACAAATCTTTTAGCGATGCTATTTATACTGTAGAAAAAGACGGACGATATGTTACGGAAAGCAGATTGATAAAAATGCTGGATTATGAAACTCGAAAAATAGAAGAACGCATCCCTCGAGAAGATAACCCCACAAAAACCTTTTTCAGTTACGCCAATACAGTAGCAACAATAGATTACGCAAAAAAAAATAAAGGTCACGGGTGGGTAGGAATCAAATTCCAGTCTAAACCCAACGAAAGCTACAGTACTATTATTTTACATATTCAGTTTAAAGAAACGGACTCTAAATTACAGCAGGAAACTCTTGGAATTTTAGGAGTTAATCTCATTTATGGCGCATATTATCAACACCACGATACTAAAAAATTAATTCACAGCTTGTATGACCATCTTGACAAAGATCAGGTCGAAATTGACAGCATTAACTTCTCCGGTCCCTTATTTAAGAATATAGACAATCGGTTAATGAGTCTTTTCTTAGTTAAAAACGGAATGACTCAAGCTGTAATGTTTGGACCGGACGGACAAAGCAAACTTCCTGCCAACGTTTTATATCGAAAAAATATTCTAGCTCTTCGCGGAAGCTTCAGACCCGTTACTATTGTTAATATGAACATGTACAAAAAATCAATGGATTCTTTTGTTTCCGAAAACAATTTAGATCCGCATGATACAACTGTAGTGTTTGAAATTACGCTGTCTAATTTGCTTATGGAGGGAAAAATTGATGAAATTGATTTTCTTCATCGGGCTGATCTTCTTTGCTCTTTAGGTCAAACTGTTATGATTTCGTGTTTTCAAGAATATTATAAGCTTACAGAATACTTTGCTCATTATACCAATGAAAAAGTAGCTTTGGCAATGGGCGTAAGCAGTTTACTCAACATTTTTGAAGAAAAATACTACTATAACCTAACCGGCGGTATTTTGGAAGCGCTAGGCAAGCTTTTTAGAAATCAAATGAAAATTTACCTATACCCTGTTAAGGATGAAAATGGCAATATCATTGACTCAACTAATCTAAAAGTAGATTTACATATTAAAGAACTATACAAGTATTTTAAAAAGAATAATCAAATTGTTGATATTAAAAGTTATGAAGAAAAAAATCTTGACATTTTTTCAAGAGATGTGCTCAAGCTTCTTCAACAAAACGAAAATGGATGGGAAGACAAACTTCCGGATGGCGTTTCAAAAATGATTAAAGAAAAACATTTATTCGGATATAAAGGGTAAATAAATATAGGATAAAGCTATCTAAAATTTAGATAGCTTATTTTTTTAACACATAAAAATTATCTTATGCTAGCATGATATGCGCTTAAAATTTCTTCTCTAAAATCTGGATGAGCAATTTCCACCATAGCTTCTACACGTTGTTTTAAGGTTTTTCCATACAAATCTGCTATTCCATACTCTGTCACGATATACTGCGCATGTGCCCGGGTTGTTACAACTCCTGCACCCTGCCTTAAAAAAGGAACAATTCGGTTATGTCCTTTATTGCTCGTAGAAGCCAAAGCAATAATTGCTTTTCCTCCTTTACTCAGCGATGCTCCTCTTACAAAATCCATTTGTCCGCCTACTCCGGAATACATTTTTACACCAATAGAATCCGCACATACTTGCCCGGTTAAATCTACTTCCAAAGCAGAATTTATAGCCACTACTTTTGGATTTTGGCGAATAACAGCTGTATCGTTTACATAACTAGACTCTTTCAATACAATAAACGGATTGTTATTGACAAACTTATACAAACGCTCAGACCCTATTAAAAAAGTTGCCAACGCTCTGCCCTTTGTCACCGTTTTTTGAGAGCAATTAATCACCCCGCTTTCAATCAGATCAATTACGCCATCCGAAAACATTTCGGTATGCAACCCCAGATTTTTATGTGAAGTCAGTTGCTCTAATACTGCATTAGGAATAGAACCTATTCCCATTTGAAGTGTACTTTCATCTTCTATTAAATTAGCAACATATTTTCCTATAATTTCCTCTTTTTCCGAAATCTGAAGTACCTCTGAGGCGTATATCGGACAATGGTATTCTACTGCTAAATCTATTTTTGAAATATGCAAAATACTATCGCCAAAAGTTCTCGGCATATATTTGTTTATTTGAGCCACAACATATTTTGCCGATTCTATCGCCGCTACCGTTCCTTCTACGGAAACACCCAGTGAACAAAATCCATGTTCGTCAGGAGGAGAAACCTGAATTAAAACTACATCTACTTTAACTATTCCCCGTTTAAACAAATTCGGGATTTCACTCAAAAAAACTGGTGTATACGATCCATTTCCTGCCGATATTGTATGGCGAACGTTTTTTCCGATAAAAAATGAATTAGTATGAAAACTTTCTGATAAAGCCGGATCTGCATAAGGAGCCGGTCCTTCCGTATGAATGTGACAGAATTCTACTCCTCTCAATTCATCTGCTCTGTCAGAAATGGCTTTCGTTAAAATATTAGGGGTTGCCGCCGCTGCATGAACGTAAATTCTATTGCCGGATTGAACAACTTTTGCGGCTTCTTCTGCTGTTACATATTTCATTTATCTGTAATTTTTAGAGTACTATTAATACGATATCTAATTTACAAAAATTAAAAATTTTATAGTTGTTATAATTATTAATTATTTACTAATATGATATATCTTTCGTATTTATATAGATGTTTTAATCTATTCAGACTTTACCAAAAAATGTTTCTGTCAACTATTTCATCAAATAATATTATTTTTGCAGCACAATCCTTTTGTTAATGATATCAATCAATAAAAAAACCTTACAAGATTTAGAATTTGAAACTGTGCTAAACAGCGTTTCCGAATTGTGTATTACCGAAACCGGTAAAGAAGCCGCTATGAAAATTGTACCTTTTCACACGGAAAAAGATACGCTGAAAGCACTAAAACAAACTTCTGAATATGTTTCTTCATTTTCCAATAACAACATAATTCCAAATCATTATTTTGACAGCATTGATTACGAATTAAAATTTTTGGGAATTGAAGACAGTTTTTTAGAAATCAGCAGCTTTAAAAAAATATTTGCACTTACTGAAACTACACTGAATTTAATTACTTTTTTAAAAAAGTTTGAAGATTATTATCCTTTTATTCATCAGGATACAGTACAAATAGTTTTAGAAAAAGAAATTATCAAATCCATTGAAAGCGTTTTAGACAAATACGGAGAAATAAAAGACAATGCTTCTGTAGATCTTTTAAACATCCGAAAAAGCATAAATCTGGTTAGAGGAAAAATTAATCAAAGCTTCAGCCTCGCACTCAGTCAATACAATAGTGCCGGATATCTGGATGACATTCGTGAAACGGTGGTCGAAAATCGTCGTGTGCTTGCTGTTATAGCCATGCACAGACGTAAAGTAAAAGGCAGCGTTTTAGGACAATCAAAAACAGGAAGCATTATTTATATTGAACCTGAAGCAACATTGCGCTTTTCCAGAGAACTCAACAATCTCGAATATGAAGAACGCGAAGAAATTGTTAGGATTTTAAAACAACTAACCAATATTATACGTCCGCACAGAGAAAAGCTCATTGATTATCAAAACTTTTTAACGCACATTGATATAACCTCAGGAAAAGCAAAATACGCTAACAAAATCAATGGTCTACTTCCGGAAATCAATAAAGAGCAAACTTTATATTTTAAAGAAGCATACCACCCTATTTTATATTTAAACAACAAAACCAAGCGCAAACCTACTTTTCCACAAACCATCAATTTGGACAAAAGTGGCAGAATTATTGTCATTTCAGGTCCCAATGCCGGCGGAAAGAGTATTACTTTAAAAACAGTCGGTTTACTACAGCTTATGCTTCAATCAGGGTTATTAATTCCGGTACAAGAACGCAGCACAACTTTTTTGTTTGATCGCATCTTAACAGATATCGGAGACAATCAATCCATAGAAAATCACCTGAGTACATATAGCTACCGGCTTAAAAACATGAATTATTTTTTAAAAAAGTGCAATCACCGCACTTTGTTTTTAATTGATGAATTTGGAACCGGATCAGATCCGGAACTGGGCGGAGCTTTGGCTGAAGTTTTTTTAGAAGAATTCTACAATAGAAGCGCTTACGGAATTATTACCACGCATTATACAAATCTGAAAATACTTGCTGACGAATTGCCGTATGCAACTAATGCAAATATGCTTTTTGATGAAAAGTCACTTGAACCGATGTACAAATTAAACGTAGGGCAAGCAGGGAGCTCTTTTACTTTTGAGGTAGCTCAAAAAAACGGCATTCCTTATAGTTTAATCAACAGAGCCAAGAAAAAAATAGAAGGCGATAAAGTACGTTTTGACAAAACGATTGCCAATCTGCAAAAAGAACGCCACAAACTGGAGCGCACTTCTATAACGTTAAAAGAAGAGGAAATAAAAGCCCGTGAAGAAAGCAAGAAACTGGAAACTACAAACGCCAGAGTTCAGGACAAGTTAGAGCGATATCAGGAACTGTTTGATTCCAATCAGCGTTTAGTCTCCTTAGGGCAAAGATTAGATGATTTGGCGGAAAAATACTTTAACAACAAAAGTAAAAAGAATCTCTTTGGCGAAGTTTTAAAAATAGTAGAAGTAGAAAATTCCAAACGCAAAAAAGTCTCTGTCAAGGAAAAGAAGATTAAAGAAAAAGAACAAAAAACGATTTTAAAGGAAGTCGAAGAAAAAATAGAAATTATTCGCCAAGAAAAAAAAGAAGAAAAAGAAAAAAAGAAACAGCAGGAACAAAACAAGCCAAAATTCCTCTTAAAAATTGGAGACAGGGTACGAATGATAGACGGCAAAGCTGTGGGAACAATTGATTCCATAGAAAAAAACAAAGCTATTGTTAATTATGGTATCTTTACATCACAAGTCAATTTAGACTTGTTAGAAATGGTTGAGCGAAAAAAATGATACAAGACATTCCAAAAAATAAAAAAATAATCCTTTTTGACGGGGTATGCAACTTGTGCGATAGTGTTGTTCAAAAGGTTATCAAGGCTGATCATAAAGATCAATTTCGATTCACTTCGCTGGATTCAGACAAGGGGAAAGAAATTTTAAACTACATCGGTGTCGATCGATCACAAATAGACAGTATTGTGCTATATGAGCCAGGTATTGCCTATTATATAAAATCTCAAGCCGCATTTAAAATCGCTTCTTATTTAGGCGGATGGTATTCCTTACTATCCCCTTTTTCTATTTTTCCCAAAACCTTAACTGATCACTTCTATGATTTTATAGCTAAAAACCGCTATAAATGGTATGGAAAAAAAGACAGTTGCATGATACCAGATAAAAGCATCACTAGCAAGTTTTTTTAAAAACGCTTAACGCTATTTTGTGATTTTTTACTCTTAAATAATTTTACTTAAACTTAGGCAATGATTATATTTGCGTACTTATAAAAACTATTCTAATGCATATTTCATATAATTGGTTAAAACAATTCATTAAATTAGATATTACCCCCGAAGAAACCTCTGAAATTTTAACGGACTTAGGTTTAGAAGTAGAAGGCGTTTCGCGATACGAAAGCCTTAAAGGCGGACTTAAAGGAGTTGTTGTAGGTCATGTACTATCTTGTAGCAAGCATCCGAATGCGGACAAATTAAACGTAACAAAAGTTGATTTAGGAATTGGGGAACCTGTTCAAATTGTTTGCGGAGCTCCAAACATAGCTGCCGGACAAAAAGTGCTGGTTGCCACTATCGGAACCGAACTATATGACAATGAAGGAAATGCATTTCAAATAAAAAAAGGAAAAATACGAGGCGAAGAAAGCGTAGGTATGATTTGCTCAGAAATTGAATTGGGAATAGGAACAAATGGAGACGGAATCAAAGTTTTAGAAGATAAATGGGAAGCAGGAACTCTTGCTGCCACTATTTTTGAAATCGTTATTGATGATGTTTTTGAAATAGGGCTTACGCCAAACCGTTCTGATGCAATGAGTCATTGGGGAGTAGCTCGGGATTTGAGAGCTGGTTTACTTCAAAGCGAAAAAAATGATACTCATCACAAAGAATTAATAACTCCTTCTGTCAGCAAATTTAAAGTTGAACGCAGAACCTTAAAAATAGATGTTTCTGTAGAAGATTACAAAAAAGCACCTCGCTATTGCGGAGTTACTATATCCGGAATTGAAGTAAAAGCTTCTCCTGACTGGTTACAAAACCGATTAAAAGCAATCGGAATTACCCCTAAAAACAATATTGTAGACGTAACTAATTATGTTTTACACGATTTGGGTCAGCCTCTTCATGCTTTTGATGCAGCTAAAATTAAAGGAAATAAAGTAATCGTCCGCACGGTTGCTGCCGGTACAAAATTTACTACGTTAGACGGGATAGAAAGAACACTTCACGAAGAAGATTTAATGATTTGTGACGAAAATGGACCAATGTGCATTGCCGGAGTTTTTGGCGGAATCAAAAGTGCTGTTTCTGAAAATACTACATCTATCTTTCTTGAAAGTGCTTATTTTAATCCCGTAACTATCCGAAAATCTGCAAAAAGACACGGCTTAAACACAGATGCTTCATTTCGATTTGAAAGAGGAATTGACCCTTCTATAACAGAATATGCCTTAAAACATGCTGCTTTACTCATTCAAAAAGTCGCAGGTGGGGAAATCACTTCTGATATTGTTGATTTATATCCTAAAAAGATAGAAGACCACTCCGTGTTCTTAAACTTTAATAATATCAACAGGCTTCTGGGAGAAGATATTTCCAAAGAAACTATTAAAACGATATTAGTTTCGTTAGATATAAAGGTAAACAGTATGTCTGACATTGGTTTAGGTATAACAGTTCCTTCCTATCGAGCAGATGTTACAAGAGAAATTGACATCATTGAAGAAATTTTAAGAGTTTACGGATATAATAACATCACCTTTTCTTCTAAATTAAATGCTACAATTTCAAACAGTTCTCGTACCGAAGATTATAAAGTGCAAAATATAGTAGCTAATCAGTTAGTTTCTCAAGGATTTCATGAGATTATGTCTAATTCTTTGACTACTCCTGACTACACTACTTTATCAGAGAATATAAAGAATAGCTTTCAGGTAAATATTTTAAATCCGCTTAGTCATGATTTGTCTGTAATGAGACAGTCTTTGTTATTTGGTGGTTTAGAATCAATTGCTTACAACATCAACCGTAAAAGGGGAGATTTAAAGCTATTTGAGTTTGGAAAGACATATCACAAAATGCTTAACAATCACGAAGAACACAAGCATTTTGCAATTTTCTTAACTGGAAATAACAATAAATCCAATTGGAATTCAAATCCAAAAGCTTTTGACTTTTTTGAATTTAAAGGTTACATTCACTCTGTTTTAGAAAGATTGGGATTGACAAAAATATCTACGCAGCCCTTGGAAAACGATGTTTTTTCTGAAGGAATTGCTTACTATTTGGGTAAAGAATTAATTGTAGAATTTGGTATTTTAAAGAAAGCTGTTGTAAAAGCCTTTGATATTAAACAAGAAGTTTTTTATGCTGATTTTCAGTGGGGCAATATTCTAAAAATTATTTCTGCTAAAATAAAATTTACAGAACTCAACAAATTCCCGTCTGTAAAAAGAGATTATGCTCTTCTTATTGATGAGCAGGTTACATTTGATCAAATTTATTCTATTGTAAAGCAAGTAGATAAGAATATTATAAAAGATGTTACCTTATTTGATGTTTACCAAGGCGATAAAATAGAACAAGGCAAAAAATCATATGCCATATCCGTTTTGATGGAAGACAGCACCAAAACTCTAACTGACAACGTAGTTGATAAAATTATGGGCAAAATCCAATATCAACTTGAAAATAATGTAGGAGCGCAGTTAAGATAATATTGCTAATACAAAATATAAAATGGTTAACTTATACGAGTTAATCATTTTTTTATTTAAAATATCTAACAAAAAAAGGACGTTTTAAAAAACATCCTTTTTTACTATAGCTCAATCTTTGAGAATTATCCCAAAACTTCTTTTACTTTTTTACCAATTTCTGCCGGCGAATCTACAACATGAATACCGCATTCGCTCATAATACGCTTTTTAGCTGCAGCTGTATCATCTGCCCCTCCAACAATTGCGCCTGCATGTCCCATTGTACGTCCTTTTGGCGCTGTTTCCCCTGCAATGAATCCGATAACCGGTTTCTTGTTTCCATTTTCTTTAATCCAACGCGCAGCATCAGCTTCCAATTGTCCGCCGATTTCGCCAATCATAATGATTGCTTCTGTTTCTGGGTCAGCCATTAATAATTGAACAGCTTCTTTAGTTGTTGTACCGATAATAGGGTCTCCACCGATGCCAATAGCAGTAGTAATTCCCAAACCTTGTTTCACAACCTGATCAGCTGCTTCATACGTCAAAGTTCCTGATTTTGAAACGATACCAACTGTTCCTTTTTTGAAAACAAAACCTGGCATAATACCTACTTTTGCTTCGTCAGGTGTAATAACACCCGGGCAGTTTGGTCCGATTAATCTGCAATCTCTGTGTTTGATATAATCATAAGCTTTAATCATATCTGCTACCGGAATTCCTTCTGTAATACAGATAATTACTTTGATTCCTGCATCAGCAGCCTCCATAATAGCATCAGCAGCAAATGCAGGCGGAACAAAAATAATTGAAGTATTTGCTCCTGCTTTTTCAACCGCTTCAGATACTGTATTAAATACGGGTCTGTCTAAATGCGTTGATCCTCCTTTTCCTGGAGTTACCCCACCTACAACATTTGTTCCGTATTCAATCATTTGAGAAGCATGAAAAGTTCCCTCGCTTCCTGTAAATCCTTGAACGACTATTTTTGAATCTTTATTTACTAAAACACTCATGATCTTGATCTTGTTTTTATTTATTATAATAACTTAATTCCTACAAAAATACGCAATTCTATTCATCCATAAAACTTTTTTGGAATCTATAATTACCTAAGCTGCTTTATTAATAGGCTTAATTTTGATTTAACATCAAATTTATCAATATTTTTACAGCTTTCTTGTTTTTTCTAAAATTTCGGGAATCTTTTTGAGACTTGCTAATTGTTTTAATTTATCTCGGGATTCCTCTGCCGGATATCCAAAATAAACTTTGCCGCCAGCCAGAGATTTGGAAACGCCTGACTGTGCCAAAACCACTGCTTTTGCTCCAATCGTAATACCGCTTGTTGTTCCTACTTGTCCCCAAAGAGTTACTTCATCTTCCATTACAACACATCCTGCAATACCGCATTGTGCAGCAATTAAGGAGCGCTTTCCTATTACGGTATCATGTCCGATATGCACCTGATTATCTATTTTTGTTCCCTCTTTGATAGTTGTATCTCCTGTAACACCTCTGTCAATGGTACAAGCTGCGCCTATTCCTACGTTATTCTCAATAACCACACGTCCGCAGGATATCAAAGGATCGAATCCTTCCGGGCGTTTTTTGTAGTAAAAAGCATCTGCTCCCAAAATAGTTCCGGCGTGAATGATTACGTTGTCTCCTATTAGTGTTCCGTCGTAAATAACAACATTAGGATGTATAATACAGTTTTTGCCGATTACAACATTGTGTCCGATAAAAACATTAGGCTGAACAATTGTATTTTCTCCAATTACTGCGCTTTCAGCTTTCAGCTTTGCTGCCGGGTTAAACGGATTAAAATACTTAGACAGTTTATTAAAATCTCTGAACGGATCTTCAGAAATCAAAAGTGCTTTGCCTTCCGGACAAGGTACTTCTTTATTTATCAAGACTATACTTGCCTTAGAATTTAAAGCTTTGTCATAATATTTCGGGTGATCTACAAATACAATCTCTCCTTCCTGTACAACATGAATTTCATTCATTCCATACACAGGAAAGTGAATATCTCCTATAAACTTACAACCTATAATCTCGGCTATGGTCTGTAAATCCTGAACTTTTGCAAAACGCATTTTTCTCTTATCTTATTCTTTAATACGCTCAATATACGCTCCGGTAGCTGTATCTATTTTTATTTTGTCTCCTTCATTAATGAACAAAGGTACATTGACAGATGCTCCGGTTTCTACAGTTGCCGGTTTTGTAGCATTCGTTGCTGTATTTCCTTTTACTCCCGGTTCTGCATAAGTAACTTCTAAGATTACAGAAGCAGGCATATCAACAGCCAAAGGCAATTCTGTATCCGTATTAATCTGAACCATTACCGTATCTCCTTCTTTTAACAAATCAGGAGCATCAAGAATATCTCTTAAAAGCGTAATCTGTTCATATGTCTCTACATTCATAAAGTGAAATTGGTCACCTTCAGGATACAAATACTGGAATTTATGAGTTTCCACTCTAACCGGGTCTATTTTATGTCCGGCTGAAAATGTATTTTCTAATACCTTGCCGTTTGTTAAACTTTTCATTTTAGTTCTTACAAAAGCAGGTCCTTTTCCTGGTTTTACATGCAAAAATTCAACAATTTTATAAATATCATTATTGTATTTAATACACAAGCCATTTCTGATGTCTGATGTTGTTGCCATCGTTCTCTATCTTTATTTATATGTTACTTATTAATCGATTCCTGAATATCCTTTCATAATTCCCCTTGAGGAATTTCGAATAAACATAATAATCTCATCTCTTTCCGGAGTTGCTTCCATTTCAGCTTCAATAATATTCAAAGCTTGTGTGGTATTATATTTTTTCTGGTAAAGTATTCTGTAAATCAATTGGATTTCTCTTATTTTTTCTGTGTCAAAGCCTCTTCGTCTTAACCCCACAGAGTTTATTCCGGCATAGGAGATTGGTTCTCTCGCAGCTTTGATATAAGGAGGAACATCCTTGCGAACCAAAGTACCTCCTGTAACAAAAGTATGCGAACCTATTTTGCAAAACTGATGTACAGCTACTAGTCCTGCAAGTACTACATAGTCGCCTATTGTCACATGCCCTGCCAATGTGCTGGCATTAGAAAAAATGCAATTATCTCCTACAATACAATCGTGTGCAATATGGCTATATGCCTGAATTAGGCAATTTTTCCCTATTACTGTTTTATATCTGTCTTTAGTTCCTCTGTTAATAGTTACGCATTCGCGGATTGTGGTATTATCGCCTATTTCTACCGTAGTGATTTCTCCTTCAAATTTCAAATCCTGAGGTTCTCCCGAAATTACTGCTCCCGGAAAAATCTTACAATTTTTTCCGATTCTAGCACCTTCCATTATCGTAACATTAGAGCCTATCCAAGTTCCTTCTCCAATCTCTACATTATTATGAATCGTCGCAAAAGGTTCAATTACAACATTTCGAGCGATTTTTGCACCTGGGTGTACGTATGCTAAAGGCTGATTCATATGCTTAGTTAGTTATTAATTTTTAATTTTTTACTTTAATTATTTGAGCCATCAACTCAGCTTCAGCAACTAGTTTTCCATTTGCATATGCATATCCCTGCATATGACAAATTCCCCGCCTGATTGGAGTTATCAGTTCGAGTTTGAAAATCAACGTGTCTCCTGGCAAAACTTTATTTTTAAATTTGACGTTATCCATTTTCATAAAATATGTCAAATAATTTTCAGGATCTGGTACAGTACTCAATATCAATATTCCTCCTGATTGTGCCATTGCTTCACAGATTAATACTCCAGGCATAACAGGAGCTCCCGGAAAATGTCCTATGAAAAAAGGTTCGTTCATAGTCACATTTTTTACACCAACTACATGATTTTCTGACATTTCCAAAATCTTATCGACTAATAAAAATGGTGGTCTGTGCGGCAACAACGACATTATCTTCGTTACATCCATCAAAGGTTCCTGATTTAAATCATAGGTTGGAACCTGATTTCTCTTTTCATTCCTTATAGTCTTAGCCATTTTTTTGGCAAAACTGGTATTTACTGCATGTCCTGGTTTGTTTGCAATCACCTTTCCTTTAATACGAGTACCTATTAGAGCTAAGTCCCCTATTACATCCAACAATTTATGACGCGCAGCTTCATTAGGATAATGTAAGGTAAGATTATCTAATATTCCATTGGGTTTAATACTGATGTCTTCTTTTCCAAAGGCCTTTTTCAGATGTCCCATAGTTTCTGGAGATATTTCTTTATCTACATATACTATAGCATTATTCAAATCTCCTCCTTTTATCAGTCCATTAGCCAATAAAGCTTCTAATTCATGTAAAAAACTAAAGGTTCTGGCTTCCGAAATTTCAGTTTTAAACTCTGTCAACGATTTTAAAGTAGCATTTTGAGTCCCTAATACTTTTGTTCCAAAATCTACCATAGCAGTTACCTGATAACTGTCAGAAGGCATTACAATTATCTCACTTCCAGTACTTTCATCTATATATGAAATAACTTCTTTTACAACATATTCTTCTCTTTCTGCCTCTTGTTCTTTAATTCCTGCCTTTTCTACAGCCTCTACAAAATATTTAGAAGATCCATCCATAATCGGAGGCTCTGATGCATTTAATTCTATAATGACATTATCTAAATCACAACCAACTAAAGCTGCTAAAACATGTTCTGTTGTATGAACTCGCACTCCTTTTTTCTCTAAATTAGTTCCTCGTTGAGTATTTACAACATAATTAGCATCTGCTTCTATAACCGGGTGTCCTTCCAAATCCATTCTCACAAAGGTAAACCCGTTGTTTACTGGAGCAGGCTTAAATGTCATAACCACTTCTTGCCCCGTGTGTAATCCAACCCCTGTTAAGGTTACTTCATTCTGGATGGTTTTTTGTTTAACCATAATAAAATCTTTTAATATTTTGATAGGTTTTATTAATCCTCTTTTACACTCTTTTTAACTTTCTCCAAGTCTTCAGCTATTTTAGAAAGATTTCTAAAGTGGCTGTATGATCTTAAAAAATCTGCATGGCTTAATGCCGGCGATCCTTGTACAGAAACATTGCTTTCCAAACTTTTCGTAACTCCGGATTGAGCCTGAATTTTCACATTATCGCCAATAATCAAATGCCCTACAATTCCTACCTGACCGCCTATCATACAGTTTTTGCCAATCTTGGTAGATCCGGCAACTCCTGACTGAGAAGCAATAACTGTATTTTCGCCAATATCTACATTATGAGCAATCTGTATTTGATTATCCAGCTTCACGCCTTTTCTTATTATTGTAGAACCTAGTGTCGCTCTGTCAATAGTTGTTCCTGCACCAATTTCCACGTCATCTTCAATAATTACATTTCCAATCTGAGGAACTTTATTGTAAGTACCGTCTTCATTTGGCGCAAAACCAAATCCATCCGAACCGATGATAACCCCGGCATGGATGGTACAATTATTTCCAATCACTGTTTCGGAATAAATACGGGCTCCAGCAAACAGAATGGTATTATCTCCTATAATAACATTATCTCCGACAAATGTATTAGGATAAATTTTAACATTATTTCCTATTTTTGTATTTTTACCAATATAACAAAAGCTCCCCAAGTACAATTCTTCTCCATAAACAGCTCCATCCGAAATTACAGAAGGCTGCTCTATCCCGGATTTCATTAATTTTACCTGATTATAATATTCCAATAATTTTGAAAAAGCTTTGTAAGCATCGTCTACTTTTATCATTGTCGTTGAAACCGGGTATTCAGGTTGAAACGATTTATTTACAATTACTACAGAAGCCTTTGTGGTATAAATGTGATGAACATATTTAGGATTCGACAAAAAAGATATTGATCCTTTCTGTCCTTCTTCTATTTTAGCCAAAGTACTTACCTGAATTGTTGCGTCTCCCACAACCTCTCCTCCTAATACTGATGCTATTTGTTCTGCTGCTATTTTCATCTTGGCAAAAATATAAAATATAATTGAAAATTAACGTTCCAAATCATTTTTTGGATAACACACAAAATACTTCATTACAGGCTTAGTCAGTGCTTTTAAATTCAATTGATCCGAAGCAACTAAAACGTCTTCTATACTGCCATCCTTTTTTAAAATCATAATAGGCTCTTTATCTTTACTATAAGCCTGATTAGTCATTTTTCCTTTAAACACAAAATACTTGGCGGAGTCTACAGACAAATCATATTCTCGAGCTACTTCTGCCCGTTTGGCTTCTATTGTTTTACTTATTTCATCTTTAGTTGACATAATTTCAATCCGAAGCAATTTTCGGTTAACAATCATTTTACTGAGATTTGACAAAATGAAATCTTCATGAAATTGCCACATTTTTAAAGCTCCTAAAATATCTGAATCGTCCAGCAAGGCAAACTTATCCAATGCTCTACTATCAAACTCTTCATAATCAATCTGATTGTTTAAAAAAAACAAAAGCGAATCACTACCCCATAATTTTATTCCTTTATGAGTCAGTTCTTTTGCTCTTTTTAATATTCTCACTAATACTAATTCAGCACAAACACTGGTTTTGTGTAAATACGCCTGCCAATACATTAATCTCCTTGCCACTAAAAACATCTCGACCGAATACACTCCTTTTTCCTCAACTACTAATTCGTCATCTACCACATTCAACATCTGAATTAATCGCTCCGAATTGATATTGCCTTCTGCAACTCCACTGTAAAAGCTATCTCTTTTCAGATAGTCCATTCTATCCATATCCAGCTGGCTTGAAATCAACTGCAGCATGAATTTACGGTGATATTTTCCTTGAAAAATCTGAATCGCTAAATCTAATTTTCCTTCAAAATGCTGATTCAATCGGTTCATAAACAAAGTAGAAATTTCTTCGTGATGTACCCCTTCTACAATACTTCTTTCCATCGCATGTGAAAAAGGTCCGTGTCCGATATCGTGAAGCAATATAGCAACATACAAGGCTGTTTCTTCTTCTTCAGATATTTTCACGTTTTTAAATCTCAAAACCTGAACAGCTTTTTGCATCAGATGCATACATCCTAAAGCATGGTGAAAACGAGTATGCTGTGCTCCGGGATATACAAGATAAGAAACTCCCATTTGATTAATTCTACGCAATCGTTGAAAAAACGGATGTTCTATCAAGTCATATAACAAAGAATTGGGAATTGATATAAATCCGTATATAGGATCGTTTAATATTTTCTGTTTATTTATTGTTGCCAAAGAATCTATTTTTAAAGCATATTGTACAAATATAGACATATAATAAAAAAACAGCCCCTTTTTTGCTAAAATAGACGCTGTTTTTTTACTTTATTTTTTAACTTTTTTAACTATCTCGTTCTATTTGAAAAGATCCTAAGAAAGCAATTGATTTTTCTATATCATAGTGCAAAATTCGATCTACATCTACAAAAGAAACTTCTTCCCTATACAGTTTTACAAATGACTCAATAAAATCACTTGACTTTGCCGGTCTTCTAAATTCAAGAGCCTGAGCAGCATTCATTAACTCTATTGCCAAAATACGCTCTAAGTTATCCACAATTCTCAACGCTTTTGTGGCACCATTAGATCCCATGCTCACGTGATCTTCTTGTCCGTTACTAGACACAATACTGTCAACGCTTGCCGGCGTTGCCAATTGCTTGTTCTGACTAACAATACTTGCTGCGGTGTATTGCGGAATCATAAACCCGGAATTTAACCCCGGATCGGAAACCAAAAACGGGGGCAAATCTCTCAATCCTGAAATCAGCTGATAAGTGCGTCTTTCTGATATGTTGCCCAATTCTGCCAAGGCAATTCCCAAAAAATCCAATGCCAATGCCAAGGGTTGTCCGTGAAAATTTCCTCCCGAAACAATAATATCTTCATTATAAAAAACATTGGGATTATCTGTTACGGAATTAATTTCTGTTTTAAAAACCTTACTTACATAGTCTATTGTGTCTTTTGATGCTCCGTGAACTTGCGGAATACATCTGAAAGAATATGGATCCTGAACGTGTTTTTTGTATCTTGAAATTAATTCTGATCCTTCTAAAATATCAGTAAAAAACTGAGCGGTTTCAATTTGTCCTTTATGTGGTCTAACATAATGGATCAAGGCGTTAAAAGGTTCAATCCTTCCATCAAAAGCTTCTAAAGAAACTGCGCCGATAAGATCGGCTAAATAAGAAAGTCTTTGCGATTTTATCAATATATAACAGCCGTACGCTCCCATAAACTGCGTTCCGTTTAGCAGTGCTAACCCTTCTTTAGATTTGAGTTTTATTGATTCCCACCCATATTGCTCGAGTACTTTTTGAGCGGGCTGACGAAATCCATTGTGAAACACTTCCCCCTCTCCTATTAAGGGTAAAGTCAAATGTGCCAGAGGTGCTAAATCTCCTGATGCCCCCAAAGACCCTTGATTATATACCACCGGCAAAATATCATTATTGTAGAAATCAATCAATCTTTCTACTGTTTCCAGCTGCACTCCGGAATTTCCGTAACTTAATGACTTCACTTTTAAAAGCAACATAATCTTTACAATCTCTTGCGGAACCAGTTCGCCCGTGCCGCACGCATGAGATTTCATAAGATTTTCCTGAAGTTTAGTCAAATCTTCGTTATTTATTTTAACACTGTACAATGAACCGAATCCTGTATTGATTCCATAAATAGGTTCTTGCTGTGTCTCCATTTTTCTATCTAAATAATCTCTGCAGTTAACAATGTTTGCACGAGCTTCTTCTGATAATTGTATTTTTTGGTTTTGAACCAATATTTCGTTCAATTTTTCGATAGTAAACACATCGGAACTAATGTAATGTACTGTTTCCATACTATTTCTGGTCTTTAATCTTATCTTGTAAATACTAAATTATTTTCTTTTGACTCTGCTTCGCTCCAGATATATCCGTCTACATTAAACCCTTTTATCCCCTCAACATCATCAATGTTATTATCAACAATATAACGCGCCATTTGTCCGCGAGCTTTTTTAGCATAAAAGCTTATTGTTTTTAATTTTCCGTTGCGCAATTCTTTAAATTCGGGAATAACTAAGGTTGACTTTAACGCTTTTTTATCCACTGCACTAAAATACTCATTGCTTGCTAAATTTACGAGCAATTCTCCTTTCCTCATTTCCTTGTTCAACGCATCGGTAATAACAGGTTTCCAAAATTCATATAAATTCTCACTGGTTTTCACTTTTATTTTAGTTCCCATTTCCAATCGATAAGGTTCTATTTCATCCAGTGGTTTTAATATACCGTATAAACCGGAAAGTATCCGAAGCTTATTTTGCAAAACATCCATTTTGGCTTCTGAAAGACTATATGCATCCAACCCGACATACACATCTCCGTTAAATGCATATACGGCTTGTCTAAAGTCTTTTTCCCTACCTGTTTTCTTAGAAAATGTTCTGGACTGGTTTCTCTTCCAGTTTAACTCTGCCAAATTAGAAGAAATCTTCATTAGCTCTTCTAAATCCATAGGTGTTTTAGATACTAGTTCTTCATTAATTATTTTAGATTCTTTTAAAAAAGCAGGTTTTGTAGATTTATTAATTGGTATTTCCGTATTGTAATCCAAGCTTTTAGCTGGCGATATTAGCATTTTCATAGTCATCAATTTTCAATTTCAAATATAGGGCATCTATTTGTATTTTCATACTTAAGACTATATCCCTTTCAATCTTTCCCATAGCTTTTTTAACAATAAAACTCCATCCTTTCGCTCTTTTTTCACCTCTTCTACCGCTAATTTGCCGTTATCATCAACTACAAAGCGGTAACTAAACGCAAATTGCAGGTCTTCACCGTCATTTTTCAGTAATCCAAATCGTAAATCGTTAAAATAAATTTCATTTTTCTTTTCTGAAAATGTATAATACCCCTCTGATATTTGAATTAATCTTCCTATTATCTTATTATTCTCCAATTTTTCACCATACTCCAGATTTTTAGGATAACTTTTAAATTGTATTGATGAGTGATCAAAAAACGAATACTCTCCAATCAAAAATGAATCCTGTGTCTCCACAATTCCATTCCACAAAATCGTATTGCCAATCGTAGGCTTTACAGATATGGATGTATACACTACATTTTCTTCTTTTAAAGCTGATGTAAAGGCGTAAAAAGCAATCCCTTTTAATAGCAGGGCGACAAAGAGATAAGCAGTACTTACAATTAGCCCCAGCTTATTCCAATATATCCTTTTAGCAATATTGTTTTTTTCAAACATAGAACGAATTAAAAAAAACATAAACGGAAGTGTATACAAGGGATCTATTACAAAAATAGCTTTAAATGCAAACGGATAATCAAATGGCCACAATATCCGGGTTCCCCAGGTAGTAAATATGTCTAATAAGGAATGAGTCACAAAGCCCCAGAAAAAGACCCCCACAGCTTCTTTAAAAGTAAGTCCTTTCTTTTTTTCAAGCAGATAAACAAGATAGCCAAATAACAAAGAACCAAAAATAGCAAATATAAGAGAGTGAGAGAAACCGCGATGAATTTCTAATGCCGAAATAGGATCAGTAAACAAAATGGCTAAAACATCTAAATCCGGTATTGTTCCTGCGATAGCTCCGTATAAAACAGCTTTATTTTTTAATTTTTTTCCAGCAATAGCATTTCCTATCGCTCCTCCTAAAATAATTTGTGTAAGAGAATCCATAGTTCGTTCTACATTACAAAAGAAAAAAACTGCCAAAAGGCAGTTTTTGATTATTTGTATTTTTTAAATTTTACTACAATTCTTTAAAAATAGTATGCATCAATCGTTTTTTATCATTGATACTTTCTTCCAAAGAAATCATCGATTCAGTTCTGTAAACTCCATCGATATCGTCAATCATATAAATTACCTCTTTGGCATGACGAGTATTTTTAGCTCTGATTTTACAGAAAACATTAAACTTACCTGTTGTAACGTGTGCTACAGTAACAAACGGAATTTCATTTATTCTCTCTAAAACAAATTTAGTTTGTGAAGTGTTATGTAAAAATATTCCGATATACGCAATAAATGCATATCCTAATTTTTCATAATCTAAAGTCAATGAAGAGCCCTGAATAATTCCGGCATCTTCCATTTTTTTTACACGTACGTGAACAGTACCTGCAGAAATCAAAAGTTTTTTTGCAATATCTGTAAAAGGAACTCTCGTATTATCAATCAACATATCTAAGATTTGGTGATCGATTTCATCTAAACGAAATTTACTCATAAATCAATTATTTATCTTTTTTCTAATCTATAATCTTGCACAATAATACTGAATAAAAATCATTTTTTAATAAAAAAGACAGACTTTATTATTTTTTTAGCAAATAATTAACTCCTATATTTGATAAATCTACAACTTCCTCCAGTTTTTTACCTATTTTATCTTCTTTAATTGAAAGAGAATTTAAAAACACATATTGTTCTGCTAAAGCTAGATGTGCAAAGTTAGTTTCTTTTTCCTCAATTTCAACAATTACAGGATAAAACTTAACTTCCTCACCCTCCAAAACTTCCAAATATTGAGCTTTCACTATATATCGTTCTCCTGTTTGAGGCTCAATAACATCTCTCAATGCAATATCATTATAGCTTTTACAATTTTCAGGAATCTCCATATAATCTATTATATCATTTTTAAGATATTTTTGCTCTTTTATAGAATCTAAAATAACTAAATAACTTAAAAATACTATTTCTCTCGTTTTTTCGCGCTCATAATCTTCGGGATAATGTCCCGCTTCAAACAAAATAGTAGGCACGTTTCTGAATTGAAAATAATCTCCTATACAATTTATATTGAACTCATCATCAAAACGTCCTACTTGTCCCGGTATCACTTTCTGGATTTCTTTATTCATTGATACAATTAACCTTATTGCCTTTTCTCGACACTGATTAAGCGAACGCATTTCATCAAAAGCAGGAGCTAAAAATGAAATTGTAGCTGGTTTTTCAGAGTTTCCCACACCAAAAATAGTACGTTGATCATGAAGGTTAAAAGCATAATCAGGATTAAATTCATCAAACAACTTTCGCAGCAATTTGCTTTCGAGCTGAGTCAAATTAACAGAATCTCTATTTAAATCTACCTGATTAGCATTAACTCTGGTATATTTAAATGCGCCGTCTGGATTTAGAATCGGCACAATTAAAAAAGTAAATTCGTTATACCATTCTGCTACAAAAGTTTCTTTTTGCTGATTGAGCAAATGTAAAAAATCTATTAAAGCTTTCGTTGTGGTAGATTCATTTCCATGCATCTGCGACCACATCAAAATCTTCTTTTTTCCAACACCCCATTCAATTGTTTTTATCGCTCTATTTTCTACAGAAAAGCCTTTCGTTTCTACTTTAAAATTACCGTTCAGAATACTCAAAAAAGGATCAATTTTTTCAAGCGGAATATACCTTCCGGAAAGATGCTTATACGTATAGTTTTTGATTAAATCCAAATAGTTCATTTTGCATTATTTTCTACTGTCACAAATGTAAACAACTTATCTTTTACAATTGTAAACATCTTTGTTCTTGATTTAAATTACATTTGTAAACAATATCTCTTTTTCTAAATTGAATTTTTAATATAAAAACGAAACCATGTGTTTTATCTTATTTAAAGATATATAAACCAACATATTAAATACTTTATAGTAAAGTTTAACTTTATATTCAACACTTTTAAATCACTGCGTTTTACAAAAATTAATTTTTATTTAATTACATTTGTAAACAACAAAAGAAAGTATAATTAAACAATGTAAAGATGGATGGCTTTGTAAACAGACTTAAATTTATGTTGGACTATTTAGATATTTCCGCCTCCTTTTTTGCGGATAAAATCGGGGTACAAAGATCAAGTTTATCGCATCTTTTATCTGGCAGAAATAAGCCTAGTTTAGATCTTATTTTAAAGATAAATGAAACCTATCCTGAGTTCAATTTAGAATGGCTTTTAAAAGGTGAAAATAATTTTTTAAATCAAAAAAAAACTCCTACTCTTCCTCTTGGAGAAAATTTTAAAAAACAAACTATTGCCCTTCAGACAGACAACGAAAACAGCTGTAATATTTCGAATTCTTCTTCTCCTATCATCGACAATACACCTGTTAAACTACAAGAATTAAATAATAATTCTGAAATAGAAAATATTGTTGTTTTTTACAAAAACGGAACATTTAAAAAATACAATGCTCAGTAGTCTTGAAAAACACATCGTTCAATTATTTCAGAATATATTTTTGGATTATATTTGTCTGAATAGTTAAGCTATGATAAAGAAATTACTCAGTTTTTTTACGCCAATTATAGAACAGAAGATTCCTTCTCAGACTAATAAACAGCTTGAAATAACTTGGAATAACGGACGTTTGGTTTTAGATACTGAAAACACTAATTACTCTTTCGGAAATCTTGAAAAAGTATTGCGAAAAGGGTTAAAATATGTTGGCTTTTCTAAAATTAGAAACATGGAAAATGCGCTAATTTTAGGCTTAGGTGGCGGCAGTATCATTCATTTACTGCGAAAGGATATAAAGTTTAAAGGGACTATAACAAGTATTGAATTAGATCCTGCTATTATTTTTGTAGCTAATGAATACTTTAATTTGGGTGCCCTGTCCGAAAATCACACCATTATGCAAATGGATGCTTTTGAATATGTATTGACAACAGAAGCTACTTTTGACCTGATTGTAATTGATATTTTTAAGGATGCAGAGATGCCTGCTTTTTTATTTGAAAAATACTTTATAGACAAGCTTAAATCTTTACTTAACTTAAATGGTTTTATAATATTCAATACTATCATTTTAAATAAAGAAAACAAGAGTAGAAACAATCATTATACTACACAATATGAAGCAGATATTTTTTCGGTCAAAAGATATCCTAATATGCAAAATTTAAATGAGGTTATAACCATAAAAAGACATAAATAGCCGATTTTTAAAAATTGCTTTTTAATACAAAATTGCCAAATAGTTAAAAGAAGTTATATTTGTATTCTCTCTTTTTTAGAGCAGAAGACAAGTAATTATGCGCTATGATACAGATAAAAGAAGTTCAAACCAAACAAGACCTGAAAGATTTCGTCAAATTCCCCTTTAAGCTGTACAAAGATAATCCCTATTGGGTACCTTCGATTATAAAAGAAGAAATTAGAAGTTTCAACAAAAAAAACGATATTTTCAAATCCGTCAGTGTTCAGCTTCTTTTAGCTTATAAAAACAATAAAATTGTAGGGCGGGTTGCCTGTAGCATTAATTGGTCAGAAGTGAATGACTTACACAAACCCAAAGTTAGATTCGGCTGGCTTGATATGATTGACGATCTCGAAGTAACAAAGGCACTTTTAAATGCAGTGACCGATTTTGGAAAAAAACACAATATGCAATATATGGAAGGACCAATGGGTTTTTCTAATATGGATAAAGCGGGTATGCTTACAGAAGGTTTTGATTACATTGCTACTATGATAGGTCTGTATAATTTGCCTTATTACCCGGAACACATGATAAAATTAGGGTTAAAACCCGAAGCTGAATGGGTTGAATACAAAATTGATATAGATTCGTTTCAAGAAGATAAAATAAATCATATTTCTAACATAGTTGCCCAGCGCTACGGAGTTAAAAACCTAAATTTCAAAACAATAAAAGAATTAATGCCTTACGTGGATGAAATGTTTGCGCTATTAAATAAAACCTATGCTGATTTACAAAGTTTTGTACCTATCGAGCCTTTTCAGGTAGAACACTACAAAAAAAAGTATTTATCTTTTATACATCCTGACTTTATTTCATGTGTTATGGACAAACACAATAAAATGATTGCTTTTGCCATTACTATGCCTTCCTTTTCAAGAGCTTTTCAAAAAGCAAATGGAAAATTATTTCCTTTTGGCTTTTGGCATATTCTTCAGGCTATGAAAAAAAATAATCATGTTGAATATTATTTAATAGGAGTAGATCCTGAATATAGAAACAAAGGAGTTACTGCCCTGATTTTTAAAGAAATATACAATTGTTTCAAAAAGCATAATATCACTTTTATCGAAACAAACCCGATGTTGGAAGAAAATACAAAAATACAACAGCTTTGGAAAAATTTAAGTCCAGAAATACATAAAAGACGTAAGACATTTCGTTTGGATTTTTAATTTTTCCAACTCAATTAAAAAAAGATAAATCAATTTTATTTTCAACCAAAAAGCCAAATATTTTATATTTTTGATAAAATATTTGGCTTTTTATTTATTTTCCAATACTTTTGTAGTATAAAAATCATGTTTAATAAGCTTATTTGACATGCAAAAGTATCAACTACATCAAACTATTTTTTAGTTTTTTCTGAATTTTCTCCATCCTTTTTTAGCAATTAATTTTGGGGGACTTTTTTAAGTCAGGTAAGCACAAAAACCACATTATGTTTACTGTTGAAAAAAAAGACAAAAATCAACAACCTAATTCAACTGAAGTTCAATATTACGTAGATTTCCTATATCAGCATCTAGAACAATACGGAGATAAAAGAGAAGATATAAAAAAGGCTTTAGACTATGCTTTAAGTATAGATAATAAGCCCGGAGGGTTTATTTTAACCGCCAAAGACGAACAAAGCAAAATTGTAGGAATAGCTGTAATCTTAAATACGCTTATGAGTGGTTTTATTCCCGACCATATTTTAGTTTACATCGCTACAGATTCAAAAGTAAGAGGTAAAGGCATTGGTAGCCTTTTGATGGATCAATTAAAAAAAGAATGTTCCGGAGCTATCGCTTTGCATGTGGAAGAATCTAATCCTGCTCAATTTTTATATGAGAAAAAAGGGTTTGAGAAAAAATATATCGAAATGAGATTAAACAGATAGAAATGGCATTTATCACTTTAAATAAATCAAAACTATTATACAATTATCAATATTTAGATGATTTATTCAGCAAATCAGGTGTTAAATGGGCAGTTGTAGCAAAAGTTTTGTGCGGAGACGAAACTTTTTTAAGAGAAGTGCTGGATATGAATCCATCGCAAATCTGTGATTCGAGAGTTTCTAATTTAAAAGCTATTAAAAGCTTAAATCCTGATATAGAAACAATTTACATTAAGCCTGCGCCAAACGGAAGCATAGACGAGATTGTAGAATACGCCGATATCAGCTTTAATACAGATTTAGAAACGATAAAACTTTTATCCGAAGAAGCGTTAAAACAAAACAAAATTCACAAAATAGTGATTATGGTAGAATTGGGAGAGCTTCGCGAAGGCGTAATAAGAGAAGATCTGACCGAATTTTATAAACAAGTAATAAACTTGCCGAATATTAAAATTATTGGCTTAGGAACCAATCTTACATGTATGTATGGCGTTCTCCCCAATCAGGACAAATTAATACAGCTCAGTTTATACAAAGAACTCTTGGAATTAAAGTTTAATCATCCTATTCCCTATCTCTCAGGCGGTGCCTCCGTAACAATTCCTCTTATTTTAAACGATAGTATGCCAAAAACAATCAATCACTTTAGAATTGGAGAAACTTTATTCATGGGAACTAATGCTTACGATGGCGGAGTATATGAAAATCTGAAGCAAAACATATTTGAGCTCCACGCAGAAATAATAGAACTATACGAAAAGCCCATGATGCCCGAAGGAGACATTGGCATTAATATGACAGGTGAAAAAGTAGAATTTAATCCGGAATGGGAAAATTCTGTCAACTACAGAGCTATTATTGATTTGGGGTTACTCGATATAGATTCGGAGCACATCACTCCCGTTTGGAAAGAAATAGAACTTGTAGGAGCGAGTTCTGACATGATTGTGTTTGATTTGGGAAATAATAAAAGAGGACTCAAAGTAGGTGATACTATTCCTTTTCACATGGATTATATGGGCATTCTCCGCATTATGAATTCTAATTATGTAACCAAAATAACAGTATAATATTCAGACTACAATTATCTTGAATTACATAAAACACACATTAATATTCTGTTAAAAATAATTTCAGTAATAAAACAATCCTTTAAATTTGTTTTCATCATTTAAAACAATAATTTGTTATGATTTCAACAATTATTCCTTTAGGCGGAGTAGCTCCATCAGAACTCATAGTTGTTGTTGCAATTGCTCTTTTACTATTCGGCGGTAAAAAAATACCGGAATTAATGCGAGGACTTGGAACAGGAATTAGAGAATTTAAACAAGCTACCCGCGACGCAGATGTTAACGTTCAAACAGCGCAAGCTAAAGAAACAGGATCAAAAGTTACTGATATTACAAACGATAACAATAATAATCCTGCGTAACAACAAATAAGGTCGGAAAATTTCCGACCTTATTTGTTTTAATAAATATATTTTATCCTAAAAATTCTTTTTCCAAATCTAAAGGTGCTATATAAACTCCTCCTTTGTAAACTCGCATATTTCCCCCGGAAATTTCATCAATCAAGATAATTTCGCCGGTAGCTTTATCTCTTCCGAATTCTAATTTAATATCATAAAGCTCTAAATCCTTCTTCGCCAGCTCGTCTTTTATGATATGGCAAATTTCTTTAGTTCTTTCTTTTAAAACGGCGTATTCTTCCCGTTTTAAAACACCTAATTCCGCCAAAGTATCATCGGAAATGGTAGGATCTCCCCTTTCGTCATCTTTAATGGTAACTTCCACTAAAGCATCCAATTTTTGCCCCTCGGCACAATAGGCTCCGTACCTTCTTAAAAAACTACCCACTGCCCGATATCTGCAAATTACCTCTAGTCCTTTTCCAAACGGAACAGCTTCTTTTACAATCATAGAAACCTCATTTAGATCTGCTGAAACATAATGCGTCAAAACATTTTTTTGAGCTAAAACTTCAAAAAAATATTTAGTCATTTTTAATCCGCTTTTTCCCGCTCCGTCAATTGTCAGACCTACCGTATTGGCACCCGGATCAAAAATTCCGTTTTCTCCCGTTACATCATCTTTAAATTTTAAAAGAACCTGATTGTCGGAAAGACTATATACATCTTTTGTCTTTCCCTTATACTTAAGAATCATACTTATGTGTTGTTATTTGCACCAAAAATAGTACAAAATCATTAGTTTTTATCTTGTTTTAAAAATTAAATCTTGCTTCAAATTACCTTTATTCTTTTGTGGAACATTATTTGTGCTCAACTTTTCAAATTTTAGAAGGTATGAAGAGCTGCGTTTTCTTTCTTTTATTAGTTTCTGCTGTATGTTTTGGTCAAAAAAATAGTTCAACGGTATACAGACCTTATGAAATAAACGAAAAAAATCTGGCAAAAGTTTTAAGCCTTGCAAATGACACTCTATTTCAATACTCGTTTCTAATCAAAGAACGAGAGTTAAAAAACGAACTCGCTAATTATTTTAGAAGTACTACAGGTTTGTCCGAAAAAATTAAAGATATTGAGGTTATTACTCACAATAATTCATATTTTTTAAAAAGCACCTATTCCAATCAATCTGTCATACTTACTCTTTTACATCTTACAGAAATTCCAAACATTGAGACATATTTTTTAATATTAGGATCAAACAATTGCATTTCTCCTTCCGGTAACGAGCCTTGTTTTCCTACAATCAATTCATCCAACAATGAAAAATATAATAAATCTTGTACGTGTTTTTCTACCAAAAAAAATTAAGAAACAGTTTCTGTTTCCAGCTTACTATTTTGCATTGGCTTTATTCCAAGCCGATTAAACATCTGCATATCTAAAGACAATTCAGGGTTAGGGGTAACTAATAAGGTTTTATTTTCTCCTGCAAAGATAGAATTTGCGCCTGCCATAAAACACCATGCCTGTTCTTCTTCTGTCATTTCTATTCGCCCTGCACTCAAACGCACCATCGATTTTGGCATAGTAATTCGTGCAGTCGCAATCATGCGCACCATATCCCAAATATCAACTTTAGGCATATTTTCCATCGGTGTTCCCTTCACGCGAGCTAATGCGTTTATAGGTACAGACTCCGGATGTGTTTCCATATTAGCCAAGGTCAGCAGTAATGAAACTCTATCTCTATCGGTTTCTCCCAAGCCAATTATGCCTCCAGAACACACAGTAATGCCCGCTTTTCTTACATTTTGAAGTGTATTCAATCGGTTATTAAAACTTCGGGTGGAGATAATTTCATCATAAAATTCCTCAGAAGTATCCAAATTATGATTATAGGCATATAATCCGGCTTCCTGTAAACGTTTTGCCTGATCTTCGGTAAGCATTCCCAACGTACAGCACACTTCCAGTCCTAAATCATTTATCTGCTCAACCATCTCTATCACTCTGTCAAAATCCCGATTATCTCTCACTTCTCTCCAAGCTGCAGCCATACAAAATCTAGAAGATCCATTTTCTTTGGCTTTTTGGGCATGTGCAACAACTGTTTCTGTAGGCAAGAGTTTCTGAACTTTAATATCGGTATGATATCTTGCCGCCTGTCCGCAATACGAACAATCTTCCGGACATCCTCCGGTTTTTATGGATAAAAGTGTACTTACCTGTACCTCATCCGGCTTGTGGTATTGTCTGTGAACTGTAGCAGCTTCATAAATCAGTTCCAATAAAGGCTTGTTATATATTGCCTCTATCTCCTCTTTAGTCCAATTATTTCTGATAATTGCTGTTTGAATTGTCTGCATAGGTAATTTTAAATTTGTTTACAACTCAAAAGTATTAGATAACCTCAACAATGAGATATGCCGGTTTTAAAATTCCATACAGACCGGGTTTAAAAAACACAATTCGTTCAAAATAAAACATTAATAATCATTCACATACAATTAAAAACAATATCTTAAATATCTATTTTCTATAAGTAATATTCTAATTATTATACAGCACTATATAAAACAAGAACTTTTAAAAGCATTAAATTTAACAGTATTGCCCTAAAATATAGGTAAATTACCTATTGACTTTCTACATTTTCAGTGTGACCTTTGTCTTTGAAATTATAACAGATAAAGAGCTTAAACTGTAGGGATATCGAGGAGAAGCAAATAAAAGAGATTATTTCACTGAAAAAGAAATATGTTGTTTGTAAGTTGGTCAAACCGTCTTCTTAAATTTTTAAGGAGGCGGTTTTTATTTATATAAACTACATAATAATTAATTATAAAGCTTTAATATTTTTTACAATAAACATCCTGTTCATTTATGTATTTCTATAGTCTTTTCGCCGTCTCTTGTTTTAAAAGTCAAGGTTAGAGTACTGTCTTCTTTTTGTATTTTAGTAAAGTTGCAATATTGTTCTTCCGTAATTCTGTCAATCGGATTATTATTAATTGCTGTAATTTTATCGCCAACTTTAACTCCGTTCTTTTTAAGTTGTGAACCATCCCACATAAAGCAAACCTGCAATTCATCTCTGTTGTTTATACAGAATTTAGCACCAAAATCTCTATGAACTCCAATAGCTGATTCAGTGCTTTTCGGAACTAATATCATATTGTCTTCTGCAAAGTTTAATAAGGTAATATATTCTTTGAGTATACCCATTCCCAAAAGCGGTTTACCATCCAAAATATATGCTGTAACATTTTTAATTTCAAAATCATTACCTATAGACAATTTATCTAATATAATTTCTTCTCTTTTACCGCTTTCCATTTGATTAATCATCAACGTATAGTATCCTTCTCCTTTTCTGGTTTTCATTTTATTTGTTGTTTTAAAATCAGAAAAAAGCTGAAGTGTACCATCAAAACCTGTATCTAATAATGCTTTAAATTTATTTCTGCGATGACTTATATCTACCAAAGGCAATAAGCCCTGATGATAGCTTAAAGCAATTTTTTTAGATTGATCTGGATGTTTAAAAACTCGGTCAGAAAAGGATAAGATTCCGTTAAAAATATCTATTTTCCAATTGCAAAGTTTTATAAGATTCATCCCTATAATCCCATCAATTTTATTGCAAAGATGCTTATTAATCTGATCCAAATCGACTACGGCTAATAAAATATCATTAAACTCAATATCATTAATTTTTATATTTTCAATAACCGTATAAGCCTCTGTTTGCTTTGCTTTTTCATCGGTAGAAGCTCCGCCTGATATTGTAATTTTATTATCTTCTTTTATTTTATCAATATCAATTATTTTGTCAGAAACAACAGTCACCATTGCGCCGGTATCAAATAGAAAATTATATTTTTTACCGATTATTTCTACTTCAATGATTGGATAGTAACGGTCATTCTGGATCACCGAAGCATTTTGTTCAAATGTTCCCGAATGTTCTATATAACCTTTTAAATAATCATTAATATTATTCTGTCCAATACCAATACATGTAAACAGCAATAATAAAATACAAATTATAAGCTTATTCATATTGTAAAATTAAAAGTATTATTTTAAAACTTCAAATCTCCCTTTTCCAAACATAAAAATAAATATATCCTTTCTTCTTTTCTTTATCTCGCTTCCCATGATCGGGAAAACTCTTTATCCTGAAAAGCTTCGGCTAATCCAGTAATCTGTTTTAACCTCAACACTTCATCCGGATCCATCCCCAGTTCTTCTCCTATTCTATGATTAGTCCAGTCATTTCTTTTAAGAAATGCAACAAGTTTTGCCGATAGCTCCACTTGATGTGTACCACGAGCCATATTATGGCGGACTGTTGATGCTACCCTGTTTTCAATCGTTTTATTTAAATAGGACACCGGCAAGTATCCCTTAAGACTTTCTTTTATATCCGGTATATTTTTACATGCTGTTGTACGATGAAAACCATCAACAACAACCCAATTGTCATCTTTTTTCTCTGTTGCTACTACAACCGGCATCGTTAAGCCATCTTTGCGTATAGATAATTCCAACAGCTTCATCTCAGGCGGAGCCACTTTATTCGGATTATAATCGTTTCCTTCCACACAATCCATAGGTACCAGCTGAATATTGAGTGCCGGATGTTCCAATCCGATAAATTCATATAGCTGTTTAGTGATTTTATTGTATATCGCCACTTTTTCGTCAAAAGAGGCTTCTTTATTCTGTTCCAGTATTTGTGTTATCATTTGCGTAATGAGGTAATTTTAAAAATATATTTAGTTGCTTTTCCATTTCACCTTTTGTTTGGGAAAATGAAAGACCTTTGCACCAGTAATCATTTCTTAATAGTACTTTGCATATTCTTCTCCAAGAAGGGGCTTTACGCTGCGATTCCAGTTTTGGATCTGCAGTTTCCGGAATATCATTTTCAAACCCGTGATTTTTCCAGTATTCAAGAAATTTATCTATCTTTTTAAGGTAATGATTCTTTAAATAGGGAGGCATTGTATTGAGTAAAAACCGAGAATAGCTTTTATAGGTATGTCCCTCGGGAAGCGTCATTCTGAAATTACCAAATATAGTTCTTTTGTTTTCCGAATACCTATTTCCAAAGTTAGCTCCTTCCACACGGGTAACCACTTTTGTCCAGGTTTCAGGCTCCAGTATTTTATAGAGATATAAGCCTCTTCTCTGATCATCTCCATAAGGCTGACAAAGTCTCATCTGGGATAAAGGAACACCCGCCAGATACATCAAGTCATACACTTTGTTATAATCATAGCTATATCTTCCATTAGCAATCCATATATCCTTTGTAGCCCAATCGTATAAAGGATAAAAATTAAAAAGATTAGGAGCTATCCCCGTACTCCATTGTTGGAGTTTATAGCGCTTCTTTGAAAAGTTTATAATCGTTCTGTATCGATTATAGCTTTCATCCGTACGAATTCCAACCAAACAAGCAGTATCTTCGCCTTGTGCAAACCATTTGCCAAACTCTAAAACAAATTCCTCAAATTCCATTCCTTTGCGAAAAAACGGAAAAAAATTTTGATCTTTAATCACTGAAGAATGGTCAGGGTATTCACGAACCCAAGCATCTTGTTTTTCTTTATCCCAACATATCCAGTGAGGTTGGAACTGGCTTACCGCGTTGCGCAGATGAATAGGAAGACAAACCCAATATGCTCTCACTTCCGAGCGAGATACCATCCGCATAATATAATCAATCGTATGATGATATTGTGCTTCAAGATCTACAATCAAAACATCAACAGGCAATCTGTTATGAAGTCTGGCTGCTTCAATAGCCATATTAAGCATCACACCGCTGTCTTTTCCTCCGCTGAAAGACACATATACTTTTCGGAAATTAGAATAGATAAAGTCAAAACGATTTACAGTAGCTTCGTAAACAGTAGTATTTTTATACGTTTTTGACATCTTTATATTTTTATAAGGTCTAATTTACAAAAAATCAAAGAAATAATACTTTTCTGAGATTGGTATTTAAGTTTCCCCTTATAATTTATTAGTTAAATGCTGTTAGTTCTGAGCATGTAACTTATAGCGCAAAAAACACTTCTTTCTTATCCACTTTAAGCGCTCGGGAGATAGCCACTGCAGTATTAACTCTCATAAAATACAATCCGCTGCCGGCATTATTCGGTTTTACCATTGATTAGTTTTATTTACACTTTTAGGCAATACATAAAGCAAAAATACTTACAACCATAAGCTTCAACCAGTACAGTACACTCCAGCAAACTTTGATTTACCTTAAAAAAGACCAGTTTGTAAACAGACCTTAATAAATGCTATAAATCATCTGACAAACGATTTACGATTTAATAATTGCAACAATTTCTTTATAACCTTTCCGTTCGGCATGCTGTAAAGGCGTTACACCATCGTAATCCGCAATATCCATTTTAGCTCCTGCATCTTTTAAAATTTGAACGATTTGCTGGTATTTTTTACTTCCATCTCCTAAAATAACGGCTTCCATCAAAGCTGTCCAACCCAAACGATTCACATGATCGACAGGATAACTTTTAGTATTTGCCAATAATCGTACGGTTTCTACGTGACCACGTTCACAAGCGGGAATCAAAGCTGAACCGTAATACCGATTAAATACATCAAAACGAGCTCCGTTATCTAAAAAAAGCCGAACCAATTCAGTTTGTCCGCTGGCTCCGGCATATAAAAATGGGCTGTCCAAATTATCCGCTTGCTGATTAACATCTGCACCATGCTCTACCAGTAATTTTGCCATTTCAAAACTTTTGTTATTTACTGCAATCAATAATATCGAGCGTTTATTGTTGTCCGCAGTATTTACATTTGCACCGTTTTCCAAAGCTTTAGCAACCATTTGCAGGTTGTTCTTTTTAACTGCTTTTAAAATATTCTCCTCATTCATAATTTCTGTATTTACATCGTCTGTTCTTGAATGACATGAGGCTATCGTCACCATCATTGCCAATGCTATAAAAATTAATTTCATTTTTCTGTTCTACTATCAGATTAATAAACTATACTCCCCTTATAAATCAACGAATGTACAGGCGACATTCTTGAAACTGCTTCTGCAGAACAGCCTGCATCTATCAATACTATATCGGCATCATCGCCAGCTTTTGGCCATTGCTGAACACCTTTGTCGTCTAAAGGAATTGGTCCTGCTGTAGCCATTTTTAACATTCTGGATAATCCAAACTCAGTAACCTGTCCATATAATTGGGCAGCTAAATTAGCTTTTTGCAAAACACTTCCGGTTCCCATCGTACTCCAATAATCTATAATACTGTCATTTCCTGTCATCACCTTTACACCGTGTTTTAACAATATTGGAATAGGCATAATTAATCCGCCAAACGGGATAGTAGAAATAATGCCAACTTGTGCTGCAGCCAATTTTTCTGCTATTTCTTCTTGTTTGTCCTTTTCTAAAGTCCCCAGTACGAAAGCATGGCTGACAAATGTTTTTCCTTTTAAAAAATGATTTTCATTGACTTTCTCGATTAGGTATTCAATAGTTTTAAATCCAGACTCTCCTGATTCATGCAAGTGAATATCGATTCCCTTATTGTAATCCAATGCTAATTGAACGGTTGTATCTATCGTTTTTCCAATTGAGCCATCCACAGTTGTAGGATCCAGCCCGCCAATAAAGTCAACGTTCATTTTGGCAGCTTCTTTCATGTACGGAAGCGAATCGGTATAATATAATCCGTGCTGAGGAAAAGCAACTAGCTCCGCGCCAAAGCTGTCTTTTTTATTTTCTAAAGCGATTTCCAGATTTTTTAGTGAATCCATTTTGGAAGTAGGCTCAATATTAACATGGCTGCGGGCAAATCCTGTTCCAAAAGACTGCAATAATTCGATCAATTTTTCTGCTTTATACGTAGAGTTTTTCAGTATACTCCGAAGCATTCTCTGTTCAAGCTCTATCATTCCTTTAATTCCACCCGAACGGCGTACTGCACGCCATCGGTCGGCATATAAAGTCTTGTCTAAATGGATGTGCATATCCTTAAACGATGGCAGCATAAGCAAGCCTTTGGCATCAATTGCATTTATATCAGTTTGATTAGCAATTATTTTTTTAATTTTTCCGTCGGCTATTTCAATCGTAAAAAGTTCTGTTTTTGTTCCGATGACTTCGTCATTTTCATATTCAAAGCCAGTTTCTAACCGAACGTTTTTTAATTTAAAACTTTTTGATTTTATTTGACTTAAAAGTGTTTCATCTTCGTTTTGTGCAGCTTTAGTTAATTGTGATTTTGCATGCAACATCCCCGGAACAAGTGTTAACCCGGCAAGTCCTAAACTAGAGTTTCTTAAAAAATCTTTACGCGATAGGTTTATCTTTTCCATAATGAGTTTATTTTATGTCTACCACAAAGTACGCGATATAAATATTACTCACACTATCATAAAAACTGCGAATGCTTGTAAAATTTATCTTTTTAGAGTGTTTTCAAGTATTTGTCATTTTCTTGACAATCCAATTGTATCAAAAAAGAAGAAGTCAAAATAAGATAGAAGCATTTTTCTCTCGAAATTCAGTTGGCGTAACACCTGTTTGTGTTTTAAAAAAGTTAGAAAAATAAGCGTGATCTGCATACCCCAACTCAAAGGCAATTTCTTTAATTGACAACAACCTTTCAATTTGTAACAATCTTTTCGCTTCGGTACAAACGCGCTGCTGAATGAGTTCAGAAGCAGAAACTTTTAAATTTTTCTTGCATAAAATATTGAGATAATTTGCAGAAATATGCAATTGTTCCGCATAAAAAGCCACCGACTTTTGTTCTTTATAAAATTCATCAATAAGCATGTTAAACTTAGCCAGCCTCGGATTGGATTGATATACTTTAAATTCCGTAAAAGTGTGCTCTGCCTGCTTGCTTACTATTGCTGCAATAACCGCAGCCCGTGCATTAATCAAATGTACCAGCGAATCATCATTGTTTAACTCTTCCTTAATGGCATCAAATTCGTACATCAACATTACAAAGGCATTCTTTGTTAATTTTATAACCGGATGATTTTGATAATTGGTAAAAGAAAATCGAAAAAAAGGGGCAAATTGCTCAAAAAAAGCGCGCTCTATCATTAATTGATAGGCAATAGTTCCGTCGTTAATATCCCATTTGTGAATTTGTCCTGGAAACAAAACATGGATTTCCCGATTGCCAATTGTGTAATCTTTAGAATCAATACTGTGCGTTCCAGAAGCCCGATCAAAAAGTATGATGATAAAAAAATCGTGCTTATGTGGTTTATCAATATGTCGTTTACCATGCAATTCGTTAAACAGCAATTCCTCCCTCCCCGCCGATTGCTCTTGCCGATATCCCTGAATACTTACAACAGGTATAGAATCTTGACTTGTATTTTTTTGCATCTTTTGAATATTAATTATAAATATAAAACCAAATATTCATTCGTAAACAAGTTCGCTTTAAGTGGGCAACCTAATCCTTTTTCCAAATACGATGGCTATATGATACACTTTTTTTAATCAGAAGCTCATTTATTCGAATTGACAACCAATGTAATACTTGCAAACCATAACTTTGTTATAGATAACTAAAACAATAAGTAATAGATTGAACATAGTACGATTTTTGTTTTTTTGTAATTGTTTATTTTCGTATTAAAGCGTTTTACTTTTCATTCAAAAATGGATTGTCATCTCTATCGTGTGTTACCCAAATCAATTTGGATGTATCGTATCCTATTTCTTCTGCAATTTTTAAATAATCTGTTTTAATAGTTTCAGGAATATCTTTTGTTCTTGACAAAATCCATAAATAATCCAGGTTTTTTCCTGCAACCAAAGCATATTGGTAATTTTCGTCTAATGCTACTACATTGTAACCAGAGTAAAAAGGACCAAAAAAACTTACTTTCAAAGCTGCAGTATCCTTATTTCCTCTAAACTTAGCTAAACCATCTGCTTTTTTCCATTCTTTTTCTATAAAATTATAGCCGCTGTTAAGTACAATGACATTTCCTTTTTCGTTTAAACTATATTGAGCAGAAACATTGTTTAGATTCTTTTCAAAACGGAAATCAAAACGGGCAATTTCGTACCAGGTTCCTAAGTATTTATTAACATCAAAGTTTTCAACTGCTTTAGCATTTTTGGGAATAGATGTACAGGAATTCATAAGGGTAATAACTCCCGTGAAAAATAATACTCTTAAAATTTTATTTTTTATTTTCATTATATGTTTAATTGATTTTGTAATCTTCTCTTGCTAATCATATTGGAGGAAAACTACAGTTTCTTCACAGGATTTTGTTTATATACAAATTTATGAATAATCAATGAATTAGGTATATACTAATTAAGTACAATTTATGGATGAGTTTTCTCTAAAGTGTATAATTAATTTTAAGTTTTGCTATGTTTAATAACTCTGCCAGAGTTTGCTTATAAGTTACTGTTTAAAGTGTAAAACCTACCGCTTCACCACCTTAACCGTTCCACTATTGCCTTCAACCGTAGTGATGATAATAAAATACACGCCGTTGCTGGCATTTTCCAGATTTATCTGGTTGTTGCCTGCAAACAAGCTTTGTTTAATCTGTTTACCGCTCATATCATATATCGTATAACCCAACAGGGTATCTGTAGTTTGTACATTAACAATACCCGTGGTTGGGTTGGGATAGACATTAAACGACAGTTTATTAAATTCCTCCGTACCCATATTGCCCGAACCGCACGCACTGTTTGCCAGTTTGGCTACAAAAAAGTCGGCTTCGCCCGTGCTGAATAATGGGGTGATACCTAAGGTGTTGTTCATAAACAGGTTGGCATCAAAACTACCTCCGGTAATGTAATTACCGTCATTATCAACCGCTATGGCAGTCATTCTCTTAGTACTCATTGCTTCTCCTTCAATCCCATGAACTTCTAAAACAGCACCTGATTGTTTATTGAGTAGAATTAATGTTGGGTCTGGTTGATAATTATTAGACAAAGGGCTTTGTATTTCTATATTATCCCAAAATTCATTTAAGCCTTGTACACCAAAAGCTACCTCATTTCCATTTATAGTAATGCCTTTACCCTGGCGCAAGGCAGAAGCAGAATAAATTGAATTGTGTGATGCTGTTGCTTGTACCCATTGTACATTGCCATTGCTGTTAAATTTCACAATCATTGGAACCGTATAATCAGCTCCTGTAGTAATATCGTAGGTTGTATTAGAAGGATTCGCCGGATCATAAATTTTTAAATCAAGGTATGTTGGATGCCTGAACCTGGTTCCCCCAATATAAACGTTGGAATTATCATCAATTGCTAAAGATGTTATAATATTACCAGCAAGAGAATTACTTGTACCAGGATCTGAGTAAATTTCTCTTCGCCATTTCTCACTCCCATCACTATCATCAAATGCCAGTATAAAAGAACGATTTACAATAGGATTTCCGTCAAAAGAAAACGGATAGGTAACACCTGCTATACCAAGTGAAGTCATACCGGCTATATAATACTGATTCGTGTTTTCATCGTAGGTAAAACGAACCACGGGATTAAAAAAATTACCAGTTAAATCCAACAACATACTGTGATTATAAGTCAAATCCGAATTATAAACTGCCAGATAATATTGGGGGCTATTAATATCATTGAAACTGCCTGGCACAGTTACGTTTCCATCTAAGTGTGTTCCCTGCAACAGTCCTACAATAAAGTGAATTTTACCCTGACTGTCAATTGCCAAATCTGAAATTATTGACTGAAACTCCGAAGGAACATTAGTAACATCGCCCTGTAAGGTAACTTTATCTATCAGTTGTCCGCTACTGCTATATTTTACCAGATAGGTGGTTTTAAATGCTTCCTGTGGTATTTGTCCACCGCCGTTGGCGGTATTTGCAAAGGGTATGGAATCGTTTTCCGTAAAATGCAGCGGTCGTCTGATTCCTGCTCCGGAACCGGCAGTATTCGATCCAACATTTGCCCCTATATATACATTGTTCTGGTCGTCTAATACTAAATTATAAGCAGCATCGTCTTGCCAGCCACCAATGGTCTGGCTCCACCGTACTTGCCCTTCACAATCGGTAGAAAACAAAAAAATATCGTTTGCTCCATTTCCTATAGCGGTATTTGAATTATTATACGAGGGAACTTGTTGCCCATCTATATTCGTGTTGTACGGACCTTCAAAGGTTGCTATAAAATAATAATTGTTATCTGTGCCCACCTTTATGTCATATATTTGTTCATCTGAAAAGCCACCTCCTGTACCTCCTAAACTTGCCCCGCCGCTCATTGCCCATTTCCATTCGTAGGGTTGTTGGGTTTGCTGGGCATTGGCTGTAAAAGAGAAAATAAAAAAGAGGAGAAGAATTTGAAAATGAAATGCTGACTTCTCGATACGCTCCGCTACTCGAAGAGACGTTTCAGGATGACAGGGTATGTGTATTTTTTGTTTCATATTTTTTAGTTTTTTTAGTTGTTGGTTTTTAAATGATAATTGTATTTGACAAGATCCCTCCCCTTTGGTCAGGATGACAAGTTTAAGATGACAGACAAAAAAGTTAATACAGTCTAAAAATAATAAAAACGGCGCTAAAAGCCAAGCTCTTAGCACCGTTTGTGAATTAAACAGGTTATTTCTTAATCAATTTTTCGGTCGCAATGCGTTTGCCGTCTGCTTCCAGCGTAATAATATAGGGACCCGGTGTAAAACGGCTTACGTCAAGCGTAATTTCTCCGTCTTTTCCGCTTACTTTTACATCGTATCGCTGCAAGCCCATTATATCATATACCCTGATTCTCTGGGCGTTTTCGTATTCTGTTCCCGTGCTAAAGGTTACCGCGGTGGTTTGGTGTGCAGGGTTTGGCGAAAGTACCAAAGACGCCGGCTCTACCAGATTTTCCCAATGGGTTTCCGGCAGTTTCACATCAAAAACGTCGGCACAATCCGGTCCGCTTACCACAAACATATCCGGCATACCCGGCATATACGTTCCGTTTACGTAAAACTCTACCACAAAAGAGTTGAATCCCGGATTAAGTACCAATACAGACGGTACAAAGGTTCCGTAGCCGTTAAAGCTGCTCAGGTGTACCGCAATCGGGCTGCCGGTAGGGTTGTTTAACTGAACGTAATACATAAACCCGCCTGGTATGATCTCCATCAGCTCAAAGTGTGTTTTGAAATTACAAGGTTGCGGAGGACATCTTTCAAGATCAATGGTAATATCAGGTATGTTGCTGCCATAGCTGCAGCCTTGCTGGCTGATAAACAATTGATACGAACCTCCGGAAGTAACCGGCTGATCAGGGATAAAGGTATTGCTGCCCGTTTGGGTAACCGCACCGTTTACCTCCCATCTGTAATTGTCATACGTACCATACGGTCCGATCAAATACGCATCACACACCGTGTAACAGCCTGCAGGTACTACCCACAAGGCACGTTCCGGGTTATGCGGTACCTGAATATATCCTGCGGCACTGCATCCGGTAATTTCGGTATAGGTTACGCTGTATGCCCCGCCGTGGGTTACCTCAATGGTAGTTCCGGTCATGCCGTTGCTCCAGTTATACACACCACCACCTGGTCCGGTAGCCGTTAACTGAATGGTGTACGGATCACAGTTAATCACCGTGTAACTGATCGTTGGCGTAGGCACCGCCGGGTGCACTTCTACCGTGGCGGTAAAACTGTTGGTACAATTCGGATCACTGCCCGCACGGGTTTCAAAGGTATAGGTATACGTACCCGGAGCCAGTCCGTTTAAATCCAGTACTTTGTTGGCAGCACCTGCTACCCACGTTCCATAACCCGAAGGCAGGGATGGTCCAACCCAGCGGTGCTCTACCATATCATCGGTGGTAATACCTGTTAAAAAGGTGTTTTCGCCAAAACACACACTGGTGTTGCCGCTGATGCTGGCAAACGGAGGCTGACGCAGCATATAGTTTACAGCTGCTGTAGCCATATAGCTTTTACAACCGTTACCATCTATCAATACCGGCCAGTAGCTGCCGCTCTCGGTAGGCAAATAGCTCATACCCGTGCCTACCTGTTGGTTGCCTTTCATCCAGATAGCATCTGAAGGTGTAGGGCTGGCAGTAACAGTTAACGGAACAGCAGCACTTCCTGCACAGTAATCTCCATCATTCGGATTAATCACTACATTGTTAAAATCAGCTTCATGGACATCTACAAAGACAGGATTACCTGTATAAGAACAACCATAAGGCGTAGTTACCGTTAAGGTAATGAATTGATTTAATCCCGCAGGAAGCTGAATTAGTGTTTCTTCTTCATTAGTAATATATGATGTACCGTTAAATACCCATTCATAAATATTGCTTGGGTGGTAATCCGGTGCAGTTAAAGTAATCACCTCGTCAGAACAATAGCTTACAGGTGAAAGATCAAAGTCAGGATCTGGCTCAGAATCCAGCGTTATGGTTAACGTGGTTTCACATTCAGGCGTTCCGCTGCCCGGCGAGTTTACTTTCATCGTGTAAACATACGTACCCGGTCCGATACTGCTTATAGTTGTACTGTTTCCTGAGGCTCCTGCCGAAACACCCGGTCCGGAGTACGTAAAGCTCAGCGGATTGATGTTGTCTGCGTTATACGTTAAGGAATGGTTGTGCAGCACCACTTTATACGTACCGTCGCCATTACACGTTATTTCCGAAGACATTTTGGCTTCGTAATTCTTTTCAACCGTATAGGTCTTAATAATAGTACAACCGCTGTAATTCAAGTATGCCGTTACCACGTGTGCTCCCGGCACCGTTGTTGTAAAGGTGGCATTGTCTGTGGTCTGTCCGCCCGCAGGAGAAAGGTGCGTGCTGCCCGTCCAGTTAATAGAAGTGGGCGGATAGTCGTAATCCAGATCAGTAACAATGGTATTACAGCTTGTCCACTCAGCCGATGCACTCGCATTCGGGTTTGGCGTTATCGTACACCCACCCGGTCCCGGATCGCCTCCGCAACTTTCTGTTACATAGATATTGTCTGACTGTACCCAACAACTGTTTTGATCTTTTACCTTTACGTGGTAAGTTCCGCCCGGATTGCTGGTGGTAATGGAAAAGTTAGCGCTGTTAATATTAGCACCAACACCAATACCCTGCACAAGCATAGAACCTTTATACCAGTAAAATTCGGTAGAGGCTGTAATACCCGTCGATACCGTTGATGTTAAATCAATGGAATCATACGTGCCTGGGCAAACCACATAACTGTAATCAGGTGAAATGTACACTTCTGTTTCCGGATACACAATTACGTTTTGCGATGCCGATACCGTGTAATTGCACACGCCCAGCTGAAGGGTAAGGGTTCTTGAAATATTGCTGTTGGAATTGTTTGAAAAACCATTACTGATATTCAAAATTCCGCCACCCGAATAAGAATAAGTTCCCTGAGCTGCGCCGTCTATCAATACGTTTATCGATACCGGATTAGCCGGGGTCGGGTTTGGTGTTACCGTAAGCGGTACAGCAACGGTTCCTGTATCTGCCGGACAGATATTGGCTACTGTACCAATACTCAATGTCGGATTTTCTGTCAAATTAATAACGTATGTTTTGGTAAAAGTCTGACCGCACTTAACCACATCCACCTGTAAAATTCCGGTTGCCGAAGTACTGATTTCATTAAAGCTTACCGTTGCCGTGGTGCTGTTGATCCCCCCGGTAATGCTTCCGAAATTGGTGGCACTTGTACTGCTTCGGATACTCCACGTGATATGGTCTGCCACCACACCGCCTAAATTAACCGTAAAAGTAGCACTGCTGCTCGGGCAAAACTCTGCCAACCCGCTGTTATTGACAATAACCGGATTAATCACAATTTCGCTTACCGCAAATTCAACTGGTTCAGATTCACATATTACTCCGTTTTTAACGGCTTGTTTTACCACGCGTACCGTTGCCGGTGAACTGGTAAACTGTACATCTGCCTGTGCTCCGGTATTGTCGCCAATCACTTCGCCGTTGGTGGCGCTCCAAACGTAAATAAAACCGGGGTCTTCTTCACTGAGGGTATAAGTATAAGGCGTGTTTAAACATACCTTGTCCGGTCCGTCAATAGTGCCGGTTATAACCGGTATTTCTACTACTTCAACCATGAGAGGGTCAGAATCACAGCCGTTGTAACCTGCGGTAATTACGTGCGTTCCCGGGTTGGGGAAATCGTAATCCATTGTAGTTCCGGTATGCGTATAAACAATATTTCCGTCCAACATAATCTGCCACTGTACCGACACCCCGTTATGCGTATGGAAACTCATCGGATTATTCTGACAATTGGTAAGATCCTGGTCGGTGATAATCTGCGGACGTTCAGCTACTGAAAATTTAATCTCGGCTTCACCCATACATTTACCGTCATTAATCAACGTATTTCTGTATCTGACTTGTAACAGATAATCCCCCGGGGTTGCGCCATCCACCACAATTTCGTTGCGCTGGTCGGTATGTACCAGCATCGGGTGGTTCGGATTTCCGTCAATCATCCATTCAAATTCTGTTGCCGGCCATTGGGGCATTGTAAAGCGTCCCTGAGAGTCCTGACAGACTACGCCCGGTCCTTTAATGATTCCTTTATGTAAGATTACCGGAATTTTAACCGTCGTCCAAACCGGACACGAACAATGCGAACGATAGCTCACATAACCAAAGCCGTCTTCCGGATCTACGTGATCCCAGACTACTTCAATAAAAGTACCGTGATCGGCTACAACCGTTCCTCCGATTACTTTCCACTCGCCACCGCAACCATCGGTTACGCTATACGTTTCGTGCGCTCCTTCGCAAACCACAGATGGACAGGTAATTTCAAATTCACGAGCATCCATAATATTGATTTTCATATCGTACTTAGAGCTACAATTACAGCTGTTGGTAACCATAAGGGTTACATTGTAAGTACCCGGAGTATCGTAAGCATGTGTAGGTTCAAAAAGGCTGGACGTATTACCGTCGCCAAAATCCCAAAAATAATTGACAAGAGCAGAACCGCCGTTGTCATTGGAAAGGTTATTGAAAGAAATCGGTTGAAAAGTACAGAACTCCCATTGATCGGGTTCCGGTCCGTCAATCTCAAAATAGGCTTTCGGACTGATGACTTTTTCTACACAAACCGTCAGTACATCAACGGTGTCATCATCATAGGTAATGGTTAGTGTTAAACTTCCGTTTCCGCCACTGTGCCATTGTACAGAAGCTCCGGTATTACTACTGCTTTGCACACTACCTCCGGTAGCTTGCCAATCGACATTCACAACGCCGTTGGCGGAAAAGCTGTAATTTACCGTACTTTGTTCACAAACGCGAAGACATACGCCTTGTGAAATTTGTTCGTAAAGATTGTAATAATCTTTTTCGCCCCGGTCATCGTAATCAATACACCCTACTTCCTGATCCCATGTCAGGACGGGATTGTGTGCTGTTTGCGCCTTTATACCTAAAGACCACAGGACAATCAGCATCGTGCCCAATGCTCGAAAGAGCAATCTGGTAGTTTTTGTCATAGTTAAGACTTTTTTGATTTGTAGTCATACTTAATAAATTAGATTATTTAAAGGTTAATAATTATTTGAAATATGCTGCATCACCTTTGGATACAGTATCTGTTAAAATTATCTCTTCTCAAAGTTCTATGACAAAAATTATAAAGCTGTGAATTGTTTTTTCTAATCGTATTAATGGAATCAAAATTCCGGCGAAGTCGTTACAATTTTTGCTAGTAAGATTAAATTATGAGTGCAATTTAGAAAGCTTTAACAAACAAGTCAATAGGTAAATTAACTATTTATTAAGTTAATTGGGGTTATAAAACCAAAAAGACAAGGAAAACAAGTGATTTTTTATTGCTTTTTGTGTAAATGACACAGAGGCAGGTATATTTAAATTATTTTATTTAAATCAATTATTCCATATTTTACACAATATAAAATAGCAGACATCATATCGGGAAAATTATATTTTCGCTGTATATTTTGTTTATGAGCGTTAATCGTTTTAGTACTTATACTTAGTTTATTTGCAATATCTTTGGGTTTGATTCCTTTTGCGGTTAGTTCTATAATATCCAGTTCTCTTTCCGTAAACTGGATTTCCATACTTTCAACGTCAACATTTAAATTGACCTTGATTTCATCTATGACAGAAGCCAAACCCTGCTCAAAATAAAAACCGTTGTCTTTCAGATTCCAAATTGCATCTTCCAACTCTTTGGGAGGTGTGTTTTTAGTAAAGTAACCTTGTGCCCCCATCCTGATTACTTTTTTTATTGTATCTGTATCTCTCATGAGGGTAAGTATAGCCGTTTTAATATGAGGAAAACGCTCTTTAATATTTTGATAAGTTTCAAAACCATCCATTACAGGCATTTGCAAATCCAACAGCAATATATCAACCGGTATGTATTCCAACCGTTCTAAAAGTTCTGCTCCGTTAGATGCTTCAAGAACAACAGCCATATCCTTAAATTCCCTGATTAAAAGTGCCAGAGTTTTTCTGAATAAAGTATGATCATCTGTAATTGCTATTCGTAACATAGTCAAATATATTAATAAATAGGATTGAATCGATAATTACTTTTTTAAATGGATTTGTATTTTATTTCCTTTCTCAACCGGAATCTGCATCAATTGAGCCCCCATATATTTAATTCGTGAAGTTATATTTTTTAGCCCCATTCCGTAAGGGGCTTTTAAGCTTTTGTAAAAATCAAATGAATTGCCGTCATCTGTAACTTCCAGAATAATGTATTTACTTTTGTCCCGGATTGCAAAATGTATACAACCAGATTTACCGTGTTTTATTGCATTGGTAACTAATTCCTGTATTATTCTATACAGTTCATAGCCTTGTGTTGAGGGAATGTCTATATTTTCTGCATAATACTCTTCATTAATATCAATTTCGTTCCATTTTCTCACTCTTTCAAAATAGCTCTTCAGAGTTGAAACTAATCCCAAAGTATCTAACATTGGCGGCATCAGGTTATAACTAATATTTCCAATATTGGCAAGTATGTTGCTGAGCGTGCCTTCTACTTCCAAAAATATACTTTTTTTAAAATCATCTTTTTCTTTGCGATAAAGGATGGTAATATAGTTTTGCACAGCACTTAAATCTCCGCTAACGCTATCATGTAAATCGGACGCAATCCGCTTGCGCTCTTTTTTTTCGGTTTCTAAAGTTATATGGAGTAAAGCATCGGACTCCTTTCTGTTTATATCGTGTACTTTCGTACGATACAGCAAAACAATTAAAACAATACCCAAAACAGAAAGTAACATAATTGCTGTTCCAATCCAAAAAAATATTTTTATACCCGTTTCATTTTCCATACCCCAATAATTAAACAAATTCTCAAAATAAGCGTGGCAATAACATTTACCAGCCAGTAATCATAAAAATATAGATGTTTCTCAAAAATAAAACTGCTCAATGTGAACAGAAGTGAGGTACTCGAATAATATATAGCCAATCCGGAAACAAAATAAAAATCAGAATCGTTAAGCAGATTTGGAATCTCCATTTTCTGAAAAAGCTGTTTAAACCATACATACGAAAAAAAGAACACAAATAATGTTAGCGGAATCGTATTAACTGCATTTGCTATAAGTGACTGATACCCTTTCCAAAAGTAAAAAGAGAGAATATATGTAATTACTAATACAATGAAAGATATAGTAAAAACTTTTTTATAGGAAGAATTAAACAGCTTATAAAAAAAATAAAATATAGTCAAAAACTCTAATAATGAATAAATTTGAAACCAGTAGGTTGTATCAATATTTAGAAGAAATGTTCCTATACTTTCGTATAATGTTGCAATAAAAGTCAGCCATACAAAGGGTTGGATGGGGTATGAAACAACAAAAGCTCTTTTTTTCAAGAATAATATAATCAGAGGAATTATTCCAGTAAAAAGAGCTGTATATACAATAGAATAATACAAAATTTAAAGTTTTATCAAAACACTGTTTTTTGGACAATATTTTGGGCAAGGGGATAATCTTTCAAGAATAACACCTTGTGTCATATCTTCTCCTTGTGTATCTACCCCTACCAACACCAGATTATTTTTTCCAGAGGTTGCATCATAACCATTGTAAATACGAACCCCTATGCAGTTTTCCTGCTCTAAAATAAGATTAATTTTACTGCTTCCCGCAAAAAAGGATTTGATAGCCCCCGGATTGTTTTCCTGAAAAGCATGTGTATATTCAATTGCCTGATCTAGTGTAATCACCTCTGAAGAATCTCTATTTATTTCCATAATTAAAAGTTTTATTAACAAATATACACATTGTTAAAGATTATAGTCAATAGGTAATTTACCTATATTAAAAAATAAAACTAAATAAGAACACTTTAATTGACAAATAAATTATAATTATTTTCTATCTTCTATTGAATCGCTCTCAAATTTCACCTATTTGCTTTTAAAACACATTTCGTTTTATTTCCAAAATAAACCCAAAAAGCCTATACAGAAGTATAGGCTTTTTAAGTGTTTGTAATTATTAATCATGAACTGTTTTCAAATAAACTGCATATTATACGATGTTATTTCCACCCTCCGCCCAATGCTTTATACAGTCTTACCTCTGCTGACAATTGATTTCTCTTTATTTCCGCCAAATCCAATTCGCTTTGCAATATACTGCTTTGGGCTGTGATGATTTCGAGGTAGTTTGCCAGTCCGCTTGAAAATAGCTTATCGGCATTACTCAACGCCTTTTGCAGATTCTTAACTCTTGCTTCAGCAAACATTATTTCTTCACGTAATTTTTCGATTTCTATCAATGCATTAGAAACATCACTTACAGCTATCAACACCTGCTTTTTGAATGCAATTACTATTTTCTCTCGTTCATTCTTGGCTACTTCATATTGCGTTTTCAGCCTTTTGCCCTGAAGCAATGGCTGGACAAGACTTCCAGTTAAAGTTCCAAAAAGAGATGCAGGTATATTGAACCAATTATCCGCCATAAAAGAGTTTAATCCGGCATTTGCTGTGATATTTAAAGAGGGATATATATATGCTTTGGCAATACCTACACGAGCGTTAGCAGCCTCCAATTCATATTCCAATGCCTTTACATCGGGACGGAAGCTCAACAATGACGCCGGAATACCTACCGGCAGGCTATCGTGTAATTTCATTTCCAAAATATTGCCGTCTCTCTCAATATCTGCCGGCATTACTCCTATAAGAATGCTTAATGCATTTTCCTGAATAGCAATTTCCTTTTCAAGTTGAGGAACGATTCTCTCGGCTTGTAATTGCTGTGCTGCTGCCTGCTCTACTGCTAAATTTGTTACCTGTCCTGCTTCAAATTGACGAGAAATAACGCGAACCGTCTTTTCACTCAATGCTTTATTTTTCTCAGCAATATTAAGTTGTTCATCCAACATTAACAAATTGTAATACCTGTGAGCTACAGTAGCAATAAGATTTACCTGTATTGCTTTTTTAGCTTCTTCCGTAACGAGATAAGCCGCCAATGCTTCTTTTTTTCGATTATGAATTTTACCCCAAATATCAGCCTCCCAAGAAAATGAAAACCCTAAGGAGTAATCTTCAATGTGATTTGTTTCTAGAAGACTATTAGTACTCATGCCATTTAAACTATTTTCAGACGGGATACTGGTACTGCTATTTACATAAGCATTTAACTGCGGAATTTGCTCCCATTTTGATTGGCGCAATTGCAAACGAGCATTTTCTATATTTTTCAAAGCTGTTAGCATGTCATGATTTCCCTTAACAGCTTGAGTAATCAAATTTTGAAGCTGATGATCCGGAAAAAAAACTTCCCATTCAAAATTGGCAACGGTGGTTGTGTCACTAACTGCAAAAGCATTACGAAATTCCTGTGGGATTTCCAATATAGGAGTTACCGGAGCTTTTGAAGTTTTACAACCGGTTAAAATAAAAGCCAACATCAACGCCAGCATATATATATTGTGTGTTTTCATTTCTGTATTTTTTAATGATGAGGATTCAATTCACTATCCAGACCGCTGTTATTATCTTTTGAGGAAGAAAATTTTTCTTGCAGATATTGAAATATAATAAACAATACAGGAATTATGAAAAGACCTAAAATTACCCCGGAGACCATCCCTCCAACCGCACTGATACTGATAGAGTGATTACCTTGCGCTGAAGGACCCGTAGCGCGAATCATTGGAGTTATACCCACAATAAAGGCCAAAGAAGTCATAATAATAGGTCTTAACCTTAATTTAGCAGCTTCAAGAGATGCTGAAAGCAGTGATTTTCCAGCCCTGCGCCGCTGGACAGCAAACTCCACAATAAGAATAGCATTTTTTGCTAAAAGTCCAATAAGCATTACCAATGCTACCTGAACATAAATATTATTAGAAATCCCTGTTAAACCTATAGCTGCGAAGACACCAAATACTCCTGTAGGAATAGATAGTATTACAGCAAATGGTAGAATATAACTCTCATATTGTGCTGCAAGCAGAAAATAAATAAACAATAAGCTCATCATAAATATTACTGTGGACTGTCCTCCTGAAATAATTTCTTCTCTTGTCATCCCGGAAAATTCATAAGAATATCCCTGTGGTAGATATTGAACAGCTACATCTTCTACTGCTTTAATAGCATCGCCCGAACTTATCCCCGGAGCAGGTATAGCATTTATTCCCATAGAATTAAACAGATTATAACGAGATGCATTTTCAGGACCGTATACTCTTTTTAGTTGTACGAGTGTGTTGACCGGAACCATTTCACCTGTTTTATTTTTTACATATACGGCAGCCAATGATTCGGATGTTGCCCTGTTGTCTTTGTCTGCCTGCATCATTACGCGATAATATTTTCCAAATCGATTAAAGTCAGAAACCTGTATACTGCCGTAATAAGCTTGTACGGTTTGTAATAAATCTTTCACACTTACGCCTAATTGCTCTGCTTTAATATCATCCACTTCCATTTCATATTGCGGATAATCTGCTCTGAAAGGGGTAAAAGCAACAGCTATTTCCGGTCTTTTCATTAATTCGCCAATAAATTTATTGCCTACTTCGCTAAATTTATCGAGTCTGCCTCCCGTACGGTCCTGAAGTACAAAATCCAATCCGTCAATATTGCTGAACCCCGGCACAGTTGGAAATGTAAATACAAAGAAATCAGCCCCTTTAATAACGGAAAGCTTACGGCTAACTTCGTTCATTATCTCATTAATATCACTGACTTCCCCCCTTTCTTTTAAAGGCTTTAAATTTAAAAACAAAACACCAAATGAAGGACTGGAAGATTGTGTTAGCATATTAAAGCCAGAGAGTCCGTCTATCTCTCTGTTAGCTTCTACCGTCTGAATTTTTTCTTCTGCTTCTTCAAGCACTTTAACTGTTCGATCCAAAGAAGAACCCGCAGGCATGGATACCGACACTACAATAAACCCTTGATCTTCTGAAGGGATAAAACCTGAAGGGGTTTTGTTCATCATCCATATTGTAGACAATATTATCAATGCTAATCCGCCAATACTTAGTTTTTTGTGACGGATTAAAAAGCGAAGACTGCCGAGATAACGATTTGTCATTTTTTCAAAGCTTTTATTAAATCCGGCAAAAAAACGTTGTTTAAATCCTATATTTTCCTGATTATTCTGAGAATTTTCTATATGATTTTTCTTGAGAAAAAGTGCTGCTAGAGCAGGACTAAGAGTCAAGGCATTTACTGCTGATATAAGAATAGCAATAGCAAGCGTAAAAGCAAACTGTCGGTAAAAAACGCCTGTTGAACCTTCCATAAAACCTACCGGAAGAAATACTGCCGACATAACCAGCGTAATAGAAATAATAGCTCCTGTAATTTCGCTCATTGCAGACGTTGTTGCTGCCTTAGGCGACAGATGCTTGTGTTCCATTTTGGAATGTACAGCTTCTACCACCACAATTGCATCGTCCACGACAATCCCAATGGCGAGAACCAAAGCAAACAGCGTTAACAGATTTATAGAAAAGCCAAACAAATTCATAAAGAAAAAAGTTCCCATAAGAGCTACCGGAACTGCAATGGCGGGAATAAGTGTTGATCTAAAATCCTGAAGAAAGAGATATACAACTATAAAAACCAGCAAAAATGCTTCAATAAGCGTTGATTTTACCTGTGCTATAGAAGCATCAAGCATTACTTTTGTATTATATATATCTACGCGTTTAATTCCTTGAGGAAAGTTCTTTTCAGCTTTTTCCAGTAACTCATTTACAGCGATCTGTATTTCGTTTGCATTAGACCCCGGCAGCTGGATTACCATAATATTGGTACCGGGTTTACCGTTAATCCTTGTAAAATTGCCATAAGTATATGAGCCAAACTCGATATTTGCAACATCTTTTAAATATAAGATGGATCCATCTGGATTAGTTCTTATAATCATATTTTCATAATCAGCTGGTTTACTTAGCTTTCCTTTATATTTTATAACGTACTCAAAAGATTCTGTACTATTTTCTCCAAATTTACCTGGTGCTGCTTCCAGGTTTTTATCCTGTATTGCTGCCATTATTTCTTTTGGAGTAATATTATAGGCAGTTATTTGAGACGGATTGAGCCATACTCTCATAGAATAATCCTTATTACCACCAAATATCGCTGCCTGCCCTACTCCGGGTATCCTTTTAATTTCAGGAACTATATTAATCTGAGCATAGTTGGTGAGAAAAGTTTGGTCATACGTTTTTTCATCTTCCGAATATAAAGCTGTTACCATAATAAGGCTGTTTTGCTGCTTTGCTGTGGTAATTCCCGCCTGTATGACTTCCGTTGGCAGCTGACTTGTAGCCTGTGCTACTCTATTTTGCACATTTACCGCAGCCTGATCTGGATCGGTTCCCAACTTAAAATAGACGGTAATAACAAGCGAGCCATCATTACTTGCAGTAGAATTCATATAAATCATGTCCTCTACTCCGTTAATGGATTCCTCCAGTGAAGGTGCTACAGAACGTAGTACCGTTTCTGCATTAGCACCCGGATATAATGCAGTAACCTGAACAGCAGGTGGTGCAATATCAGGAAACTGCTGCAATGGTAATTTAAACAGACTTAAAGTACCTAAAATTACCAATAGTATAGATATAACCGTTGCCAAAACTGGTCGGTCTATAAATTTCTTAAACATTTTATCAGTATGAAATTAAATTATAAATTATCTGTTGGAAAAACTAATTTTGGTTTCCAGTTTTTCTGGTACTATTACAGTTCCTTCCTGCAAATTTTCAAAACCTTTATACACAATTCTGTCACCTGATTTTAATCCGTCGCTAACAAGATATGCAGTACCACTTTTTCCTGATACTTTGATTGGCTGTTTGGTTACTTTATTATTTTGGTCAACAGTATATACAAAAACCCTGTCCTGCACTTCTACTGTAGCTGCTTGCGGTATCACAATAACATCGTTATGGTCTATATCCAGACGAACTCTTCCTGTATTGCCTGAACGAAGAAGTCCTTTTGTGTTCGGAAAGCTTGCCCGAAGTGTAATTGCTCCTGTGGTATTATTTACCTTTCCATCAATCATATCAATGTACCCTCTTTGTTCATATTCAGTATTATCAGAGAGTATTAAGGTCAATAATGGTAAATTTTTAATTTTTTCGTTCACTGTATTGCCTTGATGCTTTTTGTCGAAAGAGAAAAAATCCGATTCACTCATCGAAAAATACGCGCGAATTTCGGCATTGTCTGACAGTGTTGTCAGAGGCTGCGGATCAGCCATTGCAATAAAGCTACCTTGTTTTTTAGGCAAACGTGTAATATATCCACTAACTGGTGCAGTGATATTAGTATAACCAATATTTATTTTTGCAGCAGAAACGGCAGCTTCTGCCTGTTTTTTGTTAGCTATTGCAATATTTAATGCAGCCTGTGCTGATTTTAATTGATATGCGGAAACGATACTATCTCTAACTAGAGGAGAAATCTTTTCTACTTCGAGTTTAGCATTAATGAGTGCCGCATCAGCAGCAGTTAACACTCCTTCTGCCTCGTTAAGTGCTTCGCGATATCGTTGCTCTTCAATTTTAAAAATTGCTTGACCTTCAGACACATAAGCGCCTTCATCTACAAAAATTTTCTGTAAATAACCATCTACCTGTGAACGTATTTCTACATCAGAACGTCCTTCAAGTGTTACAGGAAATTCTTGCCAAGTATAAGCATCTTGTTCACTTACACTGTATACAGGCAATTGAACGGGAGTGGTATTAACTGGTACTGTTTGTGTTCCATTGGAATTGCAGGAATAAATTAATCCCGCAATCGCAAAGAGATAAATTAAAGTTTTTCTTTTCATTTTATATGTTGATAATTCATTAATTTTATTTCATTCTGAACCAATCAGTACAGAATTATTCCAAAAAATAGCAAGTATTTTAAATACCCGCTAATGCATTGCCTCTTTTAATTTTCTGTTTATTGCCATAATTATTTATTTAAAATTACATTCTGAACTAATCAGTACAGAATTAAATATGAAATTTAAAAAAATTATAAAAACTTCTTATGCTAAACCAAATTTGCTCTTATTGTAATATACCAGCTTTATCAGATAATCTTTATTTACTTCTTCTAGTCATTCTGAACCTTGCGGTTTAATAAAATTTTAAAAAAAACCTATGCTCTTAAATAAGCTTTTAATCCATCAGCCATTTTATTTATCAGATTGACGTTTTTATACAACATATAAGACTGCTGAAATCCACTGAATGAATTTAGCATCACATGAGCTATTATTGTAGCATCTTTTTCTTTCGGAATACTACCTTCTTTTTGTGCACGCTCAATAAATGTTGTAAGAATTTCTACCATTTTCTGACTGCCGGACGTTAAAATTGCCTGAACCGCCGAGTCATTTGCCATTTCAAAAGAGGTAATGGTTACAAAACAAGCTGTTTTTTTCATATAGCTTTCATTAGCCTTTTTATCTATGAGAGCATCTAATTGCTCAATCGCCGGAGTCTTACAACAGCTTACCGCATCCTTATATTCACATTGTATTTGTGTATAAAATGTTTTTAAACATTCTACAAAAAGCGTTCTTTTATCAGTAAAGCTGTTATACAAACTACTCTTGTTAAGTTGTGTGGCTTCTACCAAATCATTTAGTGACGTATTGCTATACCCTTTTTCCCAAAACACTTCAAGTGCTTTGGTTATTTTTTCTTCTGGAATAAATTCAATACTTCTTGCCATAACTTTTGTAAAGGTATATATTTTAAACCAAACGGTACAAATAAAAATTCATTTTTTTTATATTATTTTAATACGTTATCTAGGATAGCATATAACTTGATGTATTTCATCAAAAAAACGAATATAGCAGTAGAGGTTTTCATAATTTTAATATTCCATATTCTTACCGTTTTTAAGTCGAAAGTTAAAAACATATAGGTGAAAACACAACTAAAATATAGCGGAACGAACTATAAAAATTTATTTAAACACGATAAATACATCACCAATATGTCATATTCCTCCGGTTTATTTTCTTTATCCTGATAATAATCAATAAAACTAAGAAATTTGTTGTAGCAATCCAAAAATGGCTGGTTATTATTGCCGCCGCCGGTTAAATCTATCGGCAAGCCCGTTACAGGATCATGCGGCAAGCCCGTTACAGGATCGTAAATATAACCGGTTACCGGGTCTATAATCCAACCGTCCTCGGTGGTCTGTACGCAAACCAGCTTATTGATTTCTTCCAATGCTTTACAGTAATCTGTAATTTTAATAGTTCCATCAAATTTAATGCATTTTCCAGGATTTAAAGGGTCATACTCCACAAAATTCAGTTTGTAGAGCGTAAATTTATTTATAATCTGCAAAATCTTTGCCCGGCAATCTGCCTAAAGAAGTGGTAATTGAAGATAAAACAACTGTCGAACAGATACAGCTTATTCAACAACTCGAAGAAGAGGACAAAAAAACAATCTTTAAACTCATTGATAAAATGCTGACCAATAAAAAGTTTAAAGACTTCTTTAATATTTTTCTAAAGCTATTAATTTAAATTCTAATCCTTTTTTACTGGCTTTTAAATAGTTATATGATGTACTAAGATAGAGATTATTATTATAAATAATCAGTGGCGTTGGAGTATTATACTTTAATTTATACACAACATCCCTATCTATATCCCTCAGTTCTTTTCTTTTAGTCCAAGGACCAAATTTAGTAGGAATAGAGTGTAATTCATATCTACTCAAAGTATCTAAGCATATTAAATCTTTAGTCCCTATATTAAGTCCTTTGTCAGTAAATTTATCGTATTTTTCTAATTCATTAAATACCTGTTGAACTTCTTTAGGTAACTCATTGAAATTAATCACCTTATAACTCATCCATGATATATTATAGCTATTATTTGAACAATATGAAAATAAAATAACTATACTAAAATACCTCATTATTCTAATCATAAAAACTCATTTATTCTGTCTTTTTTATCCAATCATTAACTCTATTATGCGAATTATGAAAATCCCCACCTATTCCCTGCGGATTATCTACAGAAATATTAGTGGCATTATCAAACTTGCGTTTTGCAGGTCCGTATTCTCCTGTGCCTTTAACTGTTGATTGAATAGGACTAACTACAATTCCCTTTCCTCCTTTATTTTGTACAGGATCCTTTTCATCATATACATTCACGTGATTTACTCGTGCTTTAGCATTTTCTGATAATTGGTAATCATTTCTTACAGGCGTATTAATTGTTAATAAATTAATTTCTACACCATTAAATTCTTCTAATTCACTTAAAATATTTGCCGCTATTATACCTACATTTCCTCCATGACTATGTCCTACTATCGTAATAGGTTCTTTTATATCCGCTCCTTTTCGTTCATTAACTATATGCATAACTAATTCAGAGGCAGCCCTATACCTTTGTTTAGAATAATTTCCTCCTGACCATTCAAAAGATGCTCCTAAATTTGAATCACCAAAAAGATTTTTTGTTGCTCCTATTAATGCATCAAAATTTTTCCATGTATTATTATTCGACCATGTTCCATGTACAGGAAATATTTTTCTCCCATCAGGATCAATTGCATTAATTGGGTTATTAGCTACATAAGTGTACGGATTAATAGGATAATATTTCTCAGCTAATGGATCAACACTTAAAAAGATACTAATAGCAGGATCGTAATATCGCGCACCATAATAGTAGTATCCCGTACTTTCATCTAACTCTTTACCGTTAAACTTATACACATTTTCAAAGATGTTGTTAGTCCCAATAGTACAAGAGAAATGCTTTCTAATGTGTTGATAGATCTTATTTACATTTTATTTTAGGTATTGGCACAAATCCCTTATTAGTAATAATTCTTTTATATTCTTTAAGATTTTTTTTGCAAAAGAAATATTTAGCTCCCTTTAGTTTGTCGTCTGTTGCAATATCTATAAAAGGAAATACATCACTATTTTGAATCACATTATTAGAAATCAACTGCTCCAAAATTCTCCTATCACTACTATAATTATCATCCCACCAAACAAACAATTTGTTCTTATATACTCGAAATCTATTGGGAAGTTTATTATCTTCAAACTTTTTCTTTTCACTATACAGAAATTTATTTTCTAAATTATCCATTATATCTATATAATAAATTCTATCCTCAATAATTTCAAACCCTAGATTAAAGACTTTACCTTTACTAAATAATGTAGTATTTGAAAAATCCATTATACTATATAAAATAGCATCTTCATAATTCTCCTCTTTGTGAAAAGAAGTTTTTCCAGATGAACAACCTACAATTATAAAAAAGAACAATAAATACAAAAAACACTTCATAATATTCAATAATTAGTATAATTTACTATATGAGGCTTTTTACCTCTCCCATCAGGATGAGTTAAAATGTAAAAATTCAATTTAGAGTCTGACTTCAAAGCATTATTTCTTGATTTTAAATCTTGTCCTGACGGAAAAAACTTATTAGGTTCATTAGGGTGAGTGTGAAACATACCCTTCATTTTAAATTTTTTAAATTCTTCCATAGTGCTTGATAACCTTCCAATAGCAGAAGTCCCTTTAGATTTATTTTTTGTATAAGTATTATTAATATAACCACCTATTGTTATGTGTGTCGTTTCTTTTGTTTCATCATTTGAAAAATATGCACCTCCAATCTCTCTTCTTACATATTCAGATAAATTAAGTACAAAACTTTCAACTCCCTCTTGAGTCGCCTGACCATCACCAACTCTCACAACATTTGAATCATTTTTAAAGTTCAAACCATCAGATAAAATACCTTTATCAATATTATCAATAGCAACCTTGGGACTTCCATCTTTATTAGTCCTTACCTCTCCTTTACTGTTAGTTTTTAATATTCTATCGAGCTTATTATTGGTCTCTCCAATCTGTTTTACATCACCGGTTTTTTTATTTAATGTATAATCTGTTTCAGCTTCCATCCCCGTCGGGTCAATCAGATTAATAGGATTGTTGTGTACGTAATGGTATGGATTCCAAGCAGGGAACTGCTCCGCTAATGGATCCACACTCAAAAAGATACTGATAGCAGGATCGTAATAACGTGCTCCATAGTAGTAATACCCCGTACTCTCGTCTCCTATCCTCAATTTTTCAAAACTTTATTTTTAAACCCCAACCATAACAAGTTGGGGTTGGGGTTTTATTTTGAACAAAGCCAGGAGGCTTTGAACAGTGGGAAAAATTTCTCAATTATATATAATTAGTCCTTTTGAATTCAATGATTCATAAAATTGAGGTTCTTTTTTCCTTAAATCTTTATTTAATATTATATTTCCTCTCCATAAAGTATCTTTCTTAATGATAATATGCCCTATACTTGGAACGCCATTAACTACTTTAGTATATATCTTTATCAACTCAAAATCATAATTTTTTCCAACCTTTATCCTTAATTCTTTTTCATTTCTTTTTGCCTCAAATATAGGTTTTTTAGTATAAGAGATAACAGAAATAGTATCTTTTAAATTATCAATTGCCTTAATAAGGTAATAATGCTTCTTTTTATTTACCTCTATTATATAAATTTTTTTATGTGAAATTTCAAACTCATCTTCAAAAATAAGTTTTTTATTTGAAAAACAACTTACTAAAAACATACTTATAATAACTAAAATATACTGCTTCATCTGGATAAATTATTTATCTCTTTAATTTTTGGAAATTTAAAAGCCGGGTTTGGATTAGGTTTATACATAAAGAAATTTCCTGAATCATGTTGTTTAAAGTCTGGCTGAACATAATTTTTATCTATTTTCATTGCTTTTTTATGAGCTTTCATATATGCTTTGTACTCTTTTGTTCCCTCTGTTATAGGTTTTCCCTCTCCGGGAGACTTTACAGCACCAATATACGATTCTAAGACTTCATGTTTTGCTGTACTACCTTTTGGTATTTCATAAAACTCATCTATATCAGACATTTGACGAGGATTAACTGTTTGGCTAGCTATAATTCTTCCAGATTCATCTACTTTACTTCCTTCATAAACACCTCCTAACATAGCTTCAGTATCACTGTAATAATTACTATCCGTTGCATTTACATTCACTTGAATACCTGTTGAATTAATTGCCTTAAGCAACATCTTATCTGATTTTGATTCAGCTTTAGTATCATTTGTTCCAACCTTTCCATTCTCATCCATAGTTAACTTTAACTTAGTTGAAGATTGTAATTGTGTGAAAGCTTCTTGCTTCTTTTCTCCTTTAATAATAACCTCTTCTGCCGCCATCCCCGTCGGGTCAACTAAATTAACCGGGTTATTCATCGTGTAAGTGTATGGATTATAATTCGGGAACTGTTCCGCCAGTGGGTCAACACTTAAAAATATACTAATAGCAGGATCGTAATAACGTGCTCCATAGTAGTAATACCCCGTACTCTCATCCAGCTCTTTGGCATTAAACTTATACACATTTTCAAAGATGTTGTTGGTGCTTTGCTGTACCATTACTTCTCCAAACGGCAGGTATTCTATGTACTGGCACGGCATACCCAATATATCGGTAATGTACGAGGTACTGCCCAGATGGTCGCTGTGATACCACCAAACCGGTCCGCGCTGTACAAAAGGATCGGATTCTAACTCGGTAGGCTCCGGCTCTTCATCATCCCACGTATCATCCACACCCGTACCCAAATCTATCTCCGGAAAATCGGGTATTTCTACTTCCTCTTCTTCCGGAAGGTCAGGTACAGTCAGATCACAAAACTTTACAAAACACGCTGCCTCCGTACCTTCTGTATGCGGCAGCTGAATACATTCCCAACAATACACTAACACACAGATTGCAAATCCGTACTATCGGATTATAATTCTATTTCATATATTTGGCAATATCACGATAATCCAAAACCTCAATAAGTTTTCCGTTGCGGTAATGCTTTACTATCAACTCGCCTTTTTTCTTTGAAATTGAATCTCCTAATTGAAATTTTGTCTCCCAATCCGAAGGAACATAAAAATTATATTTATCCGATTTTAATGTTAATGTATTATGACTCATTTTTAACCTATATATAGAATCTATTTTACCTATGAATTCTGTGTTTATCTCATATTTTAAAAAGGCATATTTATCTGTAACAGTTTTCCAGAAGACCCAACCAAAAAGACCAATAATGGGGGAAATAACCATAAATAGCAGAAAGTATTTTACTTTTTTATCAACTTCAAAATTTTTCATTATCTAAAATACTTTTTTACACATAAATACTATAGTTCTATTTTCAAGATCTGAAGTAATTTCCCATCACGATAGTGTTCTATAACAAGTTGTCCTTTCTTCTTTGAGATAGAATCTCCAACTTCAAACTTATTTTCCCATAAAGGAGTAATTTCATAAATACATTGATTTGTTTTCAAAGTTAAAATATTATGGTTCATTTTTTGCCTATAAATAGAATCTATTACTCCTATACATTCTATTTCCTTTTCTCGTTCTAAAAAGCGTTCTTCAAAGCTTCTTTTATCAAAAAAATCAGGAACAATGATCCAAGAAAATAAAAATAGCAAAGGAATAAAGCACGCAAAAATTAAAAATACTTTCAATCGATTAGAGATTTGAATCTTTTCCATAATTAAAACGTTTTAGTAGTTCCAAACGAATACATGCCTCCTACTCTCCAACTTCCTCCGGATCCAAAACCTGCTTGGTTTGTTCTATATCCTGACCTATGATCTCCAAATTTTGATGGATTCATTTTATCTGTAGCATGCCAATCACTCTTTACACTTCCTCCCTTTGTCCAGGAAGCATCAAAGAGCGGAGTAGAAACTCCTGCATTATATCCTCCACTGTTTCCTGCAAAATCACTATTTAAAAATTGATTATTTCCGGTAGGAGCTACTGTTCCTGCATCCCATCCGGCTCCTCCTCCGAATCCAATATTGCCATTAAAATTAATAAAGAAATCCGTATTTCCCACAGCATCATTTACCAATCCTACTTGAACCCCAAAACCTCCTATCAATGCACCATCAAAGCCAATGGAAAGAAAACTTCCTTGGGTTTGCTTTGGTTTAAAAACAGAACCATATTCGTTTGTAAATGTTTTGCTTGAATTAACCCCCAAAGTAGTTCCGTTTTTAGTGACAGTTCCATCATCATTTAATCTAACAGCGTCAACGCTTTCTCCATTTCTAACCGTAGATACCGTTGTATTAACTCCTATATAGCGAGCGTTTTTTCCGTGATACTCTGTAGCTGTTTTTTGGTCTTTAACCCTATCATCCCATTTATAGGTATTGTTTTCTTTAACCCACTCTTCTCCTTCCATCCCCGTTGGATCAATAAGGTTAATCGGGTTGTTGTGTACGTAATGGTATGGATTCCAAGCAGGGAACTGCTCCGCTAACGGATCCACACTTAAAAAGATACTAATAGCAGGGTCGTAATACCTTGCTCCATAGTAGTTATACCCCATACTCTCATCCAGCTCTTTACCGTTATCTCCAATTTTATAGTGTTTGATTTTTTTAGGTAATCTAACACTCAGGTTGCAAATCCGCGCTATAGGATAAAAAAACACTAACTTTCAAAATTAAATTTAATTAAAAACTTGTGGAAAAACAACATTACTAATTTTATTTACTTCCATATTATGTTGATAAACCGGAATTAGTTCATTTGTAAAAACAAAACGATATAAACAAATAATTTCCTCATCATCATAAAATTTCAAAAAATCAAAAAAGATTTTCTCTTTTAATTCTTTTTTAAAATCATTACCCAATATAACTAATTCATTTTGATTTTTTTCCAGCATTATAAATACTTTACTATGCTCTTTTGAAGTGCCAAATTTAAAAGCTCTTAGTTTTAAACTACAACTAAAAGTTATTTCTTCAGTCCAAAATAAAACAGAATTTTTATTTTCAGAATTTTCAATCAAAAATTTAATATCTACATCATTAAGCTCATGATTTTCATATAAATATTTAATCATTTTGTTTTTTAAGTTACTATCTATCTTCTGACTATAAAGATTAAGAGCTAAAAACAATAGAATAATTAATATGATATTTTTATTTCCAAGCATTTTCTATTTATTTAACTGTTGATAAATTTCTTTTGAAACTTTATTAGGTTGTGCTTCGGTATCTGAAGATTTCCTTTGTAATTTATTAAGATGTGAAGACGAATTAGAATCAAATATATGTTCTATTTCATGCCCAAATGTAGTGGATAAATTTTCATCTATTGAATATTTAGAAGGAGAAAAACTCTCTCCGTCATAACTAACTTTTATATAATCAGCATATTCACTTTCTAAAATATCCGAATAGGCTTTTGGATAAAGGTCTATTCTACCTGAAGTTATTTTAGTTGGATTATCCTTGTCATCAACTGAAAGAGGTGTAGTATAGCCAAATGTAATTTTACTATTAAAGACACCAGACTCTCCTTCTCTTCGTCCTTCATTTATTGCCACATCTATCTTAACATCTTGACTTAAAAGCGCTTTATCAAGTTGTGCTTTACCTTTTGTAGTCTGCAACATAGCATTACCTAACTGTTTAAATTTATTAGAAGTATTAGAAGACCACGTGATTTCTCCTTTTTCATTTTTCGTATAACTAATCGATTTTCCATCTGTTCCAGGTATCCAATCACTCCCCTCCGGTGCCATCCCCGTAGGATCAACTAAATTCACCGGATTATTCATTGTGTAAGTGTATGGATTATAGTTCGGGAACTGCTCCGCCAGTGGATCCACACTTAGGAAAATGGATATACTTGGATCATAATACCTTGCTCCGTAGTAATAGTATCCCGTACTTTCATCTAGCTCTTTACCGTTAAACTTATACACGTTTTCAAAAATATTGTTTGTACTTTGCTGTACCATTACTTCTCCAAACGGCAGGTATTCGATCTGCGTAGAAACAAGACAATTACTCGTTTGAATTTCAATAGGTTATTTCACATATACTTTTTTATTAAAATATACTTTTCTTGCAATTGAATCATGTGTATTTAAATCTATACCGCTATTTTCATAATTAGGGTGAATTTCTTGAAGAACACCTCTAAAGTCATATTCTCCTGGTTTTAAAAACTTTAAAGCAGTGACTACTTGTAAATTATAGGATTCATATTCTTTCGTTCGTTTCTCATTCTTTAAACTTAATAAAGTATCTAATTCGATTTCATAAAAATTAGAATAATCACTTTTTAATTTATGAGTATTGTCTTTCGGAACATATACAATTACATCTGAATCAAATGAGAAAAGAGGCATTTCTAACGTGATTAAAACTTTCGCTACTTCATTTACTTTTATAGTGTCACTTTTCATCTCAATCTTAATGTGATTTCCAATATTCTTACGAATGTTTCCTCTATCGTCATAATACCATCCTTGATTAACATACTGATCATCATCAATAATTAAATATTCTAACTTCTTTGATATTTGATTATCATCATTATAAAAATTCCACTCTCCCACTCTTTTATTCTTATATAGAACTCCTTCTTCTACTTTCCCACCTATTTTAGAGTACAAAACCAATCTTATAGAATCTTCTTTTAAAATATATTGAATACTTTTAACCATACGTTGTGGCACATCATAAAATTCAACAATTGAATCTCTTATTTTTCCATTTGTATAGTAGCATAATAATTTTAGATTTTGACTCTGATAATATTCTTCATATACTCCGTTTAAATGATTATTTTTTTTATGATAAACTTTATATAATGATCCATCACTATAATACTCTTTTTTCTTACTACATGCTATAACAAACAATAAACATAAAAATATTAAAAACTTATTTTTCATAAATATATTATCATTTAATCTCCTTTATCTTAATACTAATTGAATCTATACCGTCAAATTGCAAAAGATTTTTAGAAACTGATTCTGCATTTTTTATTCCAACAGGATTTAAACTAGGATGAGCTTGATTACTTACATCTGCTTTAGAATATCCTGTAACGGAGAATATTGTATCCTTATATTGGGTTGTTTTTGATCTTAAATCATTCACAGCTTTATTAGCTTTTTCAACAGATTGAGGAGCATCCATACCTTCTTTAAATAATTCTAATTTTTGCTTGGTATTACTTACAACATTAGGTAAGCTTGCGTCTGTCATTCCATTTCTCTTTCCTTTTACAGGAGCTCCAGCAAATCCAGCAGCTTGTAATATTGGATCTCCATTTATCGCTTCATCAGGATTTCCTGTTGTTTTAGTTCCTTCCCCTCCTCCATTTTTACTATAAAAATTAGTTCCCCCATCTGTATTTACTCTAGGAGCTTCTTGTGCCGTAGATGGTTTTAATACAGACTTAAACCAATCTACTGATCTCTTATAGCCACTATTATTATAGAATAATTCAAGTTTACCCATTTTTTTCTCAGGATCTCCATCACCTACTCCCTCTGGTGCCATCCCAGTAGGATCTGTAAAATTAACCGGATTATTCATTGTGTAAGTGTATGGATTATAGTTCGGAAACTGCTCTGCCAGTGGGTCTACAGATAAAAATATACTGATAGCAGGATCGTAATAACGTGCTCAATAGTAGTAATACCCCGTACTCTCATCAATTATTCCGTTATCTGCAATTTTGTAAGGCTTTGTTTTAAAACACTAACGCTTTGTAAAAGGTTGGAATGATTATTAACTTAATAACTACCACAACAATCTGTTTATTTCTCACAAAGCCCATTCACCATATTGATTTTCTTTAAGAAAATTTAAACTATCTCTCTTCAAATCATTTAAAAATTCAGGGTCAGCAATTGATTCCTTGTCTATTCCTGCCTTATTCAGCTTATATCTACTACTTTCAAAAACAAATTCATCTACACCAAATATTACCCTAACTTTATGGATACGAAAATCTTTATTATAGTAAATTCTTATTATTGATTGTGGTCTATAATATTGTGATATCGTTGAAATAAATTCCTCTCCTCTACTATAATTGTAAACATCTATCTTATACACATCATTCAACGGAGTTAACGTATCAACAACACTATAATAAAAATTTTTCTTTGACAATATCTCTTTACTAATTATTTTATCATTTTTACCCATTAAAACATTAATAGAATCCAAAATAAACGAGTCATTCTGTTTTTTTAAAACTAACAAACTTTCTTTATCTCCATTAGAATACTTAAAACTAAATTTAAGTTCTATTTCATCTTTGTCATAAGATACATCTAATTGACAATCATACGAAGTTGTTTTATTTATTTCTTTTCGTGCAAATCCGTCTTTTGATTTTAATTGACATCCCACCAACAATAAGATCAAGCTAATAAGACTTATACTTTTTATCAGCATTCTCAAATGATTTCTCATAATTTTTAGTTGACATTTCATTTCTAAATGATTTATACTTACTATATCCTCTATGACTAACCTCCTCACCATTGGCACCTTTCTTTAATGCTTGATGATCACTTTCACCTGAAGAGAAAGTGCCATTATTTAATGCTCTAGCAGTTGCTTCACTACCATTTTTCTCATAAAACTCAATAATATCCTCTACTTTATAACCGTGTATGAAATTTTCATGCCCTAACGATTCCAAAAGTGTTCCTTCATCATATCTTGAATCAAAAGTAGTTTCAAAATATAAATTTCCGCTTTTCTCATCAATTCTAGATCTAAACATTGCTTCTGTAGTTCCCCAATAATTTCCATGTTCATTAGGGTCAGATATATTCATATCAACTACTCTTAATTCATATTTTGAGTATTTTCCTTCTTCTGTTGCTTTTATCCCAAGAAACGTACTTCCTTTTCCCATAAATTGCTTTACAAAATTCCCTCCTTCTTGAGATGAAGCAAATGCACGATATGCTTGTGAAAAATTCTTAGTAAACCTATTTTTATAGTAATCTAATGTCCTTGTTTTTGAGTTATAAACATACGCACTAGGCACTATCTTTCTTCCGTCAGGATCGACAAAATTCATGGGATTATTTCCCACATAAGTATAAGGATTTATATTTGGGTAATCTTCCGCTAGTGGATCCACACTTAAAAAGATACTGATAGCAGGATCGTAATACCGTGCGCCATAGTAGTAATACCCCGTACTCTCATCTAACTCTTTACCGTTAAACTTATACACATTTTCAAAGATGTTGTTGGTGCTCTGTTGTACCATTACTTCTCCAAACGGCAGGTATTCTATGTACTGGCACGGTTTGCCCAATATATCCGTAATGTACGAGGTACTGCCCAGATGGTCGCTGTGATACCACCAAACCGGTCCGCGCTCTTCCATCGGGTCAGCTTCAATTTCGGTAGGCTCCGGCTCTTCATCATCCCACGTATCATCCACACCCGTACCCAAATCTATATCCGGAAAATCGGGTATTTCTACTTCCTCTTCTTCCTCTGTTTCCGGAAGAGCAGGTATGGTCAAACTACAAAATGTAATGATATACCTGCTTGGGGTAACGTATCCGTTTTGATTTTCTTCCGTCAATTCTTCCACCCCGGGTAATTCCAAACACCTAGGACATTTTTCACAAAACAGACATCTCCAATACCTAATCAGATCGTCATATTCAGCCGGTTTATCTTCTTTATCTTTGTAATAGTCTATAAAATTAAGAAAATTGTTGTAACAATCCAACTCTAATTGGTTACCGGTGTTGCCCCCATTGCCGCCACCTACCAAATCTATCGGCAAGCCCGTTACAGGATCATGCGGCTGTCCCGTTACCGGATCGTAAATATATCCTGTACCCGGGTCTATAATCCAACCCTCATCCGTGCGCTCTATACAGCCCAATGTATTAATTTCTTCCAAGGCTGCACAATAATGATAACCTGTAATAATTATTTGCCAGGTACTGCAAGGAACAGGAGACCCGGGAGGGTCAGCACATATACTACCATATATTCTATGTCCGTTGAGAATTTCCAAAATAGCATTTCTGCAATCAATCTTTTCCGGGGTGTTGTACAGAGTATTGAGCAAAAGGTTGATCTGGTTTTCACAGATTTGTTCTGATAAAGACGGATTTGCCAAAGGAACAACATTCTGATTCATTGTTGATGGAGTATTGTTTGCTCCAACCAATTGTATGCTGTTGTGTTGTCCGTTTGCCTGCATCGGCATCACCGCTCCGTGCGCAGATACCTGAGTCTGATTCAGATTTTCATTGGTAAAATACCCCTTATTTTCCGAATCTCCGATGCGCGAAGCAAGCCGTTTGCCGTTGATGTAATAGTGCTTGGTATAACTCTTTTTAGTATACACCATATTGCCATTCGGATACAATACTTCCTCTGCCCCATACATCCCGTTTAACGGATTGCCGCCGTTTACGGCTATATTATTGCCGCCCTGCAGCCTTTTTGCCACGCGTTCGCCCTTGCCGTCATAGACGTACTGATTCATCACTTTTCCATCGTCGTCTATAATATCGGTAATGTTGTTGTTGGCATCCCATCTAAAAGCTCTACTGCTATAAGTTTGATTGGGTACTCCTGTTCCCAATTCAATATACTCTATATTGCCGTTAGGCATATATTTAAAATACTGTCCAAAACCGCCTCCCCCATAAACCGAATTCTCCATAGCAGTTACTCTCGGCAGTGTCGCGTCTTCATAACTATATTGTCGATTTATCGAATTTTCAGCATGTGTGGTCTGCGTCGTGTTTTTATCATATACCGTATGTACCTGATCTTTACTCAAAATAGAATGGTCTGCTCTATACTGCATATTCAGACTGTATTGGTGCGTTTCCAGCAACCCGTCCCAAGACCCGTTAGCCTGCTGTAAACGATTAAAAGCGTCATACACATATTCTTTTTTGTATACTCCCCCCACAACCACGTTGTCGTGCTGGCTAAAGTTGTTGAACATACTGGTCACGTTGTTGTTTTTGTCGTACCCGTACACGTTTCGCATAAACACATTGAGACTTTCCGGATCGTTTTCACCCGGTGCCGACAATTGCGCGGCCCGCAAACGCTCGGTCAGGTCAAACTCCTGTTTCATTTCCACGCCGTTGCCATATAAAATATAATACGGCTGATCCAAATGATTGTACTTCGCTTCTTTTAAATAATACTCTTCATGGTCATTTTTAATTTCAATCAGCTGACCAACAGCATTGTAACTGTACAGTACTTTTTCGCCATCCGGATACGCCAGCTCCAAAATCCTGCCCCATGAATCGTATTTATACCGGCTTTTAAAATAGTGACTATCTCCGTTTATATCTTTTAGCATTTTGATGTCTTCCACCACTTCGCCCAACTTGCCGTATTTAAACTCGTGATAGCCCGACAAATCTTCCATCCTTTCCAAACGCCCTCCGCTTTCATATGTAAAATGCGCTGTAATACTTGGTTGGATAATATCTGTCAAACGGTTAAAGTCATATTGATAACGAATCACAATGCCATTGGCATCTGTTTTTTCCGTTACCTGACTTAAATCGTCATATTTAAACTTGGTAGTCCCCGACGCCGAAGAGTTTTTCTCCGTTACTCTGCCCAACAGGTCGTATTGGTACTGGTAAAAATGATCCAGAGCATTGACTATAGTTATCGGCTGTCCCAAGGCATCATATCGGTAGTCCGTCCAAAGCTGCTGTCCCATCCCCAGCTGTTTTTGTGAGGTAGTCTGCCCCAGTTTATCGGTATAGGTAATGGTTTTGTTGCCCTGCGGAAGGGTTACTTCCTGCGTAAAAGTAGTTGCTCCGCTTTTGTCCGCTCCAAAGGCATATTTGGTCAGCGTTTTGGCATTGGTACCATATACCAGCTCTTCGGTAATGCGGTCTTTGTTGTCGTACTTTCTGCCAATCTTTTTCGCAGGCACATCCGGCATATTGTAATATGTACTCAACATTGTCTCCAGCGTATAGTTTGTGGGAAGCGGCAAACAAATGGTTTCTTCACCTGAGAGGTAATTTGTAACGGCACGCCCAAACTCGTCGTAAATTACCTTGCCCGACACCGCCAAACGGTATTTCGGATCGGTATCATTGGCACACACAGGCTCGCCGTTTTCAGGCATCATCTGTTTTTTGGTTTGCACCGTTCTACCCAATCCGTCGTTAATCATACTGGTATGCAATATATTGCCGTCTCCCAGGTTGTGCTTCGTAATGGCAACCCGATTGCTGATAAATTTGTTTTGTATTGTCCAATCCGTTTCATAGGGACCTCTAAACTCCAGTAACCGATTAAAGTGATCGTATTTATACTCTACTTCTGCTTCATAAACATCTTTTACTCTCACCGGCAGGGCAAATGCATTGGAAAGTACTTCATATGTATTATTAAAAGGGTCTTTTATCCGGGAAGGAACTACTTTAAAATAATTGCCGTGATATTCGTTATTTCCTGCATCTCCAAACATTCCGTAATCGTAATCATAGGTATAGGAAAATCCTCCCGGGAAAACTGTTTTTATCAGATTTCCTAATGGATTGTATTCATATTTGGTTGATACATATTCGTTGGCACTGTAGTGTTTCGAAATTTCGCTATACTTTACGCCACTACTGTGCATACCGGCACGAGTTAACCGCAGCAGCTGGCCGTCCGAAGTCTGGCTGATCCGGTGGCTTACAGGCAAGGTCTTTAATCCTAAATTGTATTGAATATCCACTGTTAACCCGCGATCCGTATCCAGGTACTTCTTGACATTTCCTTTTTTGTCGTACAAATCAAACTGTTGGGCAGTATAAAAAGTGTGGGAACTATCTGTCGCATCTTCATCAAAATTAACTACCGCATTTCTGAGAATGATCACCAAAGGCAGCACCGACATCTTTTCGGTAAACACAGATACTTCTGCTGCAGAAGTTGTCGTTGTATTGATATCGCCGGTTATCTTGCTGCTGTCGTAAAACTTATAACCGTAATTGGTTTCGTTCATCATGCGCTGGGTTCTGTCCAGTGTATAGGTTCTTCCGGGCAATCCTTTTTTGTAGATATACTGCTTCAAATCGGAACTCGTTCCCGGACGGTACTGCTCATTTTCCGTCATATCATTCAACAGGTATTCGGTAACTTCGGTTCGGTACGGCCAGCCCTCTTTGTCCAGCAAATGTGCTTTGGTCATCCCAAAGCCCAAAAAGTTGCGCTCTTTCCGGTCTTTGTATCCGTTAAAGTATTCATAAGCATAACGGGTTACGTTTTCTCCATCGCCCGTAAATCCATCAGATACCGACACGTTGGTCAATGCCCATTTTTTATACGGCATCTTATAGGTCGATCCGATAACGGATTTGTCCACAGGATTAGTCAAAGCATAGTTCAGCTCAATAGCCGCTCCCGTAGATTGCGTGACTCTTTTTAAAAGATTGGTTCTTTTAATACGGGAGTGATACACGGTAACACGCTCATTTCTGGTAGAAGTTACATAATCCGGATAGCCGTCTCCGTCAAAGTCCATATACCGCCCTTCTTCGCTGGAGATGCTTTTGCCGGAAGCTCCTCCCGCTGAAAAACAGATTTTGGGACCAATCAAAAATATCGTCGGAAAATAAACACAGAAAGTTGCGTTGCCGTTTATTCCGGCTTCAATGGATTTCTGTGCCTGTACCCCCGGCAAAGCCCTTGGGGTTGCTTCAAATCCGGTTCCCAAATTGAGATGGTATACTTCTCCATCTACAATTTTCTCCGGCAATCCATCGCCGTTTAAATCCATATACGTCACTACGTCCTTAGAGGTACTGCCCGATATGCTCAACCCAAAAGACAGATCCAGATTAGAAATTCCGGTAAATCCGGCACCGCCACCGCCACTCTTGGTTTTGGTTTTGGTTTCCTGTACGGGAAGGGAACTCCACGTACTGCTCAGGGCAAACGTCCCTCCGTAGTTTAAATACACTTTGCCGTCGTCCTGCGCAATATCCACCAAGCCGTCTCCGTTGATATCCACATAAAAACGCTCCGTGGTATTGGTGGTGTTAAAATCGGTAAAACTGCCCGAAGCACTCCCCTGATTCCCTACCGTAATATTGAGCTTGCTGTTGTCGTTTAAAGGCGGACTGCCCTTGATACCCGAGCTGGCTCCGCCAACCAGCGTACCGCTTCCGTTCATAGTCGTTTTGGTGTTAAAGTCCACATTGATAATTCTCGAAGATAAGCCCCCCCGTTTAGCGGTCAGCTGAATCTGCTGACCGATGATATCCGGAAATCCGTCACCGTTGATGTCCATAAATTCGTTGAGCAGTTCACTCGAGCCATCTGTTTTGGTATGACCGAAATTGAGAAATAAAAACCCGACCGACTTGTTAGTGCTCTTGTTTTTAAAATAAGAGTATTTGTTGATTCCGTATGCTCCAAAGTTGTTGACCGGAACTGTCGGAGGCATCAAATCGGGAATATCGTCGGTCAAAAACCGGATATACGGACTTATTTTGGAATCCGACACGTACAAATGCTCGTGACTTTCCCAGCGGTTGCGCTCTTTTTCGGGCATGAGTATTCCAAAATAAACGGATACATTGCCGCCCATACTCTCTATTTCTTCAAAATTGGCTTCCACATCGTCCAGCGTCATATCTTCGTCGTTCATCATATCGTCTACCGTTTCTCCCGAACTGGTACTCTGAGCAGGGTTATACACATGGATGTGTTCGCCTACAATGGGCTGATAGGAACCTCCTACATCTGCTCCTTTATAGGCAAACTGCCCCCAGTTGCGATACATCGCCCCCCAGGCTGAAGTGTTTTCAGAGGAGTATATACTTGCTTTTATTTTACCATTGCTGTCTGCCCCTGTCACATGACTTGATAAGGGAGTTGCTCCCTGAATCCGGATTAAATTATTGGTTCCGTTATTTTGAAAATCGTCCAGTTTTTTAGCCAAAGCATACTCCGGCGAATAATATTCAAAAAAATACTTTTTCCCTACTGATGAAGTAGTGAAAAACCCATCTGTAGCACCAATATCTTCATAAGTATAAGACGCTTTAAGACGCTGTCTTTGTACAATATTTCCGTCTTGATCAATCTTATAACGAATTTTAAAATATCCGGCAGGTGCCCCAGTATTGCTGTTTACTAAAGTAACAATCTCTCCATTATCGCGTTTAGCTGTTAAATAAATATAGCGGTCTTTACAAACTGTTTCCGTACAGCCCGGCAAAGTGAAAGTATTATTAATAACCACCTCAAGATCAGCACCTGTACTTGTAAAAATTAAGGGTGGGTTAGCAATATGTACTTTACTGTAATTGGTATAATAAGGTATTAAATAAATATCTTCGTTGTCGTCGTTCTGAGAAACCAATTTGGGTTTAAATTTATTGTCTATATCTTTCCAGTTTATCTCCGAATCGCTCAATACCTCCACTTTCATATAGTGAAAACTCGTAGGAGTAGAAGTAATAGAACTCATATCCAACATCACATCGGGGGAAGGAAAAGAACTGCTGGTATTAATATTGCTCGTTTTTTGGTAAATCACCATATTGCTGCCGCTTACCGGAATATTACCCCCTTCGTCGGTGTCTTTTTTAAAATAGGATACCCGGACAGTTACCCGATCTACATCATTAAGACTAAACGGAGTCCATTCCAGTTTAAATTTTCCTTTCTTTTTAAAGATGTGCTCGTAATTACTGCCTACAATAAAGCTCTCTTTATAGGTGGAAGTATGGCGGGACGAAGTCATGACCGGATCGAGGTTCGGTCCGGAATACGTCACTTTCGGATTCCACGTTACCCCGAGTTCTTCTACGGGAATCTGATTGGTGTGTACCCTAAAAAACAGCAGGTCGCCTTTCACTACAGTTATGGTATTGTTATGGGATTCGCTGCCCGTTAGCATCAGATGGGGTCCCAGAATAAAGTCTGCCTCTCCCATATCGGATTCGTGTAGTTTTTCAATGGAAAACTTAACACCGCTTTGCAAAGCAATGTGCTGTTTGGTAATGGTACCGGTTACACTCACCGTTCCGTTCTTCGGCGCCCGCCAAACCATCACCAGATCCATCGGGCCATTGGTCAAGCCGATTTGAGGCATCGGATTTAAAATCGGAGCCACATCGTCTTCTTTCAGCACAATCGCCGGAGTAAGCGAACTGTCCAGATTAAAAGCCGGTTCTTTGGTCTGCGGATCGATATAGCCAAAATACACCCGCTCGTTATCCACTACATCCAGCAAGCCGTCGCCGTTAACGTCTGCCGTATAAGTATAGATGGTAGAAGTGCTTTCCGAAGTGGATTCTGAATAGCTGCCCGCTAAAATATTGACGCTGAAGGATTCTTCGCTGCCGGTGGTTTTGGAATAACTCAGATTGGGCAGTTTTTTGATGGTGAAAACGTCGGGAGAAAATTTGCCTCCGAGATTTTTTCGGTAAAAAAACTTGTTTCCGCCTTTAAATATTTTGTCGGGTAAACCGTCGCCGTCAATATCCGCCATCAATACTTTGGTCTCCGAATTGGACGAACTGCCCCCTAAGTTTCCGCCAATGGTCGCTGCCCTGCTAAATGGCAGCCAAGACTCCGGAAAGATAGGGGTTACAACACCTCCTGACGCCCCTCCTCCAAAATTAGTCGATTTGCCTTCCGTACCGCCCAAAGCAGAAATGTGTACGTTAAAACTGTCGTATTCGGTTTCGTAATCCTTGTACGTGTTAATTTCCTCTCCGCTGTCCTCAAACCACGGTCCGCTGCCGATATCGTCGTGATAGTCAAAAACGTATTCCTGTACAGAAGGGGTTGAGTTGGGATCTGATACCGGTCCGGAGGAATCTCCTGTAGTATTATTATAATTGGTATTGACTATTTTGTTTAACAGACTTCTGCCAAACTGCCCCACTTTATACACAAATTTATATTCATTGTAAGCATATCCTGTTGGATATGAACTTGGTCCTCCTACACTTACATAAGCAGACTTAGGTTCTGATTTTACAATAATCTTATCAATTAACTGCACACTTCTCGATTCCACCCCAAAGCGGTTGTTTATTTTTGTATCCTTGCGCGTAGTGGCAGGAATATCAATCGTATTTTTTCGATAGATTTCTACTGTCAGCACATTTAAATAATTATTTATATGTGCACTCTTATTATAATCTATTTTACTCAACTGATAATCTCCGCTGGCATTTTGATTGTAAAAGTACTCCATTGAATTGCTAAAAGTATCTTCCACGGTTTTGAGATACCACTTGCCTTTGGAGTAAAAATCGTAGTAATAAGTCCAGCCGGTTTTGCTGTCCACCACCTTCCACTTATAATTAGCGGGAGTCGTTCCCGTACGTGTAATCTCCACAGACGGATCGTGCTGGGCTTTTTGAAATACCGCATTGGACACCCGGTTTATTAAAATGTCTTTGTGGGGGACATACATTGTTTTGTCGGGTTTTACCAGTAACAGTTCTTCGCCGTTAAACAGGTAGGATTCTGTTTCCTTTGCCGAATCGTATGTAGGTACTCCCCAGCGCGTATCTACCGAAATAGTCGGTACAGACAGGCTCCAGCCCAAACCAAAATCTCCTTCATCGGCACTGCTGTTGTAATTGACGGACAAATCCGGCACCATACCCTGACGTGCCGGCGGAAGCACCAGCGGAAAGGTTAAAACCGCATCTCCTTTGTCGTTGATTTGCGGAACGCTGACCATCGGAATATTCTCTGTCGGATTGGCTGCCTGTATACCGGTAATGGTAGTAGGCGCAAAAGCATTGGTCTCCGGGCTTTCCGGTTCCTGTATTACTCCGGCAAGGTAATCGGTAAAGTGATTGGTCACCGCGACTACTTCCTGTGTGTCTTCCAAAATTTCGGTTACCTTTACCCTGGTCCACTGTTTGATCTCGGTATCAAAATAAAAAACCTGAATGTCTTTGGCGCTGTATCCTGTGGGGATAGCTGCTTCGTCGTATTTTAATTTTAGCTCTACTTCTTTGTCAAACCGAATGCCGTCGGGCAAAAAGCGGTATGCTGAATTGTTTTGCGTGACGTTGCGCAATGCCATTCCGGTAGGGGCGTAATCGCTGGTTCGCAGTTCTTGTACCGATAGTGTAAAGTCGCGCGAATAGCTTTCTGCCTGAAAGGTTAAAGCTACATTTTCAAGCTGGTAATATTTTTCTTCTCCGGCATGAACTTCGGACTCAAAACGCGTAAAGGCGTAGTCAAATGGTTTTATGTTTTCTGCTTCGTGTATTTCTTGTGCAGAAATACGGTGGCTGGCGATGCATTTTTCTCCTTTTTTAAGTTCCAGGATTAAATCTTCTTCTGATTCTGTGGAAACAGATACCAAATGCTCAAAATTGTAGTTTTGAAATGCTGCTTCTTCGCCCGAAATATAGACACTTACCGCTGGATCGCTAAGCGATACTACACCCGAAACGTATATTTCCCCGCTTTCAGAATTTTTAACGACATCGTTAAGCTTAAACGGCTCTTGCTGTTCTTCTTGTCTCTTTTCCAACTGGACATTTCTTACCAGATACCCCGAGGCGGTTTTTAAATCTCCGGTAAAAAGAACGGTGTTAATCCCCTCTTTTAGATTGTGCGGAGAGACAAATTCCGAAATTCGGGACCACTCTTGTTTTTTAGCTGTAAAAAAACCGCCTGTACTGGTGGCGGTATTAATGCTTTTTGCCACACCGGAAGCTATAGACATGCCATATACTTCGTAAGACAGCACATAAGAAGCCTGATAGTCTATTGCTTCTGCGATGGCAATCTTGAACAGGTTGTCTTCCGGATTGTCAAAATTGAGATTTTCACTGCTTCCTATAATTCCAAAAGCCAAATCTGCCGGATACAGTACCGTAGATTCAGCCCGGCTTGATTCTTCCGTTTCTGAGCGGAGATTTTCAACGGACTGATCTTTTTCTCCAACTGACTGAGGAACTGCTTTTGCTTCTTCCTTAACCACAGCTTCAGCAGGCAGAATTTCTTCTGCTTCTGCGGCATACTCTTCAAAGCTCGTACTCTGTTCCAGCGGCTGGTCGTACTCTGCCGATGCATTGTCGTAATAAACATAATCCGCAAATACCGGATTATACCCTGCCGGCTGAGCATAAGCTATAAAAAATTCAAAAACAAATCCCTGTAAAAAGGACAGCAATATAACAGTAGAAAATTCCTTTCCGTATTTCTTAAAAATCTTCATTATCAGCAAGGTTTATTTTACAATTAATTTTTCGGTGGAAACTTTGGTATTGATTATCGGAATGAGCAGGTAAGTGGTTTTTCCGTGAAGGGTATAGCGATAACTTCCTCCTTCTATGATGCCCAATTGATCCCGGAGCACAAACTTGCCCTCCAGCGTGTAGATGTAGAAATCTACTTTTTTAGGTGATTCGAAATGGTAAGTCACCGTAAATTCGTCACCGGCATTAACCGGATTGGGACTGACGATCCACTGCGATTCGCTGTTTATTTGCTCGTTTTGCTCTGCACTGACGCTGAATTTAAACTGCTCTTTTCTGCCTTTTCTGTCAAAAACCTCAAGACTGAAATCTCCAGCATAATTCACGAATAGAGTCGGGGTTTTGGAAACTAGCTTGTCGCCAAAATACCACTGGTACTCCAAGTCTTTTTTACCGCCTTGCAATGAGGGTTTAACCTCCATCATCTTATTGCCCTGCAAATACCAGTTTGGTGCCAGACTGATGAGTTTACTTTGAGAAAAATCCAGGTAGATTTCTTTGAGTTCTGCTTCTTTTTCGTCGGCGTCTTTTACGGAAAAAGCATAGCGTGCACTGGGCAGGTCTTCGAGTTCAAATTCTGTGTTTTCACTTACAAAAAAATACTGTTCTCTGGTCTCCAAATCAGTAGCCGTGATATAAAACGGTGCCGTTCCTGCCTCATTTACTCCTAATATGTGGTTTTTATTGATACCCCGGGTGTTTTCCTCAATGTTGAAGTTGAATTCTTTTCTCTTTTCTAAAGTCAAATACTGAAACTGTCCTTTGCCGATGGTTATATCTGAAAAACTGAGTTTTAAAGTATCTGCAAGATGGTTTTCTATTTCTGCTCCGTCACCTGTATGCAAAAAATATCTTGACTCGCCATCGGGCTGAATCAAAATATCTACATCTATGCGCTCGTCGCTGTCTCCGTGATTCTGTACCAGCCATCTGCGTTTGTATTTTCCCGTATTTTTATCAAAAGTTTTATCGCCTGCGTTATCTCCGACCAACACATAGGTTTTGTCTTTTATTTTTTCTTCTGTCTCTGCTCTTTTGACAATAAAAAAATCTTCTGTATTGCTAAAACCAGCCGTTTGTTCCAACCCAAAGTAATCGTCCCGGGCTATTCCGATAATGCGGTTATTAAAATCTCTGTTGTGTTTTGCATCCCAGACTTTTCTGTCATCGCTGCCTGTATATTTTTGCTTTTGCTCCAGCGTGATGCCGTACTTGATGGCTAAATAGGTTTCGATCTTATTTCTAAGCTCCTGATCGGCACAACTGCTGCACACCAAAACTTCATACAGTTCTGTAAGGGATTTGTCATAGCTGTTCTCCAGGTAAAGAATTCCCTCTTTTTTGTCCTTTTTATAGTTTTTATTGTAAAAGTTGAGATTTACTATCGCTCCCTGAGACAATAGATTTAAATCCAAAGGTCGTTCTATTGTGGAACTGATTTTATCGGTATAAAAACTGTGCAGTTCTCCGCTGTAATACAAGGAAAAGATTTTTTCCTCGGCTTTATCGCTTTTTAAAACATAGTAAACGTAGCTGTAAACCGAAGAGGTGTATTTTTTGTTTAACGTGACAAAATCTCCGCTAAACTGTATGGGTCTGTGAAAATTTAATCCCCTATCCTGATCGGCAGTAGTGCCGATATTCTTAATCCAGATTACTTTGTGCGAATCTTTAAAGTTTTTTTGCCCCCTTACAGGAACAGAACAAAAAAGCGTGAGTAAAGACAGCAAGGCGAAGAAGATTTTTTGTACCATAATCTTATTTTTTACAACAAACAGTTTTGAGATAAACTCATAAAAAACGAATCAAACCGCGCTAAAGATTATTTGATTTAACAGATTAGTTTTTGTTTACTTTTCAAGGCTTCTCTGTTTTTCAGATAATCGAATAAAACAGGGATTTGAATTGATAAAAAAACTCGGTAATGATAAGTTATTTAAAATAAATCTATAGACGAAGTATATTTTTTATGTAAATTTTTACATCAAACTTAACCTAAAAAAAACAAGAATAACATGCTGCATATCAACATTTAACAACAAAGGAAGTCATACTGCCTTAATTGTTAAAGAAAAATACAGAATAGACAGTCTACAATAAAAAATTTAATTGACCACAACAGCATAAGAAATAAAAGCAGATTGTTTATTTCTATTTTTTTTAATTACTATTCATTGAATAAAAAAAGAGAAGCTCCCGCTATTCTGACAGATAATTTTGATGATGTCCGTCCATAAAAACAAAAAACCTGCAAATTATATAAAATGCAGGTTTTCTATTAAGTTTTACTAAAAGTAACTTCATTAACTATGTGGGCGATGAGGGATTCGAACCCCCGACCCTCTGGGTGTAAACCAGATGCTCTGAACCAACTGAGCTAATCGCCCGAATATTTTAAATTTCGGTAATATACGGTATGCTTTTAGAAAAAATGGTGGGCGATGAGGGATTCGAACCCCCGACCCTCTGGGTGTAAACCAGATGCTCTGAACCAACTGAGCTAATCGCCCTTTTTTTCTTTCCTTAAGAACGTGTAACCGTCTGAACGATTACGGGTGCAAATATACAACGGGATTTTAACTTTGCAAGCTTTTTCTTATCTTTTTTATAAAATTTCTGCAACTACAAATGTACTTCCGCCTATGTAAATCAAGTCTTCTTCCGTTGCCATTAATTTTGCTTTTTCATAAGCTTCTGAAACTGAATTTACAATCTCTCCTTTTAATCCAAATTCTGTTGCTTTTAGAGCTAAAACAGATGTATCCATTCCACGTGAAATTTTTGGAGAGGTAAACAAATATTTTGCTGGTTTAGGCAATAAAGGCAAAATAGAATCCAAATCTTTATCACTAACCACGCCAAAAACAATATACAAATCTTTATATTTTTCTGACATCAGCTGCTCAACAACTATTTTTAATCCATGCTCGTTATGTGCTGTATCTGCTATCACTTTGGGATTTTTGCCTAAAATTTGCCATCTGCCCTGTAAATTTGTATTTTCAATCACATGTATCAAACCTTCTTTCTCTGCCTGTTTAGAAATTTCAAAATGCGCACGGAGCAAATCAATTGCCTGTCTTGCTGTACGGACGTTATATTTTTGATAACTCCCTTTTAAATCGGTTTCAAACTGGTTTTCTGCAAAGCTTTCTGACGCAAAATAGATAGGGGCTTCCAAATCAATAGATTTTGCAATAAACACCGGTTTTGTTTCAGCCGTATATTCTCCGATGACAACAGGAGTTTCTTTTTTGATAATTCCTGCTTTTTCTCCGGCTATTTCTGGCAATGTATTTCCCAAAAAAGCTGTATGATCTTTTCCTATATTAGTAATTACCGAAACCAATGGCTCAATAATATTGGTAGCATCTAACCTTCCTCCCATGCCTACTTCTATAACCGCTACATCAACTTTTTCTACCTTGAAGTATTCAAAAGCCATACCTACCGTCATTTCAAAAAAGCTTAGTGCATTTGCTTCAAAAAATGCTTTGTTTCTCTCAATGAAATCAACCACAAAAGACTTTGGAATTTCTATTCCATCAATTTTTATTCGCTCTCTAAAATCTTTTAAATGCGGAGAAGTGTACAAACCCACTTTATAGCCTGCTTCCTGAAGTACAGAAGCAATCATAGATGAAGTTGATCCTTTGCCATTGGTTCCGGCAATATGAATAGTTTTTATTTCTTTTTGCGGATTTCCTAAATGATTTGACAATTTAACAGCATTAGACAAATCTGCTTTATATGCCACTGCTCCTTTTTGCTGATACATAGGCAACTGACTGTACATCCAGTCCAGCGTATCCTGATAAGTCATAAATTTAAGTTCCTACTTTAAAGTTAATTACAATAAATCCTATTTGAACTGCAGGTGCTTTATCATCTGAATTCCATCTAAATGTTTTTGCTGTAGCAATAGCTGCATCAACCAAACACGATGCTGAATTGGTAGTTCCTTTTGTTTGTTGTGCAGAAATAACTCTGCCACTCTTATCCACTCTGATTTCGACTACTACGGTTCCGGTTTCATTACAATTTGGTTCTACTTTTCCACGTGTTGCCAAACTTCTGTTTGTCAATCCCCAGCCTAAACCGCTTCCACTTCCCGCACCTGTTCCTCTACCTGTTCCGTAAGTTGTATTAGCATACATATCTCCGGTCAGTTTTCCCTGGTCGCCTTCTACATCTGAATTTCCCTGACCTGTTCTTGCTCCTGATGTATTTTGTCCGCTTAACAGGCTTTCCAAAGCATCAGTTGTACTTTTACTGGGTTTGGGATCTGATTTTGGCTTCGGTTTTGGAGCAGGTTTAGTTTCTGTTTTAGGCGTATCATCTGTTTTGGCAACAACAGGTGTTTCTATTTTGTTTTGCGTCACTATTGGTTCGGCTGTTTCTGGAACAGATACATTTTGAGACTGTGCCTGGATCTGCACAATTTCTTTGGGTTGAATTTCTCCTTTTCCGTACTCGCTGTTTCCAAAACTAATAGCAATTTCTCCCCCCATTAAATAAGGCTCTTCTTCCGGCTGAGATATTTTGTAGAAAAAAAACAGCAAAAACAGCAAAGCAAATACTGTGGAAGTAATTGCAAATGCTTTTTTTTCACTTTCTGTCTGTAATATTTTCATTCTTATTTCGGCTCTACCGCCAATACTATTTTATAATTATTTCTGTACGCAATATCCATCACAAATACAGCATCCTCTACGGGAACACCTTTAGCCACGTGCAAAACAATATTGGGTTCTTCCTGTTCTCCTAATTTTGCTTTTAAGCCTTCTTCTAAAGTTTCAGGTAAAAATTCATCCTGATCTATAAAATAATTGGATTGCTTATCCACACTAACTGCTACGGTTTCTACTGCATCAGATTTTCCGTCAGAATTAGGCAAAACCAAATCCAAAGCATTCGTCGTCGTCATAGTTGTAATAGCCACCATAAAGAAAATCAACAACAAAAAAACAATATCTGTCATTGATGACATATTAAACTCGGCTGTTATCTTATTTCTTCCTCTGATATTCATTATACAGGCTCATTTAATAAATCTAAAAACTCTACAGCATTTGCTTCTAACTGATGAATAATTTTATCAATTTTACTCACTAAGTGGTTATAACCTACATAAGCAATAATCCCGACGATTAAACCAAAAACAGTAGTCATCATCGCAGTATATACTCCTTCTGACAAGACGCTCATATCAATTCTTGCCGACCCGTTCGCAGCCATTTCATGAAAGGCAATAACCATTCCCACTACAGTACCCAAAAAACCGGTCATTGGTCCCGCTCCGGAGAGTGTTGCCAGCAGATTAATATTTTTTTCCATTTTATAAACCTCTAATTTTCCGGCATTTTCAATAGCTGTATTAATATCCTGCAGTGGTTTACCTATGCGAGAAATTCCCTTGGCTATCAGCCTTGAAACCGGGCTATTGGTATTTGCACACAACATTTTAGCTTGGTCAATTTTTCCTTGAGACAAAAACATTTTAATTTGAGTCATGAAATTTTCATCCACCTTTGCTACTTTTTTAATAGCTAAAAACCGCTCCAGATAAAGATAAATCGTCAAAAAGAGCATGATAAAAATTACGATCATAATAGTTTGTCCGATAGGACCTCCACTAAAAATAATTTCGCTCAAAGCCAGTTCTTTACCTGCTGCCTGATTTCCCTGTTCAATTGCATTCGATAATGTTTCTGTTGTAGCTGTTGTATCTACCTGTAAAAAATGAAACATAAATAATTTAGTTTTAAGTTTGATTAATGTTTATTATCAATATCAAATTACGTTCCTCAATATGACTTATAAAAATGTATCGTTTTATTTTTTTAATATTACTAAAATAATGGCTTAAAATCCAAAACATTACAAATTGATTCTATATAGGAAAATATTTTTGTTTTGAGTGTCAAATATATAAATGTTTTGAGTATATTTTTTCTCTTTACGAGGATTCTTTCCGCAAACAAATGGAATATTTATCATTTTAACTCTACATTAATAAATTTATTGTTTCTCATCAAAAAAATCGTAAATTTTGCCCGAGCTATGATCTCTTGCTGCCCCTGTTACACTTGCAAGAACATTCACTTCATTTCGCAACTTAAGCACTCCCAAAAGTGCAAATATCAAAGCTTCTTTATAATCAATAATTAAATTTTTAGGTTTTTCAAAAATAAGCTCGGGAGAATAATGTCGAATTCTGTAAAGCAAAAAATTATTATGCGCTCCTCCTCCGGTTACTAATACTTTACTTTTATTTTTTAACGGAATTCCGTTACCTATCTGCATGGCAATATGCTCCGCCAGGGTAGCTAAAAAATCACATACGGATAAATTGTATTTTTCCAGGATGGGTTTAACAGACGTATTTACGAATTCCATTCCAAGCGATTTTGGTGGAAGTTCTCTGTAATATTCCAATGAATTCAGTTCTTGCAGCAAATTATCATCTACTTTTCCTCGTTCAGCCCAAAGCCCGTTTTTATCATATGCTTTGCCCTCTTTTTGCGCTTGTTCATTTAATAATACATTAACCGGAACAAGATCATATGCCACTCTACTCTGTTCATTGTCGAAAGAAATATTGGCAAATCCTCCTAAATTCAGACAAGCTTGGTATTCTCCAAATAATAAGCGATCGCCAATAGGAACTAACGGAGCTCCTTGCCCTCCCAAAGACACGTCTTCAACCCTAAAATCACACACAACCTTTTGCTGAAGTAAATCGGCCAAAACAGGCATATTTCCAATTTGTACAGTATACCCTAAATCCGGACGATGAAATACGGTATGCCCGTGCGAGCAGACTGCATCTATGCACTTTAAATTATACTGTTCAATAAATTGTCTGATTACACTTGCCAAATGTACGGTATATCGTTCGTCTAATTGCAGTATTTGTTTTTTGTCCAACAACAATGCCTTTTCCAATCGTTCTTTCCACAGCTGAGAATATTCAATGGTTTCTGCTTCTAAAATATTAAATTTCCAATGTTTATTTTCATAAATTAATTCAACGTATACCAGATCAATTCCATCTAAAGAAGTTCCGGACATAACGCCTATAACCTTGTACTGATTTTTCATAGCCATAAATTTACATAATGTTCATTGAAAAATTAATTTTATTCCTATATATTTGAAGTCTTTAAAATAACTAAACAAAATTAAATACTTATAATGGATTTTAAATTAACAGAAGAGCAGTTGATGATTCAACAAGCTGCCCGTGATTTCGCACAAACAGAGTTATTGCCTGGTGTAATTGAAAGAGATGAAAAGCAAATTTTTCCGGCAGAACAAGTTAAAAAACTTGGAGAATTGGGTTTTTTAGGAATGATGGTTGATCCACAATATGGAGGAAGCGGTTTAGACAGCGTATCTTATGTTTTGGCTATGGAGGAAATTGCTAAAGTTGATGCTTCTGCAGCTGTTGTTATGTCTGTAAATAATTCATTAGTATGTGCTGGTTTAGAGAAATATGCAAACGAAGAGCAAAAACAAAAATATCTAAAACCTTTGGCTTCAGGAGAAGTTATCGGAGCATTTTGTTTATCTGAACCAGAAGCTGGTTCTGATGCTACTTCTCAAAAAACAACCGCTATTGACATGGGAGATCATTACCTGTTAAACGGAACAAAAAACTGGATTACAAACGGCGGAACTGCATCTTACTACATTGTAATTGCACATACTCATCCTGAAAAAAAACACAAAGGAATTAATGCTTTTATTGTTGAAAAAGGATGGGAAGGCTTTGAAATCGGATTAAAAGAACAAAAAATGGGAATCAGAGGCTCTGACACTCACTCCCTTATGTTTACAGACGTAAAAGTACCTAAAGCCAACCGCATCGGAGAAGATGGTTTTGGTTTTACGTTTGCAATGAATGTTTTAAACGGCGGACGTATCGGAATTGCTTCTCAGGCTTTGGGAATTGCACAGGGAGCGTATGAATTAGCTTTAAAATATGCCAAAGAACGCAAAGCTTTTGGAACAGAAATTATAAATCATCAAGCTATCGCTTTCAAATTAGCAGATATGGCTACTCATATCTCAGCTGCAAGAATGCTTTGTTTTAAAGCTGCTGCCGAGAAAGATGCAGGACAAGATATTTCCATTTCGGGAGCAATGGCTAAACTATATGCTTCTCAAACTGCTATGGACACTACAGTTGAAGCTGTTCAAATTCACGGCGGTAACGGATATGTGAGAGAATACCATGTTGAAAGAATGATGCGCGATGCTAAAATAACTCAGATCTACGAAGGAACTTCTGAAATTCAGAAAATTGTTATTTCCAGAGGAATTTCTAAATAATAAACTTTGGTTTAAAAAACCAAAAAAAAAGGGAATACTTAATATAAGTACTCCCTTTTTTTATTAGTAATTTTCTTATTCATGTATTGTATGCTCCTTCAAATTATTAATTATTAATCTGAATTGTTATTGGCAAAGTAAACTGTGAGCGAACATTTTTTCCATTCTGCATGGCAGCTTTCCAATTGGGCATCGTTTTTAATACGCGAATAGCTTCTGCTCCTGCTCCGTAACCCGGATCACGCAAGATTCTTATATCCGTTAACGAACCATCTTTTTCAACTACAAAAGACAAAATAACCTGAATTTTTTCTACATTCATTCCTAAATCTAAATTTTTAAAACGAGAAACAAAACTTCGGCTGAATTTTGTCATCCCACCAATAGGTTCTGCCTTTATCTGCACAGCATGTATAATTGCATTACCAAAATCTTCTGTATTTTCTGCACCATCTTCTCCTAAAACATTTCTTCCAGCATTTCCGTTAAGTACAATTTGACCTTCAACATTTCCTTTTATATTTTCTGTACCGACACTTGCATTCGCAAATGCTGATTGAGGAGGTAATTCTTCTTTTACTTCTGAAGAGTCTGCAATATCCGGGGTCAAAAATTTTATCTGATCTACAATAGACGCTGGTGCAGCTGGCGGAGTTTCTTCTTTGATTGCCACAGGAATTTCCACTGCTGCTTTTGGCTGTTCTTCAGGCAAAACCAAATCTTTTAACTCTACTTCTTTGTCAATAATTTCGGGCAAATATTCTATTGTACCCGTATTCATCGCTATTTCATCTTCGAAATAAGAAGACAAAACTGAAGGAGCTAAAAACAAAACTCCAAAAAGAGCAATCCCGCCAAAAAAAGCGAATGTAGTTGTTCGCGGGCTTTCCATTCTCAATTTATAAGCTCCGTAACGCTTATTCCGATGTTCAAAAACCACATCTAACCAATCTTTTCTAAACAAATCCATCTTAGACATAACTTACCTATATTAAAGATTAAACATTAGTTATCGGTTTTCAATAGTTATAAGCACCAACAACTCTACAAATAAAATCGTCTCATAAAATCAGACTAAAACTATTTAAACAGATTAAACACCATTATTTTCAATAAATATATGAATTATTTTTATATATTAAAAAATAAAATTAACTTTTTTTTAATTAAATAAAATTAATTTAAATGTGTATTACGTTTATATTTTTAATCTGCCATCAATAAAAGTTCTTTTGTATTTTTGTTAAACTTAAAAACTAAATATTAGTTATGAAACATTCAAAATCCATAAAAGCAAAAATATTTTTCCTGTATATCATTCTGTTCGGAGCGGTTATTTTTTCGGGATTTTATATTTATAAAGAAGCTAAAAAATTTACAATCCCAGAAGAGCACATTGTAGAGGAAAACAACAAAATATTTTTAGTCAGCAGTGCTATCAATAACTTATATTCATCTGAAGCTTATGGAAGAAATGCTATTTTAACAGGATCGCGCAACGATATTAACATCTACTACAAAGAACTGGATACAGTTGTAAAGCAAATAGACATGATTCAAAGCGGAGTACAGGATAAAACAATTGTACAAAAATTAAATAAAGTAAAAGAGCTTTTAGACAAAAAAAAGAGCAGTTTTGAAAATCTTATTCAAGCCAGGAAATCAATCGAATCACAAAACGATTATACTCAAGCTTTTTCTGAAGTCCACAATATAAGAGAAGAAATTGAAAAAAACATTCAACCTATTGTTATTCAAACCAGAGATAAAGAAAAAAGAAGTGCCTGGGCAAGACTTTTTAAGGGTGACAATACGGATACCATCAAAACTACGGTTAATTATCCTGATATTTCAGATTCATTAATTAACGCAATGGAACGCATATTCACAAATGCGCAAAAAAAAATAGATGAGCAACAAAAGAGTCTTTTTCTTCAAGAACAGCGCCTTCTTTTAGAAAACAAAAATATTACAAATGAGCTAAGAGAAATACTTGAAAATGTAGAACAAAATATTCTTACTCTATCTTATCAAAAAATAAACGAATCTAAAGCCCGGATTAGTACAGCTTCAATAGATATTGCCTATATTGGAGGATCTGCCTTACTTGTAGTTATTATATTGGGCTGGATTATTATAAAAGACATTAATCAAACGCAAGAATACAGATTGGCTCTGGAGAAACTAAACGATGAAAAAGAAGTTTTGCTTCGCAGTAAAACAATGCTTTTGGCAACAGTTACCCATGATTTGCAAACCCCATTAGGCAGTCTGATAGGTTTTACCGATTTATTAGACAATACGGATTTAAAGAACAAGCAAAAACAATACGTAAACAACATTAAATCGTCGTCACAGTACATCACTAACCTTGTAAATGATTTAACCGATTTTTCCAAGCTTGAAAACAACAAAATAAGTATTCAAGAAAAAGCCTTTAACTTTAAAGAGCTAGTTAAAAATACCTGCTCTTTATTGGTACCAACCGCAGAAAACAAGAAAATCAAATTAAAATGGGAAATTGCTCCAGACTTAAACCGACACTTTTTGTCAGATCCGTATCGGATTAAACAGATACTGACCAACTTAATCACCAATGCTATTAAATTTACCCAAAACGGCGGGGTGTATATTAGCGCTTTCAAAAAGTCAGATCAAATCATCATTAAGGTTTCCGATACAGGAATAGGGATTGCAGCAGATCAAATTGATAATATTTTCAAAGAATTTAAACAAGCCAACGAAGGAATTGAAAAAAAGTTTGGAGGAACCGGACTTGGGTTAAATATATCCAAACGAATGATTGAACTTCTTAACGGCACCATTTATGTAGAAAGCCAATTGGGGGAAGGCTCCACGTTCACAATTGAATTGCCTGCAAAAGAATCTGATTTATCAGAAAATAGTTTTTCTAACAAAACAGATTTCACAGAAAGCTTTAAAATTCTAAAAGACAAATCTATCATTGTAATTGATGACGATAAGTTACAATTGCAGCTTATGGAAGAAATTTTAGTTCCTATATTTAAAAATGTAACTATTCTCAATGATTCGACCGAAATAGAAGGTACACTTGAAGAAAAGCCCTGCGATTTGATTTTGAGCGATATCCAAATGCCCAAATTAGACGGGTTTGAAATGATTGAGCTATTAAAAAACAACGAGAAGTACAAATATATTCCTGTTATTGCGCTATCGGGAAAAAGAGATCTGACAATTGAAGATTATCAACAAGCAGGTTTTGTATCTGCTCATCAAAAACCCATACAGATTACTGAATTACTTTTACTTATTACCTCTGTTTTGTTTCCTGATTTTAAAGCTAAAGAAATTTTGCTTCAACCGAAAAGTATAGAGGAACTTAAAACAAACCAAACATACAATACGGGATCTTTAAGACAATTTATTGGAGATGACAAAGATGCTTTACAAAATTTATTGACTATTTTTATAGAAAGCACTCAAGAAAATCTGCTGGATATCCAATATGCTAAAGATGATTTTGATATAGTGACCATCGGCAATATTGCACACAAAATGCTTCCGATGTTTAAACAACTCGAAATAAACACAATCGTTCCCAGACTGGAAGAGCTTGAAGATCACCAACTAACTTTTACTTCGCAAAAGGAGCTGGAAGATCACATTAATCTACTTTTAACAGATATCAAAGCTATTATTAGTAAAATTACTAAAGAGAATACAGATTAAGCGTTAAACATTATTATATCTCTTATCAATAAAGTCAGGGAATTAACCTCTGGTCAAGAATAGGAAAATACTTCAATCTAATTCAAACCTACAAATTTTAAAAAATCATCATAGTTTTGTGCCAAATAGAGCTGATATCCTTCATTTCTCTCAACTTTTATTTTATCAAAATCAGGCTGAGCAACTAAATAATACAAGAAAGCATCTACATAATCCGGTGATATACTTAAATCCTGTATCAATAATTCTCTGGGATATTCTTCTAAAAACGCTTTTGTTTTAATATCCAATTTTTCATAAAGAAGTGCCCGTTTCTGTTTTTTCTTTTTACCAGACAATAGGCTAATCACTCCATCTATTGTAATACCCAAACCGTAATTTGGTCCGGCGCTAAAAACGGCCTGATCTTTATTAAACTGCCTTTCCAGAGAAGTAAGCTTTTTGGTATAATCCTGTTCAAAAAAATTTTCTCCAAAATCTTTTCTCGTTATTACAATTTCTTCCAGACTTTGTCCTTGTCTTGTCATAATTACATTAAAACGCCCTGAATTTAAATCATCTTCACCTATCACATAATTTACAGTTTGTAATCCTTTACTCACGAAACGAATGGTATCTCCTTGCTGGGATTCAATCATAAAATACCCTGTTTCATCACTTTTAATTTTTTCAGTACTTCGCTTGTTTTCAATTTCAACAGGAACAACTCTATTGTCATACAAGCGCACTCTTCCATCTAATAAACTTGATTTTTGTGCCAAACAAGGTAATGTGGATATCCCTGTAAAAAATAAAACCCAATGTAATATTTTCATGCTTAAACTTTTTTGTAAATATAATTAATTTACCCGGTTTTACATCCCAGATTATCTTTTATACATTCTCTTTTTTAATTCAACAGATGTACAAACATCTGTTATTCGTACTTTAAGTTTTGTCTAATATAACCGCATTTAAAAATAATTAATTTACAATTTTTCTATTTTATTTTTCACATAGTCCGGAGCTGTTCTTGGTCGTCCGGTTTTCATATCAACAAATACCAAAACAGAGTGCCCGGTTGTTAATAACTCTTGTTGTTCATTATACAGTTCATAATCAAATTCTATCTTAACCGAAGTCAGTTTTTTGAAGATAGTCCGTACCGTTATCAATTCATCATATCTTGCAGATTTTTTATAGTTCATAGTTAAAGAGACCACAGGAAGCATTACTCCCATCTCTTCCATCTGTTTATACGAAACTCCCAGGTTTCTAAGCCATTCCACTCTTCCTATTTCAAAATATTGCGCATAATTACCATGATACACTACCCCCATCTGGTCAGTTTCCGCATATCTTACTCTTACTGTAACATCGAATTGTTTCATATATTATTTATTAAAATTTGTTACTCCGGTTTTTTTATACTACTTAACAAATTATTTTGTTTTATACAAGTGCTAAAAAGTTTTTTTATCCAAAAAATTGTTCACATATTTGTCATGGTAAAAGCAATCGCTCTTTACCTCAAAAAACACTCAAAAGTAGTAACTGTTTTTTAAAATTCTAAATTAATAATGCACGAGTACACAATTAAAACGGCGGAATCTGTATGGAATAATTGTCTAAAATTTATTCAGGACAATATTCAGGAACAGGCTTTTAAAACTTGGTTTTTACCTATTAAAGCTATTGAACTGACAGATAACGCTTTGTACATACAAGTGCCAAGTAAGTTTTTTTATGAGTGGCTGGAAGAACACTATGTGAGTATATTAAAAGTGGCTTTGACCAAAGCTTTAGGTGCAGAAGCTAAACTTTTGTACAAAATCCGGATGGAAAATACTACTGGAAATAAACAGCCCTACACAGAACAGTTACCGAGTGCCAACCGAAGTCCGGTAAAAACTCAGGAGCTGGATATTCCTATTCAAAATAAAGATCCTGAACTCAAAAATCCATTTGTAATTCCGGGAATTCGAAATGTAAAAATAGAATCTCAATTAAACTCCAACTACTCTTTTGACAATTTTTTAGAAGGAGACTCAAATCGTTTGGCTCGTTCCGCAGGATTGGCTGTAGCCAATAAGCCGGGTGGAACATCTTTTAACCCCTTATTGATTTTCGGCGGAGTTGGTTTAGGCAAAACGCATTTAGCTCATGCCATTGGAGTAGAAATCAAAGAATTGCATCCCGAAAAAACTATTCTTTACATTTCTGCAGAAGTATTTACACAGCAATATGTCGATTCTGTACGAAAAAAAACCAGACATGATTTTATCTATTTTTACCAGTTGATAGATGTATTAATTGTAGATGATATTCAGTTTTTATCTGGAAAATCCGGTACACAGGATGTATTTTTTCACATTTTCAACTATTTACATCAAAACGGTAAACAGGTTATCCTGACCTCAGATAAAGCTCCTGTAGATATGCAGGATATTGAACAGCGTTTACTCTCCCGTTTTAAATGGGGATTATCGGCAGAAATTCAACATCCTGATTTTGATACAAGGGTAAAAATTGTAAAAAGTATTTTATTCCGCGATGGTGTTGAAATGCCGGAAGAAATTATTGAATATGTCGCCAAAAATGTAAAATCAAATGTTCGAGAATTAGAAGGAGCTATTATTTCTCTCATTGCACAATCTTCTTTCAACAAAAGAGAAGTTACGCTTGATTTAGCAAAACACGTAGTTGAAAAATTTGTCAAAAACGTAAAGAGAGAAATTTCCATCGATTACATTCAGAAAGTAGTTTCAGACTATTTCCAGATGGACATTGAAACGTTGTGCTCTAAAACCCGTAAAAGACATATTGTTCAAGCAAGACAGCTCGCTATGTTTTTTGCTAAAAAATATACAAAATCATCTTTGGCAAGCATAGGTTCTCAAATTGGAGATCGCGATCATGCAACAGTATTACATGCCTGTAAAACAATTGATAACTTACTTGAAACTGATAAACAATTCAAAAAATATTACGAAGATATCAATAAGAAGTTCAGTTTGTAATGAAAACTAAAGTATTAATGGTTTGCTTAGGCAATATATGCCGTTCGCCTTTAGCTGAAGGAATCTTAAAATCAAAATTATCTGATTCTGCTTTTTTAGTAGACTCTGCCGGCACGGGCGCATGGCATGCGGGCGAACAACCTGATAAACGCTCGATGGCTATTGCCAAAAAATATGGTATTGACCTTACCTCGCAACGAGCCAGACAATTTAAAACGGCTGATTTTGAAATATTTGACTACATATACGTAATGGATCAATCAAATTATGACAATGTAATAAAACTGGCAACAACTACGGATGCCATTAATAAAGTTAAATTGATTTTAAACGAAGTTCATCCTGATAAAAATTTCGAAGTGCCTGATCCGTATTTTGGCGGAGACCAAGGCTTTGAAAGCGTATATCATATGTTGGATGAAGCTTGCGAAAAAATTAAATATAAATTAGAGAATATTTAGAATATACAAAAAGCCAATGCAGATTTGCGTTGGCTTTTTGAGTAATTTAGCAATAGATCTAAAAATAAACTCTGTATATACAATGAACGTTAATAATAATTTTATTGAAACAAATCAAAAGAGTTGGAATCAGCGTACACAAGAACATTTTGAATCAGATTTTTATGATGTAAATAGTTTCTTACAAGGCAAATCTTCTTTAAATCAAATCGAAATAGAATTATTAGGAGATATAAAAAATAAAAAAATTTTGCACCTGCAATGCCATTTTGGAATGGACTCTATTTCACTTTCGAGAATGGGAGCTAAAGTTACCGGAATTGATTTAGCTGATGAAGCAATTAACAAAGCAAAATATTTAGCTGAAATAACAAAAAGCAACACTGAGTTTATATGCTGTAATATTTTTGATCTGCCTGATCACTTAAACGATACATTTGATATTGTTTTTACAAGTTACGGCGTTATCAGCTGGTATCCTGACCTTAACCAATGGGGAGAAATAATTAATCAATACTTAAAACCAAACGGAAAGTTTATTATGGTTGAGTTTCACCCTATTTTATGGATGTTCGACACCAAATTTAAAAAAATAGAATCAGCTTATTCAAGTAAAGAACCATTTATAAATAGTTCTGAAACTTATACAAATCATTCCGACAAAACACAACAATACGAAGAAATAACGTGGAATCACGGATTATCAACAGTTTTTAAAGGTTTGTTGAATAATAATCTACAAATATTAAATTTTGATGAATACGATTATTCTCCTTGCAATTTATTTGGGAATATGAAAGAAGAAAACGGAAAATTCAGAATATCTGAAATGGAACATATGCTTCCAATTTTATTTTCCATAATTGCTAAAAAAAATTCTTAATCCAATAAATCATGACAACCTTTGGTACTTTATATTTAATTCCGGTTATGCTGGGCGATAATCTCCCAGACGAAGTATTACCGGCAAGTGTATTACGCGCTGTTGCTTTAATTGATGATTATGTGGTGGAGAATAGTAAAACTGCCCGCAAATTTATCAAAGCCATTTGTCCGGAAAAGCAACAATCTATCCTTAATCTGTTTGAACTAAACAAACATACCGATGAAAAAGACATTCAATCCTTTATACATCCATTATTAGAAGGTAAAAATATGGGATTAATGAGTGATGCCGGGTGTCCCGGAGTTGCTGATCCCGGTGCTGTAATTGTTGCTTTAGCACACCAAAAAGGGATTAAAGTAGTTCCTATGGTCGGACCGTCTTCTATTTTACTTTCATTGATGGGCTCGGGAATGAATGGGCAATCATTTACCTTTAACGGCTATTTACCGATTGACAAAAGCGAAAAAAGGACAATGCTAAAAAATCTTGAAAAGTGGTCGTTTGAACGAAATCAATCACAAATTTTCATTGAAACTCCGTATCGCAACAATCAGCTGATAGAGGAAATGACACAGGTTTTACATCCAAACACCTCATTATGTGTTGCCTGTGATTTGACTTTGCCAACCGAAATTATGCTGACCAAACCTGTTAGCTTCTGGAAAAAACACAAAATAGATTTACACAAAAGACCTTGTATTTTTATTATTCATAAAAAGTAATTTTTTATATTCTATTTAGCTCATCAGTATTACTTGTCTGGCGTTCATTTGTTTTTATACTTGTATTTCCCAAACGATAAGTAAGGGTAACAGATATGCGTTGTGTATCCCAAATATTTTTAAATCGTTGTTTTATCCCATTCATTTCCTGTGAAACCGATTCTCTGCCATTAAAGATATCAGCTCCTTTTACACTTAATTCCAGTTTCTTATCCAACATTAAATATTTTATACTTGCATAAAATTTAGCATAAGGTTTCAATTTATAATTTTGAAACGTTTCTCCAAAGTTTTGAAAATAGCTGATGTTTACAAAAAGAGTTTGAGCAGAATTCAGTACAAAATCATTACTTGTATAAAGAGAAGATGACATTCCCGTATACTTTTTATCTGAAATAACCGTATTTGCTTCTGAATAGGCTAAATCAAAAGTATTAATACTCGTCCACCAGGCAACTGGTTTTACAGTATAAGATTCTGATATTCCAGCTTGTTTTGAATTGACGTAATTCATCCAAATGTAATTATTTTCTTTCGTATCCGGATCTAAAAGAGAAGCCTGATTTACTCCATTCTTTAAACTTGAAAAGTAAATTTTACTATCCAGCGTTTTATAAGTAAAGGTTAGTTCTATATTATGAGTAAAAGCCGGCTCTAAAAATGGATTTCCTTCATTGTAACTAAATTCGTTGTTAATAATCCTAAACGGATTTAAACTTTCGTAATGCGGGCGATTAATTCTTCGAGAATAATTAAGTCCAACACTTTTGTCATCTGTAAGATGATGTAAAATATAAACTGAAGGAAATAGCTTTATATAATCATTTTTGTGCAAATTATCATTTTCTCTTGAATATCCTTTGGTTTGCGTAGCTTCTATTCTCAAACCTGCCTGAACTGACCATTTATTACTAAACTCCTTACTGCCTGACAGATATAAAGCTTCATTGTTTTCTGTATATTCAAAAAAATTAGACAAATCAGTATCATAAATAAATTCTCCCGTTTCATTTTGTTTAAATGCTGCAATCAGATTTTCGGATTTTGACTGTGAAAATCGCGCTCCTACATTAAATTCCGCAAATTTTAAAGGCAATTCAAAATCTGTTTTTGCTGAAAAATTCCGAATTTTAATATCCACTTGATTAGTTCCTGCATGAGTAGAATTTAAAATCAATTGATTATCCGCATCAAAAGTGGAATAAGAAAAGATTCGATTTGAAGGCGAGTGATAATTGACAAAATCGAAATCAACGGTCATTTTCTTACCCAGTGAATCTAACAGATATTCTGAATATATATTATAAACACTTTGACTGGTTTTATGATCAGAGGTAGCATTATTTTTAAAAAACTGCTGAATTTTTCCGTTTTCATGATCAAAAACAGTTGTAATTTGTGGTTGAATATCGCTAAATCTAATTGCGTAAACAGACGTCTTCCCTCCTATTTTCCAGTTATTGGCGATTTGATAATCAAGTGCAAAAAGTGCATTTAAATTATTGTTTTTAGCGTCAGAATAATCTTCATTTTGCCAAAAAGCATCCTTGTAATAAATATCATTATTCCAGTTTATGAGCGAGCGCTTAAAACCAAAGTTTACTGAGGTCCGCAATGTAATTTTATTTTTTTGAAGGTTAAACCCTGCATTGTATTGATGCACATTTCTACGACTACGTTGATACATTGCTCCAATAGTTGAATTCCAGCTGTTTTGATTGATTTTTTTTGTTATAATATTAATTATCCCGCTATTTCCTTCCGCTTCATATTTAGCAGGAGGTGTTGTAATCACCTCTATTTTTGAAAGATTGGCAGTACTTATGCTTTCCAGATAATGTATTAATTCATCTTGATTCATATAAGTTGGCTTGTCGTCAATCAGAACCAAAACCGAATTTTTTCCGGAAATACCTATATTCTGATTATTTACTATAACACCCGGAGTATTTTTTAATGCATCTAAAGCTGTTCCGCCAGAGGAGGCAGTCGTATTTTCAACATAAAAAATAAATCGGTCTGCTTTGCGTTCTACAATTTTTTTATGAGCCTGAATAACAATTTCATCCAAATTGGCAAAAGTATTAATTTCAACATTTCCCAAGTCAATATCTTTATTCAGAATAATTATTGAGTGATAAACTACTTCATTAAAAAACAAAACATCAAATTGATAATCTTTTTGCGGGACTACAATATCGAATTTTCCGTCATCATCTGTAGTAAATCGTAATATTGTATCGTTTGCAGTCAATGCTAAATTAGTATAAGGCAACGAATTTTGATCTTCTGTGATTATTCCGGTTAAACGGTGATTTTGTGTAAAAGCAATGGTAGAAATACACATCATTATACTGATAAATAGGTATAATATAAATTTTGCCATGATGATATTTTTTGGCAAAAATGCATATCCTATCTTTTTAAAACTTTATATTTCGACCAATCTGATAAATAATCCGACCAACCCATTGATCGAAAAAAAACAGGGCTTCGTCGAATAACCATTATTTATCTGAACTAAAAATCTATTTTTACATTTCAAACAAATGATACAATGAAGAAAAAATATGTAGTTCTCTTACATCTGTTGTTTTGGTTTTATTTTGTCATCAATTATTTTTTGAGAGTTGATTTTGAAACCGGAACATTAATATTTCCTAACTTTTCTGTTGACATTCATCAACCGGAAATTGGGTTAACATATACTTTCTTTTTTATATATATTCTTGTTTTTTATTTAAATTATTGGATAATCATGCCAAAGTTTTTTGACATAAAAAATATACAGAAAGTACTCCTTGCTTTACTCGGATTATTTATTTTATTTACGGGTTTAAGATTTTTGATTGAAGAAATTCTGATTTTAAAATTATTGGGATATCACAATTATGCCCAAGGGGTTTCCGGCAATTTTTACATTTGGGACAATATGTATTACGGCAGTTTACCTATTATAGCTTCTTCTGTTTTATGGTTTGTTGTCAATACCTTACATTTACAAAAAAAGCAAATTGAATTGATTGAAAGTAAACGCGAAGCAGAAATTAATTTTCTAAAATCGCAAATCAACCCTCATTTTATTTTTAATACGTTAAACAATATTTACTATCTCGTTTTTGAAAAATCAAATAAATCTCTAAAAGCAATAGAACAATTAAGTGGCTTAATGCGTTATATGACATATGAAAGCCTGAACGACACGCTTCCCATTCAGCAAGAAATAAAGTATATCGAAGATTTTATTCAATTAGAAACCATGCGCATCTCTGGCAGATCAAATATTCTCTTTAACACAGAAATTGAAAATATAGAATTTCGAATTCCCCCACTGTTACTCATTCCGTTTATTGAAAATAGTTTTAAACACGGCATTGTCAATGATGAAGCTAATCCATTTGTAATTAAAATCAGTCAAAAAAATAAAGTATTAACTTTAGAAACTTCTAACCTGATAAATAAATACGCAAAAGATTCTCACACAGGTATTGGTATAGACAATATAAAAAAGCGATTACAACTCCACTTTCCCAACAATCACACTTTAAAAATTACAATAACGGAAAACATATATCACGTAAAATTAGTCATAACACTATGAAAAAAATATCTTGTATCATTTTAGACGACGAGCCTATGGCAGTTGCCCTGCTGTCAAAATACATAGAAAAGGTTTCCATTTTTAATTTGGTAAAAGCAACTACTAGCCCGTTTGAAATAGCAGAGTTAGTGACACATACAAATATTGATGTTCTGTTTATAGACATTCAGATGCCCGAATTGACAGGAATCCAATTAATGAAAATGATTGGTCATAAGTCTAAATTTATCATCACATCCGCATACAGTGAATACGCTCTGGAAGGATATGAACACAATGTGGTTGATTATTTATTAAAACCTATTTCATTTGATAGATTTTACAAAGCAGTTTTAAAAATAAACGATTTGTTTAAAGATGACTTCTTAAAAATTGCAATCAAAGCCGAAGAAAAAAGAGATAATTTTTTATTTGTAAAAACAGATGGTAAACTGGTAAAAATCAATTTAGAAGATCTTCTTTTCATAGAGGGATTAAAAGATTATTTATATCTGCACTTAAAAAGCGAAAAATTAATTACTCTTGATACTTTAAAAAACTTTGAAACAAAGTTATCTCAAAAAAAATTTATGCGGATTCACAAATCGTACATTGTAAACTTAAATGCAGTAGAAACAGTAGAACGAAATCGAGTTTTTATACAAAATAAAATTATTCCGGTAGGAGAAAGCTATAAGGTCCAATTTCAAAAATGGATTGAGGATTGTGTTTGAAGTAACCAAACATAATAACGAAAGGGTTTCAATTTATAATTTTGAAACGTTTCTACAAAGTTTTGAAAACAACTGATGTTTACAAAAAAGAGTTTGAGTCAAAATTAATACAAAACCTTTATTTTCTAAAGACTAGCTAGCCTCAAAAGTCAAAGTATGCGTTTCGTTTGTCGGAACTTTTAGATATTCATAATTACTGCTAATGGAAATATTAACAAAACCAGCAGATTTTAAAGCTAATTCAAATTCTTTTACTCCCCAATAACGCAAATAGAATAAATCTATCTCGTTTTTTACGAGTCCTTTATTAGCATCCCAATGCTCATACCTTAATTGAGAAATTACTGTTTGTTCAATATAGTTTATTTCTTCCCTGTCCTCCGTCAAAGTAAGTATTCCATCGGGAACTCTCCATTGTCTCGCTTGCATTGAAGGTTCTGATAATGAGGCTATCGTAGATAAATCTAATATTAATCTACCTTTTTCTTTTAATGCTAATTTAAAACGTTTGAGAACACCAATAGCTTCATTAACATCTGTTATCAATTGAAAAGAACCTGCTGGTATAATAATAGCTTCAAAAGATTTTGAATAAGAAAAAGTATTAAACATTTCTTTTCTGAAATTTCCTTTTAATCCTCTCTTTTCACACTCCCTATCACAATACCTCAGCATTTCAATAGAAGCATCAAACCCTTCTACATCCAGTCCTCTTTCTAATAACGGAATCAATATTCTGCCATTTCCACAGGCTGGTTCTAAGATGGTTCCTTTACAACCTTTTAATCTTTCCAAATAATATTCAACATCTCCAAATGATTTTCCGATAGGCTTATCAATATGATATACCCAAGAAGCCAGTGATCCGTATCTGTTTATTAAATATTTTTTTTTCATATTCTCCAGCTAGATTAAACGCACAATAATCAATAGAAAGAAATCCATTTTTATTTGTAATAAAATTCCTTTAGAAGAAAGCTACAAAGTCTTATTTCAAAAATATAATTACTTTAAAATTTATCTTTTGGCGGGAAACAAAAAACAAATAATACAGCTGTAATTAAAAACAGTAAAATATACAAATACAAGATATTATCTGTAAATAAACCAAAAACTAAGAAAAGTACAGTAGCAACTGCACCTGCTACTATAAATTTATAAGTATTTTTATCAATAAACTTCTCCAACCCTTCCTCTAAATCTTTTTCCAAGAGCTCTTGCTCTCCTTTATATTTTATATATTCATCTTTGTTTTTAAAAGTTTTTACTTCTATAAATTTTTGAACTATAAAAAAAGCTATTAGTGCTATAAAAACAAATAAAACGTAATTATTCATATCCAATCTCCCTAACTATTCTACGCTAAAAGTAATACTATTTTAATAATTTCTATAACATTTATAAACTACTCAATAACAATCCATATTGTAAAGACAATATTAGATCATGTCACTAAATTATAAACCTTCCTTAAAATTTTTTTTTACACCTCTCACTCTTCCACTCTTCCAAATTAAACCATATTATATATTTATCAATAAACTATCTATTAACTTTATTCTTATACAACACAAGTATTTTACAATAGGTAATTATATTAAAAAAACACTGTTAAATATAAAAAGCTATTTTATCTAAATGATAAAATAGCTTTTATTTATTAAAATAATTATTTTTATTTAGTTATTAAGCATGACAGGCATTACCAACATAGTTACTGACTCTCCATCTTCTAATCCGTCTACAGGAGTTAAAATACCAGCTCGATTTGGCAATGACATTTCCAATAAAATATCATCGGATTGCAAATTATTCAGCATTTCAAGCAAAAAACGAGAATTAAATCCTATCTGCATATCATCTCCTTTGTAATCACAAGTTAATCTCTCATCTGCCTTGTTCGAGTAATCAATATCTTCAGCTGAAATATTTAATTCTGTTCCAGCTAATTTTAGTCTTATTTGGTGTGTTGTTTTATTGGAATATATTGCAACACGACGCACTGAACTTAAAAACTGAACTCTGTTTAATAACAATTTGTTAGGATTCTCTTTTGGAATTACAGCCTCATAATTAGGGTATTTTCCATCTATCAAACGACAAGTAAGTGTATAATTATCAAAAGTAAACTGTGCATTTGAATCATTGAATTCAATAACAACATCTGCTCCCGAAGCCATTAAAATATTCTTTAAAATATTTAATGGTTTTTTAGGCATAATAAAACTTGCTTCATTAGAAGAAGTAATATCTGTTCTGGAATACTTTACCAGTTTATGGGCATCGGTAGCAACAAAAATTAAGCCTGATGGCGAAAAATTGAAATATACTCCAGACATTACCGGTCTTAAATCGTCATTCCCTGCCGCAAAAATAGTTTTACTAATAGCTGTTGCCAAAACACCTGCCGGCACTTCTATTTTTGCCGGGTCTTCTAAAGATTCTGCTTTAGGAAACTCATCGCCTTGTGCATAAGCCAATACATACTTTCCAACATCAGAACTTATTTCTATGGTATTATTTTCCTTTATTGAGAAAGTTAAGGGCTGCTCCGGGAAAGTTTTTAAGGTTTCAAGCAGCAATTTTGCCGGCACAGCAATACTCCCCTGACTTGTAGATTCAATTTCTAAACTGGCAGACATAGTGGTTTCCAAATCTGATGCAGAAACCTTTAATACATTATTATCTAACTCAAACAAGAAATTATCCAATATATGTAAAGTATTACTGCTATTGATAACACTACCTAAAATTTGCAATTGTTTTAGCAAGTAGGAACTCGATACTATAAATTTCATATTCTATTTCTTTATTTTGTAAAAAATATCTTTACAGTCACAAATATATCAGATAATTACTAATTATAAAAGCTTTTTTAAATTACTTTTTAACAAAAGAACGTCTTCTAAGAAAGGTGAATATAAGACCAAAAACAGCAATGAGAAGGACAGGCAATCCAAACGTAAGCATTTGTATATAATTATAATCTTGATATACTTTTACTTTATCCAACATGGGGATTTTCACTTCTTTAGTTCTTAAATTAATCAATCCCCTATCATCCATAAGATAATTTACAGAATTCATTATTAACTCTTTATTCCCATAAAGTTTATTAATCCATTTGTCATATCCTAATTCCAATGGCTGATAGTTCTGATCTAAGTGATTTTTAATAATATCGCCGTCCGAAATTATAATCATCTTATTTTCTTCACTTTTATACAGCGGTTTGTCTACTTTAAAAGGTAGAATTCTATTTTGAAATACTGATTTAAATTGACCTTCCAATAAAACGCCTAAAATATAACTGCCTTTATTTTCAAACATTTCAGGAGTACTTTCTTCATTTAGAATATTCAGATTAATTTCTGTCGGAGTACCTACCAACATTGAATATTTAGAAGATTGTAGTAAAACTGTTTTTTTTATGTCATTTTTCAGCGTATCCATGGGAGATGCAAAATCAAACTTTACGCCTTCTATGTTTTTAACAATAGGATGATTAATTTCCGGATAAACAAAAGGCGCAAATTTCCATATAAACTGACCGTATTGCGTCTCGCTTCCCTGTTTTCCAATAGCAATTTTGATCGGTGTAGAAATTTCGTCTTTTACCAAAACAGGATTAATTCTCACTCCATATTTAAACAGCATTTCTCCTAAGCTTTGGTCTTTTGCGTATGCCAACATAGAGCCATCAGTTCGCAAACTGTCAAAATCTGCCTGTACCTGATCCAACAGCCATAAAGATTTACCTCCATTCATTATAAATTGATCCAAAACTTCTATCTGTTTCTCTGAAAACTCTTTATCTGGTTTAGCCACAACTATCAAATCAAAGTCCTTTAACTCTTTCAATGTTTTTTGAGGATGCACTACTACAGAGTCCAATGTAAAAGGTGCAATGTGATAATTTTCCCTAACAGTCAATAAAAAATCCGCAATATAGGCATCATCTAATTGTCCATTTCCTTTTAAAATTGCTATGCTTTTTTGCTTTTCTGTCGTTATTTTATCAATTGCTTCGGCAAAGGCATATTCCAAATGCTGAACAGAAGTTATAACTTTTTCTTCTGTATTAGCACCAATCATATTCTTTAAAAGCTGTACTCTGGAAGCTTTTTCCCCTTGAGAAACAATAGCCCAGGGATAAACCACTTGCTGTGTTTGTGTTCCTTTGTCATTTACAGTTACTGTAACCGGCTTTAATCCATATTCAAAAAGTTCTTGCATTACTTCTTCTTGAGTTGCCCCTTCTTGTAATGGATTTATAAACTGAAACTTGATATTTGAATTTTGGATTTCAAATTCCTCCAGCAATTGTTTGGTTTCATTCTGTAATCGTCTGAATTCCTGAGGAAATTTTCCTTCTAAAAAAACATCTATAATCATAGGTTCTTTTACTCTATCAACAATCTCATTGGTTATGGCAGACAATGTATATCGGTGATCTTGCGTCAAATCAAATCTTTTGTAGAAAAAATTTCCTGCAATATTAATTGCTGTCAGCACAATAATGAGCTTTACCAAAGCTAGTATATTCTGTTGGTGATTTTTTTTCATTACTTTCGAATTGTTTTAATTTTAAACACTGTTAAACCTAAAAATGCGACAGCAAACGACACGAAAAACAATAAATCTCTCGTATCTATAACGCCTCTGGATATACTTCTGAAGTGGTATTGTAATCCAATTTTTTCAATCCAATTTCCTCCGCTGGCAAAAACCTCTGCCAATTCAGCAATACCTAGTGAAAAAAACACACATAATAAGACCGCAACAATAAAGGAAACAATTTGATTATCCGTTAACGAAGAAGAGAAAACACCAAGCGATGCATAAGCAGCTACTAAAAAAAACAGTCCGAAATAAGATCCTGCTATACTTCCAAAATCAAAAGATTGTCCGGAAAGGGTAAATTCCTTTAATACTAAAACATATATAAAAGTAGGCAATATGGCAATAAATATTAATATTATAACTCCCAAAAACTTGCCTAAAACAATTTCCCACACCGAAAGTGGCTTTGTCAACAACAGCTCGATAGTTCCTTGTTTAATTTCTTCTGAAAAACTCTTCATTGTAACCGCAGGAACTAAAAAAATAAGTATCCATGGAGCAATCGAAAAGAAAGGAGACAAATCGGCAAAACTACTTTGGGGAATGTTATATACTCCATCAAAAATCCATAACAAAAGTCCGTTTATTGATAAAAAAACAGCTATTACCAAGTATCCTATTAAAGAGCCAAAAAAAGACTTGATTTCTCTGATGCAAATTGCTTTCATAATTTTGTTTGACTTACTATTTTAATGATTCGTACTTATCTACACTCCATGCTTCCGCTTTTTGAGCAAAAAGCGTTTTCACATAAGGCCAAACCTCAGCAAATATTTCAGAATACCTATATTTTTCTAAGTCATTTTCATTTTCCCAAAAACTATAAGTAAAAAATACATTAGATTCTTTTTTATCTTGATAAACTTCTAAAAAACTGCATCCGGGAAAATTTCTGATATCGTATTTTATAGTCTGAAAATAGCTTTTAAAATCTTCAATTTTATCTTTTTTAAACGTCAGTTTTACAATTCTAATAAACATTTAGTTAGTTTTAATAGTTAAATTCATCTTCAAATTCTACCACAATATTATCATTCAGCTGTATATTCATTAGCGACTTAGGCGAACCTCCTGGGTCTTTTTTCTTCGAATATAGCAAAGTTACAAGCAATAAATCTAAATCATTAAATGTAGCCAATAATTCACCAGCTCGTTCCAATAAAGTATTTTCACTCGTCACTTTAAAGTCTGCAAAATACTTATTTATTTTGTTTATCGAACGATCTTTGATGCGAATAGAAAATTTTCTGCCTTTACCTATTCTTTCAAAACTTTCTTTAGTAATATTAGTAATAAGATTTCCGAAGGAATCCTCATATACGACTTTTCCTGTAATTTTATTACTTTCTAAGTTCAGATTATCTGCCCAACGATTTAATTTATACAGCGATTCAACTGGATTGCCTAACTCAGCCAAACCATATCCTGAAACCAGATGACGAGCACAATCTGCAAAAACAGTACTACTGCATTCATTTTCGTCATTCCCCAGGTATATTGCCTCCTCAAATTCATTATTTCCTAAAATAGTACTCAAAACCCCATTATCTGTTGCAACAAAATAATGTCCATCATATTTCACACAAATAGCAGGGGTAAAAGGAGTTATTTCAGCCTTTACAGAAACAATATGAATTGTTTCTTTCGGAAAGTGAGGATAAGCAGCTGACAACACAAAACCTGCTTCTTCAATGTGATAATCTCTAATATTATGTGATATATCCACTAAATTGCATTCTCCAATTTTAGAGTATATTTTCCCTTTTAAAACTGCTGTATAATAATCGGTATATCCAAAATCAGTCGTTAGCGTAATTATTTTCTGCATTGTTTTTTTTTCAGTATATCTTTAAGAAAATGGATTTTTTATAGTAGATTTGAATATACAAAATTAGTTTATTTTTTTAATTAATTATTATAGCTATTGAACGAAAGAATAATTGAAATTTCAGAAATAAGTCCTAAGGATTTCTGGGGACCACAAGATATCCATTTAGAATTGCTAAAAAAGCTTTTTCCTAAACTAAAAATTATATCTCGAGGGGCATTGCTAAAAGCATATGGGGAAGAAGAAATTCTCGATGAATTTGAGAAAAAATTTGAAAGATTGCTCAAGTTTTTTTCTAAATACAACCGTATGGACGAAAATACAATTGAAAGAATTGTTATGGACAGTGGCCAACCTCATTCTCAACTCCAAAACGATCAAATTTTAGTACACGGTGTTTCGGGCAAGCTCATTAAAGCCCTAACACCTAACCAGCAAAACTTGGTTAAACAGGTAGAAAAAAATGATATGGTTTTTGCTATCGGACCCGCTGGAACGGGAAAAACCTATACAGGAGTAGCATTAGCTGTAAGAGCACTAAAAAACAAGGAAGTAAAAAGAATTATTCTTACGCGTCCTGCCGTTGAAGCTGGCGAAAATCTTGGCTTTTTACCCGGAGATATGAAAGAAAAACTCGATCCCTATATGCAGCCGCTCTATGATGCCTTACGCGATATGATTCCTCCTCAAACGCTTGAAGACTACCTTACAAAAGGAGTTATTCAAATTGCGCCACTGGCTTTTATGCGTGGGAGAACTCTAGACAATGCATTTGTTATTCTGGATGAAGCGCAAAACACTACCCATTCACAAATGAAAATGTTCTTGACCAGAATGGGAAAAAATGCAAAATTTATTATCACAGGTGATCCTGGTCAAATTGACTTACCAAGGAAAGTAACATCCGGATTAAAAGAAGCACTGTATATCCTGAAAAATATTGAAGGAATTGGTATGCTATACTTAGATGACAAAGATATTGTAAGACACCGATTAGTTAAAAAAATAGTTGATGCCTATAAAACCACCGAAGACAGACCTGACCAAGTATCTATTGAAGACATAAAAAAAGAAAAGGCTGAAAATTAATTTTCAGCCTTTTCTTTTTTACCTTTAAAAGCTTATTGTATATTATAAGTATCTCTCATAAAGGAAAGCTTAAGTTTACCTTCCTGGTATAAAAACAATTCGTCTTCATCCAAAACAAATTTGTCGCAAGCTTCCAACACAGCCAGCAATTCCTTTTCTTGCTGATATGACTCGGTTATATATTCCGGAGCCAAAACAATTTTAAAGAAAACAGCATCGCCCTCACATCGCAAGTCTCCATATACCATATGATTACCTCCACTTCCCGAAAAGCTTCTCGTATTGATATCCATACAAATCATCGGGATTTGATTGATTCCCAACTCTTCTATTCTTTTCCCATCATACGTCTGAAAAATCCAATTACCTGATAAATCGTCATTATAAATATAATGTCCAAAGCATGCAAAATCAGAAACATCGTCTTCCATTTCGTGTTTTTTGATAAAACGAACAGCTACAGAATGATCAAATCGTCCATCCATAAAATCTTTTGCCGTTTCATCTTCATATATAACAATTTCGATTTCTTCTTTTTTAGTTGAAGTACGATAAACCCTACTTTCACCTTCTATTAGAGGTTCTACATACGGAAAAACAATTTTGTTATTAGGTTTCATACTCGAATAAATGATTCCCTTTTTACTGATAGAAATCATTTGTAAGGAATCTTGAGCCAAGGCTTTAAAAAAAGTACCTTCTAAATCGCTCTTATTAAACAGATCCATTTGCTTATTGCTGCCTTCTTTTGCATTTTTATTTCCGGAATTATCCATACCGCATGAAGGAAACAAAGAAATTGTTAACGCCAAAATCATATTCTCTTTCTTTTATTAGTGCGCAAAGATAAAATCAACAATACAGCAAATAAAAATTAGTCTTTTTATTTAGTATTACTTTAACCTTTAAACGCAATTTTCAACACTTTTTTTATTAATTCAAAGATACAAAAAAAATGATAGTTTTATTGTTTATTATATTAAATTTATATTAACTATAGCTATTAATTTAATTCTTAATTAATAGAAGAAAAGAATTTTCAATCTATTTAACAACATAAAAAGACTGCCTTTTATAAAAAATCACAAATAAAATCCGACATAAACATTTTTACAAACCGCTTCATTGATTTTAGCAAATAATAAGCGAAAAAACAAATCTCACCTACAATAAAGTTGTTTTATACCCCGTCTGCCTCAAACAAAACATAAAATCATCTTCATTATTACACACGCAATACACTCTGATAGTAGAATTAACTATTTTTTTAAAAATTGGTTTAAAGCTTTTAGGCAGCGAAAGGTAAAACGCATCCATATTTTTATCGCTTATTGAATAACTCGGATCCACATCAATGGATACTAAAACCACAAATTCATTTGATTTTAATTCTATTGGTAATTTCATACTTTTGTGTGTTTAATATTATTTGCTCTAAATTATAAAAAAATAATTATTTAAAATAATTTCTGCTAAAAATATATTGAATTAAACCCTATTATCCATTATTCAAAACAGATACAGTTTTTATCCTTTTTTCTAATAGGTTTATTTATAAAATAATCAGAGACAATTTTGTTCAAAAATGTTTTATTTTTGTATATTATATTTTTAGTAAGCATAAAAACAATTAGATAATGCAAAACATTCCTAGTGTTGACTTACGTGATTTCCTATCGGATGACCCGGTACGTAAACAAAATTTTGTAAATGAAATCGGAAAAGCTTACGAAGACATCGGATTCGTAGCGTTAAAAGGACATTTTCTAAGCGATCAATTAGTAAGTGATTTATACAGAGAAGTCCGTAACTTTTTTAATCTTCCTCTCGAAGTAAAAGAACAGTACGAAATACCGGGAATAGGCGGACAACGCGGGTATGTTTCTTTTGGAAAAGAACATGCTAAAGGCAGAACAGAAGGGGATTTAAAAGAGTTTTGGCATTTTGGGCAATATGTAGATGGAAATTCTGAACTAGAAACATCTTATCCTAAAAATGTAGAGGTAAAAGAGCTACCTGAGTTTAATGTTATTGGAAAAGAAACGTATAAAATGTTGGAGAAAACAGGAATATACGTTTTAAGAGCCTTGTCTTTATTCCTCAATTTAGATGAGTTTTATTTTGATAAATATATTAAAAACGGAAACAGCATTTTACGACCTATTCACTACCCTCCTATTCTGTCGGAACCTAAAAAAGCGGTTAGAGCTGCTGCGCATGGAGACATTAATCTCATTACCCTATTAATGGGGGCTCAGGGAAAAGGACTTCAGGTTCAAAATCACGATGGAGAGTGGATTGATGCAATTGCAGCAGATGACGAATTAGTAATAAACGTTGGAGATATGTTATCAAGACATTCTAACAACAGATTAAAATCTACAATTCATCAGGTTGTAAATCCTCCTAAAGAATTGTGGCATACCTCCCGATATTCTATTCCGTTTTTTATGCATCCTGTTAGTGATATGCCATTGGATTGTTTAGAAAACTGTATTGATGATAATCATCCCAAACTTTACGAAAATATTACTGCAGGAGAATTTCTCCATCAACGCCTAATAGAACTTGGATTAATCAAATAGTATTAGAACTACTAAAACGAGAGTTTAAAAAACTCTCGTTTTAGACTATTATTTAGCTTTATATTTTATTTTTTTCTTTATAAAGACATTTCAAAACATTATATTTGAACATATACAAAGCACTTTTTCATGAGTAAAAAAATAAGCAGCTTCGAAGATCTTGGCGGATTTGTTTTTTCTACAAATAAGGATTTTTCATTTGAAAAAGAAGAAGAATTAACAACCTTACCGCCGCATCAGCAAAAACTAGAAGCTCATTTAGACAAAAAAAACCGAGGTGGAAAAATAGCTACTCTCATCACAGGGTTTGAAGGTACAGACGATGATTTAAAAATATTGACAAAATCGCTGAAGACTTTATGTGGCGTTGGAGGAAGCGTTAAAAATGGCGAAATTATAATTCAAGGAAATTTCAGAGATAAAATAATGGATTTTTTAAAAAAAGAAGGCTACAAAGTAAAACGTGTAGGCGGATAAAAAACAGAATACTATGCAAATAAAATCATCCGAATTAATTTTAAATCCAGACGGAAGCATATATCATTTAAATTTGAAACCTGAAAATATAGCTCCAAATATCATTTTTGTTGGAGACCAATATAGAGTAGAGCGCATTTCAAAACACTTTGATAAAATTGAATTTGAAACTCAAAAAAGAGAGTTCAAAACGCATACAGGAAACTATAAAGGAACAAGATTTTCAGTTATCTCAACCGGCATCGGTCCTGATAATATAGATATTGTTGTCAACGAAATTGATGCTTTATTTAATATTGACTTTAAAACCAGAACCGTCAAAGAAAAACTAACTTCTGTAAATATAGTTCGCATCGGCACCTCTGGTTCTCTGCATTCCGATATCCCGGTTAACAGCTTTGTTCTTTCAAAATACGGTTTGGGTTTAGACAATATGATGCGCTCATATATTATTGATTCCATTACTAATTCTGAAATGGAAGAAGCTTTTATCCAGCATACGCAGTGGGATTTAAAAAAAGGACGTCCTTATTTTATAAAAAACAGCTCTGTTTTAGAAAAAAAGCTAATAAGCGATAAAATATTTACCGGAATTACTGCTACGGCAGCGGGATTTTATGGTCCTCAAGGCAGGATTCTGCGATTGCCTATTCAAGATACGAATTTAAACCATAAAATTGACACTTTTAAATTTAACAAACAGCGGGTAACAAATCTTGAAATGGAAACCTCTGCTATTTATGGATTGTGTAAATTACTCGGACATCATGCGGTTTCTATGAACACAATAATAGCCAATAGAGCTAATGGAACTTTTTCTGATAATCCATATGAGGCAGTAGATGCTTTAATTCTATATACTCTGAATAAACTTAGCCAAAACTAATCTTACATTACAAGTAGACTCATCAAACAATAGAGCGAATCTTATTTACAAGTAATATTTATACCCGATAATATATTTCTCTTTCAAGATTAGGTAATCTTTAAAGGAAATAAAAACCAATTCAAATTTTATTTCTTAACAAACCAAACAAAAACCACTTAATTTAACTAATAAATGAAATATATTAAACATTTTTAATCCATTATTCTTTTTATTTTTAATAATAATAAATATTCTTATTTTTATGGAGTTTAATTTTTATTTAAAATGACGAAAGAAGACTCGCACCTAGAGAGAATAAAATTTAATCCATATAAGGATAAAATCATTTCAGCAGCTGAAGCTGCTTTACTCATTCCAGATCAAGCCGTCGTTGGGGCAAGCGGATTTACAAAAGCTGGGGACAGCAAATCGGTTTTACCGGCATTTGCGGAACGTGCTGCTAAGGAAAATGTAGCTATTACATTAATTACCGGAGCATCATTAGGACAAACCACCGATGCTGATTTAGCCAATAACAATGCGCTTATAAAGAGAATGCCTTTTCAAGCTGACGCTACACTCAGAAAAAGCATTAATGAAGGAAAGGTTAAATATGTAGACCAACACCTCAGCGAAACGATTGAACAACTGCAAGAAGGACATATTCCTCAGGTAGATATTGCTATTATTGAGGCAACGTATATTGACCAAAACGGTTATATCATACCTACTACTTCCATCGGAAATTCAGCTTATTTTGCCACTGTTGCTCCAAAAATTATTATTGAAGTAAATAATGCTATTCCGATTTCTATCTGTGGCATTCACGACAACTGCATCCCTTTGGAACAGCCTAGAAGAGCAGCCATTCCAATTCATAACGTAAAAGACAAAATAGGTGAGTCGTTTATTCGTCTTAATCCGGAAAACGTTATAGCGGTTGTACTGTCAAATATTGAAGATACACCCGCTCAACTTTCGGAACCAGATGAAAAAACAATAGCAATATCCAAGCATCTTCTACACTTTTTTGAACAAGAGGTAAAAAAAGGAAAACTTACTCATTCATTACTCCCTCTTCAGGCAGGAATTGGAAAGGTTGCCAATGCAGTTTTAACTGGTTTCCTGCACGGACCTTTTGAAAACTTAACGATGTATTCCGAAGTTCTTCAGGACAGCACTTTTGAACTGATAGACTCAGGAAAAATGACATTTGCATCGGGATCATCAATTACAGTTACACAAGAATGCTATAACCGCCTTCTTCAAAATATAGATCAATACAAAGATAAATTAATACTCAGACCTCAAAATATCAGCAACGCTCCTGAAGTAATACGCCGGTTGGGCATCATAGCTATCAATACAGCTATTGAGTTTGACATTTATGGCAACGTTAACTCCACGCATATCGGAGGCAACAAGATGATGAACGGAATAGGCGGTTCCGGTGATTTTGCCAGAAATGCTTATCTGAGTATTTTTGTAACTCAAGCCGCTTCAAAAAATAATAACGCAATTTCTCATGTTTTACCAATGGTTTCACATGTTGATCATACAGAACACGATGTAGATATTCTTGTAACAGATCAAGGATTAGCGGATTTAAGAGGACTATCGCCTAGAGAAAGAGCCGAAGTTATTATTAACAACTGCGTCCACCCCGATTACAAAGAAGAATTGAAAGATTACTTTGAAAGAGCAAAAAAACAAGAAGGTCATACTCCGCACCTTTTAGAAGAAGCCTTTAAGTTCCATATTCGTTTTAAAGAAACGGGCACTATGAAAACAAAATAATCGCTGCAATCAAGCTCCTCTATTACTACGAGGAGTTTTTTATTTATTTTACCATTTTATTCGCATTAAAGCAATTTTCATTTTGTTATCTTAGCGTAAAAATGAAGAAGATTAAAAATGAAAAAAATAACCGTTGTCGGCGTCCCCGAACATTTTAACCTGCCTTGGCACTTGTGTATTGAAAATAATGAATTTAACGAGATTGGAGTTGATCTTCAATGGATAGATATTCCTGAAGGAACAGGAAAAATGTGTCAGATGTTGCGGAATAATGAAACTGATTTAGCTGTTATATTGACAGAAGGTATTATTAAAGACCTTGCTAAGGGTAATCCGTCAAGCCTTGTCCAACAATACGTTTCTACTCCTTTGTTTTGGGGAATTCACGTAGCAGAAAGTTCTTCTTTTCAAAATATTAAAGATTTACAAAACAAGCGAATTGCAATTAGCAGATATGGTTCAGGATCACACTTAATGGCTATTGTACATGCCAAAAAAATGGGATGGAATACTGATACTTTAAATTTTATAGAAGTAAATACAATAGAGCATGCTGTAGAAGCTTTGACCAATGACAAAGCTGATTATTTTATGTGGGAGCGCTTTATGACCAAGCCTCTGGTTGATCAAAAAATATTCAGACAAATTGGAGAGTGTCCTACTCCATGGCCTTCATTTGTTATTGCAGGTCGTCAAAAATTTCTGCAAGAAAACAAAGCTTTAGTCGAAAATGTATTGGAGATCATAAACCGAACTACTTTAGAATTTAAATTGATACCGAGTATAGACCGTACACTATCTGAAAGGTATAACCAGAAAGCAGAAGATATCAAAGAATGGCTTAAATTGACCAGCTGGTCACAAAAACAATTGTCTCTAGATGCTTTTTCCGCCGTTCAAAATCAACTGGCAGAACTTAATCTCATAGAAAAAACGTTAGATTACAGTCAAGCTATTTTTAAGATGTGATGATCAAAAACAATGGTAAATAACGAGATTAGTTCAAATAATAAAATAAAAAAATGGTACCATTATCTAAGGATTCCCAATCCTTGGGATAATATTATTATTTTGATATTAAATATTTTGATTACTATTCCTATATTTATCATTGCGCACCAAAACATCAACGACCCCAACTGGCCTTATCATTTAGACAGGATTCTTTTATTCATTGGGATTGTAGGAATATTGCAATATATTCTTCAAAAAATGAAAACAATCCTTCTGATTACAATTTTCATTTATTTGGGATTTCTAGTTTGGGGGAGTATTTTTGGAGGATATGGTTATCAGGCAATTTATGAAGATTACAGGGCAATGGTATATAGTATGGCAGAAAACCCTGCTCCTCAAGACATTATTATTGCTAAATTACTACCGTTTCCAAATAAATCAAAAATAATAAAGGCCTCCGAATATGATAATCCTGCGGTTAGAAACTTTGCTTTATTAGCCACCACCAAACATTTCACAAAAATAAAAGGTTATCACGAATACAGACAGATTATACAATCCTTAGCTATTTTTAAAGAAATACGAAGTCGGTGGAACTATGTAAATGATCCCAAAGGAAGAGAATATATCGCTACTGCTTCAGAATCATTGCTTCATTTTTCAGGAGATTGTGATGATTATTCCGTTCTTATGGCAGCCTGCATAAGAGCCATTGGCGGTACTCCTCGCTTTATTCATACTAAAGAACACATGTACCCGGAAATGCTGATCGACAATAAAGCTAATCTTGAACAAGTAATTTATTTGATTAAGGAAGTTTTATTCAAAGAAGAAAGTCAAGGGAAGGAAATCAATTATCACATTGATGAAAGAGGGCAAATCTGGCTAAACTTAGACTATACTGCCCGGTACCCCGGCGGACCGTTTATGTCAGAAGAAATATTGGGACAATTAACACTAAATTAAAAATCTATGAATAATATAAATACAACTCCTTTAATTATAGGAAGTATATATGGAGCTATATCCGTTATTTTAGGTGCATTTGCAGCACATGCTCTTAAAAAGAAGATGAAACCTTCTTTACTTGCTAGTTTTGAAACCGGAGTAAAATATCAAATGTATCATGCTTTATTATTGGTTACTTTGGGTTTTATGCCACAAAACAATAAATTAACCAACGTTGCAAATCTTATAAGTATTGGAGTATTCTTATTCTCCTTCAGCATTTATGGACTTACTTTAAGCGCCACGTTCAGTAAAAAAATAAAAGTATTAGGTCCCATTACTCCTATTGGAGGGCTTTGTCTGGTAGCCGGTTGGTGTATGCTTGCCTATTACTTTATGACGCTATAATTTTTTATTTTTTTGTGAAGTAAAACTGTATCCTAATATTTTTTAATATATTTGATTATTAACTTGAGTTTTTAAAAGCTCAAAAAATTAAACACAAATTTAAATTCAATGAAAAAAATTTTCACAGTTATAGGAGCTGTTACTTTATTAGCTTCTTGTAACAATACCCCAAAAGGATTCACAATTACAGGTGAAACGAAAGGAATCGCTGATGGCTCAAAAGTTTATATTGAGCAAATAGATCCTACAACAGGACAGCCAAATGCAGTTGACTCTACCGATGTAAAGAACAATTCTTTTACTTTTAAAGGAGACGCACAACACCCGGACTTAAACTTAATTCATTTTGCAGACGGTGAAGGCAGAGTTCCTGTTATTGTAGAAAACGGTAATATTAAAGTTGTTTTTGATAAAGAAAATACTGAAAACAACAAAGCTACAGGTACTACTAATAATGATGAATTTGTTTCTTTTTCAGAAAAATCAACTGAAATAGATAAAAAGATTATGGCTTTCCAAGAAGAAAACCAAGAAATCTATATGAAAGCAAAAGAAGAGAATGATGAAGCAAAGCTAGATGAAATTATGGATAAGCTTTATGCTTTATATGATAAAAAGGACAACTTTGTAGAAGAATACTTAGAAAAAAACCCTAAATCTTTTACAACTCTTTTCATTGTAACACAACAAGCTCCGAATGGAGGAATTTCTAAAGAAGAAGCTCTAGAATATTATAACAATTTTGACGAGCACCTTAAACAGTCTAAAATTGGAATGGCTCTAAAAACAACTTTAGACCAAATTCCGGATGCTAAAATAAAAGTAGGAGATAAAGCTCCTGATTTTTCAGCAAAAACTCCTACAGGAACAGACTTGTCTTTAAATGAGTCTTTAGGAAAAGTAACTATTATTGATTTTTGGGCTTCATGGTGTGGTCCTTGTCGTAAAGAAAATCCAAAAGTAGTAGCCTTATATAATCAATATCATGACAAAGGACTAAACATCATTGGGGTTTCATTAGATAAAGAAGATTCGAAATGGAAAGAAGCTATTGAAAAAGATCAGCTTACATGGAATCATGTTTCTAACTTAATGTTTTGGCAAGATCCAATTGCTCAGGAATATGAAGTACGCGCTATTCCTGCTACTTTTATCTTAGATGAAAACGGTATTGTAGTTGCTAAAAACCTAAGAGGAAAAAAGCTAGAAAATAAAATTAAAGAATTACTTTCTAAATAAAAATAAAAAAGCTAGCTATATGGCTAGCTTTTTTAATGTTTATTCCAAAAATATTACTACAATAAACTCTTTTGTTTTTCCAGTTCTTCTTTTTCGGCTTTATATTTAGCGTTGAGCTCTTCTTTTTTTGACATTAAGGCTTCTTTATCTTTAGAATTCTTTTCAAGATATTTTAAATTACTTTCATGTTCTAACTCCAATAATTCAAGTTTATAATCAATGCCTTGTTGAGCTGATTTATTAATCTTTCTATTCATTTGTTCTGACATCCAAAGTGTTTGCTGCTCTTGACTCAAAATTTTATTAATATCATTTTTAAAATTTTGAGCCAAAGTTTTTTTCTTTAAACCTTTTTCCTTTCCACTCAAACTATTGTCCTGCCCTATTGCTCTAAATTCTTTAGCTAGACTTTCCTTTGTTTGTTTAATTTTTTCGACTTGTTCTTCTGACAATCCGTAATAATCTTTCTTTTCTAGCAATTCAGAAATGCCACTTCCGCCTAATTCAGCCTTGTCTTTGGTGTTTCCTTGCTGGGCATTCACATTTAACGCAAATAAAATCCCGCCAATTAACAATAATTTTTTCATATGAATCTATTTTTATACGGAAGGTAAGAATTTATATTCTAAAAAAAACACATTAAATGTTAAATAATTCTATTTTCAAAAATAGCACTTCTAAAACTGAAAATAAATAAACGGCTGAGAACCTGCCGCAGCTGTGGCATACACAATCCAAAAAACAAAGCCTAAAATCAATGCTTTTACAAACATCGGGGCTACGCTAAACATTTGATTAGGAATTGCCATCCAGTTCTTAGGAATAAAATGCCAGACAAAGCCAATTAAAATCAGGAGAAATACATTCTTATACCCTTGAATAACAATACGCCAAGAATTCCAGTTAAATTGTAATTTACCAATATTATGGATCACTTCTAAAGCTGTATCAAAAGAATCTGCCCTAAAAAATATCCAGCAGAATGCTACAAAATGAAACGTCAGCAAAACGGAACATATCTTCCAAAAGAGATTTACTTCTACTCCTTTGGCTCTAGGAAAAAGTTCCATAATTACTTTGTGAACGGCTAAAGCTATTCCGTGCAAAGCACCCCAAACTATAAAGCGCAAACTTGCTCCGTGCCATAAACCGCCAAGCAGCATAGTTGTCAATAAATTAAAATTGGTAAACCAGCTTTTATGCTTATCCTTTGCCAGCAAAATAGTCAGTCCGAAAACTAGTATGGAAGACAGCGCAAGCAACAAAGGAATTATACTTTCGCGATAAAAATAAATCCCCCAAATTAAAATTCCCACAAAGAATAAAGATGGAAAAAAATATCCACCGAAACTCCCTCTTCGATTTCCTCCTACTGAAATATACAAAAAGTCTTTCAGCCAAGTGGAAAGAGAAATATGCCATCTTCGCCAAAATTCTGTAATAGACGCAGACTGATAAGGAACATTAAAGTTGATAGGCAAGCGATAACCCAGCAATAAAGCTATTCCAATTGCCATATCAGAATATCCTGAAAAATCACAGTAAATCTGTATGGCATAACCATATGTAGCCATCAAGTTTTCAAATGCTGTATAACTGTTGGGCGAATCAAATACACGATCTACAAAATTAACTGAAATATAATCTGAAATAACCGCTTTTTTAAGCACCCCTCCAATAATCAACAGCAATGCTTCGTTAATATTATCTCTGGTTACTCTTACTGAAGTATAAATTTGCGGAATAAAATCTTTAGCACGTACAATAGGACCGGCAACTAACTGAGGAAAAAATGAAATGAAAAATAAATAATCCAAAAAGCTTTTAGCCGGTTCTATTTCTTTCCTGTAAATTTCAATGATATAGCTTATGGATTGAAAAGTAAAAAATGAAATTCCTACCGGTAAAATAATATTATTGATATGTAATTGAGATTCGGTCAAAAGATTAACGCCGTCCAAAAAGAAGTTGGTATACTTAAAGTACCCGAGCAAACCAAGGTTTACCACAATACTCAAAACCAACAGTACTCGCTTTTTTGCTTCATTATGAGTATGACTAATAATTTGGGCAAAATAATAATCCATTAATGAAGAACCTATCAGAATGAGGAAATACATTCCGCTGGATTTGTAATAAAAGAATAAAGAAAACAGCACAACATACAACAATCTGATGTGAAACGTTTTCCTCATCAGAGTGTAAATAAGATAAAAAGCAATAAACATTCCCAAAAAAAGTCCCGAATTAAACAGTAACGGTTCTTTAGGATTAAAAGTAAACCAACGGATTACATCTTCCATTGCAAACTCAGGTATTTCTATATTCAACAGATTCATTGATCGCGTTGTTTTTCTGTTTGATTAAATTTGGAGTAAGTATGCATAACAGATTCAAAAAACAGATCTCCGGTATATTCATACCCTTTTACCGTATAATGCACTAAATCTTTAGCCAGCATTTTTTCATCCTGTAAATACTGAAGTCCCAGCGTTGCACCCAAATAGTAATACATATCCCAAATAGCATATTTTCCATCTATTCCATTAATGATTAATTCATTGGTTAACTCGCTGGCAACCGTATTTGGCTTTCCTTTAGTAAAATAAGACGGCGGCGGAGTGGTCAGCAAAATATCCACATCCGGATTATTGGCTTTGACATTTTTAACAAAAAGATTTACCTGTGTTTGAAATTCATCGACAGACATTCTGTCGAAAGCTTCATTGGTACCTAAAGAAACTACAAGCAAATCTGGTTTTAATCCCTTTAACTGTTTAAAAAACAAAGGATATTTATTATAATCAGAAAAGCGAGCTCCGTTTACACCTATAGAGTGGTATACAATTCCTGGCTTGTCATTTTCCAGAACAATACCATTTAAATCATATAAATCAACTTCTTTTCCAGCGTAAAAGTAAATTTTATCCAGTTCTCTTTCAAAATCAAATTCATAAAAATCTTCTGTCTTTTTTCCGTCAATATTGGTAAAGAGACTTTGAGGAATTTCAGCCGGTACTCGCTGCGCAGTTGGAATCGAAAGCATTTTTCCCGCTTGAATGAGATTATTTTTTAATTTGTTCAACTTTTTTATCTCAACTACAGTAGTATTATACTTACGCGCTATACCAGACAATGTTTCTCCACCTTTAATTTTATGAGTAATTTTTTTAGTAATAGAGGATTCCATTTTCACCTCTTTTTCGGTTATTCCTATATGATATAACTGATCATTTTCAGGAGTAAAAACTTTCATTTTTGAAAACCCATACTCACTATTTTTTATACTTAATTCAATTACCAGATTTTTTTGGCTTGTAGATAGTGCTATTCCGCTCAACCCTACCTGCGCGCCATTAACAGGAAAAATATTGCGATAACTATTCCATTCCACATTAGAAGTATATCGAACAACAGGGTTTCCATTTGTTTTTGCTAAATTATACGGAAAAGCAAATCCCAATCCGCCATTACCGAATTTTTCTTGTAGCAGAGTTCGTATTTTTCCGCTAAAAAAACCTGCTTGAATATGAGAATCTCCAATATGAACAATATTGATTTTTCCTTCTTTTTCCTTCTCTAAATGTTCTAGTTTTTTAAAAAATGTACCCAATTGTTCAGGATAATAAATTTTATTTTCAAGCATAGCTGAATCTTGAGCAACGGTATTTTCAGTTAAAATTTCTTCATTACTTTTAACAGTATCGTTTTGCGCGTAAATGCACAGACAATTGAAAAAAACAAGTAATATAGTTGTTATTTTATCTTTCCTCATTTTGCTTTATAATACTATCATTTATCATTTTTTGAAGCTGTTCCATCTTTTTCTGCTTGATAGAATCTGATTTTAACTTAGCTTCTGTTTCTTTTTTCACTCTCTGTTTCTTATACGCCTCATATCCCTCTTCTAAATGCTTAAACATCATTCCGGCAACTTCCTGTGCCCCTCTATAATTAAAATGCGTATAATCTTTATTTGCCTTTACAGGCGAATCTTCTGCCCACACCATCATTGAACCCTCTCCTCCCATTGCTTCGTAAAGATTAAAAAAACCAGTATGTGCTTCAACAGCATATTTGCGCTGCGCTTTTACAAGCGGAACTACTGCAGAATCTGTTTTCATCTCCAAATCATATTTAGTAGCCTTGTCCGCCGTTGAAATAACCAGAATAGCTGCCTTTGGGAAACACTGTTTCAGATGATTAACTACTCTTGTCATTTGTCGGGTGTACCACGAATAATTTAATGATCCATAATTAAGCACATTAGTTCCATAATGCAAAACGATCAGATTATAATTCAAATCTTTCTGATACTTCTGCATTAATCCGGTATTAAACAGTGACAAAGGTAGTCCTGAGTTTCCTCGACTTGAAAAGTTATCAATCTGAACTCCGTTAGCAGTACTAAAGTCAACACCGTATACAGGAATTGAATCAGCTTCTGAAAACAGCAGTTTTATCTGTTTCAAAGCAGTTTTATCTGTCAGCTTCAATTTATTAAGTTCTGTTACAGGAGATAATGGATTGATTATCGTATCATTGTCTATAACAACGGCTACTTTTCCATTCATATTAGCTGATTTTCCGTAATATAAAATCGGCTTTTCAAGATTGGTCAAATGCCTGATTCCTCCTGCTTTATAACTTACCCAAGATGGATTTACAGTATCGTTTGTAAAAAAAACATGACCGCTGATACCAAAAGGACTTGTTGGTTTTTTTACATTTAAATAAGATTGTACTTTCCAATTATTGGAATATTGATGAATAACTGATGCTCTGGATTGAGCTGATTCGGAAGTAATCGATACATATCCTACTCCGCCACCTCCATATTTATCCTGATAATTTTTTCGCAAATCCTGTACAATCATATCTCCATCTGTCATAGAATCACCGTAATAAGCAATTCTTACATTTCCTTGTTGCAGTTGTTCTAACTTATATAGTTGAGCAAAGAATGGCTCAAGATATATCATTCCGCTAAATGATTCAAGTGCTTCATTTGAAATTAATTGTTCTTCCGAAATCTCTTCATCTTTCTTTTCAGTACTGTTATCCGTTTCTGATTCCGTTTTCTTTTGTTCTTCCTCTTCAAAAGCCTGAAGCAATAGGCTGTCTACTACCACATTTTTAGTTGGTAACTGATCCTCTGAAAAAATCCTTTGAGGCAAATTATTTTTAAAAAATAAAAAAAAGCCACTTGCCATAACTATGATGGCAAATGACTGAAATATGTAGCTCTTTTCTTTTTTCACGTATAAATATTTCCTTTACATGCGTTCAGGTACTTCTATTCCTAATAACATAAAAGCATCTTTAATAACTAATCCTACTTTTTCCGACAACTGCACTCTGAAGGTTTTTAATACCATATTTTCTTCTCCTAAAATAGGAACTGCCTGATAAAAGGAATTGTATTCTTTTACTAAATCGTACACATAATTTGCAATTAATGCAGGACTGTGCATACGCGATGCATTCTGAATTACTTCTGGGAACAGTTCCAATAACTTTAACAGCTCTTTTTCTTTTGCATCAAGAACGATATCCGAAACAGATTGCGAATAATCAAAATCAGACTTTCTCAAAATCGATTGAATACGAGCATACGTATATTGGATAAAAGGTCCAGTATTTCCAGCAAAATCAACTGATTCTTCTGGGTTAAATAAGATTCTCTTTTTAGGATCTACCTTTAAGATATAGTATTTAAGCGCTCCCATTCCTATAATTCGATACAAACTTTCTTTTTCCTTTTCAGAATATCCGTCCAGTTTTCCCAATTCTTCCGAAATAGATCGGGCTGTATCAGTCATTTCATTCATCAAATCATCTGCATCAACCACAGTTCCTTCGCGGCTTTTCATTTTTCCGGAAGGCAGATCAACCATTCCGTATGACAGATGATATAGACTTTCTGCCCAGTCAAACCCCAGCCTCTTCAGAATCAAAAACAAAACTTTAAAGTGATAATCTTGTTCATTTCCAACGGTATAAACCATACCTCCCACATTGGAAAAATCTTTAACTCGCTGTACGGCTGTTCCTATGTCTTGCGTAATGTAAACCGAAGTCCCATCACCTCTAAGTACTAACTTCTCGTCCAATCCTTCTTCTGACAAATCAATCCATACAGAATTATCTTCTTTTTTGTAAAAAATGCCTTTTTCTAGTCCTTTTTCTACAATGTCTCTTCCAAGTAAATAGGTATCGCTTTCATAATAATTTTTATCAAAATCAACTCCTAAATTTTTATAGGTTACTGCAAATCCGTCATACACCCATTGATTCATTGTTTTCCACAAATCAATTACTTCCGGTTTTCCAGCTTCCCAATCTAAAAGCATCTGTTTGGTTTCCAGCATAATCGGGGCATTTTGCTTAGCCTCTTCTTCTGCTATTCCATTAGCGACTAATTCTCCAATTTGCTTTTTGTATTCGATATCAAATTCTACATAGTAATTTCCGACTAGTTTATCTCCTTTTAACCCTGTAGATTGAGGTGTTTCTCCGTTTCCAAATTTTTGCCAAGCAAGCATGGATTTACAAATGTGTATTCCTCTATCATTGATGATTTGAGTTTTGTATACTTTTTTTCCTGATGCCTTTAGAATTTCAGCAACAGAATATCCCAATAAATTATTTCTGACATGTCCTAAATGCAAAGGTTTATTTGTATTAGGAGATGAATATTCAACCAAAATGGATTTATCTCCTCTTTCTTCCGTAGCATAGCCGTATTGCTCTTTTTTTCTAATTTCGTTAAAAAAATCAATGTAATAATCATCAGAAACCACAAGGTTTAGAAAACCTTTTACTACATTAAACCGATTTATAACTTTTGTTTTATCTGTGAGATATTGTCCAATCTGGCTTCCTATTTCAACCGGATTTCCTTTTATCTGCTTCAAAAATGGAAAAATAACCACTGTAATATCTCCTTCAAACTCTTTTCGGGTTGCCTGATACTCAACTTTTTCAACAGTTACACCATAAATATGCTGAATAGCTTCTTCAATATACGGAGTTAAAATCTGATTTAATGACATTTTATTTCTTCTATTTATAAGCTGCAAAGATACCATATTTAAACACTTTTGATTTATTGCACAACAAAAATTATCCGTTTTTTTAGATATGAAACGGAAATATCCTATTTTCAACCACGCGTATATTTTTCTTTTCCTTTTAACGATTTTACACACTTTTTTAATTCAAATTTAATATTACAAATTATAACTTAGCCCTATTAATCAAATCCTTAAAATATGAAAAAGCATTTTATTTCTCTAAATTTCAACAAAATACTTCAGTTTCTCATTATTGCAGGAATGCTGAATTTGTGTTTGACTTTAGTTCATAAAATTCAAGCACAGGAAAGGGAAAACATCAAAATCAAAAACACTACTATTGAATATCAAATCGATAAAAACACACGGGATGCTGAGTTAGAGCAAATAAAAAAAGAAGTGAATGACGAAAAAATTGCAACACTTGATTTTTCGGATATTAAACGAAATGACGAGGGAAAGATTATTGCGATCAGCACTCGGTTTAAAGATGAAAGAGGTTCTTCTCAACAAAAAACAGAATATAATTCAATGGGAATCAATCCTTTTTCTATTGTAATTCACGAAAGAGAAAATGGAGAAAAGTATTTAGACATCAGTAACGGAAACAAAAGCAACCTTGCACAAAACAATCCTTATGCTAATTTTATAATGCAACAATCGCCGTTTGATGATAATGACGACTCTTCTGCGGAAGACTTCTTTTCATCAAACTTTATAGAGTTGATAAAATCTATGCAGGAAGATATGCAGAAACAGCAGAAAACGTTTATTCAAATAATGGAACAAGCCGTACAGGATGAAAATACAAAGGAATAAAAAAACTGTTTTGGAAACCGTAAAAGTTGTCTTTTCCTGTTTATTTCCTGTTTTTTCTTTGCATATAAAACAAAAACAATACGGGAAGGAGCAAAACTGCCACTAAAAATTTTTCCTGTATAAACAAAATCGGTTCCCTTAGTATAATTAAAATCAATCCCGCCACAGCTCCACCCAAATGTGCCGTGTGTCCGATGTTGTCATTGCTTTTATTGATGCCGTATATGGAATAAAACAAATAGCCGATAGCAACCAGATAAGCTGGAATCGGAATCGGAATAAAAAACAGATACAAACTCATATTAGGATTCAGCATAATGGAAGCATACAGTATTCCCATTATTGCACCGGAAGCTCCAACAGCTCTGTAGTTTGATGTGTTTTTATAAAACTGAAAAGTCAAAAAGTTGCCCGCCAACATACTCAATAAATAAACTATAACAAAATACATCACTCCGTAGCTGTACACAATAATATCGGCGAAAAAATACAGAGTTAGCATATTAAAGATAAAATGCATCCAGTCAATATGTAAAAAGCCTGAGGTTATCATGCGATATTTTTCACCTTTTTTAAGTGCAGAAATATCAAAATTATATTTAGAAAAAAACTGGTAATCTGCTAATCCTTTATAGGTAATTATCCCTGTAACGGCAATGGTTAAAAATGTAATTATAGAAATGTTCATCGCTAATATTTTGATAAAAATAAGGAATGTTGGCAACACTGCACTAAATTTGTACTTAAAACTTTTCAATCCGTTATCTTTACAATAAATCAAATCAGTAATGAAGTTTTTAATCTATATACTTGCTTACCCGTTTTTATGGCTTATTTCTAAAATGCCCTTTCCCTTATTTTACTTTATGTCTGACTGTTTCTATGTTTTGCTATACAGAATTGTAGGATATCGAAAAAAAACAGTGAGGAAAAATATAAAAATGACGATGCCGCATCTTTCCGAAGCTGAAGTTTTCAAAATAGAAAAACAGTTTTACAAGCACTTGTGTGATATGTTTTTAGAAATGATAAAAACCATTACTATTTCAGAAGAGGAACTAAAAAAAAGATTCACTTTCACCAACTTAGATATGGTCATACATACGGAACAACAAAATAAAAGTATTTTGTTATTTTGTGCGCATTACGCCAATTGGGAATGGATGATTATTTTAGACCGATTTATCCAATATCAGGGGTATGCTGTCTATAAAAAAATAAACAATTCATATTTTGACAATTTATTCCGAAAAATTCGCTCGCGTTTCAATACGATTTTGATAGAAATGAAAGAAACCATCAAAATTATACGTCAAAACGAAATAAGCAAAAACCATGGAATATATGCCTTTATCAGTGATCAATCGCCAATGATTATACACGCTAACTGTTGGCAGGACTTTATGGGAATTGAAGTACCCGTATTTACAGGAGGCGAAGCTTTGTGTAAAAAATTTGATATGATTCCGATGTATCTAAAAGTAGAGTACATTAAAAGAGGGCACTATCAAGCAACTTTTGTTCCGCTGTTGAATGAAGGGGAGAAACTAAACGATATTCCCAATTACGACATTACACACCGTTTTTTACAAGAGGTTGAAAAGCAAATTTACGAAGCTCCTGCCTTTTATTTTTGGACGCACAAAAGATGGAAACATCAAGGAAAAAAACCAAAAAATATTAAATAATTTTTTAATTGATTCCTACTAATTTTCCTCTAAATGCTTTCAAAAAAACGAACGCATTTTGTACCTTTAGCTAAAATTTTGATACAATGACACATAAAGAAAAGTTATCCTCAATTCGTTCTTCTATGAAAGAAAAAGGAATTGGCGCTTATATTATTCCTTCTTCCGATCCGCATATTAATGAATATTTACCGGACTTTTACAAATGCATTGCATGGGCTTCTGGTTTTACCGGATCAGCAGGAACACTAGTGATTACACAAGATTTTGCAGGATTGTGGACAGATTCGCGTTATTTTGTTCAGGCAAATGAACAGCTTGCCAATACAGGTTTTGAATTAGTAAAATTAAAAGTTCAGCATGCGCCGGAATATGTAAACTGGCTAGCTGATAAGTTCACTGCGGAAACTGTTATTGCCTTTGACGGAAATCTGGCTTCTTTAGCCGTTGCTAATGCAATTAACAATACTCTTTTGCCGTTAAACTTTAAAATTGACGGACATGTTGACTTATTAAATGACATTTGGCAAAACAGACCAGCATTACCTACGCAAAAAGCATATACCTTACCGGTCACTACGACAGGGCAGTCTACCAAAAACAAATTAGCTGCCATTCGTCAGGTTCTTAAACAAAAAAGAGCAACTGTTCATTTAGTCTCATCTTTAGACGATTTAGCTTGGATACTAAACCTTAGAGGTTCGGATGTAAAATGCAATCCGGTTACACTTGGGTTCCTTTATATTACTGCCCAAAAAGCAATCTTATTTATCAATCCTTCAAAATTAGATACAGAAACTTTTCAGGAGCTGAATAATTACGGTATAGAAATTGAAGAATATCAAAACGTTCACAACCATATCGGGCAATTGTCTGATAAAGAAATAATTTTGCTGGATCCAAAACGAACTTGTTATGCAATTTATGATACAGTTCCAAATAACGTAAAAATTCTGGAAGATCTCAATCCGTCCACGCTATTAAAAGCTGTCAAAAATGAAACGGAAATAAATCATCAACGTCAAGCAATGGTTAATGACGGAGTGGCAATGACTCGATTTTTTAAATGGGTAGAAGAAAACGTTGCCTCGGGCAATCTGACCGAAATGAACATTGCGGATAAGCTGCAAACACTGAGAGCAGAACAACCCGGATTTAAAGACATTAGCTTTGATACGATTGCCGGCTACAAAGATCACGGTGCACTGCCTCACTATAAGGCAGAAGAGCACAGCAATTATAAACTTGAACCGAGAGGTTTATTATTGGTAGATTCAGGAGGTCAATACGAAACCGGAACCACAGATATTACCCGGGTAATCACTTTAGGAATGCCTACGCAAGAAGAAAAAGAAGATTATACTATTGTGCTTAAAGGAACTATTGAAGGATCAATGACAGTATACACAAAAGGGACTCGTGGTTACCAGATAGACGCTATTACCCGACGTCCGATTTGGGCTACATTGCGCAACTATGGACATGGCACCGGACACGGAGTAGGATTCTTTTTAAACGTTCATGAAGGTCCTCATGTTTTTAATCCCACTAATGTAGACATTCCGATAGAACCGGGGATGATTACTTCTATAGAACCAGGATTATACAGAGAAGGAAAACACGGCATACGCATTGAAAATTTAGTTTTAGCAAAAAATCTAACTTCCAATCAGTTTGGCGATTTTATGGATTTTGAAACCCTTACGATTTGCTATATAGCCACCGATCTGATTGAAAAATCTCTACTCGATACAACACATATTAATTGGTTAAACAAGTATAATCAATGGGTATATGATTCCGTTTCTCCTAAACTAACAGCAGAAGAAGCGCAATGGCTGAAAGAAAAGACAAAAGCTATTTAATAGATACCATAAAAAACGCTATTCTAAAAGAATAGCGTTTTTTATTTCAAATTACAATAAATCTAACGGTCTGGTGGATAAGAGATATTATTTTGTAATCTAGCAAAATTGCACAAAATCATAATAGCAGGAATGATATTGTTGGGGATTTTGTTATTATCCACACTGGGTAATGCACTTTTTTACTTGGACTTGTTCATTGAATTCAGCAATATTTTAGTTGATGTCATCAGTATTTTAATAACCTCTCTAATTTTCATTTATATTGGTTATGGTTACTTTAATGCATTTGGAAATGATTATTCCAAATTAGGATTTACTTATAGAATTCTCTTGTTTTTTGCTTTGATTTTTATAGGATGATTCTACTTTTTATAGCTATTGAATTTACAACAAATTGGGAATTTGGATAAATTACAAAATCCTATTTTAACTAAATATATTACAAAATAGAAAAAATATATACCAAAATCTTATTAATTATTATAATAATTGGTTTCTCTAATTTCGGATTTAGTCAATCATCAAGCGAAATTAAAATCAAATTTATTGGAAACTGTAGACTTTACTTACGGATAGAAATCTAAATCTTTATGTTGACTTCCCTTATAAATCAGGTGTTCATAAATATATGGAATATGACAAGTCCGAATTAAAAAACATAAAAGAAAATGCTGTTTTTTTATTTACACACCGACATTCTGACCATTATTCGAAAAAACTTGTCAGAAAAATGAAAAAAGAATTTGCTGGAAATGTTTACGGAAACTGGAATACTGACAAACTTAAAGAATTGAGTAGTTCTACAAATGAATTTTCAATACAAGAATTTAAAACATCTCATAAATTCACGTTCAAACATTATTCATATTTAATTACTTGGCACGGCAAGAAAATTTATTTTTCGGGAGATACGGAAGATTTGGAAGATTTGGAAGATTTGAGCAAAATCAAAAATATTGACTGGGCATTTGTAAATCCTTGGATTTATATGAATGCTGCAAGTAAAGAAGTCAAAATTGACACAAAAAAATTCGGAATGTATCATTTATATCCTAACCAAAAAATTAATGGAGAAATTCCCGAAAATCTCATTATATTAAAGAACCTAAGAGAAATAATCACAATTCCTTACTAAAAATATTACAGTTAACGTTTCATTGGTAAAAGAATCTTCAAATATTAAATCAAAGTTTATGTTTCGATTTGCTTCGCTTCTCAAAGTTTTTAAAGGTTAGCAGTCATTGTAAAGCCCCCCATCAGACAAAATAGTTTCAACAATTCTATTTTTAAAAAAATCATATAAAAACTTGCGTAACCTTTAAGTTACATATATATTTATAACCTAAAAGTTACTTAAATATGAAAACAGAAATTAACCATCAGTGGTTTTATGAACAACCACCCTATGAAATTTGGGAATACCTCACGCAATCAGAGTTAATTGCTTTGTGGCTTATGCCTAACAATTTCAAAGCGATAATAGGACATGAATTTGAATTTTGGACAAACCCCATTCCAAACTTTAAATTAAGTGGAATATTTTATTGTAAAGTTCTTGAAATCATTCCGCTCAAAAAACTGACTTACAGTTGGAAAGGCGGACCAGATAATGGAATTATAACGCTCGACACACTTGTTGAATGGATATTGGAAAAACAAGATAATGGTACAATATTGAATTTGAAACATTCAGGCTTTAAAGTGGTAAATTATTCTATTCTAACAGGTATGACAGATGGTTGGCTACAAAATATTCAAAAAATGCTTTGCCAACTTAATAAAAATAATAATGAGATCACCAACTCTTGATGCTTTCCAAGTAATAGCAGACCCAAGTCGGAGAAAAATATTGCACTTACTTACACAAGACAGTTATAACATAAACACGCTTGCAGAAAATTTTGAAATGAGTCGACCAGCGGTTTCAAAACATATCAAAGTATTGCAAATAGCGGGGTTCATTTCTATTCAGGTACGTGGTAGAGAGCGCTATTGTGTTTTAAATCAGGAAGGGTTTAATGAAATAAGTAATTGGCTGAACCATTTTGACAAATTTTGGAGCAGTAAACTAAAAAACTTAGAAACAGTTTTAAAAACTAAAAATTCAAACTAAAATCGAAACAAATGCAAAAGGAAATTTTATTACAAATGCTGGAGCAAAACCATAAAGATTGTTCATATTTCTGTAAAAATATCAATGAAGAAAATATGTGCTTCCGTTTAACGGAACAAACGGCATCAATTGGGTTTATTTATCGGCACATTGCCGAAACGACAAACTTAATCGCTCAATTTTTAGGCTACGAAACAGATATTGAAGGTACAACTATGGGACAAGAAGATAAAGGAATTGGATACAACCTTGAAACCAGCCGTATGTATTTTGAAGAAGGGTACAATACGCTAAATAAATTAATTACTAATACAACAGATGATGAGTGGCTTGAAGAAGTAGATACAACTTGGTTTGGAAAAATATCCAGAATAAAACTGTTCTCAATTCTACTATTTCATAACTCTCACCATTGCGGACAAATATCTTCAGCAATATTGAAAGGAAGAAAAATAGCAGTATGAATACGAAACTACTGAGAACGTATTGCCAATTGCACAACTAAACATCTTTGATAATCATGAGAAAAATATTTTTATCGCTAATTCTAATTTTGGGTATCCATTCTAATTATGCTCAAAATATTAAACTTAATATCTATACAAGTGATATTGACAATTTTTGGATTGCTTTTGACAGCATTCATAGAACGAATGATGAAGAGAAGCAATTAGAAATCATCCAAAAATTATATTTGGATAGAGCAACAAATGGGCTGAAGGATTTTATGAGTTCTCGTGAACATTCTGCTAAAAGGCATCTTGACAATATTAATAAATATCCAAAATTCTGGAATTCAATAAGACCAAGAACCGAGGAGATAAAAATGTTTACCCCCACCATAAGAGAAGTTTTTAGAAAATATCACAAAATATATCCGGACTTTATAGAACCTGATATTTACTTTACAATTGGAATTTTAAATTCGGGAGGAACAACAAGTCCAAACAGCATTTTAATAGGTTCTGAAATTGCTTGTGCAGACGAAAATACTGATGCATCAGAATTGAATGATTGGCATAAAAATGTTTTTAAATTAAATAATGGTGTTGTAACAATGGTTGCCCACGAAATTGGACATACGCAACAAAAAGACTTGGATAGTGAAGATGATGGACAGTCTAATTTATTAGGATATTGCATTAGAGAAGGAATGTGTGATTTCTTAGCTGAATTGACCTATCAAAAAATCTCCTTACCATATATGATATACGGCAATGCTCACAGAAAGGAACTTTGGGAAAAATTCCAAAAAGAAATGTTAACACAGGAAACCAAAGATTGGTTGTATAACGGTAATAATGCTCCAAACGGAGTTGCCGATTTAGGATACTTTATGGGCTATGAAATTTGCAAATCATATTACAAAAATGCAAAAAACAAGAAAAAGGCAATAGACGAAATGTTGAAATTAGATTACAATACCAAGAGTGTTTTAGCATTCTTTAAAAAATCAAAATACAATGGGTAAAGAAACGGATTCCTTGAATACTAGACCACAAGCTGTCAAATCAAACATTCCTATATATCCTTATCCAATGGTACGGGCAGGCGGTCTCTTTTTAGTGTTTTTTGGAGCAGGGATAATCATCAATGTATTTTTAAGTGGGGGTTTCCTTGTTGGCATTATACTCGCTATAATATCATTAATGTTTTCCAAAACGCTCTCGTTCGGGAAACCGAGACTTTTTCAAATTATGGCATTGGTTTTTGCAATCGTGTTAGAAATGGTTCTTTTCTTTATAATGTTTCAAGTACTGCCGGCAGACACGGACGGATCTGTTCGATTGATGTGGATTTTATTGATTGTGGGTATCCATTTTTTACCCATGACAATTAGTTTTGGTCTCCGTTTTGGGATTCTGGGAGTACTTTGTATTGTGAACGCACTCACTGCAATGGTCCTAATTGGTACAATAAACGATTTTTTTCTATTGGTAGATGGAGCACTGAAATTTGGTTTTGGTATATGGCTTTTTAAAACAACAAATAAGAAAGGAAGTAATTCTTCTCAAAAAAACAACCCGATTTAAGAGCATTTACTTTGACAAAACATATAACTCTATTCTGCAGTTACCTTATAATTCTGCTTGCAATTGATTCACAAATAGAATTAACATCTATACTTTTTACTTGACTTTTAAACATATAAAAGCAAAGAAAATAAATCAAGAATATTTTGTTTATACAGGTTTTTGAAGGCGACCGAATATATTCTAACATAAATCTCCTATACTGTGTACTGGCTACTATTCCCGCAATTATAAAGTTATCATTCTTTGGAAACAATTTCTTATATTTAAATTTAAGCTCTTTTTACAGAAATCTATTAAATATCTGTAAAAAGAGAAGATTATCAACTGCTATTGCAGTTTGGTATTGTAGTTTTTAACCAATTGTTTTAAAGCAGCCCACTGTCTCAATGTACTTTTTGCTTCTGCCGCCGGGTATCCCAATACCGTTTTACCGGCTTCAACATCTCCCGTAACGCCTGACCCTGCCCCTACTACCGCACCATCTCCTATTGTAACATGATCTTTTATAGATGCACTTCCACCGATTACAACAAAATTACCCAAAGTAACTGACCCTGCCAATCCGCTATTTCCTGCCATAATACAATATTTACCCAAAACACAATTATGACCAATTTGTACGAGATTGTCAATTTTACAGCCATCCCCTATAATTGTAGCACTAAATTTACCTCTGTCAACACAGGAGTTGGCACCTATTTCGACCTGATTTCCTATAATCACATTACCGATTTGCGGAATCTTCACTAAACCCTTTTCAGCAGACGGGCAAAATCCAAAACCATCAGCCCCTATTACTGCATTGGGGTGTAAAATACAATCTTCGCCAATCAGACAACGCTCTCTCACGACAGCACCTGACCACAATACAGAATTATTACCTATTACCGCATCATCAAGTATTGTGACATTTGAATACAGCAATACATTTTCGCCTATAATTACATTTTTGCCAATGTAACAACCTGCTCCTATTTTTGTTCCTTTTCCTATTGTTGCCGTATCATCTACACTTGCCATAGGATGTATGGCTAAATCAAACACAGGCATTTTGGGAGCAAAAAATGTTAAAAGCTGAGACATTGCCAAATCTACGTTATCTACTTTGATAAAAGCTCTGTCTTTCCCCGGCAAAATAGAAATATTTTGATTGACAATAGCTACACAAGCTTTTGAGTTCTCCCATAGACGCTCATATTTTTTATTGCCAATAAAAGATATTTGCCATTCTTCAGCTTTTTCAAGCTGTTCTGCGGCTTTAATTTTTTTTAGAGTACTTCCGACAATTATACCGTTTAATACCTCATTAATTTCGTTCAATGAATATGCTTTCATAAATAAGTTTATGGTTTTGTTTCAATAAGAACGCATATTTACAAAAGATATTACAGATAAAGACATCAAACAATGATTTTAACTTTTAAAATATATCAAAAAATAAAAAAAATAAAAATAACTCTTTTCCCAATTTGTATTATTCTTATATTTATTCAACATCATATTAGAGTATAATTACAGTCAAAGCATATTTTTTTGGAAATAAGCATATTTTTTTAAGAGTAAAAAGCACAAAATATGAAGAAGTTATTTGGTATGAATTTTCAATTTTTAACTTCTATATTTCTTTCTTATAATAAAAAAAGAAGACACCTAAGTTAGATGTCTTCATTGGCTAATGCTGCTTTATTTTATATCCCACAGCAAAGGATGGGTCGAAAATTTGGATTCTTTTAATTTCTTTATCTCAAAAAATCTTTTTCCAGCTTGCTATTGTATTTCTGCTCATTTTAAAATGATTGGCAACCTGCGAGTTATTTAGCTGATTCTCTCTTTGATATTTTAGAATTTTAATTATTGTCCTTTCATCATAGGATCGATATTTTTGATCCCTTATCAATTTTTCTTTTTTATTTTCCTCAAAAATGATTTCGTTTAATCTAATTACATCCATAAAACTCAATTTTTCTTGTGCTAAAATCGAGTCACATATTGCTTTTTTTTCCGGATACTTCCTATTCAACAAATCAGTATATATCTTTTTATAATTTGGAATTTTCATTTTTTTTATGCTTTTTAACCCATTTATATAAAGTAGCCTTAGGTATATTATATTCTTTTATAATATCGCTTTTCTTTTTTTCTCCCTTTTCCAGCAATTCTAAAATAAAAGCAATAATTTCGGTATTATAAATATTCTTTCTAAACTTGGGAATTTTCTTATTATTCTTTATATTATAGCTAATTGATATAGGTGGTGCATATAAAATCAAATGTTGCGAATAAATTCTAAAAAAATCATATTCTAATAATTTACTCCATAACAATAAAAATCCTGTATCGATATTTTTAGACTCATACATCTCTTTTATTTCCTTGTCATCGATTTTTAAAAACTTTACAATACGAGATTCCTCAATTCCTCTCTCTGCCACTAATTGTTCAATCAATTTGCCTATATGGATGTTTTTAAAATTAAATTCCATCTTTTTCTTTTTTAGCTAAATTTTCTTCAACAGTATCTTTTTTAATATCGATTTACCTCCTTTGCGTTGATTTGAGTTTACTTTTTAATGTCTAAAACAGAATCTACTATTTATAAACCAAATTATTTTTTTAGCCATCCTTCTTTTTTACCCTACAACAGAATTAAAAAGGGTTATTTTTGAACTCCTGAATTGCCTTTAAGCTGGCTCCAGCCAGTTCACGATATTTTTTTTCTATAGTCTGAGCTGTAAGACTGTGTTTTTCTTTTCTCACACTTTGTCTGACAAAAGTTGCCGATACTCCAAACTCTTCTGACAAAGCTTTTACTACTGCTGTATTGTAGGTCAGTCTTTTTTTTGTACGTTTGTCCATTGCCTTTTTTGTTTCGATTACAAAACAAAGATAGTACACATATTGAAAACTAAAAATCTTTTATAGTTAAAGTTTATATTTTCACAATACTATGGACAAATCACTAATACTTAATAGACTTAAAGAAACTAAAAAGTTTAAAACTGATACTGAATTAGCAAATTTTCTTGGTATAAGTAAAAGCACTCTATCAAATTGGTACACAAGAAACTCTATAGATTATGATCTTTTATTTTCAAAATGTGAACAAATAAATATTGATTGGCTGATTACCGGACGTGGCTTGATGTTTAAAAATGGAGAAAATAGAATTACAGATGCTGCTGCAAATTGCTTTAATTCACAAGATCCATTCCAAAAATTACAACGTATACCCTTATATAGTCTTGAAAATAGTATAGGATTGGCTCCTATACTCCACAATAACAATATTAATAAAGAAAAAGTGATTGATTATATAGCTATACCTAACATCCCTTTATGCGATGGCGGAATCTATATTACGGGAGACAGTATGCATCCTTTATTAAAAGCAGGAGACATCATAGTCTATAAAAATGTTGAAGTTAAAAGGGAAAATATATATTTTGGTGAAATATACTTGTTAGCTGTATATATAGGTAAAAAAGAGACTATTAAAGCTATTAAATTTGTATATCCATCAGATTTAGGCGATGAATACATTAAGGTTGTTAGCCAAAATAACCATTATCCTTCCAAAGATATACAATTATCGGAAGTAGCAGCTATGGGACTAGTACGTGCTTCTATCCGGTTATACAATTAATAACAGCAAATAAAAAGAAATCTCGTTATTTTTTTATTAATATATGATTTTAAAATAAGAGAACTACTTTAAATTATTTAGCAATAACTGAGCAGACGCTTCATTAGTCGCTAAAGGCACATTATGTACATCACAAACTCTTAAAAGCATATTAATATCAGGCTCATGAGGATGTTTTCCTAAAGGATCTTTAAAAAAAAGTACCATTTGGGTTTTTTCCTCAGCTACTCTTGCCGCTATTTGAGCGTCTCCGCCTAATGGTCCCGAAAGCATTCGCTGTACATTAAACCCCTCGTCCTGAGCCATACTTCCTGTTGTTCCGGTTGCAATCAGATGTATTTTTTCAGAAGATAATATAGCTCTGTTTTTTTTAATAAAATCGAGCATTTCTCTCTTTTTAGCATCATGCGCAATAATTGCTATTTCCATAATCTATTTTATTTGTGATATTCAATTAAACCATCCAACGGTTTTTGAATAATTTTCCCCACTTTTATATTATTATCACTTAATATCTTTATAAAATTTTCCTGTAAAAAATAGGCTACAGACCCCACAAAATGCACTTCTGTATCCTTGTATTCAGGATTACTCTTTATATAATAATCGACAAAATACTGTATTTGCTTTTCTATCATCTTTTCAAAATACGAATGCTTTCTGTGTTCAATTAAAAAGGGTAAAAAAGAAGCCAAATAAGCATTTGGGTTTTCCTTTTTGTAAAAGTTATATTTAATAACGTCAGCATCGACATCGTACTTTTTTTTGAACAATTCAGCCAAATCAGCAGGCATTATTTTTAAGAAGTACTCTTTAATCATTAAGCGACCAAATGCACTTCCGCTGCAATCATCCATAGCCATATACCCCAAAGACTCTATTCGCTGATAGATTCTTTCTCCATCAAAATAAGAAACATTGGAACCTGTCCCGTTAATACACACAATCCCTCTACTGTCTTTTTTAATCGTGGCATATATTGCTGCATAAGTATCTTCGTGTACGTGAATATCGCTACAATTAACAAAGTAGTTTTTCAAAAATTTGAGGATGGTACTTTTTGTTCTGTCTGACCCGCATCCGGAACCATAAAAATAAAGTTGTTTTACTTCACGTCGGTATTGTAAGATATCCGGAACTGTATTTACCCTTACAAAAATTTCTTCAGGTGTAATGACTTCCGGATTTAATCCCAAACTCGTTACCGAAGTTAAAACGGTATTATCTTCATTAAAAAAAATCCAATCTGCTTTAGTAGAACCGCTATCTACGATTATCTTCATCAAATATTACTTATTTTAGGCTATTCATTAATACTGCCAGATCCACCATCTTACATGAATATCCGTACTCATTATCATACCAAGCTACAATTTTAAAAAAAGTACTGTTTAATCCCATTCCCGCTTTAGCATCAATAATACAAGTATGCGGATCCGAAATAAAATCTTGTGAAACTACATCATCTTCTGTGTATGCCATGATCCCTTTTAATTCGTTTTCACTAGCTTTCTTCAGTACTTTCATTACTGCTTCATATGACGTTTGTTTGCTCAACTTAACTGTTAAATCAACCGCAGATACATCTGCTGTAGGTACGCGCATGGACATTCCCGTAAGTTTTCCCTTCAAACTTGGAATTACTTTTCCTACTGCTTTGGCAGCTCCTGTAGATGCCGGAATAATATTATTCATTGCGGATCTTCCTCCTCTGTAATCTTTTTTAGAAGCTCCGTCTACGGTTAGCTGAGAAGCAGTAACAGCGTGTATAGTGGTCATCAATCCTTCCACAATACCAAATTCATCGTCCAGTACTTTGGCTAAAGGCGCTAAACAATTTGTTGTACAGGAAGCATTTGACACAATAGTATCAGTTACCTGTAACTGTTTGTCATTTACTCCCAAAACAAACATTGGAGCATCAGGAGAAGGAGATGAAATAAGCACTTTTTTGGCTCCTGCATCTATGTGTTTTTGTGCACCAGATAAATCCTTAAAAATTCCGGTACAATCTGCAATAATATCTGCCTGAACTTCATCCCATTTCAATAAAACCGGATCTTTTTCAGCTGTAACGCGAATCGTTTTACCATTGACAATTAAATTCCCGTTTTGTACTTCAACCTCACCATTAAAACGACCGTGAACAGAATCGTACTTTAATAAGTATGCCAGCTGATCTACTTCCATTAAGTCATTGACACCAACTATTTCGACATCGTTTCTTTTAACGGCTTCTCGCAGCATTAATCTTCCTATTCTGCCAAAGCCATTTATTCCTATTCTTGTTTTCATATTTTGTTATGCCTTATTTATTAAATTGATATAATATCTGAAACCCGAAGCAGTTCAATATCTATTGATGCATGTCCTTTTACTGCTTGTTCCAAAGGAGTAAGTGAAACCTTATCGTTAATCAACCCTACCATATAATTTTTTTTCCCTTCCAGTAATGTTTCAACGGCTTTTACACTTAAACGGCTTGCCAAAACACGGTCAAAACAAGAGGGAGCTCCTCCTCTTTGCATGTGCCCTAATACAGAAACTCTTACTTCATATTCAGGAAGATTCTGTTCTACGTATTCTCCTAGTTCGAAAACGTTTTTTCCCAGCTTTTCTCCTTCTGCCACTAAAACAATACTCGACGATTTTCCTGATTTTTTACTCTTTTTCAACGACTCCAACAATCTATCCATTCCCAAATTTTCTTCAGGAATCAATATTTCCTCAGCTCCTGCTCCTATTCCTGCGTTCAAGGCAATGTGTCCTGCATCGCGCCCCATTACTTCTACAAAAAACAAGCGCTTGTGCGAGCTTGCTGTATCTCTTATTTTATCTACAGCATCTACTACTGTATTTAAAGCAGTATCAAAACCAATGGTATGACTTGTACCCCGGATATCGTTGTCTATTGTTCCGGGAATTCCCATAACAGGAATATTAAATTCTTTGCTCAATACCATTGCTCCTGTAAAGCTCCCGTCTCCACCAATAACGATCAGAGCATCTACAGCTTCTTTTTTTAGATTTTCATAAGCTGTTTTTCTGCCTTCAAAAGTTTTAAAGGCTTCAGATCTGGCTGTTTTTAAAATAGTTCCTCCTTTGTTAATTATGTAATTAACATCTCTCGGTCCAAAAGGTTCAAAATCGCCTTCTACCAATCCTTGAAACCCTCTAAAAATGCCAATACATTCAACATTGTGATAAGTACACGTTCGAACAATTGCTCTTATGGCAGCATTCATACCCGGAGCATCACCGCCGGATGTGAGTACGCCTATTTTTTTTACAACTTTACTCTTCATTTACGTCATTTTGAGTAAAGTTATAAAATATTCATTTCTTTAACAATGAAACAAATCTTTTTTAAAGGTTATTATTTTGTAAATTATTCTGACTGTTGGGAAGAATTATTTTTTCTTCTGGTTTCATAAAACTTAATAAAGTCTCGATTAAAATCTGAATCCGGTAATTCGTCTGCCCTGTTATTTTCTGATTTGGTGTTTTTTTCTTTTTCCCGTTTAAGAGCTCTGTTGAGAACCCGGGATATAAGCTCCTTAAAAGTATCAAAATCAACCTCGTAAGTAACCCCTACTCCTTGCGTATAACCAATACCTTCTCCAATATAGTTAATGTCATTTTCTCTGTTAAAAAAGCGAGCATTTAAAGTACCCTCCTCATTTATCCTCAACAATACCTCAACATCTCCAACAATCACAGATTGTTCAACTCCTCCAACCGGTACTCCTAGTTTGCCGTTTACCGAAATCCGATCGTTTACTTTAGTCGAAAACGTCACTCCTAAACGCCCTTCTGTTTGAGCATATGGATTTCGCTCTCCTTGTGCATAATTTAAGCCGACTTTGAACTTTTCATCTTCATCAGAAAACAAATCATCAAAAATACTGCTCGCTCTTTCAAATAAACTTCCTGTCAACGTAGATGATGAATTATTTGATGAAAAAAAGGTTCCGGTTGCCAATAAAGCCATTGCCTGACGTTCACGTGTATCGCGATCACTGAGTTTATAATCTATTTCTGACTTTACTACTGAACTAACGGTTGGAAAGCTGATTTCAAAATCAACTTCTGGATTGCTCAAACTACCGTTTAAAACAATAGCTACATCTGTCGGTACTTTTCTGCTGACAATAGAATTATCAACAATTACACTTGGATTGGCATCTGTGTGATATATTGCCTGAAGATCTAAAATAGCATTCATCGGATCTCCGTCCCAACGTATAGTTCCGTATTTTTTTACCATAAACTTCTTATCAATCAGTCCTCCGTATTTAAAATTGTATTCTCCTTCATATGCCTGAAAATCTCCCCACATATTAAATTTCCCCAACGTATTAATTTCCATAGTTATAAAGCCTGCTCCCTTACCTCTCATTGCGTGTCCGGATTCTCTGTCCAAAATAATTTCTATTTCAGCATCAGGCGTAAGCACAAACTCAAAGTCTAATTCAATCCCACTATTTTCGTAACGATAAATATCCGTATCTTCTCCTTTTAAACGCAACTCTTTTTCTTTTGGAGACAAAAAGTGAATAAAGTTCTTATCTCCTGTACCCTGTGCTTCTTTTAAAGGAATCTTAATAGATGTCCCTTTGTTAGAAGTTGCATTAATATCTATAGACAACAACTGCACGGGACCTACTATTTTTGCCTGACCGTTAATAAATGCCCGCCCGTAATAAATACTTCCTTCCGTATATTCCGTATCCAGTGCCAGTAAATTAGAACTTGTCATATTTAGATCCAAAACCCAATCGTTAAACACTTTATGAGCTACTTCTCCATTGACAATCCCCTCTGTTTTATATTTACTGTCAATTAATTTTACTTGTCTGAATATAAATTGTTTTTCCGTTATATCTAATGGAGTTTGTTCTTCAAAATTATAATCTACCCCTGTAAATTTTGATTTCATTCCGGCTTCATTCAGATATAAACGACCATTAATATCAGGGCTTTGAGGTGTTCCTAAAATACTTATTTTTCCGGTGGCATTTCCTCTGACATCCGAAACAATAGAACTCAGTAATGGACCGATGGGTTTCATACTAAATTTATTAAATCCGGATTCCAGATTTAAATAGCTCTTTTTATCTATTACTTTAATATCTCCGTTCAGATAGAATTTTTCTTCATCATTTTTTACAATTTGGGACTGAACTTGAAATTTTTCAAGACGTTCGTCCCCATCTACTTTAAAATTGAGATCTCCCAACAGTGCACCGTTAACCTTTAATGAATCAATAATAAGATTAGCTTTAGGATGAAAGACCTCTTTTTCTTGTGAAAAGTGTATTTCTCCGTCAATATTTCCGGCAAATTTTAAATTATTGATGTCAGGCGTAATTTTGGATAAATCTACATTCAAAAAAGATAAGTCAAAATGCTTATATGTAGAATCTCGAACTATTCCACTCAAACTGACTTCCTGATGATTATGTGAGATAGATAAGGAATCAATAACAAAATCAGTCAGTTTTTTATTAAAAACAATCTTGTTGTTATCTTCTTCATGCTCATTTATATTCCATTGATAATCTTTAAAAAAAAGCTCTGATTTCTTAAATCCTACCACCGAAAGGTTTTCATCATTTATAGTATGGTAGAGATTTAAATTAAATTTATCCAATTTTTTATTTCCTCCAGTAAATTCAGATCGGATGAATAATGTATCATTATGGGTTAAATTCAAAAGATTAAAGTCCTGAATAGAATATCCTTTCGTTTTTACACTATCAATGGTTACATATGCATTGTACAGCGGATTAGCATTATTAACATTCAGCAACACATTAAAAAAAGAAACTCCGTTAAGTTCAATTCCCGGCGAATTAAAATCTAACTTAAACTCTTTTTCATCATTGTTAATTATTCCGGAAACTCTCGTCTGTTCGCTTACCGTTAAATAGGGTAAAAATATCTCTATCAACCGATTATGAACCGTTATATCAAAGTCCAGATACTGCCCGGCCTTTACTTCATAAGGTGAATAATTCGTATATAAACTTCCCAAAGCATTTGTAAATAAAGCTTTAGCTTCTTTAAACGAAAACTTTCCTGTAATATATCCCTGAATAGCTTCTTTTGAATTTACCGTAATAGTACGCTCCTCTCCTTTAAAACTGGAAACTAACGAAAATTCTTCAAAATCATAGTGATCTTTACTGTTGTCATAGGTTGAAGAATACATTTTAAACTCGCCCGCTAAATCGTCTATTGTATTTCCGGAAGCAGCAAACTCAAAACTTCCACAAAACTTTGCAATAGAATCATTCACTAATTTTAACGCATGCAAATCTGCATGAGCAACATCCGCTCTAAAATCATAATTTTTCACTTTTGAACTCAAGTCGATAACTCCGTTAAAATCAAGTTGCAAATTAGGATCCTCAGCATGAATTAACCCTCTGTAATAAGGCATTTTCATCAAACCGTCAACAGATATATTCTGATAATTATATTGTCCAAAAGCCAAAGAAAATATCTCTCCTTTCACACTTGTATTCAAAGATTTTTGATTAAACCCCTGCCCATCAACATCTATGTCCACAGAGGCAAGACCAAATTTATTATCTTTAATAAACTCCCCCAGATTAAATTTATTTAAAATGATATTTCCCTTATACAGAGCTTTATCTGCATCGTTTAAATTATCTATATCAATTTCAGCTACAGCCATCCCTACTGAAGTAATCACCTGAATATCTGTATTTAGAGTTCGCTTTGTCATTTCAATTTCTCCATGAACATCTACCACTCCCAAATTTCCCAATTCAACAGGCAGTTTTTCAGAAAGCATTTCAGGCATAAGACTAACTAAGCTATTGCGAGTAGTTTGTAAACGGGTTAAATCGGCTCTCATCCAAAATGGCTTTTCCTGATCAAAAACATTTTTAAACTTGAATTGCCCCAGCACATAAGTATATCCCCCATCAACTAAATGTACGTTTTTCATAGAAAGATCATTCATCATCCCCTCTACTTTTCCTTTGATATAAACTTTTCTTTCACTGGCAAATTCATTGGCGAAATGATTGAGATCTGTTGTATTTAGGATAGCTTTTTCAATATCAAAATCCCAATGTACTTTATCGGTAAAATATTTCATATCTCCTACTTCAAAAGTAAAATTCAAATTTCCTTTAACTGCAGAACGCTGTGTTGCGAGCTCAAAGTTTTGAATTCCCATACTAGTTTTGGTATGTGAAAAATCTCCCGTTAGTTTTTTGACTTCCATCCCCCAATGATCGTCAAAATCAGAATTCAAAATAGTAGCATAAATTTCGGGACCTTTGATAAAGAAATTCTTAATAGAAGCATTGATATTTTTAAAATCTACAGCAACAGGATGTTCGTTGTGATCGTCAGAAATTATTAAATGTCCATTATCCAATATTATTTTATTAGATTTTAAACGGAATTTTCCATCTCCTTCTTCTCCATTATCAAAAGCATCTATCAAGATATCTAAGTTTGTGCTTGTTTCTCCTTTGTATTTGTGAATGTTTATATATAAATCTTTGATTTGGGTTTTTGAGAAATAAAGCTTTCCCTGCAGCAATTCTTTCAAATTCAATAGGCTAGTCTGAAATTTACTCATGTAAATAAAATCGTTGTCGTGATTGTCCTTGGCGGCAACTTCATACAGAATAATATTTCCGAAGGCATCCAGTGCAATAGCTTTTACACGCAACTGTGTTCCAAACTTTTCATTAACACTATTCATAGCTTGCTTAGCTATAAAGGTTTGAACAAAAGGTAAAAACAAAGCGCTAACCGAAATAATCAGCAAAGTAAAAATCACCAAAATAAGGCGAAAAACTATTTTTTTAAATTTTCTGATACCGTTTTATGTTTTAAATTTGCTCAAAAATACACTAATTATAGTGAGGATTTATAATTTACAAAATTAATCATTTTTAAATAGCCCCCAATTGTAATTTGCGGTATACAATAATTTTAAATCTATAAAAATGTCTCCAGACTCCAAATATATTTTAGCCATAGAAAGTTCTTGTGATGATACTTCCGCTGCAATCCTGGAAAATGCTAAAGTTTTGTCCAATATAGTTGCTCGTCAGGAAATTCATGAAGAATATGGCGGAGTAGTTCCGGAATTGGCATCCAGAGCACATCAGCAAAACATTGTGCCTGTGGTTGATATTGCTTTAAAAAAAGCCAATATAACCAAAGACAAGCTCAGTGCAATTGCCTTTACACAGGGTCCCGGCTTAATGGGATCTTTATTGGTAGGAGGGTCTTTTGCTAAATCTCTCGCATTAGCTTTAAATGTACCTTTAATAGCTGTTAACCATATGCAAGCGCACATCTTAGCACACTTTATAGAAGAAGCAGGATATGAGAAACCGGATTTTCCTTTTTTAGCACTAACTATTTCGGGCGGTCACACACAAATTGTTCAGGTTAATAGCTTTTTTGAGTTGAAGATATTGGGTGAGACAACAGATGATGCCGTAGGCGAAGCTTTTGATAAAACTGCCAAAATACTAGGTTTTTCCTATCCCGGCGGTCCTTTTATTGACAAATACGCACAACAAGGCAACCCAAAAGCTTATACTTTTACCAAACCAAAAGTAGAAGGTCTGGACTTTAGTTTTAGTGGCTTAAAAACACAGATCTTATATTTTATACAAAAGAAAACACAAGAAAACCCTAATTTTATAGAAGAAAATAAAGCAGATATTTGTGCTTCTATCCAATATACTATTATTCGGATTTTAATGGATAAATTGCAGGTTGCTGTTTTGCAAACCGGAATTAAACAAATAGCAATTGGTGGCGGAGTTTCTGCCAACTCCGGAATCCGAAATGCTTTAAAAGAAGCTGAAAAAAAATACGGATGGAAAACCTTTATTCCAAAATTTGAATATACAACAGACAACGCCGCGATGATAGGAATCGTAGGTTACTACAAATTTATGGAGTCTTTTTTCTCTGACTCTTCTGTGGTTTCAAAAGCAAGAATTGAACTTTAACTTACTTGTTATGCAATTATTCTATTCTCCCGCAATACAAAAAAATCAAAACTCATTTGTTTTTGATAAAGACGAAAGCAAGCATATTATTCGGGTTCTTCGCAAAAAAATAGGAGATACCTTGTTTGTTACCAATGGAAAGGGCACTTTATTTACGACTAAAATCGTATTGGATTCAGACAAAAACTGTACAACAGAAATTACAGCCTTTAAAGATGAATCTCCTTTGAACTTTCACATACATCTTGCAGTAGCTCCTACAAAGATGAACGAGCGGTACGAATGGTTCTTAGAAAAAGCAACTGAAATAGGTATTAGAGAAATTACACCTATAATCTGCGATCATTCCGAACGCAAAATCATAAAAGCTGAGCGATTCGAAAAAGTGATTTTATCTGCCATGAAACAGTCGTTGCAACTTTATTTACCCAAATTAAATCCGCCTGTTCTGTTAAAAGATTTTTTGGGTCAAAACCACAAAGAAGAAAAGTATATTGCCCACTGTGAAGATGCTGAAAAAAAATTATTAAAAAACTGCATCACTCCTCATAAAAATTATTTACTTTTAATTGGTCCGGAAGGCGATTTTTCTAATGCCGAAATTCAACTGGCACTGGAAAAAGGCTTTTCTCCCGTTTCATTAGGAAGCACCAGATTACGCACGGAAACAGCAGCTATTGTGGCTACACATAGTTTTGTTTTTGTCAACGAATAATTTTTTGACTATGAATGCTAAAATAATATCCAACGGAATTGTAAGAGCTGCACTGATTTTGGCAGGTTTATACGTAATTGCCCACCTGCTATTTCAAATCAAAGCTATATTTATTTACACGGCTTTTGCTTTTGTTTTAGCTTTAGTAGGAGATCCCTTGGTCAAGTTTTTCCAGCATAAGCTTCGCCTAAAAAAGATACTTGCCGTTTCTTTGACAATGTTAATATTTGTGTCTTTTTGTATCGGTTTTATCTTTATGTTTATCCCGTTGTTCACTACACAAGCCCAAAATTTGTCCGTTTTAAATACTTCACATTTGCAAGAGGACTTTAACGGATTAATAATGCAATTAGATCATTTTTTAGACTCAAAAGGCTTCAGCCTCGATAAGATCATAGAAGATTCCAATTTAAAATCACAGATGAATCTCGATTTTATTCCCAATCTTTTAAATTCCATCTTAAGTATGCTCAGCGATTTTGGAATGGGCTTATTTTCGATTTTATTTATTACTTTTTTCTTTCTCAAGGATAAAATTTTGCTAGAATATCAATTCAAAAAAATATTTTCTCCAAAGCATGAGAATAAAGTTATGAACTCTATCAACAAAATTAATAAGTTGCTTTCGAGATACTTTGTAGGTTTAATTTTACAATTGAGTATTGTTTTTGTCTTAACGTTAATTGTACTGCTGATTTTCAGAGTCAACGGAGCCGTTATGATTGCCTTTATATGCGCTTTACTGAATATTATTCCGTATATAGGTCCCTTAATTGCTAATGCTTTAGGCGTCTTGCTGACCATGCTTAGCTATATCAGCGAAAGTTTTACGGATGTAGTGCTTCCTAAAGCTTTTTCGGTAATGATTGGCTTTTTAATTATTCAAATTATAGATAACAGTATCAATCAACCGCTTATTTTTTCCAACAGCGTAAAGTCGCATCCGTTGGAAATTTTTATAGTTATTCTCGCAAGTGGTATGTTTACAGGTATTTTCGGAATGATTGCCGCTATCCCCATTTATACTTGTTTAAAAGTAATAGGAAAAGAGTTTTTGCCTAATGTTCGATTTATTCAAATACTCACAAAAAACTTATAATTGGAAACAAAACTTTTACAGACTGAAGTACAGAACTTTATAAATCAATCTATCAATAGCAATATCCAAAACCTTTCTTTTAAAAAAAGCCCCTTTGAAGATGTTTCAATGGCTGAATTAATTGCACAAATCCAAGCAAAGCAAAAAGCGAGGGAGAAATTGCCTACTTGGTACAATACTTCAAACATCATATATCCTCAAAAACTTTCTATTGAACAAACTTCATCCGAAGAATGCGCGCATTATAAAGCTAGTTTAATCAGCGGAAAATCTTTAGTGGATATGACCGGCGGATTGGGTGTAGACACTTTCTATTTTGCACAACGCACGGATTATGTTTTTCACTGTGAGATTCAGGCTGACCTCAGTCAAATTGCACAACACAATCTACAACAGCTTCTCATTTCCAATGTAACTTATATCAATGAGGAAAGTACAACTTTTTTAAAAAGCAAAAAGCAGTTTTTTGACTTTTTATACCTCGACCCCGCAAGGCGAAATCAAGCAAAAGAAAAAGTGTTTTTTTTAAGTGATTGCACCCCTAATGTTGTTGACAACCTGGATATTTACTTTCAATATTCTAATCAAATCATGATTAAAACCTCTCCACTTTTAGATATAAAATCCGGTATTAGTGAATTAAAATTTGTAAAGCAAATTCACATTGTTGCACTTCAAAATGACGTTAAGGAACTCGTTTGGATTTTACAAAAAGACTATGTCGGAGAAATAGAATTGGTTGCTGTCAATATCATTTCAGATGCAAAAGATATTTTTTCGGTATCACATTCAGAACAAGTTAGCTCTCAGTACAGTATACCTCAACAATATCTATACGAACCCAATAATGCTATCATGAAAACGGGGAAATTTGATTCGGTTTCCAATCGGTTTCAATTAAACAAACTACATCAGCATACACAACTTTACACTTCAGATAATTTGATTTCTTTTCCAGGAAGATCATTTAAAATTGAACAAGTCATTCCATTTAATAAGTCAACTACAAAAACGCATCTTCAAGGGCAGAAGGGTAACGTTACAGTGCGTAATTTTCCGATAAAAGTAGATGAAATTAGAAAAAGATGGAAAATAAAAGAAGGCGGCGAGCAATATTTTTTCTTTACTACAAATTGGTTAAATGAAAAAATTATCTTAATTTGTAGCAAAACAAAATAGCTATGAAGATTTTTTTGTCCTTATTATTATTTGGAGGGATTTTTATAATAAATCTATCAGCACAAGAAAAAAAATGTAATATTGATTATGAAATCAAAAATGACTCTATTTGTTTTGTCAAAACCAAAAATCAGCTGATTTATAAAAAAGAATTAAACAATATTTCATCTTCTATATTTTTCTCCCTTATCAGCAAAGATGAAAAACCTTTTTTGCATTTTCAATTTTTTCAAAAAAGTCAGAACATCTTACCTACCAGCTGTATTAATCACAAAAGTATAATAGCCTTAAAGCTTCAAAATGGAAGAATCATAAACACCTACTATATAGGAGACGAAAAATGCAGCAAACAGACAGCAGACAGCGAAACTCAAAGTAATATTTATATTTTAGCTGCAAACTTTATCATCCAAAAAGAAGACTTATCCTATTTACAAGAATCTCCGGTAACTATTGTGCAAATCAGATTTGCCAATACAACAGAACAAATAACTGTCCAGAAAGAATCTGATTCTGAAGCTGCTAATAAAGAAACGCTTCCTGCTTATTTTTTTATCAATCATATTCCATGCATAATGAATAATCATATCTCTGAAATAGATTATAAAAACGAGATTGAACTTAATCAAAAAGAACCTTAATTTCTTATATTATTGATAAATTCTTCTACATCATTGTCAAATGTTGGCTTTTGCAGTAATTCCAAAGCTAAACTGCACATTTTTTTAAAGTGAACTTTAGTATAACTTCTTCCAAAACTCATTTTGCAAAAATCACCTATAATACCAAAAACACCATTTATTTCTTCTTGCGATACTTCCTTTTTACCAGCATACCTACCCCTTAAAACAGCTGCTCCTACGTATGCACCTATTTCTACCACCAGTTTTGTATTTAAAATTTGTTTTTTATCTGCTAAATACATCAATTCGTCCAAATTGTGGTGAATCAGTGATTGTATATCCATAATTAAAGTTCAATTTATTGCAAATAAAAAGTATAGTGAACTTTTTTAGTTTGGCTCACTTTATTTGTGATTATAATTCTATGTTGTAAAGCTTCATCTTATTGTATAGTGTTTTTCTGTCTATACCTAATACTTGGGCAGCTTTTGTTTTATTAAATTTTACTTTTTCCAATGCAGTCCGAATAGCTTGCTCCTCATTTCGAGACGAAAATAATTTCAGATCTTCTTCATCTGTTATAGAAGCTGATGTAGTTGTAACTTTATCTGCTTTTGGAGTAAACATTTCTGAAGGCAAAACATCTTTTTGAATAACATTACCTTTTGTCAGCAATACAGAACGTTTAATTATATTTTTCATTTCACGCAAATTCCCCGGCCAGTCATACATCAAAAAGATACGTTCAACCTCATCCGAAAAAAACTCTATTTCTTTTTCAAGTTCTTCATTAGAAACTTTCAAAAAATACTTTGCAAACATCAAAATATCTTCTCCCCTATCCGCCAATCTTGGGGCAACTATACCGAATTCATTTAATCTGTGATATAAATCTTCCCTAAATTCACCTTCTCTTACAGCCTTTGGCAAATCTTCGTTAGTAGCCGCAATAACTCTTATATTTACCTCTATTTCGTTGCTGCTTCCCACCGGCTTTACCTTGCGTTCTTGCAGAGCCCTTAACAACTGCACCTGAACTTCATAGGATAAGTTCCCCACTTCATCCAAAAAGATAGTTCCTCCGTTAGCTGCCTCAAAATGACCTACTTTATCCGTTACTGCTCCGGTAAAAGAACCTTTAACATGACCAAAAAATTCACTTGATGCCAAATCTTTAGGAATAGCTCCGCAGTCAACAGCAATATAGGGTCTATCTTTCCTTTTACTTTTTAAATGAATAGAATGGGCTATATTTTCTTTTCCTGTTCCGCTGTCTCCAATAATCAGTACAGACATATTAGTAGGTGCCACCAAATCAATGTATTCGTTAAGCTGTTTAGACGCTTTGCTGTGTCCTTTTACATATCCATTGTTATCATTTAATGAGGTCTTTTTAGAGTTTCTTTTTTCTGCAGAAGGTTCAATAACAACAGATGATTTTTTTTCCAATGCCTGCTTGATAGTCATTAGAATTTCATCCGGATTAATTGGTTTTGCTACATAGTCAAACGCTCCCAATTTCATCGCATTAACAGCTGTTTTTATTTCTGTATAGCCGGTCATCAATATAACCTGAGCCGAAGGACATTGTTTTTTAATGTATTTCAACAATTCTATACCATCACTATCCGGTAAGCGAACATCTGTTAAAACAATATCAAAACACTCCTTATTAATAGATTGCTGAGCTTCTAATGCTTTAAAAACATTGGTAACATTGTATCCTTTTTTTGTTAAAAAAGTCTTCAACATTTCGCAAAATGGAACATCGTCATCTATAACCAGTACCTTGTAACTCATACAATCTTATTTTTATGCTAAGCAAATTTAGTATTTTATTACTTAGAAACCAATCCGCATAAAAATTAATCAATTACATAAACAGCAAAAGGGAGCTTTGAGCCCCCTAATTGCCGGAAGATTTCTCTTCTTCACCTTACTAACGATCTAACCTGTTATCTTGACGATAACAAAAACTTTTTTACAAACACTTAATTTTCTTTTTCAAGCTTAGGTCAAAGTGCTTAACCTAATTTTTATAACACCTTACGCTTAGTATATAGGAAAAATCATGCCAAAAAAAGAAACCTTACTAAATACTTATGTAAATAATTAAAAATCAGATATATATTTATTTTAAAATAAATACAAATTTTATCTTTTTAATTTTTTCCACAAAACCCCCACGCTCAATGTGGGTAAAATATCCCCATTTATTAGAAAGGATACCCAATAGCAAAATTAAACATAAGATTATCTTTTCGCCATTCTCTGTCTCCAAATTTTATATCTTTCACCACCCAGCGTTCGCCACTATCATTATACGGTATGCGCAAAGGAAAAGCAAAATCTAAACGCAAAACAAGAAAGGTTATGTCAAATCTTAAACCGGCACCCGCTCCAACCGCTATTTCTTTATAGAAATTTCCACTGATTTTACCACCGGGACGGTCTCCTACCTCGTTCAGGTTCCAAATATTTCCTGCATCGACAAACAACGCTCCGTGAACAATACTAAACAACTTTTTCCGGTATTCCAGATTCATTTCTAATAACATATCTGCGGACTGATCCGGAATAAATTTTGAATTATAACTATTAGGGTCAAAGGTTCCCGGTCCTAATGTTCTAGCTCTAAAAGCTCTTATACTATTCGTTCCGCCAATATAAAATTGCTTTGTATAAGGCAAATTTTTAGAATTGCCATAGGCAAATCCAACTCCTCCATGAAAACGAGTAACTAATTGAGAAGTTCTATTGAGTTTTAAATAATAACGAAAATCGTGTTCTGTTTTAATATATTGACTGAAAGGAACTCCGAAAACATTTTTTTCCTTTTCTTTATCCAAATTAGCCCCCATCAGCAACCCAGTAATATTTCCTGAAAAATCAAGCATTCCGCGATAATAAAAAGTATGTTTTTTATATTGCTGCATGGTGTTGGTAAAAGTATAAATATAAGTTGGTCCGAATATTAATTGTTTATCTAAAACCCGTTCTAACGACGGATTTCCTTCTGCATATTCTCTGTATAAATTAGTAACATTATCGGGACTTACATAATTAACTTCGAATAAATTGAGCTGATGTTCTTTCCGAGCATTCTCTTTCCATAAATAGCCCCAAGATGCTTTAAATGAGGTTAGCGAGTACAGCTTGGTACGCTCCAGATATTCTATACCGATAGTTGCTTTGGTTTTTGGTACATATCCGCTGGATGATTTAAATTCCCAAGGTGTTATTACTTTAGGCCATGTCAAGCTCATTTCTGTTCCTATTTTATAAACGTTATATCCTTTATTACGGGATGACATTTGGAAATCAGCACCTGCATAAAGTGATGCCGAAAACAATTCCGCACCTTTGAAGGCATTTTTATGAAGCCAGTTTATATTTAACTCTGCTCCGTTATAACTGGCAGAATTGGTTTTACCTAAAAGTTCCATCCGGATTGCCTTGGGCTTATCTGGTGTAAGATAATAATATGCATCTAATTTATGTTGTAAGGAATCGGAAATGACAAATTGATTTTTGACAAATTTAAAAACGCCTAAGCTCACTAATCTGTTCAGCGATAAATTGTGATCATTCCTGTTATAAAGCTCGCCATTTTCCAAATAAATGGTTCTATCGTAAATAGATGGTTTAAATTTCTTTTTTAAATCTATAACCGAGAAATCTTTGTAAGAATATGCAGAACTTTTTTGTCCTTCTAAATCAGTATCTGACAATTGATAATCAGAATAAATATAAATTTTATCAATGGTATATGGACTTAAAGCCAGATCCGGTGTCTTTTCTTTTACTTTTACAAATAAATCTACCTGATGATTACCTACAGTGCTATCTACCTGAATCAACAAATCATCATCACTAAAAAAATAATAACCTTGATTTTTTAAATAATTGTCATAACGTACTCGTTCGTTTTTAATTGCGTCCAAACTATATGGCGTTCCCTGTTTTAGTCTTGTCCATCTGCCACCGCGTGCTATTAGCTGCTGTACAGGAGTAGAATCGTTTAAAAAAGTAACCTGATTAATCAAATACTGTACTCCAGGACGTACTGTATATTTTACGCCTCTTTTTTGTTTTCCGTCATCTATCGAATCGGAAGAAACTTTGACCTGAAAATAACCATTATTTTCCATTCGGTTTGCCAGTATAGAACTGTTGTACTCCATATCTACCTGACTAAAAAGCACAGGAGGCTGTCCGAGTTTATTGCGCATCCATCTTCGGATACCGCTATCTTTTTCTTTATCTCCTGCCAAATTGTAAAAAAACAATTTAGGACGCATACCTAAAAATTTACTGTTGGGGATAGGACGTAAAAGCGGTTGAAGCTCTTCTTCCAATGATGACTTTGTTTTTTTGTTCAGTTCTTTGCTCTCTATAGTTACTTCTCCTCTGGTGTAAAGAATTTCATCTTTCTCTAAATGGCGAGTACTGCTGCATGAAAACAAGAAAAAAATCCATCCAACGGTGGCAATATTTAAAAGTTTATTTGTCCTGGTTACTTTCATCTTTTAATTGTTTTTTCAGTTGCTTTCTGTCTTTCGAACGCTCAAATAATTCCTTAAATTTTTCATAGCTCATTGTAATGACAAATCCCACTCCTGTTTCGATTATCTGTCCTTGCAAAGCAACTTCGTATTGATTTTTGCGATAAACCCGCATTACATATCTACCATCTTTTGACAAGGCATATTCTAATTCTATGTCTCCCGCAATATTAGCTACCTGTTCATTTTCGCGCTGTGCTCCTTCTACTTCAAAACTACTACCTACGGTTACTTTTAGTCTGTCTGAAAACAGTCTTTTAGATACCGCCACATTTAAATCTGTACGATTTTCTCTTGTTCCGGTTGAAAAATCTTCAGAGGATTCTAAATTAAAATTAAGTTCTACACCCGAAATCAGATTGCTTGCCAAATTATTTAACTGATCAGATAACAATCGGCTTACACTTTGTCTTGCCATTGCTCCGGCACTCATTCCGCCTGCACTGCTTTCAAACGGATTTTCCCCAATAAATCGATTGAGCAAAAGCAAAGCAAATACTTGTTTGTTTAATTCTGATTCGTTTGTTCTTAATTGCTCTAACTTGGTTTTAGTATTGGAAATTACATCTCCTGACACATTGCTGATACCATCTTTTAGCAAAACATCAAATGAGATTTCCGGCTTAAGCAGTTCTCCTTTCATTTTCAGCAAAGCCTGAAAAGGTATTTTTTGCTTGTACATGTTTTGCTGTGCCTGAGATAAATCGCCCAATTGCCCTTCCAACAAATCAATTGGAGCAGTTTTTATTTCATAAACCGCCGTCAGATCCAGATTGGCAGAAGTTGGTTCTCCTGTCCAGATGATAGAGCTACCTGGTTGCACCACAAATTTTCGCTTTATAAAATTAAAAGATAAATCATAGGAACCATCTGTAAACTCATATCGTCCCGTTAGCGTAACTTTTCCTGACGGATCAATACCTCCAACTAAATCTGCATCACCTTTAATCGTTATTTTATCTCCGCTGGATTTATCCATAATCATATTAAAAGTTGCCTCTTTATCTACGTTTATAGCCAAAGAAACATCTAATCCTTGCAGTGCTGACTTATTGAAATCGTCTTCGTACTTTCTCCTTTCTGCTTCACGCAAGCTTTCTTCGTCAATAAATTCCACAATTCCTTCCCGATCTGCTATAGAAGGATCTTCCTGAGGCAGAACAATAGTAAAGTTCGTTTTTTCTCCTATTCCTATTCCTCCGGTAACAACAGGCTTATTGAGATCTCCTTTTATATTTAAATTAGTGTCAAAAATAAGTGTGCCATAATACATATCGTTATCTTTTTCTGTAGAATTTATAGCTTTAAAATCTAAAGCTTTGATGCTTAGATTGAAAGCATAATCACGATATGTTTTTGTAAGTACCTGTCCGTCAATAACCAATAAGTTCCCATCACTATCTGTAATGCTGAATTTATCCAGTTCTATTCCTCTTTCTGTAAATGATATTTTTTCATTTATATTTTTAAAGTCCGCATTGACCGGATTAACATGAACTCCAATATCATTAAAATCAAAACTTCCTAAAATTTTGGGTTCTGTAAACTTTCCGCCAATATTTATTGTTCCTGAAAAATACCCCTGAGCATCAGAAATATTGCCTTTAGTAAAACTTTCAAGAGCTTTCATCTGCAGTTTTTCCAGATCAAGTTTAAGGTACATTTTTTGTTCATCTGCATCAACAAATCCTTTTAACTCCATCTTATTTTCGCCTCCTTCAAGAATGACATCTGCTAAAAACTGACTTTGCGTTTTATTTTTAACTCCGACATGTAAATTGCCCAGCGGAATTTCCATAACATGAAGCTTACTGATATCTAAATCAGATATAAATCGGAAGTCGGTTGTCAAATCCTTTAAAAAAATATCTCCATCTATAAAACCTCCTGCTAAAACTTTATCTTTCTGAACAATTTGAGTGAGCAATTCAATATCGAAATTCTGAAATTCAATTTTAAGCGGACTGTTTGCCAACTCTTGTTCAGAGTTTATTTTTAAAAAACTATTTTTATAAGTCAGATCAAAGTTTTTGGCATAAAAACCTCCCTCTGTCATTACAATAGCATTTTCAGGATTTATATTCCACAAATTATAATCCAGCATAAACCCATTTTGATTTAAACTGATTTCAAAACTATTATTTACTGCGCGTATCTTTCCTGCTACAACATACCACAGAGCTTCTTGCTTATCTTTCAAATTTAAATCATACGTAATTGTGTTTCCTTTGATGTCTCCGTTTAAATTTGCTCTGTCTAACGCTATGGATGCATTGGCTATTTTATCTATTCCTACGTCATAATATAACGCATTTTGATTGGGTTTGAGACTTAGTTTTATATGATTAATCTCATTTTCTCCATATTTTAATAAAGGAACTTTTCCTTCAAGGCTAATCCAATTTGTTGATAGTTTATAGCTCCCAGAAAAATTTACAGGCTGAATTTCTTTGAGATCAGGCAATACCTCGTGAAGAATTTCTTCGTCATTAATATTTAATTGATATGAAAAAAATTGATCACGGTTTATGCCTGCCGTTTGCTCCTCCTCCTTTGTTATGTCTTTTTCACTTTGTTCTGCACCAAAGTCAAAATAGTTTTTAATCGTATGCGTTAGTGATTCTCCTAATTTTGTAAGCTGATAATCTCCTTCCATTTCAAAACTAACGACCTGCGAATCAATTGTCATTTTTCTAAAATTTTGAGAAGCCTCTGCTTCAAAAACAATTGGCTTTAAAGTGTATTGTTTATCTCCAAAATCTATAAAAAAATCATTTACAAACGTTTTTCCCGCCAAACTATCAGGCAGGATATTATTCATATCTGCCTCTATTTTTCCTGCCATACGCAGGTGTTGGTCTGTCAGGTGAAGGTTATATAAATCTATATTTGACAAATCTGCCAGCATCTTCAAACTCAGATTTTGAGTTGTCCAGATGCCGTTTGCCTGAATATCAAACTCAAGGTTCGAATCTTTATTTTGGGTTTTTACCTGATAAACACCCTTTTCTATTACGCCGTCAATATTGAGATCATGGTAAAAATATCCGTTAAATTCTACCTGTTCGATTGCTAAATTAGCAGAGGCAGTTGCTTTTTCCGGCTCAAAACTATTTCCGGAAACATGTGCAGACAAAGAAATCTTACCGATAGAATCATTTTTAATAAGCCTACCTACATTCAGATTTTTAATTTCAGCATCCAATTTGTATTTTTCATGCCCTTTATTCCGCAAATCCAAATCTGCATTTAATTTAGTATTTCCTAAACTTGTTTTTAGATTCAAATCCGTTTCAAAGGCTTTTGTAGTGCCTTTAAAATATCCTTGTAACGACAAAAGCGCAGGGATTTCTAGAGTATTGGGAACTGTATTTGCGGGTACAATGGTTAAAATATCCTTTGCTGTGGTCTGAAAATCTTTGACCTGCATATTGTAATAGGCTTTTTCTACTTCAGGCAATCCTTTAATTTTTCCGCTGACATTGACAAAAGTAGACTGCAATCCTTTTACAAAAAATTTATCGATGTTTAAATCACTTAGCAATCCTTTTGCCTGAATTTCTAAATTCAATTGTTCGCTTTCCATCGATTTTAATCCCGCCTGCCCCAACTGGTCTGGTAATAAAATATCCACATCTTTTAGTCCTATATAAGAATCCGATACTGAAACATCCAGTGATAAATCTTTAAGATTTTTAGTAATTTCCCCTGCATCTGCATAGTTTAAGACGATGTTGGATTTTAATTTAGTGTTTGCTGTTTCTAAATAAAAATCTTTTACAAATGAAGTTTGCTGTCCGTATAAAAAATAAGTTTTAAATTCTTTTATTTCCAATCCGCTTTTTTCTGCAAAAGACAGTTTTTTAAGGTTTCCTGTAATACCAGATTCTGAAAATTGAAAATCTTTTAGTTTAAACTCTAAATTACTCAAAGCAATATGATTAGGGTCTATCCCTTTTATTACAGGTATTTCGTTATCATTGTCATACTGCAAATCAATTTTGGCTAAATCCAAATTCTTAACAGCCAATTTCCACGTTTTTTTTGGTTCGTTTATTACAGGTTCGATTTCAACTGTTTCTGCTTCCTCTTGATTTTTAACTTCTTGATTTTTTAACAAGCGAACAATCGTTTGAAATTTATCCAACTTAATTTCGTCGATTTCAATTTCCTGATTTTGTAAATCAATACGGTCAAAATCTGTTGTAAAGCTCCCTAAATTCAGAGCTGCAATCAACTTCTCCACTTCATCCCGATAATAAAGATTTATACTTTTAAATTCAATATTTCCAAGACTGATCTGGGGTTTTACCTGTTCTTCTTCTACACCATCCTGTTTTTTTTCAAAATCTTCAATAACGAAAGAAGGCTTTTTGAGATAGTCTAAATCTACTCCTTCTAAATTTATTTTTGGGATAGAAAACTTCATCTGTCCCAAATCAAAGTCTTTAAAGCGCGTTATAAACCGATTCAGTTTTAATTGTACAAAATTGCCCTGATATTCGTCAGCTAAATTTAAATCTATATTTTTTAAACTGATTTGCCCTACCTGAATAATCATAGGACTGCTTTCCTTTTCCTGTTCTTCTTCGGATGCAAAAGCTTCTGTAATAAAATCAAAATTAAATCGCTGCAATGAATCGCGTTTTACAGTAGCTTTGAGTCCGTCCAGCTCAATCTCATCTACCGAAAAAGTATTATTTAAAAGCTTCAGCAAACTTATATTAACTCCGAGATATTGTGTATAAAGCAACGTATCCCTTTCTTGTGATTCCACGTATAATCCTTTTACAACAATTTTTTTTGGAAAGGCTATTTCTATGCGGTCTAAACTAACGGGTGTATCAATTTTTTCTCGAACATACGACAGTGCCACATCTTTGATTTTATTCTGTATATATGGAATCTGAATAGCTACAATAATACAAATCAACAAAACGATGACAGATAAAAGTATCCAGCCTAATACTTTAAGTGTTTTAAAAATTATTCTTTTCAATGTGTACAATTTTATTCAAAAGTAGCAAAAAGCACACCATTTAGAAAAGTAATTTGTATTATAAAAACAAAAAAATCCCCTTAGCGGTAAGGAGATGTACAATCTTTTTAACTCAGAAAAAATGGCAAGCTACCTACATCGCACCGCTACAACCACATACCTTTGCTGCGTTCCCACCCTGGAGGATTCTGCAGGAGCTGGTCGTGTAGGACTTGCCAGTGCAAATATACAACCATTTTATATTTTTACAAGTATTTTATCTATTTCGATTAGATTTGTATATTGTAATCAAAATTTACTTTAAAATGAAAAAATATAACTTACTAATTGCCTTATCATTAGGAATAGCTTTTACAAGTTGTGACAATCAAAAAAACTTAGAAAAAAATGTACTTTCTATAAACACAAGTCAACTTAAGCAACTTTACAAAGGCAATGAATCTTTAAAATTAAACCTGGAGCTTGCCCAAAATACCACAATAGATTCTGTATCTTACTATTTAAACGATAAAAAAATAGGCGCAGTAACCAGCAATAAAGTATTAGAATACAATTTGAGCAAAGAAAAATACGGCAAAGTTCAAATTAAGGGAATAGCTTACGCCAGTGGCAACAACAAGGAAGTAATCAGCAACATTGAAATAGTTTCGCCCATGGTTCCCAAATTTTTAAAATATAAACTTCTCAATACTTTCCCACACGATCAGGAGGCATATACTCAAGGATTAGAGTTTTATAATGGAATTTTGTATGAGAGTACAGGTAATGGAGAGGGAGGTTTCACAACAACAACCGGAAGAGGAACAGGTAAAAAAGGTATTTCGAGCGTTAGACAAATCAATTACAAAACAGGAGAAATCCTAAAAATACACAAACTACCTATAGAGATTTTTGGTGAAGGATGTACTATTCTCAACGATAAACTGTACCAGCTCACCTATCTCAATAATGAAGGATATATTTATAATCCAGAAACACTGGAAAAAGAAAAAACGTTTAAATATTTTAAAAATATGCAGGGCTGGGGATTGTGCAACGACGGGGAGTCTCTTTATATGACTGACGGCAGCGAAAAAATTTACAAGGTGGATCCTGAAAATTTTAAAGAACTCGATTATATCAACGTTTACACCAATAACGGTCCTATTGGCAATGTAAATGAATTGGAATGGGTAAACGGAAAAATATATGCTAATGTATATGGTGGCAATGCTATTGCTATTATAGATCCGGAAACAGGTGCTGTAGAAGCCGCCATTGATTTTTCGGATCTGCTCCACAAAACCACTTACCACGAAGATCGTGATGTTTTTAATGGAATAGCCTATAATCCTGCTACAAAAACATTTTTTGTTACCGGAAAAAACTGGGATAAAATGTTTGAGGTCGAAATTGTCGAAGAATAAAATAATTATTTCAAAATACATAACAAGAAGCTCCTGATTGTTAATAATCAGGAACTTCTTATTAATTACTCATACAAGCTTACGCCGTTTACATCTGTTGTTAATACGTCGGACATATAATCAAAAAAAGAACGCATAGCGATAAAAGTTTTTATTGCTTCTTCTAAAAAAAGAGGTTTTAACACTTCTTCATCCGTAAAGGAACGCATCACTAAAAATTGCTTTTTTCGAAGCAAATCAATTGCAGGATGTTCTTTGTCAAATCCTTTGGGAGCTGTTTTTAACTCTTCTCCATTTAACGCACCAAAATATTCTATAAACTTTTCATCTTGGATTATTGCTCTCAGTTCGCTGTCGTCCATTGCTATTTCTTTCCGGATACGGAGCAGGTCTTCTTTATTAGGTTCCCAAAAGCCACCGCCTACAAAACAGTTTCCCGGTTCAATATTGATATAATAACCGCCTCTGAGTAAGGGTTTGGTTCTTCCTAAATGCAGTCCAAAATACGTTTTATAAGGCGTCTTGTCTTTTGAAAAACGTACATCTCTGTATATGCGATGAACGTGAAATAACTCTAAATTATCATATTGCTGCATTGCATCGTATATTTCTTTAAAAAAGCTTTTTACGTCTGCAAAAATTCCGTCAAAATAAGGTTTATTTTCGGTAAACCACGGTTTGTTATTATTTTGACCTAATTGTATTAAAAAATCTAAATGTCCTTTTTGTAACTTTTTCATAACAACTCTCTTATTCTTGTCCAATTTTCTATTTTTTCCTTTACACTCATTCTGGCATTGGCTCCACTGGGTGAAGGCATCGTCATATAAGTAATTCCTGAAATATCTCCGTGATATTTTTTGAAGTATTGCTCTGCTTTCTGACTTGAAAAAACGATACATTTTATATTTGGAAAACTTACCAGCAAGCCCCTTATATCATTAGGCGTTTCCAATTTAATACTACTATCTAAACTCCCTTCTCTTTCACAAGAACTCAATACATCCCATACAGCTATCTGATATTTATAAAGCAGTGCTTTACGCACTTTGTAATTTGTAGAAAATTGTTCTTCAAAAATTGCAAACATAATCTGCCAAAAAACGTTTTGTTTATTGCCGTAATACTCTTGATATTCCAAAGACTTTACACTGGGCATCGTTCCTAAGATTAATATTTTTGAGTCATTGTTTACAATAGGAGCGAATGAAGATATGCGCAACGGATTTGTCATAGCTATAAAGGTAGTCAGATTTGACTGCTTTTACAAATAATTCCTCCCCCATAAAACAAAAAAGACTGTCTTCTCAGACAGTCTTTTAAAAACTATAGTGTTTGAAGCACCTCTATTAATACATCAATATCCTGTTCCGTATTTTCATGACTAAACGATAACCTTAAGCTTGGCTTTTTCAGATCTTCTTCGCTTAAAAATTGTGAAAGAACATGAGATGGTTTCTGACTTCCGGATTGACAAGCACTGCCTCTTGATACAGCTATGCCTTTCATATCTAGCTGAAAAAGCATCATTGCTGCTTTTTCTTCAGACACCGGCAATAATATATTTAAAATATTGTAAAAACCACACCCATTCCCGTTAAAATGAATATCCGGATAAACTTCTGTCAGCCTCTTTTTACAATAATCTTTTATACCCGCAATGTATTTTTGTTCTGTTTCCAGTAATTCATACGCCATTTCCAAAGCTTTTGCCATACCAACAACCTGATGAACTCCCTCGGTTCCTGCTCTCAAGCCTTTTTCTTGTTCCCCTCCAAAAATAACTGGCTTCAATACATTCTTTTTTCTTATAAAAGCAAATCCTATGCCTTTTGGACCATGAAATTTATGGGCACTCGCCACAATAAAATCTATAGGAAGCTCCGACAAATCTATTCTTGTTTTTCCAACCGACTGAACGGTATCGCAATGAAAAAGTACATTATGCTCCTTGCAAAGACTAGCAACTCTTTTTAAATCCAACTCCGTTCCTACTTCATTATTCACATGCATTAAGCTTACTAAAGTAGTTTTTTCCTCATCTTTTACTAAATTTTCCAGTTGTTCGTAGTCAATTTCACTCGACGGCAAAATAGAAAGATATATCACTTCAATACCAAACTCATCTTTTAGCTGTTTTATAGTGTTCAAAACGGCATGGTGCTCTAATTTAGATGTAATAATGCGTTTTACTCCCAAATCGCGAACAGCAGAACGCAAAATCCAGTTATTTGCCTCTGTTCCACAAGAAGTAAATATAATTTCTGACGAAGCAGCATTAAATTGTTTGGCAATTACTTTTCTCGCATTTTCAATCAAAGCTTTGGCATGCCTCCCGATTGCATAAGTGGATGAAGGATTTCCGTAATGTTCTTTTAACACTTTTACCATTTCGTCGATAACCTCCGGACGCACTGAAGTAGTCGCGGCATTATCCAAATATACTTGTTTCATTTTACTATATTTATTCTTCTAAAAAACAGCATTTTACTAAACGTAAAATACCAAAATTAAAATACTTTTGAGTACCGAATGCAAATGTAATAAAACTCAACTTATAACTATAAAACCTAATCTGTTTTTTTACGTCAATTGATCAACGGCAATATTTTGTTCTTTCAGCACCTTTTTAGCAATAATTCCAAAAAGCAATAGATAGACAAAACAAAATACACCAACGATATACGACTGATGTACACCTAAAATGTCTGCTATTTTTCCTTGAATCGGTGGAATAATTCCACCCCCTAAAATCATCATAATCAAAAAAGAAGAACCCTGAGCAGTATATTTTCCAAGTCCCATAATAGCAATATTAAAAATAGCCGGCCATAAAACACTACACGCCAATCCGCCTGCTAAAAATGCATAAATGGCTACTATACCAGTTGAAAACAAGCCAAAAAACATTGAAAGTATACCAAATAAACTAAATATTATCATCGTTTTAGCCGATTTATCTTGGCTCCAGAAGGACATTATAATTTGCAAAACCACACAAATAGAATAATAGTATAAAGGTTTTACATCATTGCCAGCCAAAATATTGGCTCCGATTACAAAACCATATGCCAAAAACGGAACTGTAATTAATGCTGTTATACGCTGCTTTTGAGACATTTTAAAAACACTTACCGCACCTGCCCATCTGCCTATCATTAAACTGCCCCAGTACATCGAAATATAGGGAGCTATCTCTGCTGATTGTAACGAGCCAAACTCTTCCAATCTCAGCAACTCTCCTAAATTACTTCCGATTCCGACTTCAACGCCGACATAAGCAAAAATAGCAAACATACCCAAAAGTAACTGAGGATATTGCATAGCTCCCCAACCTGCTTTATTTTTTCTGCTTTTGATATAAGCATATCCTATACTGCCCGCAATGATAATTAATGCTACGGACAGCAACAGAATTCGCTTGTTTTCGAGCGGTTTTTTTAATTCGTTTATCTGGTTTTCCAAATTTTGCATCTCAAATTGCAAATCCGATACTTTGTTTTTCGACAATTCTTGCTTCTGCTGAGTCAGAATTTCTATTTTATGGTTTTCTACGCTGTTGTATGTGCCAAAAACCGGAATAAAAATTACTATCAAAAGAATAGTCATCGATAATAGCAGGCGAATTGCTTTTTTGGCAGGTTCTATAATTTCCGTATTTTTTCCGGAGGGTATTTTTTTTGAAAAGAAAAACAGACTGGCAGCCATAATAAATAAACCCCCGATTATCGCATACAAGCCTATCATTTTATCTAAATTCAGATGCTGGATCTGATCATCTGTGAGTGATTGTGTGGTTCCAAACAAAGCAAAAGCCATCAGTAGCGGACCAATCGTTGCACCTAAAGAGTTGACTCCTCCAACCAAACTTACCCGACTGGTTCCTGTTTTGGGGTTTCCCAATGCGATTGCCAGCGGATTTGCAGCAATCTGCTGTAATGAGAATCCTAACGCTACAATAAAAAGCCCTATTAAGAGGGCGGTATAACCACTTGTTTTTACTGCTAAAATCATAGCCCCTGCTCCTAAAGCCGAAAATAATAATCCGTAAACAATCGAATTTTTAAAACCCCATTTTGTAACCAAATCTCTCCTTTTTAAGCTGCTCCAAATAAAAAGGATAAGAGCTCCAAAATAATATGCGCTATAAAATGAGAAATCAATCAGCTGCGACTGAAACTGATCTAAATGAAAAAAGGCTTTGCAAAAAGGAATAAAAATACTGTTTCCTGCGGCAAAAAATCCCCAAAAGAAATACACCACTACCAAAGTATATAATGCGGGATAATTAGTTTTTACGGCTGTTTGATTCATGCTTTTAGTACGATATTAAACTTTCTTTAACTTTTCAAAGATACTTAAATATGTATTTAAATAGTGTGGGACATGTTTTTGTGAGAAGAAAAAACTATTTTTGTGCGTAAAACAATTCTTACGGATTATGAAAAAGATTGTAGCTTTTGCCTGTATCGGGTTTTCTATATTACTGAGTTCTTGCAATGACGGTGAAATGGTTTATAAAGACATCGATTTTAGTGGAGTAACTTCTGTTAGCCGATGCAGTAATACTGGAGCAGAAAAAGTTTTTTACAAATTAAAACAAGACGAAGCGCTCATTTTGATTGTTGATGCCGATAACCTTATGCGGGACGAAAGCAAACAAGCCGTTAATGTGGAAATTGACGGAACCAATACTTCGCTTGAATACAGAAAATACGACGATAAAGTAAGCAATACTTCTATCTGTAATGTTCCGGCACCTGCTTTTCCTAATGCCGTACAGCAAATTCCCGCATCGCCAGGAGCATCTTTAACTATAAGAAGAGATATCGCAATGGTAAACAATGAAAGCGAGGATCCGCTAGGCAATAATTCTGTATCGCTTACCTATCAGTATACTTTTTTATTGGAAAACATTAATTTTCAGGAAGGTGAAACTAACATAAAATATGATCGGATGCCTTTTGGTACAAATAATTATGCAAGCCGTTCATTAGCTTTTAAATTCATCAACAGCGATGCTACTTTAAAAGAAGTAAATTTATGCAATAATACACTTATTGCGTTAGCCGATAAAGAAGCTATGCTTTTATCTGTTTTAGAAGGAGATTTACCCAATGATGCGACAGATACACCAAAAATTATCCCTTTAAATGAAGAACGAAAGTTAATATTCAGACAATACAAGAGAACAGGTATCAACCTTATTAATGTTTGTGAAAATGAAGGAGATATTCCGGGCACTTCTGAAGGAAATATCAATCAGTTGGAAGAGCTATGGACTTCTAAGGAAGGGGAAGTAGAAATAGCCAGCAGATGGACCAACCCCGGAGAAGGTCTTGAACCTAAATTAGTACATACAATTAATTTGAAAAATGTAGTTTTTACTAAACAACAATATGAACAGCTAACGTTTAAAAAAACGAATATTACATTTGGCGAATATAAACCCGAAGAGTAATATTTATACTCATAAAAAAGCTTCCCTTGAAATTTAAATTTCAAGGGAAGCTTTTTTTATGCATTGTGCGGATATATCTTTAATATTTTAGAACAATGATCTCTTATTTCTGCAACCAATTCGGGATGTTCGTTTAACTTTAACCCAAATGAAGGTATCATTTCTTTTAACTTTGTTTGCCATTCTTCACTGTTGTACTCTTGCGGAAAACACTGTCTGATTAACTTTAGCATAATGCTCACGGTAGTTGAAGCTCCCGGTGAAGCTCCTAAGAGAACTGCCAAACTTCCGTCTGCTGCATTTACTACCTCTGTTCCAAAAGCCAATTCAGCTTTGCCTGCTTTGTTTCGCTTCATAATTTGAACGCGCTGACCAGCAACTTCTAAACGCCAATCTTCTTTTTTAGCATCTGGAAAATATTCTTTTAAAGCAGCTATTTTTTTATCTTGTGAAGCCAAAACTTCGGATATTAGATATTTGGTTAAATCAATATTATCTAAACCCGCTCCTATCATCGTTCCTATGTTTCCGAAAGAAATAGAACTGAACAAATCCCAATAAGATCCTGTTTTTAAAAATTTAGTAGAAAACCCTGCATAAGGTCCAAACAGCAATGATTTTTTTCCGTTAATATAACGTGTATCTAAATGCGGAACCGACATCGGCGGTGCTCCTACTGATGCCTTCCCATACACTTTTGCAAAATGCTGCTCTGCCAGTTTTTCGTCTTCACAAACGAGCCATTGTCCTGAAACCGGAAAACCTCCGTAAGTTTTTCCTTCCGGAATTCCGGATTTTTCTAATAAAATGATAGACGCCCCACCAGCACCAATAAAAACAAACTTTGAAGTTATGATGCGTTTACCTCCTGTTTTCAGGTCTTTGGTAAAAATTTGCCATCTTCCGTCTTTCATTTGTTTTAAATCATAAACTTCAGTTTTTAAAGTCATGTTGATTTCGCTCTCTGATTTTAAATAAGCAAACATCTGTCGGGTTAGATCTCCAAAATTCACATCTGTTCCTAAAGGCATATAGGTAGCTGCAAACTTATTGTCTATTTTCCTGTTATTCATCAACAACGGCGCCCATTCTTTTATTTTTTTTACATCATCAGAAAATTCCATTCCCTGAAACAAAGAATACTTTAATAATTCTTGGTAGCGTTTCTTTAAAAAATCAACGTTTTCCTTTCCCCACACAAAACTCATATGAGGAACGCTGTTAATAAAGTTATTGGGATTTTTTAATATACTTTTATTTACCAGATAAGACCAAAACTGCCTCGACACCTCAAATTGTTCTACAATATTAATTGCCTTGCTTGCATCAATTGTACCATCACTTTTTTCAGGCGTATAATTTAATTCACAAAACGCAGAGTGTCCTGTTCCGGCATTGTTCATTGCTTCAGAACTTTCGGCAGCTACACTGTCAAGACGCTCAACAATCTCAATTTTTAAATGTGGTTTTAGCTCTTTTAGTAATACGCCGAGCGTTGCACTCATAATTCCTGCTCCTACTAAAACAACATCAGTCTCTGATCTTTGTATATTTGACATTATATCGAGTTTATTTTATTGCAAAATTAATTTATCTTTAGGTTTATCTAGGTTTATTATCTAAAATTTTATGACTTAACTGCTTTACTTTTGATTCAAATAGTCCTGCAAAATAATAGTAGCTGCTATTTCATCAATTAAGGCTTTATTTTGCCGCTGCTTCTTTTTTAAACCGCTATCTATCATACTTTTAAAAGCTATTTTTGAAGTAAACCGTTCATCTACTTTTTTAAAAGGAATATTAGGAAACTCTTTGCTAAATTTTTCTAAGAATTGTTCAATTAACGGCACTACTTCCGATGGTTCATTATTCAGCCTTTTGGGATCTCCTATAATTACCGTTTCAACTTTTTCCTTCGCAAAATAATCTCTTAAAAAAGGCATCAGGTTATGTGTTTCAACAGTTGTTAAACCTGAAGCTATAATCTGAAATTCATCGGTAACAGCAATTCCTGTTCGTTTTTTCCCAAAGTCTATAGAAAGTAGCCTTGCCATATTCTGATTCGGTTAGTAGACAAATGTTCCGTATTCGGAAATTATCGTCAATTGTTTTTTGTCTGCTGCTTCTACTCTTCCTACTATTTGTGCGTTTACGTTAAACGATTTTGAAATAGCAATAAGGTCTTCCGCAATTTCCGGACTGACATATAATTCCATACGATGTCCGCAGTTAAAAACCTGGTACATTTCTTTCCACTCTGTTTTAGATTGCTCTTGAATTAATTTGAACAAAGGCGGAATAGTAAATAAATTGTCTTTTACGACATGTAGATTATCTATAAAATGTAAAATTTTAGTTTGCGCTCCTCCACTGCAATGCACCATACCATGGATATTATCTGAATTATATTTATTTAGGATAGCTTTTATAATCGGAGCATACGTTCTGGTTGGCGATAAAACCAATTTTCCAGCATCAACAGGCGAGTCTTTAACCTCATCTGTCAAATTCATTTTTCCTGAATACACCAATTCTTCAGGCACAGATGAGTCATAACTTTCCGGATATTTAGCGGCTAAAGAATGATTAAATACATCGTGACGAGCAGATGTTAAACCATTACTTCCCATCCCGCCGTTATAGTTTTTTTCATAGATTGCCTGTCCAAATGATTCTAACCCTACAATTACATCTCCGGCTTTAATATTGGCATTATCAATTACATCGTTGCGTTTCATGCGTGCTGTTACCGTAGAATCTACAATAATAGTTCGTACTAAATCACCTACATCAGCTGTTTCTCCTCCTGTGGAATGAATAGTAACGCCGAATTCCTTCAATTCATCTATCAGTTCTTCTGTTCCGTTGATAATAGCCGAAATAACTTCGCCCGGAACCAAGTTTTTATTTCTTCCGATCGTACTTGACAACATAATATTATCCGTAGCTCCCACGCATAACAAATCGTCAATATTCATAATCAACGCATCCTGAGCAATTCCTTTCCAAACCGATAAGTCTCCTGTTTCTTTCCAATACATATAGGCTAATGATGATTTTGTACCTGCGCCATCGGCATGCATTATCAAACAATACTTTTCATCGCCTGTTAAATAATCCGGAATAATTTTACAAAAAGCCTTTGGATACAATCCTTTATCTATATTTTTGATAGCATTGTGCACATCTTCTTTTTCTGCAGAAACTCCTCGCTGTGCATATCGGTTATTCAAATTCATAAGTAGCGTTGTTATTTCTGCAAATTTAATGCTTATGTTTTTGTAAAACAATCAAATCTTCTATAACATTTGATATTTTATAAAGCAGAGACTTACAACACATTGTAATACCTTAAATCCTATCTGTCAAATAATTGTAATCTTTTAACACAACTTCTATAAATTCTAATTCCGACGAGCCCTGCTTTTGCACCCCCATAACTTTCTGAATTTTATCTGATAATTTATTTAGTAAAACATAATCTCTGCTGTGTCTGAAGTTTTGCAGAGCCTCTTTAATAATGCGGACATCATTATCGCTTAATGTTAAAACCTGTGGATAAACAGGCTTGTACTCCTGTTCCACCTCCTGAAATATAGTAGCAGATAAAGCTACTTTCCCTTTGGTGGAAATCACTGCCGTACCTGCCAACATATCTCCCAAACGCTGATTTTTTTCAGAAAAAATCATTGCAATCACTCCTATCAGCGCACCACTTATTCCCAAATCGATAATCCGCATAATCCATCGCGTAAAGTAATCTACTACAGAAGCCTGGTATCCGTCAATTTTAATCACTTTTATGCCTAAAATTTTTTTACCCGGGGTACAACCTTGCAAGATAGATTCAAAAATAAAAGAATAAAAGATAACCGGCGACATACAAATCAATATAACAGCTCCCTGAGACCAGTTATCTTCAAATCCCGTATGAAGCTTTAATGCAACTACAACATACCAAACAATAATTGCATACAATGCCTTGAAAATAAAGTCGAGCAAACTGGCAAGGATACGCTCTCCTAAAGATGAGTTTTTAAAATCAATTTTAATGTTTTGTGTTGTATTTATTGTTAATTTAGCCATAAAATATATTTTTACTCCATCAATGAGAGAAATAGCTTTTATAAAACAAAATAAAAATCAATGGTTGGAATACGAAAAAACTATTTATTCGAATGCTTTTCAGCAACCTGATTATTTAGCGGATATGTATCTTCAAATTATGAATGATTTGTCTTACGCTCAAACTTTTTATCCAAAAAGTAAAGTTACACAATATCTTAATAATCTGGCAGAACAAACATATCAAAAAATTTACAAAACCAAACGCATTGAACAAAACAGAATTATTCATTTTTTTAAAACTGATATTCCCCTAACAGTATATGAATACAGAAGTTATTTAAAATTTACTGTTTTTCTCTTTTTGCTGATTGTTGGTATTGGTGTTGTTTCTTCTCATTACGATTTAAATTTCATCCGTTTGATATTAGGCGATTTTTACGTAAACCAAACCTTAGAAAATATTAAGCAAGACGATCCTATGGCAATTTACCAATCGGGAAGCAACTGGGGGAGTTTTATAGGAATTACTTTTAACAATTTATATGTAGGACTTCGCTTTTTTCTATACGGTATCTTTGCAGGGTTAGGTACTCTTGTTTTTTTGCTTTACAACGGTATTATGCTTGGATCCTTTCAATATTTATTTATTCAGGAAAATGTATTCATGGATAGTTTTAGAGGAATATGGCTGCACGGAGCAATGGAAATCACCGGAATGGTAGTGGAAGCTTTTGCTGGTTTTATACTGGGAGGCAGTATTTTATTTCCCAAAACGTTTTCAAGACTAAATTCCTTTAAAACAGGTTTCAAAAATGGTTTGAAAATATACATAGCCACTATTCCTTTTACTATTTTTGCAGGATTCATTGAAGGTTTTATTACCCGATATACTAAAATAATGCCCGATATTTTAAATTACATTATTATATTCGGGACGCTGTTTATCATTGTTTACTACTTTTTTATTTATCCTAAAAAAGTATACATTAAACTGAACAAATCATAAAAAAACATGTTTACTTTATTTAAAAAAAGAACTTTTAGCGATTATATAAGTGATACTTTCACGTTTTTAAAACTGGAAAGAAAACCTTTTTTCAAAAACTTTTTATCCTTATGCGGTCCTCTGCTTTTAGGTTTAGTTGTATGCGTGTATTTTTTGACAGATATATTTTTTCATGCTATCCAAAGTAGTAATAATGATGCCATTGACGATTTTATTGCCAGCAATGTTCTTTTAGGAGTTCTTTTAGGTCTGATTACATTTGTTTTATTCATTATTATCAGCGTTATCTCATATGCTTATCCCGTATTTTATTTAAAGAGAATGAGTGAAAAAAAAGAAGATTATCAAACATTACCTCCAATAAAACTACTTATAAAAAAAAGCTTTGGAAGGCTCTTTGTGTTTGGTTTGGGAACACTCTTTTTGATTACCCCTTTGATTTTAATAGCATTTAGTATTTCGGCTGTACTCATCTTTTTACTGGTCGGCATTCCTTTGCTTATTATTCTTTTTCCTGCTACAGCCTCGTGGATATCTGTTGCCTTTTTTGAATACACTACCAATAACACCGGATTTTTCGCAGCTTATTCTGTTTCTTTTAATATAATCAAACAAAATTTTTGGGTTATCATAGGCAACACTTTTGTTTTTCAACTTATTATCCAGATTATTACTTCAGTATTTACGCTGTTTCCGCAAATGTTTTTTTATGGTGGATTACTTACTTCAACCTCAAGTACAGCAGATCTGGAACAAACTTTGGCTTTTAAACTATTTGTCATTGCCATTATGGTAATTTCTATTATTGTTTCTGTAATAATCAATGTTGTTCTTCTAATCAATCAAGGATTAATTTACTATAGCGCCAGAGAAGACAAAGAAAACAATCAATCGCATTTTGATATTGAAAGTATAGGCATGCACAATGATTAAAAGGTATTTTTATTTCTCGGGACTATTTTTGTGCATCGGCTTTATTCATGCTCAAAGCAATGCTATAGACTCGCTTAACCGGGCTGTACCCGAACTCGCAGAAATCGAACCTGTTGAGAAAGACCAAAATATTCTTCCTTATATACTGGACAACAATCCAAAAGTTCAACCCAAGAAATTCAAGAAAGATTTTAAAAAACAATACCTGTCCTCTGAAAAGTTTGATTATGAAAAAAACATACAACCTGACGGATTTTGGCAACGGTTTAAAAAGTGGTTTAACTCACTAATCGAACGTTATTTTCGTCAGTTCTCCGTCGATTATCACACTGCCAACCGCCTTGAGATTTTCTATCGTATATTAGGTATTCTTGCTGTAATCGGACTGTTTTATTACATCATAAGAGCGTATTTAGAAAAAGACTTATACTGGCTTACTAAAAAGAAAGGAAAACAAGTTAAAATTGACATCAGCGATATTGAACAAAATTTGGAAAATGTAAATTTTCCCGCTCTCATAAACCAAACGATTGCTGAAAAACAATATCGTCTTACAATCCGGTATTACTATCTATGGTTATTGCAACAACTACAGCAGCAAAATCATATTGTTTGGCATGCCGAAAAAACTAACTCTGATTATGTGAATGAAATTAAAGACACAGCTATAAAAACCAACTTTCGTTATCTGTCATATATATACAATAATATCTGGTACGGTGAACACCAGATAGAGGAAAAAGAATTTATATTGGCAAAACAATCTTTTGAATCTATTCTAAAACCTGTAAAGAATCAGCAATCATGAAAAAATATATCTTCTTTCTGTTATTGATTGTTGGATGTATTTACTTCATAGAATCTAACAGAACTCCGCCGTTTAACTGGCGTAACCAAACTTATAATACGACAGACACTAATCCGTTTGGCACCTATTTGTTGAATCAGGAAATCGACTCTTTAGTGAAAAACGACAGTATCATACGTTTTACAGAAAATATTTACGAGTGGCTAAACAATACAATGTACGATACCATCGGCAATGTTAATTTGTTATCTATCCGCGGAAGTTATTATTTTGATTATAGCTCCAGTTCAGAATTGACCCGTTTTTTAGAAGAAGGTAATACTGCAATTATTATTCAGCAGTACTTTTACTTTGCTTTGTTGGATACATTAGGGATTCAACAGGGATATTTGTACGATTCTGATGATTCTAATCAAACCGTTGAATTGACTAACCCTAAGCTTTCCACTCAAAATTTTTCACTAAAAGGTTATAATAACAACTATTTTATTATTCCGGATTCAATGCGGAACAGTATTGAAGTTTTAAGTTTTAAAAAAACAGAAGATGACGAAAAACTTCCTATTCTCATAAAAATCCCCATTGGAAAAGGACATCTTTATTTGGGGACTGAACCTGTAGCTTTTACCAACTACAACCTTTTACACAGCAATAATCACCTTTATGCAGAAGGTATTTTATCTTACCTACCCAATCAAAAAACCTATTTTCCGGTAGATGTACTTGATGGACAATCCGTTGAATCTCATTCTATTTTACGTTTTGTACTTCAAAACAAAGCTTTGCGCTGGGCATGGTATATGTTTTTAATAACTCTGTTAACGTTTACTTTTTTTACAGCAAAACGAAAACAACGCATTATTCCAATCATTACACCCTTAAAAAACACAACAGTTGATTTTACCAAAACAGTATCCAACTTATATATTCAAAACAAGGACTATAACGATATTGCACAAAAAAGCATTATATATACACTTGAAAAAATAAGAAGGCGATACGGAATAGAAACCTCAACTATGGATAAGCAATTTGTCGAAAAAGTTCATCTTAAAACAGATAAATCTATTCAGGACATTGAAAATTTCATAGCATATACACAAAAAATACGCAATAATAATCACATCGTTACAGAGAGTGACTTAATCGCTTTAAATAAATTAATAGAAAAAATAACAGACTAAAATACTATGGAAAATACATCAGTAACAGATAATCTTCACTTTGAGTCTCGTATAGATTTTGGCAAGTTACAAGAAAAAGTTGCCGCTATCCGAGCAGAAATACACAAGGTAATTGTTGGACAAGACAAGATTATAAATCAATTAATCGTTGCCTTATTGGCAAACGGGCATGTTTTATTAGAAGGTGTTCCAGGAGTAGCAAAAACACTAACCGCTAAATTATTGGCTCAAGCCATTGAAACCAATTTTAGCCGCATTCAGTTTACCCCCGATTTAATGCCTTCGGATATTTTGGGAACATCGGTATTTAACATGCAAAAATCGGAATTTGAATTCAAACAGGGTCCTATATTTTCCAATCTGATTCTTATTGACGAAATTAATAGGGCTCCAGCCAAAACTCAGTCCGCATTGTTTGAAGTCATGGAAGAAAAACAAATAACGCTGGACGGAAATACTTATCTCATGCAAGATCCCTTTTTGGTAATTGCCACCCAAAATCCTATTGAGCAGGAAGGAACCTATCGATTGCCCGAAGCACAGCTTGATCGCTTTTTATTTAAAATCAACATAAAATATCCTTCTTTAGAAGAAGAAATAAATATCATTAAAAAAGAGCATGAGCTGCTCAACGGCAAAAAAACAGAACAGATTGTTCCTGTTATTTCTCCTGCTGATATTATAAGCTTTCAACAGTTAATAAAATCAGTCATTATAGAAGAAAACCTTATGGAATATATAGCTAAAATCATAGCAGACACCCGCACAAATCCGCTGTTATATTTAGGTGCATCACCGCGGGCGTCTATAGCCATACTCAATGCGTCCAAAGGTTTTGCTGCTATTAACAACCGGGATTTTGTCACTCCAGAAGACATCAAAGAAGCTGCTGTTCCGGTTTTACAACATCGTGTAATTGTATCTCCCGAACGAGAAATGGAAGGTATTACAGCTCCGAATGTCATTTATCAAATTGTAGAAGCTCTTGATATTCCCAGATAATATATTTTTGTAATTATGGTACAATTTTTCAAACAACTCTATCTGCAAAAGCGATTTTATATCGTAATGGGAATGATTGTATTTCTATTTATACTCTCTTTTATTTTTCCGGCTTTATACAGTTTTGTTTGGGGAATTTTTAGCTTATTTTTAGCTTTTATTTTGGTTGACACCACTATTTTATTTGCAGGAAAAACCAAACTAACCGCCAACCGGATTTTACCCGAAAAACTATCCAACAGCGATAAAAACAACATCTTTGTAACTATAAATAATCAGTATACTTTTACTGCCTACTGCCACATCATTGATGAAATACCATTTCAGTTTCAGAAAAGAGATTTTAGTATTTTTAAAGTTTTAAAACCTAAAGAAAAAATAAATTTTGTTTACGACCTGACACCTCTGGAAAGAGGCGAATACAGTTTTGGAAAACTAAATATTTTTGTCTCCTCTCCCCTTCAGTTGATGTCCAAACGATACATCTTTTGCGATAATGCTACCTTACCTTGTTATCCTTCCTTTGTTCAAATGAAAAAGTATGATTTAATCGCGTTTTCCAAAAACAAATTCGCTTTTGGCTTAAAAAAAATAAGGCGACTGGGAAACACTACAGAATTTGAACAGATTAAAGAATATACATTGGGTGATGACATAAGAACTATCAACTGGAAAGCAACTGCAAAACGGAAAGGTCTTATGGTCAATCAATACCTGGACGAAAATACACAGTCTGTTTATTGTATAATTGACAAAGGGCGGGTTATGCAAATGCCTTTTGCCGGACTGTCTCTACTGGATTATGCGATTAATTCTTCTTTGGCACTGTCAAATGTAATTTTAAAAAAATACGACCGGGCAGGACTGCTTACTTTTTCAAAAAATGTGGAGAGCATATTGCCTTCCGAAAACAAAAAAACGCAGCTTCACAAAATTATAGAACAGCTGTATCGTATTAAAACTGATTTTTCTGAAAGTGATTACAGCAAATTATATGCTCGGATAAAACACAAAGTCACCCATCGCAGTCTGTTAATTTTGTATACCAATTTTGAATCGCTCAACGGACTCAACAGACAATTGCCTTATTTACGCGCTTTGGCAAAACATCACCTTTTGGTAGTTGTCTTTTTTGAAAATACCGAATTGACAAAGATGGCTGAAAAAAAAGCTCAGAACACAGATGATATTTTCGATAAAGTAATTGCAGAAAAGTTTAGCTTTGAAAAACGATTAATCGTTAATGAGCTTACCAAATACGGTATCCAATCAGTATTGACAACGCCAAAAGATCTATCAATAAACACCATCAATAAATATTTACAAATAAAAGCTAAAGGCAATTTTTAAATATGACCTCAAAAAAAATTACAAGTGCCCAAAATTCACTTGTTAAAACTATTGTACAATTACAGGAAAAATCCAGAAACAGAAAACAATCCGGTCTATTTGTCATTGAAGGGTTGCGAGAAATTGAGCTGGCAATTCAAGGAGATTATATAATAAATACAGTTTTATTTTATTCTGATATTATTCCGGAAACAAATATACCTGTCTACCTGACCCAAAACCAAAAAATAGAACTCATTGAGATCTCAAAAGAAATATATCATAAATTAGCTTATCGGGAAACTACCGAAGGCGTGATTGCTATTGCCAAAACAAAATCACACGCTTTGTCTTCTTTGCATCTTTCTGAAAACCCATTGATTTTAGTTGCCGAAGCTACTGAAAAACCTGGAAATATAGGAGCTATTCTTCGTACGGCAGATGCTGCTAAAATAGACGCTGTTATCATAGCAAATCCTAAAAGTGATATTTATAATCCAAATGTTATCCGGTCAAGTATAGGCTGTTTGTTTACCAACCAAATAGCCGTAGCATCAACAGAAGAAGCCATTGATTATCTAAAAAACAAAAACATCAATATATATTGTGCCACTTTACAAGACTCTACATCCTACCATACATTGGATTATAATAAACCTTGCGCTTTTGTAGTAGGTACTGAAGACACAGGGTTAACGCAAGCGTGGAGAGATGCCAGTACAAAAAACATTATTATCCCTATGAGCGGTTCTATTGATTCCATGAATGTATCTGTTGCAGCTTCTATTTTAGTTTTTGAGGCTAAAAGACAAAGGAATTTTTTATAAACCAAAATAAATACAACATTTACGTATTCTCTAAGTTGTATAAAATGTCAAAGCAATTTTCGCAATAACACAAGAGAAAATAAAAATTATATTTGCAAGGTTATTTTTTTGATTTATATTTGAATTAAATTAATTTTTATTTAACAAAATAAAACCAACAAATTTTGGACTATGAAAAAACAAAACATGCTACAAAAGATTTTATTTCTTACAGCAATTTTTACTATAACCAGCTTTGCATATGCACAAAACGCAAAAATATATAACCACGAAAACAGATTTAGAGGAGATTACCCATTAAAAGTAAATCTTCAAATGACCATGCTTGACACAGATTATTCATTAAAAGAGCCGGGTACCTTTAATGAATTAAACATGGTAACCATTCCTAAGCTATCCTTTGAATATTACATGGGACACAACCTGAGTCTGAAACTTTCAGGATTACTAAACGAAATAAAAGTCGGTCAGGTAGTAAATGGTCAGGTAGCCAACGAAAAATTTAATGTCTTTTCTACCGACTTAGTAGCTCTTTACAGTTTAGGAGGTCTGTTCAACATACCAATTGTTGATCCGTATATCGAAACCGGTTTTGGGTATACACAATTCAACAAAGACTCTAAAGCAATGTACAATTTAGGAGCTGGAATCAATATTTGGTTACTTGATACAGGGCTTTTTAGAAGAGGACAATATACAAAAGATATGCTTATTAATAGATTTGGACTTAATTTTGAAGTTTTAGGACAGAAAAATTTAAGCGATGGTCCGGGAAGCAATTTGCAAATATCAGGAGGCGTATTCTTCGTATTCTAACAAATAAAGCTTATCAAACACATTATCAACAGGTTGAACTCATCAACCTGTTTTTTTATTTTTAACATTTATCAAGCGATTTAATCCTTGCTTTTTCACAGAATAAAGTATAAATTTAAGAATGACTTTTACCTTATAGTTAATATGACGCAAGAAGAGATTGAATTAGAAAATAAAGCTATTGCCAAGGAATATAAAGAATTGCTTAAAATCAGTTACCAAACACTTTCTGACAGCGATAAAAAACTGATTAGAAAAGCTTTTGACGTAGCTGTCGATGCACACAAAGACCAGCGTCGAAAATCCGGAGAAGCTTACATTTTTCACCCCATAGCAGTAGCTAAAATTGTAGCTTCTGAAATTGGGTTGGGAGCTACTTCTATTGCCGCTGCCCTAATGCATGATGTAGTTGAAGACACCGAGATAACCGTACAGCAGATAGAAGAATGGTTTAATCCAAAAATAGCACAAATTGTAGACGGATTAACCAAAATGGCAATGTTTGAGCCCGATCCGAATATTTCTATGCAGGCAGAAAATTACCGCAAGATGCTGCTTACCTTAAATGATGATGTTCGCGTTATTTTAATCAAAATTGCAGATCGCTTACACAACATGCAAACTATGGATAGCATGGTTGATTATAAACAGGCAAAAATAGCTTCCGAAACACTGTATATTTATGCACCATTAGCCCATCGGCTAGGTTTATTTAATATTAAAACCAAACTTGAAGATTTGGGTTTAAAATATACCGAGCCTCAGGTTTATCAGGATATCCTTAATCGGATGAAAGAAACAAAGGAGGAACAGGAAGCTTATATAAAAACCATTTCTGACATACTTGCCAAATCTTTAGACGAAGAACACATAGAGTATTCTATGAAAGGCAGACCAAAATCCATTTATTCTATTCGCCGAAAAATGAAAGCGCAAAATGTAACTTTTGATGAAGTTTACGACAAATTTGCACTGCGTATTATTTATAAGTCAACCCGACATGAAGAAAAGTTTTTAGCCTGGAAAATATACTCTATCGTTACAGACCACTTTCGCCCGAGTCCAAGCAGATTAAGAGATTGGATCTCTTCCCCAAAATCGACCGGATATGAGGCGCTTCACATTACCGTTATGGGACCAAAGGGAAGATGGGTTGAAATTCAAATTCGAAGTGAGCGCATGGATGAAATTGCAGAAAAAGGATACGCTGCTCATTACAAATACAAACAAGGCTATACAGAAGAAAACAGCTTGGATATTTGGTTAAACCAACTCAAAGAAGCATTGGAAAATGCCGAAACAGATGCTGTTGATTTTGTTGAGGATTTCAAACTCAGTCTTTACGCAAAAGAAATTTATGTCTTTACTCCGAAAGGAGAAATCAAGTCGCTACCGAAAGGAGCTACCGCTTTAGATTTCGCTTTCGCCATACACTCAGAAGTGGGCCTGCGAACCAGAGGTACACGCGTAAATGGTCGTCTAGTACCACTTAACCATATTTTAAACAGTGGAGATCAGGTTGAAGTTATTACCTCCGAAAATAAAAAGCCAAACGTAAACTGGTTAGATTATGTCACTACTTCCAGAGCACGCAATAAAATAAAAAGTGCCCTAAACGAAAATACAAAAAAAATTGCTGAAGACGGTAAAGAACAATTACAAAGAAAATTAAGACATCTAAAAATAACGATGGACGAAAAAGTGGTTAATGAAATGGTTAATCATTTTAAATTAAAAACGAGTCAGGATTTATTTTACCGTGTAGGCGCTGGCTTGCTAGATAACAGTTTGTTAAAAGAATATGCCGCCAACCGCAACAATGCACTTTTCAATTTTTTCAAAAAAACAATCAAGAGATCTCCTTCTGTTCCTTCTTCTGCTGTAAACAAAGCTGATGATCAAATTTATGACTTGCTCGTTTTTGGCAAGAATAAAGAAAAATTAGATTATAAACTTGCAACATGCTGCAATCCTATCCCCGGAGATGAAGTTTTTGGATTTGTAACTATAAATGAAGGGATCAAGGTACATAAAACCGATTGTCCTAATGCAATCAGTATGCGGTCAAACTATGCATACAGAATTATTCCTGCCTATTGGGTTGATTCGTCAACAGCACTCAACTTTGAAGCTACTATTAATATCACAGGGTTGGACTCTGCAGGTCTTACTACAGAAATCACAAAAATTATCATGGATAGCAAAGTAGTTAATATCAGAAGTATTTCCCTAAGCGAAAATGCAGGAATCTTCAAAGGCTCAATCACGGTAATAGTGCCTAATAATGAAATTTTGAAAAAAATGATGGCTAACATCAAAAAAATACATGGAGTTGAAAAAGTAACAAGGATCAATTCAAATTAATTTTATTAGTTTTATAATCAAAAGTATAACTGTGCTTATATAAATTTTAATACAAAAGAAAATAGCTATATATTTGCACTTTAGTAGTTAATTATGAACAGCGAAAAAAATCAAGAAATAGTAAAAAGCGTATTTACCAAATTTTTGGAGGAGCGCGGACATCGAAAAACGCCGGAGAGATACGCTATTTTACAGGAAATTTATGATAGTGAAGAGCATTTTGATATAGAATCTCTGTATATCAAAATGAAAAACAAAAACTACCGGGTTAGTAGAGCTACGCTTTACAACACTATTGAAATCCTACTTGAATGCGGTTTGGTAAGAAGACATCAATTTGGTCAAAATCAGGCGCATTACGAAAAATCCTATTTCGACAAACAACACGATCATATCATCTTAACCGATACAGGTGAGGTAATTGAATTTTGTGATCCCCGTATTCAGACAATCAAAAAAACTATAGAAGAAATTTTTAATATCGATATCCACAACCATTCGCTTTATTTTTACGGCAATCGCAAAAAAGACGATACCCATTCTGAAAATATATAAACAACTAATTTAAAATCTTATAACAACACAAATAATGACTGTAGATTTACTACTTGGTTTACAATGGGGTGATGAAGGCAAAGGAAAAATTGTTGACGTTCTCACTTCCAAATACGACATTATTGCCCGCTTTCAAGGTGGACCAAATGCCGGACATACATTAGAATTTGACGGTATTAAACACGTACTTCGAACAATTCCTTCCGGAATTTTCCACAAAAACTCTATTAACATTATTGGAAATGGAGTCGTTATTGATCCGGTGGTTTTTATTAAAGAAATTGAAGGTTTAGAAAAATTTAATATTGATATCTATTCCAGACTGCTTATTTCCAGAAAAGCGCACTTAATTTTACCTACTCACCGCCTTTTGGATGCAGCTTCAGAAGCGGCAAAAGGAAAAGCTAAGATAGGTTCCACATTAAAAGGAATAGGTCCTACATATATGGACAAAACAGGCAGAAACGGACTGCGTATCGGAGATATTGAACTTGTAGATTTTAAAGAACGTTACCGTGCTTTAGCCGATAAGCACGAAGCCATGATAGCCTTTCACGATGTAGATATGCAGTATAACTTAAAAGAAATGGAAACTGAGTTTTTTGAAGCTGTTGAACAACTCCAAAAACTGAGTTTTATTGATAGTGAAGATTACATCAACAAAGCCTTAAAAGAAGGAAAATCCATTTTGGCAGAAGGCGCTCAGGGTTCTTTGCTTGATATTGATTTTGGAACTTATCCATTTGTAACTTCTTCCAATACTACTGCTGCAGGAGCCTGTACCGGCTTAGGTGTTCCTCCTAACAAAGTAAAAAACGTTTTTGGAATTTTTAAAGCTTATACTACCCGGGTTGGGAGTGGTCCTTTCCCTACTGAATTAGACAATGAAATCGGAGCTACTATGGCAAAAGTAGGACGCGAATTTGGTTCTGTTACCGGGCGTGCAAGACGTTGTGGATGGCTGGATTTAGTTGCTTTGAAATATGCTGTACAAGTAAATGGCGTTACAGAGTTATACATGATGAAAGGAGATGTTCTTTCCGGATTTGACACTCTAAAAGTTTGTACCGAATACAACTATAAAGGTCAAAAAATAGATCATTTGCCCTATAATATTGAACCGGAAAATATTAAACCTGTTTACGTTGAACTAAAAGGCTGGAAAGCAGACTTAACCAGTATGACTTCTTATGAGCAACTGCCTCAGGAGTTAAAAGAATACATTAAATTTATAGAAGAGTCCGTAGAAGTTCCTGTAAAAATAGTTTCCGTAGGACCAGACAGAATGCAAACAATTACAAAATAATTAAAAAAACACTTCCTTAAAGGAAGTGTCTTTTTATCCCTTGCTTTTCATCTTATAATTTATTCTTAACGAAAAACTTAATCTGTTTTTTTTGTTTAAATTTGAAAAAAATATTTTCAATCTTGAAAACCATACATTTTTCAATCTTATTTTTATTTTTCTCATTCTTTAGTTTTAGTCAGGACAAAAAAAAGATAATTATTCATCACGCCGACTTCACAGATGTCAATCAGGAATTATTGCCTGATGCCGCAATTTTAACCGGTAATATTTCTGCAGAACATGATGGCGTATTGATTAATTGCAATAAAGCCTACTATTTTGAAAAAGAAAACTATCTGAAATTATTTGGAGATGTTAAAATGAATCAGGGCGATACCATATTTATGGATAGCAAATATGCCGAATACAACGGAATAAATGGCTTTTCATATGCCCAAGGAGATGTAATCGTCCGTTCGCCTGATTCTGTATTAGAAACAGATACGCTTCGATTTGATCGAAATCAAAATTTAATCTACTATAATACACCCGGAAAAATAACAAATAAAGGTAACGTCCTGACTAGTAATGCCGGACGTTATTTTTTAGACGAGAAAAAATTTCAGTTTCTAACTGCTGTTACCATCACAACCGATCAGGGCACTGTAGTAAAATCAAATCACTTAGATTTTTATGAAGTACCTCAGCATTCCTATGTTTTTGGTCCTTCCACAATTACCAATAAAGACGATTATATTTATACCGAAAACGGTTTTTACGATGTGCAGAATGACGTCGGTAAAATGATTAAAAACTCATATATTTGGTATGATAATCGCAAAATTGAGGGAGATTCAATTTACTACAACAAAATGCAAGAGTTTGCTTCTGCCACAAATCACGTCCGCATTACCGATACAATCAATAAAGCACGAATAACCGGACATTACTCAGAGCTTTTCAAAGAAAAAGACTCAATGTTTGTAACCAACAAAGCTCTAGTTCGCATGCTCACTCAAGAAGGAGATTCTGCCTACTTTCATGCCAAAAGAATTTTGCTGACAGGAAAGGAAAAAGACAGAATCATCAGAGGATTTCCCGATGCAAGGATGCTTCGAGACAGTATGAGCGGAAAAGCAGACTCCATTCACTGGAGCGAAAAATCAGGTCTGACCCAGTTTATAGGTAATCCCGTAATGTGGAACGGAGACAGCCAGTTAACCGGAAGAATTATGTATTTACTCAGCAATACAGAAACAGAACAAATGGATTCTCTCAAAGTATTGGACAACGCTTTTGTGATTCAAAAGGACACTTTAGGCACAGGCTATAACCAGCTAAAAGGCGTAAATATGTATGGCAAATTTGTAGATAATAAATTATCTGAATTAGACCTAATCAAAAATGCGGAGCTCATCTATTATATGTACAACGACCAAAATGAGCTAGTGGGGATTGACAAAGGAATTTGCAGCCATATCAATATTACATTTGAAGACAGTCAAATTGCCTCAGCAACCAAATTTGTAGCACCTTCGAGCGATTTATATCCCGATGAAGAATTGCCGCCAAATGCAAGGCTATTAAAAGACTTTAATTGGCGAGGTAATGAAAAGATAAACTCTTTAGAAGAAATTTTTAGTGACGAGGAAATAGCCCACGACAAAAGTGTGAAACAAGAACGGGAACAAAAAAGAATAGAATCTGAAACGCCGATGCAGATTCAACCCGAAACACTAATTGTTCCGGAAAAAGAAGAGGAAAAAGATAACCAGACTCCTCTGCCAGTAAAAGAGCGGGTTGGAATTAAAGAGGAAAAAACAAATACACAACAATGAAAAAGGACTTTTTCAAATATCAGGCACAAACTTCACCTAACCCTCTGGCAATAGAAATTTCCCATGCCAAGGGATCATATATATATGATACAAACGGTAAACCTTACCTAGACTTTGTTGCAGGTGTCTCCGCTTGTACACTTGGACATCAAAATAGCAGAGTAAATAACGCTATTAAAGAACAGCTGGATAAATATTCTCATGTCATGGTTTATGGAGAATATATTCAAAACCCTGCTGTTGAATTTTGCAAACTTTTAGCTGAAAATATTCCCGCACCACTTAACAAAACCTATTTGGTAAATTCTGGAACTGAAGCAACAGAAGGCGCCTTAAAATTAGCCAAAAGAGTTACTGGTAGAAGCCAGCTTATCTCCTGTTTTAATGCTTATCACGGCAATACCATGGGATCAATGAGCGTCATGGGATTTGAAGACAGAAAGCGCGCTTACAGACCTTTGCTTCCAGATGTTGATTTTATTCACTTTAATGTGGAGGAGGATTTACTCAAAATAACAGAAAGAACAGCAGGAATTATTCTTGAAACTATTCAGGGAGGTGCTGGTTTTGTTGAACCTTTTAACGGCTTTTTATCAAAAGTGAGAAAGCGGTGCGACGAAGTCGGTACTCTTATGATTTTAGATGAAATCCAACCTGGATTTGGAAGAACAGGAAAACTGTTTGGATTTCAAAATTACAATATTGTTCCGGATGTAATTGTAATGGGCAAAGGAATGGGCGGCGGAATGCCCGTTGGCGCATTTACAGCAAGCGACAAACACATGGATATGCTGTATGACAATCCAAAATTCGGACATATTACCACTTTTGGAGGTCATCCTGTAATTGCAGCAGCAAGCTTGGCTACTTTAAAAGAGCTGTTAGAAACAGATCTTATAAATCAAACACTGGAAAAAGAAAAGCTTTTCCGTTCTTTATTGGTACATCCGCTCATCAGCGATATAAGAGGTCGAGGCTTAATGCTTGCTCCAATGACGCTGAGTGCAGAAATTACTAACCGTACTATATTGAAATGTCAGGAAAAAGGCTTAATTTTATTCTGGCTATTATTTGAAGGAAAAGCGATAAGAATAACACCACCTCTTACCATAAGCAACGCCGAGATAAAAGAAGGATGCGAAATAATTTTGAAAGCTTTGGACGAGGTAAAACAAGAATTGGGTATTTAAGCTCAGACATAAAAATTATTCGCATATGAATTTTAGTAAGGAAGAAGAAGAGGAATACAATTTATCACTTTCTCGTTTTGAATCAATGCTTAAAACAAATAAGGTTTTATTCTTTGATTCTGAAGAATTTGAAAACATTATTTTTCACTATTTAGATACCGGAAAAATTAATCTGGCAAAAAAAGCATTAAAATTAGGTTTAGAGCAGCATCCTAATTCAGTGGGAATTAAACTAGTGGAAGTAGAAATTCTGATTTTTCAAAACAAACTTGAAGCTGCCGATAAATTGTTAAATGAACTTGAAGAGGTAGAACCCAGCAACGATGAAGTACACATACAACGAGCTAGTGTGTATTCTAAAAAAGGGAATCACAATCAGGCAATACAATCTCTAAAAAAAGCGCTGAGTCTTGCAGAAGACATGGCAGATATCTATTCTCTTTTGGGAATGGAATATCTCTTTATTGACGAAATTGAAAAAGCCAGAGAAAGTTTTATCTTGTGTCTGGAAAACGATGAAGAAGACCAATCGGCACTATATAACGTTATTTATTGTTTTGACTTTTTGGACGAACACCAAGAAGCTATTGACTTTTTAACCAACTTTATTGATCGGAATCCTTATAGCGAAATCGCATGGCATCAATTAGGTCGTCAATATTTTGCTCTTAAAAACTATGAAAAAGCTGTTTGGGCATTTGACTACGCTACACTGATAGATGAACAGTTCTGGGGTGCTTATCTTGAAAAGGCTAAAACCTTAGAAAAATTAGAAAAATACCAGGAAGCCATAGAAAACTACATGGTTAATCTGGAACTAGATTCTTCTTCTTCTTTTGTATTGCTGCATATCGGAATTTGTTATGAATATTTGAACAATTTTCCATTGGCAATTCAGTTTTATAAAAGAACCGTTCATGAAGATCCGATGTTAGACAAGGGCTGGATTGCTTTAACAGATCTGTATATCAAAGAGAATAAATTTGAAAAAGCTCTTTTTACGCTTCAAAAAGCGATTAACATTGATGAAATGAATGAAAAATACTGGATTCGATATGCATTACTAAATAAAGAACTTTTGTATTTTGAAGAGGCTGAAAAAGGATATAGAAAAGCCGCTGAGTTAAGTGATTTCATTGTAGATTACTGGATTGGCTGGGCAGATGTTTTATATGTATTAAGCGAATATGAAACAGCTGTTCAAAAGCTATTGCAAATTTCTAATTTTCATCCCGATGAGGCAGAAATTTCGTACCGATTAGCTGTTTTATATCTTACCTTAAGCGATTTTGAAAAGGCAATTTATCATTTAACCGTAGGATTAAACAGCAATTATGATAAGCGAACCCTAATTCAGAATTTATTTCCTGATCAATGGCAGAATCCTATTATGCAAAATACAATCAAAAAATTTGAATCGAGATAATTGTCATTAAAATGAAGGCACAATACGGATTAATAGGCAAAAACATAGAATACTCTTTTTCAAGAAATTATTTCAATAAAAAATTTGAAGATGCCAAAGACTCTAAAAGTATCTACGTCAATTTTGATTTAAACCACATCAGCCAGTTTACTGAAATATTTAATCAGCACAGCAATATCACAGGACTAAATGTAACTATTCCTTATAAACAATCTGTTATTCCCTATTTAGATTCTCTTTCTAAAAAAGCAAAAAAAATAGGTGCCGTCAATACAATACGAATCACCAAAAACGGCAATTTAAAAGGCTATAATACAGACTGGTATGGGTTTTATCATTCTTTAAAGCCCTTACTAAATAACAAAATTCATAAAAAAGCCCTTATTTTAGGCACAGGAGGTGCTAGCAAAGCTATAGAATATGCTCTTCAAAAGCTAAGTATTTCATATCTCTTTGTAAGCAGACAAGAACAAGAAGGTGCAATAACCTATACCGATCTCAACTCCCAAGTGATGCAGGAATATACAATTATTATCAATACGACGCCTTTAGGCGCGTTTCCGGATACAGAGCAATATCCCCTTCTTCCCTATGCATATATTTCTAAAAACCATATAGCTTACGACTTAATTTACAATCCAGAAAAAACTGTCTTTTTACATCAGGCTGAACAACAAGGAGCCATAATAAAAAACGGCTATGAAATGCTAATATTGCAGGCAGAAAAAGCCTGGAAAATCTGGAATAAAGCTTTTAGTAAAGATTAATTCTATTTATTTCGGCTTCTCCTTATTCTTTTTTTAAAGAATAATACATATATCTTATAACTTATCTTCAAAACCGCTGTTTTTCGATATTTTTTATTAATTTTGAGAGTAAAACTATTTTCAATAAATATTTTATTATAAACATTAAGATTTAAAAAAATGTCAGAACAAAAGAAGGATAACCTGCATGAGCTTGCAGACGGACAAACGGCGGAATCAAAATCAAACACTGTCACTCCTACAGATAAAGAAGAAGCTCTGGATTCCATTACTGCCTCAAACGCTGAAGAAAGCGAAGATAATGCTTTACACGAAAACAATGATATACCCATTTTGAATTATGAAAAAATGGATATAGACAAATTGACCCATGAATTGCAAAAGCTTTTAAAAAATTATAAAGTTTCTGCAATCAAAGAACACGTTGAAGAGATCAAAAAAGAATTCAACCAAAAATATACTGATCTGATAGACGACAAAAAAGAAATTTTCTTAGAAGAAAATCCAGATGCCAGCGAATCAGATTTTGAATACAATTTGCCCGTTAAACAAGAGTTTGACAAATATTACAGTGAATACAGAAATAAAAAGAATGCTTATTACAAAGAACTTCAAAACAATCTGAATTCCAACTTACAAAAACGCTTATCAATTATAGAAGATTTAAAAATACTAATTGATGATGACAGCGAACAGCACATTGGGGATGCCTTAAAAAAACTGGCAGAAATACGCGAAGAATGGAAAAAGGCAGGCTCTATTCCACGAGACAAATACAATCATGTTTGGAATAATTTCCATTTCCATATCGAGCGCTTTTACGATCAACTGCACTTAGACCGAGAATCCAGAGACATGGATTTCAAATACAATTTGGAGCAAAAGCAGAAAATTATACTTCACGCACAAGAACTTCTTCAGGAAGAAGACGTTATCAAAGCATACAGAGAGTTGAGAACACTTCATCGAATTTGGAGAGAAGAAATAGGACCTGTTGACAGAGAAATACGCGAAGAAATATGGGAAAAATTTAGCGATATTTCAAAACAGCTCCACGAAAAAAGAGAACAGCTGTTTGAAAATTTGCGAAAAGTTGAAAAAGAAAATCTTCTTTTGAAAGTTAACATTATCAGTGAAATTGACCTCGCTTCTAAGAGGAAACTAGCAGATCACAGTACATGGCAAAAAGAAGTAAACAATGTAGAAGCATTAAGACGGCGTTTCTTTTCTATCGGTAAAGTTCCTATCGAAAATAACGAAGAGGTTTGGACATTATACAAGCTGGCTATCAAAAACTTTAATACTCATAAAAATGAGTTTTACAAAGGATTAAAAAAGGCTCAGCAGGAAAATTATACTAAAAAATTAGCTTTACTCGATAAAGCTCTGGAATTAAAAGACAGTGACGATTTTAAGAATGCTACTCCTGTTATGAAACAAATTCAGGACAAATGGAAAACAATCGGTCATGTTCCAAGAAAACACTCTACTCAGCTTTGGGATGATTTTAGAAGTGCCTGTAATCATTACTTTGACAGACTGCACAAGTTTATGGAAGTAGAAAATCGAGAAGAAACAGAAGCTTTTAACGAAAAGAAAAAATATCTTCAGGAAATCAAGGACTTTGAGTTAAGCGGAGATCACAAAACCGACTTAGAAAGTATTAGAACTTTTATCAGTACATGGAAAAGTCTAGGAAGAGTTCCTTATAACAAGCGCTTTATTGAAGGAAAATTTAATTCTGCATTAGATATCTTTTTTGACAAGTTAAACATGAGCAGAAGAGAAACGGAAGCTGTTAAATTTAACAACAGAATAGAATCTTTGCTTGAACAAAATGACAAGAGAAAAATACAAAATGAATTTGTATTTGTACAGCGCAAAATAGATGAGATTCAGAGCTCTATCCTTCAACTTGAGAATAATTTAGCTTATGTTTCTAATGCCACCAAAGACAATCCATTAGTGCGTGAAGTCAATAAAAACATTGAAAAATATAAGGATGATTTAAAAATATGGGAAGACAAGCTCAGTAAATTAAAAAGCTTAGATATATAATAAAAAAAGGCTCGCTTAAAGCGAGCCTTTTTTTATAACCTTCTTTGTTACATTTTTGCTTCGAGAGCTTTTAGTTTATCGTTCATTTCCAAAGCGCGATAAATATTTTGCAGTGTTTGCAATGCTTCTTGATTATCAGGGTTGATTGAAATTACTTTTTCCAAATCGATCATAGCATCTTTATAAAGAGCATCTTTTTGTTTTTTAAGCTCTTCATATTTTTTGTTATCAGCAGCAGACATTCCCAAACTATTCATTTTATTAGTAATTTCTTCATCTGGCTGCAATTTGATAAATGCCATGTTTAAATAGGCATTTTCATTTTTAGGATTAATTTGAATTGCTCTTTCATAATATTTTTTAGCTTCCTCCAGTTTGCCAGCCTGATAGCTAGTTACTCCCAGGTTGTAAAGCAATACATCGTCATTTGGATTTTTTGCTAAAACCTCTCTTGCTAATTCTTCATATTTCCCCATATTATTCGATTTTAAATATAAATCCATATGCGTCAGCATTAAATTTATATCGTCAGGATTAGCTTTTCTTGCTTCTGCAATAGCTTCTTCTGCCTCATCGTATTTCCCTTGCTCATAGTAAATAAGCGCTAAATTTTTTACAATTTCAGGACGTTTTGACTCTTCTTTTACAAATTTAGGATCCGTATGTGTACCTTGTTTTATAAACAAATCTCGCATTTTTGAATCTTTTCCAAAATTCTGTGTTTCGCCCGAAGCTTTTTCTACAGCTGTATAATAGGATTCATTACCTTTATATCCTAAATCAATAAGCTGCTTGTAATAAGTAACTGCAACAGGATAATCTTTAGAGCTTACTGCCGATGTAGCAGCATAGTACAGATAAAGAGTATCCGCTGGATTTAGTTCATATGCCTGATAAAAGCGTTTTGTAGCTCCCTTAAAATTTGAAGCATTGTTTTCCTCAATCGCTTTATTTACCACTTTTGAAGCCACAACGTTCATTTCTTCACTTGCTTGTTTTACCAACTTACTATTTTTATCTTTATCGATTTCAGTCAGTTTTTTATAAGAATCTATAACTGCCTCTACATTTTTATCAAACTCTTGTCCCTTTTCAATTTGCGCGTATGCCAAATTTCCTTTCAATGCGTAATATTGCGCTTTTTGCTCATTCGTTGCACTTCCTAATACAGCTTCAACGGATTTAAGAGCAGCGTTTGCTTCTACTGCATTTCCTTTTTTTACGGCTTTCTCTGCATCTTTAAGCTCTTTTTTCTGAGCCATCGTAAGTCCGGATATCATTAAAGCCGAAAGTAAATAAACATATCTCTTATTCATGATTTTAATTTTAAAAGTTTATTTTATCTCTTTTTACTCGTTCTGATTATTTTCTTCCTCAGAAGGGTTAGTTGCTGGAATATCTGTTTGCTCTAAATCTTCAACATTTACATCCTCCTCCTCTTCTTTCATCACTTTACAAACTGCCGCAATAGAATCATTCCCCTTGATGTTGATTAGTTTCACACCTTGTGTAGCTCGTCCCATTACCCGCAAATCTGAAATTCGCATTCTGATAGTTAATCCCGATTTGTTAATAATCATCAAATCATCTGCATCAGTTACAGCATTAATAGATACTAACTCACCGGTTTTTTCAGTGATATTCATGGTTTTAACTCCTTTCCCACCACGGTTTGTTTCTCTATACTCATCCAAAGCCGAGCGTTTTCCATACCCTTTTTCAGAAACCACAAGAATTTCACTATCTAAATCACTTACAGAAATCATTCCAATTACTTCATCCTTCTCGTTTGCTAAAGTAATTCCTCTAACTCCAGAGGCTGTTCTTCCCATCGGACGAGTTTTCGCTTCATCAAAACGAACTAATTTTCCTGAACGAACAGCAATAAGTACTTTACTTTTTCCATCTGTCAGTTTTGCTTCCAGCAATTCGTCATCTTCCTTAATGGTAATTGCATTAATTCCGTTTTGACGCGGGCGGGAATACTGCTCCAAAGGCGTTTTTTTCACCTGCCCTTGTTTAGTAGCCATAATCACGTAATGATTATTGATATATTCCTCGTCTTTTAAATCCTGTGTACAAATAAACGCTTTTACTTTATCATCATTTTCAATATTGATCAAATTTTGAATAGCGCGTCCCTTACTTGTTTTAGTTCCTTCCGGAATCTCGTAAACCCGCATCCAGAAACACTTTCCTTTTTGGGTAAAAAATAACATATACTGGTGGTTTGTTGCTACGTACATATGTTCCAAAAAGTCCTGGTCTCTCGTTCCTGCAGATTTTTGTCCTACACCTCCTCTGTTTTGCGTTTTATATTCAGAAAGTGGTGTTCTTTTGATATATCCGGCATGAGAGATAGTAATAACAACCTGCTCATCAGCAATTAAATCTTCAATACTTACATCTCCTCCTGCATATTCAATAACAGAACGACGCTCATCGCCGTATTTTTGTTTAATCTCAGTGAGCTCTTCTTTAATCAAGTTCATTCTAAGTTCTTTACTCGCTAATAAAGCTCTTAAATGCTCAATTAATTTCATTATTTCCTCGTACTCTGCTCTAAGTTTATCCTGTTCTAATCCGGTCAGCTGACGCAAACGCATTTCAACGATAGCTCTTGCCTGAATTTCACTTAAACTGAAGCGTTCAATCAATTTGGCTCTTGCTTCATCTGCATTGCTCGAAGATCTTATCAAAGCAATTACCTCATCAATATTGTCAGAGGCAATAATCAATCCTTCTAATATATGTGCTCTTTCTTCAGCTTTTCTCAGCTCAAATTGTGCACGTCTGGTTACAACATCGTGTCTGTGTTCTACAAAGTGATAAATCAGTTCTTTTAAATCCAGCAGCTGAGGTCTTCCGTTAACTAACGCAATATTATTTACGCTAAAAGAAGACTGCAATTGAGTAAATTTATATAAAGTATTGAGTACCACATTAGGTACGGCATCTCTTTTTAGAATATAGACAATACGCATTCCCTTTCTGTCTGATTCATCGCGAATAGTAGCAATTCCGTCTATCTTTTTCTCGTTAATAGCATCAGCAGTTTTTTTAATCATATCTGCCTTATTAACCTGATACGGAATCTCTGTAACTACAATACACTCTCTTCCGTCTATCTCTTCAAAGTTGGCTTTTGCACGCATAACTACACGTCCTCTACCCGTTTTAAAAGCTTCGCGAACTCCTTCGTACCCATATATAATTCCGCCTGTGGCAAAATCAGGAGCTTTGATGTAGTTCATCAGCTCGTCTATCTCAATATCATTATTGTCGATATATGCTAATGTTCCGTCAATAACTTCAGATAAATTATGAGGAGCCATATTGGTAGCCATTCCTACTGCAATACCCGAAGCACCATTTACCAACAGATTTGGTATTCTGGTAGGCATTACCCGTGGTTCTTCGAGCGTATCGTCAAAGTTGAGCTGAAAATCTACCGTTTCTTTATCTATATCCGCAAGAATTTCTTCTGATATTTTTTTCATTCTTGCTTCAGTATAACGCATTGCTGCAGGACTATCACCGTCTATTGATCCAAAGTTTCCCTGTCCGTCCACAAGCAGGTAACGCATACTCCAATCCTGAGCCATACGAACCATCGCGTCATATACAGAAGAGTCGCCATGCGGGTGGTATTTACCCAGCACTTCTCCTACAATTCTAGCAGATTTTTTATGTGCCCGATTAGACAAAACGCCTAATTCATACATCCCAAACAATACTCTTCGATGAACAGGTTTTAAGCCATCTCTAACATCCGGAAGTGCTCTGGAAACTATTACCGACATTGAATAATCAATATAAGCTGATTTCATTTGCTCTTCAATGTTAATAGGAATCAACTTTTCTCCTTCAACCATAAGTATATAAAATTAATTTATCAAATATTAAACGCGCTAATATACGATTTTTATTGCGTTATTCTTTGTTTTCAAACAACTATTTAACTTCATTTATCAACAATTGGTCTTTAAAAAAATCTATTTTAAAAATTTTGATTATTCGCTTTTTTTTTGTCAATTAGCTATGACAGCTTTTAGCAGAGGCATACTTATTGCACAAGCTAAACGTATAATTAAATATTCACCTAAAATTTTATTTAAATGGACGATAATTTTTCACAAGAAGTAAAAGATGTGATTTCGTACAGTAAAGACGAAGCGCTCCGTTTAGGGCACGACTTTATTGGCACAGAACATCTTTTATTAGGGCTTTTGAGAGTTGAACAAGGTGAAGCAGCTAATATTCTACATGACTTAGAAATAGATACTAATTTTCTACGACATAAAATAGAGACTCTAAATCCAACATCTCACATCAAAACCATTGTTAATGACAAAGCTTCCCTGCACCTGACTAAACAGGCAGAAAGAGCTTTAAGACTGACTTATCTCGAAGTAAAGCTATTTAAAAATGACGAGATAAACACCGCACACCTGTTACTGTGCATCTTAAAAAACAGCGATGATCCTACTACTCAAATCTTAAACAAGATGAAGGTAAGTTACGACAGCGTTAAGCAGGAATATTTGAAATCAGAAACTAATATTGTTAAAAACGAAGAAGAATACCTTTCTCCAAAGGCAGAGACCTTTGAAGAATCCGGACAAAATGACAGTAAAGACAACGACAGATCTGACAGTAATGCACCCAAAACCACCAAACGTACTAAAACACCTGTTTTGGACAATTTCGGGAGAGATTTGACTGAAATGGCAGAAAACGGAAAACTTGACCCTGTAGTGGGAAGAGAAAAAGAAATTGAACGCGTATCACAGATTTTAAGCAGACGCAAAAAGAATAATCCGCTTTTGATTGGAGAACCCGGAGTAGGAAAGTCGGCAATTGCGGAAGGTTTGGCTTTGCGGATTGTGCAAAAAAAGGTATCCCGTATTCTTTTTAACAAACGCGTGGTAACACTGGATTTAGCAAGTTTAGTAGCCGGTACAAAATACAGAGGACAGTTTGAAGAAAGAATGAAAGCAGTGATGAATGAACTGGAAAAAAATGATGATATCATTCTTTTTATTGACGAAATTCACACCATTGTAGGTGCTGGCGGAGCCACGGGATCGTTAGATGCCTCCAATATGTTTAAGCCCGCTTTGGCAAGAGGAGAAATCCAATGTATCGGAGCTACTACACTGGATGAATTTAGACAGCACATTGAGAAAGACGGTGCTTTAGAGCGACGTTTTCAAAAAGTAATTGTTGAGCCGACTTCTGTTGATGAAACAATTACTATCTTAAACAATATCAAAGATAAATATGAAAGCCATCACAATGTAACTTATACTCCAGAAGCTATTGAAGCCTGTGTAAAACTGACTAACCGGTATATGACTGACCGCTTTTTGCCAGACAAAGCAATTGATGCAATGGACGAAGTCGGATCCCGCGTACACATTACCAATATTCACGTTCCGGAAAATATTCTTGAACTCGAAACCAAATTAGAAAAAGTAAGGGAAGAAAAAAATGAGATGGTTAAAAAGCAAAAATATGAAGAAGCCGCTCGTTTGAGAGATGATGAAAAACAATTGGAAAAAGATCTGGCAGTAGCTCAGGAAAACTGGGAAATTGAAGTAAAAAACAACCGCATTACCGTTACAGAAGACAATGTAGCCGATGTGGTTTCGATGATGACGGGCATTCCGGTAAATCGTATCGCTGAAAAAGAGATAACCAAATTAGCTAATCTGCCTCAGTTAATTAAAGATAAAGTAATTGGACAGGATGAAGCTGTTTCCAAGATTGCCAAAGCAATCCAGCGAAACCGTGCCGGATTAAAAGACCCGAACAGACCAATAGGTTCGTTCATTTTCTTAGGACAAACCGGGGTAGGTAAAACCCAATTAGCTAAAGTTATAGCCAAAGAAATGTTCGACTCAGAGGATGCTTTGATAAGAATAGACATGAGCGAATACATGGAAAAATTTGCCATTTCTAGATTAGTGGGAGCACCTCCAGGGTATGTCGGATATGAAGAAGGCGGACAGCTGACTGAAAAAATAAGAAGAAAACCATACAGCGTTATTCTTTTTGATGAAATTGAGAAAGCACATCCCGATGTATTCAATATGTTATTACAGGTTTTAGATGACGGGCACCTAACGGATAGTCTCGGCAGAAAAGTGGATTTCAGAAATACCATAATCATTATGACGTCTAATATTGGAGCCAGACAGCTCAAGGATTTTGGACAAGGGATTGGTTTTGGAACACAGGTTAAGAAAGAACAAGCAGAGCAATATTCCAAATCTGTTATTGAAAACGCGCTTAAAAAGGCTTTTGCTCCTGAATTTCTAAACCGGATTGATGACATTATTGTGTTTAATCCATTAGAGAAAAAAGATATCGATTTAATTATTGATATTGAATTGAACAAACTATATAAGCGTATTGAAGATTTGGGATATACGCTAAAACTGAGTACAGAAGCCAAAGATTTTATTGCCGAAAAAGGATTTGATAAACAATACGGTGCTCGTCCTTTGAAACGAGCTATTCAGAAATATATTGAAGATCCTTTAGCAGAAGAGATTGTAAACTCTAAAATCAAAACAGGCGATCACATCACGATGTCTCTTTCAACTGATAAAGAAGAACTTAAAATCAAGGTTAAGCAAACAGAAAAAAAAGATGTCTAAAAAGACATCTTTTTTTAATCGCTGATATTTTTGTAATTTTAAATAGGAAGCATTATATTTATTACGCTACATTCGCATTATAAAAAAGATTATGCTTGAAAAACTTATTGTAGGCAGTGAAGAATGGTGTTCTTTTCCTGCTCTTAATATTCCCGCTATTAAGGCCCGCATTGATTCTGGTGCAAAAACCTCTGCCCTGCATGCAATTAATATTGTACCGTTTGACAGAGATGATGAAAAATGGGTAAAATTTGACGTAAACCCTCTTCAAAACAACGGTAAGACAATTATTCATTGCGAAGCAAAAGTTGTAGATAAAAGAATAGTAAAAAGCTCTAGCGGAACAAGAGAGTCCAGATTCGTTATTAAAACCAATATTAATTTTGGCAATAGTGCATGGGATATAGAATTGACTCTTACCAACAGAGATTCTATGGGGTACAGAATGCTCTTGGGTAGAGAAGCCATGAGCGGACGTATTTTAGTTGATCCGGAACAGCATTTTCTATTAGGCAATCCAACTCCTGAAAAACTAAACGAATATTACAGCAAGCCCAAAAACGATAAAAAAGGACTTCGCATTGGTCTTTTGGCGAGTAATCCTGAATTGTACAGCAACAAGCGAATTATAGAAGCTGGAGAATTGAGAGGTCATGAGATGCACTTTCTCAACCTCAAATACTGCTATATGAAGCTTGATGCGACACAACCTGAAATACATTACAGAGGAGGTAGAATTTTAAATGATTTTGACGCTGTAATTCCCCGTATCAGACCAAGTATGACTTATTATGGATGTGCTTTAACTCGGCATTTCGAATCGCTAAAAGTATATAGTTTAAACAGTGCTGCTGCGATTGCACAGTCAAGGGATAAACTGTTTTCTCTTCAGTTGCTCCTCAACAATGGGATAGATATTCCCACAACCGGTTTTGCAAATTCTCCGCTCGACACCAACGATTTGATTAAAATGGTGGGGGGCAGTCCTTTGATTGTAAAACTTTTAGAAGGAACTCAAGGTAAAGGAGTTGTTTTGGCAGAAACAAAAAAAGCAGCAGAAAGTGTGATTAATGCCTTTAAAAGTTTAAATGCAAATATTTTAGTTCAGGAATTTATCAAAGAAGCAAACGGAAAAGACATCCGCTGCTTTGTAATTGATGGAAAAGTGGTAGCAGCTATCCAGCGAGAAGCTGTTCCCGGCGAATTTAGAGCAAATATTCATCTGGGAGGTACAGCTTCTGTTATAAAAGTAACTCCAGAAGAAAAAAAGATTGCCATCAGAGCAGCTAAAGCTATGAATCTAAAAGTAGCCGGTGTTGATATTATCCGATCAGCCAAAGGTCCTCTCCTACTTGAAGTTAATTCTTCTCCAGGATTAGAAGGTATTGAAGGTGCCACTAACAAAGACATTGCTTCAGAAATGATAAAAGCCATTGAAAAACAAATCAAATGGTAAAAAACTTTAAATAACTAGTTGTTATAATATGAATCCCTCAATATCCGGCTGGATTAAGAAATATTTTTCAGAAAGTGAAAAATACAGTATTTTTAACTCTGATAATTACCATGATATCTCTGATAAAATAAGAGAAATTGGGTTCAGCTTTGGCACAATAGACCTCGAGGTTTTGCCAGAAATCTACAACAGCTTTAATTATACTCAGGAAGAACTTTCTAAAATATGCTTTCTTCAATTATTGGAAAAATGCTATTTTATCAATTATCCTGAATCAACTACGAAGGATTTTATAAAAGTCGTTATTGCGTTTTATCAATTACTTTTGCCTAGTAAAAAAAGTTTATTTTCAGCATTCACAGAAGAAAACATATATGCTAATTTGGAAAAAATTTTGTCTTACAGATGGAAAGAACACTTTTTTTTGCACTCTAAAAACAATGATTTTGTTTTAAATACAATTTTACTATCTCTTGATATACTCACGTTTGAAGCTTATTTAATGAGAGCGGTAAACCCGGGCATATACAATCAATTTTTAACAGAGCATTTAGTTGAAATCATTATTGCAATAAGAGAGCAAACACACGAACAAACCAACAATGATGAATATAAGATCATACAGTTTTTAAGAAAAAACAATACTGAAAAATTACCGGATGATTACCGGAGTGTATATTCTGTTTTAGAAAAAAATCTGACTGCTGATTTTATTGTATGCAATTCCTGGAACAATTTAAACAAAGAAATTACTCTTCCTGACTTTAGTATTTTTCCTTTCTCAGAATTAAAACTTGAAAAAGAGATTTTAGAAATAAGTCAACGTGACTTTCTTTTTTTTGTTGCCAAATACGACTTTGACTACTATTACTTTAGATCAAGCAGCCTGCTAAACAATACTGTTTTAAATTCTGTCAGCTATATAGAACTATTGTTGACACGAAATAAAAAGAGATTAATTAAAGAGATTCAAAAAAACACGAAATTAATGGGGCTACTGATAGAGTCTACACATAGGAATTTAGATGAAAACGAAAAAAAAATCGTAAAAAATCAAACCATAGAAGTTATCAAAACTATACCTTCTCTTGCGCTTTTCTTACTTCCTGGCGGAAGTATACTACTTCCTGTTATTTTGCGATTTATTCCTTCCCTACTCCCTTCTTCATTCAACGAAAACAAATAATTACTAGAGTTTTTTAAACTTCAACTGATAAACTTCATCCAAATCCTGATTACTGGTAACGTTTACTTGTAAATCAGTAACATATCCGGAATTAAGTCCATAAACCCAACCGTGAATACTTAATTCTTGTTTTTGTGTCCAAGCCTGCTGAACAATAGAAGTTTTAGCTAAATCGTAAACTTGCTCCTGTACATTTAATTCTACAAAACGATTAAAACGTTCCGTTTCGCTTTCTATCTGATTTAATTCAACATGATGCAGGCGGTATACTGTTTTAATATGCCTGATCCAGTTATCGATTAAACCATAGGACTCATTCTTCATTGCTGCTAAAATACCGCCGCATCCATAATGTCCGCAAACGATTATGTTTTTTACTTTTAAAATATTTACGGCATAATCTAAAACGCTTAGCATATTCATATCGGAATGAATAACCATATTAGCAATATTTCGATGAACAAATACATCCCCGGGTTCTGCTCCTATTATCTCATTTGCAGGAACTCTGCTATCCGAACATCCTATCCACAGTAAAGGTGGGGTTTGGTTTTCACTAAGCCTTTTAAAATAGCTTGGGTTGATAGCTAACTTTTCCTCAACCCAGGCTTTATTGTTATCTAATATTTTTTTATAAAAATCGTTATGCTTCAAGATAATTATTTTTTGTCAATAAAATTTTCTTTCATAAAGTTTACTTCGCCCGTTTCTACCTGATAAAACGCTCCTACTATACCTATTTCGCCCTCCTCAAACATTTCTTTTAAAACCGGACTTTTATCCAAAATATGATCAATCGTATAATCAACATTCTGAACTGTAACCAAATCAATTCCTTCTTGAGATTTTATATCAACATCATTATGCGTATTTTCTACATATTCGATAGAAGGTTTTACTTTAGCCAGCAAATCGGTCAAATGCCCCAATTCTGTACCATGGCATGCTCCTGTGATTGCTCCACATCTTGAGTGTCCCAAAACAACAATCAGTTTGGACCCTGCCAATTTACACGCATATTCCATCGAGCCGATAATATCATTATTTAACACATTTCCGGCAATGCGAACACTAAATATGTCGCCAAGTCCTTGGTCAAAGATTAACTCTGCAGAAGTCCTACTATCAATACAACTCAAAATAACGGCAAACGGAAATTGTCCGTTCTTGGTTTCGTTTACCTGTTCCAACAAATTACTATGCGCTTTTAAATTTGCAACAAATCGCTTATTTCCTTCTTTCAAAAAAGATAAAGCCAGTTGAGGTGTCAATGATTTTTGATCTTCTACATTGTGTAATCTCATTTTTTTTACTTTTTAAAATTCATAGGCAAATATATAAAAAAAGCCTCCTAAATATTATATTTACATTTTAATATGCTATTTTTTACTAAAAAAACAACACTATAACTTTTTTACTGATTATTACCTAATTCATTTAAAACTACTGGTTAACTAATATCTCTCTTTTGACGCAGATAGCTAAAAATATACAATAGTTAACGATTGTATAAATTAAATAAAAAATGTTTTGATTTTAAAAATAGTTAATACATTTGCATCAGAAATCAAAGGAGGAAAAATTTGTACTGATTGCAACCTCGGTAAAAAATGCTAAAGCAGAAAAAATATATACTTTCCTTTAGCCATTATTCCTTCCTATTATAATTGTATAAATAAAAAATTATGGCTTATTACTTTACCTCAGAATCTGTAAGTGAAGGACATCCTGATAAAATTGCAGATCAAATTTCAGATGCGTTAATTGATAATTTTCTAGCTTTTGACCCCGAATCCAAAGTGGCTTGCGAAACGCTTGTAACAACTGGGCAAGTTGTATTGGCGGGAGAAGTTAAATCGCAAACTTATTTAGATGTACAGCAAATCGCGCGTGATGTAATTCAGCGTATTGGCTACACAAAAAGCGAGTATATGTTTGATGCTAATTCCTGCGGAATTTTATCGGCAATACATGAACAATCAGCCGATATCAATCAAGGTGTAGACAAACACAATAAAGAGGAACAGGGAGCAGGAGATCAGGGAATGATGTTTGGATACGCCACTAAAGAAACCGAAGATTACATGCCTCTAGCTTTAGATTTATCGCATAAATTACTTCAAGAATTAGCTGAACTCAGAAGAGAAAACAAAGATATTACTTATTTAAGACCGGATGCAAAAAGCCAGATTACGCTTGAATACGACGATAATAACGTTCCGGTTCGCATTGTTACTATCGTTTTATCAACTCAACACGATGAGTTTATAAAGTCAACAGACAATACAATTGAAGCTAAAAAAGCTTCTGAAAAAGCAATGCAGCAACAAATCCAAAAAGATATCCAATCTATTTTGATCCCGAAAGTACTCGCCAAATATCCGCAGTACAAATATTTATTTGAAAATACCGAAGAAATAGAATATCTAATCAACCCTACCGGAGTTTTCATCATTGGAGGTCCGCATGGCGATACCGGGTTAACCGGCAGAAAAATAATTGTTGATACATATGGTGGAAAAGGCGCACACGGTGGAGGAGCTTTTTCCGGAAAAGACCCAAGTAAAGTTGACCGAAGTGCTGCATACGCTACGCGCCATATAGCTAAAAATCTGGTAGCAGCCGGTGTCGCAGACGAAGTTTTAGTTCAAGTTTCATACGCTATTGGTGTAACAAAACCAACAGGATTGTACATCAATACCTACGGAACGGGAAAAGTGAATTTAACGGATGGTGAAATAGCCAAAAAAGTAAAAGAACTATTTGATTTGCGCCCTTATTTTATTGAAAAAAATCTAAAATTGAGAAATCCTATTTACAGCGAAACCGCTGCTTATGGTCATATGGGGCGAAAACCGCAATTGATAAAAAAAACTTTTACCAGACCAGGAGGGGAAACTAAAGAAGTAGAAGTTGAACTGTTTACATGGGAAAAACTTGACAGGGTTAACGATATTAAAAAAGAATTTCACTTAGTATAAAAAATAAAAAGGGCATCGAATGCCCTTTTTATTTTTTATACAATTCTGTTCTCTGATTAATTTTATTTACATTAGTTACCTCAATTAAACAAGATACATCATGAATTGGCTATTGGGTTCAATTGTTTTATTGGTTATTATATACATTTGGAATAGCCAAATACAAAAGAATAAAATTAAGAAACTATATTCAAGATTAAAAGAGCAGTGGGCGAAACCAAAACAAGATACCTTTTTTGACTTTGAGAGGATTAAGCGCTATCACAACAATTATGCATTTAGTGAAAATACCTATCAAAAAATTTCGGAACAAACTGCCAATGATTTGGATCTTGATGATTTATTCGGATACATTGACCGCACAAAATCATCCATAGGTCAACAGTTTTTGTACAATCGAATACGCGAAATTCCGAATCAAAATGAAGATGTAGAACTAACTGAACTCATCAATTTTTTTGACGAAGATGAAAATTTCAGATTAAAGATCCAAGCTCAGCTTCTTCTATTAAATAATAAAGAAGGATATTATTTTGAAACGCTTTTTAATAATCAGACTTTTCCCAAATCCAAATACTTAAAATCAGCCTACATTCTCTCGTTCAGTTTTGCACTTTTTATTTTGTTTACTTTTTACGTTCCAATCCTTTTTATTTTTTTAATACCGATTTTAGCCCTTAATCTCTTTATACACTACAAAAATAAAATGGTTGTGCATGAATATCTGTATGCTATAAATCAGTTTAAACGCACCTATAAAGTTGCCCAAACAATACTGAATGACGAAAAAATAAAGAATATTGCCAACCATCAAACTTTTATCAAAAAGCTAAATACAATTGAACAAAAAGCTACTTTTATCAATATAGAAAAAAAGCTGGACAATGAATGGCTTATATTGATGTGGATACCGATTGAATTTTTAAAAGTTGCTTTCAATTTAGAATATATTGCCTTTTACAGCTTGATTGGTGATTTTTACAAACATAGAAAAAGCCTGCACGAACTGTTTGTTTTTATTGGAAAGCTGGATTTAGCTCAGACGATAAGCTCTCTCAAAGCTGAGCCAACCACAACTTGCAAACCCGAATTTACACTAAATAAACAAATGACTTTTCAGGAGGTTTATCATCCACTTATCTTTGATAGTATTCCAAATGATTTATCACTTCACAATCAAAGTTTATTACTTACCGGTTCCAATATGTCGGGCAAAACAACATTTATCCGAACCATTGCTATCAACAGTATTTTAGCACAAACAATAGGTATTTGCTTTGCTAAAAAGTATTGTGCACCTTATTTCAAGATTCATTCATCGATTCGTATTTCTGATGATTTATTAAACAATACAAGTTATTATCTTCAGGAAGTATTGACTATAAAAAGGTTTATAGATTTAAAAGAAAGCACAATTCCTTGTCTTTTTATTTTAGATGAGATTTTTAAAGGTACAAACACTCAAGAACGGGTTTCGGGAGGTTTTGCTATCTTAAATTACCTCAATCAATCTCCACATTTTGTGATGGTGGCAACGCACGATTTAGAATTAGTAGAATTATTACAAGATAAAAACTACGCTGTTTATCATTTTAGCGAACAAATTCTAAACGACAATTTGCATTTTGACTACAAAATAAAATCAGGAAAATTGGAAACACAAAATGCTATCAAGATTTTAGAACTCTACGATTATCCTAAAGAAATAACAGATGAAGCTTTATCTGTAAAAAACACTTTTTTCTCCTAAACAATTTCTACTGTACCAGTATCTATATCCAACATCTCGTATACAGAATTTTGAGATTTAAATTCAGGTACGATTCTCTTTAATTTTTTCACCAAAATCATGGCATCTGATTTATCTTGATAAGTAAGAGTTTCTGTACACAAGTCTTCTATAAATTTCTTGATAACAGGCAAATCCTGGTGACTTACCTTCGCTATCATTATCTTTTCATGATGTGTCTTTACAGTGTTCTCATCATCAGCTAAAAGTTCTTCATAAATTTTTTCTCCTGGTCTCAACCCCGTTATTTTAATATCAATATCATTAGGATAATTATATCCGCTTAAACGAATCATTCGCTTGGCCAAATCAAATATTTTAATAGATTTTCCCATATCAAAAACAAATATCTCACCTCCTTTTCCCATGACAGAAGCTTCTAATACAAGCTGACAAGCTTCGGGAATCGTCATAAAATAACGAGTTATATCCTGATGCGTGACAGTTAAAGGTCCTCCTTCTTCAATCTGTCTTTTAAACAATGGAATAACAGATCCGTTTGATCCCAAAACATTTCCAAATCGCGTTACAATAAAGTTTGTTTTGTTACCTTTTAAAGAAGAAACATATAGCTCAGCAGCTCGCTTTGTCGCTCCCATAACATTCGTAGGATTAACGGCTTTATCTGTTGAAACCATAACAAACTTATTTACCTCAAAATCTACCGATAAATCAGCAATAACTTTTGTTCCTTTTATATTTGTATGAATAGCCTCATAAGGAAAAGTTTCCATTAGCGGAACGTGTTTGTAAGCAGCCGCATGATAAACCATATCAGGTCTATACTCATTAAAAATCTCAAACATTTTACGGGAATCTCGTATATTGCCTACAATAAAAACTACATCGTTTTTATGCTTACAGCACATTGTTTGCTGTACATCATATAGAGGAGACTCTGCGTGATCAATCAAAATCAGTTTTTTAAAATCAAAGTTAAAAATCTGACGAGCTATCTCACTGCCAATAGAACCTGCTGCACCGGTAACTAATACCACCTTGTCTTTTATTTCTTGAGCAACAATAGGATTATCTAACTTTATGGCCTTTCTCCCCAGCAAATCATCTATTCTTAGATGTTTTATCTGGCGATTAGAGTATTTTCCATCTAACCAATCCGTAGCTGGTGGAATAATTTTAATTTTAACAGGCAACCCCTCTAACATTTCGGAAATCTCATTAAGCCTGTCTCTTTGAATATTCTGAATCGAAATAATAATATCATCTATCCGATTAGATAAAAGAAACTCCTCTGTAATAACAGCAGGACTATATACTTTATATCCTCCAATACTCTTTCCGATTTTCGTTTTACTTTCATCTATAAATCCTATTATCTGAGTTTTTACCTTAGTATCTGATTGCAAAACTCCAACTGTAATAATACCTGAATCTCCTGCACCATAAATCATTACCCTCTTATAAGTTCGAACATCTAAAATATATGTTCTGTAAAATTGACTATAAAATAAACGAGCTAGCACCATCATAGCACATGTAAAAAACAAATGCAGTAAAATAAAAGAATAGGAATAACGTAAATATTCTTCCTGTTCTTCAATAATATCATTTCGTTGAAGAAAACTTATAATAGTCAATAAAAAAGAAGCTAATAAACAAGTATAAAAAATAGTTTCAACATCTTTAATATTAGTTTGTCTAACTACTCCTTTATATGATTTAAAAATACAAAAACTTAATATATAACAAAGTAATACTAGCGGAAGTTTTGAAAACAGCAAAGAAATTTCAAAATTGCCAAAAAAGTTAGACAGAAAAAGATTAGATATAATATAAGTAGTAAAAACGATTAGGAGATCAATCGTAAAAATAATACCTCGGGGAGTATCTCTCCTAAGTTGTTTTTTTAAAGCTCTATTCATAACAAACTAGTAAATTATAGCTAATATTTTTTTAGCAAATATAATCTAAAAACTGTATTTATCTATGATAATAGCCAATAAGATTAGTTTATAGAACAGTATAAAAATATTTTTAATTCCTCAAAACTTAAAGCGTATAATAAATTTCCTCCAACAAAAAATCCCCTTCACTTTTGTGTGAAGGGGATTTTCAAAAAAAGGGCAGCGACATACTCTCCCACCTTGCGGCAGT